>ERZ795055.93-NODE-93-length-108530-cov-7.502291_pt1 | contig 108530 bp, 91 predicted proteins | sample MGYA00375139_ERZ795055 | MGnify/ENA primary metagenome ERZ795055 (study PRJEB30184, sample SAMN05720283) | anaerobic digester metagenome | isolation source: active sludge of municipal wastewater-treating anaerobic digesters | place: USA | collected 2015-01-23 ... | reverse complement strand
CGATTCTCGTCGCGCTGAACCTTCCGAAGGTTCCCCCTCCCCGCATCACCCATCATGCACTACAAGGTTCGAGGCAGTACCTACTACCTCAGCGCGGCTTCCCAGTCCTTGTACAGGAAACGTTTGATTTTCTTTGAGGAGGTCTTTTCGAACTCCTTCGAGCGCAGGTGGAAGTCGGATATCTTCTTGTAGGTCGGCAGGGAGCGGTTCACGCGCTCGACCTCGGCCTTGACGAGCTCGCGAACGCGGGATGGGTCGGCTGCCGTCGCGGCGCCGTGGTCCGCGGCGATGGCCTCGAGGTCGGGAAGGATGACCGCGGCGACCTCTTCGGCCGCGTCTGACTCGCCGCGCGAGCGTCCCACCACGAGGATCTCGCGAGCGACCCGCGAGCCGTCGAAGCGGGCCTCGATCTCCTCGGGGTAGATGTTCTTGCCGCCCGCGGTGACGATCATGCTCTTGATGCGGCCGGTGATGTAGATGTAGCCGCGCTCGTCGATTCGGCCCAGGTCCCCCGTGCGGAGCCAGCCGTCGGGCGTGAATACGGAGGCCGTGGCCTCGGGGTCGCGCCAGTAGCCGAGCATGAGGGAGGGCGAGGTGACCTGGATCTCCCCGATGCCCTCCTCGTTGGGATCGGCGATGCGGACGCGGGTGCGCTTGACGGCCAGGCCCGCTGATCGATGGTCGTGGTAGCGCGGGGTGTTCGTGGAGATGAGGGGGCCGTTCTCGCTCATGCCGTAGCCCTGGACGATGGTGAAGCCGAGCTCGTCGAAGATGGCCGCGGTGGCGGCGTTCAAGGGTCCTCCGCCCGCCACGAGGAGGCGGGCCGAGCCGAGCCCGACCTGGGTCCTGAAGCCCTTGAGCAGGGCCCGGCCGATCCAGGGCGCGCCGAGGGCCAGGCCGGTCCGGGAAACGGCGCGCAACGCGCCCACGGCGGCTCGGACCGGGGCGGGCTTGGCCCTCACTCCCTGGAGGACGCCCTGCGCGAGCTTGTCGTAGAGCAGGGGCACCGCTATGAAGACCGTGCCGCCCGAGTCCCGGGCGTCGTCCAGGATGACCTTGCCCACCATCTTCTCGCAGATGGTCACCGAGGCCCCGACCGCCAGGGGAGAGATCAGGCAGCAGGTCGTCGGGTAGGTGTGGTGGAGGGGGAGGACGCACATGAACACGTCCTCCTTCCCGATCGGGAGGGAATGGATGGATGCGTCGAAGTTGGCGATGATGCCGCCGTGGGAGAGCCCGACGCCTTTGGGCGTCCCCGTCGTGCCCGAGGTGAAGATGATCGAGGCGAGGGCCTCCGGCGCGATCGAATCGGGAGAGGGGAGGCCGGGGCCGCCGGAGAAGGAGGAGGCCTCCGACCAGGAGGCCGCGGCGAGGCTCCCGATCCCGGGAGACGGTGCGCCGTCGAGCCCCACGAAGGCGCGGAGGCTGCCGAGGGCCGCGGCGAGGGCGGGGAGGGCCTTCGCGAACTTGCCGCTCGCGACCAGGGCCCCGACCTCGGCGGCCTTGAGTATCCGCGCGACGTCCTCGTCCGGGAGGAGGGCGTCGATGGGCACGGCCACCAGGCCCGCCGCTACTATAGCCATGTACGCGACCGCCCACTCGGGGCGGTTCTCCGACCAGATGGCCACCCGATCGCCCGCGGCGAGGCCCTCGGCGAGGAGGTAGGAGGCGAAGGCCTCTCCCTCTCGGCCGAGGCGGGCGTAGCTCCATTCCTGGAAGGCGGTCTCGCCTCGGGCCCGATAGCGGAGGGCCGTGTGCTCGGCGAAGCCGCTCGTGATATCCCTGAACATCGCGTTGAGGTTCTTCCAGTCGAAGACGGGGATCGTCGTATCGAGATAGTCGGTGATCATGCTGTTCTCCGGTTCGGGCGAGGAATTCCCCTCTAGCGTAGCGAGAAGGCGGGGACCTGACAAGATAAGCTTTGACACTTTGGCACTCCGCGTCGATTCGAATAGCCTGAGAAGGTTTCGATTTCACCTTGACATCTATGAAATCGCTATCATAATCCTCACTCGTGGCAGTGCTCCCGTGAACAGCCTAAGAAAGTTTGCGGTCCAGCGGTCTGCAAACGTTGTCAGGAACTGTTCTTCGTCAAGATACCTTATTGAATCGGGAGTTGGAGTACATGAAGATGCATGCGTCGGCCATCTTCGCGAGGGCTTCGATCGGCCCGGGGGCGAAGAGCCGGCCGACGGTGACGGCTCACGCCGGCAGCCTCGGCACCGAGCCGAACGGCGAGGCTTCATTCGCCGCGGCCCTCGGATTTGCGGTCGATTTCCTGGAGGCCGATATCCGCTTCACGCGTGATGGCCGCGCCTATCTGAGCCACGACGCCCTGCCTCCCGCCGAGGCGGAGCGGGCCATGGGCCTCGATGAGCTCCTCGCGATGGTCGCGCCTCTGCCGGGGATACGGCTGAACCTCGACCTCAAGGAGTACTCCGCCGTGGGAGCGTTGCGCGACCTCGTTATCAGCCGCGGCATGGGTTCCCGCGTCGTGCTGACCGGGGTCAGGCTCGGGGAGGTCCCGGGAGTGCGCGCGGCCGCGGCGGGGCTGCCGTATTTCCTCAACGCCGAGCCGCGCTTCCTCGCGCGGGCGACGCGCGCGGGCGCGGAGGCCTTCGCGCGCCGCGTGCGCGGCTGCGGGGCGGTGGGGCTCAATACCCATAAGGCCCTCGCGACGGGCCTCCTGGCCCGGGCGCTCGCGCGGGCGGGCCTCGAGCTCTCGGTGTGGACGGTGGACGAGGAGGCCGAGATGCGCGCGATCCTGGCGCTCGGGCCGGACAACGTGACGACGAGGCGGCCCGACCGGCTCCTCGCGCTGCTCGATTCGGGGAGGGAAGGCACAGCATGAAGCTTCGCGCATACTACCACGCGCTCGGCAGGCGGCGCTTCATCCAGGCGGCCGTATTCCTGGCCTTCGTCCTGTTCTTCTTCGGCCCCCTGGTCAACACCCTCATGATCGCCTTCGCGGACAAGTACAACTACGCGGAGCATCCCTACTTCCTGCCCTCCACGCTCTCCCTCACCTGGTGGAAGTTCGTCCTGACCCAGAAGAACCTGGTGTCGTCCATCGCGCTCTCGTTCGTCGTCGCGATCCTCGCTACGAGCCTGTCCCTCCTCGTCTGCCTGCCCGCGGCCTACGCCTTCGCCCGCTTCAAGTTCCCCGGGAAGCACTTCTTCCAGTTCTCCTTCCTCTTCGCGAACGCCTTCCCCAAGATGGGCCTGTACGTCTCCATCGCCATCATCTTCTACAAGCTGAACCTCATGGGGACCTTCCCCGGCGTCCTGCTCATCCACCTCCTGGGCACCCTCATGTACATGACCTGGATCCCGGCCGGGGCCTTCCGCAACGTGCACAAGAACCAGGAGGAGGCGGCCCGCGACGTCGGGGCCACGCCCTTCCAGGCCTTCCGCCACGTGACCCTGCCCCTCGCGATGCCCGGCATCATGGTCGCCTGCATCTTCACCTTCCTCCAGTCGCTCGAGGAGGCCCAGGGCACCCTCTTGGTCGGCGTGCCGAACTTCAAGACCATACCCGTCGTCATGTACGGGGTCATCTACGATTACCCGGCCACCGCCGGGGCCGTCTTCGCCGTCATACTCGTGCTCCCGACCTTGATCCTCCTCAGCGTCTTCAGGAGGTTCGTCGGCGCGGACGCGATGGCGGCCGGCTTCAAAATGAAATGACGAGGGAGAACGCGATGGCTGACAGCGCCAAGCTCCGGCTCACCGGAGTCACCAAGCTCTACAAGAACGGGGACGGGGTCCGCGGCATCGACCTCGAGGTCGGCGAGGGAGAGCTCGTCACCCTCCTGGGCCCTTCGGGCTGCGGCAAGACCACGATCCTGCGCGTGGTCGGGGGCTTCCTCGACGCGGACGAGGGCCGGGTGGTCCTGGGCGGGCAGGACATCACGCGCCTGCCGCCGGAGAGGCGCCCGACCTCGATGGTCTTCCAGAGCTACAACCTCTGGCCGCACATGACGGTCTTCGAGAACCTCGCCTTCGGCCTCAAGCTGCGCAAGATCCCTCGCGAGACGATAGCCGAGGACGTGAGGCGCTTCCTCTCCCTCGTGCGCATCGAGGGAAGCGAGGGCAAGTACCCCACCCAGCTCTCCGGCGGCCAGCAGCAGCGCGTGGCCATCGCCCGGGCCCTCATCCTCAAGCCGCAGATGCTCCTCATGGACGAGCCCTTCTCGGCCCTCGACGCGAAGATCCGCGTGCAGATGCGCGAGGAGCTCAAGAAGATCCAGCAGGACCTCGGCATCACGGTCCTCTTCGTCACCCACGACCAGGAGGAGGCCATGTCGATCTCCGACCGGGTGGTGGTGATGAGCAAGGGCCGTTTCGAGCAGATCGACACCCCGGCCCGGGTCTACGACGAGCCGGCGACCCGCTTCGTGGCCGAGTTCATGGGCAACATGAACTTCATCGACCTCGGGGACGGCGAGCTCGTGGCCGTGCGCCCCGAGAACCTCGCGCTTCGCCCCGCCGGCTCGGGCCAGAAGCAGGGCCGGATCTCGACCGTCATGGTCCTCGGCCACTTCCTCGAGATCAACGTCGAGGCCGAGGGCGGCCCCCTCAAGGCCTTCATGCCGAGGGAGTCGGGCGCGCAGTACCGGGTCGGCGACGCCGTGGGCCTGGAGATCGGGAGGCATAGGCGTTTCCCGAGGGAGCAGGCGCCCGCCGCCGGCGCCTGAGCGTATCGTCGCTATAGCCGCGCCGGCCCGCGCCAAAGGGGCCCGCGGAGAAAGGAGTCGAGGATGAGAACGAAGGCAATCCTGTGCGCGATCGTCGCGTTCGCCGCCTGCTTCGCCGCGTTCGGCGCGGGCAAGGACACCGTCATCAACTACTACACCGACGGCTCGGACAACGTGCGCGTGGTCTGGGAGGCGGTCATCGACGCCTTCAACAAGAAGAACACCGGCGTCGTAGTCAAGCTCCAGTTCCTGGCCTCCGGCGCGGGCGGCCAGACCGGGACCGACAAGCTCATCGCGGCGATCAAGGCCAAGCAGAAGAGCGTCGACATCGACCTCCTCGAGCTCGAGGAGAACAAGATCACGAGGATCCTCACCGAGGGCGCCCCCAACGGCCTGGCCAAGCTCGACTGGAAGAAGATCCCCAACATCGCCAGCGTCTCCGGCCGCTCCCTCGTGGCCCCCGACCAGGCCATGCCCTACCGCGGCAGCGCGGTCTTCATCGCCTACAACTCGGCCAAGGTCCCGACGCCCCCCGCCACCTCGAAGGACCTCTACGCATGGATCAAGGCCAACCCCGGCCGCTTCGCCTACAACGATCCCGCCACCGGCGGCGCCGGCGGCGCCTTCGTGCAGACCGCGATCTACAACTTCCTCCCCGCCGAGGCCATGCGCTCGGTCGACGAGAAGTGGGTGGCCCAGTGGGATCAGGGCTTCAACCTCCTCAAGGAGATCCACCCCTTCCTCTACAAGGCCTCCGGCAAGGTCCAGTACACCGTGAAGAACCAGGGCTCCCTCGACCTCCTCGCCTCGGGCTCCATCGACATGTGCCCCGCCTGGGCCGACCAGGTCCTCGACCAGAAGGCCAAGGGGCTCCTCCCGGCCAGCATCAGGCTCGCCCAGATCGATCCCCCCCTCACCGGCTCCCTGTACATGCTCGGCGTGCCCTCCCTCTCCAAGAACAAGGAGGCCGCCTACAAGTTCCTCAACTTCGTCGCCTCCGCCGAGGCCCAGGACATCTTCGTCCGGGTCATGAAGGCCATCCCCGTGATCGACCCGGCCAAGCTCCCCGCCGACACCGTGTCCATGCTCTCGGGCCTCAAGGCCAACTACCGCACGATGACCATCGGGAACCTCGGCTCCAAGCAGATGTACCCGCGCTGGACCAGGGAGATCAGCACCCTGCCCTGATAGGGCGCGCGAGAGGGGCGGCCGAGCCGGCCGCCCCGGCCAGCGGGTCCCCGCCCGCGAGCGGGGGCCCGCGAGGACGACGAGGACGGAGCCAGGAGGGATCGATGGGACGCATTGAAGAAGCTAAGCGCAAGCAGAAGGTGTACGGGCTGCTGATGGTCCTCCCCTCCTTCCTCGTCATCTGCCTCATGGTCCTCTATCCCATCGTTCGCTCGATCCAGACCAGCTTCATGGATCCGAAGACCCAGGCCTTCTCCCTCATCAACTACCAGCAGCTCTTCACCGAGCCCTACATGGTGGCGAACATCCGCTTCACGCTGACGGTGGTGCTCTTCACGGTCCTCATCGTGGCGGCCGTCTCCTACCTCCTCGCCCTGTACATCACCTTCTCGGACAGCTGGTTCGCGCGGACGATCGGGAAGCTCTACCTGATCCCCCGCTTCATCCCGACCATCGTCGCGGTCTACGCGATGATGAACGTGGTGAAGGACACCGGCGCCCTCAACCGCCTCGTCAACGAGCTCTTCCATATCGATTTCAAGCCCGGCCTCATGTTCACGCCCAGGGGCCTGGTGCTCACCAACTGCTGGTTCAACATCCCCTTCTCTACCATGCTGATCGGCGCGGGGCTCCAGGGCATCCCCCGCTCCATCATCGAGAGCGCCCGCGACGTCGGCGCCGGCCGGCTCCGCGTCTTCGCGAGCATGATCTTCCCCCTCTCGGCGAAGGACTTCCTCATCGCCACGACCTTCGTCTTCATGGGCAACGTCTCCTCCTTCACCACGCCCTACCTCATGGGAGCCCGCGCGCCGATGATGCTCGGCGTGGCCCTCCAGCAGGAGTTCTCCTCCTTCTTCAACATGGAGCGGGCCGCGGCCATCTCGGTCTTCCTCTTCCTCCTCTCCTCCCTCATGGGCGGCTTCTACATCTACAACAACCTCAAAGCGAGCAAGTGGGACGTGCAGGACGACTGATGGACCAGGGCGCCCTCCTCGAGGTCGAGGCCCGGCTCGGGCCCGAGGATTCGAGGAGCCACCGGAGCTTCCCCTTCGAGCTCCCGCCGGGGGCTCGCGAGCTCGAGCTGGAGCTCGCCTTCGAGCCGGCCATGCTCGAGGACGAGGCTCTCGCGGCCCGGATCGCCTTCGAGGCCGGCCGCCGCTTCGGGATCGGCCCCGAGGAGGCCTCGCGGCGGGCGAGGGAGGGGCTGCGCAACCTCCTCACCCTCTCGCTCGACGGGCCGGGACCCTCCTTCCGGGGCTGCGCCCATAGGCAGGGCCCCCGCGTCCTCGCCATCCTCTCCGCCGCCGCCGCCTCGCCCGGCTTCCTCCCCGGTCCCTTGACGGCCGGCGCCTGGAGGGCGACGGTCAGCGTCCACTGCGTCGCCTCCCCGCGCTGCTCCTTCCGGCTCAGGGCCCGGGCGCGATGAGAGGCGCCGGGGAGGGCCTGCGCTGGGCCGCCTGCGAGCTCCACGCCCATTCCATCCACAGCGACGGCCGGCTCCAGGTGGCCGAGCTCGCTCGCTACGCGGCCGGCCGCGGCCTCGACCTCATCGCCCTGAGCGACCACAACACCGTCTCGGGCTTGGCCGAGGCGGCGGCCCTGGGCGGGCAGTACGGGTCCGAGATCCTGAGCGCCATGGAGCTCACGACCTTCTACGGCCATATCCTGGCCCTGGGCGTGCAGGACTACGTCGAGTGGCGCGGCCTGGGCCGGGAGGGGGCGGGCGGGGCGGTCGCCGAGATCCGCTCCCGGGGCGGCCTCGCGGGCATCGCCCATCCCTTCCGCCCCGGCAATCCCTTCTGCACCGGCTGCTTCTGGGAGTTCGAGGGCTTCGAGTCCGGCGAGGCCGACTACCTCGAGCTCTGGTCCGAGCCCGACCCCCACCTGGCTCCCTGCAACGCGCGGGCCTTCGAGCAGTGGATCTCCCTCCTCGACCGGGGCTTCCGCGTCGCCGCTACGAGCGGGACCGACTACCACGGCCCGGGCCGGGAGGGGCTCTGCGCGACGACCTTCCTGGGCTGCGAGCCCGGCCCGGGCGCCCTCGGGGCCGCCGCCCTCGCGGCCCTCCGCCGCGGCCGCGTCGCCGTGAGCCTCGGGGCCCGCCCCTCCCTCGCGCTCGGGCGGCGGGGCGAGGGGAGGAGCTACGGCCCGGGGGAGGAGCTCCCTCCCGGCCCAGGCAGGCTCGAGGCCCGGGCCGTCCTCCTGCCCTGGCGCGGGGCGGCGAGCCGCCTGCCCGAGCTCAGGGCCGAGCTCGCGCGCTTCCTCTGGCGGGGAGGCTCGACCGAAGCCGGCCTCGCGCCCGATCCCGAGGCGGGGGGAGCCCTCGCCGCCCAGGTAGAGCTCCCTCCCTCGGTCGAGGGCTACCTCCGCGTCGAGTTCCGCGGCTCGGTTCGCGGCGAAGCGGCCCTGATCGGCTTCACGAATCCGGTCTACCTGGGTCCTGCGTAAGCGCTCCGCAGCGGGCCCTGGAGAGCGAGCAGCCCGCATTCCGGCTCCGATCGAAGACAAGCTCGGTGACGATTTTTCCTTGACAGCCAGGGAATCGGTGCTATTCTCAGTGATATATCAGAAGATATATTTCCTGATCTTCCAGGAGGTAAGGGATGAAGAAGATCGCATCGGCAGCTCTCCTCGCGGTATTCTGCCTCGTCCTCGGCGCGGCTCCCCTCGCCGCCCAGGCGGGCAAGACGAGCCCCATGGCCGATCCCCGGGTCCGCCAGGCCATCGCCTACGCCATCGACATGAAGGCCATCGTCGACAACCTCATGAGCGGCAAGGCCATCGTGGCCAACTCCATGACGCCCAACGGCGCCTGGAAGGTCGCGGGCCTCAACGGCTACGGCTACGATCCGGCCAAGGCCAAGCAGCTGCTCAAGGACGCCCGCTGGGATCCGAACTACGTCCTCGACGTCGTCTACTACTACGGCGACCAGATGACCGTCGACCTCATGACCGCGGTCCAGGCCTACCTGGCCGACGTCGGCGTGAAGATGACCTTCCGCAAGCTCGAGGGCGACCTCGGCTCCCAGCTCTGGGTGCCGCCGGCCGATCCGGTCAACGGGCCCTCGGCGGTCAAGTGGGACATGGCCTACGCCGCCGTCGCCGCCCTCTCGATGAACGAGTACTACGACCGCTTCATCCCCGGCGGCGCGAGCAACTCCCACACCCCCGCCGACGCCAAGCTCACCGAGCTCATCAAGGCCACCCACGCCATCGACCTCGGGGCCCAGAAGAAGGCCTTCTTCGAGCTTCAGAAGTACGAGAACGCCGTCCTGCCCGAGATCCCCCTGTACTACCAGCAGGTCTTCGTCGTCCAGAGCAAGCGCCTCGACCGGGCCGGCGCCCCCTACGGCAACGAGCAGTTCAACTACGATTGGAACATCGTGAAGTGGGACCTGCCCAAGGACGCCTCCGGCAAGAAGGTCCTCAAGACCAACGGCGGCCCGGTCAGCTTCTTCGAGGCCCCCTTCCTCAACCCGGGCCTGTTCATGAGCACCAAGGTCCTCTTCGACCACCTCGTCGTCGCGGACGCCAGCCTCACGCCCTACAAGGGCCAGCTCGCCTCCTCGTACAAGGTGAGCCCCGACGGCAAGACCATCAGCTTCACGCTGCGCGACGGCATCGCCTGGCACGACGGCAGCCCGATCACGCCCGAGGACGTGAAGTGGACCTACGAGTTCTCCGCCAAGGTCCCCACCCTCAACGCGGTCTTCGGCTCCATGCTCAAGGCCCTCGAGGGCTACCAGGACTACAAGGAGGGCAGGGCCTCCGAGATCCGGGGCATCGCCATCAAGGGCAGGACCGTGACCTTCACCTACGCCACGCCTGACTCCAACGCCCTCCTGTGCTTCTCCCAGTTCCCGCCCCTGCCCAAGAAGCACTTCGCCGGGGTCGATCCCCTCCAGTTCCAGCAGGCCGCCTTCTGGCAGAAGCCCGTCGGCTCCGGCCCCTTCATGCTGAAGGAGGTCTCGATGGGCAACTACGCCACCTTCGTGCCCTTCAAGCAGTACTTCGGCGGGACGGCGAAGATCGACGAGATCCAGATGTATCCCTCGGGCGAGTCCGATCCCAACTTCTCCAAGAACGCGGCGGCGGGGCAGCTCGACTACGGCTACACCAAGAGCGTCGAGGACGTCCTCGCCCTCGAGAAGCTGGCCAACCTCAAGGTCACGCCCGTCGACATCCGCTACACCCGGCTCTTCTTCGTCAACAAGTTCCCCAAGCCCTGATTGCCTCGTTCGGGGCGCCCCCCGCGGGGCGCCCCCCGAGCGCGGGCGCTCCCTTCAAGGGGGCGCCCGATCCCCCGGAGGACGGCCCCCGCGATGATCGCCTATACCCTGCGGCGCTTCCTGGCCCTCGCGCCGATGATGCTCCTCATGACCTTCCTCGTCTTCCTGGGGCTCGAGCTCACCCCCGGGGACGCGGTGTCCTTCATCGCCGGCCCCGAGGCGATGGCCAACATGGACGGCTCCCAGCTCGCCGCCCTCCGCGAGTCCCTCGGCCTCGACGACCCCTTCCTCGCGCGCTACTTCCGCTGGCTCGGGGGCGTGCTCCGCGGCGACTTCGGCTACAGCCTGACGAGCGGGGTGCCCATCGCGAGGATCGTGGCCGAGCGCCTCCCCGCGACCCTCGAGCTCTCCGCCGCGGCCTTGCTCGTCTCGACCCTCCTGGGGAGCGCCCTCGGCCTGGCGAGCGCCCTGAACCGGGGCAAGGCCCTCGACCAGGCCCTGACGGTCGCCGGCATGATCGGCGTCTCCGTCCCCGAGTTCTTCTTCGGCCTCGTGAGCATCCTCGTCTTCTCCATCGAGCTCAAGTGGCTGCCCGTCGGCGGCCGGACCCGCCCCGAGTACCTCGGCCTCTGGGACAGGCTGCCCCACCTCGTCCTGCCGGCCCTGGTCCTCGGCGTCTCGATGACCGCCGGCGTCATGCGCTACGCCCGCGCGAGCATGCTCGACGCCCTGGGCAAGGACTTCATGCGCACGGCGAGGAGCAAGGGCCTGCCCGAGGCCCGCGTGGACCTCGTGCACGGCTTCCGCGCCGCGCTCGCCCCCATCGCGGTCCTCATCGGCTTCCGCCTGCCCATGCTCATCGGCGGCTCGGTGGTGATCGAGCAGATCTTCCAGTGGCCCGGCGTCGGGAGCGAGTTCCTCGCGGCGGTCCGCGGCCAGAACTACCCCCTGGTCATGACGATCGCCCTCCTGTCGGTGCTCGCGGTCCTGGCCGCGAGCTTCCTCGTCGACCTGGCGACCGCGGCCCTCGACCCGCGGGTCAAGCTTTCCTAGGCGGAGGACGCGATGCCCGAACGAAGAGCCCGCGCCGGCCGCTCCCGGCTCGACGGCAAGCTCGACCGGATCCGCGAGGCCGAGGAGGCGGGCCTGCTCGAGCACGCCCGGGGCAGCCGCGCCCTGCGCAAGATGCTGGGGAACCGGCTCTCCCTCCTCGGCCTGGCCGTCTTCTCGGCCATCGTGCTCTCGGCGCTCCTCGCGCCCTGGATCTGCCGCTACGATCCCCAGAAGATCGACCTGCGCTCGGTGCTCCGGCCCCCCTCGGCCGCCCACCTCTTCGGGACCGACAAGCTCGGCCGGGACATCTTTTCGCGGGTCCTCCACGGGGGGCGGATATCCATCCTCGTGGGCCTCGGGAGCGCCCTGGGCGCGGCCGCGATCGGCATCCTCCTGGGCTCCTACGGCGGCTACAAGGGCGGCCCGGCCGACCGGGCCTTCCTCCGCCTCTCCGAGGTCTTCATGGCCTTCCCGCAGATCATCCTGGTGCTCCTCCTCGTGTCGATCGTGGGGCAGAGCGTGTCGAACCTCGTCCTCATCTTCGTCGCCACGGGCTGGGGGAGCATCTACCGCATGACGCGCGCGCGGATGCTGTCGATCAGGGAGGAGGAGTATGTCCAGGCGCTCAGGGCCTTCGGCCTGCCCGACCTCCTCATCTGCTACAAGCACATGCTCCCGAACGCCCTCGGGCCGATCATGGTCAACATCACCCTGAGCACGGCCATGTTCATACTCCAGGAGGCGGCGCTGAGCTTCCTCGGGCTCGGCGTGCCCCTCGAGATAGCCACCTGGGGCAATATCCTGAACGCCGCCAACGACATCAACGTGCTGGCGCGCTACTGGTGGATCTGGCTGCCCGTGGGCTCGGTGATCTCCCTGTTCGTGCTGAGCGTCAACTTCATAGGCGACGGGCTGCGGGACTCCGCCGACCCCTCGCAGCTGGGATAGGGGGGCGCATGGAAGGCGAGACCCTGGTCCGGGTGAGGAACCTCCGGACCTACCTCTACGCGAACGGGCGCTGCAACAAGGCGGTCAACGACGTCTCCTTCGACGTCAGGGCCGGCCGCACCCTCTGCGTGGTCGGCGAGTCGGGCTGCGGCAAGAGCGTGACCGCCGCCTCTATCATGCAGCTCCTGCCGCCGCTGGCGAGGATCGAGTCGGGCGAGATCGCCTATCGCTCGGCCGAGGGCGAGCTCCGCCTCGACCGCCTGCCGCGGAACGGCCGCGCCATGCGCTCGCTCCGGGGGCGCGACCTCGGGATGATCTTCCAGGACCCCATGACGGCCCTCAATCCCGTGTACTCGATCGGCTTCCAGATCCGCGAGAGCCTGCGCTACCACACGCGCTTAGGCGCCCCGGCGCGCCGCGCCAAGGCGATCGAGCTGCTCGCGGACATGGGTATACCCCTGCCCGCGCAGCGCTCGGGAGAATACCCGCACCAGCTCTCCGGCGGCATGCGCCAGCGGGCGATGATCGCCATGGCCATGGCCTGCGAGCCCAAGGTCCTCATCGCGGACGAGCCGACCACGGCCCTGGACGTGACCGTCCAGGCCCAGGTCTTCGACCTCATGGAGCGCCTGAAGCGCGAGCGCGGCACGGCGATCATGCTCATCACCCACGATATGGGCGTCGTGGCCGAGCTCGCCGACGAGGTCGTCGTCATGTACATGGGCAACGTCGTCGAGTCGGGGACGGTACGCGAGGTCCTGAAGTCCCCGGCCCATCCCTACACCCGGGCCCTCCTGGGCTCCATCCCCCTGCTCGGGCGCGGCCGCTCCCAGCGCCTCGAGCCGATCCGCGGCTCGACCCCCGACCCCTTCGACCGGCCGCCGGGCTGCCAGTTCGCCCCGCGCTGCCCGCGCCAGGAGCCGGCCTGCGACGCGGGCCTGCCGCCCGAGGTCGAGGTCTCGGCCGCGCATCGCGTGCGCTGCCTCTTCGCGAAGGAGGGCCGCGATGGCCGCTGAGGCCCCCCTGGTCTCCATCCGCGGCCTCGAGCTGGGCTACCCCGTGCGCTCGGGCCTCTTCAAGCGGGTCGTCGGCAGCGTCCGCGCCGTCGCCGGGGTGGACCTCGACATCCGCCGCGGCGAGACGCTGGGCCTCGTCGGGGAGTCGGGCTGCGGCAAGACGAGCCTGGGCAAGGCCATGCTCCAGCTCGAGCGGCCGACCGGCGGCGAGGTCCTCCTCGACTGCGGCGGCGCGCGGCGCGACCTGTGCCGCATGCGGCAAGGCGAGCTCCGCGAGGCCCGGCGGCGCATGCAGATCGTCTTCCAGGACCCCTACTCCTCGCTCAACCCCGCCTTCACGATCTACGGCTCCCTCGAGGACGCCATGAGGCGCTACGGCCTCGCGACCAGGGCCGAGCGCCGCCGCCGCCTGGGCGAGCTCCTCGAGGCCGTGAACATGCGGCCCGAGCACATGGACCGCTACCCCAGCGAGTTCTCCGGCGGCCAGCGCCAGCGCATCGGCATCGCGCGGGCCCTCTCGGCGGATCCCGAGCTCGTGGTCTGCGACGAGGCGGTCTCCGCCCTCGACGTCTCGATCCGCGCCCAGGTGCTCAATCTCCTGCTGAAGCTGAAGGCCGAGCGGGGCCTGACCTACCTCTTCATCAGCCACGATCTCTCGGTGGTCGAGTACGTGAGCGACCGCATCGCCGTCATGTACCTGGGGCGCATCGTCGAGCTCGCCGGGACCGAGGAGCTGTACTCGAACCCCCTGCACCCCTATACGCGGGCCCTCCTCTCGGCGATACCCATCGCCGACCCCGACCGCGCGCGGAGGCGGATCGTCCTGGAAGGGGACGTGCCGAGCCCCGTGGACCCCCCGCCGGGCTGCCCCTTCCACCCGCGCTGCCCCGACCGCGTCGAGGAGTGCTCGCGCGTTCCGCCGGCTTTACGCACGCATATGATAAAGGGCGAGGCCCACGCCGCCGCCTGCCACCTAGCAAAGGAGTGATCGATGGGACGTTATGCGATTAAGGACATCAAGGGCGTGATCCCCGCCCTCGTCACCTCGTTCGACGAGAAGGGCGAGTTCGACGAGGCCAGGCAGCGCTCCGTCGTCCGCTTCCTCCTCTCGCGCGGCGCCGACGGGCTCTACCTCACGGGCAGCACGGGCGAATTCTTCATGATGGCCCCCCAGGAGCGCGAGCGCGTCGTCGCGGCCGTGGCCGACGAGGTGGCGGGCCGCGTGCCCGTGATCGTCCACGTCGGCGCCGTCGGCACGAAGCTCTCGGTCGACCTCGCGCGCCAGGCCCAGTCCTGCGGGGCCGACGCCATCTCCTCGGTTCCCCCTTTTTACTGGAAGTTCACGAACGACGAGATCCTCGACTACTACCGCGAGATCGGCGAGTCGGTGGGGCTGCCGATGATCGTCTACAACATCGCCCTCTCGGGGCTGGTAGGCTACGGCCTCATCAAGCGCCTGGCCAAGCTCCCGGGCGTCCAGGGCATCAAGTACACGGCCACGAGCCACTTCGAGATCGGCAGGATCAAGGAGGAGATCGGCGAGGATTTCGCCGTCTACTCGGGGGCCGACGAGATGGCCATGTCGGGCCTCGCGGTCGGGGCCGACGGCGTCATAGGCTCCTTCTACAACATGATCCCCGAGCTCTTCAAGGATATCTACGCCGCGGTGCGGCGGGGCGACCTCGCCGCCGCCCGGGAGAAGCAGGCCCAGGCCAACGCCGTCATCTTCTACTCCCTCGACCACAACTACATCCCCGTCATCAAGCGCTCCCTGTCCTGGGCCGGCGTGGACGCCGGGCGCTGCCGCAAGCCCCTGCCCTACCATTCCGAGGCCGAGGCGGCCGAGATCCGCGCGGCGCTCGCGAGGATCAGGGACGAGCGGGGCATCGAGGGCTGCGCCGTCCTCGACGCGCTGTAGGAGGCCGGGCGGGGGCTTCCTCGACAGGTCCCCGCCCGACCGAGTAGTATTGGGGCAGGATAGGAGGGCCGATCGGCGGATCATGGCTGGCGAAGCGGCAAGGAAACGGGAGGGGGCGCGGGAACGAAAGGCCTCCCTCTCCGACGAGGTCTACGAGAAGCTCCTCGCCAAGCTCGTCGGAAGCGAGCTCGTGCCCGGCCACATCATCAACCGGCGGGAGGTGGCCGAGGAGCTGGGCGTGAGCGTCGCCCCCGTCCTCGAGGCCTTCCTCCGCCTCGAGCGCGACGGCTACGTCGAGACCATCCCCCGCAAGGGGACCCTGGTCAGGCCCGTCCAGAAGGACGACTTCTTCGAGCAGCTGGTGATGCGCGAGGCCATCGAGTGCGAGGCCGCCCGGCTCTACTGCGGCGCTCCCGTGCGGGAGGACCGCGCGCGCCTCGAGCCCCTCGCCCGGCGCATCGACGAGGCCGAGGCCGGGGCTCCCGGCCGCTGGAACTTCGAGATCGAGTTCCACGGCGAGCTCGTGTCCCTTGCCCGCTGCAAGGTCCTCGACGCGGAGTTCCTCCGGACCATCCGCCTGGGCACCTTCTACAACATGCACCGGATCTTCATCGAGATGTACCGCACGGGCGGGGAGTACGAGAACCAGAGCCACGCGGACCTCCTGGACAAGCTCGAGCGCGACGATCCGGACTACGTCGAGGGAGTCGTCCGCGACCACCTGCGGAGCGGGAACCGGCGGCTCTTCGTCGACCGGATGCGCTAGCGGCCTCGGCCGCGCAGCCCCTGAGCGGGCGAATCAAAGCGTTAGGCGGTATACTTATGACGAGCGAGCGCATCGCCGAGCTGCGGGCCTTCTACCTCCGCGAGCTCACGGGCGACACGATACCCTTCTGGCTCGAGCGCGGGCTCGACCGCGAGCAGGGGGGCCTCCTCGACTTCCTCGACCGCTCAGGCCGGCCCCTGTCCACGGACAAGGGAGGATGGATACAGGGGCGCTTCGCCTGGGTCCTCTCTCGCCTGGCCCAGGCCGCGGGCGGCGCCTACCCCGAGCTCCTCCCCTCCTGGCTCGAGGGCGCCCGCTCCTGCGCGGACTTCACCCGCGACAAGGTCCTCTCGGGCCCCGGCGGCCGGGCCTACTTCGAGCTCACCCGCGAGGGCCGTCCCCTCGTGCTCAGGCGCTACCTCTTCGCCGAGGCCTTCGCGGCCATGGGCCTGGCCCAGTATTCCAAGGCCTCGGGCGAGGCCTCCTACCTCGAGGCCGCCCGCGGGGCCCTCGCGGTCATGGAGCGTGAGCGGGGCCGCCTCGAGCCCAAGCTCGAGGCCGCGACGAGGCGGCTGCGCGGCCACTCGGAGACGATGATACTCATCAACGTCTTCCAGGTCCTGCGCGCCTGCGACCCGGGGTCCGCCGCCGAGTGCGGGCGCCGCATCGACGCCCAGATCGAGGAGCTCTTCGACTACTTCGTGAAGCCGGGGCTCCGAGCCCTCCTCGAGACCGTGAACGAGGACGGCTCCCTCGCCGAGGGCTGCGAGGGCCGCTGCGTCAATCCCGGCCACGCCATCGAGACCGCCTGGTTCCTCATGGAGGAAGGGAGGTACCGCGGCGACCGCTCCCTGGTCGAGCGGGCCCTGCCCATACTCGAGTGGTCGCTCGAGCGGGGCTGGGACGCCGAGCTCGGCGGCCTGTACTCCTTCGTCGACCTCGAGGGCCGGCAGCCCGCCCAGGTCGAGTGGGACATGAAGTACTGGTGGCCCCACTGCGAGGCCGCCTACGCCTGCCTCCTGGCCTGGGCCCTCACCGGCTCGCCCCGCTGGGAGCGCTGGTTCGAGGCCCTGCACGAGTACACCTGGCGCCATTTCCCCGACCCCGTATACGGCGAGTGGTTCGGCTACCTCCATCGCGACGGCAGCGTCGCGAACGACGTCAAGGGCAACCACTACAAGGGAGCCTTCCACGTCCCCCGCTTCGAGCTCAACGCGGCCCTCCTCCTGGGCGCCGTCGCCGAGCGGGGGATGGGCCTCGCCTCCCTCTCCGGGCCCGAGGCCCTCGCCAGCCTCGGGCCCGCGTAGCCGCGCGGGGGCCGAAGGCCGGGCGCGGCGCCCCGCCTTCGGCCGATGGCGGGCTACACGAACTTGAGTATGAGCAGCGCGGCCGCGATCACGGCGAGGGCCGCGATACCGGCGGCCGCGAGGATCCTGGAGCTCGTCTTCATCATGCCTTCCTCCCGCCGCGCGCGGCGTAGCGCTCGAGCAGCTCGGCCGGCTCGACGGCCAGCTCGTCCATGTCCTTGAACAGACGCGGCAGCTCCTCCTCGAAGAAGCGCCGCCGGCGCTCGGCCTTGGCCATGTCGGCCCCGGCCTCGGCGACGAAGTAGCCCATGCCCCGCTCGCAGCGCGCGATCCCCGAGTCCGCGAGGGACTGGAGGGCGCGGGCCGCGGTGTTGGGGTTCACCTCGAGGGAGGCGGCGAGCTCCCTCGCCGAGGGGAGCCTCCCCCCGGGGCCGATGCGCCCCGCGAGCACGTCGGCCGCCACGAGCTCGGCGATCTGCGCGAAGATGGGGCGCTCGCTATTGAACCTCATCCCGAGCCTCCTTCTCGGCCACCTTGGCCCAGCCGAAGAGGATCGAAAAGGCCGGCGCCAGGACGTAGGCCGAGAGCTCGAAAAGGAGCTCGATCGCGCGGCGCGCGGCCTCGGAGAGGCTCTCGCCGTCGATGCTGATCGTCCCGTTCGCGGCCCCGAAGCTCAGGTGGCCGGAGCCCCGGCCGAGGAGCCAGGCGCCGCCGCCCGCGACGAGCATGGCCGCGAGTCCGAAGGCCGCTATGAGGCCGACCGTCTTCAGGAAGGCGTTCTTGCGGAAGCTCGCCGATCCGGCGAGGAAGAGGCAGACCCCGACCGCATAGCGTCCCCAGGCCCCGAGCCCCCCGGCCGCCGCCGGGGTCCAGGCGAAGGAGCCCGGGCCGCCGGCGGCGCGCTCGGCGAGGGCGAGGAGGGCCGAGAGCCCCGTCGCCGCGGCGCCGAGGAGCAGCGGCAGGGCCAGGGCGTACTCGAGGAGGGCGGCGAGGTACTTCTCGACCGGCTCGGCGGGAAGGAGTATCCATTCGGTCCCGGCCTTGCCGTCGTGCATGCGCTTGAAGGCCGAGGCGGCGAGGAGGTAGCCGCCCAAGCCGATCGCCGCGCCCCAGGCCTGGCCCGAGCCCGCGTTGAAGGTGGCCCGCTTGAAGAACAGGAGGCTGAGGAGGTTGAGGGCGAGGACGACGGCGGCGCCGACGCCTGCCGTCGGGCCGTCCTCGAGGAGGCGGTCGCGGAAGAGCTGCCAGATCCTAATCGGGCTGATCCTGGCGATGGAGGAAAGGCGCATCATGACCGGCCTCCCTTCGCGGCGGCCGCCGCCGGGCCGGCTCCCGCCGCCTGCGGGTCAGGCGGCAGCGCGGCTCCCGCGAGGGCCGCGGCGAGGCGCTCGGGCTGGCCTACCGCGGCGTTGAAGACGAGCTCGAGGTCGGCCGCGGCCTCGCCCTCCCTGCCCTCCCTCGGGACGAGGGCGGACCAACCCACGGCGTCGGCCTCGGCGTGCACCGCGGCCCGCGCATCGGGCGAGGCCAGGCGAGCCGAGGCCAGGCGCTCGGCGATGGTGTCGGAGGAGAGCGTGAAGGTCACGCGGCCCGCGTCGAGTATCAGGACCGGGTCGATGAGGCTCTCGAGGTCGCGGACCTGGTGGGTCGACACGACGACGATCCGATCCTCGGAGGCCGAGGCCGCGAGCACCCGCCTGAACTGGGTCTTGGAGGGTATGTCCAGGCCGTTCGTCGGCTCGTCGAGGAGGACGGCCCGGGCCCCGCTCGCCAGGGCAGCGGCCAGGGCGAATTTCTTGCGCTGGCCGTAGGAGAACTTCGTCAGGAGCTTGTCTTCCTCGATCGCGAATTCCCCGAGGAGGGCGGCGAAGCGGTCCCTGTCGAAGGCGGGACGGAAGCAGGCGTAGCGCGAGAGCCAGGCCGAGGGACGGAGGGCGGGGACCCAGGGATCCTCCGGCACGAAGGCGATGTCCGCGAGGCAGGCTGCCTCCCTGAGCTCGGGGACCCGGCCGAAGACCTCCACCGAGCCCGCCTTCGGAGCGAGGGCGCCGGCGACGATCTTCAAGAGACTCGTTTTGCCGGCCCCGTTGAGGCCCAAGAGCCCGTAGATGGACCCCGGCTCTAGCCCGAGGTCCAGGCCCTCGAAGAGGGCCTTCTTTCCATACCCGAAGGTCATGGAACGCAACTCGATCATGCGAGTGCTCCTTTGTGTATTAGGTAAGTAATACACTACTGAACAAACACGCTTATGTCAAGCCGCCTCCACTGCCTCGAAGCTTGTTAGGCTGCTACTACCAACGCTCTCTACAAGCTTCGAGGCAGTCCTCAGGATCAGCTGGAAGTAATCGTGGCATGGTTCTGAGCAGGTCCGCGTAATCGTGCCAAGCGCAGGATTTGGCGCAGGAAGCCATTCGCAGGCAAGCGACTATACTTAGTGGTGGAGCCTCAATCCAACGCTCGGGGAGGTCGCCATGGCTATCGTCACGATTTCGCGAGAGTTCCGGAGCGAGGGCAGGGCAGTCGCCGAGGCGGCGGCCGAGGAGCTCGGCTGGCGCCTGGTAGACAAGGCCGTCCTGGGCAGGATCCTCGAGAAGTACGGCCTCGTCCAGTTCGAGCAGGATTACGAAGCCCGGCTCGGCGCCTGGGACGTCTTCGATCCGCGGGTCAAGGTGATGGTGAGCATGCTGGGCCGGGCTACCCTCGCCGTAGCCCGCATGGGCAAGGCGGTCATCCTCGGCCGCGGCAGCTTCGCGGTTCTCGGGGGCTTCCTCGACGTCCTCCACGTGCGCGTCCAGGCCCCCCTGCGCTCCCGGGTGGAGCGCTGCCTCGCGGCCGACGGGATGCCCGACCTCGAGCGCGCCGAGGCCCTGGTCCGCGAGAGCGACCGGTCCCGCCGCTCCTTCGTCGAGTCGATGTACGGGCTCCGCTGGGACGCGGCCAGCTCCTTCGACCTCGTCGTCAACACGGACAAGGTCAGGCCGGAGTCGGCGGCGGCCTGGATAGCCTCGGCCGCTCGGGGCCTCGGGACCGCGGGACGGCAACCCTCGACGGCCGACATCGCCCCCGACCCCGTCCTCGACCAGGTGATCGAGGAGCTCCTCGGCCCCCGATGAGCCGGGCCGGCCGGGGATGGCCGGCGCGGCCTCAGGCCCCGAAGGACCTCGAGGCGAGGAGGACCGCGGCGAGGGCGAGGAGGGCCGCCCAGGGCGAGGGGAGGGCGAGGCGCCCGCCAGCGGCCGCGACGAGCGCGGTCGCCGCGAGGGCCGCTGCCGCGAAGGCCGAGGCCTTGGTGAGGTAGCTCCGCCTCGCCCTGCGGTCGAGGGAGGGACGCAGCGAGAGGTACCGCGCCGCGAGGAGGGCCCAGGCCGGCAGGGCGCAGAGGAGGCCCTTCCCGAGGGCCCCGGCCCAACTCTCCCCGAGCATCCCGGCGATGGCCGCGCCTGGGGAGCCCATCAGCCTACCCGCCCCCGGGCTCGGGGGCCGCGATATACGTCGCCCAACGCGCCGATCCTGAGCGCCGAGCCCAGGGGCCTGCCCGGCTCCCAGTCCCAGAGCGCGACGCCGGAGCGCAGGAGGCGTGAGGCCGTGAGCTCGGCCTCGAGCCCGGCCATCCGCCGCGCGAGGCGCGCCGCGGCCGCCTCGGCGGGGGGCCTGCCCGCCGCGCCGGGCGGGGGGCAGGCGGCGCCCGGCCTCGGCCTGAGCGCGCCCGCGGAGTAGCCGAGGGCGACGAGGCTGCGCAGGGGCTCGACGTCCTCGGGCAGGAGGGGGCTCACGAGGAGGACGAGGGAGCGCGGGGGGAAGAGGGCGACGGGGAGGTTGTCGAAGCGCTCGAAGGCGGCGTGGGAGCCGAGGGCCGCCCCCGCGGCGGCGGCCCGGATCCGGAGCCGATGGACGCGGCCGGCGCCCGGCGGCGTCCAGGCTATGGTCGAGCCGTAGGCGAGGAAGGCGACGCGGTGGCCTCCGTCGAGGAGGGACTCGGCGAGCGAGGCCGCCGCCCCGACGGCCGCCTCGAAGATCTCGTCGCGCTCGTAGGCCTGGGCTCGGCAGTCGAGGATGAGGCCAGCGTCCAAGGCCCGCTCCTCCTCGCGCAGGTTGACGATCTCCTCGCCCCAGAGGGCCCAGGCGCGCCAGTTGAGGTCGCGGAGCGGGTCTCCGGGGCCGTACTGCCTCGTGCCCGCGAAGTCGAGACCCGCCCCGGCGCGGCGCGCCCGGCTAAAGCCGGAGAAGGCGCGGGCGGAGGGCGCCGAGAAGGAGGCCCTCGCGCCGCCCGCGGGCGCCGGCGGCGCGACGATGCGGCCCGGGCAGGGCAGCTCGGCGAGGGACTCGACAGCGGCGAAGGGGTCGACGGCCCTCGCCCTGATGGCCGAGAACTCGTGCAGGCCTCGCCCGACGCGGAGGCTGTAGCGGAGGAAGGCGCTCGCCCCGCTGTCCAGGCTGCCCTTCCAGGAGGTCGAGCCCCCGGCGGCCGAGCTCCCCTTCGGCGGCCTGTCCTCGAGCTCGACGAGCTCGAGCCGGAGGCCTGCGTTGCGGATCTCCACCTCGACCTCGACGAGGCGTTCCCGCCCCGGCTCGAGGAAGGAGGGGGAGATGAGCCGCCGCGCCGAGAGCTCGATCGAGGGCGGGGCAGCGGCGAGGCCCGCCAGCGCCCAGGCCGCGAGGCAGAGGGCCGCGGCGAGCCAGGCGCCCTCCGCGAGGGCCAGGCCGACGGCCGCGAGGAGGAGGGCCGCGACGGCCGCGGCCCTGCGCTCGCCGCTCACGCCGGCCCGGCCTTGGGCGCGGGCACCGAGTCGATCGCCTCCCGCACGACCTCCTCGACGAGGGACTCGGCCGCCCAGGCGTCGGGCCGGAGGAGGACCCGGTGGACGAGGGCCTCGAAGGCGCACCACTTCACGTCGTCGGGGACGAGGTAGGAGCGGCCCTCCATGACGGCCCTCGCCCGGGCGAGCTTGACGAGGGCGAGGGAGGCGCGGGGGCTCGCGCCCACGGCGACGCGGGGGGAGCGGCGGGTCGCCCGCGCGAGCTCGACCGCGTACCGCGCCACGTCGCGCTCGACGTGGACGCGCTCGGCCTCGGCGGAGAGCCGGGCGAGGGACTGGAGGCCGCAGAGCTCGCGGAGCTCGGGCTCCTCCGCGCCGCGGGCCGCGCGGCGCATGACGACCTCGAGCTCCTCCTCCCCGCTCGGATAGCCGATCGAGAGGCGCGCGAGGAAGCGGTCGAGCTGGGCCTCGGGGAGGGGGAAGGTCCCCTCGTACTCGATGGGATTCTGGGTCGCGACGACCATGAAGGGCGAGGGGAGGGGGAGGGTCCTGCCCTCCAAGGTGGCCTGGCGCTCCTCCATGGCCTCGAGGAGGGCCGACTGGGTCTTGGGCGGGGCGCGGTTGATCTCGTCGGCGAGGACGAAGTTCGCGAATATAGGCCCCTCGAGGAGGCGGAGCCCCCCGGAGGCCCGGTCGAGGACGTAGGCCCCCGTGATGTCCGCGGGCAGGAGGTCGGGGGTGAACTGTATCCGCTTGAAGCTTCCGCCCGCGACCCGGGCGAGGCTCCGCGCCGCGAGGGTCTTGGCCAGCCCGGGCCTGTCCTCGACGAGGACGTGGCCGCCCGCGATCGCGGCGCCGAGGAGCCGCTCGAGGAAGCCGCGCTTGCCGACGACGGCCCGCTCGAGCTCGTCCAGCATCGCGCCGCAGAGCCTCGCGCCCCAGGCCGAGGTCCCGTCTCCGCTCTCCGCCATCGTCATCGCTCCTCCCGGCGCCGCGCTCCGCGCAGCGCCTCTATCTCGTCCAGGGCGCGCTCCGTCGCCTCGAGGAAGGTCGGTTCGTCCCCGCGCGGGCCTGAGCGCGGCCGCTCGAGGTAGTCCCGCTCGAGGTACTCCCGAAGGAAGTCCCTGCCCTCGAGGGCCCGCAGCTCGCGGCGCGCGGCCTCCGGGCCGAGGCCCTCCGCGAGGGCGAGCGCGTCCCGGGCGAGGGCGGCGGCCTTGGCCGCGACCGTCTGGCGCGCGAGGGCGCCGCCCTCCGCCGCCTTAAGGAGGGCGGCGAGCGCGGCCTCGCCTTCGCGCTCGGGAGGGCAGGGCCGCTCCTCCGCCACCTCCCCGCGCTCCCGAGGCCGGCGGCCGCCGAGCGCGAGGGCCGCGGCCGCCGCGAGGGCCGCCGCGGCCGGCGCGAGCCTGAGCGCCATGGCGGCGAGGCCCGCCATCAGCTCCGGCCCCCGCCGTAGGCCAGCTCGATGGAGGCGAGGGCCCGGGCCGCCGCGAGCCGGTCGGCCTCGCCGCAGTCCTCGTTCGAATAACGCGCCTTCTCGAAGACCGCCGTCAGCTCGGCGATGTCGCGGGAGCCGGCTCCCCGCGCGCGCAGGAAGGCCGCGAGCTCCCGCGCCGTGAGGCTCGGCGAGGCCGGGCCGAAGCGGGGAGCGGCGGCGAAGAGGCGGCACATCTCCGCGTAGGAGGCGACGACGGCGGCGCGGGCCGAGCTCCCGGACTCGAGCGCGCGCCTGGCCGGCCCGAGGCCCTCCGCCTCCCGCGGCGGGCCCTCCCCCGTCTCGGGGGGCAGGGGCCGGGCCGAGCCCGCGAGCTTCCGTCGCCGCCCGGCGCGGGCGGCGAGGAGGGCCGCGCCGACGCCGCCCGAGGCGAGGGCGCCGGCCGCGGCCAGGAGAAGGAAGGGAACGCGATAGGCGACATCGTCCCGCCGGGCCGCGCCGCCGCCGCTTGCGCCCCCTCCTCCGCGCGCCGCGCCGTGGCCCGAGACCGTGTATCCTGCCCCGGCCGCCGGGATCCCGGCCGCCGGGCTTCCTCGCAAGAACCGCAGGGCGAGGAGGAGGAGGGCGTAGGCGACGAGGGTGGAGGCGAGGCGCCGGCGGCGGAAGCGGCGGGCGCCCGCCGAGCCGGCCTTGCCCGCGCGCAGGCGATCGACGAGGGCGCCGAGGCATATGAGGAGGAACGCGGCGGCGCCCGCGCCGGCCAGGAGGGCGAAGGCCGAGCCCGCGAGCCCGCGGAGGAGGGGGGAGCGGGCGGCGAGGAAGGCCTCGAGGGCCGGGAGGAGCCGGTCGCGAGGCGGGTCGGGCGAGATGGCGAGGGCGGAGGCCGCCAGGGCGAGGAGGGCGCAGGCGGCCCGGGCGAGCGGCCGGGCCCGGGATCCCGGTTCGAGGCTTTCCATGCTGGTCCTCCGGGGAACGATAGAGCCGGCCCGGGGCCCCGTCAAGGTCGATGGAGCGCCAGGGGCCTCGACCCCCGCGGCCCGGGCCGCGTAGAATGCCGCCATGATCGACCTCGCCTGGGTCTTCGTGGGCGGCGGCTGCGGGGCCGCCTGCCGCTGGCTCGTGTCGCGGGCCTCGGCGCGGCTCCTGGGCCCGGCCTTCCCCTGGGGCACCCTCCTCGTGAACCTGGCCGGCTGCTTCCTCATCGGGCTGGCCCTCGGCCTGGCCGAGCGGGGCCTCGGCGGCCGGCGCCTCAAGCCCCTGGCCGTGGCGGGCTTCCTCGGGGGCCTGACCACCTTCTCGAGCTACGCCTACGAGACGGTCGAGCTCCTCAGGCGGGGGACCTGGGGAAGGGCGGCGGCGAACCTCGCCCTCGACAACGCCGGGGGCCTCGCCCTGGCCGCGGCCGGCCTGGCCCTCGGGCTCTGGCTCGGCGGCCGGGCGCGGGCCTAGGCCTGTCTCGCTCCGGAACGGCCCTTTGACAGCTCCGCGGCCCTGCGGATAGAGTCGAGCTCGTGCGCACCGTCATCCTCGGGGCCGGCACGACCGGCCTCCAGCTCGCCAAGTGGCTCGCCTCCGAGGGCAAGGACGTCGCCCTCATCGAGCGCGACCCGGACATAGCCCGCGTGGCCGCCAACGCCCTCGACTGCCTCGTGGTCGAAGGGGACGGGAGCCAGCCCGAGGCCCTCGAGCGGGCGGGCATCGCCAAGGCCCAGGCCTTCGTCGCCCTGACCGGCTCCGACGAGCTCAACATCGTCACCTGCTCGGTCGCCGCGGCGGAGCAGCCGGGGCTTCGCCGGATCGCGCGGGTGCGGAACTCCTACTTCACCTCCCTCGCGCCTTCGCGCCGCTCCTTCATGGGCGTCGACCGCTTCATCAACCCCGACATCGAGACCGCCCGGGCCTTCGTTTCGCTCCTTTCCCAGGGCCTCGACTCCTCGATCGTGCGCTTCTCGGACGAGGATCTGGTCCTGCGCTCCTCCCGCCTCGCGCAGGGCTCCCCCTTCGCGGGGCGGAGCCTCCGCGAGAGCCGCGCGGCCCTGGGCCTCAGCTTCCTCGCCGCCGCCCTCGAGCGGGGGCGGGGCATAGAGATACCCTCGGGGGACACGGTGCCCGATCCGGGCGACGTGATCTACCTCCTCGGCGCGCCGCGGGACCTCGACGAGCTCCTCGGCGAGGAGCCCTCGGCCCTACCCCGGATGGGCAAGGTCGTGCTCGCGGGGGGCGGGCCCGTGGTCCGCCTCCTCGCCGAGGGCCTCGCGGGCGGGGCGGCGGCCGCGACCCTCGGCCTCGCGAGGGAGGCGAAGGGCCTCTTCGGCTCGACCCGCCGCCCGAGCGTCGCCGTGGTCGAGTCGTCGATGGCCGCCTGCAAGCTGCTCGCCCGCGACCTGCCCGGGGCCCTCGTCCTGAACCGGGAGCTCTCCGACGAGGATCTCTTCCTCGAGGAGGGCCTGACCGGGGCCGACCTCTTCGTCGCGGCGACCGAGGACCAGGAGCTCAACCTCCTCTCTGCTTCCCGCGCCAAGCTCTTCGGCGTCGAGCGCTCCCTCGCCCTCTCGGAGAACAACGCCTACAGCCCCTTGGTCGAGCGCCTCGGGATCGACGGGGTCATCTCGGTCAAGTCCAACGTGGTCGCCTCGATCGTCGAGTACCTCCGCGGCGGGAACCTGACCACCCTCCATTCCTTCTACGACCGGGGCCTGAAGATCCTCGAGTTCACCGTCACCGAGCACAGCCGCCTCGACGAGGTCCCGATCCGCGAGCTCGACCTGCCCAAGGGGGCCCTCGTCATCTTCATCAACCGCCGGGGCCGCAGCTCCCTCGCGACCGGGGACACCAGGCTCGTCGTGGGCGACCGCCTAGGCATCTTCACGAGCATGGACGCCATCCGCAAGGTCGAGGAGCTCTTCCTGGGCAGGGACGCATGAAGGCCAAGGCCATCCTCAAGCTCCTCGCCCTCCTCCTGGTCATGCTCTCGGCCTTCATGCTCTCCTCGGCAGCCGTCGCCTCCTACTACCGCGAGAGCGTCCGCGTCGTCGAGTCCTTCGTCCTGCCCGCGGTCGGCTGCATCCTCTTCGCCGTCGCCGTTTTCGCCCTGACCCCGGGAAAGGAGCGGCCCTACTTCTCCGCGAAGTCGGGCTACCTTTTCGTGAGCCTGGCCTGGGTCGCGGCGAGCGCGGTGGGCGCCCTGCCCTTCCTCCTGTCGGGGACTATCCCCTCCTTCACCGACGCCTTCTTCGAGACGATGTCCGGCTTCACGACCACGGGGGCCACGGTCTTCGCCGACGTCGAGGTCCTGCCCCGCTCCATCCTCCTGTGGCGCTCCACCACGCACTGGCTCGGGGGCATGGGCATCGTCGTCCTCACCGTCGCCATCTTCCCCCTCCTCGGGCTGGGCGGCCTCCAGCTCGTCGAGGCCGAGGCCCCCGGCCCGAGCGTGGACAAGATCACGCCCCACATGTCGGGAACCTCCAAGCGCTTCTGGCTCATCTACGTCATGCTGTCCGCGACGGAGGCGGGCCTCCTCTTCCTCGGGGGCATGGGCCTCTTCGACGCGGTCAACCACACCTTCGCCACCATGGCGACCGGGGGCTTCTCCACGAGGAACGCCTCGGTGGGCTACTTCAAGAGCGGCTACGTCGACGCGGTGATCACCGCCTTCATGGTCCTCGCCGGGATGAACTTCTCGCTCTTCTACAAGGTCGCCAAGGGCAGGATCAAGGAGGCCCTGCGCGATCCCGAGCTCCGCGTCTACCTCTCCATCTTCCTCGGAGGCTCCCTCCTCATCGCCTTCGACCTCCTCCGGAACCGGGTCTTCGGCGGGGGCTTCGGTACGGCCTTCCGCTACGGAGCCTTCCAATCGGCCACCGTCCTCACGACGACGGGCTTCGCCACGGCCGACTTCGACCTCTGGCCCCCCTTCTCGCGGACCGTCCTGGTCGCCCTCATGTTCGTCGGCGGCTGCTCGGGCTCGACCGCCGGCGGCGTCAAGGTCGTCCGCTACCTCATGCTCCTCAAGCAGTCGCTCACCGAGCTCAAGTACCTCGTCTTCCCCCGCGGCGTCTTCGCGGTCAGGCTCGGGGGGACGCCCGTGCGGAAGATGATGATCTTCGACGCGGCCTCCTTCTTCTTCCTGTACCTGGCGACCGCGATGGCCTGCACCCTCGTGGTCTCCTCCGCCGGCTACGGCTTCGAGACCTCCTTCACCGCCGCCCTGGCGACCCTCGGGAACATCGGGCCCGGACTCGGCCTCGTCGGCCCGGTCCGCAACTACGGCCACTTCCCCGCCTACGTGAAGTGGGCCCTGAGCTTCGCCATGCTCGCGGGCCGCCTCGAGCTCTACACGGTCTTCGTGCTCTTCTCGCCGGAGTACCGCCGACGGTAGCCGGCCGCCGGCGCTAGGGCTCGCCCTCGGGAGGGAGGGCCAGGAGGCGGTAGCCTACGCCCGCCTCGGTCACGAGGAGCGAGGGCCTCGCCGGCTCGGCCTCGATCTTCTTGCGCAGGGCGTTGACGAAGACGCGGAGGTTGCCTTCCTCGGATTCCCCCGCGGGCCCCCAGACCTCGCGCAGGATCCGGTCGCGGGTGACGATCCTGCCCATGTTGCGCGCGAGGAGCTCGAGGAGGGCGTATTCCGTCGGGGTCAGCCGCGCCTTCTCTCCGGCGACGAGGACCTCGCGGGTATCGCGGTCGATGCGGAGCCGCCCGGTGGCGAGCGCCCCCCCGCGCTCCGGCGCGCGGCGGCGGTGCACCGCCTCGATCCGCGCCGCGAGCTCGTTCGTGTAGAAGGGCTTGGTGACGTAATCGTCGGCGCCCGCGTTGAGGAGGGCCACGATGTCCTCCTCCGAGTCGCGGACCGAGACCACGACGACGGGCACCGTGCTCCATTCGCGGAGCCGGCCGAGCGCCTCGGCGCCGCTCATGTCGGGGAGGTTCAGGTCGAGGAGGACGACGTCGGGCTTGCAGGATCCCGCGGCCTGGAGCCCCTCGAAGCCCGTCGCCGAGCTGAAGACCTCCCAGCCGCGCCCGCCTAAGGCTATCTCGAGCAGGCGCCTGATCTGCGCCTCGTCGTCGATCGCCAGCACGCGCATCAGGGGACTCCTTCCTCGACGCAGGCGGGGAAGGTCGCCACGACCTCCAGGCCCCCGCCCGGCGCGTTGCGCGCCGTAATCGAGCCTCCGTGGGCCTCGGCTATGCCGCGGCAGATCGCGAGCCCGAGGCCGAGGCCCCCGGGCCCCCGGCGGGAGCCGCGGCGGAAGCGCTCGAACGCCGATTCGAGCTCGCCCTCGGGCAGGCCGCTCCCGTAGTCCCGAACCCGTATCGACAGGTCGCCGCCGCGGGCCTCGACGGCGAAGTCGACGGGCGCGCCCGGCGGCGAGTAGCTCGAGGCGTTGCGCAGGAGGTTGGCCGCGAGGCGGGCTACGAGGACGTCGTCGACCCGGGCGAGCAGCTCGGGCCCGGGCAGGGTCACGCGGATATCCCTTCCCCGCGCGGCCGGGCCGGCCGCCTCGATCGCCGACCGGGCGAGGTCGGCCGGATACGCCGCGCGGCGCGAGAGGCGGAGGAGGCCCGACTCGATGCGGCTCAGGGAGAGGAGGTCCTCGACGACCCGGCCCAGGCGGTTCGAGGCCTCGAGGGCGCTCTCGAGGAGCTCGCGGCGGGAGCCTGGATCGACGCTCAAGGACTCGTCCCGGAGGGCGCTGATCGAGCCGACGATCGTCGTGAGGGGGGTCCGCAGCTCGTGCGACACGGAATCGAGGAGGATGCGGCCCAAGCGGTCGGACTCGAGCTCCAGCGCGGCCTTGCGGCTGCGCGACTCGGCCGACGCGCGCTCCGCGGTGAGGGCCAGCGTCCTGCCGAGCGAGCTTAGGAGGTTGTCGTCGCCCCTGGTCCAGACCCGGCCGGGCGGGGGGACGACGCCGATCGCGCCTACCGCCCGCCCCCGCGCCTCCGCGGGCACGAAGCGGAACCGCGACTCCGGATACGTGTCGCTCAACGCGCCGCAGATCGACCGGCGCTCGACCGCGTAGGCGGCGGCCGCGGACTCGCTCGGCCCGAGGCCCGCCGATCCTCCCGCCGCGCCGTCCGCCAGGACCGCGGCCTCGGCGCGGTAGCGGGCCTGGACCAGTCGGGCCGCCTCCTCCGCGGCCTCCCTCGCGCCGCGGCACTCGGCGAGGCCCTGGGCCGCCTCGAAGAGGAAGGCGGCGCGGGCCTCGCGCTCAGCGAGGAGGGCCTGGCTCGAGCGCAGCCGCGAGACGAGGGAGCCCGTCGACGAGGACACGAGGAAGTACGCGGCGAAGAGGACCCAGTCCTCGGGGGAGCCGATGCTGAAGGTGAGGCGCGGCGGGATGAAGAGGAAGTTGAGGGCGAGGGCGCTGATCGCCGCGGTCGCGGCGACGGGGCCCGGCTTGGCGAGGAAGGACAGGCCGACGACCGCGCCGAGGTAGAGCAGGGCGATCGAGCGGTAGCCGATGGCGGGGGAGAGGAGGGCTCCCGCGGCGGTGACCGCGGCGAAGGCGAGGGCGAGGAGGGCGTACTGCCGCGCCGGCGCGGCGAAGAAGCGCCGCGCCGCGGCCGTTGTGAGGTCGGCCCGCGGCGTCGAGGCGTCCTGCACGACCGATACGTCGATGTCCCCCGCCTCGCGGACGATCCGGTCGCTGACCGTGGGCCGCCTCGGCAGGGGGCCGAGCCTCGAGAGCCCCGAGCGCCCGAGGACGATGAGGGAGCAGGCGCGGGCCCGCGCCGCGCCGACCACGGCCTCGGCGATGTCGTCGCCCGGCACCACGACGGTCTCGGCCCCGAGCTTGCGGGCGAGGGCGAGGTTGGACTCGAGCCGCGCCTCCTCCCCGGCCGGGCGGCGCCTCCCGTCGTCGACGTGGAGGGCGATCCAATCGGCGCGGAGGGCGTCGGCGCTGCGGCGCGCCCAGCGGACGAGATGGGCGGAGCTCGGCGAGGGGCCCACGGCGACGAGGATGCGCTCGCCGAGGGTCTGCCCGGCCGCCGCCCCCGCTCCGGCGCGGGCCCGCCTCCTTCCCGCCGCGCGGGCGGCGTAGCGCGCCGCGAGGCCCTCGAGGAGGGCGAGCCGCCGCTCGAAGGCGGCGCCCCCTCCCTCGGCGGGCAGCTCCGGCGAGGCTCGGGCCCTGCCTTCCGCGACGCGCCGCGCGAGCTCGGAGGGAGCGACGGGGACGAGCTCGATCTCGTCGGCCCGGTCGAGGAAGGTGTCGGGGACGAGCTCCTCGGCCTTCCCCCCCTCGACGAGGTCGGAGACGCTCTCGATGCTGGATACGCGCAGCGTCGCCCAGACCGATATCCCCCGGTCGAGGAGCTCGAGCGCGTCCTGCCAGCGGCGGCGATGCCTGGCCCCCGGCCCGTTCGGGCGCTCGAGCTCGTCCACGAGGGCGATGCCCGGCCGGCGCTCGATCACGGCGTCGAGGTCCAGCTCGGCCCGGGGCGGGCTCGGGCGGCCGGGCGCCCGCGGCGCCGCCTCGAGCCTCGCGAGGAGGTCCTCCTCCTCGGGGCGGCCGCGGCAGTCGACCGCCCCGGCGACGATATCGGCGCCCCCGGCCGCCGCGGAGGCGGCGGCGCCGAGCATGGCCCAGGTCGCGCCGGCTCCCGCGCAGGGGGCGAGGTATATCCTGAGCCGAGGGAGAGTCGTTCGGGAGCTGGCTTCCCGCCGCCCCCCCTCGATGCTCCCGGTCCTCGCGCCTTCGTTCCCGGTCATACGCCTCCCTGCCGAGTATGCGGCGCCGGCCCGCCGAGGTCAACGCCGCGCATCCTCCGGATGCTCGCGCCTCCGCCGCTTCGCCAGCTCCGCCTTCCCCATGGGCGTCATCGCCGCGAGCAGGTCGAGGAGCTCGCGCAGGCTCGGGCTCGACCGGGACAGGCGGCGGGGCCGGGGCGCCTCGCGTTTGGACTCGCGGGGCCCGGTGACGATCCTCATCTCTAGCCTCCGCCCTCAATCTACGGACGATGGAGGGCCGCGGCCATTCGAGCCCCGTTAAGAGCCGCGTCATCCCCGTTAAGGGGAGGTTAATCCCGGGCGGGCCGGCTCTCGTCCGAGTTCCGCGACCGCTTCCTCCAGAGGAGGAAGGATAGGGAGCCGGCGGCCAGGAGGAGGGCGGCCGCGGCGATGCGCTCCCGCGGCACGCCGTGCTCGATGGGCGATCCCGGCTCGAGCACCTCGACGGACCGCGCGTGGATGTCGAGGTCGCCCCCGTGCTCGGGGCAGGCGCGGTTGAAGGAGCCGACGACGCGCAGCCGATCCCCCTTCCAGCGGTAGGATCCGAAGCGCCGGACCTTCCCGAGCTCCGAGGCCGGAAGCCAGACGCCGATCGCGTAGGCCCCGTCGGAGACGTTGATCCATGCCCCGTCCCGCCGGGGCATGGCTTCGCCGATGACCTCTCCCTCGAAGGAGATCGACGCGCCGTCGAGGCGCTTCGCTTCCTCGACGAGCTGGGATGACGATACCGCGTTAGGCGACATTAGATCGGCGGCGAGCGCCGCATCCGGAGCGGCGGCGAGGCAGGCCGCGGCCGCGAGGAGGGCGGCGAGCCGGAAGCCCCTCATCGCCGCTTCCCCCGCAGGGCCGCGGCGACGAAGGCGATGGTCGCGAGGACGGCCATGAACTCGAGCCTCCCCGCCCACATCCCGAGGATGTAGACGAGCTTGAGGGGGGCGGGCATCGCGGCGCTCGTCACGCCGATGGACAGTCCCACGTTGCCCGTGACCGAGGCGGCTTCGAAGGCCGCGTCGAGGAAGGGGTAGCCGCAAGCCGTCCCCGCCATGGCGATGAGGGCGAACATCGCGACGTACATGATGACGATGAGCGCCGCGCTCCGCAGCTGCTGCTCGCCCAGGGAGCGCTCCCCGTGATAATGGAAGCCCTGGGTGAAGACCGCCGAGCTCGGCTTGAGCAGGCGCCTCGTGTCCTGGACGACCGCCTTCCAGATGATGCCCACGCGGAGGCCCTTGAAGCCGCCGGCCGTGGAGCAGGCGCTTCCTCCGACGAGCATGGCCGCGATCATGGCGAGCAAGGCGAGGTCGCCCCACTCGAGGGCCAGCTGCCGCGGGTAGAGGGTCATGTAGCCGGTCGTCGTATGCGCGGAGGCCAGGTGGTAGAAGCCCTTGCGGAAGAGGGAGACGGCGTCCGGGTAGACCCCGAGGCGCTGGAGGCCCCGGCAGCCGAGGAGGGCGAGGAGGCTCATCGTCGTCGCGAAGGAGACCGTCTCGATGTTCCGGTATATCTCTCTGCGGTTCCCGCTCCAAACCGCATGGTGGAGGGCGAAGTTGAAGGATCCGACGATGAAGAAGACGAGGGTCAGCGCCTCGTAGAGCCCAGAGTGGTAATAGAGGATGTTCTGCGACATCGGCGCGAAGCCGCCGGTGCTCCAGGCGGCCATATAGATCCACAGGCCGTGGAGGAAGGCCCGCGCGGGGCCGAGCCCGATGGAGAGGCCCGCGAGCCAGAGGGCCGCGGCGCCGACCCCGAGGTAGACGAGGCTGATCTTCCAGATGGCCTTCGCCGTGTGGAAGACGCTCGGGAAGAGGCGCTCGTCCTTGCCCTCCCCGACGTAGAGCTTGTAGCCCCCCGCGGAGTCCTTCACGAGGAAGCTGAGGGCGAGGACGATGACCCCCTGGCCGCCGACGAAGGTGAGGAGGTGGCGCCACATGTTGAGACTGACGGAGAGGTGGTCGAGATCCTGGACGAGGGTGAGCCCCGTCGTCGTGAAGCCGCTCATGACGTCGAACATCGCGTCCAGGTAGGACAGGTAGTGGCCGGAGAGCCAGTAGGGGATTGCCGCCATGACCATGACGGCGAGCCAGGATATCCCGCCGGTCACCATGCCGTGCATCCAGCTCGGCTTCCTCTCGGTCTTCCCGAGCAGGGCCATCGCGCATCCCGCCGCCATCGTCGCCCCGAGGCCCGCGAGGAAGTCGACGAGGCTGGCCCACTCGGCGCAGGCCAGGGCCGTCGCCAGGGGCAGGGCGTGGAGGGCCCCGACGCCGATCAGCGCCTTGCCCGTATAGGCGCAGACGATCTTCCAGTCGCCGGCCCTCGGCCTATCGAGCATGGCACGCCCTCATAGCGCCGCGGCGAGGAGGCTGAGGAGGTAGCCCAGGCCGAGGAGCGAGAGGGCGAAGCAGCCCTCGACCAGTATCCCGGCCGCCGCCCTGCGGCCGCTCTGGCGGCGCTCGGCGACCTGCCGCGGCGAGACGTAGGGGCTCACGCGGAGCCTCCCAGGAGGGCGGCCTTGAGCGCCTCGGCCGATCCCCGCCGCGCGAGGGCGAAGACGCGGTCGCCCGCTCGGAGGAGGGTCTTCCCGCGCGGGAAGGATACCGAGCCTCCGCGGATGAGGGCGATGAGGACGCAGTCCTCGGGCAGCCTGAGGCCCATGACCGCGCTCCCCGTCGCGGGCGAGGCCTCGCGGAGCTCCAGCTCCGCGAGCTCGACCTCCCCGCCCGCGAAGAGGGAGAAGAGCCGCATGCCGTTCGAGGGCAGCACGTTCTCGATCGTCTGGGCCGCGATGGCCGTGGCGCTGATGGTCGCGTCGACGCCGAGGCGCTTGAAGATGCCCTCGCTCTTGGGGTCGATCACCCGGGCCACGGAGAAAGGCACCCGGAAGCGGTGCTTGGCCATCTGGCAGAGGGCGAGGTTGACCTCGTCCCTCCCCGTCGCGGCGACCAGGTAGGTTGCCTCCCCGGCCTCGGCGTCCTCGAGGACCTCGAGCTCGGTCCCGTCGCCGTTGATCACGGTCGTGCCGAGGGCCTCGGCGACCTTAGCCGCGCGGGCCGGGTCGGCCTCGACGAGCCCGACCCGGTAGCCGGATCGGAGGAGGGCCTCGGCGAGGTAGAATCCCACCTTGCCGGCTCCGACGACGAGGACGTACCTCACGGCGATGCCCCCTCGCGCGGCGCGCGGCGCAGGAGCACCACGTCGCCCTCCGCTATCGGCCGCGCCTCCCCGGCGACCGCCGCTATCCCGGCCGCCAGGACCCCGGCGAAGGCCTTCCCGCCGGGCGGCTCGAGCTCGCCCAGGGCCTTGCCCAGCCATTCGGCCGGCGGCCGGATGCCCACGATCCCGGGATCGATCCAGCCCCTGAGGGAGGAGAAGGACTCCTCCCTGATGCGATCGAGCACCTGGTTGACGGCGGTTGAGGTCGGGCAGACGGTGTCCAGGCCGATCCCTCGATAGAAGGACTCGAGGGAGGGATCGGAGATGCGGGCCAGGGCCGCCGGCACCTCGAAGACCTCGCGGGCTAGCTGCGCCGCCATCGCGTTGAGCCGGTCGTCCGCGGTCGCGGCCACGAAGATGTCGGCTTGCCCGATACCGGCGAGCGCGAGCAGGCCCTCGTCGATAGGGCTCCCCGGCACGGTGGTCCCGTCGAACTCGCCCCCGAGCCTCCTCGGGTCGATATCCTCCCCGACCACCACGACGTCGTTCCCCTGGGACGACAGGACGCGCGCGAGCGCCGCGCCCAGCCTTCCGCATCCCGCTATCATCGCGAACATGGGTATATGATCTCGAGCGCGGCCCCCCCGGCCTATTCGGGAGCCGTTAAGAATGCGCGGGGTGGCGTTAAGGGGGCGTTAAGAAGGGGCCGGGGCCTCGCGGCATCGGGCCGCCTAACGTCCCCCGCCCGCGTCGAAGATGCGCCCCGCGTACATCCGGACGGCCTCGGGCGGCATGCCGAAGCCGGAGAGCTGGGGCACCAGGCGCTCGTCGACGATCTTGGCGATCCGCGAGGCGATGGCCGAGAAGGCGAAGTACCCGAGGTCGGCCCAGGAGTAGGGGACGCAGATCTTGAAGTCGTGCCCGTCGCGGTAGACGAGCTCGTAGGAGAAGTCGGGGGGATACTGGGCCAGGTCCGCGGCCCTGCCCGTGACGAAGCGGTCCCTGGCCTTGGTCCTGACCTTCTCGCGCAGGAGCTTGTACTGCACCGTCTCGCTCTGGTAGAGGAGCTCGCCCCTGAGCACCATCTCGTCGAAGTCGCGCTTGAACTTGTCGCCGCAGAGCTCGGCGAAGCCGAGGAAGCGGGCGCGCGATATGTAGCTGTAGTCGCTCTCGGCGCTGTAGCTGCGCATGACGATGTCCAGGAGCTCCTGGAGGTAGAGCATGAGCTTGTGGGCGTCGCGGAGGTAGCGGTAGTCGGGATCCATCCCGAGCTCCTCCTCGGGGGCGTCGAAGCCGATCTCGCGAAGGCCGTGCCCCGCGGCGCGCATCGCGGCGACGTAGTCGTAGACGCGGTTGACGAAGTACTTCATGGAGAAGACCCAGTCGGGCGGGGAGAGGAAGCTGCGGCGCGGGAAGAGGCGCTGGCAGTAGGCGTCGAAGCCCTTGGAGCCGACGACCGCCGCCGCGCTCGCCTTCGCGCCCCCCTCGGCGGCCAGGCTCAGGGGCTCGAGGCCGGAGCGGAGCTTGGCGTAGCTCTGGCGCCGCCCCTCGAGGCCGAGGAAGTGCTCGAAGAGCCGGCAGTCCGGCTCGCCCCGGGCGGGGGCGAAGATCCGCTCGCGGATCTCGGCCGAGTCCTGGATGATCCCGATGCTGCGCTCGTTGCTCTTGTAGAAGCGGCGCGCCTCGGAGCGGGCCGCCGGGTCGCCCTTGGTGAGCCGCGCGACGACGTCCTTGGCCCGCGAGACGGTGTAGTCCCGGTTGACCTCGAGGTTGAAGCCGAAGCGGTGGCGGAGCTCCGCCTTGAGCTCGCCGAGCCGCTCGTAGACCAGGTCGAGGTCGGCGGCCCGCGCCTCGTCGCCCAGGACGATGTTGAGGTCGAGGTCGGTGCAGCGCTGGATGCCCATGTCGTTGTAGGACGAGAAGAGCCGGCCGAGGCCGAAGACCAGGGCCCCCTCGGCGAGCCGGGGCTTGAGGGTCGGGAGGAAGACGAGGCGTATCCACCCCTCGGCCACGAAGCGGTAGAGCTCCCGCCGCGGGAGGAGGTAGTCCCGGACCACCGTGCCCGGATCGAGGAGGCGGAAGTCCCCGTTCCTGATCGAGCGCTCGCGGGCTACGAAGGCCGACTCGAGGTAGGCCCCGATCTCGTCCCCGCCGGCCCCCAGGGCGACGAGGCGGGCCAGGCCCTCCCTCGCGTCGCCGAGGACGGACGCGGCGGCCCCGGGCCGGCCCGGGGCCGGGCCGCGATGCGGTGGCCGCTTGCCCGGCCGATGCTCGACGATAGCCATACGGATGGCCAGTATCACCGCATATTCCGAGCCTGGCAAGTTAGGAAAAAGACGCTCGCCTTTCAGAGCTCCAGGCTGAGCCCGTCCCAGGCGGGCCGGGCCCCCACGTCCGCGCCCTCGGCGGCGCAGTAGGCCTCGATCTCCTCGTGGGTCGCCTCGTGGCAGATGTGGGTGATCCAGGTCGAGGCCGCGCCGATCCGCCTGGCCGCGGCTATGGCCTGGCCGAAGCTGAAGTGGGTCTCGTGGGGCCGCGCCCTGAGGCCGTCGACGACGAGGACCTCGACGCCCTCGAGGAGGCGGAAGGAGCCTTCGGGTATGGCGGACGCGTCGGTGAGGTAGGCGAGGCGGCCGAAGCGCCAGCCTAGGGCGGGGATCGAGCCGTGGAGGAGGGGCACGGGGACTGCTTTGAGTTCGCCTAACGCTCCGATCTCGATGCCGCCGGGCGGCGCCTCGCGGAGCTCGATGCGGGGCTTGCCACCTCCCTCCTGGGTCTTCCGGAAGGCGTAGGCGAAGCGCCGGGCGGTCTCGTCCAGGGTCTCCCGCTCGCCGTAGACGGGGAGGACCCGCTCCATGGTGAGGGGCCGTATGTCGTCGAGGCCGTTCACGTGGTCCGAGTGGGCGTGGGTGAGGAGGAGGGCCTCGGGGGGCGGCGGCCCGCCGGGCAGGCCGATCCGCGCCCGCAGGGCCTGGAGGCGGAACTCGGGGCCGGCGTCCACCACGGCCGAGGCCCCGCCCTCCTCCACGAGGATCGAGGCGCGGTAGCGCGCGTCGCGCCCGTCGGGCGAGGAGCAGGCGCGGCAGGAGCAGCCGATGACGGGCATGCCGTGGCTCGTGCCCGTGCCGAGGAAGGTGAGGCGCATGGCCGAGAGTATGGCGGGGGAGGGGCGCGTTGGGGAAGGAGCTCGCCGGCGGGGGGCGGGGGCCGCGCTCCGGGCCTCAGCCCTCCAGCAGGGCGCGCACGAAGTCGGAGCGCTCTCCCGCGCCGGAGAGCCCTATCGAGGGAAGGCCGTCGAAGGTTCCCGGGAGCATGCCGGGCAGGACGACCGCGGCGACGAGCTTCGCCGCCTTCGCCATGGGCGCGCGGGCCCCGCCCGAATCGAGGACGGCGCCCAGCTTGGCCACGACCGCGCGCAGCCCCCCGCGGAGCTCGGTCCCGAAGCGCTCGTCGCCCGCCCTCGCCGCGAGCATGGCCTGCATCATGCGCGGCCAGTCCAGCGATCCGTTCAGGATATACAGCAAGAGGTCGAAGGCTCGCTCCTGGACCGGCTTCCCGCCGTCGTCGAGAAGGCCGAAGGCCTCGCCGACGAAGTGGTCGAGGCGGTCCCGCAGGACGCGCTCGATCAACGCGTCCTTCGAGCGGAAGTAGTAATTGACCGCGGCGACGTTCACGCCGGCTTCCTTCGCGATGTCCCTGACGGTGAGCTCGTGGATCCCGAGGCGCTCGATGCAGGCGACGGCCGCGAGGACGATCCTGCCGGCCGCGTCATCGGAAGGATTTCCCATCCCAGCACTGTACGCGCCGCCCCGGCCCCTGTTCAAGGCCGGGGCGGCGGGCGGCGCTAGAGGTATCGCTCGATCCAATCCATGATCCTCGAGGTCGAGAAGGCCAGGGCCCCGACCTGGACGTGGAGCGAGGCCGCGTCCTTCGCGGCGAAGCGCAGGTAGTCCTTGGGGCAGCTCAGCGCGTCGTAGAGCTCCCGGGCCTGCCCGTACTCCTCCTCCTCGCCGTCGACGACGAGCAGCCTCGCCCGGATGCGCCCGACGTCGGCCGTCGCGTCGAAGCTCCGCAGGATCGCCATGAGCTCGGAGGGCGAAGCCCCCCCATGGCGCCATTCCATGTCCTTGATGGCCCAGCCGAGGAAGGCGTCCTCCCGCATCAGGGCTTCAATGGCGAGATCGAAGGCGGCCGGATCCCGCTCGAGCAAGGGCATCAGCTCGGGCAGCTTCGCCTGGAAGTAGCCGTCGATGACCCGTGACCAGTCGAGGACGCCGGGATTCGCCACCGCCACCTTGAGCCGGCCCTCGTAGGCCGCGGCCCGCGGGATGAGCGCGCCTCCCATGCTCAAGCCGATGACGCCGATCCTGGACGGGTCGATGCCCGCCTGCCCCTGGGCCCAATCCACGACGGGGCCCAGGACCTTCTCCCAATCGGGCCGGAACGCGAGCCGCTGGAGCCGGACGACCTCCCCCTGCCCCGGCCCGTCGAACAGGAGGCAGCTGATGCCGCGCGAGAGCGCCTCCCTGGCTATGTAGGTGCAATCCTGCGCCCAGGCGTCGCGCCCCTGCTGGACGATGAGGAGGGGCGTCCCCTCCTTCGAGCCCTCGGCCTTGAAGTAGTAGCCGGGGAGGCTGGTCCCCTCGTAGGGGATCCGGACGGGAAGCCCGCCGAGCTCGGGCAGGAGCTCGAGGGCCCGGCGATAGCAGCGGACCGCCTCCTTCGCGAGCTCGGCCATGTCCTGGCCCGCGGGATCGGGATGTCGATGCGCGGCCGCCCGGTAGTAGCTCGAGGCGCGCAGGTAGCTCTGCCCCGCCGTGCGAAGCTGTCCGCCGGCCTCGGCTTTCGCCGCCTCGCCGGCGAGCCGGCTCGCGCTGGCCTTCCAGGCCCGAGTCCAGCTCCAGGGCTCGTCATCCCGCACGCGGCTGGCGGTTTCCAGGCATTCGCCGACGTCGGTCATGCCGGTCCAAGCTTCGCCGAGATAGAACAGGAGGACCTGGTCCAGGATCGGGTCTGCCATCATGTCGAGCTGGTGCCAGGGTTTAGGCGCCTTCGGACCCGCCTCGGCGTGGCCTCGCGGGCAGAAGGAGGCGATGCCGAGGACCAGGAGCGTGAGAGCTGGGATGCGTTGCATAGAACCTCCAAACAAATGTATTAAACAGATGTTTTAATGTACTATGCGGAGACCGCGCAGTCAAGGTCCTCGTTCATAGGAGCCTGCTAGGGGCCTGCGGGCGATCCAGCGAAGACCAGGGAGGCGGAAGGCAGGCGCCGCCGGCCCGGCTAGGCGGGGTCCCGCTTCACCGCCACGCCGCGCTCGGAGCCATCGCCGCCCTCGAGGCCTTCGGAGGGGGCCACCTTGAAGCGCTCGACGGCGCGGCGCATGGCGACGGCCGTCTCGGCGTTGGCGCGGGAGAGCTCGGCCAGGCGCGCCGCGGACTCGCCGATGCCCTCCATGCCCGAGGCGATGGAGTCGGCGGACTCGCGGTTCTCGGCGGCCAGGGCGCGGAGGGCCTCGACGCTGCCGGAGATGGCGCGCGCCTCCTCGCCCAGGGAGGCCGAGGCCGAGGCCAGGTCGCCGGCGGTGCGCTCCACCCCTCCCAAGGCGGCGAGGACCTCGCGGCCCCGCTCCCCGAGCCCGGCCAGGCCCTCGGCGCCCTGGCCGATCTCCCCGGTGAGCCGGCCTATGCCCTCGGTGGCCTCGCCTATGGAGTCGGCGGCCAGGGCCGCGGCCGCCCCGGCCTCGCGGGCCGCCTCGGAGCTCGCCTCGATCGTGGCGGAGATGCCGCGGGCGTTCTCGGCCGTGTTCTCGGAGAGCTTGCGGATCTCCTCGGCGACGACGGCGAAGCCGCGGCCGGCCTCGCCGGCGTGGGCCGCCTCGATGGCGGCGTTCATGGCCAGGAGGCTCGTCTGCTCGGCGATCCCGTCGATGATGCGCACGAGCTCGAGGCTGCGCTCCGCGCCGTCCTTGACCCCGGCCATGGCCGCTACGGCCCCCTCGGCGCACTCGCGGCCGCGGGCTCCCCGGGCCGAGAGCTCCTTGGCCGCGTCGCGCTGCGCGGCGGCCATGCCCTCGAGCTCCTCGAGCTTGGCGGACATGGCCCCGATCAGGGAGCGGGCCTCGTCGAGGGCCGCCTCGAGGGCCTGCGAGGCCCCTCCCACGGTGGAGGAGGCGGCGACGAGGCCTTCGGCGGCGCGCTCGGCCTGGAGGGCCGCCCCGTCCAGGCGCTCGGTCCGGCTCCGCATGGAGGAGATGCCGGCGCCCATCATGGCGATGCTGCCCGCGGACTCGGTGGAGTGGGAGGCGAGGGCCGCGGCCGAGGCCGCCGCCTCCTCCTCGGCCTCGCGGACCCCCTGGACGATGGAGGCCAGGCCCGAGGCCAGCTCGGCGGCCGATCTCCTGATCTCGCCGATCTCCGCGATCCGCTCGTCGACCTCCGCCGCGACGAGGTCCCCGGCCGCTATCGAGGCGAGGGCCCCCGAGAGGCCGCGGACGGAGCGCGAGAGCTTTCGCGAGACGAGGGCGATGACCAGGAGGCCGATCACGAGGAAGGCCGCGACGGCCTCGGCGGCGAGGACGGCGATCTTGCCGATCGGCTTCATGGCCTCGGCGACGGGCTGGTAGAGGACGATGCGCCAGTCGATGCCCCGCTCGTCGCGGAAGGGGCTCGAGCTGAGGAAGTGGGACTTGCCTTCGGAGGCGAAGCTCCCGTACCAGGTGGACTCGCCCTCGCTGGCGGCGCTCGTCGCGTCGACCCCGCTCTGGGCTGCCGCCGCCTCGAGGACCGGGAGGCCGCAGGAGGCCGCGGCCACCGCGGCGAAAGCCCCGTCGGCCGCGCTCGCCGTCGTGGCCAGGCCGAGGCTCGAGGCGACGAGGCCGCCCTCGGCCGAGGAGAGGAAGGCGACGAGTCCCGTGCCCTGGGTGGTGCGCTCGAGCAGGTCGTTGAGCCCCGAGAGGGGGAGGAGGGCGCCGAAGGCGCCGCGGACGCGGCCGTCGGGGCCGCGGCTCGGGACGAAGGCCAGGAGCGAGAGGCCCTCGGCCTCGGCCAAGGCCCCGGTCCAGCCGGGGCCCTCGAGGCGGGAGGCCGCCTCGAAGGCCTCGCGGAGCCAGGGCTCGGGGATGGGCCGGCCCGCGAGGGCCCGGCCGCCGCCCGAGTCGGCGTAGAACAGGGAGGCGGCCTCGGGGGCGAGGCCGGCGAAGGAGGAGAGCTTGGCCTCGAGCTCGCCGCGGGAGCCGAGGGGGAGGAGGCCGGCCTCCGACGCGCGGGCCAAGGCGGCGATGAGGGTCTGGGAGCGCTCGAGGTAGCCCCGCGCCGCGGCGTCGACCTCGCCGGCGGCCCGCCAGGAGAGGAGGTTCGTCATCTGCTGGACCTCGCCGTAGCCGGCGCCGAGGGCGCTCGCGACGACGGCCAGCATCGAGATCACGAAGAGGCAGACGAAGGGGAGGATCACGATCACCCAGATAGGGAAGACCCGCTTGTGCCGTCGCATCCCCGCTCCTTGCCGGCCCAGCCCGGGGCCCGGTTCCCGTTAAGACTAACGCAGGCGGGCCGCGGGGGCCAGGGCCTAGAAGCGGGGCGGGTCGAAGTCGGGCAGGAGCCTGAGCCGCACGAGGTGGGCGAAGTCCTTGGAGGAGCGGGCCATGAGGGAGGCGACGCTCGTCTCCGCCGCGCTCTCGAAGACCGCGGCCCGGAACTCGCCCGTCGCCTCGAAGTAGGGGACGAGGAGGGCGACGTGGTAGTGGCGCCTGAGGCCGGGCAGCTCGCCGCCGCCCTTGCGCGAGAGGCTCGCGAGGTAGATCGTGCCCGGCTCCCGGATCGCCAGGACGTAGAGGAGGGCCTTGAGGCCCCTGCCCTCGTAGCCGAGGTCCTGGTCGAAGGCCGGGTAGTCCTCGTAGGCGGAGCTGCCGTTGACCGCCCCCGACGCGGCCTCGGCGGCGAAGAGGGCGAAGGGGGCCCAGCTCACGTCGTTCTCGTACAGGCCGTGCCGCCTCGAGGGGAAGGTGGCGTCCTCGAGGGCGCGGGCGAGGTTCCGGGTCCAGTCGAGGCCGAAGTAGGGATCGAGCTCGGCCTCGTAGGTCGCGGCGAGGGAACCCCCGCGGAGCTCGGCGTGGCGCTCGGCCATGGCCTTCGGGTCGAGGGAGGCTCCCGTCAGGGGGCGGTAGAAGCCGTCGACCACCCACTTGGCGAAGCCGGAGCAATTCAGGCCCGCGGGCTCGGCCTGGGGCAGGCCCGTCGCGATGTAGACGGGCCTGCCCTCGGCGTCGAGGGCCCCGTCCTCGGCGTAGCGCAGGCCGGCCATGCGCTCGCGGAGCTTGGCCGCGAAGGCCCTCGTCCCGGCGTAGGCGCCGAGCCGGGGCGAGAAGAGCTCCCAATCGACGACGTCCCCGGTCCAGGCGACGATGGAGGAGAAGGGAGAGCCGAAGACCTGGGCGAAGGGGAGGGGCAGGGCGACCTCGCGGTTCAGGACCCCCCCGTAGGCGACGAGGTCCAGGCGGCTGCGGTCCCCGTCGGGGTAGATGCGGATGAAGCAGCCGGGGTCGGAGCGGAGGAAGACCTTGGCCTGCAGGGGGGCCCCCGTCTCGCGCGAGCGCTTGAGTATCCAGGTGCCCTGGGCGTAGAGGGGGGGATCCGGGGCGATCGCGGCCCTGCCGCCCGCGCCGGCCTTCGCGGCGGGCCCGAGGGGGGAGAGGAGCTGGTAGAAGGAGTCCTTGCCCTCGATGAGGAAGAGCTTGAAGGGGCCGGCGGCCGTGTCGAGGCGGAGGGGGGAGCGGAGGGCCGCCGCCGCGGGGGGGGCGGAGAAGTAGGACTCCCAGTAGCGCGCGCGCAGCTCGGCGGCGTCGGGGAACTCCTCGAGGGGGAGGTCGCGCGGGGCCCAGGCCGCCGCGGGGGCCGGGGCGGCGGGAGCGGCCGGAGCGGCGCCGAGGAGCGCCGGCCGGGCGAGGGCGAGGATCGCGGCGAGGGTCGCGCCGAGGGCGCTTGTTCCGAGCTTCATCACCAACAATCATCGGCGCGGCCAGGGTCCGCCTACAGTGCCGAGCCCGCGAAGCCGATACTCGAAAGCGATCGCCATCATCGTGGAGCCCCGCAGCATGCGCCTAAGCCGTCCGTACATCCTCGGTCTCGCCCTCCTGTTCATCTTCGTCGCGGCCGGGGGCCTCGTGGCCTCCCCGGGCGAGATGGCCCTCCTCCTCGGCTCCGAGGCGAGCCCGGCCGCCGCCGCCGCGGCCGCCCGCCGCAAGCCTCCGGCCGCCGCGAGGCCCTGGTTCCCGGCCCTCTACAACCCCGAGGTGGCGGCGGAATCCTCGGGCGGCGCCGAGCCGGGCGTCCTCGACGGGCCGGATCCCGAGGCCGGCCGGGCCGCCGAGCTCCCCGTCCTGGCGAACAACCAGGTCCTCGCCTTCTACGGCAAGCCCGACTCGAGGCGGATGGGCATCCTCGGCGAGTACTCGAAGGAGGAGCTGGCCAAGCTCCTGCGCGGCTACGCCAAGCTCTACGACGAGGCCAACGGCGAGCCGGGGGTCGTGCCCGCCTTCTACCTCATCTACGGCACCTGCTGGCCCGGCGGCGAGATCGGCTACCTCAAGGACTCGGTGGTCCAAGAGTACGTCGACTTCGCCGAGCGCGAGGGCATGCTCGTCTTCATCGACCACCAGATCGGCAAGTACCCCGTGGACGCGGCCATCCGCCGCCTCCTGCCCTACCTCCGGCACCCGAGCGTCCACCTCGCCCTCGATCCCGAGTGGAGGACGACCGCCCCCATGCAGGAGATCGGCCAGGTCTCCGCCGAGGAGCTCAACGCCGCCCAGCAGACGGTCCAGGACTACCTCGACGCCGAGGGGATCGCGGGCACCAAGATGCTCGTCGTCCACCAGTTCAAGCCGAAGATGATCGGCGGCCGCGAGCGGGTCCGCGCCGACTTCGGGCGCGTCCTCCTCGTCCATACCGCCGACGGCTTCGGCTCCCCGGCCCTCAAGCGCCTGACCTACGCCGCCAACGCCCAGGCCGCGAACATGCCGATCAAGGGCTTCAAGCTCTTCTTCAAGACCACGGTCCCCGGCGCGGGCTATGACGAGCCCCTCCTCACCCCCCCCGAGGTCCTCGCCCTCGAGCCCCGTCCCTCCCTCGTTATTTATCAATGAGGGAGGGATTTCGCTTCATTTTCCGCTGACCCCTGCCGCGACCCCCTCGATGGTAGTATAGTAAGCTGTGCGCGCGGCCGGGCTTCCCGTAAGCCCCCGGCCGCGCCGGAGCTTTTTCCTCGGAGGGAACGATGAACCACATCCGGCGCTCGAGCCTCCTCGCGGCCGCCCTGTTCCTGGCCTGCGCGGCCGGGGCCTACGCCTACGACCCGCCTCCGGGCGGGACCATCGTGCCCATCCTCCCCTCGGCCCACGCCCTCGCCTACGGCCCCGCGGTGACCGCCTCGGACGCGCCTTGGGCCGACTGGCTCAATCCCGCGGCCTCGGCCGCCCAGCAGCGGCCCGTCCTCGAGGCCGGCTACGTCGGCCTGAGCGACTTCGGCAAGGATGACCAGGGCTGGGGCAGCGCCGCCGACCTCGGCATATCCCTGCCCAAGCCCTACGGCGTCTGGGGCGCCGGGGCCCGCTTCGTCTCGGTCCCCGACTCCATGAGCTCCCTGCCCCTGGGCAGCTTCCTCCAGCTCAGGGGCGGCATCGCCAAGGACCTCTACCCGAACCTCTTCGTCGGCGCCGGCCTCCAGTTCGCCTTCGGCGACTCGGGCGGCACCGCCTGGGGCGGGGGCCTGGACCTGGGCTTCCTCCACCTCCCGGGCAAGCTCGGCCCCTTCGAGGACTTCCGCTGGGGCGCGACCCTCTCGGGCCTCGGCAAGGGCTACGCCGCCGAGGGCGCCTCGGACTACGCCTTCCCCCCGCCCTACACCCTGACCATCGGCGGCCGCGGCACGGTCTTCAGCACCGCGGATCTCCGGGGCGGCCTGGGCCTGGAGCTCTCGGCCCCGAGCTTCGCCGACCTCGAGGCCAGCCTCTCGGCCAGCCTCACCTGGCGCGAGCGGCTTGCCCTCCGCGCCGCCTGGGACCTGAGCCTCCGCGAGCTCTCCGGCGACGCCGAGGAGCGGAGCTACATCCCCTCCATCGGCCTCACCGCCTCGATCCCCATCGAGAGCAAGCGGGCCGACGACGCCCTCGCCAAGCAGGGCTTCGACAAGGCCGAGCTCAAGCCCGCCCTCGTCCTCGCCCCCCTCTACGGCGATCTCTGGGCCCTCGGCCTGGGCGCCACCCTGCCCCTGGGCACGGTCGACAAGACCGCGCCGCGCATCAAGGCCTCCTTCCCCGCCTCGGCCCAGGGCCCCGCCTACATCTCCCCCAACAACGACGGGGTCCAGGACCAGCTCGTGATCCCCCTCGAGATCAAGGACGAGCGCTACGTCGTCGGCTGGAGCTTCTCCGTCGCCGACGCGAAGGGCCAGGTCGTCCGCACGATCTACAACAAGGAGTCGCGGCCCGAGCTCGAGGGCTTCAAGGGCCTGTGGGAGCGCCTGGTCTACGTCAAGAAGGGCGTGCCGGTGCCCGCCGAGATCGTCTGGAACGGCGTGGCCGACTCCGGCCAGGTCGTCCCCGACGGCGAGTACGCGGCGACGATCGAGGCGGTGGACGACAACGGCAACCGCCGGACGGTCGGCCCCTTCCCCGTCGTCGTGGACAATACGCCCCCGACCGCCTCCCTATCCTCGCCCGAGGGCACGATCTTCAGCCCCGACGGCGACGGCAACAAGGAAACCCTCCCCTTCAAGATCTCCGGCTCCGTCGAGGACGCCTGGCTCGGCCAGGTCCTCGACGCCGCGGGCGTCGCCCGCCGCAAGGTGGAGTACGCGAAGGCCGCCCCGGCCGACTTCGCCTGGGACGGCAAGGACGACGCGGGCAAGATCATTCCCGACGGCGTCTACTCCTTCTCCCTCGCCGCGACCGACCGGGCGGGCAACTCGGTCTCGCGCCGCCTCGACGGCCTGGTGGTGAACACCCAGCAGCCTCCCATCGGCCTCGTCATCGACCTCGGCGCCTTCAGCCCCAACGGCGACGGCTCCAAGGACCTGGTGAGCCTCTTCCCGAGCGTGCCGGTCAAGACGGGCCTGGTCTCCTGGACCCTCGCCGTCCTCGACGGCGCGAAGCGCGAGGTATGGTCGGTCTCCGGCAAGGACGCCGCCTCCCTCAAGGACCGCTTCCCCTTCGACGGCCGCGACTCGGCCACGAAGGCCCTGCCCGAGGGCCAGTACCAGGCCCAGCTCTCCCTGACCTACCTCAACGGCTACAGCCCCAAGGCCGCCTCGCCCTCCTTCCTCCTCGACTTGAGCCCGCCCCGGGGCTCGGCCTCGGCCGACCGGCCCGCCTTCAATCCCGCGGGCGACCCGGGCCAGAACAGCGTGATCTTCGCGCAGAAAGGCACCAAGGAGGCCAAGTGGACAGGCGAGATCGTCGGCCCCGACGGCGCCGTCCTGCGCCGCTGGAGCTTCTCCCCCCTCCCCGATCCCCAGGTCGAGTGGGACGGCACCGACGAGTCCTCCAAGCCCCTCCCCGACGGGGCCTACAGCTACGTCCTCCGCGCCCTCGACGGCGCCGGCAACTCCTTCGCCACGGCCCCCGTGACCGTCTCCCTCGACACGGTCAAGAAGGCCGCGCGCCTGGTCGCCGACCAGAAGGCCTTCAGCGTCGCCGCCGGGAGCCCCAGGCCCCGGCTCGGCCTCGGGGCCGAGGTCAAGTCCAACGAGACCGTGAGCTACTACGAGCTGGGCATCGCCGCCGTCGAGGCGGCCGGCCTCGAGCCCGGCACCGTCGTGCGGAGCTGGAAGGGCTCGACCGGGGTGCCCGCGACCTTCACCTGGGACGGGACGACCGACGCCAAGGCCAAGGCCCCCGACGGCCGCTACGCGGCCCGGCTCTCCGTCTCCTACCAGAACCGGGACACGGCCTCGGCCCAGTCCCCGGTCTTCCTCCTCGACTCCGTCGCCCCCTCCGTCACGGTCTCTGCCTCGCCCCTCCTCTTCTCCCCCTCGGAGACCTCGCGGAGCAAGGTCGCCAAGTTCCTCCAGAAATCGGTCCCCGGCGACGATTGGGAGGGCAGGCTCAAGGGGCCGGACGGCAAGGTCGTGCGTACCTGGAACTGGAAGGGCGTCGCCCCCGACTTCATCTGGGAGGGCACCGACGAGGCGGGCAACCTCGTCCCCGACGGGATCTACCGCTACGAGGTCTCCTCCGTGGACGCGGCCGGCAACAAGGGCTCGGGCCTGGTCCCCGCGATCGAGGTGGACAAGCGGCCGGTCCAGGTCTTCGTCACCGCCTCCGACTCGGGGCTCTCGCCCAACGGCGACGGCTTCAAGGACGACGTCGCCTTCAAGCTCATCGTCAAGCTCCGCGAGGGCATCGATACCTGGCGCTTCGCCGTCGTGGACCGGTCCGGGGCCGAGCGCGACGTCTTCGAGGGCAAGGGCAACGACGTGCCCGAGCGCATCGTCTGGGAGGGCCGCGACGCCTCCGGCGCCGTGATCAAGGGCCTGGTGCGCGGCGAGTTCTCCGTCGCCTACCGCAAGGGCGACCTCGCCGAGGCCCGCACGGGCGACATCCTCGTCAGCGTCGACCCGCCCCAGGCCGGCATCAGGCTCACGCCCGGCGTCTTCAGCCCGGACAACGACGGGGTCGACGACGAGCTGGCCATCGACCTCGACGTGCGGGGCCTGGCCGAGATAACCGAATGGAAGTTCGAGGTGCTCGAGCAGGCCGTGGTCGAGGGCGCCAAGCCCGGCGCGGCCGCCCAGACCAGGACCTTCGCCTCCTGGGGAGGCTCGGGCGCCCCGGCCAAGACCATCACCTGGGACGGCCGCTCCTCCAAGGGCGAGCTCGTCGAGTCGGCGAGCGACTACCCCTTCGTCTTCACGGCGAAGGACGCCCTGGGCAACGCCGTCAAGGTCGAGGGCCTCGTCACCGTCGACGTCCTCGTGATCCGCGAGGGCGACAAGCTCAAGATCAAGGTGCCCTCCATCGTCTTCCGGCCCAACGGCCCGGACTTCGACGGCCTCGACGAGGAGACGATCCAGCGGAACAAGCGGGTGGTGGCGCGCATCGCGCAGATCCTCAACAAGTTCCGCGACTACCGCATCGGCATCGTGGGCCACGCGAACTCGGCCGCCAAGATCGGCGGCCTCTCGGCCGCGGCGATCGCCAAGGAGGAGTCCGGCGAGCTCCTCGCCCTCTCCCTGGGCCGCGCCGAGCTCGTGAAGAAGCTCCTCGCGGAGGACGGCGTGGACATCAAGCGCCTCTCCACCGAGGGAGCCGGCTCGAGCCAGCCCGTCGTGGACTTCTCCGACGCCCAGAACCGCTGGAAGAACCGCCGCGTCGAGTTCATCCTCATGAAGAGCGCCGCCCCGGCGGCCGGGCGCTGAAAGCCCGGGGCCGAGGGGCCAGCGCTCCAGGAACGGCAGGGCCGCCCCGCGAGGGGCGGCCCGTTTTATCCGGCTAGCCGGCCCGCGGAAGGGCCGGACCGGTCAAGTCCTGCTCAGTAGAGCGACCAGAGCTCGGCGCCGCCCGTCCTGGCCTCGCTCGCGTCGAGCGCTCGCGGAACGCCGATGATGCCGCCCTCCTCGCTCAAGGCCACCGAGTAGCCGTACCAGTCGTCGGCCTCCCCTCCGCCGGCGGCCGTCAGCTTGAGGAGCTGGGACCAGGCGCCGTCCGAGAGGACGAAGAGGTAGGCTCCTCCCGTATACGCCGACTTGATTTTGGGCGCGCCGACGAGGGCGCAGCCGCCCCGCAGCGCCACGGAGCAGCCGAAGCGGTCGTAGCCGGCGGCGTCGGAGGCGCGGAGTTTGGCCTTCTGCGGCCAGGCCGCGCCGGATCGCTCGAAGACGTAGGCCGCGCCCGCGTCCTCGATCTCCGCCGAGGCGTCGGCCCACGAGGCTCCCACGAGGGCCCGGTTCCCCGCGATGGCGACGGAGGAGCCGAGATTGTCGTCCGCTCCGGCGTCGTCGGCCGTCAGCTTGGCGGCCTGGGCCCAGGTTTCTCCGGAACGTGAGAAGACGTAGGCCGCGCCGCAGTTGGAAACCGTCTCCGTGTCCATGTAGGGCGCGCCGACGATCGCGTACTCCCCGCCGATGCACCCCGAGCTGCCGAAACAGGCCCCCGGGGCCGCATCGGAGGCCGACAGCTTGACGGCCTGGACCCAGCCTGAGCCGGAGCGTTCGTAGACGTAGGCCGCGCCGCAATCGCCGAGCTCTCCCGCGTCCTCGTAGGGCGCTCCGATCATGGCGCGATCGCCGTCTATCGCCACCGACCGGCCGAAGCTATCGCCCGGGGCCCCTTCGGATGCCAGCAGCTTGGCGGCCTGGGCCCAGGTTCCTTCGGAGCGCTCGAATATGTAGGCCGCGCCGCAGTTGGAGACCGTCTCCGTGCTCGCGTAGTACGCGCCGACGATCGCGTACTCCCCGCTGATGCCCACGGAGCTGCCGAAATACGCGTACGCGGCCGCATCGGAGGCCGACAGCTTGGCGACCTGGACCCAGCCCGAGCCGGAGCGCTCGTAGACGTAGGCCGCGCCGCTATCGCCGAGCCCCCCCGCGTCCTCGTAGGGGCAGCCGACGATGGCGTAGTCCCCGTCGATGGCCACCGAGGAGCCGAAGCTGTCTCCCGAGGCGAGGCCCGTCGCCGAGAGCTCGGTCAGGAAGCGGGGATCGAGCTCAGGATCCCCCTCCGAGGAGCCTCCCGCGCAACCGAAGCAGCAGAGGACCGCTGCTGCCAGAATCGACCATGCCAATTTCCCCATAGATCGCCTCCTTCTGAGCTTTTTACTCATCTTTCAACGCGCGGGACGAGCCTGGATGGGGATCGATTATAGCGCGGTAACCCGTCGAATGCGTAGGGTGTTATGTAAAATGTACGGACCCGCGAGGGCGAGGCAGGGGCGCGTTGCCCGCTTTCGATCTATCCCCAGGCCGCCCTCGGCCGGAGCCTCAGGAGGGCTCGATGCCCAGCCGCCGCGCCACGGCCCCGTCCTTGAAGAGCCTCGCTATCTCGCCTAACGCGGCGAGGTGCTCCTCGGGGCTCTGCTCGAGGGGGGCGCAGAGGATGACGACGATGCGCACGCTCTCCTCGAGGGCCAGGAGGCGGAAGCCCTCGGGGCGGGCGCCGAAGAACACCAGGGGCTCGGAGGCCTCCTCGACGTGGGCGTGGAGGAGGAGGACCCCGGGCTCGAGCTCGATGGGCTCGTTCTGAGCTATCTGGGTGAAGAGGGCGGCGAGCCTGCCCAGGGCCCTGCGGTCATCGGGGAAGGAGGAGCGGAGGAGCTCGCGGATCCCGTCGTTGATGGCGGTTTCGCGCATCGCGGGCCGCACCCGCCCCGCCGCCGCCGCCCGGTCCAGGAGGTCGCCGGCCCGGGCCGCCTGTCCCGCAGGCCGGGCGGAGGGGACCGCCTCGCCCGCGGGCCGAGCGGCCCCCTCCGGGCCTTCGGCCGACGGGCCTCCCGCGGCGCCGGCCGCCTCGGGGAGGGCCGGGCCGGCCTCGGCCGCCTCGCCGGCCTCGCGGCCCGGGCGCGAGCCGACGCCCTCGGGAAGGTAGAACAGGAGGAGGGTCGCGTCGGGGAAGTCCTCGCCGAGGCGGTGGGGCAGCTTCTCGACCGCGGGGTGCCAGGCGCTCTCGCCCGGCCGGGCGCTGAACAGGACGAAGGCCCGCCCCGCCTGGCTTCCCGAGCGGGCGGCGGCGGCGAGCTCCTTCCACGAGCCGAGCTCGACGAGCTGGGACAGGCCCCGCGAGGCGACGCCCCGGGCGGCGGCCTTGGCCTCGGCCCCGTGGCCGCCCAGGGCGTAGATCGTCAGCTTCGAGCCCGTGCGCTCCACGAAGGAGGCGAGGGCGTCGAGGGCGCGGCCGAAGCCCGGGTGGCGCTCGATGAGGACGGGGAGGACGAGGGATACCTGCGAGACCTCGGCCAGGGGCCGGGTCGCGCGGGCCACCACGACGAGCTCCTCGCCCCCGAGGATGACCTGCTCGATGACGCTGCCGAAGAAGGCGTGGGAGAGCCTGGGGGCCTTGTTCCAGCCGATGACGATGGCGCTCGCCCGGTTCTCCCTCGCGGCCTTGAGCACGCCCTCGGGGGCGTTGACGCTCACCCGCGCCGAGGGGATCACGGGCACCTCCGCCGCCACCCCCTGCACGACGGCCTGGGCCAGGCGGTTCTCGGCCGCGGCGAGCTCGGCCTCGGTGTCCGAGGACTCCGGCACGACGGCGACCGGGTAGATCGGCTCGCGGTTGCCCCGGCCGCGGAGGAGGAAGGCCAGGTCGACGAGGCCGCGGATCGAGGAAGGGTTGGCCACGGCGACGAGGATGCGCTCGGCCCTCGCCTGGCCGGCCTCCGGCTGCTCGCCCTGGCCGGCCGGGCGAGCGGCCGCCCGGCCGGAGAGGAGGCTCCCGAGGGCCCCGGCGAGGACGACGAGGAGGAGTATCCCGTCGAGCGCGGGGCGGCCGAGGAGGCCGAGCTCGAGGGCGACGAGGGCGATGGCCAGGGCCGTGGCCCCGCGGCCCGAGGAGAGGCCCGCGAGGAGGCGCCGCTCGCGCCGGGGGAGGCCGAGGGCCGGGCCCGCGAGGGCGGCGGCCAGGGAAGCGGAGCCGAGGCCGAGGGCGGCGACGAGGCCGAGCTCCCGGAGGCTCGCCGGGTCGCCGAGGGCCTGGAAGGGATCGGCGAGGGCGCCCAGGTAGACCATGAACAGGGGCTGGAGGAGGGCGTCGCCGGCGAAGCGGACTCGGTTCATGATGACGCTCGACTCGGGGAGGAAGCGGGATAGGAGGAGGCCCGCGAAGAAGGCGCCGACCGCGCTCTCGATGCCCGCCAGGCGGGCCCCGTAGGCGCAGAGGAAGGAGAGGGCGAGGACGAAGGCGAACTCGATGGTGCCGTCGGGCTTGACCCGCTTGAAGAAGATCGAGGCCGCCCGGGGGAGGATGAGGAAGGAGGCGGCCGCCCAGAGGGCCGCCTTGGCCGCGGCGAGGGGGAGGGCGCCGGGCTCGGGGGGGAAGGCGAGGCGGAGGGCCAGGCCGAGGACGAGCATCGAGGCGGCGTTGGCGAGGACGGCCGCCCCCGAGGCGGCGGAGAGGGCTCGGCGCCCGGCCTGGCCCAGGCGCTGGGCCGGGGGCTCGGAGAGGAGGGAGACGGCCGCGAGGGCCGAGCCCAGGAGGAGGGAGGAGGGCAGGCCCAGCCCGAGGAGGAGCCGGCCCCCGACGGCGCCCGCCGCGAAGGGCAGGCCGAAGGCGAGGGGGAAGAAGGCGAGGGCGTTGCGGCGCTCGGCCCCTCCCCGGCGGATCCGGGCGGTGTCGAGCTCGGCCCCGGCCACGAAGAAGACGTAGAGGGTCCCTACCTCGCCGAGGAAGGAGATCGTCCCCCCCGCCGTGACGAGGCCGAGCCCGTGGGGCCCCACGAGGACGCCGGCCAGGGCGAGGCCGACGATGGGGGGCAGCCTCGCCTTTTCCGCGAGGTAGGGGGCGACGAGGACGATCGCGAGGACGACCGCGAGGACCCCCGCGGGCTCGGTGATGGGAAGGGCCATGTTCCGTATAGTCTAGGGCCTCAATTCCATACCCGCAAGGAAAAATCGATGGTATCGCGCCGGGGCCCGCGGCTGAGGCTCGGGCCCGAGGCTGACACTCGGGATGGATCGTGTTATCCTCGTGGTCATGCGCATCGTCATGGCCAACGACCACGGAGCGGTATCGCTCAAGATGGAGCTGAAGTCCTGGCTCGAAGCCCAGGGCCACCTCGTCACGAACCTCGGCGTCGATACCGAGGAGCGGGTGGACTACCCGGACATGGCCCGGGCCGCCTACGCCGAATACGAGAAGGGCGGCTACGACTTCGGCATCCTCCTGTGCGGGACGGGGATCGGCATCTCCATCGCCGCCAACAAGCTTCGAGGCATCCGCTGCGCCCTCGTCCACGACGAGTTCACGGCGACCATGGCGCGCGAGCACAACGACGCCAACTTCATCGCCATGGGCGGCCGGGTCGCCTATCCCGTCCCCCCGGCCAAGATCCTCGCCGCCTTCATGAACGCGAGCTTCGCCGGCGGCCGGCACGCGGAGCGGGTGGCCAAGCTCGTCGAGCTCGACCAGGGACGGAAGGCCTAGCCGCGATGGGCGAAGCCGCGTGGGCGCTCGGGCTCGAGCCCGAGCGATTGTGGTCGGCCTTCTCCTTCGTCTGCTCCGTCCCCCACCCCTCGCGCCGCGAGGGGGCCCTCGCCGCGGCCATCGTCGAGCGGGAGCGCGCGCTCGGCATCGAGGCCAGCCTCGACCGGGCGGGCAACGTCCTCCTGCGGCGGCCGGCGAGCCCGGGCCGCGAGGGAGGGCGGGGCCTCATCCTCCAGGCCCATCTCGACATGGTGCCCCAAGCCGTCCCGGGCTCGGCCCACGACTTCGCCCGGGACCCGATCCGCCCGCGGATCGAAGCCTCGGAGCCCGGCTGGCTCCGGGCCTCGGGCACGACCCTCGGCGCCGACAACGGCATCGGCCTCGCCGCCGCCCTCGCCCTGATCGAGTCCGAGGGCCTGGCCCGCGGCGAGCTCGAGTGCCTCTTCACGGCCAACGAGGAGGACGGCATGGACGGGGCCCGGGGCCTCGAGCCTGGCTCCCTCCGCGGCTCCCTCCTGGTCAACCTCGACTCCGAGTCGGCCGACGAGATCTGCATCGGCTGCGCGGGCGGCTCGCGGATGGACCTTTCCCTCCCCCTCGCCGCATCCGCCCTCCCGGCCTCGGGACTCTCCGCCCTGGAGCTTTCCCTCGGCGGGCTCAGGGGAGGCCACTCCGGGGTGGACATCCAGCTCGGCCGCGGCAACGCCATCCGCCTCCTCGCCCGCATCCTGCGCGCCGCGGGAGCCGCGGCCGCCGGCGCCCGGCTGGCCGCCTTCGAGGGCGGCAGCGCCGCGAACGCCATACCGCGGGGCGCCCGGGCCCTGGTCCTCCTCCCCCCGGCCTCCCGGCCCGCCTGGGAGGCCGCCCTGAGCGCCGAGCTCGGCTCGGCCGCCGCCGAGCTCGGCGAGGCCGATCCCGGCCTCCGGCTCGAGCTCGCCCCGGTTCCCGGGGCGGCCCCCGGGGCCAGCCCCGCGGCCGCCCTCGAGCCCGGCTCGACGAACCTCCTCCTCGATCTCGTCCTCTCGCTGCCGAACGGGGTCTTCTCGATGAGCGAGGCGACGCCGGGCATCGCCCGCAGCTCGAGCAGCCTCGGCGTGGCCCGGCTCTCGGCCGGGGCGGGGGAGGGCGCCCCCTTCTCCCTCGAGCTCTCCTGCGCGCCGCGCAGCGAGGACGACGCCGAGAAGGAGGCGACCCTCGCCGCGATCGAGGGCCTCGCCTCGCGCTCGGGCGGCCTCGCGCGGCGCGTCTCCCAGTCGCCCGCCTGGACCCCCGATCCCGCGAGCCCCCTCTTGGCCCTCGCCCGCTCCGCCTACCGCGAGCTCAACGGCCGCGACTGCGCGATAGGCGCTACCCACGGCGGCCTCGAGACCGCCCTGTTCCGCACGAGCTTCCCGGCTTGGGACATGATCTCCATCGGGCCGACCATCCGCTTCCCCCATTCCCCGGACGAGGCGGTGGAGATCGAGTCGGTCGGCCGCTTCTGGCGGCTCCTGACGGCCATAGCCGCGCGGGCCTAGAAAGCGGGCCCGCGGGACGAAGGGAGATGATCGCGATGGCGGCACCCAGGCTTTCGACGCGCGCGGCCCTCCTCGGCGCCCTCCTGGCCCTCGCCCTCCTCGCGCCGGCGGCGGCCCAGGGCGGCTCCTCCTCGCAGGGCCCAGCCCGCCCCGCCTTCGGACAGGCCGGGCTCCACTACCTCGCGGGAGAGCTGCACCTCTACCGCAACGGCGACGACGACGTCTACCTCTGGTACGAGACCGAGGATCTCGCCGCCGAGGTCATAGCCGACTCGAACGGCTGGTGGCGCCTCCATGCGGAGGGCGAGGAGTACACGGTCTTCTCCTCCGGGGACCGGGAGGAGGCCTCCTTCTACGAGCGGCCCTGGACCGAGGCCCTCCCGCCCCGGATCGTCGAGGGCAGCCTTTCCTTCGAGGTATCCGGCAGCGAGGGCAGGACGGCCTTCGAGCTGGACGGCCCGGGGCGCAGCCTCCGCGTCAGCCTCGCCGACGGGGGCCTCCTGACCTTCTCGACCGAGGCGCCGCGGCTGAGCTTCGCCGACTACGAGGGCGAGCTCAGCGAGTACCCGGGGGCCCCGGCCGAGGAGGAGGAGCCCGGCCAAGCCGGATTCCACTACCTGATCGGCGCGCAGCTCCACCTGTATCGGGACCGAGGCGGCGACGTCTACCTCTGGTACGGCTCGGGCAAGCTCGCGGTCGAGCTCATCGCCGACTCGAACGGCTGGTGGCGCATCCTCTCGGGCGGGAAGGGCTACGCGATCTTCCCCTCGACCCCGAGCAAGAGCGCCCAGGACTTCTACGAGCGGCCCTGGGAGGAGCCTCTCCCCGAGGCCGAGCCGGTCGAGGCCGAGCTGTCCTTCCCGGTCGAGGGCTCGGAGGGGCAGACCCGCTTCGAGCTCTCGGAGGACTCGGTGGAGATACTCCTCCCCGACGGCCTGACCAAGCTCAGCCTCTCCGCGCGGGAGCAGAAGGTCGTGATGGTCAACGAGTACGGGAAGCGCTTCGCTTATCCCGCCGACCTGCGCAAGACCGAAGGTAACTGAGAGGAGGCCCCGGGGCCGCCGGCCGCTCCTGGGCCCCTCGCCCTATCTCCTGATCTCGAAGTTCCTGAAGGCCACGCCCGCCCCGAGGGTCCGCAGGGAGACCGACACTCCCGAGCCGATCCCGAAGAAGGTCCGGTAGGCCGTGCGGACGCTGCCGTTCACGGCTATCACCACGAACTCGGCCCCCGGCTCGTAGAGTACGTCGAGGTGGTTCCACTCGCTCACGCCTTCCTGTATCTCGGCGTCGAGGACCCGCTCCATGTTGACGTCGTCGTCGCTCCGGTAGATCTGCAGGTAGGTCTCGCGGTCCCCCCGCATCTTCGAGTCCCGGGTGAGCCAGACCAGGAGGCTCTTGCCCTCGCCGTAGCCCTTGGGCCTGCGCACCCCCTCCGCGAAGAAGTGGAGGCCGGCGCCTACCCAGCCCTTGGGGCCAGCCTTCACGTCGAAGGAGTAGAGGGTGGGCTTGGCCGACTGGACGAGGGGGAAGGTCAGGCGGGAGAAGTACTGGGCGCCGTCGGTCTGGGCCGCGACCCCATCGGCGATCTTCCAGGAGCCCAGGCGCCGCGTCGCGCCCTCGAAGCCCCGGCGCAGGAGCTCGGGGTAGGCCGCGGGATCGAGGCGCAGGCCGCCCCAGGACGAGAGGGCCGCCGCGCTGGCCTCGCGCGCGGCCGAGAGGCTCACGATGCGCGACTCGAGCTCCGCGGTAGCCGCTCGGAGCTTGGCGGCCTCCGCCTCGTGGGCCTCCGCCTCGGCCTTGGCCTGGGCCGCCTTCTTCTCGGAGGACTCTGCCCCGAGGGCCGCCTCGGCCTTGGCCGCGGCTTCCGCTGCCGCGGCGGTCGCGCGCTCGGCCTTCGCGAGCTCCTCGGCCGCCGTGGCCTTGGCGTCGAGGGTCTTCACCTCTTCGCGTAATCCGTCGATGAGGCCGTTCGCCGACTCGAGCTCGCGGCCGAGGCGCTCGACCTCGGCCTTGAGGGCTTCGGTCTCGGCCTGGGCCTCGAGGGAGGGCTCCTCCTTCGGCGGCGCCTCGGCTTCGAGTTCGGCAGGGACGGGCTCGAGCGCGGGAGACTCCTCGACGAGGGGTTCCGCGGGCTCGGCGACCGCTTCTGTGGGCTCGGCGACTGTTTCGGCGGGTTCGGCGACGACTTCAGTGGGTTCGGCGACCGCTTCAGTGGGTTCGGCGACCGCTTCCGCGGGCCCGGCGACGGTTTCTGCGGGCTCGGCGACGGCTTCTGTTGGCTCTGCAGCGACTTCCGCAGGCTCTGTGAGCGTTTCTGTGGGCTCGGCAAGGACTTCCGCGGGCTCGTCGACCTTTTCCGCGGGCTCAGCAACCGTTTCTGTGGGCTCTGCAGCAGCTTCCGCGGGCCCGGCGACCGCTTCCGCGGGCTCGCTGGCGGGAGCTTCGGGAATCGGGACGAGGGGGAGGATGGCGGCGGGAGCCGTCTCGACCGGGGCGGCCTCGAGCCTGGCCTCAGCCTCGCCGCTGGCCGCTCCCAGGGCCTCGGTCTCGGGAGTCGCGGCGACTTCCTGGGCGCCCAGGGGGGCGAGGGCGAGGCAGAAGAGCGCGGTGAAGAGCAGGGGCACAGGCGTTCGCATGACCGACCTCGGTTCTCAAGTATGGCGGCCGCCCGAGGGCATCGAGGGAGGCCGCTTTGTCTTTAGATTATCGGCTCTAAAGCGTCTTTACCCGAGGAGGAGGGCGCGTCGCCTGTTCTCCCTTCAAACAAGCTTCGAGGCATTCGCGATGAGCGACGTACTGCGCAGTTTTTGCGCAGTACCCCGTCGAAGGGGTAAAGCCTGCGCATCGAAGCGGCTCCGGGCCTGTCTGATCTCGTAAAATCCATAGCAAAGCGGCCTTTTCTATTGACGGAGTTTGGCACGGAAACTGCTTTTATATCGGCAAGGAGCCATGATGAACAAGAAGCTGATCCTGAAGATAGTCCTTCCCCTCGCCCTGGCCCTCCTCGGCGCCGCCTTCTTCCTCGGCTCGAGGCCGGCCTCCGCCGGGGAGGCTTCGGGGCCGGACAAGCAGAAGTACGAGTTCACGAAGCTCGCCCGGGGCTCCATCGAGAGCCTGGTGACGAGCTCGGGCAGCCTCTCGCCCGTCTCCGAGGTCAGCGTCCTCCCGCAGATGAGCGGCCGGGCCCTCGCGGTCCACGCCGACTACAACGACCGCGTGAAGAAGGGCCAGCTCCTTGTCGAGATCGACACCACGATGCTCAAGCTCGAGGAGCGGGAGAGCCGCGCCTCGGTGGCCAAGGCCAAGGCGGCCTGCGAGCTCCAGGCCCTCACGGTGCGCAACAACGAGAAGCTGGCCGCCAAGGGCCTTGTGTCGGACTTCGACCTGGCCTCGAGCAGGAGCGCCTTGGCCGTCGACGAGGCCGAGCTCGAGGCGGCCGAGGCCGCCCTCGAGTCCATCCTCATGCAGATCGAGAACTACGCCTACGTGACCTCGCCGATCTCCGGCATCGTCCTCGAGCGGAGCGTCGACGCGGGAGAGAACGTCGTCGAGGGCTCCAGCTCCAACTCCTCGAGCCTGTTCACCATAGCCGGGGACCTCTCGAAGATGGAGATCGAGGCGGACGTGGACGAGCTCGACATCGGCGCCATCCGCGAGGGCCAGGAGGCCCGCTTCACCGTCGAGGCCCTGCCGGGCAAGACCCTGAGCGGCACCGTGCGCGAGGTCAGGCTCGTCCCGACGGTGTCGAGCAACGTCGTCACCTACACCGTCATCGTGGACGCGCCCAACGCCGACGGCAAGCTCCTGCCCGGGATGACGGCCGAGATCGAGTTCGTCAAGGAGAAGAAGGAAGGCGTCCTCGTGGTGCCCAACGCCGCCCTCCGCTTCACGCCCCCGGGGCTGAGCGCCGAGGAGATCGCCAAGGCCCAGTTCCTCGCGGGCCTGGGCGATCTCACGGCAGAGCAGCGCAAGGAGGCGGAGGCCGCCTACGACGAGCGGGCGAAGCTGGCCGCCGAGGGCGGGGCCCAGGGCGCCAAGCCCGCCGGCCTCAGCGGCGTGATGATGGGCGGCGGCCCGCCCGGCGGCTTCGGGGGCCAGCGCAGCCGGGCCGCGGCGGGCGCGAACGGCGCCGCGGCGGGCAACGCGCAGAAGCAGCAGGCCCAGGCCGTCCGCAAGCCCCTGTGGTACCTCGGCGAGGACGGGAAGCTCGCGGTGAGGATGGTCGAGGTCGGCTCGAGCGACGGCAAGAGCACCGAGGTCTCGGGCTCCGGGCTCGAGGAGGGGATGCAGTTCATCCTCAAGGTCAAGGTGGAGTAGCATGGCTATCATCGAGATGAGCGGCATCAAGCGCCATTACCAGGTGGGGGAGGTCCTCGTCAGGGCCATCCGCGGCCTCGAGCTCAGCGTCGAGTCCGGCGAGTTCGTCTCCGTCATGGGCCCCTCCGGCTCGGGCAAGTCCACCCTGATGAACATCCTCGGCTGCCTCGACAAGCCGACCGAGGGGAGCTACGTCCTCGACGGCATCGATACCCGGGCCGCGGGGCCCGACGAATTCGCGGACATCCGCAACCAGAAGATCGGCTTCGTGTTCCAGGGCTTCAACCTCCTCGCCCGGACCAGCGCCCTCGAGAACGTGGAGCTCCCCCTCTTCTACCGCCGAGAGGGCGGCCCCGGCCGCGGCGGCCGGGGGCGCAAGGGCGAGCAGCTGGAGCGGGCCCGCAAGGCCCTCGAGGAGGTGGGCCTCGGCGGCCGTCTCGACCACAAGCCCTCCCAGCTCTCCGGCGGCCAGCAGCAGCGCGTGGCCATCGCGCGGGCCATGGTCGCCGACCCGGCCTTCATCCTCGCCGACGAGCCGACCGGCAACCTCGACTCGGAGATGACCCTCGAGGTCATGAGCCTCTTCCAGGAGCTCAACGAGCGGGGCAAGACCATCGTCATGGTCACCCACGAGCCCGAGGTCGCCGCCTACACCAAGCGCGTCGTCACGATGCGCGACGGGGCCATCGTGTCCGACCGCCCCGTGGCCGAGCGCCGGCGGGCGGCCGAGGACCTGCGCGCCTGGCAGGCCGAGCACGCGTCCCTGTCCGGCGTCAAGGACGAAGCGAGGGCATCGTGACCGCGGCCAAGCTCGTCACCCTCTCCGCGCGGAGCATCTTCCGCAACAAGATGCGGAGCCTCCTCACCTCCCTGGGCATCATCATCGGCGTCTGCTCGGTCATCGTCATGGTGGCCGTCGGCCAGGGCTCGCAGGAGCAGGTCAAGAGGCAGATCGCCGCCATGGGCACGAACCTCATCATGGTCATGCCCCCCCGCGGCCCCCAGCAGGGGAACCGGCTCACGACCGCGGACGTCAAGAAGATCCGCGAGGAGTCGAGCTATATCTCCGCCGTGTCGGGCGTCTCGCGGGGGAGCGTCACCGTCGTGGGCGGCGAGGGCGCCGGCGAGGAGGCCAACTGGTCCACCACCTTCTACGGGGTGGAGCCGGACTACCTCCTCATCAAGCAATGGGAGGTCGCCTCGGGCGAGTTCTTCGCCGACAAGGACAACGCCGCGCGGAGCAAGGTGGCCGTCCTCGGGACGACCGTCGCGGCCAAGCTCTTCGGCTCCGAGGACCCGGTGGGCCAGCGCCTGCGCATCGGCTCCCAGCCCTTCACGGTCGTCGGGGTCCTGGCCTCCAAGGGCTCGAGCGCGATGGGCGACGACCAGGACGACGTCGTGATGGTCCCCCTCGACACCGCCATCAACCGCCTCTCGCGGGGCCGCTACATGGGCTCCATCGAGATGAGCGCCGTCAAGGAGGAGTACATGGACGCGGCCCAGGCCGAGATCACGACCATCCTCCGCGAGGCGCACCGCCTCGCGGAGGGGGCGACCGCCGACTTCGACGTGATGAACCAGTCCCAGATCATCGAGACGGCCTCGGCCACCTCGAAGACCCTCACCACCCTCCTCGCCGCCATCGCGGGAGTCTCCCTCGTCGTCGGCGGCATCGGCATCATGAACATCATGCTCGTCTCGGTCACCGAGCGGACCCGCGAGATCGGCATCCGCATGTCGGTCGGGGCCCGCCGCCGCGACATCCTCCTCCAGTTCCTCTCCGAATCCGTCATCCTGAGCCTGCTCGGCGGCGTCGCGGGCATCCTCCTCGCCCTGGCCATAGCGGCCGCCCTCGACAAGCTCGCCGGCGTGCCGGCGCTGGTCCAGCCGGGGGTCATAGCCGTATCGGCGGCCTTCGCCGCCGCCGTCGGCATCTTCTTCGGGTTCTACCCCGCGCGCAAGGCCGCGGACCTCTACCCGATAGACGCGCTGCGCTACGAATAGGAGCTGCGATGAAACGCACCACGATCCTGCTCGCCCTGGCCCTGGCCGCCCTGGCCTTGGCCGCGCCCCTCGCGGCGGAGGGCTCCGCCTCGAAAGCCTCCGGCGCCGCCGCGGCGGCGGGCTCGGCGGCCGGAGCCGCTCAGGCGGCCGTCACCCTCGACCAGGCCCGCGAGGGGGCCCTGGCCCGCTCGCGGAGCCTCCAGAAGGCCCTCCTGGGGGCCGACGCCGCCAAGCTCGCCTCCGCCGCCCGGAAGTACGAGATGCTGCCCTCGCTCTCGGCCTCGGCCCAGGCCGGCCTGTCCTACGACGAGGGGACCGATCCCCTGTCGACCTTCAAGGCCTCGCTCGGCCTCTCGGCCTCGCAGACCCTCTTCGACGGGGGCCGCAACGCCGCCCTCGCCGCGATCGACGCGATAGACGAAGCCGTCGCCCGCGAGGCGGCGCGCTCGGCCTACCTCGCCGCGGCGGCGGACGCCGAGTCCGCCTTCTTCTCCGCCCTCGAGGCGCGAGCGGCCGAGGAGGCCGCCCGGAGCGACCTCGAGGCGGCGCGCCTCCACCTCGAGATCGCGGCGGCCCAGCTCGAGGCGGGCATGATTGCCAGGCCCGCCTACCTCAAGGTAGAGTCGGAGGCGGCCACCAAGGAGACCGCGCTGAACCAGGCCCGCATGGCCTCGACGACCGCGTCGAGGAAGCTGTCCTCGCTGACCGGCGTACCCGCCGGGGCGGCGCTTTCGGAGGAGGGCCTGGCCGAGCTCGAGGCCCTGGCCTCCCGCGTCGGAGCGCTCTCGGAGGAGAGGACCGAGTCCTTCGCCTCTGCCCTCCTCGCCGCCGCGGCCTCGGGCAATCCCGACCTCGCCCAATCCTCCCTCGCGACGGCCCGCGCCGAGGGCGAGGTCTCCTACGCCAGGAAGGCCGGGCTGCCGACCTTCTCCGCCTCCTGGTCCCACGCGGCCAGCTACGCCGAGGAGCCCGGACTCGAGCTCGGCGGCGGCTCGGTCTCCCTGAGCGCCTCCCTCTCCCTCGAGCCCTGGGCGGTCAGGAACTCGGTGGCGCAGAAGCGGGCGGCCGCGTCCCAGGCGGCCCTCGACGAGGAGGAGTCGCGCTCGACCCTCGAGCTCGACCTGCGGAGCGCCGTGTACGAGGCCGTCGCGAACGCCCGCGCCATCGCCTCCTCGCGCAAGGCCCTCGAGTACGCCGAGGGCAACTACGAGAGCCAGCTCGAGGCCTTCAAGCTCTCCTCCCTCTCCTCCTCCGACCTCTCGGACGCCGAGGTCCTGGTCGGATCCGCGCGCTCCTCCCTCATCTCCGCGCGCTACAGCTTCCTCGCGGGACTCTCCGAGCTGCGCTCCCTCGCGGGGCTCGAGGACCAGGCCCGCCTGGCCGCGGCCCTGCCCTGACATGGGAGCCGAGCCGATGAGGCGCCGCGGCGGCGGCCGCGCCGCGAGCCTGGCGCTCGCCCTCCTCGCCTTCGCCGCCTTCTCGGCGGCGGCCATCCTCGTGTTCCGGATCGTCGCCGACCGGGACCGCATGCGGAGCCGCAACGAGATCGAGCGGGCGATGAACGCCCTCTTCGCCTCCCTGCGCTACCACGAGGACTTCGGCTCGGCCATCGAGTCCTCCGACGAGCTGCGCTCGCGGGTGGTCGGGGTCGGCGCCTACGGCTCGGGCGCTCTCGTCTACTCCTGGGGGGCCGTGCCGGAGTCCTGCGCGGCACCGGCCGAGGAGGAGCCCGGGAGGCCCGGGCGGGAGTACCGCGAGGACCCGCGCCGGGGCAGCGTCGCGCTCCTCTCGGCGGTGCCCTCGCGCCGCCCTCCGCCCCCTCCTGAGGAGCCCGGGCAGGACGGGCGCCCCCGCTCCTTCCTCAAGGACGCGTTGCGCGACGTCGACGTCATCTACCTCGAGCTGCGCCAGCCGGAGTACTGGGCCCGGCGCCGCCTCTCGGCCCTCCTCCTCCCGGCCTCCCTGGCGGGGGCGGCCGCCCTCATCCTCTTCGTCCGGCGCCTGGTCGCGCGCAACGCGGAGTACCGGCGCACCATCGCGGAGCAGCGGAACCTCGTCATCCTCGGCACGGCGGCGAGCACCCTGGCCCACGAGATCAAGAACCCCCTCCTGGCCATCCGGCTCCAGACCAGGATACTCGGGAAGACCTGCCCCGAGCCCGCCCGCCGCGAGCTGGGCATCATCGACGAGGAGGTCGAGCGCCTCGCCTCCCTCGCCCACCGCATGAACGACTACCTCCGCGACCCGGCCGGCTCCCCCCTGCCCGTCGAGGTCGCCGCGACGGCCGCCGAGGCCGGCCGGCGCCTGTGCGGGCGCGAGCTGGTCCCGGCCGGGACCGAGCCCGCCCTGGCACTGGTCGACCCGGAGCGGCTGCGCTCGGTGATCGAGAACCTCCTGCGCAACGCCCTCGAGTCGGGAGGCGAGGAGTCGGCCGTCTCGGTCGAGGTCGCGCGGCGCGAGGGCGAGGTGGCCCTCGATATCCTCGACCGCGGCCGGGGCCTCTCGCCCGAGGCGGCCGCCCGCGCTTTCGATCCCTTCTTCACGACCAAGGGCAGGGGCACCGGCATCGGGCTGGCTATCTGCAAGCGCTTCGTCGAGGCGGCCGGCGGGAAGATCTCCCTCGAGGCCCGCCCGGGCGGCGGCGTCCGCGCCCGGGTCCTCCTCCCGGCCGCCGCGGCCGCGGCGAGGGGCCGGCCATGAAGGTCCTCGTGGTGGACGACGAGGTGAACATCCGCGAGTCGATCTCCCGCCTGTTCGAGCTCGAGGGCATCGAGTCCTCCTGCGCCGAGGACGGGGCCGCGGCCCAGGCGCTCCTTTCCTCCGAGGCCTACGACGCCGTCGTCCTCGACCTCAGGATGCCCGGCATGGACGGGCAGGAGCTCCTGGACTGGATCGCGGCCGAGGGGATCCGCTCCCCCGTCGTCATGATCTCGGCCCACGGCGAGATCGACGACGCGGTGCGCGCCCTCAAGGCCGGGGCGGCCGACTACCTGACCAAGCCCTTCGACCCCGACGAGCTCGTGCTGCGCGTCCGCTCCGCGGCGGCGGCGCGGCGGAGCGCCGACCTCGTCGAGGCCGGGGCGCGGACCGCCCCGGGGGCCTCGGCCCTCGTCGGGGAGAGCGAGGCGATGCGCGAGCTCAGGCGCACGATCGGGAAGGCGGCGGCGGCCAACGCGACCGTCCTGGTCACCGGCGAGAGCGGCACGGGCAAGGAGCTCGTCGCGCGGGAGCTCCATGCCCGCTCGCCCCGCGCGGCCGAGCCCTTCATCGCGGTGAACATCGGGGGCATCCACGCCGAGCTCATGGAGAGCGAGCTCTTCGGCCACGAGAAGGGGGCCTTCACCGGGGCCGACGCGCGCAAGGCCGGGCTCTTCGAGCTCGCCGGCCGGGGCAGCCTCTTCCTCGACGAGATCGGCGAGATGCCGCTCAGGCTCCAGGTGAAGCTCCTCCGGGTCCTCCAGGAGCGGCGCATCCGCCGCCTGGGCGGCTCCCGGGACCTCCCCGTCGAGGCCCGCTTCATAGCCGCGACCAACCGCGACATCGAGGCGCTCGTGCGCTCCGGGTCCTTCCGCGAGGACCTCTACTACCGGCTCAACGTCCTGCGCATCGAGGTGCCGCCCCTGCGCGAGCGGCTCGAGGACCTGCCCCTCCTCGCCGGCCACCTCCTTTCCCGCATAGCCGCGCGCATGGGGCGCGAGCCGCCGGAGCTCGAGGGGCCGGCCCTCGAGGCTCTCCTGGCCCAGGACTTCCCCGGCAACGTCCGGGAGCTCGAGAACGAGCTCGAGCGGGCGACGATCTACTCGACGGGAGGGAGGCTGCGGGCGGCCGACCTCGGGCTCGGGCCGGGCCGGGGCGCGGCGCGGGAGTCCCGATCCTCGCGGATTCCCGCGCCCGGCGCCGCGGCTTCAGAACCGGCCGGATCAGCGGCCACCATGGACGAGGCCGAGCGGCGGGCCATCGAGGAGGCCCTCGCGGCGGCCGGCGGGAACAGGACGAGGGCCGCCGAGGCCCTCGGCATCAGCCGCCGGAGCCTTTTGTACAAGCTCAAGCGCTACGGCTCGGGCTGAAAGAGCCCCCCGCGCGACTCTAGGCCTCGCGAGCGGGCCGGCTAGAGCTCGTAGCGCTCGCCGTACCTCACGATCTGGACTTCCTTCACGCCCTTCGAGCGCAGGTGGCCCTCCATGTGCTTGAGGCCCTCGGGCTCGCCGTGGACGAGGAAGACCTTCTTGAGCCGGCCGAGGTCGAGGCCCGACATCCACTCCCAGGCCTCGGCGTAGTCGGCGTGGGCCGAGAAGGCGTTGATCTCCTCGATCCTGGCCTGGACCCGGAAGACCTCGCCGTGGATGCGCACCTCCTTCTCGCGGTCGCGGATGCGGCGCCCGAGGGTGTTGGCCGCCATGTAGCCCACGAGGAGGATGGCGTTGGCGGGATCGGCTATCGTGTGGATGAGGTGGTGCTGGATGCGCCCGGCCTCGCACATGCCGTCCGCCGAGATGATGACGCCGGGGCCCTGGTAGTCGTTGATCTTCTTGGACTCCTGCACGCTCGAGGCGAAGCGCAGGGAGTTGAAGCCGAAGGGGTTCTCGTGGTGCTTGATGAAGGCCTCGTGGATCTCCTCGTCGTAGCACTCGGGATGGATCTGGAAGATCGAGGTCGCGTTGATCGCCATGGGCGAGTCCACCCAGATCGGGATGTCGGGGATGCGGCCCCGGTCGGCGAGGAGGTGGAAGTAGAAGACCAGCTCCTGGGTCCGCTCGATGGCGAAGGCGGGGATGACGACCTTGCCGCCCCGCCTCGCGGTCTCGTTCACGACGGCCTCGAGCTTGGCCAGGGCGTCCTCGGTAGACTCGTGGAGGCGGTCGCCGTAGGTCGCCTCGAGGACGAGGTAGTCCACGGGGGGGATCCTCGCGGGATCGCGGATGATGGGCTTGTTCCTGCGCCCGAGGTCGCCGGTGAAGGCGATGGTGACCTCGCGGCCGGAGCGGTCGCGCGCGTGGGTGTAGGCCATGGCCGAGCCGAGGATGTGGCCCGCGTCGTAGAACTCGATCTTGAGGCCGTCGCCGATGGGCATCGGCCGGTTGTACGACACCGTGACGAACTGGCTGGTTGCCTTGATGACGTCGGCCTCGTCGTAGAGGGGCTGCCAGTCGAACTTCTGCCCCTTCTTCGCGGCCTGCTTGGCCAGGTACTCCTGGTCGCGGGCCTGGATGGCGGCCGAGTCCATCATCACGACCCCGGCCAGGTCCCGGGTGGCGGGCGTGGCGTAGATGTTGCCGCGGTAGCCCCGCTTGGCCAGGAGGGGGAGCATGCCGCAGTGGTCGAAGTGGGCGTGGGTGAGGATCACCGAGGAGATGGACTCGGGATCGGGGACGAGGGCGCGGTTCTTCTTCTCCGCCTCCTCCCGCCTGCCCTGGAAGGCGCCGCAGTCGACGAGGCAGCGGGCCCCGTCCACGGAGATGACGTGCTTGGAGCCGGTGACCTCGCCGGCCCCGCCCTCGGAATGCAGTCTGATGCTCATGGAACCGAATATAATGCCCCGCCCGCGCGGATGCAAACTCTCCCGGGCGTTACCCTTCAGATACATTTGACTCACTTATCAGGGAGGGTCCTGTCATCGGAAAACACGCACCCAGCTACACTGGGCGCGCGTTTCCCGATGACACCCTCCGCCCTACTCATTGAACCATGAAGTGCCGCTCACCTATCCCCGACAGCTTTCTGGAGCGCGGGAGCGCTGTCATACGCATCTGTTGCAAGAGCTAAATCGTGTTGCCGTTGCCAGCCCGTGTCAGTCGCTGACAGGTTGCGCGATATGAATTTTCAGCCAACAGTTGAGAATCCTGGCCTGCTTGGCCGCCTGCTTGCCGGGGAAGCCTTCGGGGTTGAGGGGGCGACGGATGCTGTCGTTCGGGCCGCCGAGGCGGGGCGCCGCGCGGCGGCTATCCGCGCTCGCCGCGAGTCGCCGAAGCGCGAGCGGGGCCCCGCCGCGTGCACGTGAACGAGCGAGTCCGTCTTCGCCGGCGCGAATGCTCGGCTACAGCAGGAAGAACAGCGCCGCCCCGGCGCAGGCCACGCAGGCCCCCGCTATCTCGAGGGGCCGGACCCGCTGCTTGAGCAGGAGGATCGAGGGCGGGATGATGAGGACGGGGGTGAGTCCCATGAGGGTGCTCGCCGCCCCGGCCGAGGTGGCCTTGAGGGCCACCAGGGAGAGGGTCACCCCGACGAAGGGGCCGAAGACCGCCCCGACGGCCGTGGCCTTCATGGCCTCGCGGTCGCGCCGGGCCTCGACGAAGAGCTTTCGCGCCCCGCCGGTGACGATGCCCTGGAGGGCGAAGCCGACGATCGCGGTGGCGACGCGGATCTGGGTGCCGGCTATCGCGTCGTAGCCCTCCACCCCGATCTTGGTGAATATGAGGCCGACGGCCTGGAAGAGGGCCGAGGCGAGGGCGAAGGCCAGGCCCTTCGCGGTCCTGGGATCGAGGCGGGCCGCCCCTCCCTTCCCCACGGCGGCCGGGCCCCCGGCGAGCTCGCCTCGCGAGGCGTTGCGCGACGCGATCACGATGAGGATCCCGGCCGCGACGAGGACCATGCCGACGAGGCCAGCGCTCCGCATGCGCTCCCCGAGGACGAGGTAACCCAGGAGGGCGGCGAAGAGGGGGGTCAGGGGCTGGAAGAGGACGGTGAGCCGCGAGCCCACGAGGATGTAGGCGTTGAAGAGGAAGTAGTCCGCGACGAGGAAGCCCACGACGCCCGAGACGGCGAGGTAGGCCCAGGCGCGGGGCGTCGCGTCGAGGGGGAGGGGGGAGCCGCGGAGGAGGAAGCCCGCGGCCGCGAGGAAGGCGAAGGCCGCGCAGACCTTGTAGAAGTTGACCGCGAGGGCGCCGATCCGCTTCGAGGCGCGCTCGAAGAAGATGGCCGAGGCGGTCCAGCAGATGGCCGTCCCGAAGGCGGCGAGCTCCCCGATGCGTTCCATAGGAGCTCGACTATATACGAAAGCCCCCGGGAGGGTACAGGCCGGCCGCTCCCCGACCGCCGCTTTCGTTTGACAGCTTCCCGGATAGGGCCTAAATTTGAAGTAGTCCCGCCCCTCCGGGCGAGCCGACCCCGCCGCGGGGCCGGCTCGCCCGGATCCGGGGCGGGCCAGGAGGAAGCCATGGCCGTGATCACCATCGCGAGGGAGCTGGCCACGCTCGGCGAGGAGATCGCCCGCGAGCTGGGCTCCCTGACGGGCTACAAGCTCGTCGACAAGGAATTCCTCGAGAAGCGGCTGGGGGAATTCGGCCTCGGCCCCGAGAAGAGCCTCAAGTACGACGAGAAGAAGCCCGGCTTCTGGGCCTCCCTCTCCCAGGAGCGGGACGACTACCTGCACTACCTCAAGACCGCCCTCTTCGAGGAGGCGGCCGGGGGCGACTGCATCGTCGTGGGGCGGGGCGGCTCCCTCATCTTCAAGGGCCTGCCGAGCCTCTTCTCGGTCCGGCTCGTGGCCCCCCTCGCCGTGCGGACCGAGCGGGTCATGCGGCGCTACTCCTGCGACGAGCGCCACGCCCTCCAGATCGTCGAGCAGAGCGACCACGACCGGGCCGGCTTCCACAAGTACTTCTTCTCCATGGACTGGAACGATCCCCGCGAGTACGACCTCTGCCTCTGCACGGCGCGGCTGGAGCCGGCCGCGGCCGCCGCCGTCATCGACGGGGCGCGGCGCCTCCTCGTCGACGCGGGGAAGGACGAGGCCGGCCGCGCCCGCGTGGCCGAGCTCCTCCTCGGCCAGAAGGTCGTCACCGAGATCGTCTACGCCAAGCGCGTGCCCGTCCACTTCCTCGAGGCCAACGCCTCGGGCGGCCGCGTCGTCCTCCACGGGGTGGCCAACACCCAGGCCGCGATCGACCTGGCCCTCGCCGCCGCCCGCTCCGTGCCCGGGGTGACCGAGGCCGAGAGCGCCATCCAGGTGGTCCAGGAGTTCACGGTCATGCCCTAAGGCATGACGATGCCATGAGGCATGGCGATGCCCCGGGGCATGACGGGGCCTCGCCTTGCGGCCGGCCGGCCGGCCGGTCTATCATGGGCCCATGCGCTCGCTGACCGGCTTCCACGCCATAGAGGAGCTCCTCCGCTCGGCCCTGTCCTCGGGGCGGCCGCCTCGAGGGCGGCTCCGCGTCTCCGGCTCGGGGCCGCGGATCAAGGAGATCCTCGAGCTCGCCGCCAAGGTCGGGCTCGCCGCCGAGCGCGTGAGCAAGGCCGAGCTCGACCGGGCGGCGCCCGAGCACCGCGGCGTCCTCCTCGAGGCCGAGGCCGAGTCGGGCCAGGAGGCTCCTGCCTCCCTCGAGGGCTACCTCGCCGGCCCGCCCGAGGCGGGCCTGGTCATCCTCCTCGACCACATCGAGGACCCGCAGAACCTCGGCGCGATCCTGCGCTCCGCCGACGCCTTCGCGGCCGACTTGGTCGTGGCCCCGACCAGGCGCTCCGCCCCCCTCTCCGAGGCGGCGGTCAAGGCCTCGGCGGGGGCGGCGGCCTACGTGCCCCTCGCCCTGGTGCCCAACCTCGCCGAGGCCCTGCGCCGCCTCGAGGCCGCGGGCTTCTGGCGCTACGCGGCCGACATGGCCGGGGAGGACGTCGGCTCCGCGGAGCTGCCCGCGCGTTGCGCGATCGTGCTCGGCAACGAGGGCTCGGGGGTCTCGCGCCTGGTCAAGGCCGGGTGCGACGGCATCCTGTCCATACCCATGGCCGGCCATGTGGATTCGCTCAACGTCTCGGCCTCGGCCGCCATCCTCATGCACGAGTACCGCAGGCGCTGGCCGGCCGGCGGGAGGACCCCGCGATGAGCCGGAGCCGCGCCGTCGCCGCCCTCTCCCTGGCCCTCCTCGCGGCCTCCTGCGCGAGCGCGGGCCGGGCCCGGGCCCCCGTCCAGGCCACGGCCGCCGACCCCGCCGAGGCGCGGCTCGCCCGCATCGCCGCCGCGGCCCGGATCCTCGACGAGGCCGGCATGCCGGCCTACGGCTCGAGCCCCCTCTCCCGCCTGTCCATGGACGGCCGGGAGTGGACCGAGCGCTCCCTCGAGCTCATAGCCGGGGCCCGCGACTACGTCCTCGTCTGCTCCTTCCTCCTGACCGAGCACCCGAACGCGGAGCTGGTCCTCGCGGCCCTCGCCGAGGCCCGCGCCCGGGGCGTCCGCGTCTACCTCCTCGTCGACAGCGCCTCCTACTACCGCACCTACCCCATGAGCCTCGAGCCGGTCCCCGCGGCCGTCGGCCGGGCGCGGGAGCTCGGCCTGCCGATCGCGGAGTACAACCCGATCCGCGGCAGGCGGATCTTCACCCTCCTCGGCCTCCTGGACCGCGACCACCGCAAGTTCTGGGTGGTGGACGGCCGCGTCGCCGCCGTGGGCGGCCAGAACGTGGACCACGACTCGCTGCGCTACCCCTCCGAGGCGGGCTGCATCGACGCGATGGCCGAATTCGCCTCGCCCGGGGCCGTCGCCGAGCTCCGCGACTCCTTCGTCGACACCTGGAACGCCTTCTCCTCGGAGCGCCTCGAGGCCGGGAGCTTCCCCGTGGCCGAAGGCCGGGGGCCCGAGCCGGCCGAGCTCAGGCTCGTCGACCAGGGCCTGCCGCGCCGCGCGGGCGCCGAGGGCGGGGCGGGCCGGACCACCGCGATGTTCGACGCCCTCTTCGCCCGGGCGGGCAGCGAGCTCCTCCTCCTCCAGTGCTACGCCTTCCCGACCCCGGCCCTCCTCGAGCGGATCAGGCAGGCGAGGGCGCGGGGCGTGCGGGTGCGCGCCGTCCTCTCGGCCGGCCACGTCTCGCAGCGCTTCGTCTCGGGCACCTACTACGGCATCGCGAAGCTCCAGGACGCCGGGGCCGAGGTCTACCTCTTCGAGTCGCCCGAGCGAAACCTACTCCACATGAAGATGATCATGGCCGACGGCGAGATGGCCGCGATCGGCTCGGCCAACTACAACTTCCGCTCGCAGGCCCTCTCGCGCGAGGCCTCGGTCGTCTTCTCCGACCCGGCCTCCCTCGAGCTCGTGGCCGCGCGGCTGCGCGAGCTCGAGCCCTGGTTCCGCCCCGTGGGCCGCGAGGAGGCCGAGGGCTACCGCACGGTCGGCAACCTCCTGGCCTTCCTCCTCATGCAGGTGGCCGGATGAGGCCCGCTTCCCGCGCGGCGGCCCGGGCGGCCCTCGCCTTCGCCCTCGCGGCGGCCTGCCTCGCCGGGCTCGCCGCCTCGCCCGTCCAGCGCCGGACCCTGGGCTTCTCGGTCGCGGCCGAGGGCTACGGCGAGGGAACGGGCGTCGAGGCCGGCGAGCTCGCCGCCCTGGGCCTCGTCCTCGAGCCCTTCCGCTGGCCCTTCCTCGCCCCCACGGTTTCGGCCATCGCGTCCGTCCCCGCCTTCCCCTGGGACCCGGGGCGGAGCCTCCTCGAAGCGCGGCTGGACCTGAGGCTCGCGAGCGTCCGCTCCGGGGCCATCGACCGCCTGGCCCGGGAGCCGGCCCTCTACGCGCCCGCCCTGTCGGCCTCCTGGCTCATCCCCCTGGGCCCCGGCGGAAGCCTAGCCGCGGCAGGGGCCCGGCCCCTCGTCCTCAGGATGGGGGACGGGATCTACTCGATCCTCTCCCCGGCCCTGATCCTCGATCCCTCGGACGGCCTGCGGCCGCTCGGCTACTCGATCGAGCTCTTCGAGTTCTCGTACTTCCTGTTCTAGGGAGGGCAGATGGGCATCCAGCGTCGCGCATCGCGCCTTCGGCCCGGCCTCCCCGGCCGGGCCTTCCTCGCGGCCTCGCTCGCCCTCGCCGCCTCCGCGGCCGGGGCCCTCGACCTCGGGCTCTCGGCCGGGGCCTGGTCCTTCTCGCGCCCGGTCTCCGCGGCGAGGGCGGAGGAGGGCCGGGAGATCGAGCCCGGGCTCTACGCGCGCGCAGGCGCGATCGCGGGCATCGCGAGCCGCCTCGAGCTCGAGGCCTTCGCCGTCGGCTCCCTCGCCCCCGCGCCGGGGCGGGAGCTCTTCCTCGGCGCCGAGGCGACGCTGCCGGCCCTCGGGAGCCGCGAGAAGAGCTACTTCAACCTCTTCGCCAGCCTCGGCTACCTGCGGGCCCTGCGCCTCGAAGGCGGCCTCGAGCCGGCCGGCGGCTACCTCTCGCTCCGCGTCTCGCCCCTGGCCATCGGCAACCCCTCCTACGGCCGGCGGGACCGGATCTTCTCGGTCGGCGCCCTCTACGAGCTCGGCAGCGGCGAGGTCTCGCTCACCTGGAGCGTCCTGACCTTCGACTTCTTCTAGCGGAGAAGGCCGTGGCAGCCCGGGTACGCGTTAGGCGACGTTACTAGCGACGATAGCCGGAAACACCCGGGGACCTGGTTTCAAAAAGCGCCCTTCATTGACACGCTCCCGATCGCGGGATATCCTCGGGCTCTCCGCGGCAGGCCGCGGAACGCCGCGCGCGGCCGGCCCAGCGCCGCGCAGCCCAGCCGACAGGCTCGTCAACCAACGTCACGCTACGCCAAGGAGTAACAGATGCGAACGAAGATAGGACTCTTCCTCCTCCTCGCCGCCCTGCTCTGCGCCGTCCCGGCCTTCGCGGCCGCCTCGGGCGACCCCATCAAGAAGTACGGCTTGCCCCTCCTCATCACCAACGCCGGCCAGGGCCCCGGCGGCAAGATGGCCCGGCTCCTGGTAGCCCAGACCAAGACCATCGTCCTGGACACCGACTACTGGTACAAGTCCGAGCCCTGGGAGGCCGACATCGTCGACCGGCCCTACCAGGCCCTCATGTTCGTCATCGGCTCCTCGGACAAGGGGCTCGGGGCCTCGGGCATCACGATCGAGCAGGAGATCGCCCGCCTGGAGAAGATCGTCAAGCACGCCAAGGACAAGAAGATCCCCATCATCGCGGTGCTCCTGGAGAAGGACAAGCGCTCGGCCATAGCGAGCAACCCCAACGAGCGCTGCATCGACACCGTCTGCCCCTTCGCCGACTGGATGATCGTCGTCAAGGACGGCAACAAGGACGGCCGCTTCGACAAGCTCAAGGCCAAGCACAAGATCCCGCTGACCCTGATCGACAACGCCATCGACTTCACCCAGCTCTGCAAGCAGAGCTTCGCGAAGTAAGGCCCGCGGCGAGCAGGGGGCACTACTTGTATCTCACCACCTCGCTGATCCTGGCGGCCATGGCCGCCTCCTTCGCCCTCGCCAGCTGGAAGCTCAAGTCTCCCGAGCTCTCGATGGCGATTGCGGCGGTCGTCGGCGCCCTGGCCGGCGGCCTGGGCTTCCCGACGCGCATCCTCGTCGAGGGCCTGTTCACCAACCTCGACCTGGCCATCCTCTTCGTCTGCGCCTCCGTATTCGTGAACGTCTACTCCTACACGGGGGCTATGAACGCGGTCACGCGCAAGCTCGTGCGGAGCGTCGACAGCAAATGGCTCCTCCTGGTCTTCATGGCGATCTTCATGCTGATCCCCGGGGCCCTGACCGGCGCCGGCTCGGTCTCCATCTTCGTCGTCGGGACCCTGGTGTCGACCGTCATCCGCTACATGGGCCTCTCCGAGAAGAAGGCCGTCGCCTTCGTCTTCGTCTTCGCCATCCTCTCGGCCGCGGCCCCGCCCATCAACCTCTGGACCATGCTCATGACCGCCCAGGCCAACATGCCCTACGTCGGCTTCACCAAGCTCCTCGCCCTCCCCATCCTCCTGGTCGGGGCCTTCACCATCGTCTACCTGGGCTGGGGCGCCAAGCGAGAGAGCAAGGAGAAGATCCTCGCCGAGCTCCCCGAGGCCCCCGAGGGCATGAACTGGTTCCGCATCCTCTGCCCCCTGGCCGTCCTCGCCGGGCTCATCCTCCTCTCGCTCTACCTGCCCTTCTCCGTCCCCGTGCTCGGGCTGCCCCTCATGTTCGTCCTGGCCACCATCGTCGCGGTCCTGTGCAATCCCCGGAAGGCGACGATCAAGGACTACTACGAGCTCATCGGCCGGACCATGGAGCAGGTCTTCCCCCTGGTGGCCACGGTCATCAGCGTGGGCGCCCTGGTCAACGTCATCGCGGCGACCGGCGTGCGCGGCCTGATCGGCATCACCTTCGTGACCCTGCCCATCGCCTGGATCTACCTGACCGCCCTCCTGTTCTGCCCCTTCGCCCAGGGGGCCCTGAGCTACGGCAGCGCGATCATCCTCGGCACGCCCCTGATCTTCCTGTTCAACGCCCGGGGCATGAACACGACCGTCGTGGCCGCGGCCCTCAGCCTGATCTTCCCGATCGGCGACTGCCTGCCGCCCTCGCGCATCGTCGGCCGCATCAGCTGCGAGACCGTCGGCTACGCGGGCTCCTATATGTCCTTCCTCAAGCAGATCGCCCTGCCGGTCCTCCTCCTCGGGGCCCTGGCCTTGGCCATGCTGGTCGCGCCGAACAGCTTCTCGTTCCTGAAGTAAGGAGGAAAGCGTGGTTTTCCTGGAGCAAGCGATCCACGTCCTGTATTTCGTCTTCGCCGGGATCATCGGGTGGTTCCTCCTGCGGAACCTCTTCAAGCGCGCCTCCCGGCCGGGGATCGTCTACGACATCGTGTACGCCTACTGCGTCATCCCCTTCCTCCTGCGCGTGCTGTTCATAAAGTGACGGAAGGCCAACGAGCATGAACATCAAGGCAACTCTCTCGAACCCCAAGGCGCGGGCCGGCCTCAAGGCCGCCTTCCTCGCCCTCGCCCTCCTCCTCGCCTTCCTCGCCGGCCGCGAGTTCCACGAGCTCCGCCATTACGAGGAGACGGTCGTGTCCGCCCCCGGGCTGACCGAGCGGAAGATGCTGAGCGACTACCTCGCCAGCCTCGAGGGCACCTGGATGGACAGCCCCGTCTTCGTCTACGACTCGGGGGTCCCGGGCGGCTCGGTCTTCGTCATGGGCAACGTCCACCCCTACGAGCCGGCGACGAGCCTGGCGGCCTACATCATCATGGAGAACATCAAGGTCTCCAAGGGCAAGGTCTTCGTCCTGCCCCAGGGCAACCGCTCGGCCTCGACCACCGGCATGCTCGCGAACGCCTACCCCAAGTTCTTCAGCGTGCCGACCTCCTTCGGCGCGAAGAAGTACCGGCTCGGCGACCGCGGGACGAACCCCCTGGACCAGTGGCCCGATCCCTTCACCTACGTGAACTACCCCTCGCGGCAGAACCTGGCCTACCAGGACATCCGGAACATGAACCGGACCTATCCCGGCCGGCCGGACGGGACGCTGACGGAGCGGGCCGCCTACGCGGTCATGGAGCTCATCAGGCGCGAGAAGATCGACCTCGCCATCGACATGCACGAGGCCTCGCTCATGTACCCCGTCGTGGGGACCTACGTGGCCCACGACCGCTCCTTCGACCTCGCGATGATGGCCGCGATGACCCTCACCGCCGGCTCCTTCGACATGAAGTGCGAGTCCTCGCCCAAGGGCCTGCGGGGCCTGTCCCACCGCGAGTGGGGCGACTACAGCGACACCCTGGCCGTCCTCATGGAGACCCCCGAGCCCTTCATCGACCGCGTGGTCGGGCCCATGACCGAACAGCTGTTCACCGAGGGCAAGGACGAGTTCCTCGACGTCGCGGCGAGGCACGGCCTGACCTACGTGCCCTACTCCTACGAGACCGGCGCCCCCCTGTGGTACCGCTGCGGCCGCCACCTCTCGGGCGCCCTCGAGGCCGTCGCCCAGATGGGCGCCTTCTTCCCCGAGAAGGAGGTCCTCGTCGAGTGGCCGGGCTACGAGGAGCTGAAGGAGCATGATTGCGGCTACTTCCTCCACGACCCGGGGAAGGCCGATCCCAAGCTCGTGTTCAAGCAGTGAGGCCCCTCGGGGTCCCCCCAGCCACGGAAATCTCGGGGCGAATGCGTCCCGAATAAAGGAGAGAAAGGCATGAAGAGATTGCGAATCGCGTTCCTCTTCCTCGCGGTCCTGCTCGTCGCGCGGGTCCAGGACCTCGCGGCCTGCACCGTCATCGCGGTGGGCACCGAGGCCAGCGCCGACGGCTCGACCATCGCCACCCACAACGACGACTCCTCGGGCGCCGACTTCCGCCTCTGGATCACCCGCGGCCAGAAGTGGCCCGCCGGCGCCAAGCGCGACATCGTCGCCGACTCGCACAACTACGGCGACTTCGGCAAGTACCCCAAGGTCAAGGACTACGGCGCCGGCATGCTCGTCGGCGAGATGCCCGAGGCCCCGCTGACCTACTCCTACTTCCACTCCCGCTACTCCTTCATCAACGAGAAGGGCGTGTCGATGGGCGAGGCCACCCACCGCAACGACTTCAAGTCCACCGAGCTGCGCAAGAAGACCGGCGACCTCCTGTTCGGCAAGAACACCGGCCTCATCGACTGCTGGAACGCCCAGGACATCGCCCTCGAGCGCGCGACGACCGCCAAGGAAGCCGCCCAGATCATGGGCGACCTCGTCGAGAAGTTCGGCTGGAAGGACCCGGGCGAGACGATCAACATCGCCGACGGCAAGGAAGTCTGGATCGCCGAGTACTACGGCCGCGACCTGTGGTGCGCCGTGCGCATGCCGAAGAACGCCTTCTTCGTCGCCGCCAACCACGCGCGGATCCACAGCTTCGACTTCAACGACAAGGAAAACTACATCGGCTCCCCGAACCTGAAGAGCTTCGCCGTCGAGAACGGGCTCTGGTCCGAGGCCTCCGGCCTCCCCTTCGACCCCGCCGAGATCTACTCCCCCTTCAAGGCCGGCGACGTCTACAGCACCCGCCGCGAGTGGAGGATCCTCGACCTCGTCGCGCCCTCGCTCAAGCTCGACCCCAACGCCGAGACCTTCCCCCTCTTCGTCGTCCCCGAGAAGAAGCTCTCCGTCGCCGACGTGTACAAGCTCACCGCCGACTACTACGAGGGGACCGACTACGACCTCACCCGCCAGCCCCTCTCCGGGCCCTACGGCGAACCCCAGAACCCCTACCACATCGAGCGCTCGGTCAACTGCTTCCGCTCCTGCTACGTCATGATCGCCCACGTCAAGGGCTGGCTCCCCGACGCCGCCAAGTGCCTCGTGTGGTACGGCTACGGCGCCGCCGACACCAACTACCTCACCCCGCTCTGGCCCACCATGACCAAGCTCCCCGAGCTCTACACGATCGGCAACCGCTACGAGGAGTTCCGCCGCGACTCCGGCTGGTGGACCAACTCCTACGTCCAGCAGGTCGCCAGGACCTACTACACGGGCGCCATCAAGCAGATCCGCGAGATGCGCGATCCCCGCATGGAGAAGATCTACAAGGAGACCGACGCGATCCAGAACCAGGCCGCCGAGCTCATCAAGGCCAAGAAGGACAAGAAGGCCATCGAGCTCCTGACCAAGTACGGCAACGACACCGCCGTCGCCTGGCACAAGGACTGGCTCTTCCTCGGCGACCAGCTGATGGGCCGCTTCATGTGGACCAAGGACAAGATGAAGGACCTCCCCGCCTCCAAGTGGTGGAACGACATCATGAAGGCGGCCCCCGTGCGGCCGGCCGAGGAGATGAAGAAGTAAGCCCCCGCGGCTCGCTTCCGTCGAAGCGACGCCCGGCGCGGCGGCCCGCCCGCCGCGCCGGGCCCGTCTCCGCGATGGACAGGGGACGGGCGAAGCCCGATAATCGGAAAGCATCGTGACCCTCGTACTCGCCCTCGGCCTCGCCCTGCTCGCCTGCGGCGCCCTCGAGGCCGGCCTCCACCGGAGGAACCTCGAGCGCATACCGGTACGCGTCCTCGTGAACGGGACCAGGGGCAAGTCGAGCGTCACCCGCCTCGTCGCCGGGGCCCTGCGCGAGTCGGGCTGCCCGACGGTCGCCAAGACCACCGGCTCGGCCGCCCGCATAATCCTCGAGGACGGGAGCGAGCTCCCCCTGGCCAGGCCCTTCGGGGCCCGCATCACCGAGCAGAAGGCCCTGGCCCGCCTGGCGGCGCGGCGCGGGGCCCGGGCCCTCGTGGTCGAGTGCATGGCCGTCCGGCCCGAGTCCCAGGAAGTCATGCAGTCCCAGCTCGTGCGCGCGACGCTCGGCCTGATCACGAACGCCCGCGTCGACCACGTCGAGGAGATGGGGCCGAGCCTCGAGGAGACCCTCGCCGCCCTCGCCGGAACCGTCCCGCGGGGAGGGACCTTGGTCACCGCGGAGCCTCGCCTCGCCGAGCCGGCCTACGCGCGGCGAGCCCGCCGCGTCGTCCTGGCCGAGGCCGCTTCCGTCGGGCCCGAGCTCCTGGCCTCCTTCCCCTACCCGGTCTTCGCCGAGAACCTGGCCCTGGCCCTCGCCGCGGCCGAGGAGCTCGGCATCGAGCGGGAGACCGCGCTGCGCGGCATGGCCAAGGCCAGGCCCGACCTCGGGGCCCTGGGCCTGTGGCGGCTCGAGCTGCCCTCCGGCCCGGCCTACGTCGTCAACGCCTTCGCCGCGAACGACCTGGCCTCGACGGCCCTCGCCTGGGAGGAGGCCGCGCGGCGCCTCCCGGCCGGGCTGCCGGTCTTCCTCCTGTACAACGGCCGCGCGGACCGCGAGTACCGCCTGGCGGAGTTCCTCGAGCTGCCCGCGAGGATACCCGGCCTCGCCGCGGTCGCCGCGGCCGGCCAGTACGCGCGGAAGGCCGCGCGGGCCTTCGCGCGCCGCGGCTACCCGACGCTGGACCTCGAGCCGGGCGCCGGCTGCGAGGCCATCCTCGCGAGCCTCGCCGCCCGGGCCGGGGGCGGCTTCGTCCTCTTCGGCGCGGGCAACTTCCAGGGCCTGGGCCGGGAGCTGGCGGAGCGCTGCGAGCGGGAAGGCTCGATCCTATGACGACGAAGGGGAGGGGCACATGCTCCAGGAATCGATAGGCCTGAGCCTCGTGCTCGGCTTCCTCGCCAGCGAGCTCCTCGGGCTCTCCGCGGGTGGCCTGGTCTCGCCGGGCTACCTCGCCTTCTTCCTGAACCAGCCTGCGCGCCTCGCCTCGACCCTGGCCCTCGCCGCCCTGATCTTCCTCCTGGTCCGCCTGATGCAGCGCTTCATGATCGTCTACGGCAAGCGCCGCTTCATGGCCGCCATGCTCCTGAGCCTCGTCGGGACCTGGGCCCTCGAGCGGGCCCTCTTCGCCTCCCACGCGGCGGGCCAGGACCTCCGGGCCATCGGCTACGTGATCCCCGGCCTCATAGCCAACGACATGCTCAAGCAGGGCCTGCTCAAGACGGCCCTCCTGACCCTCCTGGGCGCGGTCCTGGTCCGGCTCGCCCTGGCGGCGGCGGGGCTCTGGTGAGGCGGGGCGGGGGAGGGCGGGGCGCGGCGGCCTCGCCCCTGGCCTGCCTCCTGGCCGCCCTCCTCCTCGCCGGCGGGGGCCTCGCCCTCCTCGGCCGCGCCTCGGCCGAGGAGCCCATACCCGCGGCCGCGGCCGCGCTCCGGGCCGCCCAGCGCATGGAGCTCGCCGAGGCCGTCCTGAAAAAGGCCATCCTCGCCGAGGGCATTCCGATCGAGGAGGAGCTCGACCCCAACCGCACCGGCCTCGTCGGCCCCGAGTGGAGCCCCCTCACCACCACCCTGGGCAGCCTCGAGGCCAAGCGCAGCGTCCTGAACCCGAACTTCGCCGCCCTCATGGTCCGCTACTTCGACGAGGCGGGGCTCGAGGCCGGCGACGCGGTCGCCCTGGGCGCGAGCGGCTCCTTCCCCGGCCTCGCCCTCGCCGCCCTCTGCGCGGCGCGCGAGCTCGGCCTCGAGGCGACGACCATCGCCTCCTTCGGCTCCTCGATGTACGGGGCGACCAGGCCCGAGCTCACCCTGCCCAGGATGCTCCGCATCCTCGCGGCGGCCGGGGTCCTGCCCGACTCCCTGGCCGCCGTCTCGCCGGGGGGGGACGCCGACCACGGCGAGAGCGCGCTGTACGACGACGCCCGGGCCGTCATCGCCCGCCTCGCCGCGGAGTCCGGGGTCGAGTTCATCGACTTCGATCCCCCCGACCTCGCGGCCAGCGTGGCGCGGCGCATGGAGATCTACCGGGAGCGGGCGGGGGCGCGGGGCGCGGCCTGCTTCGTCAACATCGGGGGGGCGAGCCCCAACAGCGGCGAGTCTCCCTACACCCTCGCCTTTCCCCAGGGCCTGGTCCTCGACCCGCCGCCCATCCCCGGCGGCGCCGAGAGGGGGCTCGTCTACGAGTTCGCGGCCAGGGGGATCCCCGTCGTCAACCTCCTGAACGTCCGCCTCCTGGCCGAGCGGGCGGGCCTGCCCTACGATCCGGTGCCCCTGCCGCGGGCCGGGGAGGGCGGGGTCTACCGGCGCTCCCGGCCGAGCCGCCCGCTCGCCGCGGCCGCCCTGGCAGCCTCGCTCGCGCCCCTCGTGGCGGCCGGCGCCGCCCGCGCGCGCCGTATCCGGCGGGAGCGCGGGGAGCGCTCGGCGGCGCGTTAGGCGGCGTCAACCCGCGCTCAGAGGCCGCGCTCCGACTTGTAGACCGAGACGAGGGCCTTGAGCATGCCCAAGGTCCGCTCGCAGGGGATCGTCCCCGACTTCCGGTCGACGGGCCTGCAGGGCTTGGCGAGTTGGAGGTCTACCAGGACGGGCCCGGATTCGCCGCTCTCGGCGACGATCCGCGCGAGCTCCTCGCTCCCGCGCGAGCTGGCCACGGCCCAGACGGCCGAGGCGACGCGGATCTTGGCGTCGGCGTCGATCGCGAGCCCATTCGGCCAGAGGGAGCGGATGAAGTCGTCGAAGCCGTCCCCGCGAGCGGCGACGCCCCGCCTGACGAGCTGGCCGCGGAGCTTCGAGCCGAAGGAGCCCGCGAAGTCCGCGAGCTCGCGGAGGGCCTCGATCTTCCGATCGACCTGGCTCTTGACGTTGGGGCTCGTCACGCCGGCGGCGGCCTCCTCGAGGGCCTTGATCCGCGCGCCGAGGATATCCTCGATCGGGATGGCGGCCAGCTCCTGCTCGGCGGCGACCATCATGAGCACGCGCTCGTCGGCGACGCGGGCCGCCGCGGCGGTGAAGACGTCGCCGTCCGGATCGTCGGCCGCTATCCTCGCCAGGAGGGCCTGGTCGCCCAGGGCCTCCACCGCCTTCAGCCGCTTGTCCTTGTCCTTGCTCTGCCATGCCGGCGCGAACAGTCCCATGTCGTGCTCCTTTTTGTCGATATGCCGTCCCCTGGCGGGACGGCGCTCAAGCCGGGGACCGTCCCCGGCTCAATGGCCGCCTTCCTTGAGCTCGCGCGCGATGCGCAGGTAGACCTCCCGGATGTCGAAGCCCGCGAGGTTCATCCTCCAGGCGTCGACCAGGTCGGCATGCGACACGCCCCGCCAGCGCCGGCTCTCGATCAGGCCCCGGTCGGCCCCCCAGGCGGCCGAGCTCGTCGCCACGAGGCCGTCGTTGTCCCCCTCGACGAGCTTGACGATCGGATGGCTGAAGGCGAAGAGCGGGTCGCTGAGGGCGTTCCGCATCTTCCCGGCGTAGCTCTGGTAGAGGACGCCGGGATGGTCGGGGTTCGCGCGGTTGAACTCCCCGCAGGCGCGGGTCGAGAGCTCGCGCACGGCGGCCGCGAAGTCGGATCGCCGGTCGCCGAGGAGCCGGTAGTGCAGGTTGACGAAGATGGCCGCGAGGCCGAGGGCCGGCCCGGCGAGGGCGCAGACCAGGTCGATGGTCTTGGAGCCGCGGTGCGGCGTGGAGATCGTGGTCAGGGACTCGACGCGGTCTCCCATGCCCAGCGAGGAGATCATGTACCGCGCCTCGAGGCCGCCCTTGGAGTGGGCGATGATGTTGAGCTTCCCGCTCCCCGATTCGCGCAGGCAGGCGAGGGCCCGGTCCCGCAGCGCGAGGGCGTTGTCCCGGACCGAGCCCCAGGCGTCCTGCCTCCCGTAGTAGACCGCGGCCCCCTCGGCCCGCAGGGCTTTGGGTATGCGGCCCCAGTAGCCGAACAGCGCGTAGTCGTCCCGGAAGCCCGCGCCGTGCACGAGCAGGATCGGGTACCTCGTGGCGCAGCTCGAGCCCGCGCCCGCCGCCTCGCCTGCGGCGGGATCAGTTTCGCCCATCGTCCCGCCCTAGACGTCCCAGATCTCGCGGTAGCGGTGCTCGCGCTCGCAGTAGCGGCAGACGAAGACCGACTCGCCCTTGCGCGTGAACTCGGGTGCGATGCCCTCGAGGTGGGAGGGGTGGGAGACGCAGCTGGGGTTCTTGCAGGATATCTCGTCGAAGTTGTAGATCCGCGGCGGCATGGACAGGCGGTACTTCTTGGCGACCTGGTGCCCGCGGATGAGGTTCAGGGTGCAGCCCGGCGCGATGGCCGCGAGCTTCTTGAGCTCCCGGCCGCCGAAGCTCGTCACGTCGGGCAGGGAGATGATGCCCTTGTAGGTGCCCTGGTTGTTGTGGTAGACGCCGTGGCTCCCGCGCACGTCGAGCTTGAGCATGCGCCGGATCGCGTCGACGTGGCCCCAGATCTCGCCGATCGGCTGGCCCGAGGAGACGTGGTCGATGACGATGCCCTCCTCGACGGGCCTGATGCCGACCTTGTACTCGGGCTTGACCCGGCGCTCCGGCGCGGCCTCGGCCACGAAGTCGTCCTCGAAGCGGCGCTCGGCCTTCGGCTCGCCCTCGAAGTCCGCGCCCAGGAGGCCCGAGACCATGCCGATGAGGACGATGCGGGTCCAGTAGCCGTTGGCCGACTGCCCGTCCCAGCCGTTCAGGGGCAGCTCGTCGAGGAAGGTGGGGTTGGTGGGGCTGAGGCGGTCGCGGGGCAGGGGGTGGTAGAAGCGGGTCCCCTCGGGCAGCTTGCCGAGCATGTCCTTGCGGAAGGTCACCGCCTCGCGCAGGAGCTTGGACTTCTCGAGGACGGACTCGCCCATGCGCTCGAGCTGCAGGCGCGTGAAGTACCAGATGGGCGCGACCTGGCCCGAGGCGAGGTACTCGTCGAGGGACTCGAAGCAGGTGACCTCGTAGCCGTTGTCGCGCATCTTGTCGACGTAGTGCTCCGGCATGCCCAGGAGCTCGGGGGCCACGAGGTCGACCTTGGCCTCCTTGAAGACCCGCAGGCCGTCGGCCTTGGAGTGGGCAGTGCGGCCGTGGTAGAGGTCCCCCGTGAGGGCGAGGTGGATGCGCTCGTCGCGCCAGCCCAGCTGCTCGAGGAAGGAGAACTCGTCGAGGAACTCCTGGGTCGGGTGCTCGTGCTTGCCGTCGCCGGCGTTGATGAAGGCCGGCTTGGCCCGGCCCGTCAGCTCGGCGTAGCGGCCGAGGGCGTCGTCGAGGGCGCGGCAGACCCCCTCGAGCTTGGAGCGGATGACGTAGCAGGACTCGTCGGAGTAGCCGTAGAGCATCTTCATCGTGTCGACGATGGACTCGTTCTTGTTGAAGGAGGAGGTGGCCGTGTCGAAGACGTCGGTCCGGCAGCCGCAGAACTTGGCCGCGTTGCGGAAGGACTCCTTGGTGCGGGTGGAGTCCTCCATGAACACGAGGTAGGCGGCGTAGTCCCGGTCGTCGACGCGGAACGCCCGCCCCTCGCCGCCCGAGCGGAGCTCCTCCTTGAGCTCGCGCGCCTTGCGGTAGAGGTAGCGCTGCTCGTCGAGCGAGAGGTCGTCGACCACCGCCACCGTGCGCCCCTTGAACGGACCCTTCCTGCCACTCATACGCCCCTCCTCCAGAAGGATCTTATTGTGGTATTCAGCCACAGAGGCACAGAGGCACAGAGGGAAGAAAAAAGAATGGAAAGGGGAAGAAGATCCGCATTGCTACGTTTCTCCCTCCCTGCTCCGCCACTCATTCTCCTTCTCCCTCTTAACTCTGTGCCTCTGTGACTATATCTTGGAATTACGGTTTCAGTTCCTTGGTCTTCTCGAGGCTCTGCCGGTCGAGGATCGCGAAGGCGCCCGAGGGGGTCTGGACCGCGAGGCCGCCGGCGGCCTCCGTGAGGAAGGTGAAGGGGGTCACCGCCTCCTGCGAGCGCACGGCCTCGGCGAGCTTCGCGTCGAAGCGGGCGAGGCGGAAGCCCCCGCCCTCGGCCTTGGCCACGGCGTAGACCGAGTCGCCGAACTTCCACAGTTGGCTCTCGGGGAAGAGGTCGACCGTGCCCTGGGCGACGACCTCGAGGCTGGCCTTGTCGATCCGCACCAGGCGCACGGCCCCCGAGCCCTCCTCCTTGCCCGCCACCGCGACGAAGGAGTCGCCCGCGTCGAGGACGGAGCGGCCGCGGATGGAGTTCAGCCGCGAGGCCCGGATGAGGCCGCCTTTGTCCGCGTCGACGAAGACCACGCGGGCGAAGGGGTAGGCCTGGTCGACGACCTGGAGGAGGAAGACTCCCGCGGCCTCGGCCGAGCCCTTGGCGGCCACCTCGGCGGCGATGACCTCCTTCTGGTCCTTGGTGATCTCGACGCGGTCGGCGGCGGCCTCGGCTTCCTTGGCCTGGGCGGCCGCCTCGGTCTTGGCGGCCTCCTCCTTCTTCTCGGCGACGGCCTCCTGCTTGGCGGCTACCTCCTTCTCGGCCGCGGCGACCTCGGCCTCGCGGGAGGCGAGCTCCTCCTTCTTGGCCTCGGCGGCGGCGGCCTCGGCGGCGGCGCCGGGCTTGCCGGCCGCCTTGTCCGCCTCGGCCTTGGCCGCGGCCTCGTCGGCCGCCTTCTTGTCCGCCTCGAGCCTGGCCTTCTCGGCCTCGAGCTTGGCCTTTTCGGCGGCCAGGTCGGCCTCGCTGCGGCTGATCTCGGCCTTCTGCTTCTCGGCGGAGGCCTTGAGCTCGGCGGCCTCCCTTTCCTTGAGGCCCGTCATCTCCTGGCGCTCGGGCACGGCCCGGCCGGGCTCGGCGCGGAGGCTCTCGGCCACGTCCTTGCTCGCCACGGCGCCCGTGTCCACGGCGCTCAGGGAGCCGGGCTTGGCCCCCGAGCTCAGGGGCACGACGATGGCGCTCTTGCCCGGCCACTCGCTGTAGCGCAGGGAGAGGCCCGCCGTCTCGGCGGTGAGCTCGGCGGCGACGACCTTCTTGTACCTCGACTGGAAGAAGGCCAGGTCGCCCCGGTGGAGGGCGTTGTAGTAGGTGACGAAGGTGGCCAGGAGGTAGGCGTCCTGCTCGGAGTAGCCCCAGGCCGCGCCGAGGTAGCCGGCGATGATCCAGCGGAGGTTGCGCACGTGGTCGACCTGGGCGTCGGCGGCGAGGAAGATGATGTCGGCCTCGAGGCCCTCGGCGGCCTTGGGGTCCACGGCGCGGACGACCCGGTAGCGGGCTCCGCCTCCGAAGCGGGCGGGGACCAGGCCGGCGCGGCGCGCCTCGGCGCCGAGGGAGGCGCCTATGCCCTTGATCTCGGCCAGGGAGTCGATGCGCGACTGGGGCCCCTCGTAGTTGACGAAGACCACCTTCGCGTCCTTGGCCGACTCCAGCTCGGCCTTGTCGACCTCGAGGGCGAGGGCCGGGACCGCGGCGAGGCAGGAGAAGAGGGCGAGGATGGCAAGGGCTCGACGCATCGGTATTCCTCCTATTCCGCAATGGCGCCCGCGATGCGCCCGAGGGCGACCGAGGCGCGGCTCCGGACCGCCGGTCCGTAGGGCTTCGACGCGAGGGCGAGCAGGGTGCCCACCGCGTCGCGGCCGGGCGCCGAGCCCGACCGGAGGGCCATGCGCTCGATGGCCGCGATCAGGGAGAGGGCCGTGCGCTCCCAGGCGGGGGCGCGGGCCGCCTTCAGGAAGGCCGCCCCGGAAAGGCCGCCCGGATCGACCCCGATATCCGCCAGGGCGTCGCAGGCGGCGTCGCGGACGGCCGGGTCCGGGTCCCCCGAGAGGACGGCGGCGAGGGCGCCGCGGTAGCCGGGCGAGCCGAGCGCGCCTAGTATAGCGCAGGCCCGGGCCCGCGGCAGGGGGTTGTCGCGGGAACGGCGCTCGGCCTCGGCCAGCTCCGCGTCGAAGTACCGGGCGGCCAGGGCCGCGCAGTAGGCCGCGGCCTCCGGCTCGTCCACACCAATACTACCCGAGCGGAGCTTTTTTTCAATATCGTCCAACCGGGCGTTCTGGCGGTCCGCGTCCCGGGCGAAGGGATCGTAGAGCCGGGCCTCGGCGGCCAGCTTCCGCGCCGCCTCCTCGATATCGGGGTAGGGGGCGCCCTCGGAGCGGCGCCGGGGGCCCAGGGGGGCCTCGAAGCGGTAGGCCGCGAGGACCCAGTCCTCGCCGGGGGCGAAGAGGAGGCCCGAGGGGGCCGCCGCCGAGGGCCCGGCCGCGTGGCTGATCGATATCTCGCGGAAGAGCTGGCCTTCGAGGGAGAGGGAGACAGCCCTGCCCCTGCCCTCGACCACGATCCGCTCCTTGAAGAGGGCGATCCTGCCCCGGGAGCAGCCCGTCTCCGCCGCCCAGACCGGGGCGCCCGAGGCCGAGCGAGCCTCGAGGCGGCCGGCGGCGTCCAGGGTATACAGGAGGGCCCCGTCCCAGGCGAGGTCGAGGAGGGCCGAGCCCCGGCCTCCCAGCCGCTGCAGGGGCGCGCCGTCGTCGCCCAGGAGTAGGAGGCTCCCGTCGGCCAGGGCGGCCGCGAGGACCGGGAGCTCCGAGCCCGCCTCGGCCATCGGGGCCAGGCGGGCGGCCGGCGAGGCGGCCGCGTGGCTGGCCGCGAGCTCGCCGTAGGGCGTCAGGATGAGGATGGAGCCGTCGGCCAGGCCGAGGGCGGGCCGGCCCGAGGCGTCGACCGCGGGGGGGCAGGAGGGGGCGGCGGGGAGGGCGTAGGACCAGAGCCGCCGCCCCGCGGGATTGAGGCAGTACAGCTCGCGGCCCGCCGCGACGAAGGCCCGGCCGTCCGAGCCGAAGGCCGGGGGATAGGCGGGGGCGGTCGGGAAGGCGGCCGCGTAGGCCAGGGTGCCTGAGCGGGTCAGGACCCGGAGCTCGGCGCCGGCCAGGCAGAGGGCCCTGGCGAAGGGGTCGAGGGCGAGGAAGGGAGCGGCCTCGCCCGGGACGGGGATCCGGGCGACCAGGCTCCCCGCCTCGGTCAGGGCGTAGAGGGAGCCGTCCTCCGAGAGCATCCAGGCGGTGGCCGGGGCCGAGCTCTCGACCAGGGGCCCGGCCAGGGCCCGGCCCCCGGCGGCCAGGCGGAAGGCCGGCTCGAGGGCGCGGGGCCCCGCGGCGGCGCCTCCCCCCGGCGTGCCCGTCCCCGGGGCCCCCGCCGCCTGGCCGCCCGCCGCCGGGGCGAGGGCGAGGAGGACCAGGGCCAGGAGGGGCCCGGCCCCGCGCCGGCGGGCCCTAGGCCCGGACGAAGCGCGCATGGCACTCCACGTGGCCGGTCTGGGGGTAGAAGTCGTAGGCTGCCAGGGACTCGAGGGCGAAGCCCCCCGCGAGGAGATCGGCCGCGTCCCGTGCCAGGGTCACCGGGTCGCAGGAGACGTAGACCAGGAGGGGGGGCTTGGAGCGCTTGAGCCAGGCCCGGACCGGGGCGCCGAGGCCCGAGCGCGGCGGGTCGACGAGGACGCAGTCGAAGCGCTTCCCCGAGCCCGGGCCGCGGACCCAGTCCTCCACCGCCAGGGCGTGGTACTCCGCCCCCGCCGCGCCGACGTTGGCCCGGGCCAGGCCGAGGGCGGCGGGATCCTGCTCGACGCAGCAGACCCGCTCGAAGCGCCGGGCGAGGAAGGCGCCGAAGAGGCCGACCCCGCAGTACAGGTCGGCCGCCGAGCCCCCGCCGAGACCCGCGAGGGCCTCCGGCACGAAGCGCTCGAGGAGCTGGAGGTTGGACTGGAAGAAGCTCGCCAGTCGGAAGCGGATCGCCTGGCCGGCGACCGCCACCTCGACGAGGTCGCGCCGGCCCTCGAGCCAGAGCTCCCCGCCGTAGCCGAAGGCGAGGAAGCGGCCCGCGCCGCCCGGGCCCCCGAGCCCCTCGAGGCCGCCGGAGCCGGCCGCCCGCTCGGCGATCCAGTCCGCGATCGGCGCCACGGCGACCGGGCAGCCCGGCGCCTCGACGATCTCCGCGGAGGAGCGGCGCATGAAGCCGACCCGGCCTCGGGGGCTGCGGTGGAGCTGCATCCGGTTGCGGTAGCCGAAGGGCGGGGAGGGCCGGACCTCGAGCTCCCCGAGCTCGATGCCGCCCGTGCGGCGGAAGGCCTCCGCCACGATTGCGGCCTTGGCCTCGAGCTGGGCGGGATAGGCCAGGTGCTGGAGGTTGCAGCCCCCGCAGGCCCCGTAGATCGGGCACTCGGGCGGCGCGCGCAGGGGGCTCGGCTCGAGGACCTCGAGGAGGGAGGCCTGGGCGAAGTCGCGGCGGGAGCGGCGGAGCTCCGCGCGGACCAGCTCCCCCGGCAGGGCCAGGGGCACGAAGACCGCCTTGCCCTCGTGGAAGGCGAGGGCGTCCCCCCCGGCGACGAGCTTCTCGACGCGGAGCTGCAGAACCTGCGGATCGGCCATGTCGGCCCCATCATACCCCGGAACCGCGCATCGCGTCAGCGAGGGAACCGGGCCGCGGCCGCTTTCATTTGCGGGAACGCCGGATGCCCACTATACTGGATTACGCGCCCGCCCCGGCGCCCGCGGCCCCCCGAGAACCCGGAGGCGCGGCATGCAGCAAGGGAGCCCCCACGTGAATCGACTGATCGCCTTCTTCCTGGCCAGGTACGAGGCCGAGACCTCGATGGAGAAGCGGCGGATCGCCGCCCTCGCCCTGACCCTCCTCGCCCTCGTCCTGGGCTCCGGCCTCATCTCCGCCGTCCTCCGCAGCTCGGCCGGCATCCGCCTGGCCGTCCTCGGCCTGGCGGCCGTCTCCCTCGCCCTGGCCCTCCTGGTCAGGCTCGGCCTGGCCCGGGCCGCCAGCTACGTCACCACGACCATGCTCTCCCTCCTCTTCGCCTCCATCGCCTTCCTCCAGCCCTACCGCAACGAGTACGAGATCTACCTCATCGCCTCGCTCCAGCTCTTCTGCCTCGTCATAGCCGGCCTCGTCGCGAGGCGGCGCTGGCAGTCCTTCGCCGTCATGGGCATCGCGGCCGCCGCAATCCTGGCCGACTTCATCCTCCGCGTGGTACCCGCGAGCGAGTCCAAGCTGGACCACGTGAGCGACCCCGTCGTCTGCCTCGTCGTCGTCACCCTGGCCACCTTCGTCGAGTGGGGCATCGCCAACCGCGGGGCGGCCGCCCTCCGCCTCGCCGTGGAGGAGGCCCGCAAGTCGCGCGAGCAGGTCGAGCGGCTGGGCGCGGCCATCGTCTCCGGCGAGGACGCCCTCCACTTCGGCTCCCTGGTCACCGCCTCGGCCGAGAAGACCGAGTCCCAGATCGCCGAGCTCCGCCGCACCCTCGCCTCGGTCGAGGCCGAGATGCGGGGCCTCGAGGCCAACGCCGCCGCCATCGTCGACTCCCACCGCGCCATCGACGCCGCGGCCCTGACCGTGCGCGAGAAGGTCGCCGACCAGTCGGCCATCGTCGAGGAATCCTCGGCCGCCATCGAGCAGATGACCGCCTCGGTCAACAGCATCGCCGAGATCGCCCGGGCCCGCCGCGAGTCGATCGGGCGGCTCAAGGAGTCGACCGAGCGGGGCGCCGCCGAGATGGGGCGCTCCGCCGCCGCCGTCAAGGCCATGGAGGACTCGGCCGCCTCCATCGTCGACGTCGTCAAGGTGATCCGCGCCGTGGCCAGCCGCACCAACCTCCTGGCCATGAACGCCGCCATCGAGGCCGCCCACGCCGGCGAGGCCGGCCGCGGCTTCTCCGTGGTCGCCGACGAGATCCGCAAGCTCTCCGAGGAGACCGGCCGGAACGTCAAGCTCATCAACGAGGACATAGCCGGCACCCTCGCGGCCGCGCGCACCGCCGCCGAGGTCAACGCCGGCGCCGCCGAGATCTTCCGCACCGTCGACGCCGAGGCCGACGCCGTGGCCGCCGCCATGGAGGAGATCGGCCGGGGCTTAGGCGAGATCGAGTCAGGCTCCGGCGAGATCCTCGAGGGCGTCTCCCAGTCCGTCCAGATCACCGCCACCGTCAAGGAGGCCGCGCAGAAGATGGGCGAAACCATCGGCGCCTCCTCGGGCGCCCTCGACTCCCTGGGCTCGGCCACCGCCAAGGTCCAGGCCAGCATCGGGGCCTCGGTCGGCGGCTTCGACGCCATGCAGGCCGAGGCCGAGGGCCTCTCCGAGTCCGGCCGCCGCAACGAGCTGGGCCTGCGTGAGCTGGCCGAGGCCCTCAGGCACATCAAGGGCTAGGGGCGGGGGCCTCCCATGAGCCAGGCCGAGCGACTCGCGTACATCGATTCCCAGATCAAGGAGCGCGGCGGCGTCACCCTCCGCGAGATAGCCCAACGCTTCGAGATCAGCGAGCGCCAGGCCAGGCGGGACCTCGACTACCTTAAGGACCGCTTCGGGGCGCCGGTGGAGTGGAAGGCCGGGACCCGCCGCTACGAGTACGCGGAGGAATGGCGGGGCCTCGATTTCGCCGACGAGAAGGCACTGCTCTTCTCCATCTTCGCCCGGGCAGCGGCCGGAACCATAGCCTACGTCCCCCTCGCCGAGGAGCATTCCCTCGAGCGACTCCTCAAGCGAGTACCCAAGAAGCTCAGACCCGTCGAGAGCGCCATCCGCTACGAGCTCCCGGGCTACGAGCCCGCCGACCTCGACAAGCTCGTCCTCCTCGTCCAGGCCCTCGCCGATCGCCGCTGCCTCGACCTCGCCTACCGCGACGCCGACCGCAAGCTGAGCCAGCGCAGGATCGAGGCCCAGCGCCTCGTGAACTACGCCGGCAGCTGGTACCTCGTCGCCTACGACCACGCGAGAGCGGCCCTCAGGACCTTCAAGCTCTCGCGGATCGACAAGCTCTCGATCTCGCGGGACAAGGCGAAGGCCGCCGTTTCGGACGCGGAGCTCGATCGCTTCCTCGGCTCCTCCTACGGCATGTTCAAGGGCGCGGGCGACAAGACCGCCGTCCTCCGTTTCTACGGCCGCGCCCTCGCCGTCGTCCGCGACGAGCAGTGGCACCCCGCCCAGCGCCGGACCGAGGGCTCCGACCCGAGGCGAGGCGCCTACCTCGAGCTCTCCCTCCCCGCGAGCCGCTGGGAGGAGCTCGTCGGCCGGATCCTCCGCTTCGGCGCCGATGCCGAGCCGGTCTCGCCGCCCGAACTTCGCGAGCTGTGGAAGGCCGAGGCTCGCCGCCTGGCAGCCGCTATCGATACTTAACAAACGTCTAGGACACCCGGCGTCCGGGTGGCGGGCGTATCCTTCATGATCGAAGGAGGCCCGCCATGAGCGCGAGGAGCTTGTCCCCGGGATACCCCCGTCCGTTTCACTGCCTGCCTGCGACGAATCGCCGTTGCGCGATGAAGGGATCACGATATACTAGACGATCAGGTAAACACGAGCAGCGCCTATGATCGACCTCCTCCATCCCGACCACGATCTACGCTCCAGAGATCGTCCAGAAACCAAGCGGGAGGGGAACCTTCCCCAAGGTTTCCCTCCCGCGCCCACCCTTCCAAGGGGGAGGGGGATATCATGAGCTCTTCTCCAATCGCACATGTGCGGAAAGAGGCCGATGGTCAGTGGGCCGAACCCCAGACCCTCGCGGAGCACCTCGAAGGCACGGCTGCCCTAGCCGAGCGCTTCGCGTCGGCCTTCGAATCTGGCTCCTGGGGACGGGCAGTAGGCCTCTTCCATGATACGGGGAAAGCGCGCGAAGCGTGGCAACGCTATCTCGCGACGAAGAGCGGCTATGACGAGGAAGCTTGCCTCGAGAACAAGCCTGGCAAGGTCGATCACTCGACGCCGAGCGCAAAATTAGTGGAGGAGCGCTTCGGCAAGGGAATTGGCCGTATACTCGCTTATTGTATCGCGGGGCACCACGCGGGCTTACCCGACGGTGTTGGATCGCAAAGTGCACTTGCGTTTCGTTTGCAGAATGCCTCTACCGAAGGTATCACTGCGGGATACGGAGAGCTTGTCGCATCGAACCGACCCGGTTCGCCACCTCATAAATTCGATTCGAAGGGCCTCGATCTTTCGCTTTGGATACGGATGCTTTTTTCTTCCTTGGTGGATGCTGATTTCCTCGATACCGAAAGGTATATGGAAGATGATAAGCAAGACCTGCGCGGTCAATACCTATCCTTGCCAGAACTTCTTTCACGTTTCAACGAGCATATTGCTCGGCTGTCTAGAGCTGCTTTAGCAGCTGAGAACAATCCGGTCAACCGCGCCCGGCAGCGCGTACTCGCAGACTGTCGAGCAGGAGCACAGCTTGAACCGGGGCTGTTTTCGCTTACCGTTCCGACTGGTGGCGGGAAGACGCTTTCGAGCATGGCCTTCGCTCTTGAGCATGCGGTGAAGTACGGTAAATCGCGTGTTATCTATGTCATTCCCTATACGAGCATAATTGAGCAGAATGCCGATGTATTCCGCAAGGCCGTGGGAGAAGATCAGGTCGTCGAACACCATTCCAATCTGGATGAGGATGATTCGAGCTCAAAGGCGAGACTCGCGGCGGAGAACTGGGACGCGCCCGTAATCGTTACGACCTCGGTGCAGTTTTTTGAATCGTTATTCGCGGCGAAGACGAGCCGATGCCGCAAACTACATAACATCGCAAATAGCGTCGTTATTCTCGATGAGGCCCAGCTTTTACCGGCCGAATTCCTAGAGCCTATTTTAGCGGCGATGCGTCTCTTGTGTGCTCAGTATCGAGTGAGTTTTGTGGCTTGCACGGCTACTCAGCCGATACTCGAGCAAAAAGAGGGCTACCCACGTTTTCCTGGCTTCGCGCCTGGGACGATACGCGAGGTCATCGCCGATGTACCGAGCCTCTACCGCGATCTCAAGCGGGTGGAAGTGGTAGTACCCGAAAACCTGAGGATTGCGTCGCCTTGGGAGGAGATCGCTTCCAGACTTTCCTCGGTGGAGCGTGCGTTGTGCGTCGTATCCGATCGCAAGAGCTGTAGGGAGCTCTTCTCCCTAATGCCACAGGGAACATACCACCTATCCGCCCTCATGTGCGCCCAACACAGGAGCGAGATCATCGCTCAGATAAAGGAAAGGCTCAAAGACAGCGATCCCATCCGCGTCATCAGTACCCAACTTGTCGAAGCGGGAGTCGATTTGGACTTTCCCGTCGTATTCCGCGCCTTAGCCGGCCTCGACTCAATAGCCCAGGCGGCGGGACGATGCAACCGCGAAGGAAGGCTTAATCGTGAGGGGCGGCTGGGTCGAGTCGAAGTATTCGTAGCGCCGCGTAGAGCACCTCTCGGCATGCTTAGGAAGGCGGCGGAGACAGCGCTGCGAATGCTGGGCGAGGGCTTGGCCGATCCTCTAGCCCTCGAATCTTTCGAGCCATACTTCGCCGATCTATACTGGAAGGCCAATTCGCTGGATGCAAAAGGGATAATGAAGTTACTAGCGCCCCAACCTCCCGAATGCGATATACAGTTCCGGAGCGCCGCTGATTCCTTCAAGCTCATCGACGACAGCGCCCAGCGTTCAATACTCGTTCCCTATGGTACAGGCGAGATGCTCATCAATACCCTTAAGAAAAACGGGCCTGAGCGATGGCTCCTCCGGAAGCTTCAACGATATGCGGTCACCGTGTATGTCAATCAATTCAACGACCTTCTCGATCGCGGCTCGATAGCTGAAGTGAGCCCCAAGGTCTTCGCTTTGACTTGCAAGGTCGAATATGACAGAAACGTCGGACTGTTGATAGACGAGATGCCGAATGATCCCGCCGCCTTCATGGCAGGCTGATACAAGGAGGCAAAATGAGAGACTGGTGCCTTGAAGTGTGGGGCGACTATGCCTGCTTCACCCGTCCGGAGATGAAAGTGGAACGGGTGAGCTACGACGTTATAACCCCATCGGCGGCTCGCGCCATTTTCGAAGCGATCCTGTGGAAGCCTGCGATAGCCTGGCATGTTACCAAGATTGAAGTGCTCGAACCGATCCGTTGGATATCGGTACGGCGTAACGAGGTGGGTCGGATCGAAACAGGCCCTACTCAAGCACAGATGGAAGGGACTAGCGGAGAGCCCATGGGCCTATATATCGAAGAGAGCCGCCAGCAAAGAGCCGGATTATTCCTGCGCGATGTACGGTATCGAATCCATGCCCGGTTTGAGTTCATCCCACCGGAGCGCCGTAAGGCAAACAGGTCCACCTCACCCGAATACTGGGCGGATACGGATGAGGAAGAAATGGCATCCCGGAGCGACGAGAAAGAAGCCAAGTACGCGGCCATGTTCGAGCGTAGGGCGAAAAAGGGCCAATGTTTCCACCGGCCGTACTTGGGTTGTCGAGAGTTCGCCTGCGACTTTCGTTTGATCGATAATGCAGGACAAGATAAGCCCGCTATCGCAAAATCCGAGGAGCTCGGCTGGATGCTCTACGATATGGACTTCTCAACTCCCGATGATCCGAAGCCGCTGTTCTTTCGAGCGCGGATCGATGAGGGTGTCATCAATACCGACCGTCGATTCGTGGAGGTTCGCGGATGATCCTTCAAGCGCTCAAGGAATATTACGACAGGAAGGCGGCCGATCCTGATGGTGGCATGGCTTCCGAGGGATGGATACAGGGAGGCATTGATTTCATTATCGAGCTCGATCTTGATGGACGCTATCTCGGAATCGAATGCCTACAAGAGCAATCAGGCAAGAATTACATCCCCAAAGCCATGCAGGTGCCAAATATCGGCAAGCAGTCGCTTAAACATACGAATAGTGGGAGAGACGCGAATCTTCTCTGGGATAACGCTTCCTTCGTCTTTGGCATGGGGGAGAAAGGCGATGCGCGTTTATCTAGCATGATTGAGGCAATTGATCACTGGCTCCCCGATTGCAGCGATCCGGACGTAAAATCGGTTCGAGCTTTCCTTTCGTCGGGACTACGCGATCGAGCCGCATTCGCTTCCGCATTAGGCGATGCTGTATACGGTGAAGCCATATCGACAGGGCAACCTAAAATAACGTTTCGCATAAAGGGATCACAAAATAGGAGTATTCTCGATAGCAGGATACTGAGTTCTGCGCTCTCTTCCTCCTCTGGTCGTACTGAGGGGCCGATTGGCGTATGCCTCGTCACCGGCGAGAATAATGTAGCGATCGAGCAGACGCACACGGTGATAAAAGGTGTATGGGGAGCTCAGACCTCCGGTGCCTATATTGTTGGATTCAATAAAGAATCATTCCTTTCTTATGCCAAAGAACAGGCTGCGAATGCACCCATTAGCAAAAAAACCGCATCAGAATATGTCAAGGCCCTCAATTATCTGTTGAGCTCCGAGCAGCGCATGCAAGTGGGCGATGCATCGACCGTCTTCTGGTCGGCACAACGGACCGATTTCGAATCAGATTTCGCGTCCTTCTTCCAGGAGCCAGCTAAAGACGATCCTGGCGCTGGGACGAAGAAGGTAAAGAATCTATTCGAATCGGTATCCAATGGAGCCTACCTTGATGACAAAGGAACTGAGAAATTCTATATCCTCGGCCTAGCGCCCAACGCCGCTCGTATCTCGGTCCGGTTCTGGCAGTCGGGGACAGTAGCCGAGTTCTCCGAGACGATCCGGCGCCACTTTGAGGATCTCGCCATCATCAAGCCGCCGAACGAGCCCGAGTATTACTCGCTGTGGCGCCTCCTCGTCAACATCGCGATCCAAGATAAGAGCGAGAATATACCGCCGAATGTAGCCGGTGATTTCATGCGATCGATCCTGAATGGTACGCCATATCCTGCGACACTCCTGCAAGCCGCGCTCAGGCGGATCCACAGCGACGCGAAAGAACGCGTGAAGCCGGTTCGCGCGGCCCTCGTCAAGGCCTACTTGAACAGATACTTGCGGGCGCACCCCGACAACGTGCAAAAGGAGATACAGATGGCTCTCGATCCGGAACAGCCTTCGACCGGCTACCAGCTCGGGCGACTCTTCGCCGCGCTCGAGAAGATCCAGGAAGAGGCGAATCCAGGACTCAACGCGACAATTCGGGAACGCTATTACGGTTCCGCATGCAGCTCTCCAGTATCCGTATTCGGAACCCTGATGCGACTCAAGAACCACCATCTCGCGAAGCTCAATAATAAGGGCCGGGCTGTGAACTTCGAGCGCATCGTCGGCCAGATCGTGGGGCGCTTCGACGACTTCCCCGCCCACCTCGACCTCCACGAGCAGGGGAGATTCGCGATCGGATACTATCATCAGCGGCAAGTTTTTTTTACGAAGAAAGACTGATACAAATAAAAGGAGAACGAGATGGACCTTACCAAGCGCTACGATTTCGTGTTTTTCTTCGACGTCAAGGATGGCAACCCCAATGGCGATCCGGACGCCGGCAACCTGCCCCGCGTGGACGCGGAAACCGGCAATGGCCTGGTAACCGACGTATGCCTCAAGCGGAAGGTACGGAACTACATCGGCCTCTTGAAGGGCGAGCAGCCTCCCTACGATATCTACGTCAAGGAGAAGGCCGTCCTCAATAACCAGAACGCGCGAGCCTACCAAGCATTAGGGATAGACTTGAGCAAGGACGAGGGCAAGCGCAAGGGCGGAGACAAGGTCGACGAGGCCCGCGCCTGGATGTGCAAGAATTTTTACGATATCCGCACATTTGGCGCTGTCATGTCTATACAGATCAATTGTGGCCAGGTTCGCGGCCCCATTCAGTTGACATTCGCTCGCTCGGTCGAGCCCGTCGTCGCGTCGGAGCACAGCATCACGAGGATGGCAGTAGCTACCGAAGCCGAGGCGGAGAAGCAGGGTGGCGACAACCGTACGATGGGGCGGAAGTTCACCGTGCCCTACGGCTTGTATCGCGCACACGGCTTCGTATCCGCGCCCCTCGCCAGGCAGACGGGTTTCTCGCGGGAGGATCTCGATATTTTCTGGGAAGCGCTCCAGAACATGTTCGAGAACGATCGCTCTGCTGCCCGCGGTCTCATGAGCGCCCGGCGACTCGTTATCTTCGAACACTCCTCCCTCATGGGCACCAAGAGCGCGCAGGAGCTCTTCGACCGCGTGAAGACCGAGCGAAAGGAGCCGAGGGACAAGGCCGCTCGGGATTTCTCGGACTACAAGGTGACGCTGGACGGCGCGGAGCTCCTGGGGTTCAAGCAGGTCGTGCAGGTCTGATGTCGCTCCCCGTATGGGGGTAGCGGAGCGCACCGCAGGCGCGGCCCGGCAGGGCGCGCCGAGGAGCGCGGAGCGAGGGGGCGCAGCGGCGCGTAGGTCGGCCCTGGATGAATGGCCGCGCGCCCCCTTCGTGTAACACGAAAAGGCTATCCGAGGCATGAAAACGGGGAAGGGACTGTTTCTTGACAGGACGTACGCATAAAGGGACGCTTTCCTCGGGAGGCGTATATGCCCATTCTGAACGCGAGCGAGGCTCGAGCCGATCTGTACCGGCTCATAGATCGGGCCAACGAATCGCACGAGCCGCTGAAGGATAATCCCGAGAATGCGACCTGGTGATTTAGTCTACCAGCTGTTCGAGGAGGAGCATGTCGTCAGGATCCTCCGGATGTGGACTCACTATGAATGATGCGGACTGACGAGGCGAGCCGTGTATTCCGAGGACGACTTGATCCCCATCTCCGGCCTCCAGCACCTGGCCTACTGCGAGCGGCAGTTCGCCCTCATCCACGTCGAGCAGCTCTGGGCCGACAATCGCTTCACCGCCGAGGGCGACGTCCTCCACGAGCGGGTCGACGCGGAGCACCACGAGTCGCGGCGGCTCTTCCGGCAGGAATACGGCATGGCGGTACGATCCCTCGAGCATGGCATCATCGGGAAGTGCGACCTGGTCGAGCTCTACCTGAAACCCGAGGGCGGCGTCGCGGAGGCCGTGCCCGTCGAGTTCAAGCGCGGTCGGGATAAGGAGAGCGACGTCGACCGGGTGCAGCTCTGCGCCCAGGCCTTCTGCCTCGAGGAGATGGTAGGCGTCGAAGTGCCGCGGGGCGACTTCTACTATCTGGGCGCGCATAGGCGGACGAGCGCCGAGCTTTCCCTGGCGCTGCGCGCCGAGACGCGGCGACTCATCGAGCGGGCCCGGGCGATCCTCGCGGGAGGGGAGAGCCCCGCGGCGAGCTACGCCGCGGCGAAGTGCGACCGCTGCTCCCTCGTCGACCTCTGCATGCCGCGCGCCCTTTCGGAAGGAGGCAGGCGCGTCGAGCGCTACCTCAAATCAGGCATCGCGGCGATGCGGAAGGAATGCGACTGATGCGCAAGCTGCTCAACACCCTCTATGTCAGCTCGCAGGGCTCCTACCTCCGTAAGGAGGGAGAGACTGTCGTGGTCGAGCGCGAACGGGAGAAGGTGCTCCAGCTCCCCGCGCACACGATCGGCGGGATCGTCTGCTTCGGCGACGTTCTTTGCTCCCCCTTTCTCCTGGGTTTCTGCGCGGAGAAGGGCATCGGCATATCCTTCCTCTCCGAGCACGGGAGGTTCCTCGCCTCGGTGCGGGGGCCGGTATCGGGCAACGTCCTTTTGCGTCGCCAGCAGTACCGCCTCGCCGACGACATGGGCGCCACGAAGGCGATAGCCGAGCACATCGTCGCCGGGAAGCTGGCGAACACGCGCGTGGTCATGAACCGGGCCCTGCGGGATCACGCCGAGCGCATCGACGCCGAGGCCGTGAGGCGCGCCTCAGCCTCGATCGATCGGATCATCGACGACCTGCCGCGGGCCGCCGACGCCGACTCGGTGCGCGGCCTCGAGGGCATGGCCGCCGCCGAGTACTTCGCGGTATTCAATAACTTCATCGTGGACCAGAAGGACGCCTTCGTCTTCACCGACCGTAACCGTAGGCCCCCCCTCGATCCGGTCAACTCGCTGCTCTCCTTCGTCTATACGCTGCTCGCGCACGATATGCGATCGGCCATCGAGACCGTCGGACTCGATCCGGCCGTTGGCTTCCTCCATCGGGATCGTCCCGGGCGTCCCGGCCTCGCCCTCGATCTCATGGAGGAGTTCCGCCCCAGCATCGCGGACCGGCTCGTACTCTCTCTCATCAACCGCCGCCAAGTAGACGCTCGGGGCTTCAAGCGCGCGGAAAACGGGGCCATCGTCATGGACGACACGACGCGGAAGGCGGTCCTCGTCGAGTACCAGAACCGGAAGCAGGACGAGGTTTCTCACACCTACCTAGACGAGAAAGTACCGGTCGGCCTGCTCTTCTTCGTCCAGGCCAACCTCATGGCCCGGTTCATCCGCGGCGATATCGACGGCTATCCCCCCTTCTTCTGGAGGTAAGGCGTGCTCGTCCTCGTGAGCTACGACGTATGCGTGACGGCGAAAGGGGGGAAGCGCCGTCTCAGGCAGGTAGCCAAGACCTGCGTCGACTTCGGCCAACGCGTCCAGTGCAGCGTCTTCGAATGCGTCGTCGAACCCGAGCAATGGGTCCTCCTCAAGCACCGGCTCGAGAGCATCATCGATCCGGAGCTCGACAGCCTGCGCTATTACTATCTCGGGTCGAACTGGCAACGCCGGGTCGAGCATATCGGAGCCAAGCCCAGCCTCGACCTGGACGACGCTCTCATCGTGTAGTATGATCGATTCATCACAGCACTTTCTCCACCTTCCTCTCGTTCACTCGCCATTCAGCGAGTATTCGAACGATTCTAGCCGCGAACCTCGATCATACAGGGGAATCCACTACCTTTCGCGCTTTCGCTAATTGTCGACATTGTAGTTCTTTGTAAATACCAGGGAAGGGGCTCCTAGCTTTACGCGCGGTACCTGTTCTCAGGTTCGCGGACTTGCGGTCTCAGGTGCTTTCCATATAAAGTTTTAGTGTATATACAGTCGCGCCCTTCGCGGGCGCGTGGATTGAAACAAGTTTGTAGCCAGGGAATAGGATTAAAGTGGTTGTCGCGCCCTTCGCGGGCGCGTGGATTGAAACTTAAACGTTGCTGACTTTGCCCAAGGGCCAGTCGGGTCGCGCCCTTCGCGGGCGCGTGGATTGAAACATGGCGAACGCCGCGAAGTCCCTCCTCTGGATCGAGTCGCGCCCTTCGCGGGCGCGTGGATTGAAACATTACGGGCGGAGTTGAAAAGTACGCCGATGATGCGGTCGCGCCCTTCGCGGGCGCGTGGATTGAAACCCCGAGGAGGGGGAGGGCAAAGGAGGGGTGTTCGAGTCGCGCCCTTCGCGGGCGCGTGGATTGAAACAATCCCGTGGGCTGGGCGCTCATCGCTGGCGGCGGGTCGCGCCCTTCGCGGGCGCGTGGATTGAAACCAGGGCAAAGCCGCGCTCATCGTAACCGCCGAGGGCGTCGCGCCCTTCGCGGGCGCGTGGATTGAAACATGCCCGCGAAGGGGTTGTTGACGCCGCTGTTGGGTCGCGCCCTTCGCGGGCGCGTGGATTGAAACGAGATTGAGATCCATATGGACCTCCTCTTGAGAGGTCGCGCCCTTCGCGGGCGCGTGGATTGAAACCACTATCATCTCACCCGAGTTTTTCTCGGGCTCGCGTCGCGCCCTTCGCGGGCGCGTGGATTGAAACTCGCCGCCCTCAACAAAAATCAGGTTGACCTGTCGTCGCGCCCTTCGCGGGCGCGTGGATTGAAACCGGCCTAGCCTCGTCGGCATGAATGGGCCAGGCTCGTCGCGCCCTTCGCGGGCGCGTGGATTGAAACTTACGGAAGTATTCGCGCGCGCTCTCGATTCCTTGTCGCGCCCTTCGCGGGCGCGTGGATTGAAACATAGGATGCAGTATCGGCGCGACCAAGGGCTGAAAGTCGCGCCCTTCGCGGGCGCGTGGATTGAAACGCCGCCCGAACGGGATATCGTAGCTCTCCGGGAGCGTCGCGCCCTTCGCGGGCGCGTGGATTGAAACTCATTAGTGGCGAACCACTTGACCGCGCCGATGAGTCGCGCCCTTCGCGGGCGCGTGGATTGAAACCTCAGTCTCGGCCGCGTCCGCCTCGAGGATGACGAGTCGCGCCCTTCGCGGGCGCGTGGATTGAAACATCAAAGGGCATGTCGAGCTGGGCGGCAAGCTCGTCGCGCCCTTCGCGGGCGCGTGGATTGAAACAGATTGAGCAAACTGCGGAGCATTAGTTGACCCTCGGTCGCGCCCTTCGCGGGCGCGTGGATTGAAACGAGGCTATAAATGCGGATTGAACAAATACACGAAGGTCGCGCCCTTCGCGGGCGCGTGGATTGAAACTTGGCTTTATCTAATGCAATAGCAATGGCCTGCTTGTCGCGCCCTTCGCGGGCGCGTGGATTGAAACCAGCGAGTCGCCGATATTGCCTGCCGCTATGTACGGTCGCGCCCTTCGCGGGCGCGTGGATTGAAACCCGAGGGGTACTTACAATATCCGGACGGCCGCCTTGTCGCGCCCTTCGCGGGCGCGTGGATTGAAACTTATCCACAGTATCGCGCCCAAGCCCGCAAGGATCGTCGCGCCCTTCGCGGGCGCGTGGATTGAAACGGCTTGTAGAATTGCATATGCGCGAGAATGGGCATGTCGCGCCCTTCGCGGGCGCGTGGATTGAAACGCATTTCGTCGTACATGCCCTGGTACCCGAAAATGTCGCGCCCTTCGCGGGCGCGTGGATTGAAACTACGCGCCGCCGTCGTATGAGAACCGGGGCCTGGGGTCGCGCCCTTCGCGGGCGCGTGGATTGAAACTCGCGGGGTACTGCGGCTACACGATGGGCGCGCGTCGCGCCCTTCGCGGGCGCGTGGATTGAAACATATACGGGAACGTGAATATGTAGTTAGGCGAAAAGTCGCGCCCTTCGCGGGCGCGTGGATTGAAACGGCGCGGCCCCCAAGGCCGCCGCGAAGGCCGTCGTCGCGCCCTTCGCGGGCGCGTGGATTGAAACCTTGGCTACAGAGCTGAAAGGGCCGCTGTTTGTGAGTCGCGCCCTTCGCGGGCGCGTGGATTGAAACATAATTAAGCCCGGGGGATTTACTCCCCCGGGCCGTCGCGCCCTTCGCGGGCGCGTGGATTGAAACCCCGGGACAGTGACCGGCGTGAAGAGGTCGCCGGGGTCGCGCCCTTCGCGGGCGCGTGGATTGAAACTGCTCACTCGGAGAGAGGTATTTGACTTGATCGGGTCGCGCCCTTCGCGGACGCGTGGATTGAAACGCACTCGCGGTCAAGGCCTTCTTCGACCCGGCCCGCGTCGCGCCCTTCGCGGGCGCGTGGATTGAAACTTCTCGGTCGGTAGCACGATCTCGAAGGCTGCGGGGTCGCGCCCTTCGCGGGCGCGTGGATTGAAACCTCATGAGCCCGGCCACCGGCGCGACTATCAGCGTGTCGCGCCCTTCGCGGGCGCGTGGATTGAAACTCGCAAGACCCGTCTGTGCTAGTGCGATCTTGGAGTCGCGCCCTTCGCGGGCGCGTGGATTGAAACGAGTCCTGGGAGGGCTTCGGCGGTCTGTGGTCGGGTCGCGCCCTTCGCGGGCGCGTGGATTGAAACCTGTACCGCCTCGCGCGTCGTCATCTGCGCCCCCGTCGCGCCCTTCGCGGGCGCGTGGATTGAAACGATATCTCCGCAAACTCCTTGAGATTAAGCGGAGGTCGCGCCCTTCGCGGGCGCGTGGATTGAAACCTTGTGGAGATCGACTACCGCTGGCCTGGCCTGCGGTCGCGCCCTTCGCGGGCGCGTGGATTGAAACACGTGAAACATTAGAATTAGCTGAACACGATAAAGTCGCGCCCTTCGCGGGCGCGTGGATTGAAACAAACCCTGCAAGGATTGCCGCTACCGGATGCGCGGTCGCGCCCTTCGCGGGCGCGTGGATTGAAACATGACAAGACCTCGCGCGCCGATGGGACGTTCGAGTCGCGCCCTTCGCGGGCGCGTGGATTGAAACATCCTTAATGTACATGGGCGCCCGGACCATATAGGTCGCGCCCTTCGCGGGCGCGTGGATTGAAACGAGGCCGCGCTGGCATACCAACCCTGTAAATCATCGTCGCGCCCTTCGCGGGCGCGTGGATTGAAACAATATACTATCGACAGTATATGCGCCGTTTTCCTGTCGCGCCCTTCGCGGGCGCGTGGATTGAAACACGTCGAAAACGACAGGCGCAACGATCGAGACCGGGTCGCGCCCTTCGCGGGCGCGTGGATTGAAACCTCCGCGCTATCGAGAGTAAGGACCGCTATCAACAAGTCGCGCCCTTCGCGGGCGCGTGGATTGAAACGGCAGGAGAATGGATACCGACATGGGAGAGGCGTCGTCGCGCCCTTCGCGGGCGCGTGGATTGAAACTCCTATAATGCAGGCCCAGAATGACGCTGTGGCGCGTCGCGCCCTTCGCGGGCGCGTGGATTGAAACAGGACCTTAAAGCGGCTGGACTGTCACCTACACTAGTCGCGCCCTTCGCGGGCGCGTGGATTGAAACTAGCCACCTTTCCGCCCCTTCGGGGCGTTGTAGAGTCGCGCCCTTCGCGGGCGCGTGGATTGAAACACCTTGCAAAGATGGATGGAGCGCAACGCCCGAGGGTCGCGCCCTTCGCGGGCGCGTGGATTGAAACACTCTGCCGGGAAGGTTTTGGGGAGTTCGGCGCGTCGCGCCCTTCGCGGGCGCGTGGATTGAAACAGGCTCTGGAAGCGTCGGCGGAAGGGGTACTAGGTGTCGCGCCCTTCGCGGGCGCGTGGATTGAAACCCGAACTTATCGCGCTTGATGTAGGGGCCTCGGCCGTCGCGCCCTTCGCGGGCGCGTGGATTGAAACTCTGCCGCCGCGAAATATCGCTCCCTCGCGTCTTGTCGCGCCCTTCGCGGGCGCGTGGATTGAAACTAATATCGTCGAAGTTGCAGAAAATAAAGCTGGAAGTCGCGCCCTTCGCGGGCGCGTGGATTGAAACATGTAGTCCGAGACTAGCAGGTCGTAATCGTCTATGTCGCGCCCTTCGCGGGCGCGTGGATTGAAACGCAAAAACGGGAGGCCAAAACTACAGACTACCGAGTCGCGCCCTTCGCGGGCGCGTGGATTGAAACTATTCGTCGTGTATATATTCCTGTGTCACTACGGTCGCGCCCTTCGCGGGCGCGTGGATTGAAACTTCTAATCCAGGCCATAATTCAATCATTTCAGGTGGTCGCGCCCTTCGCGGGCGCGTGGATTGAAACTCGGGTACATGCTCGCGGGGGTCGCGATCCTTGCGTCGCGCCCTTCGCGGGCGCGTGGATTGAAACTCGTCGCGGCCCTGAATACAAAAATCGCCCGACTCGTCGCGCCCTTCGCGGGCGCGTGGATTGAAACCTGATGAGTCCGGCCACCGGCGCGACTATCAGCGTGTCGCGCCCTTCGCGGGCGCGTGGATTGAAACTTGTCGCCGATCTCCTTCAGCCCGAGTTTCCGGGGAGTCGCGCCCTTCGCGGGCGCGTGGATTGAAACACGCCCTGCTGATATTCCCCGAGGCGAAAAATTGGGTCGCGCCCTTCGCGGGCGCGTGGATTGAAACGGGTGTACCTGGGGCGACGGCTCGGAGCTCGGGCGTCGCGCCCTTCGCGGGCGCGTGGATTGAAACTCGGCGCTATCTGTTTGACCATAGCTACAATCGTAGGTCGCGCCCTTCGCGGGCGCGTGGATTGAAACGGCGTGTCCTATGAATTGATGTACATTGGCGAGTCGTCGCGCCCTTCGCGGGCGCGTGGATTGAAACCTCTGAAAATAAAAGCGAAGAGCCCCCGGAAAAAGTCGCGCCCTTCGCGGGCGCGTGGATTGAAACGCCAATTTCGCGAACGCGATGGGAGCGGCGTCTAGTCGCGCCCTTCGCGGGCGCGTGGATTGAAACTATTTGGCGCGATATCAAAGTAAGGCCAATCTACGGTCGCGCCCTTCGCGGGCGCGTGGATTGAAACACGAACAGGCCGCGAATGGGCGTGACGACGTTGAGTCGCGCCCTTCGCGGGCGCGTGGATTGAAACTGGCCGAGTACCAGGCCGAAAGCGATTTAATCCAGTCGCGCCCTTCGCGGGCGCGTGGATTGAAACGTTCCCTACCGACTCCTTTGGGATCAGTGGGAAGAGTCGCGCCCTTCGCGGGCGCGTGGATTGAAACTCGCCGACGGAGAGCTTGATCATCTCGTCGGTGAGGTCGCGCCCTTCGCGGGCGCGTGGATTGAAACACGGCCTCCTGTCACACCGTGCCGCCCTCGCCTCGGGTCGCGCCCTTCGCGGGCGCGTGGATTGAAACCAGAAGCGCGGGCCGTGGATCATGGGGGCCTCCTTGTCGCGCCCTTCGCGGGCGCGTGGATTGAAACCAGTCCATCCGTGCCGCCCTCACCCAGATCTTCACGTCGCGCCCTTCGCGGGCGCGTGGATTGAAACTCAATAGCGATATGCCGAGGCCGGCGAGGCCGATGGTCGCGCCTTTCGCGGGCGTGTGGATTGAAACATGGTCATCGTCAACTCGCTCCTCAACTTCGCCGGTCGCGCCCTTCGCGGGCGCGTGGATTGAAACTTGCGTGGCCGAAGGCCTTGGCGAGGCCCCCGAAGGTCGCGCCCTTCGCGGGCGCGTGGATTGAAACCTCGAGTCCCTCGGCTGGCCGGGCATCTGCGGCGGTCGCGCCCTTCGCGGGCGCGTGGATTGAAACCAACGCCCGCGGCGGCCGGCCCTGCTCAAACCAGGTCGCGCCCTTCGCGGGCGCGTGGATTGAAACCGCCGCCGTAGCGACCTCGCCGCTTCCGACCGCCGGTCGCGCCCTTCGCGGGCGCGTGGATTGAAACTCGTCGTCCTTGGACTGGGTCCCGAACTCGACCGCGTCGCGCCCTTCGCGGGCGCGTGGATTGAAACACGCTCCAACGCTGGATGGAGCGCAACGCGCGTGGGTCGCGCCCCTCGGGGCGCGTGGATTGAAACCGGATCAATTCCCGGCCGCCATTCAAGCGCAGAGGTCGCGCCCCTCGCGGGCGCGTGGATTGAAACCAGCGGACGGTCGCGCTCAAGGTAAAGGAGCTCTGGTCGCGCCCCTCGCGGGCGCGTGGATTGAAACGGCTATCAAGGCTGTTATGACGAAATGCGCAGTAATATCATGTCCTCTCGCGGGGTCATTGGGATACATTCCGCACGGTGAAGGGGAGGTGAGGCGGCTACTCTGCCGCGCTCCCCCACTCCCATCCCCCCGCTGGACAGTTTTCTCATGGTTATTTCTTTACAACTTGTAAAGAAATGATTTTGACAGCCTGTTAAAGGTCATTTTGACAGCTTGTCGAAGCTCCATTTGATAGGCTGTCAAATACATCTTTGACAGCCTGTCAAACTCCCGTCGACAGGCTGTCAAACTCAATTCGACAGCCGGTCGGCCATTCCCCGAGCCCGTAGTGGAGATTTTTTGAGTTCCAGGCGGAATAATCTGGCTGTCAGGCGGCCGCCTAAACGCAGCCAGGGGTGCGCGCGGCCTGCCACTCGGGCCCCGCGCCGGCCGGATACGGGCTCAGGCGCGGGGCCGGGCTCGGGCGCCTAACGCTCGATCGTTACCCGCGCCGTCTCGGCGCCGGAGGCGAGGTCGAGGAGGACGATGGCTTTAGCGGCCTTGTCCGCGTAGGCGGCCAGCTTTCCGTCGGGCGAGAAGGCGACGTAGAGGTAGTCGGCCGGCACCCGAGCCGCCACCTCCCCGCGCTCGAGGGAGATGATCAGCGAGCTGCCTTCCGGCTTCCGCAGGTTCACCAGGACCTGCGCGCCCTCGGGCGAGACGGCGTACTCGTAGTCGTAGCCGAGCTCGATGCCCTCCCCGGGGATCGCGAGCTCGCGGGGCTCTTCGCGGGGCTCGAGGCTATCCAGCGCGATGCTCTGGTACGCGAACAGGCTGCCCTTCATCTTCGTTATGGCGAGCAGCGCGTCGGGCCCCGCCAGGTAGGCGAGGCCTGCGTAGCCTTTGGTCTGGATCCGGTCGCGCAGCACGGTACCCTTGCCGATGCCCGCCGCGACGCCGAACTCGCGGAGCCAGGAGGCGTAGCGATTGGCCAGCAAGGTCCCGCCCTTCGTGAAGGCTAGGGGCGAGAAGCCCCGCTGGAGCATCGCGAAGTCTCCCTGGGGCGAGGCCAGCCAGGCCTGGTCCTTGCTGGTCAGCTTGGGGAAGCGCAGGTAGTCCTTGTAGGCCTGGCCGGTTTCGAAGACGATCACGCAGCTCGCGTCGTCGGCCGTGGAGGCGGCGAGGTAGCTGCCGTCGAGGGAATAGGCGAGGGCCGAGACGGCGTTCTTCTTCGACGAGGCTTTGAGCTTGGCGAGGCGCTTGAGGCTCGCCGCGTCGAAGACCCAGACCATGCCGTCAGCGTCGCCGGCGGCGAGGCGGCTGCCGTCGGGGGAGAGGGCGAGCTTGCGGATCGGCGCGCCGCCGGCCTTGGCCAGGGCCTGCAGGGTTCCGGATGTAATATCGAAGCAGGCGAGCTCGCCGCCCGCGTAGCCGACGAAGAGCTTCGCGTTGCCGATCGAGAGTATGTGCGCGGTGCGCTTGGCCTTGGGCAGCGAAAGCTCGGCGGCGCCGAGGGCTGTTGCCGCGCAGGAAAGGACGGCGATGAGGACCCAGAGCTTTTTCACGATCCCTCCATGTAGCGATTAATAAAAAGATACTCGATTCTAGGCTTTCGGAGCGCTTCGGTCGAGTGGCCCCCGCGTCGGGAGCTCCGTCTTCCCCCTTCCCCGGCCCGCGTCGCCATGCTAGTATCCTTCCACCATGATCTCCGCCCGCTAGCCACCGCCCCAAGCCCGACCGAGTATCGCCCCGCCCGAGCCAGCGCTTCCCGCCTTCCCGCGGGAGGCTCGGGCATCCTCGACTCAAGGAGATCATGGTATGGATATCGATAGCCTCATCGCCTGCGCGAAACGTCCCGAGCCCTACGAGGCGGGGACGGCGCTCATGTGGACCGACCCCTACATCTCGAAGCGCCTCCTGGCCTGCCACCTCGATCCGGATACGGACCTGGCGAGCCGCCGCGCCGTGAAGATCGACCTGACGGTCGACTGGATCCTCTCCCAGGCCGGCCGGGAGGGGATGGACATCCTCGACCTGGGCTGCGGCCCGGGCCTCTACGCCGAGCGCCTCGCCGCCCGGGGCCACCGCGTGACGGGCGTCGATTTTTCGAGGACCTCGATCGACTACGCGGAGGGCGTCGCCCGGAAGAGCCGCTCGGGCGTCGAGTATCGCTGCGGGGACTACCTGAATCTCGATTACCGGGATCGCTTCGACCTGGCCATCATGATCTACCTGGACTTCTGCGTCCTCAAGCCCGCGGAGCGCGCGGCCCTCCTCGCGCGCGTCGCCGCGGCCCTGCGGCGGGGCGGGCGCTTCGTCTTCGACGTGGTGAACGGCGTGGATATCGAGGCGAAGGTCCTGCGGCCCTCCTGGGAGCTCGCCTCGGGGGGCTTCTGGCGGGAGGGGCCCTGCCTCGCGTTAGGCGACGGACTCCATTACCCCGAGATAAAGGCCCTCCTCAACCGCCACCTCGTGATCGACCGGGGCGGGAGGGTCGAGCGCTACCACTTCTGGAGCACGTACTACGAGCCCGGGGACCTGGAGCCCCTGGCCGCCGCGGCGGGCTTCGCATCGCTCCGCTGCTTCCCCGGCTTCCTCCCCGGCGCG
>ERZ795055.76-NODE-76-length-125178-cov-60.543170_pt1 | contig 125178 bp, 171 predicted proteins | sample MGYA00375139_ERZ795055 | MGnify/ENA primary metagenome ERZ795055 (study PRJEB30184, sample SAMN05720283) | anaerobic digester metagenome | isolation source: active sludge of municipal wastewater-treating anaerobic digesters | place: USA | collected 2015-01-23 ... | reverse complement strand
GAAACGTGCAAGCACAAACTCCCAGATTGTGACAAAGAAGCGCTTGGCAGTCGCGTTTGCAAAAAGATATTCCTTGAAGATCCGAAAGCGCTTCAGATCGGGATACCGTATTTCATTGATATTGTCGGTTGCGCCAGCCACAGCAGCGCGACGGAACTGGAAGAAAGCGAACAATGGAGAAGGGTATACGAGAATGGATATACCGATGGACAGCAGGCCGAGCGCGAGCAGGTGATCCAGCAATTTATTGATTTTGAAATGTCTGGAAAATGTGTTAAAACTGATAAAGCCGTTTCATGCGATGCAATATGTGAGCGCGATTGTTTTGTGTGCTTTGCTGAATCCCTCCGTGGCGGTGCTACGCAGCAAGGAGGCGAACGGAGATGATCGTTAAAGAATTGATTGAGCAATTATCCAAGATGCCAGAGGATGCCGTTGTTGTAACAGCCAAAGACCCAAAAGGATCATGGGCAGTTACCAAAAAAGCAACGAAAGCAAAATATGAGCATCTTGATATTTGCATTATTCAGGAGTGTGCCCCATGACTGACCGCAAGCAGCCGCACCCGCAGCGATGCGAGACGTGCAAGAAATATTCTGAACGAACACACCCCATTTACGAAGGAAATATAATTGCATTTTGTGGGGAGGAAAGAACACAGGTTGAGACAAAAGCGATAACTTGTAATCATGGTTGTGCCAGCCACAGCAGCGCGAGCGAGCCGGTGCCGGCCGAGGACTGCGATAGGTGCCGGTTTGTGAAGGACTGCACACCGTTGTATGTCCCACCATGCTATAACGGCGCGGCTGTTAAAGCGGCAAAGCAGGCGCGGGCGGAGGTGCTGGATGATGTAATCAAGTTTTGCGAAACAGAACATTCGGCACCACTACACGAGGAAACAGCATTTCGCGTTAGCAGGTATGCGAAGTCCCTTCGGCAGCAGGAGGGGAAGCCGTGAAAGATAAAATCATCGACACCCCCTGCGATGGGTGCGTGTATAATTTCAGGGACAAAAAGTGCCAGATGACACCGATCTCTAACTTGGAGGGGAAGTGTCTGTCCTGCCTTGCAAGAGATACGTGCCTATGGTGGAACCCGGAGGCACCATGACCCGCAGCCGGAACATCACGCCGGGCAAGGGGGATATTTACACGTGGTTGGATTGCCAAGATCGCGAGGAATGGAACCACAAACGATACTGCCACGCCTCGTGTGTCTATCGTGCGTCCATATTCTGCGTAGATGATCCAACAAACCCGGAGCAACCTTGTCATAGGGGGTATGCCAGATGACCAGCAAGCAACCGCACCCACAGCGATGCCTTCATTCAAAGATGTGCGTTTGGAACAAAGGCAGACCGGGCGAGTGTCTGGATACCGATTGTGCCAGCCATCGGTATGTATATGCCAGCCACAGCAGCGCGACGGAACGTCCTGCGCAAGCAGTCCTAGATTCTGCAATCGCCGATCTGGAACGCGAAATAAAAGATCAACAGTGGATGATTGATAATTACAGCGGTCATCACAAGGAGATACACGAAAGCATCTCAAAGGCGCTGCGGTATTCTCTCAATTTATTACGTGGGGGTGCCCATGACTGACCGCAAGCGCAACATCCCACGGATTCCGCCAACGGGTAGCAAAATAGAGCAGATATCTTGGTCAGAATTTTACCGGATATTTGGTTTTAAACCATCGCTGTTGGAAAGGATATATGGGTGGTTCCGATGACCCGCCCGAAGAAACCGGAAGCCCGTTGGTTATCAGAGGACTATCCGGTTGTTATTCTCCACGCGCACCTTTCCAAAGACGAAGCGATGAAACTGGCAGAACATGATATCGGAGATATCAAATTGGACTATGGGAGAATCACTTCGGTAACACACGGATGGGTACGATACCGGAAAGTTGGCGAGGATGATTTGGTGAACTGTGAGGACTCTGTTGAAGTGGGAGATACTGTGTTATGGGTGTCGGAGAAGGAAACCAGACCGAAAGGAGTTGTATCAAAGATTACAATTCCAACGTTTGAAGGGTGGGAGCCATGACCCTCGACAAAATGCCGGAGGTCGGGAAGAAAGGTTGCCTGTGCGACAGTTGTCTGGCTGACTGTCCTCGGAAAAAGGCGCATTGTCATTCGTGCGGCGGTACAGGGTGGCGGAAGAAGAAGGTGCAACCATGACCAGCAAACATCCGAAGCGGTGCGAAACGTGCAAGCACAAACTCCCAGATTGTGACAAAGAAGCGCTTGGCAGTCGCGTTTGCAAAAAGATATTCCTTGAAGATCCGAAAGCGCTTCAGATCGGGATACCGTATTTCATTGATATTGTCGGTTGCGCTTCCCATAGTTCCCGTCCCCACACACCCGCAGCACTAGCGACGGATTTCGATTGTGACAATACAATCTGCTTGGATTATAAAAGCAAGTGTGGGGGGTGTATTCCAGAGAGATGTAACTATCAGAAGTCGTTAAAGAAACAAAAAGAACAAGATCACGACTACACTATTAAAGAGGGGGTTCTGGACGAGATGGAATCGTTTCTGGACACCATTGAACAAACCGCAACCGATCCGGGATACCTCGATGCAATTAATACAATGCGCGAATATATAGCGGAATCCAAAGAACTCGCACATCTCCGTGATGTGTGGATGAAAATCTCTGGTAAGATTGAAGGAGAGATGCATGGGAGGATCCTACCGTGAGTGCGGAAGAAGATAAAATACCACTTATTATATTTAATAGGCGCGATGAAAGCATTATGGTTCACTACATGATGCTGACCAGACAAATCACACACTTGGCTGATTGCCTGTTCCATATTGTAAGGCTCCATACCCAGAAAGACGGGACGCACGGCAGTAAGAAACTGGATTACCGCGGATGGAGAGCATATTCGCAATCCGAAATTGCCGACGTTATTATTCAGACGGAAAAATTGTGTAAAATTCTCGATCTCGACTTCATGGCAACATATGAAATGGGCAAGGAACGCGACAAGGAAAAACGGGAGATGTACGAACAGCTTCATCCCGGGGACAAGTGGGTATGAAAGCAACCCCGCCCCACATTTCACATGCGAGATTGGGCTTATAGGGGTTCGAACCCCCGCGCATGCTTTCCCATGTTCTAGACATGGGGTGTTTGCAGACACAATCTGCACGTTTCCGACACGTCAGGTTCGGCTTTAATTCGCAGGAGATCGCGCATGGAAGCATAGAGCTTCAGGAGTGTGGTTTTCTCACAGTAGGCGGGACTTCGATCCCGCCATTTCTTGTTTGCTCAGCGAATTTCGCCGCGCGCACGGGTCAAACCATGTGCGCGGAATGTCCGAAAGGACTATCGGAGGGATAATGGTTTATAAAGGTATACGGCTTGATTTTTCTGACGTTGATCAGACAATTCTATTGTTCTGCGCGTTCAGGTATGCGCTTGGGAGAAGTACATACGTTGTGGGCACTCTTGTCGATATCATTGGTTCGAACTGGGATCAGATGTCACCGCTACACCGCGAAATGTACAAGCGTGAGATACGCGAGGCAATTGACCGCGGGCGCGCTGGAATGGAAATGGATGTGAATGCATGGAAAAGGATTCTTGAACTGGAGGATTAAAAATGGATATTGATATTGATGTTGAGACAAAAGGTGCACTCATTGGTTTTGCCCTCGTATGCTTTTTGGGTATAGTAATGATGGTGGCTTTCGCCGCTCTCGTTGGTCTGTTGTTTGTGGTTGCAATATGGGTTGCCGCGACCCTTCTCAAGATGTTGGGAATACTTGGAATTCTAGCCCCGATTGTCTAAAAGTGCGCGCGCCGTTAGTTTTATTAATTCATAACACCAACACTTAATTGTCCAAACCAACCGAACAAAGTTGGTCAGGGAATACCCGTGTTTCGTATTGAGGCGGATTTGTGGGGTTCGACTCCCCACCGCGATTTGCCAGATATCTGGCTCTAAAGGAGGTCAAAAGAATGGAAAAAGATACAAGCAAGGCTCTGATCATCGTTGGGATTGAAAACAGAAACCGTCTCAACGCAAACACGACTGAGGATTTCTTCCTCGTGGATATTAAAGACTACAACAAGGCAATCGATGCTCTCGAAGGTGCAGATGATATGGTCTTTACCACGAGCGGAGCCATGCAGATTTTTAATAACGCAGGTGTCGACTACGAACGTATTATCGACGGGGAGAGATTCTTCTTCAAGAACAATGCATCTGTGGTAACATTCGACTATGAAACGGAAATGGAAGACTGATATGAACAACGAAGGCTACGACCCGGTGTGCGATGATGTTTATGCCATTTGTGGAGTGTGTCATTACCGCACCGGATGCGACTATCTGGAAAATAACGAAATGCATTTGTGCGCTACGGTGATAAATGCAGTAGAAAGCGTCCCCGAAAGCAATCTTGAGCTTAATGCGCGGCTTGAGGAATGTTTTGAGCGTATGATACGCAAGGCAGGTATCCCGGTGTTATAATGGCAGGATGCTTGTATCAATTTTGTGTAGGCTGTGAACATCGAACCGACAAAGGTAATGAAATCGCGTGTCCAGCAGATTTCAACCCGTATGATGGCAAGAAGTGCCCAAGGCACGAAAAGTATATTTCCTTGCACGTTCGATATGATAGTGGTAAAAGGAGATCTTGATTGTGGTGTCAGGAAGAGTATCTAAAGTTGTAAATATTTCTATCCCTGTCGAAGACATGACGGATTTAATAGCTGCAATCTTTATGAATACTGACGCAGTTGCGGGAGTTCTCGAAAACCACTCGAAGCAACTCGATCCTGTAGAAAGGATAGAATTGCAAACAGTCGTTATGTTTGGGGATGCCATGGTGGATATGCTTTCTGTGGCCATAGGAATAGAAAAGGAAAGGATTGACGAGCGTGTTGAGGCATTAGCTAGAGGTACTAAATCAGCAACCACTGTAGATCCAAATGAGATTCTCGTCCACGCAAATAAAAGCAACGATGGAAGGGACTTTCTCGTAAAGAGTTTGTTCGGGGACAAATACTCGTAAAACAAGTGATTAAAAATGACAAGATGTGTTGTTTGCGGTTATCAGATACCAGAAGGTCGCAGTGGCCTGTTGTGTTCAGATGGGTGTTCTAAGCAACTTGAAAGAAATCGCGAAGAACTCCGCGCGCGATTGCAAAGAAAGAACAGTAAAAGCATGAAAACGTATAAGCCATTGCACGAGACAATCTCTATTGTTACTTCGATTTCTGCGCGCATATTGCTCGATTTCGACATTCCGCTGTATACGTCTAATTTCGATATAGACAACGAATTGTGCAAGCGCAACGAATGGTTTAAAAAACTTAGTGTCGAATATCGTCACCGGTGTATTGCAATGAGTATATCGAACGTAGGATATACAAAATATGCCGCTTCTGGACAAGGTAAGAAGACTTATCGCGTTGCAGAAGACAGGGATAGCCTTAGAAGCAAATTGATAACTATTGCAGGTGTTACTCAATGAAAGTGCGCGCATTACTAAAATTTGAGTGCCGATTTTGCGGCATATTCGAGAAGAAATACAATGGGCAGACCGACGGAATGTTTCCAGAGGGAACGGAATGCCCGACGTGCCACAGGCTATCTGAGTTCAAGGAAGGTGTTGTAGTGAGGGTTCAGGAAAGAAAACGAACAGTGGCAAAATCGCAAAAGAAAATATTGCAGGAGGAGTATAATGAGTGACAAATTTGAATTTGTTTTAAAGCCGGAAGGAAGTAAGGTAGAGGCGCGAAAAATACCGCAGGAACGCCCCACAGAAAAGGTTTTCTGCGCAAAAAAGCAAATGGCTATGGCCTTGCTTCAAGATATGATAACCATGGCCGGTGCCCATAACGAGGCGGCTGTGGGAAAGGTTCCAACCGACAAGCTGAAAGAATTGTCTAAAACCACGAATGAATTCTTCGTGAATCTTGCCAACAAGCTGATGGTGGATTGCAGTCTCAATGAAGCGGATATCGCCGAAATTTCAGAAAGGATAGCAGCAAGATTAAAAAAGCCGTGAATGGACTGGGCGGGGTTCGATCCCCCGCACACGGTGTACCCGGGGTTCCGGGAGGAGAAAAACATGTCAAACAGAACACGCAAAATCAGTATGCGCCATGTGCGCATGACGGTGGACTTTTTAGTCCCGAGCATTTCCAGCAGGGATGCGATGGAAGGAGCTGTAGATGCACTTGTGGATATGATCGAAGACGAGGAAAAAGAGCTCGAAGATATCTTCAAACTTGAGGTACTCAATAACAAATTCCACGTCCTTGAAGTTTTATCAGAAGACGGCGAGGACGAGGAAGACGACGAGGAAGACGACGAAGACTAAATTTTCAACCGAAATCTTTAATATCCAATAAGTTCAAATAATATTTAAAGGAGAGGTTTTATTGACAAAAAAAATTATAAACCTAAATAGTCATCCCATACGGGTGGAACGAGCAGATTCTTCGATTTATGAGTATCCCCCTGATGGAAGATTGCTTCGTCTTCAAACGATGGATGAGACTATTGCTGTTATCAATGGGAATTCAATTGTCAGGCGCGTGTATTTCAAACCAGAAGAGGACGAGGTTCCCCCGGTTGAAAAGGACACGTGGTACATCGTGCCGAGTCAAGTAACGCAGATCTTGCGCCGTCCCGATTTTATTTCTCCCGACACGAAGGGGATAAATGGAGCAAAGCGCGACGAGGGCGGGCAAGTGCTGTCGGTTGCAAGGTTCAGGATGTGTGACGATCTACGAAAAGCACCGAAGTGAGAATTGGTAGACTGGCGAAATGGCTTCTCGTTGTTTTTCCACTTCTATCTGTATTATTTGAAAAAAAGAAAGACTAATCAAGGCGAAAAAATGACATTAAGCGAAATGCTGATTATCGCAGACAACCCATACCCGAAAGCGAATGCGGCAATGTCACGGTTGAGATCGAAGTATCCAAGTCTTGTTCCTACGCCAACACCAACCCCCGCCAGTCCAATTGCAATCGCAAGCATGCCACTTGTAGACGTGAGGATTTCCCTACCCGTCGACGGTGATTCTTGTGCAAGTCGTTTTATTAATGGAGTCTGCAATCCCCCGAACGCCGTCCCTATGGCCATAAAAGCCGTGTCACGCTCTGTCATTACAAACTTGCTTAAATCAACACTTCGAGCGGCTCGGCGTAGTGCAGATTCATATCCGTATTCAACCATTAATAATAATCGTTTCGAATTGTATTTAAATCTTCCGTGCCCGATAAGGCGGTAGTGGGTTCAAGCCCCGCGCACGGTTTTCCTCTCCGGGTGAGACGGGGAGGCAAGGGAGGAATTAAGACATGTCAGTAAGAATCAAAACACGCGCATTCGTTGAACGTGGCGTGTTGAAATATGTAATTCTTTCCATCAAAGGCGTTATGCCGCGGAAGGATTTGCCGTATCAGTATCTTGATGCGGCTCCGTCGTTCTGGATGGTCGACACGGGCAAATCCATCAAGATGTTCAGCGGAGAAACCCTGAGCGTCGGGGGGATTTATCGCAAGGCCACATTCGAACGGTTCATGGCCATGATCGAGGAAGCTGGTGATCGTCTTCGCATGATCAATCAGGAGATCAACGCTGCGAAAGCTGAGGTAGAGAAAGTAGAAACACGGGTTATTTGAGGACGGTCTTGAAAAACCGGGTACAAACTCATAGAGGCGGCGAGGGGCGACCCTTCGCGTCCGGTTTGTCCTTAAAAAACCCATTTGGAGGCAAGTATGGTGAGAAACAACATTAACCACGACGTATCTGAACTTCTTGCGAAGTACGATATTTCAGAGATTCTTAACGAAATTGTGGAGATGAGTTCGGACACGGTAGTACATTCGATGAGAATGTGGTTTAAGCGCGAGCTCACTGAAAACGGTATTGCCGGTGGAAACGCGGAGATTGGAGATGAACTCGACGAAGATGTAGTCGAAGCGATTTTCCACGAGCTTGGTCACGTAAATATGCGTCTCACCAGACTTGAACGTGGAGGGGCTGTAGCTGCTGATGCCGAGTCAAAAGACGAGATGGTTATAACGCCAGAGAAGATGAAAAAAATTATTGAGTTTCTGAAAGAAAAGGAGAAAGAAGATGACAAAGAGTAGTAATGGTGGATTGTGTGCAGTTATTCTTATACTTGCACAGATGGTAATGCTTGTTATGCATTATAGTGGGATGGTATCTGGTTTGCCGTGGTGGGTCGTTTGGTTCCCGGGACTTATCATGCTGACGTGGATCGGGTTTATCGTATTCGTTATCATAGTAATGCTGGTAATCGGGATACTCGGGGCAATATTCCTGAGGTGATATGATGTGGCAGGATATTGCGTTTGCAGTGATCGGGCTTTCGTTTACGGTTATGCTTATTCCACAGGTTGTTGACGCTTTTAACGGAAAAGCCTCGCTGAACTTGTGGACGTGCCTCATCACCGGGTTGGGGTGCGTGGGAATGGGGCTTGTCGACATAACGCTTGATTTGTTCTACGCGTCTGTAGTATCTATAAGTACCGGATGCATGTGGTTTGCGATCTTGTACTATTCCGAGAAGAATAAAGGAAAGCCCGGGTTAGCAGTCCCATGTACTTGCGGAAATTGTTCATGCGGTGATTGAAATGACAGGAGAAGAAAATTATGAACGCATCCTAAAGGATGCTACTGAAATAAAGCACCAGCGCGGGAAGATGTACAGACAGGAACCAAAAGATGTTGTTCCTATCGAGATTCTTGAGGCGGTTGCTTATTTAAAGGCAGTTCGCGGATATGAAGGACTGAGTATTGAAAAGAAGATCGACGAATACACAGACTTAATAAATTACTGTGTCTTTATTATAGAGCGTCTTGAAAGAGAACGCGACGATGCACTGGATGCATAAACTATCAGTGGGACAAAAGTGATTCAAAATGGAAAGGAAACCGATAATAATTGTCGATGTTGATGAAACCCTATGGGCATTCAACGACGCGCTCCGGGAATGTGCAGAGAGCCACGGCTATAAATTCCCAACGCGCGCGCAATGCACAGAGTGGGGGAGTATTTACAAGTACATTCCCAAGCCAGAGGCAATCAAATTATTCGATGAAGTCCACGAGCACCAGCTTGACTTTGCGCCGTTCCCAGATGCAAGGGAGTTTCTCGACACAGTACGAAAACAGTTTTATGTGATCGTTGCATCGCACAGAGATCCATCGGGAATGTCCGTGCTCAAGGAGTGGCTCGATAAATACAATCTCTACTATGACGATGTATTTGTTGGTTTTGACAAGACTGTACTTTTCAAGGATCCGAATGTAGCCGTCGTTGTCGACGACAGGGACGAAACCCTTATCATTGCAAAAGAGCACGGTCTTATTGCCGTTGGTTTACGAAGACCATGGAATGAACATTCGTTCAGCGTGTATACGCACTATGATAAATCGTTCGAAGTTCCACTTCTCCTGTATGACAATCTGATGCAGATCGCGGATTTCCTGTCTTATTATAATCACTTCGAAAGGATCGAGAAACCCAAGGATCCGAGATCAAAGTTTTTCAGGTGAAAAAAGAAAAAATTTAGAGCGGGAGTCCACGCCGCTGTGCAGCACGGATCTGAGCGCGGGTGCCACTCATCGAAGGTGCACTCCAGCGACCAACATTGAATGCGGCGCGAGCGACCCTGCGAGTGCGCTTGTGTCCACCCTTCCGGCGCGGTGCTCCAGCGAGAAGCACACCGCACTTCTTTGCGGCTGCACGGAATGCTTTCTGGGCGCCCTTTTTAGTAGTGATCTTGGTTCCGCGGATCGCGGTCAGGATACACTTCTTGAATTTTGTCGCGGATCCCTTAACGGGTTTGCACACGTAGGCTTTTGGCCCACGCTTGACAATCTTGCCCTTCCGCTTTGTTGCCCTCTTGTGTCGTACCATTTCAATCACTCCGGATGAAATAGGTTACCGGCGCTTCGGCGTCTTGCGGCAGCGCTTTGTGCCTTTCCGGTGTCCATACTTGCAGTGGCGTTTTGCGCCCTTTGCTTTCCTCTTACCAGTGCGCGGACGCTTGAGGCACATTGAACTGCCCTTGCGGTGTCCATACTTGCACTTTTTCATCTTCTTTGCTGCAACCTTGCGACACTTTTTTGTCGCAACGCTGAATGCCTTCCGTGCCTGTTTCGCAGTCTTGATCTTTGCTCCACGAAGCTTGGAAATGAGGCATTTCTTAAAGCCCGGCTTTACCCGGGTGCTTCTGCGTGCCCTTTTAACCATAGTCTGTCTCCTTGGTGCAGACCGCGAGACACAGCGTCCGTGCGTTTTATGGCACATACACTTACATGTCACGTTATTACACCAGATAACGTATAGGAGATATAAGTATTTAAACCCTCTTCAAAATCTTTTTTAAAAAAGTTTTCTTTGGCATGCTTGTACAATGCGTCTGAATTTCGTTCTTGCTGTTTTCACATTATTGAATACCGCGCGGTTCATTTTCCCTATGATACACTTTTTCATACCACGCGATGTTTTATTACTCGAATGATGACATTTGCGGTTGAATGATAGTGCAATCGCTACCGCCTGTTTTTGTTTCCTTCCGGAATGCATAAGTTCGCGGATATTATAACTGACGTATTTCTTTCCGCATTTGAGTGGCATACCATTTATCTGTCAATGTACTATTTAAAATTATTGAAACGTGATGTGTTATATTTTCCTTTTCGCAACTATGCGATCACATATTAAATTCATTCCGTGGATGAATCCGATCAAACCAACATAAAACATTGCATACATGGCAACAACCACATCCGTTGACGATTCTGGGAGATATCCCAATACTATAAGCAATAGTAGCGATCTGCAAACAAAACCGTAGACGAACGTTGTCGGGAGCAAATAAAACCACCACGGTTTTCTCCCCCCGCACTTATCAAAGGTGTGAATTAATTTATACGATAGGATAAAAAGCAGTGATACTAGTAATACCGTTATCACGTCTAATGCTATAATAATATTATCTATCATGATCACACCGACTTCGCTATCAGCACCGCGCCGAGCATTGTCATTATAAGTTTCTCTCCATCGTCGTGATCTCCATATTGTATCTCTTGGTTGAGAATACTTATTAATCTTTCGTTTTCTTCGTCTGACAAATATCCGGATTGGTATTTTTTGAGAAGGGTTTCGAATTCATTTTCGCACGTACTTTGGACAAGTTGCATACAATCTCACCGATGTGTAACCTCTTCCGAAGTTTGGTATAATCTGAACAGGAATATCGCAATTCCTACCCAAAATACCGTCCCAGCCGCCGTTAGATAAGAATCGTATACCATCGGAATAGTACCCGTAATTACAAACAATCTCCCGATTCTGATTGCAAGTTCGTATACGAACAAATAGTGCAATATCCCAAACCACCACGGGATGCGCTCACCGAAAATGTGTGTTATCTTATAACTCGCATAACACAAAAACAGTAACGCGATGATTACGATTATCGCAAATATCATTGACAACATCAATATCATCAAGCCCCCCCGTCTGCCGTTTTCAAAACGGCAAGAAGCATTGCCATAACCAGACGCTCACTCGCGTCGTGATCCTTCTCGAAATCATTCACTTCCACTTCGAGAAGTTTTATCAGATCTTCGTGATGTTCTTTTGGCATTATGCACGAGCAACGTGGGTGTTGGGACTGCGTATGATATTCGCGAATTAGTTGTGCAAGCGGGCTGTCGGCTGCAATGGGATTCCCACGAAGTAACATTGGGGCAAGCTGCTGCCCGAGGGCTGACCAAAAGAGATCCACTTTAGTTTCAAGACGAGCCAGACGATCCTGAACCTGTGCGTTAAAGTGGAAATGTTCAATTAATAGACCTATAATAGCACACGAAATCCCAACAATAGTTCCAACTTCCGAAAGCTCCATATTTTTCCACCTAATCTAAATGAAAAAGAAGTTACTGGAACTTCTTTGTCATTCTAAATTCCTGAGCTTTACGGGCGAAGTTCTCCACCTGTGGCCTACGGAATCCGAGGAACACAGTCTTGATCTGTTCAGAGAGCGTCGGGGGCGGGATGATAATATCTACAACATCCTGAATCTCCTTTTTCGCGATCTGAATCTTCGCGAGAATATCAGTAAGCTCTTCCTGCGACACAGCGCCGTCCTTAATCGAATCGAGAACAGTCTGTGACAGGGTGTTTACAGCCTGAACCGCCTCCTTGAGCGATGTGGCTTCATTCTGGAAGTACCGCGCGACCATCGCGAGCACAACTGAGATGATCAGAAGGATTATTTCTGAATTCTCCATTACAATCTGAATTATATCAACCATGGTTTTTCACCATTATAAGATATTGCAGCGAAAGTATTTAATAGTTCTCCAGCTCACAATATACCATGGCTAAGTCTACGCGAAGCAAACGCAGTTACACCCCCCCGGGAATCCCGGGTAGGAATTATGTTGTGAACCCCAACAGGTGGAGAAAAAACAAGCCGTGGGAAAGCCCAATTCCGTTAATCGGTGATTTATACCCCGGCGGGAAATCGGGATTGTATGGAGATGGTATCGAGCTCCCGGCCACCGGTTCGATTATGAGTCAGGAAGACCCAGAAGGAGCAAAGATTCTTATCGGCACTGGTGTTGCAATACTCGGCATTCTTGCAATCGGGTATTTCCTTGCGAATAGGAAGCAATAATCTTTTTTTATCTTTATCAGATGCGATATTTTGAAAAGTCGTACAGCCATCTGCTAACAACACTTCGTCCATAATCGGTATCCCATACATCTATAATAGCCTCACGTATGAGGATACCATCATCAAAACTGGTATCGTGCGATGCTACTCGTCCTTCAATTGGTTTAAGTCCCGTAGGGTGCAATTCGCATACTGTTTTTCTCCCGCGCCCACGTAAAAAAACACATCTTCCTCTGAATGTTATAAAAGTGGGTGTGGATCCGCGGCGTAATCCACCATATCCAGTTGCAGCGGGAGCGATTATATGCACATCTGGGTTCGGCCAGTGAGTGCGTACTCGTGTGTTTGGTAAATGATAATATCCCGGCTCTACAACATAATCTGAAAGTTTATTGCCGTACCCTTCATCCATCAGACGCTCGATCTCTGATGGCAATCCCCAGCAAGGAGCTTCTTCGCATGCTCTGTTACACAGATAGCAATTACATTCACATTCCGGTATAGACATTAAAAACAGATCCGGGGATTTCTTTGCCGCTTCCTGATCTAACTTTCCCTCGAATCCGAATATACCCATACTATAAAATAACCGCTAGAATATTTAAATGTTCCCACAGAAAACAAACCTTTATTAACTTTGAAAACCAACACATAGTATCATGTGCAGACTAGATGGAGAGAAGGATGCTAATATCTCTAATACTGTTTTACGGGCACGTTCCTCGTGTCGTTTCAGTCTGCTCACCACAGCGCTGACGTTGTGAGAGCGTTTTGTATTGGTTTTTGCCAGCGTGGGGGAGTTTGGTTTAACTCACCTTGTTGCTAACAAGGCTTTCCTTTCGGAAACGAACGTTCGAATCGTTCCGCTGGCGTTGGGTTAGGAGCGGTAATGGAACTGCGCTCGCCCTGTAAGCGAGAAAAAATGGGTTCGATTCCCATCTAGCCCTCTTTGGGTGTATAGCCTAGTGGCAAGGCGTCGGGTTGCAGACCCGAATAGGCAGGTTCGATCCCTGCTACATCCTTCCCGAAAGGGAACACAAAAGCCACGGTGGACAGGTGGCGCGTCAACACGTCCTGAAAACGTGCGCGCTGAAAGGCGTTGAAGGTTCAATTCCTTCCCGTGGCGTTTGCGTCCGTGGCGAAACAGCTGAACGCACGCCGTTTAAACCGGCGCACAAGGAAACATTGGAGGTGCAAGTCCTCCCGGACGCATGGGCGACTGTAGAACAACGGGAGTTCGTCTGACTGAAGATCAGATCACGAAGGTTCGACTCCTTCCAGTCGCGCTTGGGTGTGTGAGAGAGTGGTCAAATCTGCTGCGCTTAGAACGCAGTGCTTAGTGCTTTTACATAGGTTCGAATCCTATCACACCCATAAGGTGCGTGCCAGAGAGGTCAAATGGGATCGGCTCAAACCCGATTGCGCAGGCTTACCCCGGTTCGATTCCGGGCGCACCTATGTTCCAGTGTAGTATAGTTGGTAATATACAAGTCCGTTAAACTTGTGTCGTAGGTTCGAACCCTGCCACTGGAGTAATCAATTATAAAATTAGCGATAATATTTCTTTCTCGGTTTCCGCGTTGATCGGCGCGGGGGAGTAATTATATACCAGAGTCCACATGCCGATAGACTTGACAGTATAGCGCCAATGACAATATAACCGGCATTCGGATCCAACAGCATAAAGTATAAAATAGACATATAAAGTATTTAAATTTATTGGTAATGCCGACCCGGATCTTCAAATTTTTCGTTAGTTGCGGTCTGTTGCCACATATTCCCAATATCTACCAATTTTTCGTAATGATTGGAAATATACGTGCACATGGCTCTTATCATCTCGATTTTGTCCACGTTTTCTGAAGCTTCTTTTGTGCTTTCATCGATATCTTTCTGGAATTCGTCGATCTCTTCTCCGGGCATCTTCCGGACAATCATAACCCCAGCGATAGGCGCGTGGGCGTGTGTATAATCAACACTCCATTCTTCTTCCTTCATTGTAGCCACGAGTGCGACAAGCGTATCAAAAATGGTATCGAGATCGGTAGTTCCGCGGATCATACCGTTTCTTTGGTTTCCATAGTTAAATACTTACCGCATGACGTGATTCATTTTTTACGATTTCCAATCCTATTCTCGTTCCAGATTTTCCAGTCAAGTTCGTCTGGGGTCATATTCATTCCGCGCGCGATTTCAATAAAATCTTTTTCCTTGCTTAGATATGTTTTTGCAACACATCCGTGGGCAGCGAGAAACCGATCAATATGAACATCGATGATTGCGTATTGAGTTTTGTGAATGCGATTACAAAACATGGATGCTAATTTGTACCCAATGCCGGGGCATTTTTGCACCAGTTCGTCGCGCGTCATTTTCATGAGAGAATCACCGTTATGCATGGTGGCGTTTTCGAAAAGGTATCTTGCCGTTTCACGATAGAATCTTAATCCGGATGCCTTACAGGTAAAGATAAGAGATTCGTAACCGGACTTGCAAATTTTGTCAAAATCGAGCAGTCCTTGTTTATCGAAAAACTCATACGATTTGCACACCTTTTCGTATGGCATCGCGCGGTCAAAAAGGCAAAATATAAAAAGTCTCTCTACATCTATCGGCGACCATTCCTCGGGTTTTGGTTTGTCAATTTCGTTATTGCCTTCGTACATGGGTTTCACACAGATACGTGAACATCCTTTTTGCGCCCGTCTAGGCGTATTCTCGGGGTGCCAGTACCATTCGGCTGAAGTCCCTTCCGAATTGCATACGAAGAGTACCCCAAAAACGTACCCGCACTTACAAACATTCTCTTCATTTTGGTAACACTTTTGTTATGATAGTCGACACCATAGAATTCGTCTTTGGTGACAGCATCGAGATGCCTGTGCGAAGTAATCACAATATCAGACCCGTATATCGACCCGAGACTTCGCGTAGCATTAACGGAACTTCCAGCGAGCCGTCCACCTGCGAACCCGTGGGTTGCCACAGCAGAATACCAAATCGGAGTCCCTGCGTGATGGGTGTCGGTTGCCTTTATTCTCCCACCAACTCCCACAAATAGCATGACAATGGGGTCGGCGTAAACATCCATAAGACCGAGATCCTTGGCAAACTGTTTGTCATAATCGTGCCCGATTGCCTTTTTAGACCTTCCGGGATGGTTTGATCCGCCAACAATAGCGAGAATCTTATCTTCGATTTCATATTCTTGAACCAGATCCACGATATATTCGTGCTGCGCTTGCGGTGTCAGGGGTTTCTGATCCCAGAAATCTTCTCCGCCAACGCCACCGGGTAGAGTGTTATTCACGAGATCTCCATTGAAAAGACAATATGCTTCTTCTGTTTCTGCAATAATTTTCAGGTATCCCCTGAGTTTCTTTTCATCAAAATACGGATCTCCAACATGCAGATCACACAGAGGATAGACGTATATTTTGTCTACCTTCGGGATGATCTTCGTTACCACAGGTATCTCTTTCGACATTGTTTTATCACAATAGTATTGGACTTTCGATATTATAAAGCTTGGCGAAAAACGCGAATTTTACGAAATGGGGTGTCAAACCCCAAAAAAAGATTACTTGGGGTCTGATGTGTCCTTGGTGTATGCCGGATCTTTGACATACACGGAACAGGCCTTCTGACCATTGTGGTTCATGGTCTTGACGGCGCCCGCCTTCGTCTGGATGGTGACATCCGGATAGAACGTGTGTCCGTAGTATTTCGAAGTTCCCTGAGCAAACTCATAAGTGTGCTGCACGGTCTCCATTGCGAGTCCGCCGCAGAAACTCTTGAAGTTCCCCTTGACGATTGTGCCGTCGTCGCACTTAAGTGCGTACTCAGTCACAATCTGTTCCCCCGACCCGGGAGATGCAATAATCACAAACGTTACCGTAAGCGGAGAATAACCTGCGCTATACACGGGGGTGATGTACATCCCCGGTTCAACTGCCCCCGTGGGGCGGGTGTTGGTGCCTTCTGGCATATAGTCGACCATTTCTTTTCACCAATACACATATATGCACTGCGAATATTTAAATGTAACGCGCGCTTTTCAAGAAAAGGTTGAGGAGACGGTTACATTTATAAAATTGTAGCGCCTATAGTATTATAATATATGCCACCACCGAAAAAGGGAACTCCAGAATACGAAAAATGGTTGAATTCTCCAAAAATACTTGCATTCGGGGACTGGTGCTCAAAAGTAAGACGTGGTAAAAATCACCCGAATTATGGAAAATCCATGTCCGAAACACAACGCGCTAGTATATCGTTACGAATGAGAGGAGAAAACAATCCAAATTTCGGGAAATTCGGAACAGATAATCCATGTTACGGCAGAACGCCGTGGAATAAAGGCAAATCCTGTTTATATACAAGCGGAGAAAAGTCACACTTCTGGCGCGGCGGCGTATCATTTGAACCATATTGCCCAAAATTCAACGAGCATTTTAAACGACGTGTCAGATCTTATTACAATAATCAGTGTGTAAAATGTGGAAAAACGAAAGAAAAAAATGGAAAGGAATTGGATGTACATCACGTCAATTTTGACAAGCAAACATGCTGTAAAAACGGAGAAGAAATCACAGATAAAAAGTTTGTAGCGTTGTGCGTTTCCTGCCACAGCTATGCTTCTAATCACCCGGGGTGGGCAATTGAATACTACACAAAACTTGTAGATGAAAAATATAATGGAATTTCATATTTATCAGAAGAAGAATATATAAAACGCACCCGCGCATCTTAAAATTTGTATTTACCAGTCGGATCTTATTTCACTATCGTATATAATGTCTGGTTCATATCTCGGTATTTGCATTCTACTTTGATAATATTCACTTGGGTTATCCACATTTACAATTGACAATTTTCCATTCCATCCCGCGCCGGTATCACAAAGAGTTAAGTTATTGAATGTTATGGGATGTGTTATACTTTTATCTATCATCTGGGTACTGGTATGACCTATAAACACATGCTTGTATCCTCGTATCTTGTGCTCGCGCGCATACTTGATAAGAGTCCTGTCCCACGTGATAAACTCACGAGTTTGGTTCTTTATCGGAGCGAGCGGGTTGAAACCACCATGGACAAATATATTTTTTTTCTTGTCCACGTAATATGTGCGCGCGTTTTCTATGAGTTCTCTGTGCGCGCGGGGGACATTTTCCCTGTCAAAATCGTAAGATCGTAACGTCTCTAGTCCGCCTTGATTTGTCCAGAGTGGAAACTCATTACCTCCATTCATCCAACCCAACCCCCACGTGTCATGATTACCTCGTATATCGATACGATTTGGTATCCGAAGCAACAGATCTAGGCATTCGCGCGTTTTCATTCCCCCATCAACTATATCCCCGAGGGTAATAAGGAGATCACGTTCAAAATCGAATTCTGATTTTAACAGCACTTCCAGTAGTGCGTTGTATCTACCGTGGATGTCGGCTATGCAAAAGCATCTTGGTTTCACAATACATTATATATATGAACAGAAACTTTATATAAGTATGCCTCACTCGTACGGGGGTATTTCTTTCTTGCGATACCCCCAGAACTCCCCGTGGGACTGCGCGCGCATCTCGATTGTTAACAAATCTATCTCTTCGAGCAACTCCCCGCGCTCTTCCACGAGATCGTTTATGATTTCGCTTGAAAGCTTGCTTACCATCTGAACATTTGCATAAACGTTCGGGTTTTGCTTGGCAATTCGCATCCATTCGCGCAGGTTGAGTATGCGTGAAAATAAATCGTCTGTATCGAGCATAGTAAGCATTACCATCATCCTTATATTACCTGTGTCTCTTATATATTTAAACCTGTCGCACTATATGTCGAAATCCGATTCGGCCTCGAAATACCTATATACTTGAAGTGACATACTCTGTAGTTTATGTCATTCACAATTGACAGCCAGATGATTGGAAAGGTTGTTATCATAGTCTTTGCAATCGTCGGATTTCTGTTACTTGGAAACATGGCGTTGAGCGGGTACGTGAACCACGCGGCTACTCAACAGGTTGCAATAACAGCAACTCCCGTTCCCACGCAGGAACCAGCACCGGCCACTATCATCGTACAGCAGCCGATGTACCCGCAGATTATGAATCTCGTAGTTCTTTCGACAACCATGTCGAATGGAAGATATGCCGCAGTAACCACACAGGGCAACCTGCTTTATCTCCCGAACTATGCAACATGGAGTACTATCTACCCGGAAAACATGTATGCTTTCACCGTTGTCGGTCAGGATAACGGGGCGTATGTTGTCTCGAATGCTTATCAGCTCACAGACGTGTATCAGCATAACATGGCATTCCAGACGTATCATTATACTGTCGTAGATCATATCCCAGCACCGATTGTCATTCGCCCGGCTCCGGACTATCACGAGTTTGATAGGGTCATCATCCACAACCCGCCCTACGATATGCCGAATCCTCCGCATTACAACCCCCCACGGGATTTTCGCGACGCTGAACATCCACATAACGAGCCAGTGACTCCGGTTGTTCAGCCAACCCCGAAACCGTTCCCGACGCACACGCCGACGCACACGCCGACCCCTACGCCGAGTCCGACCCCCACTCCGAGTCCAACTCCGACTCCGGTACACACACCCCACGTTCCTCTGAACATGGGTGCCGCAGTGATTTGATGGAAGTATCCTTCCATCTTTCACCAAATTTCCAAATACACTCTATTTTGAGTCCCGTTCGTCAATTTAGACACGGTTAGATTTATTTAGTCATACGACAAATACTTATACATGCAAGAAGGTAGTGTCTATAGGATCCCAACACGAAAAGGATTTGCGAAAACGCGCATAGACAAAACGAAGACGTGGAAGGACGTTTATGGAAAGGCTTGCTGTGCCGTGTGCAAAAAACATTTTGGGGAAGGACATTTATATACATTGGACGGCAATGGTAGCGGCAAAAAGGGTTCGAAATATAAGCATTGCAATTGCAAGCATCCAAAACAGTTGGAATAGGGATTTTATTTAGTGCCTGCGATATCTACGCTCGTTTTTCTCAGAAAACATATACCAAGCCACCGCACCCGCTATAGCAAATACCGCAAGCATGCCCGCGTTCTGAACTATTCCTTCTGGAACAGCCATAGATGCTGCCCTCGGGACATTCATTTCACTCCCATCACAACCACATGCCAGCGACCGCGCGCGCCATGGATTCTCCGGGTCTCCCCAACGTTCCGCGGCGTACGCGCGCGGATATAGTCTCCTATCCTGCTCACGAAGCATGTCGTAGTATGCATAAGTCATGTCCATTATTCTTTCCTCCCGCTATTTCCACCTGAAAATACGACAACTCCCAGAAGAGCGATGCCCAATAGGGAAACCATCGGATTTTTGTCATAGAATGATTTTAGTGTTGCAAATATGTCAGTTCCACCGACGACACCGGCGCCGCATTTCATTGTGGCATCATCAACCCACATGCCATTTGAACAAATCTGTCCAATCGAACCAGCACACTGTTTTAAACCCTCTTCACATGTATTCGCTATCCCGCCGTTGTTGGATATAATATCCCCTTGGATGATTTCGCCGGTCGTGGTATTCTCTCCAGTCGGGTTTCCACCGATATTTCCGGCACCACCACAAGTGTTAATTGATGTATCGTTGACCCACGCGTTGTTTACACAGCGCTGCCCGATTGCCCCGTAACATCGTGTGCCCGCTGTGCATTGCTCCATATTCGACCCGGATCCTCCAACTCTTACGGAAGCCCCAACATCTGATTTTCCTTTAATCGATATTGTCGATCCGGCAGACGCGCACGGTACATTTACGGAATCGTTGATTCGTTCTCCGACATTGTGAATATTCACAACCCGATTTTCAAGCACCACGCGACCATCCACATACACGTCGTAATATGCCATTCCATTTCCCACGTTTGTCGCAGTAGCTCCAAATGTCACGGTGATATACCCGGGTGTTCCAGCATTCCCGCAGAAACAATCTCCCGCAAGCGAAGCTCCAGCCCCGTAGCATGTCAAATTACTTATCTGGACGCTCCCGGCTTGGGTGTCAGTTGAAGAAACGTTTACTGTCCACGACAGAATATTTGCACTTTTGGCAGTTACAGTGATAGACCCGGATCCCGGAGCAACGGTACGGTGACTGATTGCGTATCCTCCGAGAGAGCCGTTGTATCCGCTCGCATAAACGGTTTCTTTATAAACACCATTTTCACTCCATTCGATTTCCACCGGGCTGCTGCAAAAACCAGTGTTATCACATTTGGCGCATGCAGAATCGAAGGTCAAAACGAATTGCAGATCGGCGCCGGGTCTCGCCGTTCCATCCGGGGCGAATCCTTCGTGACGGAGTGATGTCAAATTACAAAGTACCATTATTTATCCACCATCTTGATAAGATATAAACCGCATAGCTATTTAATTCTTTCTCAACGGGTTAAGTTTATAACCACGAAAGTCAAACCATATTACCATGGGAAGACAAGTCCGCGTGTACGAAGTGGGTGGGGTTATACGTGATCGAATCCTCGGAATACCTAACAAAGACATTGATTTTGCAGTAGAAGCGAAGAATTACGCGGAAATGCGTGAATTTGTTCTCGACCACGGTAAGATTTTCATGGAACAGCCGCAATTCTTTACCATCCGCGCGCATGTCAATAGCGATTTGTTTGGAAAAATACCGGGTGCGGATTTCGTTTTATGCAGAAAGGAAGGTAACTATACAGACGGAAGAAGACCAGACAAGGTATATGCCGGAACAATTTATGACGATCTCGCGCGCAGGGATTTCACGATGAATGCAATTGCCGTGGATGTTGCCACAGGAGAAGTTATTGATCCTTATAACGGATTACGCGATATCGAGGTAAGAACAATAAGGTGTGTTGGAGATCCCAAAGACAGGTTTTTGGAAGATGCCCTCCGGATGCTGCGCGCGCTTCGATTTTCTATAACGAAAGATATGTATCTCGTCAACTCAATTACAAATCTCCTTAGAAATGAGTATTATATCAACCTTCTTGATAAAAATATATCGGAAGACAGAAAACGGGATGAACTATACAAGATGTTCAAGCATAACACGCTCACTACAATGGAGGTCTTGTGCAAATACCCGGGTATCATGCACGCTTTGTTTTCAAGGCCGTCTGGGTTGTGGTTGAAACCAACGAACGAGGGACGATGAAAATGTACGGCGACGGGGTGTGCCCCTTTATTGAATCCATATCGAAAGATGGGACACTGAGGAAATGCATAAAATCAGAATGCGAATTGTGGGACGAGTATGAAACGCAATGTTCCATTAATTTGTGCTTGAGAGTTCTACGCTTAAAATCCTAATTTTTCACGATAAATTTAAATAGCGTGGAAGTGATTATATCTATTGATTGGTGATCTATGACAAATAGTGGTTCCGCGATAGCTGCAATAAACACGGTGAACGTGAACGAGTACCTTCATAACATTAAGGAGGGTCAGATAAAAAACTATATCTGGGATGCTGGCGCGTCCGCTTGGGTGAAAGACCCGGGCACAGTCCTCAACCTTTCTGGTGCTCAGATAACCGTTGATATATCTGGAGATCTAGTATGGTGCGTCGGTCAGTCTGGAGCCGATGTTATTGCAACCATATCCGGGGATGCTGTCACCGTATCCGGTAATTGGGTTGATATAAGTGGGAGCGCGGTTTCGATTTCAGGCAACGCCCTTACCGTATCTGGAGACTGGGTGGACACCAGCGGCGCATACTTCGCGTCTGGTCAGTGGGTTGAAGCATCGGTATCGGGCAATGTCCTTACTGTGCTTGTATCTGGTGGAATAGTGCGCACTGTCTCTGGAAACTGGGTGAATACAAGCGGAAACTACTTTGCGTCTGGACAGTGGGTTAAAGCATCGGTATCTGGAAACGTTCTTACCGTGCTTGTATCTGGTGGAATAGTTCGTACAGTTTCCGGAAACTGGGTGAATACAAGCGGAAACTACTTTGCATCCGGACAATGGGTCGAGGCATCGGTATCCGGGAACGTTGTAAATATTTCGGGTGAATATGTATACAATATAATCAACGTGGATAGAGTCAGCGCGGTTGGATCCGGAGCCGTATCTCTCACCTATACTGCCACCGAACCGAGATACTTTGAATATGCTGAATATCACGCGACAAGTGGAATCGACACGTCGAATAACCTGTTTGTTATAAATCATGTGTCGGCAGAAAGCGGTTATTCGGTAGTAATGTACTCTCTCGATATGAAAACATCTGCTGCCACAGATTTATTCTACCAACCAGATTCCCCAATGGTGCTCATGTCTGGGGATGGGGTTAAACTTGTGTGGGATAATGCAAGCTCTGTTGCATACTATGCGCGTATAACCACGAGGCGATAACCCATGGGTGCGCATGTAAATGGCAAAAAGACAGAGACTGTGTTAGACCTAGAGACCACCGGGAAAACATATCTCGGAAGTAAAACCCCAATACTTCCGTCGCGGCTGTTAGATGGTGACACGTGGGTTGCCGGTCGGGTGTGGGGTGGAAAAGGAGTTATAAGTCAAGCCAATACATGGGGGGTCAGTTTATATACAATTCCATCAACCGGATTCGGAACATCAAGAACCGGAACTTGTACGTATGATTATACTGGAGGAACATACGAAAATCTTATACACAATCACTGCATCCGACGTTGGAAAAACCGTAATTATACAAGACGGAACTCACACCGGCGGGGTGGCAATGATAGATGAATTCGTCAACGCCTCAAATGCAACTGTGGAAACGTGCGGGTGGAACGCAGATCTCGCTGCTGGAACTGGCATTGTCATTTATGACGATTACCATTCATTTACAAGCCCACAGTTAAAGGTAAACAATATTGGACAGACCTGCGAATGGGAAAATAATGCATACGGCCATACCGGGGAATATGCTACAAAATTGTATTGTGACGCATCCGGGGCACTTGTGACCAATTTGAGACTCGAAACACACGCCCAAGGGTTTTCAAACGTTGATAGTTTAACAATGCGACATGAGACGGGCGCTCTTGCTTCTGGAAATCTTTCAAAAGTTATACGGGTTAATGTCGACGATGAGTTATGCACGTCGTCTGGCGCCGAGGTAGATGGGTTTAAATTTACCCGCACCAAGGGGAGTTCTCCAGCACTTGTTACAGCAGTTAATGTAGGGACAGCCTTTACAAATGCACTTAAAATAGATGGTGCTGTTTCCGCAAATCCAACACAGGGATATGAATTTTTGTCCGGGTATGCAACCGTGATAGATCATGTAAATTCCGCCGGAACGAGCGGAGACGACGCATTTGTTAATGCGGCTGTCAATGACAAAATGTTTACATCCAACTTGTGCGGTATTGTGATTGGTTCTGCTTCACCATTTGCAGTTATCGAGTATGTTGCTCAAGTTAACGGAAGTGCGACAATTACCCCGGCTTGGGAATATTCTACCGGGGATGGTACTTGGGCTACACTCACAGTGTCCGATGCGACCAACGGGTTTGTGCGTTCTGGTAAAATTTCATTTACTCCTCCAGCTACGTGGGCAGCATCGGCGCATGTTGGAGACGGTGGTGGGGGAGCAGCAATTACAAGTGCATATTATATACGGATCCGAAGAACAAAAGCTGCCAACATCGCAACTCCAGCCACAGAGCAATATTTTAAGACATATCCAAGTGCGTCTACAACAGATACACTACTTCGAGGCGATGGAACGTTGAAATTGGCGGTAATGGCAGATGCAGCCGCCCCGGTGGATTCGATCTATTACAGCACTACGGCAAGCTCGATGGTGTGGAAAGATGCTGGTGGAGTACATTCATTCTTCTAAACTTTTGGGGTGCATATGCGCAGAGAATATATACCAAAGGGTTACATCGGAGCGTTGGGAAAAATAAACCAGATTGAAAGGGATATGGCAGTACTTATTTTCAAACGTTTTGGAGACGGGGAATTTACTTGTGAAACCGTGCATAACATTAAAAAACTATCTGGGTTTAATTGTCAAACATTCAGATCGTGGAGAGGTGACAACATAGTGGAAATTGTAAGGTATCCGCGCCAACACAACTTGAAGGGAAGAATAAAAACTGGGAACACGTGGAGATTCACGAGCTATGCACTGCGTTCGTTCATGCTCATGGGGTTATACGAGTGATCCCATACATTTAAATAGTTTTCCAGACAGATATTGAGATGATTGCGATGGTAAGTATAAACGAGTTTGGGTTCACGGAAGTGGTGGAAGATACTCTGCCGTACTATGCCGTGGGATGGGTAGAAGCTTGTACCGGATGCTGCGAGTATAAGCAATATATTCCCCCGGCGGGATGGGTGGTTGTAGGGAGTATTGCTGGAGAAGCAGGAAGTCACGGTGTTGCTCCGGGGGAACCTGCAACCAGAGTACAGGTTCAGCCAGTTGGCGGTTTTTCAGATCCGACAGCCCCGAAAGTCCGCGGCTGCTGCGGATGCAATACCTTTATGGGTGGGTGTGATTGCGATGGCTCCATCGGAGAAACATGGTGCCCGGAACAGCAAAAGTGTATAAACGTAGCAAACGGAGAAGTTTGTCAGCCCATCCAGCCAGTGAATGTAATATTAGTCGCAGCAGAGAAAAGCCTCATCGCAACAGATTCTACCCCGACCAAGTATCTTATCGATTCCCCGGAAGGATCCGACTGTTACCCAGTAGCCGGAAAACCTTGGGTGTGTGGCGGAGGGAAATTAAATGCAGACATGTATGATCGATACGATTGTATCAATGGGAAAATAACATTTGTCGAACACAATTCTACCCGCTGTGGATATCAGTCACCTTCAGAAACCATTGGATATGAATCGGCGGCATTCAATACCATCCAAGAGGGAGATACTTGCGATTATACAACCACGGGCGCTCCGTATAAATGTGGGGAGGTTGGTGGCGCGCAGGAGTACGACCGCTTTGACTGTGTTGGCGGAAAACTTACCTTCGTAGAACACAATTCACTCCAATGCGGGTACCAGACTACCGACGAAGTTGTAGAAAAACCGAACTGGCTCTTGTACGGGGTGGTTGGACTCGTCGCAATGGCCGCATTCGGCGGAGTCGCATATGCAATTCGTAAAACTGAGGGGAGATAACTATGGGTAACTTCGGATATATAACAACAGAAAACACCCCTCCGTTAAACGCATTTAAATATACCGAGATACTCGACGATTCTCGTCCTTACTACATAACCGGGTATGCAAAAGGTACTTTCCCGGGGACGTACGGTGAATATCTTCCCCCAGAAGGATGGCGCGTCAAGTCATGTATAAAAATGGAGAATGGGACACACGGAATGGCAGCCGGGGAACCCGTAGTTCTTGTAACATGCGAACGCATTGCGATATCAGTAATGAAATCTGCCGATGTGGAAGAAACCAATGAATCCACATCCGAGCTATATCAAAAACCTTCGAACAGGATTGTAATAAGCGGGAAAATTTACACTATAAACGCAGCAACGAGCAGAACGAAAATTATAGAAACCGGAACCGGGCTTGTATATAGTGTATCTGGTCTATCACTCGCAAATCTCGGATATACCGAGGGGGAAGATATTGTAGCAGTAGTATACAAATATGATAGTTCTGACAATGTTGGGTGTCTTGCGGAATTCATAGATATACGCAGGGCTAGCGAACCGGAAAAGGCCACGGAAATTATACGCGAAGATGCGTGGTATGCAAATCGGGAAACTGTAAAGATGCTTACCGCTGGATCTGCAATTGTTGGCACCGCGGCGTTGCTATACTTGGCTTTTTCAATGGAAAACGGGAAGTAGACCATTTAAAAAACGTTTTGGGGTGCACAACCGCGCGCGCCAGATTCACTTTTTATTACATTCTACATTTAAACTCATTAAGAGTCCATGGTCTTTATCCATATGCGGAAGATAAGCTTGGGAATAATCATCGTAATCCTTATGAATGGTTTGTTTCCAGTCGTACCTGTGAATATTCACGAAACCAACACTCGATAACAGTTTCGATAAAGACTCGAAATCGAACACGATGTGGTGGTAATTGTACTGGTAATCCTGACCTCCATACAACAAACCAATGAGCAATTCGACATCTTTTTTCTCCTGATATATCTTTACTATAGCCTCGAAATCTGGAACAGCAAGTCGTAACGTCCCTCCGGGTCTTAGTACCCTGTGCCATTCCCTGAGGGCAGTCTTGCATTCATATCGCTTGAAATGCTCAAGTACATGCGAGGCATAAATCAAATCCACGGAATCGCTTTTAAATATACTCAAATCATCAAGCTGACATACATAATCCGAATGATTAAACTTCCGCGCGTCGATATGAATAAACCCGGGGATGAATTTTTTCCCACACCCGAGATGAAGGTTAGTCGGAGTCATGTTTGTTCCCTATACGATCTTGCTTTAGATTGAAATTGTTCAGATTTGGTTCGTCCCAGTTCACATCTTCCCATTTGATTTTATCTCTGCTACTGCAATTCTCCATGGCGTTGAACATATTACTAACACCATCCTCTTTGGTTTTCCATCTCTTGTGATCTACATAATAACAGTAATTTTCTAAATCGACCATAAATTTATACCCACGTTTCATAGCTTGATAAACTACAACACGGTGAGTAAAGTCTCCTTTATAATCACATCGTTCATCAAAGCCATTGATATCTTCGAAAAATTCCATAGGGAACGCCCCATAGAAAAATTCATATGGCAATTCCATACCGGGAGCTGTGACAGGATCAAATTCGGTTGTGAATATTGTTTTATTAGTACGGGTAATCAATTCCCTGCCCGGTATAAACAACCCATCTCTATATCCGGGTGTTGTAAATGCAGTACGTTCAAATCGACCAGAATCCGGCTCGGTGAATGTTTTCCACCCGTCGAATTTCGGTTCAAATATAGATTCGTGCCCCGGGTTAAACATTCCGTGGTATGATATTTCCTTTCCAATTGCAGTTACAAGCATATCCCTGCTTTTGCGATATAATGTATCCCATCTCGCGAGTGATTCCGGGGGAATCCATATATAATCTTGAAGAAACACTGCAATATCCCCGCTCGACTTCAAAAGCCCGGTGTTGAACACATTTGAAAATGGATACGGTGTATCCGTGTAATGTTTTTCTTTGGACTTGCCATAATATGAAATCGGTATCCCCGTTTCCTTTATTAGCTCTTCTAAATTTCTATTTGGAAGATCATCTACGACAATAAGCTCCCAGTCTTTAAACGTCTGATTTTTAAGGCAGTTGATTAAAATATCAAATCCGCCGAGCCGGTTTGTCGGGTAGATGACACTTAGCATTATTGTTTTCTCCACACTTCCGATTTTATCCACGTTTTTAAATCTGAATCTCGTTCCAGATTATAATATGTTCGTCCTGAGTACCGGGGATCATTTCTATACTTTTCGTATAAACTACTACCCGGAAGCGGGAGAAACGATGAAAGTGTAACACCGTCTGGTTGCGTGTCGGTAACGAATTTCTTTGTAAGCTCCGTGTCTTCCGCGGTTTCCGTTGGGTACAATTCCATGAGGAATATTCTTGCTTTCATTCCCGCATTCTTTATAGTCTCTATGGCTTTTTTATTTGTTTCAACATTTGTCTTTTTATTCATGTCATTGAGAATTTTCTGGCTCCCAGACTCAATACCAATCTGGACATCCCTGCACCCACTAGAGTACATTTCCCTTGCCATGCGATCTGGAATAGCATCAGCTCGCGTCATGCATGACCAGTAAAAACCCTTCCCTTTGAGCAAGCTGCAAAAATCATACACCCGCTTAGGATTTACAGTAAAGCAATCGTCGTAAAACCGCACTTGATTTATATCATACTTCTCGCGCAGTTCGAACATTTCGTCCACAATATTCCTCGGACTTCTCCACCGAAAATATTCGTTCTGTGGGACTTTGCAACAGAAGTTGCAACGAAACGGGCATCCGCGCGACGAGATCATCGTTGTTGTGGCTCCATCTCCGGTGTACCGATCCATATTTACCCCGGAAACATTCCTAAGCTTTTCTATAGGAACGAGATCCCTATCGGGAAATGCAAGCGAATCTAAGTTTTTTATTACTCCCCCACCAATAATTCCCCGCGCGCCATTGGACAGTACGTTTGCAATTTCCGTATCGGCTTCCCCGGTAACAAGAGCGTCCGGGTGAAAATCTTCATATGTCTGTATCGGATCTATTGTAGCTTGCGCACCGCCAACCACAACCATTCCATCCTGAATAGAATTCCTAACTCCGAGAGCGGATTTGTATGTAGCATGCAAAACTGATATTAAGTGATAATCCGCATCTGGAACCGTGTACGTCTCTTTATCTGCCAAATCGACAAACCTGCAATGGAACCCAGCGCGCCGTAATGCTCCTCCAAGATACAGCAGCCCAAGTTGTGGGTACGCATTCGGATCATACAGCTCAAGCGCTGGCGGGTTAATTAAATTTACTATTCTCATATCACCACTCGGATCCACTTATAATTTGCTCGTACAATTTTCTGTATCTTTTGGCCATATTGTCCCTACTGAATTTAAGAGATCTATCCCTGCATACCTGTGAAGATATTTCAAACCCGGGTGTTCCTATTTTCTTGCACATTTCTGTAAATTGTTCCTCGGTTCCAACAACAAACCCCGCTTTCCCATTATCCCCGACAACTTCACGCAGAGCCCCGTCATCAAGAGCGATAACAGGTGTTCCCATGGCGAGACTTTCACATGCGACGAGGCCGAACGGCTCGTGGAAATTGCTTGGAACGAGTGATGCTTTTGCAGATTGAACAATCTCTACTTTCTTGTCATTCGGCAAATCTAAATGCAACGTCGCAATACCATTACTGTTATCACACATTGTTTTTATAGTTTCAAGAAACGCCGGTTTGTCTACGAAAGATCCTCCTATGATATCAATGGGGGTATTCGCTGCAATTGCAGCGCGAATTGCAAGATCTGGTTGCTTGAATTCGCTGATTCTGCCAACAAACGCGAACCGATCTTCCTTCTTATCGGAATATTTGTATTTGTCAATGTCGATCCCGTTATATACATATTTCGAACTCCACCCCTGCATTTGGTATTCCTTGCTCATGTACTCCGATATTGCGATAAGGTTCACTTTACCTATCTGCGGTGGTATCGCGTTAACCTTCCAATCGAGGTGCCCGTGGTGGGTATGGCAAATTTTAATCGAAGGTTTCGTCATTTTTGCAAGATAGGGGAATGCGAACCACGTGTGGCAATGCACAATGTCGAAATGTTCGAGTTCGTGGACATACTTGTTGTAAGATTCTCCCTCAAGCTGGATCCAATTTACATCCACGCGTTCTGGGGCTACTACGGTTTCGAATAACTTCCCCCCATCAATATGACTGCCGGGAGGGGCAAAGAGGGTAACATCGTCCCCTCCTTTTGCAAGTGCGCATCCGAGATCGTAAACGACTTGTTCGAGTCCCCCATATTTATCCGGCGGCGTTTTTAATAACGGGGGTGATACGAGTGCGATCTTCATAATTTCACAGCCTCCATCACAAGAGAGATGTCCGGGTGACTAACAATCGTTTCGTTCTGCATCACTAACGATTTTGAATGGAAGGGATCCGAAATCTCTATATCGACAAACCCCGCGTCTTTCAAATCCGAGCGCAAGCTGCACGCGCTGTACAGCCGTTCGTGGTTGCTCATTGCAACTTCACAAAATTTATCCATATCACACTTGGCGCGCTCTGCTCCCGGACTAATGTGTTTTAGGTAGTCGAGATTTCCATCTACACACTGACGCATAAGCAGTTCCACGTTTGGAACCGCTATTCGTATTCTCCCACCGGGTTTCATGATGCGATAGCATTCTTTTAGAAGATTCCTCGCGTCTTCCTTCTTGAAATGCTCAAGCGCGTGTGATGTAAATATCAAGTCAACAACCCCGTCTCCAACCGGAAATTGTTTGGTAGCGTCGTGTTGATTAAATATATAGCAGCTGCGCTCTGCAAACTTCCCCAAATCCAAGATATCGGTATTCGTCCACCCGTAGTGAAACATATTTATGTATGATCCGATATTTAATTTTATTAAATCTGTCCCATCGTATGATACCGTTGGCAAAGACACCACGTTTCCAGCATCCCCCACAATATTCCCACTAATTTCAACCACATGAGACGGATCCGCTTGCTTAAATTTATTTACCCACCACTCTTTAGATTCGTATATTACATGGGTGTTGTCCCCCATGAACCCTTCTCGCGTTTGCCCACTGTCTGTTATAGGCATACCGTGTAAACTTCTGTTGCTAATGCGAGTTATTTCTTTAATTACATCGTCAATATGTTCGTAGCTGATATGTTCCATGACGGAATCCGAAAAAACCATATCGAACTCTTTGTCTCCGAACGGATACGGTGTATATTCTATATCGTGCGGAATGAATGTATCTACCGCGCGCGTATAAAAACAATGTTTACTTCGTTCGAGCACGCGCGTGGGTACTCCAGATGCTATTAATTTTTTTGCAACATACCCGCGAGCTCCTCCAAGTTCGAGTACATTCTTCGGTTTCATGCTTACTATTCGATTCACTGCCGCAAAATGCTCTCCGAAATCGCGAAATCCTTCACTGCGATAGCCAATGTCTTGATTATCACATTCGAAATATTCTCTGTCAAACGTCATTTTTTCACCCTGTCACTCCATGTAGGTTCTTTTTTGTATACGCATGTGAATCAATCCGCCCTGCTCGATCATATTCTTTATACTCCATTTTCTGTCGTCGTAGAACAGAACAGACACTAACGATTGAACTGTGCTTGCCCAATAATGGTAACAGTTCTTGTCGGACAACCCGTATGCTCCGCGCTCTTCCGGAACGGTTATAAACAGATCTCCTCCTATTTCGAGCATGTCGTACATTTTTTCAATGCAAAACAAAGGATCTTGCATGTGCTCAAGCACTTCAAATGCAAATATGGCATCATACAGCTTATCTGTTTTGTAATCTTCAAATTTTATGTTGTGGGCTGTCATATCAAATCCGCTTTTGCGCAGCGTTTCAGCAGATGCAGATAGCGATTCGTATGCATCTTTGAATGAATCCACGGCATCAACGGCGATTGTATTTTTTACATCGGCTCCCCATCGTTTTTTCGCCATGAGTATAGACATTCTACCATTGTACGCCCCGACGTCTAAGCATCTCCTGTAATAAAAACCACTTGCAATCAAAGAATCTATCAAAGCACTTGCCCATTGGAATCTGAACGCACAAGCATTGGCAGATAGCGTTTCCGGATTCAGCACTTCGCGTGTAAGCAGTGTTACGTACTCACCGGCCTGATCCGCGGTCATTGGTCTTCCCAAAATTCGCTTCAATATAATCACACACTTGGAAGTGTTACCGTGTCTTCTGTTACTTTAACCATAGAAATGTGTCCACACTTTACATCCCCGTCGGCTACAACCTGAAATCCACAGCTCCGCGCAAGCATGCAGAACCAGAAATCTTCCGAAACTGTTTTCATAAGTGGCATCGGAAGATTAAATTTGTCCATCACTACGTCCGGCCTCTCTTTAGTCCAGAAAAATAATGGGAGATCCGGTCGTTTCTTTTTAATCTCCTCAATAACCTTTCTGTGAATGAGCATACAGCCAGTCCCGATCACGTCTACCTCAAATAGATGCCCCTGCCACTTGTCGACTGGTACAAATGCATCCGCTCCAGACGGATCTTTACCCTGCATCCATGCCGCCCAGAAAAATCCATTCGGTTTCTTTGCTTTGTACAGACCACTCACAATCGGAAGGTTATCCTGAAGCAGTTTCTGCAACGCGTCCTTCGGAAGAATGACGTCGGAATCGATAAAAAACAACCACTCGAATCCGGCGCTCATCGCAGCGTTCACCATGCTTTCGCGTGTCACATCGATGGGCATCCCGCGAGACATGAATAACTGAGAACCCATCGGGAGCGGGAATTCTCTCATCATAAGAGCCCACTCGCTCGAAACCTCTCCGGTGTGTGGTATAAGCACGGCAACGCTTTTGGTAACAGGTGCGCCGGGGGGCACTGGCGACGTGCGCGCCTGCTGCCCGATTACGGTTGGTCTTCCTATAACTTGTTTCCCAGATGAAGTACTCCCCGGGGTTTCATTTTGCGGAACTGCTTTTATCATTTCCCATGCGGCTGGCAATTTTATACACTCCTTTATTACGCGTGGGATCGCGGAGTATATAAATATGACGAGTTTTAGTGAAAAAGAGAAAAATTATTCGGTGAGTTCTACGATCTCGGTGTTGTATGACGCGAGGATCATACCCGATGTCATGTCGTTCCCGAAAATGGATCCGTCAAACAGGAACCGAACGAACTGCTCTCCGTCGTGACTTTCCACGACAATCGGGCGCCCAGACCGGGATGTGCGCACTTCCTCTCCGGAGTGGTGAACACTGTCGGTTTCGATTGACTGATACGGGAGAGTCGTGCTGCTGGTATCCATGTGCTGGATGTGGACGGTCGCGGGATTGTGCGCAAACACCTTTGATTCCCAGATCTTCATCGCGCATCCTTTCGGGATGCGGATAAATGTCGCATTGCCGCTCCACAGGGTACTGTTGAGTACAAGCACACCACTCGTCTCAGTTGTTAACTGCGCGTTTGTGGTTACGGAAGAAGTCCTCCCATAAATTTCAAAAAGTTCGGACACCATTATAGAAGCACCCCCTTGGATACAACATCGAAACTTGCAAGAATCGCGCTGTACTCCTTGATGGCCTGATCGCGCTTGAGATTCGGATAGACAGAGAACCCGTCGAATCCCCACGTCTTCTTGAGACCCTGCGTTAACGTAGAGTCCGCGGTCGTTACCGGGAGGCTCACCCAGTGAGACGGGTAAGACTTAGACAACACATCGAAGATTAACGATGCGCTGTTCGGGATTTTGACAATGTATTCGGCATAAACAAACTCAACCCCGGTGCGGAGATTCAGGTTGGTATCGTTTCCGAATGTATATCCGTAGTGCATCTCCGGGAAGTGAATGGTTTCCATTTCCCCAAAGCTGTAACCGAATCCGGTCTGATAGTTTGCACCACCAATAACGCGTTCCTTCTGGAACCTGCTCTGATTAACACCCTTCGGGATCTGCAACCCAACACGCACGAACCCGGGGGTAACCCGCGTCTTCACGTGATAAACGCGGTCGTTCCACGTGTATGGGACAAACCACATATCAGACGAATCCCACACGTCTGTGAGCGGGAACTGCAACCCAGTGGTATACGATCTTGCCGGAAGTTCGCCATCGAGACCGGCAGTGGCATTACCACCATCGTAAGTATTGAGAACGTCACTGGCGCTTATCGGGAGGTGCCCATAATCAAACGCTTCGAAACCTTTGTTCGCACGGGTAATAACCCTGAAAACCATTGCCTTATTACAATTTGGCAAGTATACCGTTAAGAGCTCATTGTCTTTAACGAGCCCATGTTTGTCGACAACACTCATATCATCACACTCTGTGAATACTTATGTATTGTTTTATAGACTATTTAAATCTTGCCATTACTCACCAAATCTTAGAAGGGCGATACATTAATATAGCATTAAAACAGAAACAATACTTGAATTTAGAGGTGTTTCGCGTAGCATGGCCGATTACTTTTTCGATGTAAATAAATCACTCGCCGAGATAACGGCCAATCGCGATTTCCAGAGCGCGTGCTTTGATTCTATACGAGGTGGAAACCCACTCACAGTCTATGTAAATAGTAGGTCTAATGAAGCATACGAACAAGAAATCACATGCTTGGAATATATTCTCGACGCAATCGTCGATGACCCGGGCTCGACCCCTATAATAGACGACGAATTTTTCGAAAATCTGGCGACAATAAATATACGAGATACGACATGCCATATTCATCGTAGAACCAGCACCGACAACGGTGCTATTACAACCAATGAAATTGCAACATGTATGCCAAAAATCATCGACGCGTACTCGGCGGTATCTAAAAATGGCGACTTCGGACTGCTAGATGCGGATGGGCACACGTATGTTTATGGTTCGCAGGAAGCCAAGAAAAAGGTACAAGGCGCAATGCGGGAAATTGTATCGAAATACCCGAATCTTCTTCTGGAAGACAACTGTGAAGTTTCGATACCAAGGAATAAATATAACAAATTCACCCCAAACTTTTATTCATATGCGTCATGCTTTGAAAAGCTGATGTACGAGGGAACGTTTGTGGATTTCATTGATGCAACTTCTCTACCTTCGGATTTCTTCGATTCCTCTAAATGCTATAAATCGGCAACGAATCCGACCAAGACGTCCTGCATCGAACAAATCATAAAAAATGCATGGAGCGGATCCGGATCCTACGGATATACCATATTCAACGAAAACAGCAAGAATCTGTTGGAGTCTGTAATAAAGTCCAAGAAATTTGGGAGAAACCTGTTCAACCCGGATGCAGACTGCGGAAATATAAAATGCATTGACACCTTGTTCAACATAGTGAATGGAACCGAACCTTGCAGTATGGCCACGTCATTACTATCTTCATATAGCGACAGTAATGGTATCGTAGACGTTGAGTCGGGCGAGTCCCCGTTCTCTGGATTAAAATGTGCCAATTCTACAAACTGCTTGGATACATTAATCAGAAAGGTATCGAGCACATACGACGGAAATGGAGATTCACACTGGAGATATATTTCAGAAATAATTAAAAATCAACCGAGATATTCTGGCGTATGCGGATCTCTCAGGCTCATATCACTCGTAAATTCTGGTGCAAACAACTTCGACATCGAACAACGCATGGATGAGATTTCCACTGGGTTTAATCCGAGATATAAATTCCTAGATAAAGCAGCCATGGAAACGTGCATGAGTTCTGTCGGTGGAAAAGAGCATTCTGTAAACGGTGTGGATTACGCAATTGAACTTGGTGTTCCCGTTGTATATAACTTTGCCCGTGGGGGTATGACTGTAAAAGACTTCTACAAGGTCATGGAAGGTGTATCTTGTAAAAGCATTTATACCGGGGAGACAATGCCATGCATCCAAAAACTCACCAAAGAACTCATGACAATAAAAACATCTGACAGTATCATCATGTCTTCGGATGTGTCAAATATTTTAACCAGAATTCTGGATTCCGGGGCAGACGCGTATGACTATACGTTCCCAGAGGGATTCCCGTGGTTTACTGATTATTTGTCTGATGGTCTTTTATATGCAACCATAATCGGATCCGACGAGACCAGACTTGCGGCAGTGGCGATGCTGGAAAAAATGATAACCATGATGGGTACTTATTATGCGAACACCCACAAACTGATAGAAAGCGATTCTTTCCCACGAATGAGAAAGATCGGAGATATAATATACGAAGCATACGACAGGGATAGCAAGAACGGGTATAATAGGAAAAACCTCATTAAAAAACCGGCAAACGTTAAGCACACGCTCAACAATTGCTTTGTCCACAGCGAGGAGGATGTGATAAACACTATAAATTCTGGAATATTTAATCGCGGACTCGCTATTCCATCTCTCGAAGTACTCTCCGACTGGTATTACGAATTCGAAGACTCGTCGGTAGTTACAAGAATAATTCTCGATTCGCTACGTAAAAACGAAGAGAAGATAAAAATGGGAATTTTGGGGAAGATTGCAAAAGATCCCACAATGCCAGACGATACCGGAAGTGTTAACGTTACAGAGAAGATGGCGAAAATGTACGAACTCGCGTACGGAACCTCTATAAAAGATATTCTCTCTCCTTCGAAACAGTCGAGAATACTTTACGACAAGTATTGTTTCAAACGATCTGGTATCGATCATCACGACTTTATGGAAAATGTGTATAACGATGTCGAGGGAAATTCGAAATTAAGATATGATCCGAATGATCTGGTAGGAGTATACGATATAACCGTTGGAGACACCGGGCTGTTTAGCGATGACCATATTTATACATATGCCACTACCATGTATCAGATGCTGTACGGATCCCACGAAGTGATAGGGAGTCCATATGTTCAAAATATTAAAGAAAACGCTCACCCAGTCCCGGTGGGACTTATCGCGGCAGTACAAGAATTATTTGATTACGAATTCGTTGGTCAACGCAAAGAAAATATCAAGGGCAAATTGTCAATGAGCGTTACTCCAGAACAGGCGGCGGCTTTACGTACAACCCAAGATGACATAGTGCGCCAGATTAGAGCAAACGGTAACGACTTTACATTCGGGTTCTACTATGTCACCAAAGATGGAGAAATACTTGACCGTGGATCATCTTCGTTCAACTTTATGGAGTGGACTCAAAAAGCCCCGAAGAAACTTAAAAAGAAATTGCAGGAGAAGTACCCCATTTTATTTGGTCAGCTCGAACTTGTTTCTTCATATGAAAAGATGAGATACAAGGAGGCTATAGAGGCACAAAAGAGCAAAAGGGTGCAGACATATAAAATGTCGATCAGTAACAAGCCGGTGGATGTCCTGCGTAGCGCCGCTTGCCAGAAATTCGATAAGGTGTCATGCATGAGTCTGTTCGGAGGCGGTCACAACGAATCATTAGAGGGTTACATTGATGGCAGTTATATCGCTTACTTGACAAAGGACAGTGAATATGAGCCGCAATGGCTTGCCCGTTTATTCATGCATCGCTGCACAAACTGCAAGTGCGTGTCCATCCAAGATTCCAAAAAGTATTATGATTCCAGTCCCGATCCGTATAAATATCACCCGAACTGGGATCTCCTTTACGATGCGGTGAAAGTTGTTCTTGCGGATAAAGGCATGAATGTTCTTCCAAGAATGCGAGAGTGCGAATTTGAGTGGGGCACCACTTCGGACAGGGTGCGGGAAGACGTAATGGAAAACGGAGATTCTCGTTGCGATGAAGAAATTTCAAATATGCGAGACGAGTGCATATCTGAATGCGAGGACGAATGCTCCAGCGATAGCAAGATTGACGCGTTCCGAGATGAAATATCATCAGATGTCCAAGACGAGATCGACCGCAGATACGCCGACGCCGTTGCAGAACACACCGTAACAAATGAGGACGGGGAACCAGAATTAGATGTCGACGAAGACGATTTAAGATCAGAAATCACAGACGATGTATACGAGACATACGAAAACGAACTTCTCGATGAAAAAATTCAAGATTGTAAAGATGATTGCGACGAAAATTGCGACTACGTGGGAGATGATTTCGACTGCTGGGAATATCTCACCGAAAATGGATACGTCGATGACGACGGCGGGGGTATAGTCAGTTGGGTTGATGTAGATTATGCCCAGCCATTGAAAAAGGGTAGTAATGATTATCTTGGGACGCTCGTCCAACGCACAAGCCAGAGTGAATCGTCCGACGCATTTGTAAAAAGAGTAAAGTCAGATTTCTGATCTTAAAGATCTCGCTCCTTTAACTGCGCATCGGTCTTTGCTTTATATGCATCCACAACCTCTTTTGTTTGAATAAGAGTGGCAACAGATTGAACGCGCGCGTCCTCCTTTGAAAAGTCTTCTCCCGGAGATATCGTCTTTCTAAAATATGTTCTCATTATCTCTACACCATCCTCTAAAATTATGGTAGACTGGCGGAGTTGAATTTGCCCGTCTTCGAGGATTTCGATTTTGTCGATCTTTACATCTTTCGTAAGTGTCATGTTATGCCGTCCTGTATACAAATCCAATCATAAGCCCAGTTCCATTTGCGCAATGCGTGTTTGTTACCGACGAAGTTGATCCGTTGTACGTTGAATAGCCCTCTATGGCAATTGTTGTTGTGTTTATAATCGGATATCCTTGGATAACCATCCCAGACATTGTTATTGCAGTTTTCCTAAGTGCTACCCCTTCATATGAATTCTGTGCGTTGGCGATGGTAAATGGTAACCCAGTGATAGTCAACGCACCGACGGCAGTGCCTTTATTTGTTAAAAGCGTCCTTCCGGTAATCTCTACGATATTCCCAACCTTCGTATAATAACCATCGTGTATACTATATGTTATTCCACTGGTAAATCCCCCAAAAGCAAACTCGGGTGTCCACGTTCCTTCCTCGTAGTCATCGAGAACGTTTGCACCCGCGCTTGGCACCTGCACTGACGGGAATGCTATCTGTCCGTAATTAAGGTTCAGAACCGGCGTGTCGGTATTTCCAGTTATTGTAACAGCATCCTGACGATTTAAACAATCTGCTTTCGTTGTTAAAAACCGGAACCCTCCAGCAATCGAAGACCCAGAACACGAATTGATTACAAGAACCGCGTTGCCGCTTCCCTGAACACCTCCGTATATGGCAAGTCTGTTGTCATTATCATCTTTTGCCATATATTGACCAGTGATTGGTCTAGTCAATGCTAGATCCAGATTTAAATCGGAGTACACTTTGTTTACACCGTCATAATCGGTCGTCGGAGTCTTAACACAAAGCAACTGTCGACTGCAACAGTTTATAGTCGGGTCATCTGTATTTCCATTGACGTAGAAAACATTTACAAACCCATTTTTGGCGGCATTTGGAACTTCCAGTAAAAACGCACCCGCCGACGGGTTATTAATTGAGACAAACGTAGCGCGCGCTCCGTAGTCTTGTCCCCCGTTTATAACTATGTATCCACTGTTTGTGGATGTAGTAAGTGAATTTGCACCCACCCCTGTCATTATAACATTATTGATATCGCTAATATTATATCCACCGAAACTCGTGTATGGGGCATTTGTATTTCCCGTTATAGTAAAAGGATACAAATCGACATCTCCGGTCGCATTTGGAACCTTTGCCATAATCTTTCCACCATTAACGCCGTCATTCTTGTTAAAAAAAGCAAACTCGGATCCGTCTCCGGCTGCTATGTCCCCGGCTCTAATGCCAATCCATGCGGCACTATTACTTGTTCTGATATAATGCAACGGACTCATGATGATATCGCTGCCGAAATACGCATCGCCGGTAAAATGCGGAGATACGTAGACTGCGGCAACCGCAGACGTTGTATAGGCTTCTGAACTCGTAGTGTGGTAGCCATCCTGAGTATTCGCGTACGTAGTTGCAGATGTATATACCCAATCTGCGTACTCGTTCGCACTCGTTAGTGCCACGTATGCGCCAGAGAGCGCGTATGCGTTAGCTGATGTGGTGTGATAACCATCTTGCGTGTCTGCGTAAGTTGTGGCAGACGTGTACACCCAGTCAGCATATGTTTTCGCACTGGCTAGTGTTGTAGCATCTGCCACGAGCGCTGATGTCAGAGCCACGTATGCGCCAGAGAGCGCGTATGCGTTAGCTGATGTAGTATGATAATCATCCTGAGTATTTGCGTACGTGGTAGCAGACGTGTACACCCAGTCCGCGTAAGTTTTTGCAGATGCAAGCGTAGTCGCATCGGCCACGAGCGCTGATGTTAATGCAACATACGCTCCGGACATGGCATATGCATTCGCACTCGTGGTGTGATAACCATCTTGCGTGTCTGCGTAAGTTGTGGCAGACGTGTACACCCAGTCGGCATAAGTTTTTGCAGACGCAAGTGTTGTTGCATCGGCCACGAGCGCCGATGTGAGAGCAACATACGCTCCCGACACAGCATACGCGTTCGCGCTTGTGGTGTGATAATCATCCTGAGTATTTGCGTACGTGGTTGCAGAGGTGTAAACCCAATCGGCGTAAGTTTTTGCAGAAGTAAATGCAACATATGCCCCAGATATTGCATATGCGTTGGCGGATGTAGTATGATAATCATCTTGAGTATTTGCGTACGTAATTGCAGATGTATATGCAGCAGCAGCTCCGGAAGTAATGTATCCATACGTTGGAAGAACAATTGTTGAATAATTTACCATTACTTTCCTCCTGCTATCTTATATGTTGAGTGCGGATTCTTTAAATAGTTATTTGAAACTCTTTCATATACCATAGCATTATCAAAGTAAACATATCCTCCAGTGGACGAATTTTGAACGCGCAGTCTCACTACTAATTCTTTCGTTATAGTTGACGTATATGTAACTGTCAGAAGTTCCCACGTATTGGCAACGTCGGTAATATTATCATCATTTAATGCCGTGGCATCCGAATATAATAACGGATCGTCAGTTGGATCCACAATCTCGAATACCACCGTCCCACCGGTGAACGTTTTTCTTACCCACGTACTAAATGTCATAGGAACACCAGCAGGGAAATTAACTTTCCAATACCACACCAAGGGGAATGCTACATATGCCGTTGTCGCAAACGCGATATATCCCTTAGCACACGAAGTTCTATTCGGAGGGACAACGGTCGTTTCTGGCAACCAGTATCCGGCATTCGAATAAAAAACCCATTTCGTTGGATCCCCATTCACATTAATGAATTTCTGCATGTACCCAAGACGTTGCAAGTTTGTCGAACCGTACGCACTGGCCATCCCCGTTCCGTATGTTGTCACCGTGCAATTATCAAAAACCATGTCATCATAGCAAGCATAGCTTTCTCCATAAGTCACCGGTGATACGGATGTACAATTCTCAATATAGCAATCGTAACACTGAGCGGCGAGATTTCCGGCATACCCTCCCTTCGCAGTACTATTTTTCATTCGTGAACCTATAGAGTATGCGAGAATTCCATACGAGCAGTTTTTAGCTTCGAATCCGTCGACACTGCTTCCGTATAAATAATTGCATGGGTATGTTAAATTCTGAGCCTTGCAATCTATTGCTTTTAATCCGTAAGAACTATAGACAATTCCATCGCGTCCGCTAACTCCACAGCACCGCGTTACCGTCCCATAGTGAGCGTTCCACGCCACACCATATCGTAAATGACCCACGGCATTGCAATCGGTTAATGTAGCGTACGCCCCTCCCAAACAAAGATTCCCGTACCCATATGTAGAAGTTTGCGCCTTTGATACACACTTATTAAAAGTACTATATGACCCATTGCATCCATAAGTATTCTCAACAGTGACCCCCTCGAATTTTGAAGACGCTGATCTGAGAGCATAATATGCAGTACTCGCCGGTCTTGTAACAAGAATCGGAGTAGATGCCCTCAGACACAAATCCCCGGAATACCGTATTGTCTGGAGACCACTTGTAAGCGTGATGGTATTTCCAGAAACATATGTACCTACAGTATACAAACCTTTCGCGGTTTCTGCTAAATATCCATACGATGTTCCCCCGGAACCAACCGCAATCATATCTCCTGTCTGCAAATCAAGATCGCCGGAAATAGTGAGTGTAGTGGATCCAGAAACAGATCCTGCGGCAAGGCTCGTCTGCATCGTTGTAGGAACCCAACCATAATATGTTTGGGTTGTTGTGGTGATACCATAATCCGTCGAAGGCAATCTAATCGTAACCCGTGATGTTCTCGGGATCGGGGTTCCAGAAACCCCGACATACAATTTTCCAGCTCCTGCAATATGCGCAGACGCCATTTTCATATAAATGTAAGAACTCGCTGCTGTAGAAAAAGTTAACGTTCCAGTTACAGTAACAGTGCTGAGTCCGGAAATAAATGAACTTTGGTCTACATCAAATACAACCGTATGGCTGGCTCCAATGGTAACCGCATCTCCATTTGCTGGTACTATACCACCGCTCCACGTCGTTCCGGATCCCCACGTTCCACTGGCTGTAGAAACAATTGTTGCCATTAGGCAGACCTCGTATTAGAATATGCCCAAAATCGATGATACTTTGCAATGTCTGCGTCCGGAACTGCATATGCAATTGTTCCGAGTAACCCAGTATATATAGGGACAGACGCCACTTCTGTTAATGCGGCAGACGTTGTTTGAGCATCTTTATTAATAGTAATACTTTCAAGTCTCCTGTCAGCAGATACGTTTACAGACACGATTATTTCATTCGTCCCGGGTACTGATGTAACAGCATCCGGATCTGCCACTACTTCTACAACAGCAACATTTCCGCTCACAATGGAACTTCTTACCCCGTGTTTTATAGCAAATACGTTATAATATATGGTGCCGGTTCTATCGTATACGTAATCATCGAATTCCACAGTCCCACTTGATAGCGCGGTTGGGATCATGCCTATCAGAGAATAATCTCCGGTGCTTATAGCTTCCCAAATTTCATGCCTATCTACACCGGTTGTTACCGATGGTTCAAATGTAATATGGACGTGATCTGTAACTTCCGTTAAACTCAAACTCGTCGGAGGAGCTGGCGAAATATCCGAAGAGCTTGGACGCGGCATTCCGTTTATAATCACTTCATCATCACAATCGTAACCATTAATCACAACCATTTGAGCACCTCTATGTTTTGTCAACAAACCCGATATTAAGTCTCCATGTGGATGAAGTCGGATTGTTCCAAATACATGTAACCCGCTCTCCTGCGTACATATATATATTCCTTGTGGGTTGATAAAACACTGTCAACACCGGTTCTCCATAGTATCCGCCAGCAGACATCTCCACAGACATTAGTTTCACTCCAAATCCGCTCATATCGGTATGCTGAACATAGAATTCGGACGATGTTGTTGCTCCAGATACATATAATCTTACATAATCCAAACATGTGGTATCGGCTACCGCTACCGTGCTCGACATGGTTGCCTGTCCTGAATAATAGGTAACTGATGGGACTATCAGTTCCCTTACGTATCCGGTTACTGTAACCATGGCGCTGGATATGTAAACGAACACGGCGTTCCCGGATACAGATGTAACAACAGACTCTCCGCTGATGTTCACCCAGTTACCAGAAATTGTACGAACTATTCCTCCGGAGACGAGCACCGTGAGAACATTACCCGATACTGATGTACCTACAACATTTCCGGACACCGAAGTGACAACAGATTCCCCGCTTATGTTTACCCAGTTCCCGGAAATTGTGCGAACTATTCCACCTGAAACAAGCACGGTAAGGACATTGCCAGATACGGATGTAGTCACGGCGTTTCCTGAGACAGATGTGACCACGACGTTTCCAGATATAGATGTTACAACAGACTCTCCGCTAATGTTCACCCAGTTTCCGGATACCGTGCGCACAATTCCCCCAGAGACAAGCACTGTGAGGACATTTCCAGATACAGATGTGGAAACAACATTCCCGGATACGGAAGTGACTATAGCATTCCCGGATACCGAAGTTTGCACCCACTGCCCGGATGCAAGATAAGCGCCGCTGATATCAACCCAATTTCCGGATACCGTGCGAACTATGCCACCAGAAACGAGTACCGTGAGCACATTACCAGACACCGAGGTAACAACAGTGTTGCCGGAAATCGATGTGACAACAACATTCCCAGATACAGAGGTGACTACGGACTCCCCGCTGATATCAACCCAGCTTCCAGATACAGTAACGGGATCCCCTGATATATCTACTTGGAGATTCCCTCCGGATACGTAAACAAACACCGCGTTCCCTGATATAGATGTTACAACCGATTCTCCGCTGATGTTCACCCAGTTTCCGGAGATAGTGCGAACTATCCCTCCTGACACGAGAACTGTGAGTACGTTACCGGATACGGATGTAACCACAGCATTACCGGATATGGATGTAACCACAGATTCTCCACTGATGTTTACCCAGTTTCCTGATATAGTGCGGACTATGCCGCCAGAAACGAGTACGGTAAGCACATTCCCAGACACAGATGTAAGCACGGTTGCTCCGCTTACATCCACCCAGTCTCCAGAAACTTCTACTGTTATATTCCCACCAGAAAGGTAAACAAACACGGCGTTTCCGGATACTGATGTAATGACAGACTCCCCGCTGATATTCACCCAGTTGCCAGATACGGTTCGAACTATTCCACCAGAAACGAGCACCGTGAGAACATTCCCAGATACCGATGTTACTACCACGTTCCCTGATACTGATGTAACAACGGATTCGCCACTGATATTAACCCAGTTCCCGGAAACGGTGCGTACAATTCCACCGGACACAAGTACGGTGAGGACGTTCCCAGATACAGAAGTAAGAACTGTAGCCCCACTCACATCTACCCAGTCTCCAGAAATCTCTACTGTGATATCTCCGCCAGATAGATAGACAAATACTGCATCGCCAGATACAGATACCGGAGACCCGGATGCTATTGTGGTCGATATCGCCCCACCAGATATGTAGACAAACACCGATTGCCCAGACACGTCAGTTATTGTAGTTATAGATCCACCGGAAATATAAACGAACACATCATTTCCTGATATCGATGTGACTACTGATTCTCCACTAATGTTTACCCAGTTCCCGGAGATCGTACGGACTATTCCACCAGACACTAAAACTGTAAGAACATTACCCGACGTGGATGTAACAACAACATTCCCGGATACCGAAGTGACAACCGACTCCCCACTGATGTTCACCCAGTTACCGGATACGGTTCGAACTATTCCTCCAGATACAAGTACCGTAAGAACGTTACCTGACACCGATGTAACCACCGCATTGCCAGAAACAGAAGTGACTACAGATTCTCCACTAATATTGACCCAATTTCCAGAGATAGTCCTGACGATGCCACCGGATACAAGCACTGTGAGAATGTTTCCAGATACAGAAGTAAGCACGGTCGCGCCACTCACATCCACCCAGCTTCCGGATACAGTAACAGGATCGCCTGATATATCCACTTGAAGATTTCCTCCGGATACATAGACGAATACCGCATTTCCGGATATTGATGTAACTATCGATTCTCCGCTAATATTCACCCAGTTTCCGGAAATTGTGCGCACAATGCCTCCGGATACCAGCACGGTGAGGACGTTTCCTGAAACAGAAGTTGCAACGACGTTTCCAGAAACTGATGTTACAACAGATTCTCCACTGATGTTTACCCAGTTTCCAGAAACAGTGCGCACAATTCCGCCAGATACAAGTACGGTAAGCACGTTCCCTGATACTGATGTGACTACAGACTCTCCGCTGATATCAACCCAGCTTCCGGAAACCGTGACCGGATCCCCGGAGATATCTACCTGCAAATTGCCGCCAGACACATACACAAACACGGCATTTCCAGAGATAGATGTTACAACGGATTCCCCGCTGATATTAACCCAGCTTCCAGAGATGGTTCTAACGATGCCTCCAGACACGAGCACAGTGAGCACGTTTCCAGATACGGATGTGACGACGGATTCTCCGCTAATGTTTACCCAGCTTCCGGATACAGTAACGGGATCGCCTGAGATATCCACTTGAAGATTTCCTCCGGATACATAGACGAATACCGCATTTCCGGATATTGATGTGACAACGGATTCTCCACTGATATTTACCCAGTTACCCGAGATTGTACGAACTATTCCACCAGACACGAGAACGGTGATAACATTCCCAGAAACCGAAGTAAGAACAGTTGCACCACTAACGTCTACCCAATTTCCAGAGATAGTCCGAACGATACCACCGGATACTAGAACTGTGAGGACATTTCCTGATACCGATGTGACTACAGATTCGCCGCTGATATTAACCCAGCTGCCAGATACTGTAACCGAATCCCCGGAAATATCTACCTGTAAATTTCCTCCAGAAACATAAATGAATACTGCATTTCCAGATATAGATGTAAGTACAGTTGATCCACTTGTACTTACCCAATTTCCAGAAACAGAAGTAACGATGGATTCTCCACTAATATTTACCCAGTTTCCAGAGATGGTACGGACTATCCCACCTGATACAAGCACGGTGAGGACATTCCCGGATACAGATGTGATTACGGTGGATCCGCTTGTACTCACCCAATTTCCAGATACAGAAGTAAGTACAGTTGCTCCGCTTACATCCACCCAGTCTCCGGAAATCTCTACGGTGATATCTCCTCCTGACAAGTAAACGAACACGGCGTTTCCTGATATAGATGTGACAACAGATTCGCCACTGATATTAACCCAGTTGCCGGAAACTGTACGTACAATTCCGCCGGACACAAGTACCGTGAGGACATTGCCTGATACGGAAGTGAGTACAGTTGCACCGCTAACATCTACCCAGTCTCCGGAAACTTCTACGGTTATGTCTCCACCAGATAGATAGACAAATACTGCATTACCGGATACGGATGTAAGTACTGTAGCCCCGCTCACATCCACCCAACTTCCAGAGATCGCCACCGGAGATCCAGAATCGATTGTAGTTGTAATAGCTCCGCCAGATATGTAAACAAATACTGACTGTCCTGACACATCGGTTGCCGCTGTTATAGATCCGCCAGAAATATAGACAAATACAGACTGTCCCGACACATCGGTCACTGCTGTTACCGTGCCACCAGATATATAGACAAACACCGCGTCACCGGACACCGAAGTGGAAACCGATTCTCCACTAATGTCGACCCAGTTCCCAGAGACAGTTCGTACTATTCCACCTGAAACAAGCACGGTGATGACATTACCAGAAACAGATGTGTCCACCTTGTTACCGGATACGGATGTTGAAACAACATTTCCGGAAACCGAAGTTGCCACTACATTTCCGGATACGGATGTTGAAACAGCATCTCCTGACACAGAAGTGATAACCTCTGCTCCACTTATATCTACCCAATTCCCTGATACGGATGCTTCTACCCACTGCCCAGATGCTAAATATGCCCCGCTAATGTTTACCCAGCTTCCCGATACGGACACGGGTTGCCCGGAAATTAACACCGGGCTTCCTGATACAGAGACGGAAGATCCGCTAATGCTAATCCACGTGCCTGATACGTCGAGCGTTATACTTGAGGAGAGAACTACAGAATCCCCGGATATAGAAGTTATAACGACGTTTCCAGATATACGCGCAGGTTCTTTCGTAGACCGCGGTGATCCAAGATTAACCATTAAGCAAACCTTCCTACTATAAGACACTCGTATGGATACTCGTCGTCCGGAAGTGTTCCGGAATTGGGATATCCTACGGCATTGTCATTTGTAATATATAAAACTATGGTGCCAGATACATATAATGGTTCCGGAAAAAAATACGGATTCTCTGGAGTACCTACGCGCGCAATGCCATTAATGGGAAGTTCTACACCATCGACAACCCACGTGTACCTGCTATTGAGATGTTGGTCTGTTCCGATTCCGTAAAGAAGAAGATGATCCCTTTCCGGGGGAACAGACCACCGTAGCAATTGATACCCGCTCATTCCTGCAATGATGGGATCTGATAATGTGGAAGACCTCCGCTCGTAAACAAAATTTTTTGGAGGTATTCCATCTTGCGCCAGTATCATAGTATGTAGTACTATGCATTTATAATATATTAACCTTTATCCGAATGCCAAGATCTTTAAATGTGTTTCCACGCCATGTTTTGCTGGGGTGACATAAAGGCATTTTATATCCATTCTCGGGTTGATATGCTCTAGCGTGAATGGGAAATCGGGAATGTGAAGATGTATCGGAGGATTTCCCTTTTCGTTAATCTGAACAATAATTGGCTGATCTGCGTTTATACTTAGTACTTTCGGCCTGAATTTAAAATGCCCATCGAACGGGTAGCACTCTCGCTCTCCGTTTGGTTCCAACATGACATCAATTGTCTCATACTTCCCATCCCACCTGAATGTATCGATAAGAAGCGCCAGATTCAAATTCAATTGCTTGAGCTCTTTCAATACCGGATCATATCCCTGAACTTCGTTCTCGTTCGGAACAATAGCGCGGTATACATTCCCGCTGATGACAACCGTCTCTCCGATTTTTACCATTTTCACTTCCCGCAATTGCAGTTTCTTGAATATGCTATTGCCACAATTCCTATAACAACGGCAAGCACTATAATTACCATGTTCGCGGATATAGCTGTATTTCCTCCAGACTGATTCGATGGTGATGCATATACGATTTGCGGAGCGGTATACTGATTCGTATCATTCACTACGTCTGTTATCGCTTCCGATGATCGTATCAGTTCGAGTTCGTATCGTGGTACATCGTTCTCAGTCATGGATAACTCCATTATGCCCACTGCCCGATGAACACTCCCTCGTAGGGCATTGCATCGGAAGGCTCAAGCCCATTGTTGGGGTATGCCACGGCATTGTTATTGGTAACATAAAGCTGAACATTTGTTTTCACACGAATTGGAATCGGCAACTGGAATGGCGAGTGGATACTACCAACGCGCGCGCTTCCAGAGATTGGCAATGTGACACCATCGACTTTCCAAGTATAAAGTGAATTGTCGTGCTGATCTGTCCCGAGCGCGGTTAAAAGTAGATCTCCTCTGGTTGTTGGCTTTGCGTATGAAAGCAGGAGATAATTTTGTGCAGCAGCCTTTACTGGAACAGCTAGTGTCGATGCCGCGCGCTCGTAAACGAAATCCCCGTTCAAGACACCCTTTGTAGATTGGAATGATATTGTCATATTACCCCACCGACCCTATAGCGAGTATTTTAACATTTGTCTCGTTCGCCCCTGTAGTGAGGTATACGGTCTGGATCCTTTCTCCGCCGTTAAGCTCTGATAACGAGAACGGAAATTCTGCAATCTCTACGAAAATATCTTCGTTCGATTCCGAGTTGAGGTTGATTGTGAGTCCCTGATCCGAACGGATATGAATCTGGCTTGCATATAATCCAAACCTGACTTCATATTTTCTTTCTCGCGCTGGAATTGTCAAGTTAATAGATCTGTATCCCCCCTGTCCACCTGCTTCCGTACCGGATCCGCCCGCTCCACCAGCGCCTCCATACCCGAAATCTCCGCCAACTCCTCCGGTTTCACCCGGATATGATCCTCCTCCCTGATACGTTCCCCCAACGTCAGCATTCGTTGGGGTTGAAAAATCATACCCCTCTGGTGCCGGTGTTAAATTCAAATCAACTGTAGTATCCTGAGGGAACTGGTATTCTGCCTGATCTACGATCCGATATCTATTTCCTTTGATGCATATTTCACCTGAAACCAAGGTTGCCATTATCATCTACCTCTTTGTTTATTCCAATTCACAACTATATATCCGATGCTTCCAACGGCAGCTGATCCCAGCAGAATCAACAGCCAGTTTGGAAACCCGGATGTCACTCCAGATAAATCGTCTGCGGTCATCCCTACAGAGCAATCGGGACAGTTTTCTTCTATCAACTCAAGAACTCGCACCATAATATACAACCAATCCTGTCAAGATATTAGAGCTCGCGTCTATTTAAATGTTGCCACAAAGCCGCGGCGGCGGCTACACCGACCCCGGTCATTAAAATCCCGAATAACCCAGATTCCGTGCTGGGGGGTTTCTCTACTTCCATCGTCTCTACATCGAATGTGGGTTTTGGCTCCATCATCGCGCGGGCGTATGACCACCCGTCAGACACATCAACTTCACCGTCACTCAACATGGCAAGAACATTCTGTATCTTGTTTGCTACGCCATACCATTTACCACTCTTATCAATCCCACCCGCGAACACGAGACCCACCGCACTATTGTTCTCGTCGAGAAGAAGAGACCCGGAATCACCCCCGCGCGTTTCTATTTCTACAAGAATCTGATCTACGAATGTGCGCGGTATATTATCGTCGAAATCCACGGCAACAGTAAAATTCCAGTCCAGAACCCTCCCCCAGTCCGCACCGGAAGTCCGGCTATATTTCTTAACGCGCATCTGGCTTTCCACCGGGCGCGTCCCTGTCACCGCTATCACATTTAACTTTTCGTCTGACAAGATATAGGGAGATGCATACGATTGATCCACTGGCATCGCAAGTGCGCAGTCTACAATATTTTTTCCTTTGTCGTCGAAAGGAATCCATTTATAAAGATATGCAACCGTGTCGGATATATTACCGCCATCAATTTTTCCGGGCTGAATAATAGGATCCCCTTCGTGCCCACGCCCGTTTGTGGTGGAACACGTATTTGCAAATACGTGATTATTGCCAAGGAATAATTTTTTCCCAGATACCTTATCGAATATAACTGCTCCTATTGTTCCGGCGGTAACTTCCGTATGCGCGGCACTCACACCACCAACAACGGGGCGATACCTCTTCACTCTCGACTCGTCAGATGTTGAAAGCGTCTGGAACCCGGGTATCGGGAGTAAACGTATTGGATACCCAGACATCATCCGCGGTATATCTGATTGTGCAACACCGTTTTCAAGCACGTATACATTTATCGTCTGGCCGTCCGCGGATATCCCAACACCAACAACGTCCGCGCGCTGCAAAAGAACTTCTTCGAGTGTCTTCTTGATTTCGAGTATACTGCTCATGAGAACCCCGTGCTAGTGATCCATATTAATCGTAAACTCCATGTCTTCAACAACACGCAAATCGGCTATAAACTTCTGGAAATTCCGGTGAACCACGTTTATCCGCTGGATCCCTTCTGGAACATTGTCTATATCGAAGTGCCCTTGCTCGTTTGTTAATGCAAACAAACCTGCTGCTGGGAGGGCAACGGTGGCATTTTCTATTGGGCGTTCATTATTATCAAGCACCCAACCTGTGATATAAGGCATAATAGTAATGGAGTCTCAATAACATATAAATATTACTACCGCATAAGTAATTGTAATGGTGTATTAAATGGTTCACGTTGTCCCGAACAGTATTATCATAACCCCGGATGCCCCGACCGATGCCACGGCTATAAGATTCTCGTTCAAAGCCGCGCTGGATCCTCAGGACTGGGCGTTTATTGCAGGATTCCATGCAATATATTATATCCTTAAAAGAAGTTCTGGAACTGCTCCATGGTCGCAATTGGCAATTCTCGATTGTAACAATTGTGTAGCCATGTCGGCTATATCTCCTACCGATCTTTCCAAAGAAGTAAACGCGCTTCCAGCCGGTGAGTATGATTTCATGATAATCGAGCAGGGGGATTATCAGGGAACCGGGAAAAACGATGTAGGGCGTTACGCACAACTGAGTAATGTTCTTGTAGAACACGGAGCCGGTGCCGGTGAATCTATGATCACGTTCCAAGTAACTCCCGCTGGAGCTGTTATGGTCATCAATGGGACACGAATTTACGATGCCAATACACCCAGCATATCCGGAAAAGCAGGAACTACCGCAACGGTGTCTGTTACAAAAGATGGATACATTCCATATTCAAGAACATTTACATTTGGTAACACAGATGTACATGAAGTGATCACTCTCGACATATGCTATCCCGGAGGACTTGGATGTGCGATAGAGTGTACTCCTGCATGTGATTCTAAAACAGAAAATTGTGTTGCCGGAAGCTGTGTCAAAAAGCCTCAGGCAGAATGTGAGGGTCTTAACCGCGACGGGAGTTTAGATCCAACGTGTATAATGGCACCCGGGAATGAAATATACTTGTATGGTATTATAGGTATCATTGCATATTTCTTACTAACGTCTGGTGGAGAGAAAAAATAATATGGTTTCTCAAGGAAGCAGAAAGATCGGAGTAACTTCGAGAAACGTTAGCGAAGACGAAGCCATGGTCGAAGGGAAAACCTATGAAGCCACCTATCAGGTTACCGGCATTCGCCAGTTAATCCCGGGATGGGAAAACGATGTTATAAATCAGGTAACAAATCAACTTGCAAGTCAGGGAGCTACCGTAACATACATAAACATAAGTGGCAATACTGTGACAGTGCAGTGGGAATACCAGCATCTATACGGGCAGTTCACAGCCGCCGTGCTCCCCGTAATAGCTGTGTATGCGATTGCGGCTGTTGTTATAACAGTATGCGCATATATACTTTCACTCACACTCGTTGGGTTCGTGAAAGAGATCGGAACAGCTATAACCGAAAGTCCACAAACACAGATGCTTGTATATGCGGGTATTGCCATAATCTTTTTATACTTGCTTAACCAAAGATCACGTAGTTCGAGTAAGAGCTGATTTACCATGGAGTTTAACGAAGAGCAGAAAAAGGCCGCGATCATTGCAGCAGCAGCGGGCGCGGGTGTTGTACAGAATATTATACTGAGACAGTATATGGATGCCGGAGCTGGTTCGGTTATTGGTGGTATGCCCGATATGTTGGCAGGGTTCAACAAGCCATCATCGGTGTATTGTATAGCGAGTGGTGGCGTTGCACTTTTACTATCGCTTTACGTACTGAAGGATGGTAAATACAATAATGCACTTGCAGCATATGGAGCTGCATCTGTGGTAGCTGGTCTTGCAAGTGGTATCAGTGTAGCTGTAGCTACATCAGCACGATCAGCAGCTGCATCAGCTACTAAAGTACTCTAAGTATATAAAGAAATCAAATTTTCTTTGAAAACCTTTATATATTTTGTTAACCAATACACTATTATATCAGGAGATGTGTAGATGTATAAAGAAGCACTCATTATGGCAGCTGCCGGAGCAGCTGGTGTTGCACAGGATTTTGTTCTTGTGAACTTTGTTGAGCCCGCAATCGGAACCAGCCTTCTGCCGATGCTCGGTGGATTTGGTCGGACTAAGAACCTGATGGAGATCGTCTTCGGTGCCGCAGCTATCGGTATCGGTATGTATGGCATGAAGACCGGCAAGTTCATCCGCGACCCGAGAATTCAGTATGCAATGATGGCATACGGTGGCACGTCGCTCGCTCTCGGTCTCGTCAGTGGTGTTACTACCTCCGCAGCTCGCGCCCGGGCATTCCCGCGCACCGCAGCTGTCCGCGCAGTTCCCGTCGGGGCTGGCTACAGCATGGTCAACAAAAGAGAGCAGAATATACTCTGACCCAATAACAGGGAGTAGAACATTGTAGTTCTCACCCCGCCTTCCCTTTTTAATTTTCAACAGTATTGCATTTCGAAAGTTTATATTCCATTGATGGGATTGTATATGGTCGAACAAGTTCGAAAAATTTGTCTCGACTATCATAAGCTACTGTTACTATAGCGTACGTATTGTCATTATAATTTCCTTTGTCTCTTCTGTATGTAGTATCTATACCCCATTTTTTCAAAAGCCACGCTTGCATGATACCAACTTCATCATCTGTCGACAATCCCATTGCAAACCACGGAACACACCCTTTTGCCATAGAGCCATCATCCATGTACCAAGCAGCTAAAGCGATAGGATGATCTATCTCATTCAACCACTTTTCGGTAACCCGTTTCTTTCCGGACGCGTCTTTCGTTAAATCGTATATCTCTTCTAGACACTTTAGCGCGCGCGTTTCAAATCTGCAAGTACCAAAACCTTTTCCGAATCCAGTTTTCTGGTCAAACTCGTATATACCGCGATCTCTAGCAATCGGCTTCAATAACTCGTACTTCCACTGTACATATGCTCGCTGATCGGTGCTATGAGCAATACGAAGCTCTGGATGCGCGGTATCGGTTACTCCTTTATGCTGACGGTGAATGTTCATATCCCCCAGCAAAGATCCAAGTACCATCTGACGCTGTAAATATGTCAATTCGGCATTGTCATTGTTTTTGAACCGGGAATCTCTCGCCGCCTTAACGCGCGCAAGATGCTGCTCTTCCGTTAGTCCTTCCCATACTTTGCCAATACGAGCGACAGCCGGGTGCGGGAGACCGTTTTTCGGATGCACCATCGCCATATGACCTTTAATTGTCCTTGTGTTGAACGGCTTTCCACAAATTTTGCACTCTACGTCGGTAACTGGTTTCGTAGAATGGGTATTCATATGCCCGCGCAGACCGCCGTTAGTGAAAACAGCCCCGCACACCTTGCATACCTGTTCCTTCTTTTTTGGATGTTTATTGCCCATGTGGGCGCCAAGCTTCCCGGCAACGTCGAACTCTTCGCCGCAAATCTTACACTTATACATACTATATCGTATGCGTTTTAAGTTTATAAAGGTATGTTTCTGCTCTCTGTTATTGTATTCTATTCTGTTCTGTTCCCGTGTGTTAAGTGGAATCAGTCCTCTGGACTAGCCCCGTAACTATAAAATACGTCCCACTCACTTTCTGGCTTGTATTCACCAGTTTCGAGTAAATAACCCTCCAACCACGGTTCAAAGACTTCATCTTTCAGGTATATAGTACTACCTAGTGCCCACGTCTCATACATGTCGTTGTACTCTAAAGATGCAACAGACTCTCCATATGATATAAGTTCTTGTAATTCCTCAAGAAACTGCTTGTTTTTGATTATCATTATAACGAAAAAACTACCCAGTGGCTGTTGTGAACCTCTGGGTTTTTTGTGACCACCGCACGAAGATGCTGGATATACTCCATCAACTTTGTTAAGGGTCTTTACAAACGATGCTATGGATTTGTCTAATCTCATATAATCACAATCCGATCAATCGTAGTAGTTATCCTTTATTTCTCGCAGTGCCAGCTTTGCATCAACAAGTCGCTTATGCGTCTGTCTGATTTCTTCTTGTATATCGAATTTCCCGGATTCGAGATATTCTAACCGTCGGGTAAGCTTAAGAACTTTCCCCTCGGCTTTGTCAACTTCTAACCACCATTCATTCCCCTTCCGTGAACCAAATAACGCCATCTTCTTATCTCCTCTTCTCCCATTCTTTGTTTCCTTCACCGAAGGAAACCCTACCCTCGTTCTTCGACTGGAACCCTGATTTGTCCACGGGGTTTATGTGATAAATGCCCCGTTCCCCGCCCGGTGGCCGGTGCTCAAGCACGTATGCCCACGCTTGGGCGTAATCTTCGAAATAGATCTTCCTTCCACTGCCGTCAAGCGCCCCGCGCGGCGATTCATATATAAAATACCGATCCCCTTTTCCCATAATTCACCTATATACACATGTCTTAGGAGTATAATATTTCTTCGATCTCCCATTGTAGTCCCGACAAATCTGCGGGCGCGTTGCATGAATATCGCATTTATTGTTTTCCGTGAGGTGTGGGCACCTTGACGGAATGAGTAACGTATCACCATCAAACGAATATCCATGGATGGTTGCATATTCCATGAGTTGTTTTGTTTTTGAAACCCTCTTCACTGCAAATACCTTGCAACATTCACCGCATTGCTTGCATTCGACGATTGGTTTCAAAGAACACCGCCATGTACTGGGTACGGAGGCACAATCTTCGTGAAGGTCTGGTAATTCTTACCGAGCCATGCGATGAGATCCTCGTAGTTATCGAAGTCTGCGGCGGCTCTCTTGAACGCACGGATGGTCTCCTTGTTCGAGCATCGGATATACAATTTTAAGTCCTTCTTGGGTGGCTTTGTTATCATGACTGACATAATGTTAATATAGGTTCCCGGATAATATATAGTTGTCGGCTGAAATGAGAGCCGCTGAAAACCAATGCGTTTGTAAAGGGACAGACTTTTATAAACGTATTAATATGGAGGTATTATTATGGTACAGGCGAGAATTTGCGAGATGTTTGCTCCTGAAGCTAACGCGGGAATCCGTGTTTTCTCAGGTGGAAAGGATCTCATCGACATCGCAGACATGGCTGCTGAAGAGCGCGATGCAGTCCTCTACTGCTTTGATCAGAATGTAAAGAAGATTGAAAACGTATCGCCGAAGCTGGCGGCATCGCTCCGCCCGCAGCGTGAGGCGATGGTGAAGTTCGCACAGATTGCGAAGGGCACCTTCCCGGAAACCAAGACCTATTCATATCCCGGCCAGCAGGGCGGTCTCGGTGTTGACTTCCTCACACCGTATACGTTCAACTACAACTCAAGCGCCACCGTGGCCGATGGTGCTGACGGTAGCAACGGGTTTACCGAGTATCTCGACTCAACCATCACCGGGTTCGGGTCATGGAACCTCAACTTCGCGGCAGCAAACAACTACCCCGTCCCGCTTCTCGGAAGCTGGTCAACAAAGGGTACTCCTGCGGCAACCGTTACGAACTACTACAAGGGCTCTGGCGAAACCGGAAAGCACTCGTACGTAGTCCTGTTCCAAGACGGTATCGTCGAGATTGGAACCACACCGCGCATCCAGCAGCTGTTCTTCAAGTCACAGCTCATGGACAAGTATGTCCCGATTGCGCAGAACCCGCTTCTGTGCCAGAGCATTGAAGAGGACAGGTCTATCTATCAGTACAGCACGCCCGGTATCATCCCGGTCTCTCACCAGACTGGTGTTCAGGTCGTTGCTCAGGGTACTGGAGACGCCGGCGTTTCGTACATCCCGCTGCTCGGTATGGTCTTCTACGAAAGCGACTTCAACAAGTCGGCAATGAGTGCTCGTACCAACACGTCTGTGGCTCCGTGATGATATTATCATCCAACATTTTTGGAGGTAAATATCCATGGCAGCAGTAAAAATCTCTGGACAGCACACGGTTGTTGGTGTAACCAGCAACGGTAAGAAGATTGTATTCAGCGATTTCACCACGGACAACGGCACAGCTGGCATCACACCGTGCACGATAAAACCGCTCGTCAAGATCGACCAGTGGTTTATGGGAGTAAAAACTGTAGGAAACACAAGTGGCGCATTTACCGCGGTTCTCGGATCCGATACATCGTATCTGTCCGGAAGTAACGTGATCTACGTTACACCGGGCGCGACCACTACAGGCGCAAAATTGTGCATCACGTCGATAGGTGATTGAACATGGCAGTATTTACACACACAACCGATGTTCACCGCATTGTTGGGACACTTGACAATGGACTTAAACTAATCCACTACAAGGTCATCCCAGAAGATGGCGGTGTTACTGCAACTCCGATCACCATAAAAGAGACTACCAGAATCGTGGCGTGGAACGTATTCCCGCGCGATACTGTCACCGCTGGCGCTGGTGTTGGAGTAACGTATACATCGGTGTTTGGCGGAGATACATCGTACCTGTCTGGGAACAACGTGATCTACATCACACCGAGTGCCGACGCTACTAGCAACGTCCTAGATCTTCTCGTGGTAGGTGTCTAAAATGGCGCAGTGTCTCGTATCAGGAGTATCTCACACTGTCGTGGGAACATTGTCCGATGGAACAAAAATGGTCGTCAGCGACTGGGTTACCGATGCCGGAACCACCCAGTCAATTGCTAACTACATCGAACCTCTCAAGTTCATAGAGGACATTCATCTATCAGTTAAGGCGCCGGGCGATACACCGGCGTTATTCAAGATGCTGACCTCGAACAACTATATCACGATCACCACAATTGGTGCTCCGACTGGTTGCAAACTGACTACCGTTGCGTTTGGATACTGAACACCAATTCCCGCGTTGCGGGAATTGCGTAACCTTTTTTAAAAAAGCGTAGTTGTTATTATTTCTTTTTCATGAGGAAAATAAGAGCGACGAGTCCTATTGCTCCGTAGAGGTACATCTCGTTACCCGGTTCGGAGATACACGAGATATCGAACGCGTCTCCGCGATTCAGTCCTTCGCACGGTACGGCACCGGATCCACTTCCAGATCCGCCAGTGGTGTTTTTATCGCAAGACCATTTGGTTTTATTGCATGTATAACCAGTGGGACAAGGTGGTGAACAGTCTACCTGAACGCACTTGTTGTTAACGCATCCGGCTCCGGCTTTGTTACAGTTTGAGGTATTGCATGTGACTCCGGGTGGGAGTGTTGTAACCGGCGGGTTAGTTGTAACCGGCGGGTTAGTTGTAACCGGCGGGTTGGTTGTAACCGGTGGGGTAATGGCACCAGCGCTTACCGTTATAGTGACCGAAGAATTTGAAGAACCGTTCATGTTTGCGGCAGTATACTTGACCGTATATGTCCCCGCTTTGGTAAACGTGTGTGTCGGGTTTCCACCGAGAAGCGATTCTACATATCCATCCCCATAATCAATGCGCCCAAGTGTGATTGTCCCGGTAGTCGCGTTATTAAACGTAACTGTATACGGGGCAGTGCCGGTTGATGAGCCTACTGTTATTTTTGCAATGGGTCTACTCCCACTATCTGGAATCGTATCCCATTCGCACGTTGCTGTCGATGGGTTTAAATGTGATCCCGTTGGGCAATTTTCGGTTGTTGGGACAGTGGTATCCCACTCGCATGTGGCCGTCGATGGGTTGAAATGTGATCCGGTTGGGCAATTTTCAGTTGTTGGAATAGTGGTATCCCAATCACATGCAGATGTTGCAGGATTGAAATGCGATCCTGTCGGACAATTTGTTTGAGAAGGTACATTTTCGTTCCAAGTGCATCCACCAACACCGTCTGGAGACATCCCGGTTGGGCATCCTGTAGTGATTACCGGGGTGGGTGTATAAGTAGCTCCACACCCTGCCTTGAAAAATTCCAAATGAACCCCTGTTCCAGTAGAATCTCGTTTGCACACGTATGTATTACCGTCGTCCGCACACGCAAAACTCCCCAATAGTGTATCATATTCACATTTTGGGACATTCGGGGTTTCCCTGACGGTCACGGTGGTAGTTGCATACCCGGTGCCGCCTTCTGCTTCTACTGTATATTTTACGGTATACGTTCCGGGAGACGAGTACGTGTGGGAAAAGGATCCGCCGAGGACGCTTCCTTTCCAGTCTCCATCGCCAAATTCAATATATCCGTCAAGTGCGCCGTTTGTCCACGATACTGTAATGGTGGTGTTAAGCGGGGCGTAACCGCTTCCGGGGGATGCTGATATAGTCGGAGTGGGCGCGGGATTGAGAATGGCAGTAAAAGGCTTAGTGATAGCCCCCCATATATCAAATCCACCCCCACCGGTACACTTGGTAACGTCGGTTGCTTCGGCGCCGGTACATCCAGCAGAAACAAATGTGACATTACCATTAACGCACTTCCATAAATTTTTATTTGCATCACAATACGTGCAGTTGGCTTTATCACCTACAAGACCAAGATCCCCACAACCTGCCATCTTTACACCAAGTAAATAATACTTATACTCCAACGTATTTAAACATTAGTACCGGGTATCCCCCATGGTCTGATTATCATATGAGTTGATGTCGTTATAATCTCTTTGCATTTTATTGAGGTGACTGTTTATAGTTTCAAGCATTCTCAGGAAATGCTTAGTCTGCTTGAACGCAACATCGAACGACTCTTCATCGACTTCGAGACCTTCCTTTCGCATATTCTTAATGCCCTGTGCATTTTCAATGACAATCCATTCATACTTGTGCAGATCTTCGAGTAAAACTTTCATCTTGCGCTCTGCATCATCCATCAACTGCACAATGAGGTCTGCGTTCTTAACGAATTGCCTACACTGAGGACAGTGTGGATCGTCTTCTCCACCGCCCAAATATTTCATCGTATGTATATGGTACGACGCGAAGACTATAAAAGCGTTTCTATCAAAATTTAGGGGCAGTAAATCTCGTGATAAGATCTGTGGACGGATTTCAACATCGTAATACCATTACTTACATCCCATAGTTCCGCGCAATCCATTGCTTTTTCATATGTATCTATATTATATTTACGTAGCAAATCGGAGAATTGAATAATATGATGAGCTTCAACCTCATCGTAACTTTGTACTCCTGAAATCTGACAAGTATAATTATCGCGCTCAAATACAGTATCTCTCCAAAATCTATATTTCTTAGATTGCCTTACTCCTTTCAACGTCTCTGAAATTCCACCTCTCCAGTTAGGATTGTTTTCTCTACTAAATTGCGGACACTCCTTTCCCTTACTCCATCCAATATATCCTCTACTTAATCTTGTTTCAGATATTTTTTTGCGTGTTTCATACGGACGCGCCTTTCCTTTCTTTGAACAACTTAAACACCTATATTTTTCTCTTGGTTGACTAAAATCTGATATTCGCTGCTCAGTTGACAACTTACCACAATCAATGCAAACGTATCTTGCGGTCGGTGAATCGTGATAGACACCACTACGGAATATTATAGAGCATCTAAAGCAACGGTATACTTCTGGTGGACGGGAAAACGTAGATGGGTACTTTGGTGCAGATAATTTTCCGCAGTCAATACACGCGCGCCTCTCTTTTCCACCCTTCCAATTCGGATTTTTATCCCCTTGCTTCCCAATCATTTTGGTACGTAATCCCCAAATGTTTCGCAATATGTTTCAAATCTTTCTTGCCAATGGTCACCGGTGTATCGTCCAGAATCCCTAAAGTCCACAATAACCGCCTCGGTCTTTCCCGGAGCAATCCTGAGTGCTCTTCCAATGCGCTGGATGACACCAATCGGGGATTTCATTCCTCCAGCAGCAACAAAACAATTCATTGAATTGATAGACACACCTTCTCTCAATAGTGTCGAGATTAATATTTTGATCTTACCATCTTCGAAATCTTTAAGCACAAGTTGCCTGCGCGTTGAGTTGTCAGTTCCACTCAGGAATACTGAACCCGGGAGCCTTCCGTGAAGCATCTCTCCATGGTCTATGCGTTCAACATGCACATACACGGTCAGGTCTTGCGCCGCAAGCTCCTTGGTGACTTTGATAATGAGATCGTTTCGTCCTTCGTTCAGCACTATGCCTTGCAAATACGCATCGTGCCACTTCGTTCCACGTCCAATGTGAACGGCGGGCGGAGTTAAGAATATGAATTTCGGTTTTGCAAGGATTCCCTGCTTGATAAGTTCGTCCGCGGTGATGCGCGATTTAATCTCTCCTACCGCTGCCCACAGCTTCTTTTCCTTTCCGTCAATGCGCTGAGGTGTTGCCGAGCTGCCTATGCGAGCGGGAGAATTTATATGCATGGCAACTTCATATGCGGTATCGGCAGCTACCCTATGCACTTCATCAAAAAACAATACCGGGTATTGCGCTAATCGCGCGCCTTCTCCCTTGGTGACAAGCTGGTGAACTGTTTGCAACATTGCAATCGTTATCTTGCTATCGAAATGACTATTCCCATCTCCAACAAGGCCGGGGGTGTATCCATCGAAATAGTCTTTCACGGTGCGCTCCCACTGATATAAGAGCTCTTTTGTGTGTACGATGACAATGAACGGAAGATCATACTCGTATGCAATCCGAAGCATGATCAGTGTTTTCCCAGAACCGGTAGGGAGGCAAATCGTTCCACCTTCGCTATTCTGGATATCGATCACAGCCTTCTTCTGGTAATCCCGTAGTTCGAGTCCTGTCCATTTGAGGTCGAGTGGCTGGTACTTCTTTCTCACGTTGTCGAGCTTTATATCCTGAACAAAATATTCGATTCCGAAGTCGTTGAGAACTCTCTTTGCGCAATCGATCATTCCGGTCGGGAAATAATAAACACCCTTCTTTGTCTTGTAAAGCAAGCACTCACGCCCGTCCCACTTCCCCTGCTGGAAGGCGGTAGTGCGTTGACAGTTTGCAACCATATACGACATTTCGCGCTTGAGAGATTTGATAACGCGCTCGTCGAGTGATCCGTTTATAAAGTAGTACGGGTGTGCCGACCACCGGTTGATTGCAACAGATCCATCTTCGCCAGTCATACCTTCACATCCGTTCCCTGATACAAACATCTGAACGATCTGACATCAAACAAATACGCCCCGCGCGCGTTTCCATCGGTATCATCTTTTCTCCTGTTGTATTCGTGGTACTTTACACCTTCGTTTTCGATGTAAGATTGTAACCTTGAGAACGGAACAAAAAACACGTGGTTCATAGCTTTAATATTAACAACTTCTTCTGAATAGTGCCCAGTGCTGTCTGGATATTTTACCCAGAAGAAAACGTAGATATCGGGGTACAATGTCTTATATCGGATATAATCCTTGTGATCAAACGTTACACAATACTGCGGGTTGATATTCGAAATACGCGCGGATGTGTAAAACGGAGTCCCCACGAATTTTAAATCCGCCAAGTGGTCGTTGACAAGAAGATCCGGGGCATACCTATTAGTTGTCTTTTCTGGATTAATGATTGTTGGAAGTTTGAGCACGTTTGTCATGAGATCGCAAAATATGGTCTCATGCTCGACTCCGTATTTTTCGCACCAGTACTTTTTGTCCTCTGTGTTGTGCTCGTCTGCTCCGGTTCTCATTCTCTTTTCACCTTTAAAAATATGGGGTGCGCGGTTATGCGCACTCACCAGTTATCAGCTTTTCGAGCTTCGTTCTCGTCATCGTCGGATTGGCGCTCGGCGTCTTCCTCGGCTTTGATGGCTTTCTGACGCTTTTCTTCGGCTATGTCCGCAGGAGACTTGCGGAACGCCGGTTTGTGCGCATTCTCTGCGCCACTCGAATCCCCATCGTGGTTTAATGGGGTTCCGATCTCTTCCTCGTCGATGAAATTTTCATTCATGTCTACTTTAGAAAGATCGAGTGCGCGCGCGATAGCGCGTTTGAGTGCTCGCGTTTCAACCGTCCGTATGAGGGTGTCCGAACTCGGGACGTTTGTAACATCGCCATCTGCTAGTGCTGTGAATTTCAGTTCTTTATCTTCACAACAGAATGTCACGGTACATTTTATGACCGCGCACATTATTTTCCGTTCGCCAACGGTTCCGTAGTGAACAACTTCAGATTCGATACCCTTGATATATGGAGATGCTGCGTGGATATATCCAGCAAGTGACATATCACGAACAGTCTTCGCTGACTTTTTGAACACGATTTCGTAGATGTAGTGTTTGAACTCGTCTTTGGTGAGACGGCTTTTATCGAAGAGTGGTGGTATAAAGGGGGCTGGTAGATCTATACCAGCCTTTGATTTTGCCATTACAGATCACTCGGATCTTAACTCGTCAATGACGGTATCCACAGTTGACTCTTCGATCACACCATCGAGCTTGAAATGATCGATTACCTCTTTAGACGTAACGTCCGTGAAGGCGACACCAAACATCTCACAGTATGTCCTGATCTTCTCCTTGAGTTTGTCTGCCGGTGACTGCTTCTTGGCAGCGGGTTTTGAAGCTGTCTTCTCTGCGGGTTCCTTCTTGTCGGATCCCTTGGAAGATACTGGCTTCTCAGACTGTTTCTTTGCGGCAGGCCTTTTTACCGGTGCATCGTCTTCGTCGTCCGACACCTTCGACTGCGTGGTTTCAACAGTCGCGTCGTACATCGCGTATCCGCCAACCTCGATATAGTTGGCGTTTGCCTGCGGGTTATACTTCGTCATGAACCCGACAACGATCACTTCGCGGTCTTTCACAAGTCCTCCGAGGAACTTTGCCTGTTCGGTTGGATCTGAACTGTGTGCAACGGCATCCGCACATAGCTCTACGAAATCTTCGACAACGATGTTTGGAGCGGCGTTTCGCTGGCGGTCGAAATTCACACGAACCTGATTCATGTTATCATTTTCGAGTGTGATCTGCATCACCGGGTGCGTGATCGGGTTGTCACGCTGGTTTGGCATATAGATCTGCCAGTTTCCGTCTTTCTCCTTGTCCTTCCACCGCGTGGCAGGGCTAATGAACTTGATCTTTCCTTTGACAACAACGACAGAGAGTTCATCACCACCGTCGATCTCTCCAACGGTCTTCGCAATTTTCTTGAGGCGTGATACGGTGTCCGCAAGGGAAAGTTCCTCGTAGTGGTCAATTGCCACAATGCGAATGTTCGGAACGCCCTTGTAGTCCCCCTCATTAACAACCTTAAGGGTTGCAACTGACGGGAACGGGATTGCAATTTTCGAATCCCCGTATTTCACACTGGTTCCCCAGTTAATCAGATCCATGTGGTCGCCTTTCGAGCTGAGCAGCGGGATCCTTACCGGAGAATTTGTTCCAAAGCGGTCGCGCTCTCCTACGAGCATGCCTTTTACGACATCCGAATTGGCTTCCTCTACGGCTTCTTTCAGCCGCGCGATAGCATATGCAACACCTGTGGCAACGCCGTACTTATCAATAGAGGGCTTTGCCTTTGTTATGATTGCCTCTGCATCGATTTCACTTTCCGATACCTTTTTTGCAAATTCCTCGTCTTTTGCGAGAACCATTGCAATAAATTCCTCGTTTCCGAGGTCTCTAACTTTGTCGCTCAAGTTTTTCACTCCTGCACTTTGTCCAAGCGATCCAGCACCTAGGATATCATCTGGGCGTCTCCCAGCATTTCCTGATGCCTCTCCACTTGATAATAAGTATATGCAGTTTAAGTTAAAAAAGGTATGCTTTGTTTAAATGCGCTTTTATCTCCGTCGAGGGGCGGACATAAAAACCCCGGCTATGACAAGCACACCGACAACAACCGCAAGAGTTCCAAATGACGATCCCATTCCTTCAAGAGCGGTCGCCTGCATGACCGGCGTTTCCTGAACCATCCCGTAATTACTGCAACCACATGACATAAATAAAGATGGTCGCGCATCTATATATACGTTTCCGAACGATATGGCGCCGCGCACCGTGAAAACATTTATATATCTATAACGCAAAGAGTTCACTATATGGCAGAAGTGGTTTTAACAGCTGAACAAAGCACCCAGTGTTCTTTCCAGACACTTGATCTCGTGGCGAAATCAGCCATGGTCGGAGCCGCGGCCTATGTGCTTTGGAGTGTATTTGTGAAAGAGGGTGTGGTTGGAAGAGATCTGCCATCACGCTTAATGAGAAAAGTTTCTGGGCGACTGGCATCCAGATTTAATACAGGTGCATAATCATGTACGAGTGTGGATGCTATGGCATAGGAAGCAATCCAAAAGCTGCATCATGCAGCAATGATTTCAGCGGTTTCGCTGGAACCTGCGGGGATATGGGAACAGATGTAACTGGAGCAACAAGTATGAGAGCAATGTCAATGTGTGGGTGCAGTGGTAATTCACCCGGTATTATTCCGGAAGGTACAGTAACGCCAGCAGCGCGCATGCGGTCTGCGGCATGTGGATGCAGTGGAGAATATGTTCGAGATCCCGTGGTGGTTCCAGACGTTCCGCTGTCGGAACTTCCGGTGGCTTCGTCCATGGCTTTTGATCCCATGGGTGCATATATTCCTGAAATCAGGATGCGCGCAAAAAGTTTTGCGCCCGGCACATTCATGGGGTATGACAATACTGGGTACCCGGTATTTATGTCGTCTGCTGTCGGAGACTTCAATCTAACCAATGCACTTGCAACCACTGCGATCTGCGCGGGTGGTCTCGCATTCGGCTGGGTTGTTGCCGGAGCTGTTCTCAACTACTTCAGATAATCTTCAGATATTTTTTTCAAAAAAAGTTTACTCGGGTTTTGAGCACGAGCAGCTACCGCCACCGCATCCATACTGGATGGTGTATGTGAAGTTGGATTGCATAGTGGATGTTCCCGTTCCATACCAAGTGGGCGTGGGTGACCACGGATATGGCTGATACGGCTGTGTATACGGCTGTGTATACGGCTGGTATATTGGGTAGTACCATGTCGGATCCGCGGCTTCCTGCATTCCTGTCCCTTTACATGCCGGGCACTGCTTGTTGCACCCCGACTTTACATTGTTCCCGCCTTCTCCGGAACCAAATTCTGCTTCGACGATTCCCCACCCTTTGCATACTGGGCAACGTACTTTAACCATGTCTTTTCCTCCAATTGTTAAAAAAGTATTTGTCAGCTGAGTTTAAATACTATTCGCTCGAACATAAATAATGATGAATATTAGTGACTTAAAATCCAGATTAACCAAAAGCGCGCGCATACGACTCACCGATAAAAAATATGAAGGCTGGGGTTATGGTCGGATTTCCCGCGCGCGCGATGGTTTTATTTTGTTGTGGTTCCCTGCTGTAAAATCGTATTTGGCCTTTAATCGACGTGGTAGGGCGCGCAACTGTGCACCCCAGTAAACGCACACAGTTACCTTTTTTAATATAGAGAACCAATAGTTATCACAGTTATGATACTTTGGAGTGTACACAAGAATGACGCATATTTATCGATACCAAGGAGACTTTTTTCCGTCGGTGACAACGATTATCCACGAGATGCTTCCGGAGCCGGAACGTCTCACGATATGGAAACAAACCAATCGAAACTGGGAAAAGCAAACACAAAAGAGCGCAATCATAGGGACGCTTGTTCATTACAGAATCCTGAATAATCTTTCTGCGAGAACACTCGAACGTCCAGATATGAAATTCGATGAAATCCCAAGCGACGCGGTAAAACGCATAGAACTTGGAGAAATTATGTTCGAAGAACTCGGACTTGATATCGGCCACCCAAGAAAGGTAGAAACATTTTGCATTAACACCGAGCATAAGTTTGCAGGAAAACCCGACTTGGTTGCTCCTATCAACGGGGTGTACACACTAGTAGATTTAAAGACTTCGAGGGAGATCCACGAAACTCATCGGCTGCAAATGGGCGGCTATTTTGAGCTCCTTGACAGGACTCCTGAACAGGCGATGCTCATATCTTTGCATCCGAACGAACGCGGAAACAAATTCATGCGCGCGCACACTCATACCATAACAAGGGGCGAGCTGGAAAAACTTGCAGACGAATTTATAGACATGACAAAAAAATTCCATGCTACAAAAGATGTACGTAAAATGGCAAAAGAGTGTGGCACCGAGAACTAACACTATAGGGGTGTCGAGTGACAGAAAACGATGATATCAATCTAACGCCAAACGCGCTCGAATTCAACCGTCTACTGAAAAGGCTTGGAGAGATAAAAAATTTAAATCTCCACCTGTTCCCGGTAAGATCTCGACTGAAAAGCCCCGATGTAATCGGGAGCTGGCTCGACGTACGTATTCGTCCAGACAGCGCGCTTGCGCGCATAAATGAATTACATTCGAACGTGGCTATCGTTGCCCACGAAACTGCTACAGCTGGGGATCCCGTTGGACTCTGTTTCATCGATGTTGATCTTCAAGATGGGAAATTCCTCATATCGCAGAAGCAAATTGACGAGTTGCTCGCAATCGGAACGCTCGTTGTCAAGACAAAATCTGGGGGTTTGCAGTTATATTTCCAGAACAAAGGAATCACCCAGTGGCTGCGCGCGAAGGGATATTCTGCGAATCCTGCATGGAGTGTAGCTGGAGTAACAGGACATTGTGGTGAAATACGTACTGACAATGCGTATGTGCTCGCACCGGGTAGCTTTGCTCCTGTAGATCTTGATCCGAAAAAAGGATCCATAAGCGGGGCGACCGGTCTTTACAGTGTCTTTGCAGATAACCCCATCAAGGAACTCACCCCAGAGGTTCTTCCGAAATGGATTTTGTTATCAAACGAAGAGATAGCAAAAGAGAAACAAAAAAATGTTAAACTTCAAGAAGAGTTCATTGGAAAGGCCAAGCAGGACATCGACTCGAAGATCGGATTTGATCCGCTTACCGCATTCAAAAAAATTACCAACCCGGACGAAATTGTAAATGAAAAGGGACTAACCCTTTCGTTCCTCATGGATCGGGATAAAGAATTTACAGAAATTCTTACAGTTGTTGGTGAAAAAGGAACTCGTAGTGAAAGAGACTGGTATGTTTGCAGGCGTATGCGCTCGATGGGATTCAACCCGAACCAAGTTGCGCGCGCACTTATAACTTACCGACCATACCGGAAAACCGTTGGTGGAAGCGAACACGAATATATACGGAACATGTCGCTCACCATCCGAAATGCGTATACGCACGAAATTGCGACATATGATCCACATCAGGAATTATATTCAAACGTAAATGTATCCGGGATCAGCAAGACATGCATTGGAGAACTTCCAGAAATCCTCCCGGACAAAAAGTTTGTACTCGTTCAGGCTCCACCACGAACAGGGAAGACACACTGGGCGGTGAGGCAACTTATACTTGCAAAAACCGGGGTGTATGTCACAAACAAGCACGAAATCATACGCCACGCCATAACAATATTCGAAAGGCTAGAACATAAAAGAACTGCGGTTTATCTCGTGGGAAAAGACCGCGCGTGCAACTGCTCACAGAACCGCGGGGAATGCGGAACCTGTCCGAAAAGACCAGCCATACACCCGGGATTTGACGACCATGGAAAACTCCGCAACGATGTGCTAACCGTTCAAAAACTTAGGCAGACTGCGCTGGATCTTTTAATGAAACATCGTGTTCTGACACCAGAAGTTCTCATGGACAACGAAGCAATATGCCCATATTTTGTCCTTCTCTTGGCAGAATATGAAGCGGATTTCTGTTTCTCTATACCGTACTTCCTTACAAGCGACCGGGAAATAAAAAGGATAAAACGGACAAACCGACACCTTCTCGTTATCGACGAAGACCCGGTGGTTTCGGAATTTTACCCGGGTGAATACGAAATCGCATCGTATACCTACGGGAGAGGAAAGAAGAGTCTGGTAAACTCGATAAGTCCAATGATGGAAACGATTGAAACAATCGAAACAAAGATAAATGAGATGAAACGTAAAAAATACGTTGACAAGGAAATTCTGCGCATGTGCGGAATACTTCGTCAAATCAACGACCACATCGACACGCTGGTTGATGCAACAACTATAGACAATAAGAAAGAATTTGACAAGTGGATAAAAACCGTAGACATTGAAAATGATTACGATCCGATAACGAAACTCGAAATAAAGAAACGTCTTACGCAATTTGAACAAGACCTCAAGGAAGATTCCTATGAAATTGAATTGTTCCCGATGTTCGCCCCACTGATACATGTCGCGGCAAAATCGTTCGTGTGGCTCGGGAGATCCCCGACAACAACATTATATTTCGTATCAGATAGATATGTTCTTTATAAACCAGAAAATTATAAAACCGTACTCATCATTGGTGCAACACAATCAGAACTCTATGTCAAAGATGTGTGCCCTGATACCAAAGACAGCTTGATAGTAACAATTGACAAGTTTAAGTATGCAGATAATTACCTGCTAATTATGCTTAAAGGAAAAACGCGCGCGGAAGAGACGCACATGCTTAAAAGCCTGATTTGGAAATTCGCAGAAGAAAACAAATCATCCGATATGGTAGCCCCGGCACTATTGCTTACATCAAGCAAACTGAAACAGAAATCTATCCACGAATGGCTTGGATCCAAATGCATGCTCAGTACCGATCAGGGTGAAGATGAGCACATCATGGCATGGCTGAACGCAAACATCAATGTATTTTACAGCAACTCTACCTTGAGCCGAGGGCTTGATATCCCGATGTATGGGGTTTTGTTCGTAGAGGGGACTCACTTCGCCATACCCTACTATTCTGCGATGCTTTCACACGCACAAGAAACTGGGAACCTTGAAATGATCAAGCAGTGTAAAGCTATTATAAGTAAGATCACAGTAGATGAAGTAACTAATAGTGTACTAAGGCACTCACCAACTATTGATGATCCAACCGAAACCTTTAAAAAGGAAGACAAGATCAAAATCATAGTAGTTCGCGATTGTGATGTCGGCACAATTCAAGACTCGATCAAAGCTGACATGAACCAAATAACGGTCAATTCAATGGAGAATCTGGGATTGGCGGCAAAACTCACGAGATATGTGCCAGAAAAGTATGATAAGACCACGATTTTTAAAACGCTCGCTGAATATAGCCCGGATGCCCAAATTTCCTACTACTGTGGTACCTTAGATAGAAAAAGTTCGGGAAAACAAACGAATATTAGCAGCGTAACTCGTGTTTCTAAGGCCACACTGAAGTCCTTTTTGGATTCTGAGATGCTATCTTTCCCCAAAAATAATGCGATAGCGGTCTCCGATCCAAAAATAAAGGCACTGGTACAAAATCAGCCCAATTTGAAAAGTGGAAAAAGGATATCAGAAATGGCACTTATCAAGTTCGTGTCGATCCAGCTAAATCGTGGCAAACATTTAAATATGGAGGAACAAAGTGGTAAGAAGCAAAAGCAATCACAAGAAAAGGACTTTGGTGTACTGAAAGTAGATAAGGGTACGTACAAGAGAGTACATAGAGAATATATACAGAACGAATCACTTATCAAAAAGAATATCGAGAATTTCGTAAAAGGGGAATTATTGAAAGTTGAAATGCAGGATGGAAAGAAATTTTACAGGTTCTTCGATAAGATTATATATGGAGAACCACATAATAGTAAAGGTGAACCGGTATGAGACAGAAGACAGAGTATCGGGTAGTCAAGGTTGAACCGCCACAAGCAAACGCCGGTCTAGCCAGCGGCGTACTTTCGATGTACATTATCCACTGGCAGGCATATCACGGGTGCAAGAAGTTTGGAGAGGTATATAAAGAGTATGTATCTCGTGAAGAATATAAATTACGAAAAGCCATTGGCACGCTCGAAAACAAATTCAAGGTTCCGCGGAATTTCATTGAAAATTTCATTCATCTTGTTCTAGACAAAGACGCTGTTGACAGAGAAATGTACATAGGTGAAGAAGAGTGACAAAAGTATATTCGGTCTTATTTCTGGTGTTCGCCCTGATAGCGTCAGCCTTGTCTGGGTGCATGACTGCGCACCCCCAAGAAAATGTAACCCCATCTTGGACATATATCGCAGATATTTATTACACTGGACAAGGTTACGTAGTCTATGGAGACTTCAAAGAAAACTCAACAGAGTGTGGTTTTCAGATTTATAATAAAACAGATGAGATATATTACCAGAAAAATACTACACCCTACGGGTGCACTATAATCATGCCAGATTCCACAAATTACAGGCATGCTATATATAATATGCCTTAAACAAACATTTTTAAACTTGGAATACATACAGTATTGTGATAAAATGACGAAAGACAGAGTTCTCTTTGAAACAGAAGTAGGAAGTTTCATGTGGGGAATGGGGAGAAAAGAAAGTGATCGCGATATCATGCAAGTATATGCGAGACCAACCCGTGATATATTGTCTGGAAAGGCCGTGGATCGCAACAAACCGAGTCGAAAATTTATAGATGACCGTGGGCTTGAGTGGGAGTATCAATACATAGAGATAGGGCATCTCGTCAATTTACTGATAAAGGGCAATTGCAATGCCATATGGGTAGTCACAAGCCCGATTGTTATAACGGATGCACTATCATTGAGAGTATTGAGAGATATCACACTTGACAATTTGTCAAAGGCAACTTATGCATCGATCAGCGGGATGGCAATAAGCAGTTTCAAAGATCATACGAAGAGGCCACAGATGTTTCCGAATAAAGCATATAAACAGGCTTTGAGGACGCTTACATTTGGAATAAATTTGCTTGAGAAGGGGAAAGCGATATTCACCCCAATCACGAAAGAAGTGACCAAGGAAGACATAGAGGAGGCATTTGCTCGTATTGAAAATGCCTACAAATACTCAAAACTACCAGAGGTTCCGAGAGAAGAAGAATTCAGAGATTTTCTGTACAACCTCCGCGCATTGGATTTGGGGGATTGAAATGAAAGTTGGAACCCGATCCGTTCTTTTCGGAGTGCATCAATTTCTTTGGCATCCGATCACAGTTTTGATCGCATGGTATAAACTTTACGGAATTCCCTCGTTGAAAGAAATCGTATGTATTTTCGTGCACGATATTGGATACTTTGGACAACCAAATATGGATGGAAAGGAGGGAGAGGAGCACCCTTGGAGCGGGGCGATCATAGCACACAAACTTTTCGACGGGCGGGTAAAAACGTCCAGCGATTTCACGTATAAAAGAGCAGACTATATGAATTTGTGTCTATTCCATTCACGCACATGCGCGAAGAAATATAACTCACAGCCATCTAGGCTATGCTGGGCTGACAAATTGTCAATCGTGTATGACCCATGGTGGTTCTACTTGGCAAGGGCGTGGTTATCGGGAGAGATTTGGGAATACCGTAAAGATGCAATTGCTCTTGGTGGTATAAGCGAGGAATCTTCATACCGAGAATGGTTTGACTGGGCGAGGGAGAGGGGAATGCGGGCGGCATATACCCAGAACCCTGCGAAGGCATATGAATTTTAACAACGGGGTGAGAATAATGGGTGAATATGAAAAACCGACATGTCCGATCTGCGAAGGGTGGTGTGGATATTCAGAACGAGAACCGTGGTGCAGAGCTGAAGCAGCGCTCGTAGACAACTACCCGGATTCGTAACCCAACCTTTTTTAACTTAAATAACCTATAGTAATATACAAAGGTAAGAACCATGGGCGAATATTTAATGGAAGGAAAAATCGAGGATTTGCCGGTAGCGGTCATAAAACCGTCTAAAACAATATACCGTCATATCGACGATACCAAGGTGAAGCAACTGGCCGACAGTATCGCAAAGTTCGGGTTGCGGCACCCAATAACCGTATCAGAAGACAATGTGATTATCTCTGGGAACCACCGCCTTGCGGCAGTCAAGTCTCTCGGCAAAAAAACAATTCGCGCTGAAGTTCTCCCTGCCGACGAACTTCTTGCAAAAATCCTCATGCTCGAAGAGAATCTGTTCAGAGCGGAACTCACCATTCTTGAACAGTCTGAGCATCTGGCAGAACATACTCGTCTCCTAGACCAACTTGGACAAAAAGCCCAGTCTGGAAAGCATGTGTCAAAGAAGGGAGATTCGGAGGACGGCGATGGGGTGCGCGATAGCGCGCCTGTCAAGACAACCAAGGATATTGCCGAGGATATGGGTTTTGCAGAGAGGACGCTTCAGGAGCGGCTTCAGATTGCAAACGCAATCGATGCCGGTGCGCGCGCGAAGATCCGTGGGACACCCATCTCAGACAACAAGACCGAACTCATTCGCCTTGCGAAGCTTGGAAATGCCGAGGAACAGAATTTTGTTGTTGATAGTGTTCTCGATGGTACATACAAGAACGTAAAAGACGCTGTTGCAACACTTCTCATAGAGAAGCAGAAAAAAGAATTCGATACCGTTGCAGCAGATATGAAAGATCTCCCGGACACCATTCTTCTCAACAACAAAGATTTCTTCGATGCGGAGGGAGATGATGATTTCATAAAACACAATACGATTGATATCATCGTGACGAACTTACCTCATAACGAAGAGTGGTCTGAAAACGTCGTCCCATTCATGAACATTTCGGCGGACATCCTAAAGCCCGGCGGATATCTTGTCGCATACGTGAGCCAAGATCAACTCCCGGAAGTGTTCGACGCAATCAGGTGCACACAGACGGCGAGTGCCGACAAAATTTCAAGAAACAACAAGCTTGAATACTTGTGGCTTGGCGTAATAGAGCATCGAGACACTATAACTGCGATACACCCCCGCGGGATCCAGTGCGGTATAACTCCAGTTATCATTGCATACAAACCCCCGATGCAGAAGCCATATAAATATTTCGATGATATCATCACCGGAACCGGGAAGTCGAAGGCATCCGAGGATTCTACAAAAGAAATGGTGAAGATATTTGATTCCTTCAGCAAGCCCGGTTCTGTTTGTCTGGATCCGTTTATAGGTAAAGGTTTTGTAGGAGTTGCTGCAAAAATGACAGCGCGTAAATTCATAGGGTATTCCCCGGTAAAGGCAGAAATAAACGCTCTCGCGAAAAAATTGACAGAGTGAGAAGATGGCAATAAAACTTATAACATATTCGAGAATGTTCTTCCCGTTCGTTTGGGGATCCAAACTTCCGGTGGCTGTAGCCGTTTATCTAGTTATGCGCGGGGATAAACTTCTCAAGCGGAGTTTTATGCATACAACGGAATATAACTCTGACGGGTTTCAATATGCAGAAATAGACGCTCTTCATGAGGGTCTTTCATGGATCATTGCAAACGTAGACAACCCAGATTCCGAGAGTGTCGACGTTGTATTTTGCGGTGCTACTAGGGTGAAGGTAAAAAACAATATCGAAAACGGGACTACATTCAACGAATACAAACTTGAAAGCATACTGGATATGATTTCAAAATTGAAGGGGATCCGGTATTCCGTGCAGGGTAAAATCATTTCAGACGATCCGGTATACGACCTGTATGGGTTTTCTACGCGCGCGTTTGAAATGTATTACGGGAGCGACAACGGGTTTACGCATGATATCTTCGATATGAAAGATCCCAAGCATATAAAATTGGTTGGGGAACCCGAAATGTGGTTGAGAAATGGATTTGTTCCAGCAAGGTGGATTTAATGGAAATTGTAACTAACACAATCGGAGAAGCTCACAACGAGGTTGTGAAAGCTATTATGGAAGATGGGGCAGAACAGAGAATTGAAGTAGAGCCGGGAAAATTTATGCTCACTTGGGAGTACCCGGAGCCAGTTATGATTATCGTGAGGCATCCGAACAGGGATCCGCTAAAAAGCGAAGCGTCGCTGTTCGGGGAAAGGTTCATGGAGCAGTATGCAAACGATATCCTGACGATTACGAAGGATAATCCAGTTGCTCTTGCGAAAAGGGAGCGCGTGGAAGGTTTCGAATACACGTATCCAGATAGGCTGTTTGATTATCCGAAAATCGATTGCTTCTACGATGGGGAATTTGGTGCTGGAAAATACAATCTCGGAAACGGAGACGGGAATGGTATGAACCAAATTCAATACGTGATCGAAGAGCTTACCAGATCCCCACAGTCTCGCCGCGCCATTGCAATAACGTGGGTTCCAGAACTTGATGAAAAGTCGCACGAACCGCCATGCTTGCAGTTTGCGCATTTTCTCCTGCGAAAAGGAGTGCCAGCGTTCGAACAACGCCCGGATTATCTGTATCTTTCTGGGAGATTCCCTTTCAGATCGCATGATATGCTTTCCGGGTACGGGGCAAATGCAATCGGGCTTCTTGGATTGATGAAACATGTCGCTTCAAAGCTCAGTGACAATTTAAAAGTTCCGATAGCAATAGGAAATCTCGTAACCGTTTCGTCAAGCGCGCACATATACTGTGAAGCCCAGTCAGAAGAATTACGAGCATTTAAGAAGGTATTGAGGATTTCGTAATGAAAGCCATAAATGATATAACAAACAAAATATTTCTTGGAGACGCACGGTCTGTCTTGCACACGTTTCCAAGCGAGTGCGTTGATATGTGCATAACGTCTCCTCCGTTTTATAATCAGAGATCATACGGCGGACTTGAATTTGAAATAGGTTCTGAAAAGTCGGTGGGAGAATATCTTAACCAGATAGGAAACGTATTTGACGAAGTTAAAAGAGTTTTGAAGCCTACTGGAACGTGTTGGGTTAACATTGGAGATAAATATCACAACGGTGAATTATACGGAGTTCCCGAAAGGTTCGTTGTCCACATGATGCTCAAAGAGTGGCGTAGATTTAATACGATAATTTGGAGAAAACCAAACACGTTTACAGGATCTTCCAAAAAGAGATTTAATCAGGATTTCGAATATTTATATGCGTTTTCAAAAAATGACTCATATTACTTCGATCAGCAATACGAGCCATATAAGACTTTGTATAAATCGTTCGATTATACCGGTAAGGCGAAGAAAAATTACAAATCCGATGGAGCTCAGGATCCGAGTGACGCAAAACGTAGCATATTAAGGAGTATGGCTACTGGAAAAGGGCGTATAAAGAGATGCGTGTGGTCTATCGTTCACGGATCTTCTGCACATACAGCATCATTCCCGCGCGATCTCGTACATTCACCGATTCTCGCTGGAACCCCGCTCGGAGGATTGGTATTAGATCCGTTTGTTGGGTCTGGAACTTCACTTCGCGTAGCCTCGGAATGTGGACGGAGATACGTGGGTATAGATTTAAACCCAAAAAGCGTTGAGATGGCTCAGAGGCTGGTGGATATATCATGTTGAAACGAAGCGATATTAGAAATTTTATAAAACTTACCGACGTACAGCGCCAATTCATTTTAGGTGGATTACTCGGAGATATGTGTATTCGGATACCGCCGCGTCAAAACAATCCCCTATTACATATACATCACTCTCTTACGCAGTTGGATTATGTTTTGTATAAATACAACCATCTGTTAAATTTATGTAAAATAAAGCCAAAGAATATGGTTTGTGAAAGTTTTGGAAAGATGCGCGAGAGTGTTTATTTCAGATCCATGAGTCTTCCGTGTTTACTCCCAATACATGATGTTGTAATGCAAGATGGTTACAAAACCATATCGAGAGAATGGCTGAATGAAATTACCCATCCGATTGCTTTGGCAGCTTGGTATTTTGATGACGGGAGTTTGAGTAACGAGAAACGCAGATCCGGGAATATATACACTCATAAGATGCGAATTGCACTTGGGAATAAAACCGAAGAAGAGTGTGAAATATTAAAGGAATGGGTTAAACGGCAATGGAATATAGATTGTATTATTTGTGATTCTTCGAGAACTGGTATATACAAAAGAATATATAAAGAACTCAGAATATACAGGAAGGAAAATTTAATTCGTATGAAAACTTTAATCGAACCATATGTTGTTCCGTCTATGGAATATAAAACAAATATCGTATTTAAAGGTGAAGCATGATAATAAAAATTATATCGGGAGGGCAATCCGGCGCGGATATCGCTGGTCTTGTTGCCGCGCGGAAGTGCGGACTTGATACCGGAGGTTTTGCCGCAAACGGTTTTGAAACAGAAAACGGAAAGCGACCAGATTATGCCAAAATGTACAATCTCGTTGACAAGCACTATACATATGCGCAGAGGACGGTAGAAAACGTAAAGATGTCTGATGCAACATTTGTATTTGCAGCAAATGTCAACAGTTCTGGAACGAGGTTGACACTTAACACCTGCATAAAATTTGGGAAGGGGCATTTACTCAACCCGACCATCGATCAGATTGTAGAATATATAAACAAGAACAACCCAAAGGTTATAAATATTGCAGGTAATCGAGAATCTGTAACACCCGGGATAACATCAAGGGTAGAGAAATTGCTCATAGACGCATTCAGGAGGCTGTGAATGACAGAATCTACAGAAGATATAGTTGAAGAAATACAGTGGAACGAATATATTGAAATTTGCAGATTAAACGGGTTCGAGTATGTTATTGTCGGGAGACCCGACTATATCCCGGTTGTAGACTGGTTCGAAATGCGCAATGGAACCATATCATTCCCGTGCAGAAACATCGAAGACGGTCAGACCACAATCCTTAGTTTTCTAGGAGATGGGATTTCTGGCCATTTCTATGTGAGAAAGATGATATTTCCGGAAGATGGGCTTATAACAGCGATAAAAAAATTCGTGCGCCGATGGTGTGTTACCGATTTGAAGTATTGGAAGAATGAAAATGATACCGACTGATTTAAACCCAGTGCTGATAACAGGAGATGCTCGTGATATTATGGGAAAAGCAATACCATTGAGTAGTGTAGACCTTATTGTAACATCTCCCCCATACAACTGTAAGATAAAGTATGACTGTTGGGATGACGAAAAACAATACGCCGAATACTTGGAATTCATGCGCAGTTGGCTAACGAAGGCGTATGGTGTACTAAAACGAGACGGGCGTATTGCAATCAATTTGTTCTATGAAATAAGTCAGCCCGGGAGAGGGGGGAGGGTTTTTGTGATCTCCGACGTGTGGCAGATCATGAAAGAGATCGGATTCGGATTTAACGGAATTATGCGTCTCGAAGAGAATCAGTCTGAACGCATAAAGTACACGGCGTGGGGGTGCTACGATGATAAAACCGAAGTCCTTACCGACGTTGGATTTAAATTGTTCCGCGATGTCGATATAAATAGAGACGTGTTTGCGACGATTGATCTTGATACGCACAAAATGGTTTACCAGAAAGCTTTCGATTATATCGCAAAGCCGTACTCTGGAGAGATGCGCGCTATAAAAACCCGCACTTTCGATTTATTGGTAACGCCAGATCATAATATGGTGTACTCATTTGGAAACGACAAAACAAAGATCGGTATCGATTCGATGAGAAATATAGAATCCAATGGAAGTGCGCTTATAATACCGCAAGGCCACGATGGGTGGGATGACGGAAAAGAACTGGAATTCTTCCAACTCCCGATTGTGGATAAAGTTATACCGAATGATAATGTTAAGAATGTTGTTGAACCAATAGCAATGAACGACTGGCTGGTATTTTTGGGTTTGTTTTGCACTGATGGGAATTGTTATCATAGTCCGGAAAATAGACAGTATAAAGTTTCGATTTATCAGACAAAGGAGAAGTATATCGACGAAATATCATCTCTGTTAGAACGGCTTCCATTCGGATTCTCTCGAAAAGAGAGCAAGGGAGAGTATTATACTTGCAGTAAACAACTCACGTCATACTTATCAAAACTTGGTGATAAGAACAATCGCATTATCCCGGATTTTATACGATCATTATCAAAGGGACAGATAGAATATTTTATACATGGGGTTATGATCGGAGACGGATCTACATCGCGATCACAGACGCGGTTGCGTTGCCCGTCGCGCGCATTTATGGAGGAGATGGCGACTTTGTTTATACGTGCCGGGTACACAATATCCACCGGGGCACAACCGCTATCGAAATCGCGTGAATATAACGGAGTTGTAATCAGGGGAACTCGCGATCTCTACACGATAACAATAAAAAAGAGTAGCGCGTATCACATAAAACGTAGATACAATAATCAAATCTCGCGCTATGTGGATTACACAGGGTTCGTATACTGCGTCTCGGTTCCTAATAAAACATTGTTGGTTCGAAGAAATGGGAAGATAACGTGGTGTGGAAACTCTTGGATGAGTGCATCTGCTCCATATGCATACAATCCAGAAGAGTGTGTTCTCATCGCATGCAAAGATGTGTGGAAAAAAGAGAGCAAGGGAATATCTACCATAGGGCGTGATGAATTTATGACATCTGTGAAAGGTGTCTGGCCATATCGTGCTGCAACATCAACGAAAACTCAGGCGAGTTTTGACATTGAACTCCCACTGCGCGCTATTAACTTGTTAACATATAAAAATGATATAGTTCTTGATCCATTCAGTGGGCGTGGGACAACTGGTGCAGCATGCAAATTACTTGGCCGAAGATATATCGGGATAGATATCTCTTCTAAATATAACGAAATAGCGCTTTCGGAAATAAACATGCTATCAGAAAAATATAAAGGTAACTGCAAATCAGTTTGACCCGATTTGTAGAAAGTTATAAAAAGGATCACACACTATTTTATATAGATTAGCATGGTTATTCTTCGCGGGTTGGTCAGAGATGCACAAGGCAGTACTGATACTGTAAACGAAACACTGTCTGGTGCTATAATTGTTCAGGGCGCATCTGGAGATACGGCGTTCGGAGTGTGCTATACAAGTTCGAACGGTACTTTTTATACGTCTGCGATAAATCTTGACGTTTTAACGTGTATCGTTGGAAGGAGACAGACTTCTGATTTTTCAATTGAAGATTTTGCAACGGAGTACGATCCGTCTGGGGTTGTCAGCGGTGCACTTACAGCAAACGGAGACACGACCACAATCCCCGGGAATACGATTATAACCGACACACACAAAGTTTTCGAGGTTAATTCTCTTGCTGGGCGAATACTCGAAATGCGCAGCGGGGTTGACGACGGGAAAACGGGAGTAATAGGAGCTAATACCGTGAATACAATTACTGTTGGTGGTATAAGCGGGGGGGTGGTATCCGCCAGTGGATGGGTGTGCCAAACTTCGACCTTCTCACCGATGATTAGTGCCCCCGGGCTAACAGTATTGGATAGCGGTAGTATTGTAATGGCAGCTGGCAAAAAGCTCATCGAGGGGGTTCTGTCAAAAGATGTGTGGAAATCTGACGACAATGGTGTAAATTGGTCATGCCTTACGTCAACTGCCGAGTTTAGTGTAAGAGCAAGCCCGCGCATGGTATCTGCTTTAGACGGAACTGACGAAACCATGATTTTGATGGGAGGGAGAAATCTCGACGCCTTCCCAATTACGTATCCAAAAGATATATGGAAGTCAACAGATGGTGTATCGTGGTCTGTTGCGGCTTCAAACGTCCCATTTCTGGTGTCTAATACATATTATTTTGAAGCGAGTGTTATGGCAGATAATAGTATAGTAATAACCGGAGTAAACGCCATTGTCGATTCATCGCTGAGGAGCGAAGCTTGGAAATCCGACGACTGCGGAGCTACGTGGGCGTGTATGACATCATCGGCTGGATGGAGCGGAAGAATCGGTCATATCAGTGTGCCATTGTCAGATGGTGGTATTCTCATTATGGGAGGGCAGAATGTAGACACGTACGCTTCATACAACGACGTGTGGAGATCCGACGACTATGGGGCATCTTGGGATTGTGTAACCTCGAACGCCGAGTGGAGTGCTAGAAGCTATTTCGGAGGGGTTGAGTTGTCTGGTGGGGTTATATATATTACCGGGGGTGTGTCTGATGCATACTACAACGATATGTGGAAATCCGCAGACGGTGGAGTAACGTGGGAGTGTGTGGTAGTATCTGGAGAGTGGGTTGCGTCACCGCTCGGTGGGGTGTTTTTGGATAGGACGGTATCCAACAATCTGCTTTTTATACAACCAACCAATGGGTTGCTAGAAGAGTCTTGGATATATTATCTCTCTACTGGTGGAGGGGGTTCTTCCGGGACAGTAATAACATCTGCGGTATCCGGAGATATTTATAATATTGGTGGTATTTCTGGAGAATCCACTAAAAATATCATATTCACTATGTGGAAAAACCGTGCTTATAGCGGAATGTGATTATATTTTTGTATTGTAGCGATTATATTGGTAAAAACAAACCTTTTTTAATGTAGACATCATACATTGATTGTGAAAACATTACCATCGAAAGACGAACCCATCGAAAAATTCAAACCGAAGTGGATTTGTTTTTCATGTGGGAGACGTTTAAAAAGCAGACTCTCCCTGCGCTCGCATCTTGCAAACTGTTATTGGTATTCGCAATTCAAAGATCACATCGAAGATGCCCCGTTTTATAGAGAGATTCCGTCGAAGCAACTCAGGTATTATTATCGGAACAGGCCTGAGGTGCTAAAAAAACTAAAAGCGAGAAGAGCTTCCGAAAACACTGTAGAGATAACGCGAAAATTGCCGAGGTCTCTTAAGAAAAGGATTAAATAGCATGGCGAAAGATATAATGTGTTGTTGATCATGGAAAACTGTGTTAATATGGGGTGGTATTCGATACTGCGCGCGCGAAGCTGTGACATACCTTCTGTAGTTGACATAGATTCCGTTTCCATAGTATCACGCACATCTCCAGCGTGGTTTGAAGAAAGAAGGGTTACATACCGAGATCGGTTTTTAATTGCGCGCGCAAACGACACCGGAGAAATTATAGGATATTTATCAGCTGCAAACGAATTATACTATCCGCACGATCTTCCCGGTTATGTGTATCTTTCGAGATTCGCTGTGAAGAAGGAATTTCGGCGCGCTGGGATAGGATCTGCAATTCTACTGAATTTATACGGACATTTACAGGATTCTGGCGATTATAACGGGGTTGTTGCAGATGTTCGCAAATCGAACGAGCCATCCCTTTCATTTTTTATTAAAAAACACGCATATTCCGTGAAAGGAAGTCTTTGCGTGAAAAACTGGTATGAATCCGGGAACACAGAAGAAGACCGGCACAAAATAGTTGTTTATAAATCTTTCGGTGATGAATAAGCAATAAGTTTTGCGCGCGCCGTAAGCTATATTACCTCGAAAAACTAACATATAGTTACATAGTTTTGAGGTGTTTTTATGGACGAACCCGCAGTTAAAACGCAAAGGTATAGTTGTTATACATGTCACACGCATTTTGAACTCCCACTCAAAAAAGGGGTAGACCAGATATGCCCGGAATGCGGAGAAACACACATTATAAAACGGTGCGATAATGACCCAGAGGGGGGTTGCCATTGTCCGCTTTCAACGAAAGCTGGTATAGCATATTGCGAAGTGTGCGGATCCGCGATATGTCCAACGTGTGGGGATCACGATGTGACACAGATTTCTAGAGTAACCGGATATTTGCAGGACGTTGGCGGGTTTAATGCTGCAAAAGCTCAGGAATTAAAAGACCGGCAACGCGTGGATCCTCTTACCATGCAGACAGTTAAAGTACCTCACCAGAAAAATAAGGGAAAGCCGCCACTCATGAGATTGCTGTCGAATGGTCATTTTTATATAGTCCCAGAGTGAAAGCATACCTTTTTTAACTACAAAAACCAACATAATAAATAACGAGGTGTAAAAGTGTTCGTAGATGTGTCGAGAATTTCATATCCCGATCTGACAACAATTATCAACCAGTATCCGAATCCGCACATTCTTCTCGGAAAGGAAATTGTATTCCAAGAGAAACGGGATGGCAGCAATCTTAGAATCTATCTCAATGAGAACGGAGATGTCGTATGCGGGAGCAGACATATGGATGTTGCATCCGAGCAGTTCCAGAACTATCTGAAAATGACCCCGGAATACGAGTCCGTCGGGGAACTTCTGCGCGATGCGGAAAACTGGAAAGATACGTATGTCGTATTTGGAGAGCTTCTTATAAAAGGGAAGTCTCCGACAAAGATCGAATTCCACGAAGATCATTCGTTCGTGGTTTTCGATATTTGGTCTGTGAAAACCGGAGGGTTTTTCAATTACACAAAGACATATCAGGAGTGTTATCATAACAAGCTCCCGGTTGTAGGACTGTACGGAACGTGCAACGTCAATACGCTGGAAGATCTTTTGAATGTCAAAGAACAAATGCTTCAAAAATCACTTGATAATAACAGGGAGGGTGTTGTTGGAAAACACGTGAAAGGATCCGATTACATCTATTTCAAGGAAAAGAACGATACCCCGCGTTATGAAAAAGTGGTGCGCGTTGAGACGAGTGGTGCGATCATATTACCCCCGTTGCCAGATAGCGAAGTTACCGGATCTGTCGAAAAAACTTTCGCAGATCTAGGAGAAGATTTCTTCAATATAAAGCTCGCAATGCCAAAACTCGCAGAATATGTTGGAGAAGAATGCAAAAAACACAATTGCAGCCAACCGGAAAAGAAACTGATTGTTTATTACCGAGAGCGCGTGGAAGATCTCAGGCTTGCCGGTGAAAAGAAATGAGTCTGGAAACGCGCGCGGTTGAAGGATCTCCGTCAGTGAGGTACTTACGAAGCGAGGACGACAAGGAACGGCTTTTAAAAATTTATCATAAGTTTGGTAAGGATCCATTTACCGCGCGCGAGCTTAAGAACACCGTGCTTCCTGACACCACAAGCGCCGAAATATGCAAGTGGGATTCTTGTGGACTTATAACGCGCGCGCAGACAGCGCCTGCCGTGGTGAGTGGTTCGAATGCGGCATTTTGGAAAATACCCGATAATGTTGCGGAAGTACTTGTAAAATATGAGCGTGGGTGATTCTAATGGAAAAAAAGAACAGTAAAAAGAGTAATGACCGTGTAGTATGCGATGGGACGGAAGAACATCTGTTAAAATCTATCAGGACGCACGAGTTGGGTATTAATATTGATTTTATCGATGATGATATTATCATTACGGGTGTCGCGTCAAAAGAAGGAATTCAAGTTTTTGCAACAACCCGTTGTTTCGAACCAGACCACGAAGATACACGATGTGATTGCCTGTGCTGTCCGTACACCGATAAGAAAAAACAGCAGGATGTCTTCGACAAATACGAGATGAAAGTTGTCGAAATTCTGAGGGATGCCTACAAGAAAATCGAAGAAATGAGAGTGGAATAAATGGCAAAATATAAAATAGTAGACGAAGATGTGAATGAGGAAAAAGAGCGCGCGGCAAAAACGCTCGTGGATTCGCTTGTGTTTGGAATAACGGTTGCAGAAAATTGCACGGTGAATACCGAAAAGAAAATTGTTACATCGGTGATGAAAGGGCTTGCAAAAAACGTATTGAAGCATGGAAAGCCTTATTGCCCATGCAGGATAATACCATTAGACAAGAAAGATGTAAGCGGCGTATGTCCGTGCAAATGGTGTCATGACGATATCATGAACAAAGGACATTGCCATTGTAACTTATTTTTTAAGAAGGAGGCATAATGGCTATAAAGACGAGAGCAGACTGTGTAGAACAGATTGTTGGGTATATCGGTAATCTCAACCAGATTGTAAAGGCAGCGAAGGATTCCATATCGGAAGGCGATTTCGTATCGTCTGTCGATTGTATTCACAAGTTCTATACGGCATTTGGGACGATTTCGGCGGCGATCATAATGTTCCGTGGAATTATTACCGATGAGGAAATCATAAAATATCATTCAACTCTTAATAATATACAAAAGGAATTTGTAGAAGATACGGTGAAACGCGCGAAGAAAGTGCGTTGTTTTAAAGAATAAAACTGGAATAATATGAATCGTAAAGATTTAAATGCAATAGAGCTTACTGAAATTCAGAAGCAGATTATTATGGGAACTCTACTCGGAGATGGATATATTGCAATAGAAAAATCTAGTATCAATCCGCATGTGTGTATAACCCATTCTATCAAACAGAAAGAATATTGCGAATGGATTCATTTAAATCTTTCAAATTTATGCCCATCTAAACCAAAGGTTTCGGTCTGTAGTGATGGAACGGGAAAACAACATCAAAAAATTACGTTTTCTACACGACGACTTATATGTTTGAAACCTATATATGATTGTGTTATTGTAAATGGACGAAAAACAATTACCGAAAAATGGATAGATTCGATATATCATCCAATATCGTTAGCATTATGGTATCTAGATGACGGATTTTTGTTTAATGATATGTATAAATCTAGAAATATGCAGTTTGCACTTGGAGATAGAACGTCCGAGGAATCCGAATTGTTACAGGAATGGTTAAAGTGTAAGTTCGGAATCAGTTCTGAATCTAGAAACCGCGGTGTGATTGCCAAAAATGGAGAGCGCATTAAAGATTTATTTATAACGGAAGAAGAAAGCATGATAAAATTGAAATCTGTTATAGAACCATATGTAATTCCGAGTATGAAATACAAGATTGATCTCTATTTCGATTATAGACCTTCTCTCCAAATAGTTTCTTTTCAAGAATTATACAAAAAATCACACATGTAACAAAAACCTTTTTATAGTTCCAATTCATATATGTTATTATGGCACGAAAAACTTCTTATGTCCCACTAAAGAGCAAAAAGCCGAAGTGGTATTGTATCAACAAGCCACACGGCAAGCTCCAGAGCCTTGTAGCATATTCGAAACCGCTGTTCTACGTTACAGATCCGCGCGAGATGAAAGGGATTAAGCGCATGCTCGGCAATCCGAAATTCTTCGACGAGTATGATTATCTTCTCGTATCCAAAAACAGTTTCGGCGATTTCGAAGATATTTTCGGGGTTATCGCAAATTCGCAAAACGGGAATAAAAACGTAGCGGCGTTTGTCGGAGATGTTGAAAAAGTCATGTACGGGTGGACATTCGACAAAAGACATTACGATGCTATAGTTGGTTCGGCAGAAGATTCCACCTGCGGTCTTCACGGAGAACCCTGCGATGAAGACGAATTAGAAACGTATCCCGGATTGGATGATGAAATAGATTAATTTTACCATCCAAAAACTCTTCTAACGCATTCTCTTTGTTTAAGTTGTGCTTCCATTTCATCTAGATACTCGTAATACTCGGGAAACTCATATATATGACCTTTCGCGATAATTTTTGCAACGTCTGGGTTGTCGGTGTGTTCCATCTCAACGCGTATACCTTTTTCTAATTGTATTGGATCAAAATAGTTATCCGGGAAATCCCCACCACGACCATTGAGATATAACCACACGCCTTTACCAGCCATGAATATATCTGTGTTTGCGCACGTATATTAATCTAACGGTCATATTGATGACGATAGATTATTTCCTTTTAGACCAAGCGGGTGGAGTGAACACCTGACGAATCCACGCGCCGCATTTCTCAAACCCCGCGTATTGTTTGTACATTGGAGACTGGGGATTGTTACATGTGCGATCTCTCGCCCTAGCTCCACAATTCCAACAACCCTCTGATGTTTCTGAATGCATAATATTATTTGGCGCTATGCTATAATAAATCTTCGCATTCACCGTCGGTGTCGAAAACTTAACATAAAGTTTATATATTATTAACACTAATCTTATTACTTGTATGGAAAGAAGTGCGGATATCGACTACCTTAAGTCGAAAGGTGTTAAGGAGCGAGATCTTGAAATGTTTCAAAGGAGAATGAAAGGTGAAACATACAAGGAAATTGCTAAATCATACGGTCTTAAAAATGCCGTATCGGTTTCTCGCAGAGTAAAGAAAGTACAGTCTTTGCTCAAAGATATGGAAAGAGGAATAAAATCCGGGGATATTGTACTGAGGAATGCCGGAGTTCAAACCGGAATCGCGACATCTCAGATTCGTGCTGGATCCGTATCTCTCCCAACGAATAATCCATTTTTGCAGCTCGAAACATTCGAAGAGCTTGCAGGGATGTCATCCGCGGGAGGGGCTGTGATTGGGGCTGGAGCCGCAACACTGTATCAGGGATTTACGCGCGAAGATCTCCCGTACGAACAAAGAACGGTTCTCGCAATGAAAGGTGGAAGTGTTCTTGCATCAAGTCTTTTATCGCTGTTCTTGACATTTAAAAAGTTTAGCGAGGAAGGGGCTCAGGTTCCAAAGGAAATAAAAGAGGGTGAAGCGGTTGACTGAAATTGACGAACAATTAGACATTATGGATCAGGATATACTTTCGACAAAGTGCATAAACGGGCACAAGTTTAAAGTTCCTAAAGAGAAAATCGCCGCTAGCAGCAGCGGGAAGAGTTTTGTAACGCTGTGTCCCAAATGCAACAAAGTTGCCAGACTTCGAAAAGAAGACGTGTACAAAATGTTTGGTGTAAACCCGCGCGATCCGGTAGCGGTAGGACAGTTGTTCGCATCGTTGTCTGGTCAGACTCAGACTGCAACATCTACATCAGCTATCCAAAACGGAGCCGTGTTCCAGCCAGATGTTAATACTACGATACCTCGCTCGGAAGGACTCAAGACATCTGCCCTCGATACTACAGAAGATGTAGACGACGAGGAAGACGAAGAGGAACCGGAAGATGACGAGGAAGAGGAAGAGGAAGACGACGAAGATCCCGAATACACCGCTCAGGTAGAAACTACGACCGATATTAGCGGGAAGAAAACGAAAGCGAGTCGTTTCCGGGTTCTTGCCGATGAGGACGACGAATACAACGACGAAGACGAGGACTACGAGCGCACTCCGATTCGAGAAAAGAAGCCGACGAAAAAGGCGCGCGCGCGCGTTCCGGTGGAAGAAGACGAAGACGACGAAGATGTTCCGCGCGTTGGTCGTAAGTCGGTTTCGCGTCCTCACGCTCCTCTAGAGGAAGATGAGCCAATGGATCCAAACGAGATTCTCAAGAACGTGATCGAGGAAAGCGGAATAGACGAAATCTCTATGGCGCATATTTTCGATTATATCGATTTACAACCGGACGGATGGCAACCATCTGCAATTCAGGGTGTAATCGAAATGTATCTCTCACCGGCATCTTCGAGGAAGATCGCACAGAGATATCAGGCGGAATTATACCGTGAGCAGAAGCGCAGGGAACGTCAGGAAAGACTTCTCTCCATGATGGGTAATCCCGCCGGGAATATGCACCTGAACGATAGCCGAGGAATTAATACTCCTCCGTTCAACACCCCGATCATGCGCGGTGGAATTCAGAATGGAATGCCGTTCCCCGGAAACAGAATGCAGGAGCAATTCCCGCAGCGCGACCCGTATGGAAGAGATATGTACGTAGATCCGATGTATCGCGATTCACGTATTCCGTACGATGTTGATCCGAGGGCGATGGCGATGGCACCACCGGTACGACCGCAAGGTGTATCTCCGCAGCAGGTAAAGCAGATGATCACAGAAGAACTCACATCGCAGTTCGAGAAGCTGCAAAACTCTCTTGTTGCGAGCAAGCGTGAAGACGCGTTGCAGAACGAAGTATCGCAGATGCGCGCGCTTATGTTCGATGTGATTAAGTCGAAGAGCATGGATCAGGGAGCTCCGCAGCAAAAGCAAACCGATCCGCTGCTGGCATCACTGCTTGCGAACCAGTCGGAGTTAAACAAGACTCTTCTGATGAACACGCTTGAAAGTGGAAAGCGCGAAGACCCGATGCAGAAAATTTTAATGCAGGAGTTGATGGAATTAAAAAAAGGGAGTCGCGCCTCCCCCTTGACAAATACATCTGAGGAACTTACTCAGAGGATTCAGTTGCAGAAGCTTGCCAACGAGCTTGAGCTTGCGCAGGCTGAATTCAAGGACAAGGCGGAAGGGCGCGCTTTCGCACGGGATCTTGCAGGACAGGCACTTACCAAGATCGGTGAGTCGTTTGCAACGGCATATCTTGAATCCCAGAGAATGGCAGCAATGCAAGCACATTCCCAGAGCCTTGCTGAAACGCAACCACCGCAGGCTCAAACCGAGCCGCTGGCAAGCGAAATGGAGCAAATCGATGCAAAGCCCGAGCCAAAGGTAGACACGGGTGCACAACCGCGCGCCCCAGAGCAGAAACAAGTGACCGAGGCCGAGAAATACCACGTCCGCGGGGTCTCCAAGGAAGACGGGACAATAGCAATCCCATGCCCCACCTGTGGGCTTGATATAATTGCACATCCCGGCGACACACGGGTTGTATGCGGCACGTGTGGATCTGCGTTTACAGCAGCCGGTTCCCCGCCAGAGGAAGCTCAGCCAGAAGCCCATAATGATGAGTCTCCGAAAGAAACGCCAACAACCGAAGGCGTGTTTTCTGAGGAAGACGAGGCGAAGAAGAGGGCAAAAGTTATATTGTAAGCGCGCAAACAGTTATGGAGTGATTAATGTGCTAGGGATGAATTCCAAAAGCATCAAATCTGGGTTCATGACGACTGTGGCAATAGAAGTAGTGCGCGGTCTCGTGAATGGTGCTATAAAAACCGTTACTCCGAAAGAGTTGGTTGCAGCTATACGTGAAGACACATCCCTATGGGGGATAGCTAGTGACGACATTGGTGAATACACGAAGTCTCTCCCGCTGTCAGATCTTTCAATGATAGCAGATGTTAAAAAAGTTGTCGACGCAGAATACGGAGGTTTTGATACTGTTGTGCTCAAGTGGTTGCAGTCGGATCATCAGATACTTTATAACATAATTGTTAATACCCCGGAGGATCGCGGTAGGGTCTGGCTTAAAAAGCAAATTGATGATATTCTCGAAGGTGTGCAAAATGGCAATAAATAACGCCCCGGATATCGCCAAAATGATCGCTGCGAATGCGGCAAATGGGGCAGAAAATGCCGTTGGGTATCAGGTTTCTCAGCTTGTAGATGCGGGTGTGAATACATTCCTCAATATGATTTTCGGACAGTCAAAAGACGAGAAAATCAAGGAGATGAATGAACACACCGATCATCTCATCAAAATCGTGGAACAAAACAAGCTTCCGCCACAGCGCGCCCCAATGCTTTCACCGCGGGAGTCCGTAGAACGTGATATTCGCGAATCCAACGAACATATAACTGCGGCTATGGACGAACTTGAGAAAGCTCGTCAAAAGTCAAAGTGCGGAGTATGTAAAAACACACTGTCTGAGACAATCGATTTCGTAGGAGAAAAGACCGGAGAAATTCTCGATGTCAGTGAAAAAGTTTTGGCGCTTCAAAAACTTAAAGAAAGCGGGGAGATTCCGCGGGAGCTTACTTGGTACGATTTAACTAAAAAGCAGAAAAAACTTGTTGAAGAGGCGGTTGAGCTTTATAAGCCGCAAACCGCACAAATCACGGATGAAGAGGAGAACGAGGAACGACAGATTATTGTCAGGAGGGCTACAAATGGTACGAAACGACAAGCGGGACGCAAAAAAGTCCAAAAAGCAAGACGCGGGAAAAAGTAAGACGACTACAATAACTTTCAGGGAGAGCGACATTGCGCAGCGATGGCTTCTCACTTCTGAAGGGTGCCCAACGTGCGCGCAGTTGAAACGGGATTTGAAAAAGGAGATAAAATCGGGTGAAATCAAAGTTACTGATGTTGGAGATGACAAAGGATTCGAAATGGTGAAGGAACTGAATCTGACCGAAGCTCCAATGTTCATAGTTGAATTAAAAGCGGGTTTTCCTGTTAAGTATCTCATAGATGAGTGAGATGGTGGCGAGTACTCGACTTGTGATTCTGGAAACGCTTGTAAAAGCTCGCAAGCCGATGACGTTAAGCGCCATTTCGAAGAAACTCAAGATACCTCCACAGAAAACATCATACCACCTTTCTTTTTTGGAAGAGCAGGGAATTATAATTAAAGATGGGTTTGATTATTTCCCGCAGCCATTACTTGTTGATGACGAATTGCGCGATTTCTGCGCGCAGAAATTATCAGAGATAATCGAAGCGTTTTCACTACTCGACAGTCAAATTGTTGTCGGTGTAGGTCAACAGCCGGAGGATGTAATTGTTAATGTGATGCACGCACTTGTGCAATTAGAGCTTCCTCAAAACGGGGACTAAAAAATTATCTTTTGAAAATTTCAATGATTTTACGGATGAAATCAATGAGTATCTGAATCCAGCTTTTGCTTATGGGATTTGGATCTGGGTTTGGGTTTGGATCGGGGTTTGGATCCGGGTTTGGATCCGGGTTCGGGTTTGGGTCTGCCCTCGCAGTGAACACAACCGTAATGGTTACATTCTCTTCTGTCGGGGTGGCATCAAACGCGAGGCTTTTCTCTACCACTTTCGTTGGATACGCTGGGTATACAACGAAACTGAATGTTTTCCCGCGCTCTAAAGCAAGTACCAGATTGGATCCGGCATGCTCTTCTCCACCCACGGTAAAATACTCTACAGGGACATTGCATTTTAGTTCTACGCGCGAGTACAATTTCTGGGCAATTGCCGTTTCCTCTTTGTCGAGAATGACGAACGCTGTCCCGGCAGCGAGGTCGAAATATCTCTCTGTTATTCCACCATCGTCGCTCCAGTTATCTCCCCACGACTGGCGGAACTCAAGCGTGCGCGCGTCCTTATCGAACCCGACAACACATTGTGCGTGTGAACCGATTGAAAGTCCAACCGGATCCGGGTAAATGCCCGTGCATCCGTTATTGGTGTAGTTTCCAAAGATGTCGATTGGAATGAGTGCAAACCCCCCTCCGTTGCCGGAAGCCCACTGTGTATAAATCGCATCACATAGGGAATCGAAATCGTTAATCGATGCGTAACCTTCCGTTTTATGCTGAGCCGCGGATGCTAATATGCGTGCCTTGGCCTGTTCCTGCGTTTCTCCCGACAGAACCGGGTAAAACTGTCCAACACAATACGGGGTTTTGGATGTCCAGCACTCGTTTTCGAAGCATGAACCAAAGTCGCGTATAGCTTTAACTGCGGCAGACAGGTATGAGCCAGAAGGTTCCGTCACATTTCCAACTTCACGGCTTCGGTCGTATATAAACTCAGGGCTTTTCCATCTTTTTCCGAAATCGTCTCGCACGAGTGGTTTTCCGTTGGTACACCCGATTGACTCCTCTACATTTCGTTTCATTGCTGCCATTTCAGTAGCGGTTGGAAGATCTTTCGTAATCTGGTAATACAGTAGTGTCAGTCCAATTGCAGTAGAGAAACCCACGCAGTTGTGAACTGCCACAGACTCTGCGATGTACGAGTGGTCTCCCTCTATTTCTAGATTATATACGTGACCCCCCATATATTGCGGGATTTTTTCTATCATTCTGACTTTCGAGAAGTAGTATCCGTTTTCGAATACCCCGCGAAGTTTGCCGACCTGATCGTTTACTTCAAGAGTGTAACTCTCAAGTTTTCCGTCTGGGGTAGCGCGCGTTTGAACGTTTCCGCGAATATTATTGCGTAGCAGAATGCGCTGCATCTGAATGGCCAGATCGTATGACGTTGTTACCGTTTCCCAACAACCCCTGTCTACGCGTTTGTGGCCATCGCCATCTCTCCACCCCTCGTATATTGAATACTGAAGTTCTGGTGGTGCGAACATTATACGATCTGCGAGTTTCTTGTGGTTGCAATATTCATTCCCGAGTTCTTTGAATATCTTTACCCACTTTTCACCGGCGATATCAACTCTCATCACGCTATTCTCGTGTTTATAACGGAATGATACCGAAGCTCCATATTTGGTCATTGTAGATTTTATACGTTCTGCAAAACTGGTCTCGTCGTGATTCAACGAGAATGTTACACGGAGGCCACTGTCACGGGTTTCATAACATTTATCGTCGAGAGATCCTTCAGCGAGATACATTCCAAGAACCCACATAAAATCGGGGTCGCCCTCGAATGTATAAATAGATTTGTCGAAACTAATATCACTCAATGTTGGAATGGCAACATAATCATCTTTAGATAGCGCCGCGGCGTCTTTCCACCCAAAGCGCGTCAATATAGGATGCTCTCCGGTGCATTCAATCGGGGTGTTTATGCCATATATGTATAATTTATATGTGTTTCCCTGCCATTTTCGTTTCATAACATCGATAACTTTTCCCTTTTCTCCGGTATGAGTTATTACGTAATCTCCGACGGATATGTCCCGTATCCGTCTATATTCGAAGTTCTCCATTAAAATGCTAGTAGATCCGTGGAAGCAAGTTCCACGATCTCCTTGATCGATCTTTTTCGGGAGATAATCGATGTAAGGATTGCGCCATTTCCTAGGAACGGATATAGCTTCTACTCCAGTTTCACTCTGAATGCGCGCGCGGATTTTCCCGAAGTCCCAGAACTGGGTTGTTTGCGGCATTTCCTTGAGCGGTGGATCGAGTACAACTCTTAGTCGGTACTTGCCATTTACTTTTATGATGGTTTGAGATAGCAAGTATTTTTCTATAAATGCCTCAGCCGCCCCGTAGCTTACTTCGGCTCCCTGCACGAGTTCATCCAAGTCAACCGTGCCATGTGTTTTGAGAAACCGAAACATTTTCGATTCTGATGTTGACATACTGTACTATGTGTCCGATACATTTATATAACTTTTGGAACAAAGAGTATAGTATCATGGGGACTGACAAGCAGAATAAAAAAGAGCAAAAATTTATTGCAGATGCATTTATACGGGTACTGAAGGAAGATCAAGTTACACCCGACAGAGAGGAATCTATTTCAAAAGAATTAAAAAAGATACTCGGCGACAAGTAGTGGAGTAGTCTCGATGGCTCGTAAATACACCGGCGGTATAGAATCCGAAATGTGGAGGGATCCGTTACTGCTCGGGAAATATTTTTTCAACTGTATAGAGCACCTAGAAACTATTGAAAGTGGGAAATCAGATCCAACGGGAACAAAGGCATACGCTTCGTGCATGGATTATATACTCTCGGTTGCGTCCGGTGATTTGCACAAAACGCGTAGGCGCGGCACGCCCACATATATATTGGTTCGCCCGGGAATATATAATGGGAAAAACCAATACTTAAAGGAGACGATAGATAAGAATATCTCCAATATAAAAAATATAGAAGGCGTAGATAAATATAGAAGTTTTGTTGATTATTGGGAACTTACAAAACTCCAAGCTGCATACGCGAAGTTTCCAGCAGGATCATGGCGCAGTTTCGCCGACTATGTAAAATCTGTTAATGGCTTGTATATGGAGATTTCGAGAGCGATAGCTGAGTTTTATATTTATAATGAATACGCTCACCCAGAGTCTTCAAAGCACTGCAAAATATCAACGATATCTACAGATAACGCGAAACCGAAAGAGGAATTTACAAATTGCATGACATATCTAATCGAACTCGAAGCGTTGAACGGTATTTACGGGGGATACAGATCTAAAGATTTATTCACGTCGCCCGCGGTCGTGGACTTAGTAAACGATGGAACCAGATGTGGCGTTTTTTTTGATCGCGTTGGGAGAAAGAGTATATACAGGCAAACATCGTGCATGGAAGCTCTTATCAAAAGGGAGCTGAAATTGTTTGGGGAGTCGAGAGCTGGGTACTATGGGATTACTCCAGAACTCGATAAATACGATTTGGAAGTGGATTGCACACATATTTATGACAATAATAAAAGAATGCCATGTATACAGAGTATTCTCCAGAACACAACTAATTTCAACTATATTCATGTTCTTTCTAGAACTGACATTGGAGGATATGGAACGGGAAGATATCTCAAAGATATCTTATCGACAAAATACAAATTTGAAAAACTTGTCCCAGAGTATCCAGACGAAACGACCGCTATAGATTACATGGCTATATCTGGAACCAATTTGGGTGCAGTACGTATCCCGGTAGACCCACTGTGTTTATCTGAAGACGGATCTCAAATATCATGTCTCGGAAAAGTTTTAACGAACCTGTCAAATTATGACAATTACTATTCCAATGATACGGCTCGTAACATTGTGAATTCTATAGACGATATGCATGTAGAAGACCTTTTCAGTGGAATAGTAGAGTCTACATGTTTCAGCGGATCGGATCGGGTGTCTTGCTTTAACTCGTTGATAGATGCTGTAAACAAATATAAGTTGTCAAGTGCATCTGTTAGGAAAATCGTGGAAAAAGTTCCTCCGTCAGATCTTGATTGTTCAGTCTATGCATCAGACGGTACACACACTATAAAAAATTGCCTCGATAAGATAATTGAAACATCCAATGCAAATACTATGCAAAGCATTGTCAATTCCGGGTTACTCATAGACCGGATGGATTGCACTGACTGGGATAAAACTCCTATGACATGCATCGACAAATTGTTCCAGCGGCATCAGATGTGGGCGTATGCGCTGCACCGCGCGGTAGAACTTTCAGATTTGTCAGATTATTATGCGAAAACAAAACAAAAGGATATGTATGCAAAAGTGGGGTTGGATGTTGCAAATTTATCGATGGTATCAAAATCATATAACATGGATTCTTCTGTCGGGTTCGAATTTGTAATTCCAGAATATGATATGGGGAAAGTTAAAGCACACTACCCATCGAAGCAATACGCGAAGTTCCTGCCAGTGATACAATCCCAGATCGAAGATTACAAGTTTGTCAGTAGTAATGTGCCAGACAAAGATATGGATCGTCTTGTGCATGGCTATCGCGAACAGCTTCGGTATGCCAACGAACTTTCAAGATCCATAGCATCAGACAGGCCACTGTCGAGAGAATCTGCAATCGCCCCGAAATTGTTCCATATGCGTGACGTATTAACACCGTTGGTTGGCGACGATAGTGTTGGAATTACAAGTATGATCGCGAATACATCTACCACACTTACAATGCCAGACTGTAAAGATGCCAACGATAGAACCATAACATGCATACAGAAAGAATTAGATATTGCTAGTACTTCTGGAAGACCGGCGCTCGCGCTAAACATACTCGAATATAAAGATCTGTTCAAGCCGGGGCTATGTACTGATTTCGACGGATCTGCTTCCGGGAAACCGGGAGAAAAAATAACATGTGTGCAATACGCCTATGACAAATTTCCGTTTTTGCAAAAGTTCGGAGATGATGTCACGCGCGATAAGGATGTGTGTACACGGTTAATATCTAGGAAAGATTTCGGGAAAGTAGCAGATGCACCGATGTATGTAGGTGGGAAATTGGTTCCACTGAGAGACCTTGTGTGCGGAAGGGTTAATGTACGCGATATCGCATATTATCTTGAGGGGAAGGGACAAGACGAAAATGTAACCAACGGCCACCCAAGTAGGAACGGAACCGCGCTCGATGTGTATGCATCCAAATGCAAGTGTGCAGGAGCCGGATCCCCGATGGATCGACGGATTTGTGCAGATGCAGAATGCTGGAATTCATATGCACGCAAGAACACGTGGGCAAAATATTACGGGATGTACGATAAAAATAAGGACGCTTACACGATTGAGGGTGCCACCGCGGCGATGGCTCCTGTAAAATATCATAATTCTGATGATTACTGGGGTTTATCTGGTGTATACGAATTGGAATATAAACCCAGTTCATATAGAATTACAAGTACCGAGCGTTTCAACTATGCGCATGCAGTACAAGAAGTTCTTTTCCCCGCTATAAAAAGAGTACAGGGTCGTGTCTTGAGAAGATTTGGAAACTTTAGTAATGTTAAAATCGAAGATGTTGTACTTCACCAACCAACTTCCGCGACCGGGGACGATTATAACATAGAAGTGATATTCACATCTCCGGATGCGAAGGAACCATGGTCGATGTCATATACAGCGGCATCGATTTTCATACGCGGGGGTCTGCTGAATAGCGAGGATTATCGTACAAAGAGTATTAGATATAAGATCGAAGAAGAAACAGTGGAAAAAATCCTTACCCGCGGGACTGGTGTTTCGAGCAACACGTCGAAACTCAAACTTGTAGTTAGTAACAGGGTTTCGGATTGGTTACGACTATCAACATGCCAGAACTGGTCTTCGTGTATGAATTTATACGACGGGTGCTTTAACAATATAGTTCCATATGTAGCGTCGCTTGGATCTTATGTTGCTTACATTGCGTCAGATGAATTTTCTCCGACATGGTTAGCGAGGGAGATGGTTATACCCGTAATGAAGACTAAGCCCGGAGACAATTTCAGATGGGATCCCGATGATATTGTAGACAAGAAACCGAATAAAACGTTCAGGGGGAACAAGGTATACGGTTTAAGTACTTACAAAAAACTTGTAACCGACGCGATAAAGGTCTTGTTAAGAAGGAACGGATACAATGAGGTAGGAAATTATCACACCAATTCATCGGATGACTACATAACGTCGTCATCGCACAGAGGGTATATCGAAAAGGACATGGAAATGAATGCGCGGTCAGAGGCTTATACCGCGTGCCTGAATTTAGCGCTGGAAGGAAAGCCCACGCAAAAAATGTGGGCAACGGACGATAAGTCGGATCCGTGTAAAAATATTATGAGTCGCCACGGAATTGTTAGTATAGACAGTCTCTACAACTCTGGTCTCTTAAGCAAGAGGACGTTTGACAGACTTGAGGCAAACGGGTATTGGGATACCACATATCTCGACGAGGCCGGAGTTTCATACGAAATTACAGATGACGCGCTTGACGAAATAGAACGTGATATGACTCTTACGTATTTGAAACCGCTTACTATGCCAACCGAAGAAAAAATTAGAGAAGTGCCAGTTCTCGGAGGGAATATAAATGTTTAAGCGTGTTGCTAGTAGATTCCTCCAGACTGTAATGTCGAGAAAACCACTTAAATATGAATTGATAAACGTATTGGACGATCTGGCCAGATTTTATTGTCCTTCTGGGCATGCAGAAAACATAATAGACTACTCATTCGTTGCGCTTACCAAAGCCGGGTTCTCGGTATCTATAGACGCCATGCAGAATGTGATCGCATCCAGAGGAAAAACATCAGAAACGGATACACTCGTTTGCATCAACGCGCATACAGATACCGTTCAAAAAGCATCAGATGAGATCATAGGAAATGTGGTTTTTTATGATTGGGTTCGCGATACCTTCCACACAAATGGGCGCGCCATGATAGGCGGTGATGATAAGTGTGGTATTGCGGTCGGACTTACACTTGCGCTTTATACAGATCTTCCAATGAAGATCATATTTACAAGCGAAGAAGAAGTTGGGAGCATCGGGGCAGAGGCACTGGATCCGAAAGAGCTTGACGATGTTGCATTTACAATCACCATAGATCGCATGGGAGGGAAGGATCTTATATCAAATTACTGTGGGTTGACGTTGGCTCCAGACGCGTTCGTTAAAAAATTCATAGAGATTTCAAAGCCAATGGGGGTAGAATTCGAAGATACTAACGGGACGTATGCCGATACGTACGTTTTAGCAAAGTACAAGCCCGCGGTAAATCTTTCTTCCGGGTATTACAATCCGCACACGTCGAAGGATTTTATATACGTAGAAGAATTATATCGCGTGATGTTATCTGTGAAAAATGCTATAGAAAATAAACAAGTACTTGAAGAAGCTATAGCAAGTGCCCCGAAGGACTGGCAGAAAAGAGAATATGCGGCATACCGTGGGGATTACTACGGTGGCGGATATTCCAAATATTATTCGTTTGGGAACAAGGGTCATTACGTGTCCGACACGTGGTTGTCACGCAAACAGAAAAGAACAATGCAAAAATGCAAAATTAAGTACGGGAGCGAATATGGAAATGGAAAGAAGCACAAGCTTCCAAAGGCCGATCCTGATCGCGTAGAATCTGCGGACGAACTCATAGAATCTTATGCAGAAGGCGCTATTTACGACGAAGAGTGGGACGCCATGCTTGCAGAGGGCATGCTTACTAAACAAGAATACCATATCGGGATAGACGAGAAACTTGCGCGCGAGAGCTATGCGGAGACATTCGAATCAAGTCAGATGGATGCGAGGAGTCGCTGGGAAGAGGAAGAAGAGGGATTCGATATAGAGGAAGAAGAAGACGAAGAGAGAAAAATTAGTGTTATGCGCGCGTTTCAGAACGAATCTGACGCCGGAAGAGATACAACATTCGGGCACGACGAGCTCGAAGAACTTGGAATACGATCTGGTTATCTCAAATACACGCTCGAAGACGAAATTTTTGTAGATTATGTTACAAATCTAATGACCTATCAGGAGCTCGTGCAATTGTTCAATACGAGCCAGATCGAGAGGTGGTTCTTCGACCAGTGTATAAAAGGACGCAATACATTTGTGATGTATCAGTCGCAGGACGAACAGCCATACACGATAGATTCTAGGCTCACCGAGAGATCGAGAATAGAAGATGAAAGATTTAAGTCAAAGCGTGAACATCTCGCTTCGTATGGGATGGTGTCCGGTTATGAATACGGGATGCTTGAAGACGACGTGTTCACAGATTTCGTTTCCGGGAGTATGCCAGAATTCGAGCTTTGGGAAAATGTTAAGGATGGTTTATCTCCAGACACCGCTAGGAAGTTTATGAAAATGAGGGCGGCATATATAAAAGCACGGATAAAGGAAGTAGAAGAGAAACAGTTTCTCGAAACGCAGCGAAACAAAACCGTAGAAGCTGTTAAGAAAAGTCTGAAAAACAAGAAAAAAATTCCGATTGTATACGAAGACGAAGAGTCGGAGTGTGGAAACTAACTATGGGCAAAGCGGGTATAGTCACTGCAATTATTGCTCTTATCATGTTGCTATTTATGGCAAACGTGAAAAGAACGCAGACACCAGAAATGTCGAGTGGTATATCCGGGGTATTGTTTTTCGTATTCCTAGGCTTTATCATGTTTATGCTTCCAAAGCCAGAGAAACCGGAGGGATAGTTTTATGATAACATTTATAAGGATGGACGTAGAATCATATTCAGAGATAGAGTGGTGTTAAATGTTATATACTGAATACGACTTGGTAGAAGGTGAACCGGCTGAGCAGTTCTCCGACTTCGACGATTTACTGTACCAGTGGAGACAATTCGTGAACGAGAACCTCAACGAGTTTAATGTTATATCCAGCGATTTGTTTGGGACAGGGTGCGTGTGCGATCTTAAGCAGATGGTGCTGAATAACAATTTCAGCCCGGAATATGTAATGTCACTAATGCCCAGAGTCAGCGATTGCGCGTCGGAATGCCTATATATGGAATATGGAAAATTAATTCATGTTTTTCTGGAAAGATATGTCAATACGTATGGCTCTCCGATGACAATTGTAGATCTCGGAAACGAAGAAATTACTTTTTACAACGAATTTGAAAAGGTCGCGCGCCAACGCATGGTCTGGAACACTTGGGATTTGTACCGCATCGATGGCCTTAAAAACACCAAATAATTAAAGATTTAACAGGAAATTATCCCTCTTTTCATCCCATAACTCTTTCATGCTAAGGCAATCTTCCAAGTATGATGCCGTCCACAGTGCATCACGACGATATCTCTCGCATTTGAAGGAAACCGCTTCAAGCTCTGTCTCTATGGAATCCCCGTACAACAAAAACAGTAAGACCGTGCGAGCCATTGGAAATTGTATACCGTCCTTAAATACGAGATTTGAGTTCATGAAGGTTTATATATCCCGAGAGTTGTCAATACATATTTGCATATGGCATTTTCAAGTATTACCGCTTCGTTGGAATCATTAAGGTATCCACCGCCGTCGGTATATTTGTCTATATCATCGATAAACGCCGCGGCTTCCTTGTGGTTTTCTTTGATCCATTTCGTCATGTCTACCTTCTGCTGGAGAGTTTCTATGACATCCTTATCAAGTAAACCGTCGGTATTCATCATAAGTGATAGCATTCTCGTTCCGGTGTTGTAGTCGGAGAATTCGGTATTCATTGTGATCTTATGACCTTCAAAGCAGTACGGCTCGAAAAGATTATAATCGTCTCTCCCGGCCACAATAATAGTATTGTCTTCCTCCGGGATAGGCGCCCCGGTTCCAATCAAATTTGTGCACGTATTGCATTTCTCGTCCTTACCGGTAGTTGAGCATCCGGCAGAGCTTCCATCCGATACTTCAAACACATAACACGACGGTATTCCCGCAACCTCTTTCCAGACAGCGAAGTCGCGCGCGGACAAATTGCCCAATAATTTCACATTCCAATTTAGCGTAGCCATGGTTATCAATTTCTCCTGCGAGTATAAAAGGATTACCATCGATTAGAATATTGCACAGATTAATCCGAAATTATTTACAATTGCAATACAATTTATTATAAGGTATCCTATGAAAACAAACAGTGTTTCGAAATCGTGGGTTATCTCCTTGTGATGCCACACCCAGTATATGTTTCCGACGATGCAAAACGCGAACCCGGCTATCCGTATGCGATAATCGACAGAACCGACTAGCGCGGCGCCTATCAGTGATATAGCAACGAAAAACAACTTGAAATTTATATCCATCCATATGCATTGGGCGTGTTTGCTTAAAATACTTCCGCACAGGGAAGATTTAAATATACGCTCGCCCAATTGTTATCACTGATATGGCTGAAAGTTTCGTCTGGACGATTTTGAATTTGGATCCGTCTGTGTCCGAAAGCGATATACGCAGGTGGATATCAGCCGCCGGTATCCCCAAGTGTTTTCAATTTGTGTTCGGAACCCCCTTCGACAACATGTGGACATACCACGACGACCAGTACGGAAGAATTCCAATGCCAGTTTCACCGTACACTCTCACCGTTTCCCCACTAAAGGATTCTAGATTCGAATGGAGGTCGGCGCGCGGAATGGCCACGCAGGCATTCTACCAAGCCGCCATATGTTCCGGAGACCCGAGTGTAGGTGGCGATATTGAGATCGGATCTAGGATTTGGCACGAGATAATACATTGTTACAAGACGCAATCTGGGAATTATATCCCAGCAGACAGTATGAATAGTACCGAAAAAGATGAGTTCCTAGAGTATTTACGGATAAACAATTCGATTCACTATTCGGGGTTTTTGACAGGTGGGATGGCATATGACACTGGAGCAAACCACGCACCGCTCTTGTGTGAATATTACATGTATCTTTCGAGAAAGTATATGAATTGCTCGTGTTTTCGCGAGGGCTGTGGGCAACAGCCGCCTGTTACGCAAAACGCATTATATCAGCAATCATACTCGCCTACAATCGTTACAAATCAAACCATACCAATCGTTGAAAACCAAACGAATGCGGAAGAAGATTACGGCGAAGGAGAAAACAATAACACGTTATATCTTGTCGGAGGGGCTATCCTCCTCATTCTGCTGCTTAGGTGATGTGAAAAACGAAGACCACCGTTTAATCTCTTGCGCGTACTTGTCCCCAAACATCGTGGCGTTTTGATTTTTTCTAAGTTTGTCCTGTATACCAGTTTTGTACGCGAGTGCCACAACAATTTTTGTTGCAAATGAGAAATCATTGGTCTCTGCGTATACGATATTACCAATCGCCTCGATCATAGATGGTGTGTGTTCGAAACCAGTACCATAATCCTCGACGTACCCATCTACATGTGGGAAAATGTATTCTTCTGATTTATCTTCAAACCATTCCAGATCATGTCCGATTCGTATATACGACATACAAAAGTATTGGGATTTTAAGATTATAAAGGTTGGTGACTAATTGATTGGCAACCTTTATTAAATTGAAATACCAATACTGTTACTGGAAGATCCGTTCAAGCCTAGATGCACTTCCCTGTCAGTGGAGTTGATCACCACGGAGCGGACTAAAACAAAATGGCGGTTGGGTTCCATTGCCCAAGAGCGCGGAACGATTCTCGTTTGTCATATGAGCTCCCGTTTCGTGCAATGAAGAAAATGGGTTGCGGCAACTATATACCCACCGGAGTTGTGCGCTTAATGGTATTGTGAGGAGGAAAGCGACCCACAACCGCCGACTGATCATCGGTGCGCATCGACTCCGGCATGTATATTATCGAAGGTGAAAAGAGAATCATGGACGACAAAGAAGAGTTCGGAAAACTTTACGGATTTGAACCCGGAGAGGCGCTCGATTTGTTTTACGATGGCTTTACAGAGGCAGGGTGGGGAGACCCGAAAAAAGCAGTAAAACTGTTTGAGGCATCTATCGAGAAAGATCCAAAGAACCCACATACGCGCATGTTCCATATGATAGTAATGGAAGAATGCATCAAACCCGGAGAAGAAACATTGAAGAAACTATGCGATGATTGGCTTATGGTTGCAAAGGAATCTGGAAACGAAAGGCAAATAAAACGCGCAGAATTTTCTGTGAAATACTATGCGTCTACTCCAGAAGAGCGCGCGGGGATTTTCAGCAGTGTCATCGGAAAGCACAGATGAAATTACGCGCGAGCAGCGCCTTCGCGGATTTAGTCATTTTACTACGGCACGCTTATTTTTGCAGGGGTATAAAATTTATGATTTTGATCCCGACGTCGCAAAGAAGTTTTTTAAACAGGTAACAGATTTGGATCCGCACAACCCATACGGGTGGATTTATTATCTTTTTACGCTTGAAGATACAGGGGCTTCGTTGCGCGAATGTGTAGAAACGTGTAACAAACTTGTAGAGGTTTCCGACAAGAAGAAACTCCACGGTCTAGATGGCCTGTCAAAACAGATGATGGTTGAATATATCAAGAAGGTTGAAAAGATAATGACAGATACAAAGGAAACTTTTATTAATTAATAGAGCTACTATTTATTATAATGCCTCGGACATATCCAGCCGAACTTGAAGATCCAATGATCGAGCATATAAAGGTTCGCATCGGGGACGCTGTTATCGGTGTGGCGTTTACGGGAATGCGCAAGTCCCCAGCGAATGGCTATGTTTCTCATTACGAGCTTATTATAAAACGAAAGGGTGGAGAATACTGGTACAAAATCTCCGGGCTTTGGGATCCGTTCGGGAAAGCTCGAATAACTTCAACCGATATCATAGAAGGCTTCTGGAAATTTTTGAAGAGGGTCGAACACGTCAATCACCAGCGCTGCCCTGTGTGCAGAAGTCTGAAATTAAGCGGAGAAGCAATCTATAGGCTTATGGATCATGTAGAAAATGGGGAATACGCGAGATTATAACCCGTGATCACGTCGTAATCTCGAAGTAAACCCTTCTTTTTCGCACGGTTTATATATTTCGCCACTGGTATCAGAGTGTTTTTTCTGCGCGGCGTTGAGTCGTTCGCGGCATCGTCCAACCGCAGAGCTTTTCATATCTGAAATGATGTTATTCAGAGTTTTAAGGTCACACCGTTCTGACATTCAAATCCCCACCCATCCCAACCCGGTCTGGGTTCTCCGCGGCAGAACATTTCAAGACGTGGAAATATACCGTGATCATTTAGCGCGGGGTCGATTAAGTTCCATATCTCTTCCGGCTTCTGCGAATGTGCGCGGGGCTTTGCTCTTATGATATTTGGAGTTTGTCTCCTGAATGCTTTGACATTTCCACATACCCCGACGAGGCATTGTTCTACTTGTCCTCTGAACCAGTATCCCATACCGTAAGATAGTTTATCCCAGTACACGCTCGTTTTGTAGGAGAACCCCCACCGCTCCATAACGCGGAACGCGTCCGGTAGGAGAGGGGTTGTTGCCCACAGAAAAAGGACGCACCCGGATTTGTCCACTATTCCCGGGACGTTCATGGAACATATCTCTTCCAGCGGCATCGTAGAATATTTCGAAGCGCTTCCAGAAGATAGAGATCCGCCCGTATTTATATTGCCATATTGCCAAGGACAATCCGCGTATATCGCTTTATATTTCACTTCCATGCATACATGTTGGCTGTCTGTGATTATAAAGGTTACATAGACAACGTTTAAATACTTTACCAGCAATTTATTATTATTGGGGTGTTATCATTACAACGACTGTAGTTCAGCCGGGCATCAGTGTCTCTACGAATCTCACTGCCGCGGATCTAACAAAAGACGGTTGGGTATCTACCGGCCTCGGAGTATGCAAACGCGAGAGAAATACCGATCCAACTGTAACAGATGAATGGAAATGGGTTAATTACGCCGCGTATAGAAAATGCAATTTTGGACTGATGTTCATACTCGGCGGGAATACGTGTAGTAAATATAGCGAGGCGGAACTAGCCCGAATGGAAGCTATACGCGCAGCTAACAATGATCCGTGGAGTCTTATTACAAGCGTTGATATGAGTTCTGGCATTGTAAGATTTGATACAGCGACACCCAATATAACATCAGTTTCCCCAACTGTAATACCATATACGACTGGAACAGAGATAACAATTTTAGGATCCAATTTGAAAGATTCAGCAGTAGTAAGTTTCGGTGACATGTACAACGCATATGTTACATATAAAGATGACCATATGGTAGTAACAAGAATCACCACGCCATTCAGGCTTACAGAAGAAATAACTAGGCCGGTGCAAATTCATACGGTTTATGGGAAGGTGAGCAATTCGTTACCAATATCTCTTTCGAAAACCGCTATCACTTCGACTACACCGGTAACGAAAGATACTTTTGACGGGCATGGTTGCAATTTGACGAAAGGACAATCATATTGCACGGCGACGAATGGGTGCGTTAATAGTGTAGCAGACTGTAGAGCGCTGGGAGAAATACCCCCGCCGAAAATCCAGCCCAAGACAATCGTACCAGTTACACCGACACCTCACGACTACGACACGCACAATTGTGATTTGACAGCGGGTCAATCTTGGTGCGAACCTTTACAGAAATGTATCCCAAGTGGATATGATTGTACTACAGGTACCCCTCCGCCCGAAGTTATAAAAGATCAAGTACTCGACGTACACGGATGTGATGTAACAGGGGGAGAACATTGGTGTGATACTGTGCAGAGATGCTTTACATATGGAGCAGAGTGTCCGACCACACCCCCCGCATCAACAAAGCACGAACTCGACGCGCACAATTGCGATTTGACATTGGAACAATTTTGGTGCGAGTCCGACCAGAAATGTGCTGTAAAAGGATATATTTGTCCCACGGTTGGACTTACACTCACTGGAACTACACCCACCCCGGATCCGCACGGATGCTCCACGGAACAGGACTGGTGTGCAGCTACCGGGAATTGTATACCGAAGGGATCTGCGTGCAGTTATTCTGTAATGGATCTCGACGAGCACGGGTGCTGCACTGGGTGCGGGGATTCGTGGTGCGAATATTCGCAAACGTGCGTACTTGCAGGTGGTCAGTGCCAGCCGGTGGGTGGATCTCCCGAAATTATTACCAACGCCCCAACCGGAGAAACTCCGGTCGCAGGAGAAGCAGGTGGAATCGGTGGAATCCCGCCGATTTTCGTTGGAGCCGCCGCGCTTATAGCCGTACTGTTAATATCGAAGTGATTCTATGGTGTATGATCCCGTAGTCAAAATCGAAGCGATGCCCCCGGGTTTTGACTACGATCTCATGGGGTTGGCATCTGGGCAAATATCAGAATGGGAATACCAAAAAGACTGGGGTGGGTGCTACAAGGAAGGAGAAAAGAAATGCGGCGCAAAGAAAAGCACCGACCCGGTTGTAGGTTGGAGTTGTGTTCACGGGAAATGGCAGAGAGACCATAGTTTCACTTGTGTCCATGGAAATGCATATTGTAGCGATGGTTATGGTTTTCTCGATTGGACAATGAATAACAATTTAAACTACACGTATAATCAAGTGATTTCAAAGCCACCGACACCGTGCTCGTATTCAAATAGGTATTCTATGGAGACCGTGTTCGAGAATCGAACCCCGGTTCCGGGTGTACCAGAAAATACGATGCCGCTCATTTTTGGGACTTCGCTCGAATCCGACAACAATAAGATTTTGCTTGGAATGGTTTGTGCAGCCGGAGTAATTTTATTAATCGGGTTCTCCGACTGATTTACGTCTGAATCCACACATTTATAAATACCGAGCGCGTAATAGATAGTGGTGTGTCATGACCGATTTTAATATGTATAGCGTGTATGCATCTTTGCGGGACGCGCGTACGGAACTCCAAGCCATGGAAAGAGACTGGGATGACAAATACCCAGATACGTTGAAAGATGTTGATTTTTCTCGTGTGGAGGAAGAATTTTTCAAAACAAAAGAGCTCAGGGAACGCGGGCGGGAGCTTGATCGATTCTTGGAAGATTCCCATACGACGCTATCAATGATCTACGATATCCAGAAGCTAATGGACTCGCTCGTTGCAAAAACAAAGTTTTCGCGCCTGATGACACGGGATAATATTAATTATATCGACAGCTGCGACGGGGATATCAGGGAAGCTTCAAAAATGAAGAAAATACATGATCAGGAAGATAGAGAACGGGAGGCATATCGAGCAACCGGACAACGAGGAAAAAGACGGGCGCATAGGAGGTAATTATGGTTTCCATACGCAAAGATTTTTTGCGTGCAAAAGAGCAGCTTCTTGAGTTGAATATAAAGTACTCGTCGCGCATAATACCCCAAGAAGTAGATTGTAGGGCTTTTATAAAAAGCGCGCTTTATCCAGACGGTCAAAAAACATATTCGGTTATAGCATATGCAACCGGAAATAAGCAAGGAACAAAAGCTGCAATAGTTTACGACACCGGACTTGTGAAAGATAATATGTACAACATCGGAAGTAAATTCTTCGACGCTTTGGTAGTTCACGAGCAGTGCCATGTAAAGCACAGCTTCTTGAAACCCAATGACAACATGAAGCGGTGCCATAGCAATCCAATATATCTCGATTGCATGGAGAAATACTTCGAGCGCGGGTTTGCGCGGGGCAGGACGCATCCCGATAGGTATTCTGTCCGCGCGTATCTTGGGAGTGAAGACAAGGTTGTTCCACCGTTGATACACAGGTCATTATTCTACAAATGTAAGTCGTGCGGAAGATCGTTTCTGTGGGATTACGGGATGATGGGATATATACCTCATCATTGTAGCAAATGCAGTTCGGATGAGGTGAATTGGACAAAGTTGAATCCGTTTGACGTGTACAGAATTTGCAAGATAAACGAGATAGATAATTTTGATAAATGTTGTGAAGCCGATTACGAGTGAAAACGGCGAACACTTTTTATACTATCACTTTTAAGTATATAACATGGAGAACAAATTCGCCATGCGGGAACTTGCGTTTATGCGTGGCGAGCAGTATAAGCTAGAGCAGAGGCATCCATATCTTAGCGAAGTAACACGCGGGCTTTTGCTGCTCGGGGGGGACGTTGTTGTATTCGACGGGTGGGCGTCACCGGACAATTTGGAAATTCTTATTCCAACCGGGCATTCGGTTGCAGCGAGTGAAATCGACCAGACACTTGCGCACGAATATAATTGCAGGCTTGGAATGTGTTGGGACAATACTAAAAAAATAATGAGATATAATCCAGATACATTCGAACCAGTTTACGCGTGGGCGCTGACATCGTATGATGGTGTTTTCAGTTATTGGATGGAACATTTTATTTTGCGCGATAAATTTACCGGCAAATACCACGAATCTACACCGATAGGGGAGATGCTGTGGTATTTCGTAATGGATATTGATATCGAAATGTTCATGGAGCTTCACGACAGCACTCCATTTTTCTATTATTGAACGATATCTTTATTAGTTTACAGAACATACGTTAATTATGCGTTCGAAGAAAATTAAAACTCCAAAACCCGGAGAATTGGTAATCGTTATCACACACGATTTTAATAAACCAATGTCTATGGAAGAATTCGTATTAGTTTATCTCAATTCACTTCGCGGAGACGGTGAATACGTGAATAAACTGTTCAAAGAATTCAAAAGATATCGCGTTGAAGCACTGCACAAGGCTCCCGGGAAATATGCGAGTTTTCGTGCTATAATTTCAGAGATGAATGCAAATACCATGCATCGAACCCCGGAACAAGGTAAGCGGCATCTTCCATATATAGCGTCGATAACACCAAATAGGGTAGGGTTCGAACCATCGGCATATAAGATTACTGAAGCTGGTATCAGACGTTTACAAGCAATATCCGATAGCAAGTGATTTCCGTGGATGTAACGAATTTGAATCTGGGGGATATATCTGAAATACGCAGATATACGAAACACTTAGAGAGTTGCAATAAATCACCAGCCGCTAGGGTATATTTATCATTGCTTTCATCTTTCGCGTGTTGGATAGGGAAACGCGGAAAAACATTCGATACGTTTATGCTTACTGACATTCAGGAGTATTTTAGCAACATACCGAACGCGCACACGGCAAATCAGTTTTTATCATCGGTAAAGGGATACATGCGTTTTCGTTGCGCTACAATTCCTCTTAACGATACTCGCTCTATTATGGAAAATCAGCGATTAAGTCAATTGTCACTTGTCAATGCCCGTCCGAAGACCGTTAATCGTGAACGGAAGTCTCTTAACACTGACGAAATTTCGGAATTGCTTGATGAAATTAAAAAACGCAATCGCACAAAACTGGCCGAACTCATTACAAGTGGAACGATTTTGCAATTTTATTTCGGGGGGCGCCCAATAGAAATTGGTTACTGGTTAAGAACTTCAGGAGTCGAGCACCCTGCAAAAATCGATTGGGAGAATAACGAAATGCAATTGTGGACGGCCAAAGTGAATTTTTATCGATATCTTCCATGGGCGCCCGGTATCACTCCGCATTTAAAGCGGTGGTGCGCTGCGATACCACAGTTTGCAAACCCGAACGCATGGCTTACCGATCATCTCGGAGAATACACTATTAATAATTTGCATGTCACAAGTTATACCGGAAGACGCACATTCCAAACGCAAATGCGATTGGCTGGGGTAGAAGACGTGGTAATAGATACTATACTTGGGCACACAACCACCATGGCAGATCGATATACCGACTTCGGGAAATTTAATGAGAAAGTTAAAAACGTTATGACAACGGAACACTATATGGTTAAAGCGGGCATCTTATGAAATACATAGAACGTAATTGGAAGAAGAATGTGGAACTCGGTTTATACGAGCGTGGTAGTGCGAACGATATACGCAAATACGATTTGTTATTACCATGGATTTCTACGGAATGCCGTATCCCGGTTTATACTTGGATCGATTATACAGATCCCGACAAGAAATGTGATGTGGAAAGTGCATATAGTCAAATAGTCAATGACAGTATTAGATTTTATCCCGGAGATCCGAACCTGATATATGATGCGATAGCAGAAGGGAAGATAATACAACGCCAGTCATATGGCATCAGGGCATACCGGATGCATCGCATACACCCAATCCGAGATTATTTTTTTTTAAATGTATTATACCAGTAATATATAGATTTACACGGGACGAATTGTATGGATTTGAATAGATAATTGCGATGAATATATCCCAAAAAGAATCGATAAACTGTCGTAAAACGGGGGGACGGCGTGTTAAAATTTAACGTTAAATTGGCGTTAAATGCCACTACTGGGATTACACCCTTTTCTCATTATTCTGTAATAATCAGAAAGATTTATAAGGGATTACTTACATACCTTATATGCGGACATTCCAATACCCTTCGGGGTGCGTCGGTTCGAGGTGCCGCAAAGCACCGAAACACCGTCGGAACGTCCCAGTGATGCACGTCATAAGCGCAAAACTCGGTAACAGAACGTCTGAAATATCACACACCGACAGCCCTAAACCACGTCTAAACAACGGTGAACGGCAACGGGGCACCCTTTGAGCGCGATGCGCCACGGTTTCAGACGAGGACACCGTAGTCAGTGACGGGTAACAGGCATTATACAGGTAAACCCGAAAGGGCACCGATGTATTGCCGCAGACGCCCGCCGCTCACAACGTCCCTGCCGTGACGGAAGAAGAGAAAACCCCACCGGGAAAGCCCTAGCCCTATATCTGTTGATATTACAGGAGCGACGGCGTGCTGGTGTGGTAAGAGAATTATTTTTATGCCTGTATCCACTCGGATCAGACGGTTCACGTTCAAAGACAGGGTTTCCTTGCGCTTTTAAGGGTGAGTTGGTGTGATTCAGTGTATACAGGCATTATTGTGGCGCGTAAACGCGCGGAATAGGGTGCAAGCCCCTTCCACAATATCCCCATATGGGAAAGTGGTGAAAAATGAACAGCGAGATCAAGGTATACACCAATGCAAAGGGCAAAATGGAAGGCACACACCATATTAGTTGTGCGTCCGGGCAATCTGGCATCTGTCACGGTTGCTTAATGAATCATGTATGCTATGCACTGAGATACCAGAAGCTGCGCCCGTCCGTAAAGCAATCATATTGGCATAACGGGGAAGTGCTCACTTCAAGGGTGTTCGATATGTCTGAATTACCCTACGTGAACGCCATGCAGTGCCGGTTTAACGCCTTCGGGGAACTTCTTGTAGGCAAGAAGGGAGAAATCCAGCTTACGAACTACGTGAACATATGCAGGAAGAACCCGCGGGTTCATTTTGCGCTATGGTCACGGAATTACAAGCTGGTGGAAGATTACTTCAAGATGCACGGAAAGCCGTCGAACCTCAAGATCATAATGTCCGCTCCGAATATTAATGCCGCGATAACGAAGGCAGATCCGATATGGGACGGGATCTTTAATGTGGTCACTCCAGAATACGCCGAAAAACATAACCTGACCATCAACTGCGGCGCGCTAGATGATGAAGGTAAGAAAATCCCCTGTATCCGGTGCCCCACCGGGTGCTACAACCCGGGAACGCGCCCGATGTGCTATGAGCTGGTGAAGTGAACCCATGCCACCCATACCCGTGAGGTGTAAGAAATGTGGGTGCCCGCGTATAACGCAGACCAACGAATGCGAATGGTCTTGCGACGAATGTGGCTATGTTCACCACGTAAAAGTATACAAGCAAACGGTTTTTGGAGGATTCAATGTCAAACAGGTTTAAACTCTGGCTGTCAGTTGTGCTTGGACTGGTTTATTTTTTAATATGTGGGTGGTTCGCGCTAAACAGTATGCCGTGAACGATAAGCGTCGGCGGGGTGCAATGCCCCGCGCACGGTTTTCCCAGTCGTTGGGATAAGACAAAGTAGGTGAAAAGAGAAATGGCAAACACAGACATGAATGCGAATTTCGCAAACATCGGGGAATTGAGGGCAATTCTATCAGGCATGGACGACTACGAAGTTCTCCCGGCAGTGGTTTACCACGAGAAATTTCCCGAGGGTATTACCGGAAAGATCGGCGTTATGACAAACGTAACGAAGCACCACCACTGCATGAGCACGTCAATGGAGTACCCGGTCTTTGACCATAAGACAGCGTTCGGGTTTGCGGCATCGGCGATTGAGAAGAGAGGCGCCGGGATCCACGGGTCTGTCAAGACGTGGAAGGATCGCGCGTATCTCACCGCGATGTTCGACGAGATCAAGCTTGTTGACGGAAAGCTTCCGGACGGAGGGGACAGTATCGTCGAGCTGGGTTTCCATCTGGAAAACTCCATGGATAGAAAGACCGCGTTCAAGGGCGACGGGTATACCACGCGCCTCGTGTGCGCGAACGGTGCGAAGGCTCAGGGAATCCTCCCGGGGTTTCTCGTGCATGAATGGCACACCGTTGACATGAACGAGCGCGTTCCTCCGGTGATCGAGGCGTTCACGAACGGACTTCTTGCAAGGGCTGGATACTTGCAGGACGCGATCAACGTCGCCATGGATTCAAAGGTTAAGTTCGAGACCCGGGAATCCCTTGAGGCAACAATGATCGCCACGTATGAGGGGATCTCCGACAGGCATGTGAAGAAGATCGTCGAACAGATCGCCGGTCTTGAGCCGTCGCGGTGGGATCTGTTCAACGCGGCGAGCTACTACAACTCTCATAATGAGAAGTTGTCGCCGGATGTCAGGAGCGATATAGACGCAATGTCTGCCAAGTTCCTGAATATGTCTGCGGCGATTACCCCTGTCGTCCCGACACCAGAAGTTAGGCAGGTGGCATAATCATGCCACCACAGTCTGTTTATGACGAGATGCTCGACTTCGAGAAGAGGTGTAACAACCGCGCGACAAGCCTGAACACGTATCTCGTGCTGTATGAAACTACAAACGAGAAGGGCGAACCCGTGGTCAAAAAGACTGCGATGATGTGCCCGTCGGCTACGCATGTGGTGATACGGTTCCCGACGTGCGTGAAGCTCGAACTTCTAAGTGATGGGTACGTATCAATCGCTCCGATCATTTCCCCAAAGCTCGGTGAGGAAACCGATGCGGATCCTGAGGAAGTCCCGGCGCCAGTGCCGGTTGTTCAGCAACCACCTCCAAGACCTAAGCCAGTGCCAGCACAAGAGACACCAGCTCCAGCGCAGACCGCACCGGACGCCCAGCGCAGGGTTCCATTCATCGCAGGACTGGGGCTGTGCCGCGTGTGCAAGCATTCACCGTTCGCGCTCGGGAACACCGAACACAGATGCTCAGCGAACCCAAAGGGGCACCGGTTCGACAAAGACCCGGCAACCAAGCGGTGCGAGCGGTTCGAATTTCCATAAATTTTACCGCGCCCGGTAAGCGGCAAGCGGGTGCAAAGCCCCGCGCGCGGTGTTCCTGCATCGACAGACGTGTTCAAACGTAACCCGAAGTTGACACAGATGTGTACAGTCTGGCTTGAGTGGAGAGCTCTATGTGAAGGGCAGCTTGAGATTACTTCCGCGGGGCAAAACATAACCACGATGATACTGTGGTGGTGCAGGAGTGTGGGAGAAGGTGGCAACTACGCTGGACAAACTGGAGCAGCGTTACCGGGTTCGATCCCCGGCACCCACATACCCACATCGGGGTGAAGGTAGGTGAATGGTCTGTTATCGTGGAGTATAACGTCGGAAAAAAGTGGTTGTGCAGGGCGCGGCAATGGAGAGATCCAGAGGTGAAAAAAGATGTGGGAACTCGTAGTATGGAATCATGAAATATCAAGAAAGGATTTGCATGATAAGGACGACATGTTAATGCTCCTTGCGCGGCATGCGTCGATCAAGAATACGTACGCCGGTGTTGTTGTCGCTGAGGCAATTATGGGGAGAAGTGTTGCCGATACGGTGGCGGCTGTCTGGGAATGGTTTTTCTTGCAAAGTGCTTTTACCAAGCTGATACTCTTCGAACTAAACGATCATATGATTGTGTTCGACAAGACCATCCCCGCAGTAGTTTTTCCAAAGTTGGTGTGACCATGGGCATGAGATTTCGCAAATCGTTAGACAAACTTAAGAAAATGCAGGGGGATAAGACCCCACTATCTTATTATAAGAAACTCCCAGCAAACACGCGGATGATCGACATTCACGACACTACGCTATTCAATGCCACTATGAAAGTGATTGACAATTTGGATGCTGTGTACACCGAGGATATTGTGAGAGAGTGTGGGTTGTTCCCGGAAACGATAGTCCCTTGGCTTAAGCGTGAGGGCTTTGTAAAGGCAGGTGCAAAAGCTTCACACAGGTGGCAAAACGTTGGATGGAGGGAACGAAAATGCAGATAGAACCTATGAGTGGGGGCTACTCCTCGATCCGCATCCGTGCAACAGAACCAAAATCAGCACTGGATACCGGAGCGAGATTGCCAATCATCGAAGTGCAAGAGTATATCAATCGGTGGAGTATTGACGTGGGAGCAGTTCGTCTTGTGTTTGATGCCGATGGAACAATTTACATCGACGGACAGGAACTGATTAGACAGCCGAAAAAACAGTGACCGATGAGCGGCAGCGGGAGTGATCAGGTATGAATGAGTATGACTTGGCGTGTTCAGTTGAACACCATTTTAATAAAAACATGGCGCCACAATCGGAAGTCGACTATGAAGAAAAAGAAAAAGAACGTCTCCTTCGATTTCCAAAACATGAACGAAGTTTATGGTGTTGGATATGCGGATTTATGTTAGATCCGTGTGCCTACCCCACACCAAAAGAAGGGGTTGAGGTGTTCAACCAGCACTTAGCGGAATGCGAACGTGGGCGTATGGCGCTCGACAACTGCGACTGATAAGCGGCAGCGGGGTGCAAAGCCCCGCGCGCGGTTTGCCCGTTTGGGCAAGTTGAAGGTCGAACAAAAAAAAGGAGGAAGAACATGGGAAACGCAGGATTAGCAATTTTGGGATTCTTTTCGATGCTTGCCGGAGCAATCGCATCGCTCGCATTGTCTTATCTTATACTTGTGCATATAAACGCGACTGCCTTCATGTGGCAGCTGTGGGTTGTAGGTATTGCCGCAACACTGGTTGGCGGCGTGCTTATGGGCGCAGGATCGAATTAAGCGCAACCGATCAGCGACCGGCGGGGTGCAATGCCCCGCGCGCGCTTTTCCCAGTGTTGGGACAATCAGGTGAAAATATGAGGACATACACTGTCTATTACACGAAAACCACGCAGGGATCTGTTGAGATCGAGGCATCTTCACCGACAGAAGCAAGCGAAATGGTAGAACGTGGTGATTTCGACGAAGGAGGCGCCCAAGAATATGATGAAGGAACAGAAGTGTATTCTGTAGAGTGAGGAAACCATGGTCTGCGAAGAGTATTTCAATCGGGTGAACAAGACATACTCAAAAACGTTCTCAAAACGTCAGGCTTTACCGCGGCATGTCATGGAACATGCCAGTAAATGCGATAAAATCCTCGATTATGGCGCTGGGAAAGACGCATTTGGGACGCTTTTCTTGCGTGATGAGGGGTATGACTGCACCGCATTGGAGGTTGGATCGAACTTCAACCCAGAACTTCACGACAAAGACGCAATTACTCGTGATTATGATGTAGTTTTTGCGAGTAATGTGCTGAACGTCCAGTCATCTGTGTTGGAGATCGTAGATATTCTTCTGGATGTACTGGGTTTGTTGAAGAAGAACGGAAAATTCATATGCAATTTTCCGAAAAAACCCCGCCATAGCGATGTCGACGAAGATTATATCGATGCGCTTCTGGGACTCGGGTTCAAAAAAGTAACTCGCATGGAGAACAGCTCGCCGACGTGGGTGTGCGAAAGATGAACAGTCCGCCGTTTCCAAAAATCGTCGGAATGGATGGTTGCTATACGAGCGATTACATAGACTGGGCGACAAAACGTGAAAATTATCCCAGTTCGAGCTTGCAGATTGACGACATCGGAAGCGATGCACCAATAAGAACAGTTGGTGGAATACAATACGTCAGCACATACCCGACAGATTCGCGTGAAAAAGCAGAATCAGAAGCTGAAGAAATCCGTAAAGTTGGTGGATTGGCAATAGTCAGATCGTGCATGAGAAATAAAAAGAAATATTACATGGTGTGGTTCAACCCGGACGGGAGTAAAGACGCAAGGGTATATGTATCACGGTGGTAAGCATGAAAGATGTAGAAAGTATGACGGATTTTGAGTTGCAAACCGAATGGTTTAAAATCCAAGCGGAATTGTTTTTTTCCCGTTCGCTTTGGGAACACAGCCAAATCACAGGAAAACAACTACTGGTGCAATTAGAACTCAAATCTCGCGGGCTTATGAAAGGAGGGAAACTTGTTCGCGACAAAAAACGCAAGGAATAGGTATTTGAGCTTGGAGATATAAGTGATAACTATGATCCCAAGTATAGTATTTATAGGAATTATGGTCGTATTTCTAGTAGTCGTAGCGGCTGGGATAATTCTTGTTATGCATTTACGTGTGTACCAAAATAAAGCACTCGAACGAGAGACTTTATCCGCAGACGGGTATGCGGTATTTAGAATTTCCGCCGGTGGATCCGCGCAAGATACGACCATCTATGTCAGGAACAACGCAATTCAGGGGTTGCGAGATGTAGCACAGATGTTTATTCCAAGTAAGACATCAGATACACGAGAACAAATCAAACGGCAGGGGTATCCCGTGGTGAAAGTGCTTCCAGACGGCGCGTCGTTGCCGGAAAAGCTGCGCGCGGGTAATTATACCGCATATCTTCTCAATGGAGACGGTGGGCGAATGGAAACACAGCAGTTTGTTGTGAACGGGGGATACACTACAACCGTGATTTTCATAGGGATGGCTCCCGGAGGAGGGGGCGGGGGGTGCGGGGGATAACCTGACACTGCACCGACATATTTACCCAACGACAAATGCCGTGACCGACAAGCGGCGTTCGGGGTGCAAATGCCCCGAACACGGTTTTTCCCGTAGAAACGGGCAAGCATAGATTAATTAACTCGAAGAATGTAATGTACTGTGGAAAAACAATTCCGCGGAGGGCAAAATGAAAGCAAATGCATTTATTGCAGCTATTTTCGTATTGTTTATGTGTACGATGCCTGTTGCGTCGGCAGCATCCCAGTTTTACACGAACAAATACGTGGACTACAACCCGGCGCTCTTGGTTCAGGAACCGAGCAGCTACGGCTATGTGATTTTCTACATCCGTGCGGGCGGATCTGCGCAGGATACTACCATCTGGTACTACAGCTTGGATACCCAGAAGGGGATACAGGAGTTTGACCCATCGTTCTTACCGGACAGATCCGGAATCAGTGGTCAGAACCCGGGGTACAAGTTTATTAAAACTCTCCCGATTGGAGAAACAAATCTCATGAAACTCCCGACGGGTCAGTACCGGGCGTTCCTACAGAATGGAAACGCCAATCAGATGGAAGTTCAGGACTTTATCATCGGTGGCGGAGATACTACGCGTGTCACGTTCTTAGGTGCTGGCGTCTCGAATCCGGATATCTGCACTACCAAACCAGCGCACGATGAGTACCGGTTCAGGGAGTTGATCCCGGCGGGGATCCACATCGAGTGCTTTGATGAAGTGAATCACACGGTAACAATCACCGACAAGGAGCCGTGGGATGAGAATATCTACCATCCGGAAGTAAACCACACGGTTCACGTCGAGGAAGTAAACCACACCGAAACAATCAAAGACACGCAGCCGTGGGACGAGTATCATCCAGAGCAAAACCGCACTATCACTGTCGTTGACAAACCGGCGATTCCGGGGTGGACTGAGTATGTATATCATCCGGAAGTAAACCGTACCGAATTCCAGACTCCAACGTGCACGGTTACGAGCACCGATTATGATGGGAATTACAGGTTCCGTGGGGATTACTACGAGTACGAGCTTGGCATCTACTCAGATTATGTAGTGCAGAGCGCGGTATGGAATTATTGCGGTGATTATAAGAAGGTTGGAAACCACTACGAGAAAACAAGTACGTGTGGCGTGAATCGATACGATGTGACATTCGAACTTGCGAACGCCAACAATAACGTTGGACACACCGATCATACCGAATGTGTAGACAATGCCTATGTAGACGGGAGTTGCGGGCAGGTTGTTCTGGGTGGGGGCATGTTAAGGTGCGTTCACGATGATCCCGTTTGCGATCCAGCATGTGTATGCAAGGAGCGCGTTGTCGTTAGGAAAGAAGCATACACGGAAACGATTGTCCACCCGGAGATCCCCGCTGAAACTCACGAAGAGATCATGGTTGATCATGAAGCGTGGACAGAACATCACCCGGCTGGAACGCACGAAGAGATCGTGGTTGATACTCCAGCGCACGATGAAATTGTGGTTGATCAGGAAGCATACACAGAGACGATTCACCACCCAGCTGGAGAGCACACCGAGATCGTCGTTGATGAGCCAGCGCATTGTGATGAAATCACCACCGGTGAGCAGCACTGGACTGAGTGGTCTGCATGGAGCACTATGCACTACATCCCGATCCAAGGGTTGAGAGAGGTAGAGCAGAAAACGATCCCCAAGTCGACTACCTGTGCTTGCTTCTGCTGCGAGAAGGGCAAACCCCAATCAATTTTAGTGTAAAGAAGTCCGAACATTATTTTTTCCAGCGGAAAAAGTCCGCGGGTGAATCATGAAATCGATACGAATGGTATCAGACGAGGAAGGCAAACGAATACGGGCAGAGACCGATGCCCGGAAGGCTGCGTTGCTGCGCACCCTAGAGGGGGCGAAGGTAACCGAACTTGTCTTCGGTGGAATGGGAATAAGCGCCATGCGCCTTGACGGTTTTATCCTTGAAAAAGAAGGGAAGCAGTTTCGGGTAGAGGTTGAAGGAAATACATTCTACGATTCTGTGGTCACGTGGATTGAAGTGGTTGATGTTGCAGAGAATAAAACATTAACCGAAAGTGAAGATTAACACAGGTGAAAAGAGAATGAAAACGAACGTAGCGCTTATCAAGCTTACTGCGAGACAAAAAGAGATCGCGGAGTGGGCTATAGACCCGATGGGCGATTATTTTTCTGAGCTTCTGAGGGAGGAAGAGATAACGGAGATGCCGGATCTTCCGAAAGTGGAACCAAGGTATGCTCACGATACACATTATCTTCTTGAACTCCCGCTCGACCCCGATGTTATCGGGGATCTTCTCTATCGCATCACCGTCCAGTTCATCGATATCACAGACGAGGAGCAGCGCGGAATGGTTGCAGATGTTATCGTGGGAGAGGACGGGGTAGCGCGCAGAAACACCAGTGGAATTAACGCTGCACTTGAACAGGCAAAGAAAGCGCGCGCAGATGCAACTTCCGCGCGCCAGCTTGGACGCAAGATTGAGTCGGTGGCAAAGCAGAACCACATCAAGTATTTCGTGGGGTAACAATGAAAACCTGTGGCAGATTAAACAAGGATGGAACGTGTGACGAGTTAAAGAAAAACGATCCCCTGAAACTTGGCGGTGTCTGCATGTTCTGCAAGAATGACATTGCAGAAATCTGCGATAGATACAAGGTTGGATCCCCATGACAGAAAAACGAGTTATCCAAGTGGTGATATGGAGCTGCTATAACTGTCCGTTCCTCAAGTTTTTCGGCAATAATGATTGTCACGATCCGGAGGAATACTGCTGTACCAACCCCGGCGCAAGGAAACTCGGGGAACCACCGGTGCATATTGCATATGTTGGTGACGGTTGGAAAGGCGAAGTCCCCGCGTTCTGCCCGATCCCGACGGTGAAAGAACCATATGAAGTCTGCCGGACTAGCTGGTGACGAATGATCGACAGAAAAAGAATACTTGACGCAGCAATCGAAACCATGGATAAAGCTGAATGGCCTCAAAACCCGACCATCGGCTCGGTTGTGAGGTTTGTGTCAATCGCCGAGACGCTCGAATTTCTTCGGAGTGAATGTAAGTGAGGGATGCCCTATGACAGACAATGAATTCCATTTCAAGTCAGACGTTGATATGAATGCTCTCGCAAAGAAAATCGGAAAATCCCTTGCAAAATCGTTGAACCTTGATCCATCGAAAATAATATGCAAGGGGATTCGAATTTTCTATGTTTACGACGACAATATGCTTATGTCGTCGGGATTGTTTGTGAAGGGATTTTCTCCGGAGGATTGGAATGACTGATCATTCACAAAATCATATCATAACAGATGCGCAAATCCAACTTATTTACGAGTATCTGGAAGATGAAAGCGACGATAAGCTGAGGTTCTCTGTTTTTGCTATGCTTAAAGACGTTAGTACCAGCAGCGTCGGTGTAAAAACCCCGCGCGAGCCGGTCGACATGGTAAGTATTTACAAAGACGGGGAATGCACACATAGGTTTCCGAGAGGGTATCGTTGATGAAAGGAAAGAAACGACTTCTCTATTTCTGGGATATGCCGCACGGTGGTATACTTGTCGAATCGAGAAAAGACGACTGGAGACTCCACGCCATATTCACGAAGGAAGAGATTGACGAATTCATCGAGTATATCAAGAAACGTGATACTCCAACGGGAGCGAGTAAGGATGAGTAACAAGCGACCCATCGATAGGTTTGATTCCCGCGAGATGCCGGGAATATGTGTATTTTGTCTGGATGCAGACGAATGCTATTCAACCCCGCGGCAATGCAAGGAACAAGGTAAAACAGATCGAATGAAAATTGCAGGTGTAACATGATTGACGGAAAAATAAATTGCGCCGGGATCGGAATTGAAATCGAAAGAGTAATGGAAATATCTTTCGTGACAACTCCCGCTGAGCTTGCAGTCCTTTCAAGCAAATTATCAAGATTGCAGGTGGGAGACGACACTAAGGTCTTCGAGGCAGAAGGGACATTCGAAGACAAGCGTGTGCGGTTTATCGTGAGACTGAAACAATGACACGCGAACGGAAGATACACAAATGGAATCTTCCTTTAACGTACGAACCGAAAATCAAGCCGGTGCGAAATGGAACCTGCACGCAGACAATTCGCGTCGGACGAAAGTTCAATGTCGGAGATCTTTTGAGGTTCTATATATGGGAGGGAAGACCATATCGAAGCAAGAGGGAAACGATAACCGACTACATGCAGATTACGACGATATTCAAATGCAAAATATATCCCTACGGAATCATGATTGACCCGCCCGATGGCAAGGCCGGTGTCAGTTATAACCCGTGGTACAATCTCAGTGAACTTGCAAGACTTGATGGAATGGTTCCTCCGACCGGGAACACCTTACGGGATGTGCTGATATCCAAGAATGGGCAAATTTCCAAAGACGGAATTGAAGCGCAGATAATCAGGTGGACGCGAGAGGTGAATAATGATGGATGAACAGCCAATACAGATCAGGTTGAGGAAACCAATGCGGGAATTGCCAGCTGGGGGATCCGCGGAGTGGCAACAGGGCTATCGCGACCGCCTTCTGAAAGTAATCATAGATAGCGAAAGTTATAACACCCCGGAGACATTTTTTGGATATTGGAAATCGTCCTCGACCACATGCCCGGATTGTTTCTGCCCAAACCTTGAATCGTATTATTCTGAATATGGCAATGGAAAAGGCGTGGTTTGCCCAGCGTGCGGAAATGGTTTCGAGTTTCCTATCAAAAAGTACGTCATTGTGACAGACGAACAAATAGCGAAAGCCGAGCGCGAGAGGATACTGAAATTACTCGAACCCTACGAGTGGTCTGGGAGTCATACCGATTATGAAGATTCGTGGGGAGTAATGACAAGGGCTTGTCCTTTCTGCTTTAACGCAATGGATGATGGACACAAAAAAGATTGCGTGCTGGAATCTCTTCGGGATTTGCCCCGCGCGCCACCGGTGCCTTCGCGATCCCCCTGTATCGACTGCCCATACAATTGCTACCCATGCGCCAAGTCTAATGGAAAATACCCAGACATATGCAGAGACAAGGAAGAATACCTTATAGGTGAACGAAAATGAGTGCCATTGGATTTTTACTCGCATTTCTTATTTCATATTCCGGTTTTATGACGTGGAGACATTGGGGTAGATGCATCAACTGGAAATATGACATAATCTGTGGTGCCATCAGTGGGTTTACTGGTATTTGCACCTTTGCATTGTTTGATTGGTGGTTCCCATGATGTACGCGGCAAGGGGTACTAAATGTGTGAAATGCGGAGAAACCATTCATCATCATATAGTGCCCACCGGGAGACGGTTTCCGGCTGGTGTAGAAATATCAGACGGTTTTTACTATGAGTCTCTTAAAGGAGAACTGTGCAAGGACTGCGATGCTAAGACCCCTCTGAAAGAAAAGGATCCAATAATGGCATCGGCATTTGAACACATGAGCAAGCAGATTGAGAAGTTGACGAAACGGGGCGACGTATGATTACGGAAGCAGAATTTTATAGCAGGGCTGGGTGGTGTTGTCTATTCTACCTTGTATTTATGTGCCTGTTTTATCTGGTTGCCGGGTTGTGGTTGTGGCGCAGTTCCCGCCGAGTGGTGTCACATGGCTAGCCATGGCATGCGCAAAATAAAAAAGAAGTCTGATTTGTGGGAAACATTCAGACTCCACCAAAGACGGTATATCGACTCATACGCGGCTGTGTTAGGCAATGCACTTAACAATGTTTGGTGGGAAGGATATGTAACCGCACTATTTGAATTTGGTGTACTCTCTGGAAAAGATAAAGATGAATGTATGGAATGGTGTCCAAGATGAAAATCGTTGAAGAAAGTACCACAAAGATTGTGTACGAGAAAACCATCAAGCCACAGCCGTCTCCGCTGTACGTAGTTACCGCGGAAACCATCTGCGACGGATGTGATATGTGCAACGAGTACGGGAGGGCGGACTGCGAAATTATGGTACGTATGCGTCGATACCCGTTGGTTCCAGTTTCTGATCGGAGATCTACCAATCAATTCCTAGCATCTCTCGATAGTTTGAATTGCGACGAGAAGTGCACGTACTTTCATTCGTCCATCTGTGATGATAAAGCGATTTGCCAGATGGCACATGATATTGTAGCTGAGCACGACGCAGCTATACGCAAGGAGTTGAACGTGGCAATTCACAATGATAAAGAAAGCCACGCAAGGTATGACGGGTTTACTTGGATTCGATTGATTGATATCGATCTGGTCGCAGAATCCCTCCGTAGGGGTGGAAAATGAGTACAGACAAGATGGATTTATTATCGAAATATCTCGATGAAGAATGTCAAGAATTGCCCAAAAACAAGCGCGCACACATTTGGTGTTTAGCGCACGACGCCGTGTGTGATGCGATACCGGCATATATGTGGGATTGACTTATGACAGGAGGTAACGGCGATGAGTGGTGAGGATATCTGGAAAGCGGTATGGTTTATAACCATTGCGTTTTTTTCTGGGTGGATATCTGCATGGGTGTTTTACGGTGCCCCATGACAAAACGAGAGATACCCGTTATTATCAACCCAGACGGATCGGTATATCCGTTTATGTTGATATTTGAACCGGGAAACGAAGTCGAAGACGAGCTGTTAGATGCGATAAAAGATCATCTTGAAAGCAAGGGTAGAAAGCTTGGGACATTCTACCGGGATATATTATGACCATGGAAAAATCAGATAAGATTTTGGTATTGGGGTCAACCGGAATGGTTGGCTCTGCGTTCGTTCGTGAACTGACCAAACGATGTGACAAACATCACGAGCTTAGGGTTCAAACCAAAAGTATATCTACGTGATGGCATCAAAGAACTGATCAAAGAGTACAGGAAGCAGAATGAAGGAACCTAAAGTTTGGACACTGAGAGAAATCGAAGGGAAACCGAGCGAGTGCTATTGCATGATTAACACCGACTATCACATGTGCCATAGCAGGTTTTCGTACCGGATTGTTTCTTTCGACCCGTTGAAAACGATAAGGGTTAAAAATCTCAACTATGTTCCCGGAATCAAAAAGCCCCGAAAGCCAGTGTATTGTAAGCGTATGCCGTCAGAGCATTGCTACGAACATCACTGTCCACATTTCGCCCACTGCGAGTGTGAATCGGAAGTAATAGAGGAGATAAAAAATCTCCGCAGGAGAAAAAAACATGGCAAACACAGATGAAGTAGCACCCGCAGTATATATCATCAGTGTGGTAAATTACGACGAGTATTTGATTCGTTTCGCCACATTGTCCAGAGAAAAATCCCTAGAACTATTCGAGGTTGTCCGGAAAGAATGCATGGACGAGGCCGAAGATAGTATCAAATTCTGTGACGAAGAGGGACTCTCCGATGATAACAGATGTTGGGCTGACGACTATAGAAAAGAACTCTTGCAATATAAAGACGACCTCTCCAAAATGAAACCCGGAGATATCATTCGCGGTGATCGTCCAAACATAGATAAAATCGCGTTGGTGTAGATATGAAACTGTGTTTGTGTTACGCTGACCCTCCATACGTCGGTCAAGCAAAACGACATTACTCGAACGATCCGTCGGGAATTGTAGCTGAAGAGGTTGACTACCCCGCGCTCATGAAGAGACTTGAGAAGTACGACGGATGGGCATTATCTGCTTCAAGTCCGTCACTCAAGTACCTGCTCAATCTGGCTCCAGAAGGAACACGCACGGCAGCATGGGTCAAGCCCTTCTGCTCGTGGAAACCCACGCATCGCGTGCAGTACTGCTGGGAGCCAGTTCTGTTCATTCCAGCGCGCCCAAAGGGGTCTAGGGCAGTCCCATCTACAAGAGATTATGTAATTGCCAATATGACCATGAAACGTGGGACGCACGGGGCTAAGCCCGACGCGTTCTGTTCGTGGGTTCTAGACCTTGTAGGATGGCAAGAAGGTGACGAAATCGACGATCTGTATCCCGGCTCGGGTACGCTTGCGTGCGCCATTGCAAGAAAGGTAGCGGAAATAGAAGGTGCAGTATGAGTGAAAATGAAGCAAAAACCGATTATGTATGCGGAGATGAATGTTGCGGCGAGTGCTCCGGGGAAATCGATGGCAGATGCCACTGCCCGGTAACAGAGAAGCAGCATACGATTGGAATGACAAACGAGGAAATGTTAGCACGAACAAGACTGAAAGATACGACAGACGATCTTATAGGCACCCATTTAGTGTGTGCGGTGTATGAGGTGCGACCATGACCCCGCACCCACAACGCTGTGAAACGTGCAAGCACAAACTCCCAGATTGTGACAAAGAAGCGCTTGGCAGTCGCG
>ERZ795055.55-NODE-55-length-157617-cov-7.132424_pt1 | contig 157617 bp, 136 predicted proteins | sample MGYA00375139_ERZ795055 | MGnify/ENA primary metagenome ERZ795055 (study PRJEB30184, sample SAMN05720283) | anaerobic digester metagenome | isolation source: active sludge of municipal wastewater-treating anaerobic digesters | place: USA | collected 2015-01-23 ... | reverse complement strand
TCCAGCTGACCACGCCAAAAAAATCACGCTATGCAGGCTTGCCGAAAAGACACGATCATGCCTTGGGTGCCTCGAACAGACCGGCTTCGGCCAGAAGCACGAGCATCTGCTCCACGTGATCGAGAGCTGTGTCCGCATCGATCTGGTAGTTCGCGGTCATGCTCTCGGCAATCTGTCGCGTCGAGGTCCGACCGTCGCACTGTCTCCAGATGGCCAAGGCAGTCTGGTTCAGACGATGGGTATGCCCCCTGGCAGGATCGGAGAGCAGGGCCTCGCCGTCAAGCTCCTCGACCAGCACGTCCGCTCGCCTGGCAGGAGCAACGATCTCGGCGGCACACGAAACCCAGGAAGGCGGCTGCATTGCGTACACGGTCACTCCTCCGTCGAATCGAGCGACATGGCCATGGAGAGATCCGGAGTGGCTGGCCTCACGGCATGATGCGAACCCGATGAATCTACCCGTGCTTCCGCCATCGCCTGCCAGAATGTCGGCCCTCCGAAAACCAGATTGACCGGCCGGCCGTTCAGGAACAGGGTCGGCGTGCCCACCACGCCGGCCCGCCTGCCGGCTTCAATGTCCTCACCGATGACTTGCCGAACGGCGGGGCTGCCCATGTCCGCCACCAGGCGATCGGCATCGAGGCCAAGCTGACCGGCTAGGCGGCGATACAGGTCCACGCTAAGCCGATCCGCGTTGGCGTGCAGCAGCTCGTGCATCCGCCAGAAGGAACCGTCGCCCCCCTGAAGACGAGCCGCCTCCGCCGCTTGGGCTGCTTCGCACGCCTGGGCGTGAAACTCGGAGAGAACGTTCGGATTGCAGGTTCGGCACAATGGATACTGGCGCACGATGACATCCAGACGACCGTCGAACGCCCGGATCGCCTGCTGGATAGCCGCCGAACTCGCCCCGGCGCACTTGGGACACTGGTAGTCGTTGAAGACGACCAGCTGAGCACGCCCGTCCCCCGCCGGCTGGTGTTGACGCCCAGGAATGTCCACCGGGTCCTTTGCGAAGTGCTCGCGCCGCAGGAACGCGGGATCCTCCCGCATGGACTTGACGACCTGTTTGAACGGAAGCACCTTCCGCAGATGGTCGTGCATCGCCAGCTGGTCGGACCGATAGACCCACAGGCCGCCGATCAGCACCAGCGACACCGCGACAGCCCCAAACGCCTCACGATGGGTCACCTGCGCCCCGACCGCGGCACCACGGCTCAAACGCCAAATGCACAGAACCATGGCCAAGTTCACCATGTGCGTCGCCAGGCACCACACACACCCGGGAGCCTGCCCCGCCACCATCAGCCCGACGAAGAACACCGAAGCCAGACCACCGGCCCCAGTCGCCGCGAGAGGAACATACCTCCAAGGACAACCCGCCTTCCGCGGACCGCCAAGCAGCCCGAACCAGACAACCGTCGAAACGAAGTAGGCCAGCCCCAGGAACGCCACCGGCACGCGCGCCGGCCGAATCACCAGGCCCTGGTATCGCGAAGGGCGAGGAACGGGCACCGCCATCTCCGACCAGCGGCCTTCAGTCGACTCGGCACACCCGAAGCCGGCCTTCTCGGCCACGTCGCAGACGGTAAAGAAGAAGCTCCTTCGCCCTCCTGAATCCGCCCACGCACCGGCATGCTGCTTCACCAGCTGCCCGCTGATCCAGGCACCACTCATGCCCAGCACAAGCACGACCGCAAGCAGCAATCCTGGATAGAGCCGAGTCTTTGACATGCCCACCACACGCTCCGCCTCGTTCAGTAGTTCTCGCACAACATGGTTGCCTCGCTGCACCGCAAGGGATTGTTGTCCATGTCCACGGGGCAGCAGTCCTTCTGCGTTCCGTCCGTGGCACACGGCGAACCCACCGTATGCTGCAAGGCCGAGCCGCAGACGAAACCCGACGCCATCGCCTGCTGGGCGGTGAGCGTCAGGATCCCCGGGGTGATGTACAGCGCCTTCTTGCTTGCCCCTCCAAGGAAACCCCGGCGGGTCGTCAGGCCTGCCCCGGGCGCCTGTGGCTCCGTCGACGGCGACGGGATCGCTTCCACGGAGGCCTTCGCCTCGCTATCCGGAGTTGTGTCGCATTCGCTCAAATCGGCTTCTCCTCAACTTGCCTGCTCCCTCTTGCCACCAGGTCAGCCCGTTCCGTAGACGCCACGCCGCCAATCAGGCCACCCCTGCCCGGGCACCTCCCGGAGGCTTCCGGCAGGAACACGCGTCCGGACCGTAGTCGATGGTAATCTCCTGGCCGGCAACGATCGGCTTCAAGGCAACCAGATCGAAGCCGTCGAGCTTCGCATTCGGTCGACAGGAGTGATTCAGGAACCTCAGCCTCCCCGTGATCTCATAGTATTGACGGCGATCTCCCTGCTTCTCCTGTCGCCCAACGTAGGGTCCCTTCTTCTCCACCGGCTGCCCATGATAGCGGGTGATGATCTTCCCGGCAGCGATGTCTCGAACCGCGAAAACACCCGTCCCGTGAATCGCGCTCTTGCCGGTGCGAATTCCCGAAAAGCGATACCAGACCGGAACAACCCTGCGAAGCACCGGCCAGAGAATCCGCAAGCCATGGGCACAAAGAAGCCACAACCGGTGGTTCCGCCCGTACCAGCCTTCCATGTGCGCGGCGTCGGGAAACAGGACCGCACCAAGGTAAGCCAGCGAAAACCGAAACCCCGGTGTACACAGAGCGCCCACCACGACATGCCTCACCGGATGGTCCATGTCCCGCGGAGCCTGCCACAAAGCCAACCGGCCGCGCCAACCCACGTGCACACGGTCAAGCTGACGGAGCACCTGCCCAGGACAGAGCGGACCCGATTCCGCCCTGATGCGGCGAAGCGCACGACGAAGTGGCAAAACGAGATCCCACGCTCGAGCGGTCGCCACGACTCTGCCCCAGTCGATGCTCGATTCAAAGGCCTCCACGAACCGCTCGACGTCCATCCGCCACTGCGGTCTTGAATCTCCATGAACCTCAGCATGAACCGCCAGGTGAATCAGCATGTCCCCCGCTTCGGGCACAAGCACGGTTGACTGGCCGATGGGAACCGCAACCGCGCGTTCCCAGAAGGCCGCGTCGGGCACGGTGCGCGAATACCGAAGCGGACGGAAGGGCCGGACGTGCAGATCGATCTTCACCGGGCAGAGCCGGCCATAACTGTAGGCCATCTCATAGTGAAAGCGGGGAAAGAAGTCCTCGCGAACCAGCTCCTCCCCACGAAGACAGCCGGCTTCGATCAGCAAGGCCTGAGCCTTCTCAACATCCCGCGGGCGCACCAGCAAATCGAGATCGTCCATCGGCCGCTCCTCCGGCCGACGGTACAACAGGAGCTGCAGGGCACCTCCCTTAAGCACGATCAGCGGCACTCCCGCCTCGCTAAACCGGGCGGCAAGCCGCTCCAGAACGTGCATCAATCGGACATTACGCAAGGTCGTTACCATGTACCGATAACCAGAATCCTAACCTATATGATCGGACGCTGGCGGAGAAACTTGAGTTGCCCGGTGCCGGCAGCGGACGAAAGACGGAGGACCGATAATCGGCGGCCCCCCAGCATCCCAGGCTGGGGAAGCACTCCCTACGCTTCCATGTCAAACACGACCTTCAGGCCGACCCGCTCGCTCGCCACGCGGAATGCTTCCGCATGATCGGCCAGGCCGAAGTGGTGGGTGATCAGCGGCGAGGGATCGACGTGACCCGCGGCCACGAGCGCCAAGGCCTCGGCAAAGTCGCAGCGACGTGATTCCGACGCCCCAAAGACCTTGATCTGCCTGTAGTGAATCATGTTCGGATCGATCATCGATGCCGAACCGACCGGGTATCCTGAGAACAAGCTCAAACGACCACAGGGCCGCAGGGCCTTCAACGCGATCGGCACGAGTTCCGGCACGTCCACCGCCAGGATCACGACATCGAACTCGTTCGTACCGACGAACTCGCCAGGCGAGCACACCCGTGGCGCGCCCATCGCCATGGCCAACCGCCGCCGATGCTCCAGCGGTTCGATCATCGTCACCCTGATGCCTGGAACGCGAGCCCGTGCCAGCAACATATGCAGCATCCCGATAGGCCCGGCCCCAAAGATGGCCAGCGACAGCGGCCTTCCAGCCGGTGTAGACTCAGTATCCCCGAGTCCCATTTCATGCTGGCCGTTCAGACAGCAACCCATCGGCTCAAGTATCGGCGCCACGTCCAGCCCGATGCTCTCGGGCAGCTTGTACAGATTGCCGCGCCGAATCGCCTGCGCAGGGATGAGCAGACAGTCGGCGAATGAGCCGTCGGTGTGATATCCTATCGTCCGCCGAGATGCGCACAGGTTCTCATGGTTGGCCTGACAGAACTCGCACTCGCCGCAGGACACAACGACACAGACGGCCACCCGCTCGCCCTCTGCATAACCCCTCACGCCCGGCCCCACGACCGCGATCGTCCCCGCCACCTCATGCCCAATCGGGCAGCCGATCCGGACGTCTCGAGCCTTGGTCCCGCGAACGATCCTGATATCAGTACCACAGATGGCCGTCCAGCAGACCCGAACCACAACCTCGCCTTCCCCTGGTACAGGCCGGGGAAGTCGGCTGAGAACCTGACGCCCAGGAGCCTCGAAAACCAGAGCACGCATCGTGGACATGGTTGACATATCCCCATGGTAGCCGCCCGGTCCCGGCAGAGGCAACCAGGGGGCGACAAGCCCCGGAAACAGCCCACCAGCGGGTGCTTTCTCCAGGCATCATGCCCATCCCGAATCCTCGACCCTTACCGACCGGCGATCCGGAAAGCCCATCCTGTTGACATTCTGAGGCGTTACTCATTCTTGCCTCTCGCCCGCGTTTGGCGAAGAAACCGCGTTGCGACACCCCCGTCGAATCCGTAGAATACACTCTTCCGCAGGCGAGACACGCCGCGACCCACAGGGCAGGAGATCGGCCAGAGGAGGAGACGGAAGCCGGCATGAACATGTCCCTGGAGACGCTATCCTGCTCGGACTTGTTCGCCTTCGAGTCCTCGGAAGGCGCTCGCTGCGCCTCGCTCAGGATCCACCGAATTGTCACCTTGACACCCATCGGCGAGAAGGACCTGCTCCATCTGGTCAACAGAATCCAGTGGCCCACCGACTCTCCACTTGCCGAAACCATCGCCGCCGCGCTCCGGGAACGCGGCATCCCGCCATCACCCCCCGAGGAACCGGCCAATAACGGCAGCGGCCATTGGCACCCGATTCCCGGCCAGGGCATCGACGGAAGCATCGACGATTTCGACGTGCTCCTGGGCACGGAGCAGTTCATAGAGGACGCAGGTATTCCCATCACGGAGCCGGCCCGGGCCGCTCTGGCCGACCATGACCGAAACCACTGGGCATCGATCCTGGTCGCCGCTTTCCACCACGTCGGAGCCTCCAAGGAGATCCGCCGGTCATTGCTGGGGGTGCTCGCCGTCGGGCACGAGACCCATCCGAAACCTCCTTCGGACGTCCTCTGCACCGCCGCCCAGGTTGATGCCGGCTCGACCTCCAGGCGTGTCGAAAAGCCATCCCCCAGGGTCACCGCGGACAGTCCCTCCCAAAATGGCAATCAGGACGAATCGGTCAGACGCACCGGCGCGCCGTCCACCCTCACGGCCGAAGAACAGTCCGCGCTCATCCGACAGGTCTCCACAGACACCGACACAGCGAAACCCCTCGCGACGGCCGCCCCTCGGCCGCACGCAAGATGCTCGATCCGGCCGAAGCTCACGCTCAGGAACAGGCGAACTCGACAAGGGGCCATCCTCCTTGGCCTGGCATGCCTGTCCGCCATCGCCGGTATAGCCGCATCGTGTCTCAGCGTGAACACCGACGAGGCCGTCATCGTGCAGCGGTTCGGCCACATCGTTAGCGTCTGCGGACCCGGCCTTCACTTCCGACCGCTGTGGCCGGTCGAGACGCTCGCCTGGCTTCAACCTGGCTTGATCCGAGAGGTCCGGATCGGCTCGCCGGCCACTGACAGAGGCCCCGCCTCGGCGATATCGGGCGAACGAGTCTCCAGCCTCTTCTTGACCTCGGATGCCGCCGTGCGTGTCTCCGGCCGAGTTGAGTACGCCGTCGAGGATGTCGAGACTTTCGTACTCACGGTTGAGGATCCAGATCGTCTGATCGCCACAGCGGCCGAGGCAGCGCTGGTCGAAAACCTGGCTGGATGCTCAGTACTGTGGGCACTCGGCCCGGAACGAGGTGTCCTCTCCACCCGGCTCAAGGACACCCTGCAGCAACGGCTGAACGCACTCGCCACCGGTATTCGCATCCACGGGCTGATTCTCGATGAGCTGGCCCCGCCGAGAGGAACAACATCGGTCAGTATCACGGACACTTTCCATCGCCTGGCACTGGCCGAAGCCGACAAGGCCGCTGCCATCCAGAAAGCCCTGGCCGAGAAGGAGCGAACGATCGCCGATGCTAAGGCCCAGGCGGCGGATCTGGTCAATGCTGCTGAGACTGAGCGAACGAGGACGGTGGCGGCGGCCACGGCGCTGGCTCAACGAGTCCAGCTTCATCTCCGGGCCTTTCGAGACAATCCCTCCGAAGTTCGCGAGCAGCTGATTCTCAACCTGCTGATCAAGGATGCGTCCGGACGGCCGAAAGTCCTGGTCGACCCGGCCCTGAGCAGCAGGATCCAGTTCATGGTCGGAAACAGCGAGCCGGCGAACACCCCTGGGCCGCCTTCGCTTCCGGCCAAGACCCAGCCTGCCGCCACCTCTCAACCCCCGGGAGGCAGACCATGACTCCGGCACGACAGCGGAGCCTCCGGCTCGCAGCCATGTCGGTGGCGGCGGCCGTCGCGATCTGCCTGCTGGCCCGCACGAGCTTCTTCGTGGTTCAGGCGGATCAGGCCGCAGTCGTGTTTCGCTTCGGCCACCCGACCGGACCGTCCGCCCGCGGCGCCGGCATCCACGCCAAATGGCCCTGGGAGGAGGTGAAGATCCTCGACCGGCGGGTGCACCTCCTCGTGCTCGAACCCGGCGAGAGATACACCGCCCGACTCGAGCCGATTCTCGTGCAGCCGATGATCTGCTGGCGGGTGGCTGAAGACGCAACCGACACGTTCCTGCGGACTGTGGGAGACGAAGATACCGCCCGGCAGCGACTGGCCGACCTCGTGTGGGCGAGCCTCGACGCGGAACTGCCCGCCTGGCCACTCAGCCACTGGATGCGAGCCGGCGACCAGGCCAATGCATCCACCGAGTCAGCCCTGGCCCAGACCGTTCAGCAGATCAGCCGAGCCGTCCGGTCGAAAGCCCACCATCTCCTCGGCCTCGATGTGCGCGACGTACGACTCCGTCGTATGGCCCGGCAGGACCATGCCGCCGAGTCGCTGTACCGGCAGGCGATAGCCACAATCGAGAGCGAAAAGGATCGCATCCGGCTCACAACCCACTTGCGCCTGGCCGAGATCAAGGCGGCGGCCAAAGCCGAGAGCGAGCAGATTGCCGCCCAAGCCGAATCCAGAGCCGCCGTGATCCGCGAGGAGGGTCGCGCCGAGGCCGACAGAATCCACTCCAACACCCGACGCATGAACCCCGAACTGACCGATCTGATGCGCAAGATCGAAAGCTACCGCAAACTGGTCAACGACCATGCGACCATCATCATGACCGGCGATGAGAGCCTCTTCGGCAGGTCACCGGCGGCGTCGGCGCCGGCGAGCACGCAACCGGTTCACCCCCACCACTGACGGGCCATCTCACGGGACCACACCAGGGCCTGACGGCGAGGGAGTGGCGGTGTCCACGTCGCCCCCGTATAGACGCTGACCGAGCGGGTCGCGCGGAAGCACCGAGGTCTCACCGGTCTTCTCGCGCCACCACCCGGCAAACCTGGCCCTGGCCTCGGCCATGTCGGCCGGATTCATCAAATTCACCGGCCGGCGCCCCAGCGTCACACTCAAAACCTCTTGCTGGATTGACCTGGCTCCGATCAGCAGAGATGCCCCCGGCTTGAGCCGCGAACAGAGACTCTCCCAGCTGTCTTCGTCAAGGATGGGCAAGATACCTCCCTGCCCGACTACATCGCCACCCGGAGAGGGCAGGGAATATGCGGCCTCCACCAGCACATCCATCGGCTTCAGGCCGGCGGCGGCGGCCGGTGAGTCGGCGGCCACATCGGTCACCATCAAACCACCCTGGATCTGGCTGATGGTCAGGGGCGACGCACCCAGCATGATGCCGGGCACGGGCAGGAAGCTCGCTCCCGCCAACGTCTTGGCAGGTTCCGCCTTGATGGTCAACTCCAGCTTCCGCTCCGGAAGACACCGCAGCAGACGAATCCTCGCCGTCGTCCCCGCCCCACGCCGCTTCACATGCCAGGTGAACCGCTCGATCTTCTCGGTCGGTACCGCCACCGGCTGAACCGGCGCGGGCGGAGCGACCGCAGCCCCCCCCCCACCGCCGGCGAGCTGGGCGGGGGCCGCACCCGCAAGAAACCACGCAATCGGCTTGCCGTCGAACTCGACGATCAGATCGCCGTCACGAACGCCCGCCTTCTCCGCCGGTTGCCCCTTGAGAGCCTCGTTGACGTAAACGCAATCCCCGCTGCGGCCGGTGGCAGGATCCACTACCCCGCTGACCGCCATCAACCTGATTCCCAGAAAGGCCTCTTCCCCAGCCTGCAGCCGAGTCAGGTACATCTGCTCGATCACGTGCCGCAGACGGAGCTTCTTCTCGTGCCCATGGATCTGACGGTACTTGACCACCAGCGTGTCGAGCACGGAAGGGTCGAGCCGGGCCAGCTGAACGGTGGTCCGATCGCGAACCGCATAGCTCGGATGGTCCAGTCGGTCGATGAGCGAGGAGAGAAGAGAGGCGGAGACCACCGGAGCCGATGAGGTCGCGGGTCGGGACGCCGACACGCCAGGCGAGTTGCCTACCACTCCGTTGGCCGCCAAGAGAAGCCCGAAGACCAGCCACGCCGTCATGAGCGATCCGCCCCTCAAGCCCGGGCCAGCTCGATCAGCCGCTCGGCGTTGGCTCGCAGCCAAGCCACTTTCCGGCCGATCATCCGCAAGAACCGGAAACCCTCGATTCGCCCAAAGGAACCCGTAGCCGCGATCGGCATGACCGCTTCGGCGATGAGGGCTTCGATCATCAGCCACGGGACCGCCTCGTACTGGACCATCGCCCCGTCGCAGGTTCTCTCGTAGCCATGGCGAAATTGACGGAATCGGCTTTCGTCCAGTTCCGGAGGCCATTGCCGCGGATCAACGGGTCCGCCGATGATCGAGAACTGAAGCAGACCGTTCGCCAGGTCGGTCACCGACGGCAGCAGGTGCAGGGAATCATAGTCGATGACCGCCGCCACACGGCCCTCGGCAAACAACATGTTGCCCGGATGCCAATCGGCGTGAACGATCTGCACCGGCCAGGAGTAGAAGCCCGCGTCATTCACCCGCTGGGCGGCATCCTCGTAAGCGTCGAACAACTGCCCGACGGTGGACAGAAGCTCCGATTCTCGACCAACCACGCTGTCATCCTTGCCGACACTGGCCGGAACACCATTCAGGTTGCTGCGAACCAGATTGGAGTCGTGATACCCGCGCCGGGCGGGCTCCCAATCCGAGTGGTAGTCCGCTAACAGATTGTGAAACTCGCCCAGCAGCCGACCGGCGTCCGCCGTACAGTGCCGCGAATGATCGTAAGGACCGCCAGGCACATAGGCGAAAAGCTCGTAAATGAGCTCGTCGAGAATGACCATCGTGCCCGAACCGTCCTTGACCGGCACCAGGGCCGGAACGGGAAACCCTCGCTCCGCCAGAAAACGCTGCACCGAATGGGCAAAGGCCACCTTGAGCGGATGATCGCGCCCCCGAGCCCGCCGCTTGAGCAGGAAACGACCGCAGTCCGCGGTGATGATCACCTTCGGTGAGCGACGGGAACCCTTGAGCTGCTTGTCGAGCCGGGTGATCGTGCCCAGGTCGTAGCGGGATAAGACCGCCGACAGCTCCTCAGGCTGGAAATCCGCACGCAACCGACTTGGCACACCCGCCTCCCTCAGGCCCTGTTGACCTCGTTGATCAGCAGCCGCAACCGGCCCACGCTCTTGCGGTCAAACGCCAGCGTGAGCCGGGCCTTGTCCGGCAACTCGTCGTTTTCGCCCTCGATCGGGCCAGCATACTGCTCGATCCGCCCACCCGTCATGATCCCGCCAAAGGTGTCATTGAGCCGCTCAACGGCGTCCGCGGACAAAGGCGAGTTCAAACGCATCACGAAGAGGTCGTTGACGTACCGCGATGAATGGTAACGCCGGTAGAACTGGATGATCTCCTGCACCGCCGTACCCGCATCGTCCGTCAGCTTGAACAGGTTCATATCCTCGGGCGAGATCATGTTGGTGCGCAACAGCTCCGCGGCGACATACGTCCGCCAGTGCTGCCAATAGAAACCACCCGGAGCATCGATCATGACAATCGGAATCGGTGCACTCTTGCCCGTCTGGACCAGCGTCAGCGCCTCAAAGCCCTCGTCCTGGGTGCCGAATCCGCCAGGAAACAAGACGACGGCTGAGGCCTCTTTCATGAACACCAGCTTACGAGTGAAGAAGTACTTGAAGTTCACCAGCTTCGCGTCGTCGGCGATAACCGGGTTCGTCTTCTGCTCGAACGGCAGGCGAATGGCTACCCCAAAACTGGCATCCCGACCGGCCCCGTCGTGGCCAGCACGCATGATGCCGTCCCCCGCACCGGTAATCACCATCCAGTCGTTCTCCCGCATCCCCCGAGCAAATCTGTCCGCCTGGAGGTACTCAGGATGATCCGGCGGCGTACGGCTCGAACCGAATATCGTCACCTTGCGGATCTGGGAGTACGGGGCGAAGATCTTGAACGCATAACGCAGCTCCTTGACCGCACTGTTCAGCAACTTCAACTCACCGCGCCCCGTGCCGTCCGCCGCAAGCCGGCATATCGTCACCATCATCTCGCCGAGGAGATCCTGGTCCGGACTGTCCGCAAACCGCCTCAGAAACTCCTCGATTGCCCGCTGCCGTTCGGGATGACCGGCGGTCTTCAATGATCGACTGTGCGTGTCCGCCATACACTCCTCTGCCTTGACCATACCGCTAAACCAGGAGTATACCACGGCCATCGCCCGATAACCACAACCGGACGAAGGCCGACACCGAAATAATCTGAGCGGCGGGTCATCAGGCGCGGAGAGGTCAGCGGTTCTCAAGAGCCTCGATCAGAGCCCGGGCTCCGGCCAAGTGGTCCCGATACCAGTCCGGCCCCAACTGGCCAGTCACTGGATCGGCGGCGGCACGGGCAAACGCTTGTTGATGCGCGGTGTTCCGAGCCTCATTGAGCCACAGCAGCGAGAAGCTCAAGACGCCCGCGTACAGGAAGCTGGCGGCGACGACCGGAAGAAGCGCACGGCTCAAAACAGCGAGGCTGAACCGCCCCCGCCGGTACCGAAGGACGCTCACTAGGATCCAAGACGCTACTGAAAGAAGGCAAAAGAGGGACAGCACAAGCCCGGCGGCACGAAACTCCCGCACCCACAGGGGCGGCCGCCAGGGAGCATCCCCACTGACGATGCCGCGAACCAGCACCAGGGTCAGTAGCGAAACCACGCCCACAACGCCCCCACCCTTCAGCGACCATCCCCACCGGCGTTCCTCCTCCACCACGCCGGCAGAGAGGTACGCGGCCACACCGAGGAGAATCACCGTCAGCGCGGGAAAGAGAGCCACACCAACCACCGAGGGGGCGGACAACAGCCAGGAGAAGTCGATGTCCGCCAGCGACAGATACACCCACATCGCCAGCAGCGGCAGAACCGGCAGGGCGGCCGCACACCAGCACCCCCATCGGCCACCCGGCCACTTCAACTCCACACCAGGAGGCATCCGCGTGGCAACGGTTGAAGCACCGACCAGAACGAGCACCACCAGCAGGGTCAGATAACACGCCAGGGCCAACACGGAGGAAACCAGCGAAACCATGACCCGATGATGCTCAGATCGGGCTAGCAGGACATGCATGGACGCTCCCATCCAGGGCAGCATGCCCACCCCTTCCCTGTCCACCACCTCGTGCCACACGTCACCAAGTGCGGCCGCTTTGAGCCCTTCCGCGTCACCACGTCGTGCGTCCATGACAAGCGGCAACGGGCGATCCGACGTTCCGCCCGCCGGGCCTGAGCCTACCCCGACCGCCGCGGCATCCCGGGCCAATTCCCGGCACCCGGAGGCGGTCAGCTCCGACGCCAGCAGCACCGTGCCCGGCGAGGGCGAATCCTCCGCCACGTCGGTCGCCAGCCGAACCAGGGCCGCATGGGCGCGGACCGCATCGGCCGCGCACCCGGTCTCACGCCAGGCCGAAGCCCTGCCAAGCAGCAACCGGGCCAGCTCCCGAAACACCCTGTCGTGAGACTGCTGAAGCCACGTGCAGCTCTCCCAGGCCACAACCGCCGCCCGACGCCGCGATACGCCTTCCCGTCCAAGAGCCTCCTCAACAACCTGACGCTGACGGAGAACATAGAGGCGGACAGGAGGCGCCGAGGTAACCTTCGAGAGCCCCGCCAGCAAGGCAGCGTCGCCCCCCTGTCCAGACCGCAGCAGAACAAGTAGGTCCAGAAAATCGTACAGGCCGTTGTCCGCATCGCTTCGACGGCAGCTGTCCAGCGTCGACGGCGTGCCCCCGCGCAGGCTCACATCCTCGAACGCCCGTCGAACCGCGCTGACCTCCGGCCGCCGTGCGAGCGCGTTGGCGATGACGCCAGGAGGAATCCGGTCGGCGTACTTCGCCATCCAGGGCACCGCCGCTTCGAGCCCCGGCACCATCTCGTCAACTTGCCTGAAGATGATCTCGACCGCCGGCAGGCAGCAGAGCAACAGGAAGACGCCTATCCCCCCACACACCCAAGGCGAACGGGAGAAACGTCTCCCGGTCGGACGTGCTGCAGACGACTCCTTCTTGTGGCGCTTACCGTGGCTGATGGGTTACCCCCGCACTTGCGCGATCAGTTCAATCTCCACTGCCGCATCGAGGGGAAGCTCGGCGGCCCCAACCGCGGCCCGGACATGACGGCCGGCGTCGCCGAACACCGCCACCAGGAAGTCGCTCGCTCCGTTGGCAACCTTCGCCTGATCAGTGAAGCCCGGCCCGCTGTTCACGAACACGCCGAGCCGAACGATGCGAACGATGTTGCCCAGCCCACCCAGGGTGGCCGCAATCTGAGCCAGGCCGTTCAGTGCAGCCACCTTGGCACCTTCCGCCGCCTGCTCGATGGTCACGGCCGTGCCCACTTTGCCTTTGGCAACCAAAGTGCCCGCCCGCGTCGGGAGCTGCCCACTGACGAAAACCAGATCGCCGGTCCGCACGCAGGGAAGATAGGAGCCCACCGGCTTGGGAGCCTCAGGCAAAACCAGCCCCAGTTCCCTCAATCGCTCGTTGACGTTGCTCACCGTTCATTCCTCACAGCTCGGCGTGCGGTTCATCACGCCCGGATTCCTCGTCTGGTTCTTCCACATCGTCGGCCCGCCCCAGCTTCACCTCGCCGATCTCGATCGCCTGAATCTGACGGGCGAACTCGTCCTGGTCCTCTTCCTCATCCGCCAGGCCCGCGGCGGTGACGATCCCGTCGCCAGCCTCGACCGCCGACCCTTCATCCTCGAAGGGCGCCTCTCCACCTTCCTGCCCACCCCCGCCACCCGCTGAGCTCTCCTCCTGCTCAACCAGGCGGTCCGGATCGGTGATCGGCGTCGCGTCCACGAGGTGAACCAGGATCGGCCCAAACCGGTCATTCTGTTCGATTCGCACCCGCTTCTGCCGGATCAGCTCGAGCAGAGCCAGGAACAAGCCGATCATCTCGCTCCGCGTGCGGCCCTCGAAGATCTGCTCGAAATAAAGCGACTTCCCTTCCCGCAGCAGTCGATCGGAAATGTCCACCGCGTGAAGCGTGATCGGCGTATCGTCGTACTTGACCTCGTGGAACGCCCGTTGACTGCCAACCGAGGTCATCAGCTTGTTGAAGGCCGCCAGCAGGTCCCAGACCTGAACGTCCTCTATGTCAACGTGCTGCTCCTCGCCAGGCAACTCGACCGGCGGCCGACCAAATCGCCGGGCATGGAGCTCGGCCCGCTGCGACAGGGCACCCGCCGCATCACGGAAGGAACGATAGGCCAGCAACTGCCTGACCAGATCGGCCCGCGGATCCAGCGCCTCGTCGCCCTCAGCCTCCTCGGGCAATACCCGCGGCAGCAGCATCCGCGACTTGATCTCCATCAGCGTCGCCGCCAGCACCAGAAACTCCCCCACCGCCTCCGGGTCCAGGACCTCCAGCACCCGTACGTACTCCAGGTACTGCTCCAAGATCCGCGCGATCGGGATATCGTAGATGTCCACCTCTTCGCGGCGAATAAGATACAAGAGCAGATCCATCGGGCCGCTGTAGGTGTCCAGTTGTACTCGGTAGTCCTCCATCGGGACACATTCTAACGACCAGGTCGCCACCATGCCATGGATGACGCTCGCCCAACGGGTTAGCATGTATCCCATGGCAGTCCTGAGACTCAGCGACATTGGCTTCCGTCGCGGCGAGCGGCAAATCCTCTCCGGCATTTGCTGGACGATCAAGCCCCGCCAGCACTGGGCCCTGTTGGGCGCGAACGGCTCCGGAAAAACCACCCTCCTCAAGATCGTCACGGGGTACGAATGGGTCAGCCAGGGCTCGGTCGAAGCCCTCGGGCAGGTCTTCGGCGAGTGCGATCTCCGCACGCTCCGCAAGTCCATCGGCTGGGTCAGCTCCGCCCTGGTCCACAATCTCCCGGGCAGGGATACCGGCGAAAACGTGGTCCTCTCCGGCCTGGAAGCCTCGATCGGACTGTACCGCGATTTCACCGCCGAGGAACGCGAGCGGGCTCGCCACACCCTCGCCCTCATGGGCGCCGAACATCTGGCCGGGCAGCACTACGAACTGATGTCACAAGGCGAACAGCAGCGGGTCCTCATCGCCCGGGCCCTGGTCAACGAGCCCACCCTCCTCATCCTCGACGAGCCCTGCGCCGGCCTGGACCCCGCCGCCCGCGACCACTTCCTCTCCGATGTCGGCCGGCTCGCCCAACGCCCTCAGGCCCCTACCTTGATCCTCGTCACCCACCACATCGAGGAAATCCACCCCTGGATCAGCCACGTGCTCATCCTCAAGGACGGCCGGATCCTCGCCACCGGGCCGAAGGAGACCGTCCTGACCTCCGCTCATCTTTCCACCGCCTTCAACTTCAATTGCCAGGTCCGCCGCGAGGGGAGGCTGTTCTACCTTGCCGGCCCGTCATGACCGCCCCGGGCGCGTCCTCGACTTCCACAACGCCCAACCACCGGACCGACCATCCCGTTAATCGCCCCCGAACGCATGCCGGGCAATGACATGATCCTGGTAGGGCTCCTCCAGCTCGCAGAAGTACCCGCTCCAACCCCACACGCGAACGATCAGGTCCCGGTGTCGCTCGGGGTGACTCTTCGCATCGCGAAGCGCTGCAGCCCTGACCGTGTTCAACTGCAGTTGCTGGCAGCCCAGTTCGGCGGCGACGTGGACGAGTAAGGCGACTTTCTCAATCGAATCGGGACTGCGAAAGACCGCATCGGCAAGCTCCAGCGTGATCGGCCCACCGTTGCAGATCCGCCGGTAATCGATCTTGCCAAAGCTCTGCAGGACACTGATCGGCCCGCGAATCGCCACCCCTTGCGACGGAGCCAGATTCGCCCCGAAATACTCGCCCGCTCGCCGACCGTCGGCGGTCGCGCCCACCACCGGCTCGAACATGCCGTCATGGCCCGTGGATAGCCAGATGTAGTACATGGCCGAACCGGTGCCCGGCCTGACCCTCCCGCCCCGCCCATTGCCGGATATCGATTCGCAGGCGTCGGCTAGGCGATCAAAAAGGACGACAAGCATGCGGTCGGCCCGGTCATCGTGGTTGCCCACCTTCGGCCCTTCGCCCGCAAGCTTGGCTCGCAGCGGCTCGTCATCCAGGTAATTCGTGTCCATCGCCGCCAACAATCGGTCGGCGGACACACTCCGGTCAGTGAACAGGAACTGCTCCACCGCCGCTAAGGCGTCAGCCGCACCGGCCGAACACGCCCCGTGAAGGCCAAAGTTGTTGTACTTGAGCCCCTTGGACAGATCCCGCCCGGTCTCGATGCATCCGTCCATGAGCACCGAATAGTACGGCGCGGGCGGCAGCAACAAACGCCGATAGCTGTCCACCCGGGCCGCCACCTGGGCCCGGATGTCGGCAGCCGTCCGTTCCAGAACCGCATCCATCTCCCCACCGCTCGCCAAACCCTCGCGGATCCCCCGATCCGCCGCCGCCGGCAGGGAAACCGCCCCGATATTGACCACTTCCATGCCCTTGCCGGGAATCAGAAACTCCCAGCACGCCGCCACCGCATAGTCACGGGCATCCTCCAGCTCGTAACCCTGCGCAACCAGGGCCGGAATGACCACGTCGTCATTGGAGTACTGCGGAAATCCCAGCCCGAGCTTGGTCAGCTCCGTGGCTAGCGACAACAGCTTGAGATCGGTGTGCTGGCTGATGCGCAAGTTGACCTTCGGGTCGATCATCGCCACCTCGCGGGCAGCTCGCAACGCCATCCAAGTCAGCGGGTTGACCGCGTCAGAGCCGTCGCCCTTCACGCCGCCAAGCATCAGCGACTGACCGTTGTCACCCTGCTGAACCCCGGGATACAGATCCGAATCACGGTTCAGCGAGATGAAGAACTCCTCGAGCAGTTCCTCGGCCGCCCCGTCATCCAGCACCCCAGTCTTGAGGTCCGCCTCCAGGTAGGGCCATAGGTACTGATCCAGCCGGCCCAGACCCACATGGTAATGCCCGCTCAGCCAAACCACCGCGTGCAGCAACCGAAGCGCCTGCAGCGCCTCATGGAACGTCCGCGGCGGATTCGCCGGAACCCATCCCAGGAGCTCGGCAACATCCCGCCGGCCCAGATCACGCGCCACCAGAGCATATCGGCCGGCCAACGCCAGCACGCCGTCAATCGTCTCGACGGCCGCATCGAGAAACTCCACCGCCTCGCCATCCCCAGCCCGGGTCGCCCGCTCCCGGCTCGCCAGAGCCAACCGCCGCCGCCCCAGTAACCCCTCGGACAGGACCATGCCCCAGTCGGCGCAGATGTTGCTGATCGGACCCAGCTCGTGAAGCGTGTGCCCCGAAGTCAGCCGCTGCCAGTCCTCCGGCCGGTAAACCGGCGGAATCCGCGGCGTCGTTCGCGTAAAGACAATTCGCTGGTCCGACTCGATCACCGGGCGCTGGGCCTCACACATCCGACGGGTCAGTCGAGCTGAACGCCGCATCCACGACAGCCCCTCGGCATCGCATTCGGAAACCAGGTCCGGTAGCTGGACCTGGCGATGACCGGCTTGATGACGCTCGCGCACCTGATCGCGCATCCGCAGCAGTCGTGCGTCCATGGTCGCTCCCTATCCGCCGACAGACACCCTTCAGAACAGAACCTGACCAGACGACCTTCCGCGGGCTCTCGCACCTCGCTCACCCGCTACCCGACCGAACCCCTTTATAGTCTATCAGGCCGGCCCCACCGAGAAATTGAGCCCCTGCGTATTCTTCTTGAGATTCTTTGCGCTCTCCGTCGTCGCCTGGCGGCGATAGCCACACGGCGTCTGGCCCGTCAGTCGCTTGAAAAGTACACTCATATACTCCGGATGCACAAAACCGGCGAGTTGTGCGATTGCCGCCAGGGAAAGATCCGTTTCGGCCAGCAGTTGCTTCACTCGCTTCAGCCGCACGAGCCGGATCTCCGCCTGGGGCGACCGGCCAAGGTACCTGCGGAACCGCCGTTCAAGCAGGCTTCGAGAAACCGCAACGTGCCGGAGAACCTGCTCAACCCGCAGACCGCCGCAGGCCCGCTCGCGAATGAAACTCACTGCGGCCGCCACGTCCGGATCGTCAATGCGCAACACGTCGGTCGACTGGCGAGTGATAACCCCCAGAGGCTCGATCAGCTGCTCCTGAACCGGCACCCGTTTGCCGGCCATGAGCTGATCGAGCATCTCCGCCGCCTCGTAGCCAATACGCTCCGCGTTGGGAGCCACGCTCGACAGCGGCGGATCGCATAGCTCGCACAAAACAACCTCGTTGTCGACACCGACCACGGCCACCTCTTCCGGCACCACCACACCAGCCAACCGACAGGCGTTGAGCACCTGCTGCCCGCGGAGATCGTTGCACGCCATCAGCCCAAGAGGCCTGGGCAGCGCCCGAAGCCAGCGCGAGATCTGCTCCTGGTCCCGGTCCCAGGCCGGAGCCTCACGGCCAAGCCACGCAGACTCGTAAACGGCACACTGCCGGCCGGCCCGGCCAACCGCATCCCGAAAACCATCACGACGAAAAGCCGACCAGGGCTCATCGCGAAACCCGCAAAACGCGAAGTCCCGGAACCCACGCTCCAACAGATGCTCCGCCCCCAGCCGGCCGATCGCCCGCATGTCCGACCAGATCCGCGGCAGCCCCAGCCCCTCGTACAGATCGTTGAGGTCCACCGATGGAATCCGACGCCGCCGAAACGCCTTCGCCAGCTTGGCCGTCATCGATCGGCATATGATCCCGTCCCAGCGCCGCCGCAGCAGCCAGGGCGGAGGTGGGGCACGAAGCTCACGCTCTTCCAGAAACACCGACCACGGCTGGTGCGATCGCTGGTACCGAGCGATGCCGGCCAGTATCTCGCGCCCGTACGTGCCGGACATCTCCACAATCAGGGCAACACGGAACGGCGTCGGCATCGCGAGCCTCCGAGAATGAGCACGTTGGGACTCCACCAGGGCTCACGCCGGTGCGAAAAGAAACTCCGGGCCCATACGTATACCAGCGACCGACGCGGCCATCAACGCCACCCCCCGGCGCACCCGCCTGGCAACAAAACGCCCGGCACTCACCGCCTGCCAAGCAGGTTACTGGCAGCATCGGGCACAACGACCACCGCTTTTGCCCGCACGCCCAGATTGACAACCAATCTCAAGGGAAATACAAGGGTTCTCATGGCTGCTTCCCGCGCCCAGAAGTGTGATAGCAGTATCAGCGACCGCCGTGAGCCCGCTTCCTGAGGGATCGTTGCATGCACCCGGACCACCCCACAAGCCTGCCACGACTCAAAGAGACCGGCCTGCTGGGCGTCGTCCTGGTGCTCGGACTGCTGCTCTCCACCTTCGGCGGCTCGCTGACCATCACCAGCCGCGAAACCGGCCAGACCCGCACCGTCAACAAGTTCCTGCGAGCCGATAACCTCGACAAGCTGGCAAAGAACACCTCCTTCTTTGCGATCATGGCCGTCGGCGTGACGTTCGTCATCATCTCCGGCGGTATCGACCTCTCCATCGGATCAACCTATTGCCTCACCGCGGTTTGCGGAGCCATGTTCCTGCACCACTTCGGCCCCCAGGGCCACACAGCCGAGGCCTCGGCTGCCTGGGTGGTGCCTGCAGCCATCCTGTTGTGCCTCGCCATCGGAACCCTTGCCGGCCTCCTCAACGGACTCGGCGTCGTCCTCCTGGGCGTCCACCCCTTCGTGATCACCCTGGGCACCATGGCCATCTACCGCGGCATCGCGTTCGTCATGACCAAGGCCCAGTCCTATACCCACTTTCCACCTCAGTTCACCGACGGATTGATCCGTTTCGAGGTCGGCCGCAATCTCTACCCCATCCCCATGCTCATCATGGTCATCGTGACTTGCGTGGCCGCCGCCTACCTCAGATACACGACCGGCGGCCGGCAGGTCTTCGCCATCGGCGGAAACGAGCAGGCGGCGCGGTTCAGCGGCATTTCCGTCGGCCGGGTGAAACTCCGAGTCTACGCCTTCTGCGGTCTCACCGCCGGGATCGCCGCCGTCATCATGCTGGGCTACTACGGCTCGGCCTCCTCCGATGCAGGCAAAGGCTACGAACTGGACGTGATCGCGGCCGCTGTCGTCGGCGGCGCAAGCCTCAGCGGCGGCCGCGGCACAGCCCTCGGGGCCCTGCTCGGCGCACTCATCATCCAGATCATCGCCAACGGAATCATCATCCTCGAAGTCGATCAGAACTACAGCCAGATCATCATCGGCGCCGTGATCGTGCTGGCCGTCGTCCTCGACCGGATCAACACCGCATTACGCGAACGGCGGCATGCCGGAAGCGCACACAGGCTCCTGGCCGTCGAGCGCAAATCACTACGCGGAACCGAGTCCGGGAACGAACCTGCAGGGACAACGAAAGGAGAATGAAAACCATGCTGCCTACAAGGCTTCTCGACCGACGAACCGTCCTGGCCGCCTGCACCGCAGCCGCTCTGATGACCGGCTGCCGGGAACAACCCCAGGCGTCGAGCGGCGGCCCGGTTCCCACGACTCAACCTGCATCTGCCAAGAAGGAGTTCGCGTTCGCCCTCATCGCCAAGAGCCAGTCCAACCCGGTCTTCCAGGCGGCCCGCACCGGTGCGGAAGACGCGGCCCGCGATCTGAGCGCCAGGCTGGGCGTGAACATCAAGGTCCTCTGGCAGACGCCCAACGAGGAAGACGCTCAGAAACAGGCCGAGTATGTGGAACAACTCGTGACCCAGGGCGTGGACGCCATCAGTATCAGTTGCTCCGTCGCGGATACCGCCACACCGGCGATCGACGCGGCCGTCAAACAGGGCGTCCCGGTCATGTGCTTCGACTCGGACGCCCCCCAGAGCAGGCGGTTCTGCTTCTATGGAACCGACGACGTCGACGCCGGCCGCACCATCATGAGCGAGCTCATCAAGGAACTGGGGCCAGGCAAGCACACCGTCGCCATCCCCGGCGGCAACCAGAACGCCCTCAACATCCAGAAACGCATCCAGGGCGCTAAGGAAGAGGCCCAGCAACACCCCGACATCACGGTCAAGGGCGTCTACTACTCTAAAGAGGTCCCGCAAGACGCCGCCGCTAAGGTCGAGGAGGTGCAGACCGCAAACCCGGAGATCGACGGCTGGGCCATGGTCAGCGCAATCGCCCTCTTCACCGACGCCCTGCTGAAGTGGGAACCCGGTAAGGTGAAGATCGTGGCCATGGACGCCCTCCCCGCCCAGCTACCCTACGTTCGCAAGGGCGTCGTCGCACGGCTTTTCGCTCAGCAAACGTACCAGTGGGGCTACCGCTCCATCGAGATCCTGACCGACAAGGTCGTGCTCCATAAGGACCCTCCGTCGGCCATCGAGTACTCCCCCCTCCTGCCGGTGGATAAGAACAACGCCGAACAGTTCGAGCAAAACTGGAAGAAATGGCTTCGCCCATGAGCAGCGTACGCACCGGCAGGGTGTTCGACATCCGGGAGTTCACCATCCATGATGGCCCGGGCATTCGCACCACCGTCTTCCTGAAAGGCTGCCCGCTGCGGTGCACGTGGTGCCACAACCCCGAGGGGCTCTCCCCCCAACCGCAGGTGCTGCGCAGCGCGGCCGGAGAGCGCGAAGTGGGCCAGATGTACCGCTCGACCGATCTCGCGGAACGACTCAACCGCCAGGCGCCGGTGCTCCGCGATCACGGCGGCGTGACGTTCTCCGGAGGCGAGCCGCTGGCTCAGGCCGCATTCGTCGCCGAGGTCATCGAAGCACTCGATCGGCTCCATGTCGTCCTGGACACGTCCGGTTACGCGAACCGAGAGGATTTCCGCCTCGTGGCCGCCAAGTGCAATCTGGTTCTTTTCGACCTGAAGCTGATCGATGGCACCCGACATGCCCGCTGGACCGGCGTCAGTAACGAAGCCATTCTGGAGAACCTCCAGATCCTGAGCCGAATGGGCGTTCCTTATATCATCCGCGTCCCCCTGGTCCCCGGCGTGACCGACACGGAAGACAACCTGTCCAGCATTGCCCGACACGTCGGCGGCTTGCCCGGACTGCTCCGCGTGGAACTGCTTCCCTATAACCGAGCTGCGGGTGGCAAGTACGCCGCATGCGGCATGCGGTTCTGCCCCGGGTTCGACGAGTCTCAGGAATCCAGGCCAAGCACCGCGTGCTTCGAGGCCGCAGGCGTCAAGGTGCGGCTCCTGTAGAGCAGCCCCCTTCCGGCGAGCAAGCCCCGGGCGGCGAATGCGGCACAGACCCGCTTGTTCCCGCACCATCGGTCCAGCAGGGAAAACAAGGACTCATCGGGATGCCGCGGCTTTGCCTCCCGCCGCTGACAGCTCTAACATGCTCAGGTATGGCAACGGCCGGAGATCCACGTCCACTCCCCCAGCAAGACAAACGTCGTCTCATCGACTGGGACCGGCGCTTTGTCTGGCATCCGTTCACCCAGCACACCCTCTGGAACACCGTGGACCCGCTCGTCATCGTCGCAGCCAATGGAGACTACGTCATCGATGCCGATGGGAATCGCTACCTCGACGGGCACTCGAGCCTGTGGTGCAACATCCATGGGCACCGGCGGGCGGAGATCGACCGGGCCATCATCGAGCAGGTGGGCAAGGTCGCCCATTCCACCCAGCTCGGGCTCGCATCGCCACCGGCCATCGAACTGGCCAAACGCCTCGTGGATGTCGCTCCGGCGGGGCTCACCAAGGTCTTCTACTCCGATGACGGCTCCACCAGCCTGGAAGTCGCCTGCAAGCTCGCCTTCGCTTACTGGCAGCATCGTGGCCGGCCGGAACGCCGGCTGTTCATCGCCTTGAAAGAGGCTTACCACGGCGACACGATCGGCTCGGTGAGCCTGGGCGGCATCGACCTGATCCACCGCACCTATCAACCCCTGCTGTTCCAAACCCTCTTCGCCCCCTCACCCTACTGCTACCGCTGCCCGCTGGGCAGGTCGCCCGAGACCTGCGGCCTCGCTTGTGCCGACGTCGTGGATACCATTCTGGAGGAGCATCCCGGCCAGGTCGCGGCCGTGGCAATCGAACCGCTCGTCCAGTGCGCCGGCGGCATCATCACCGCGCCGCCGGGCTTCCTCGCCCGGATCCACAACCTGTGCCGCAAGCACGGCACGCTACTGATCGCCGATGAAGTGGCCACCGGCTTCGGCCGGACAGGCCGCATGTTCGCCGTGCAACACGAGGAGGTGACCCCGGACTTGATGTGCCTGTCCAAGGGACTGACCGGCGGCTACCTGCCCCTGGGCGCCACCTTGGCAACCGAGGAGATCTACCAGGCCTTTCTCGGCCCCATCGACTCGGGCCGGACCTTCTACCACGGACACACGTTCACGGGTAACCCCCTGGGCTGCGCCGCCGCTCTGGCCTCGCTCAACCTCTTCGAATCCGAAAAAACGCTGGAGCGGCTCAAGCCCAGGACGGCCTGCATCGCCTCGCACCTGGCCCGGCTGGCAGACAACCCGCATGTCGGCGACATCCGCCAGTGCGGCATGATCGCCGGAGCAGAACTCGTCCGCGACAAGACCACCCGCGAGAGCTACCCCTACGGCCTGCAGGTCGGCACCCAGGTCTGCCTGCACGCCCGGCGATACGGCGTCATCCTCCGGCCCTTGGCCGACACGATCGTCATCCTGCCTCCCTTGGCCATCTCCCTCCCCAACCTCGAACACCTGCTGCTTACCATCGAGCGATGCATCGACGAGATTGTTCCCCGCATTCGGAACGGCCTTCGCCCAGACAGCCCCGGCAGCGACGGGCTGGAATGAGCCCTTGGCATCAGCGAGCCGCCCGCGTACATTGATTGACGTCCGGATCGAAAGGACAGAAGGAGCTCCCAGTCATGCCCGAAAAGAAACGCGTCGCCCTGGTCACGGGCGGATCCAGGGGGATCGGCCGAGGCATCTGCCTGGCCCTGGCCCAGGATGGATTCGCCGTCGTCGTCAACTACAACAGCAACAGTGACGCAGCCCTCCACACCAAGCATATGATCGAGCAGATGGGAGGCACAGCCGAGATCTGCCAGGCGGATATCACAACCGTCGAACACCGCGAATTGCTGGTCGATCACTGCATGGAAACATTCGGCCGCCTCGACGTCCTGGTCAACAACGCGGGCATCGCCCCGCCCGAGCGACGCGACCTGCTGGAGATGACCGAGGCGAGTTATGACCTGGTCATGGCCACCAATCTCCGGGCTCCCTTCTTCCTCACCCAACGCGTCGCCCGCCTCATGATCGAACAAAAAAAGAACCGGTCCATCCCCGCCGCCTCGATCATCAATGTCTCCTCGGTCAGCGCCTACGCCGCCAGTATCAACCGGGGAGAATACTGCATCAGCAAGGCAGGGCTGTCCATGATGACCACCCTCCTGGCCATCCGACTGGCGGAAGACGGGATCAGCGTCTACGAGATCCGCCCAGGCATCATCGCCACGGACATGACCGCAGGCGTCAAGGAAAAGTACGACCGCCTGATCAGAGAGGGCTTCACGCCCATCCGCCGGTGGGGCCAGCCCGCCGATGTCGGCAAGGCCGTGGCCATGCTCGCTCGAGGCGACCTGCCCTTCTCGACCGGCGAGGTGATCAACGTCGACGGCGGCTACGCCTTGCGGTACTTCTGACGAAAGGAGCCGGGCCATTTCCACCCTGAACATCAAACCCGCCCCATCCTGCCGATGGGACGCAGTCGCCCTGGGCGAAATCATGCTTCGGCTCGACCCGGGCGAAGGACGCATTCGCACCACACGCCAATTCCGAATCTGGGAAGGAGGCGGCGAGTACAACGTGGCCCGCGGACTCCGTCGGTGCTTCGGGCTGAGAACGGCCGTGGCAACGGCCATCGCCGATAACGAGGTCGGACGGTTGCTGGAAGACTGCATCCTCCAGGGCGGCGTGGATATGTCCCACGTCAAGTGGGTGAAGTTCGACGGAGTCGGACGAACAGTCCGCAACGGACTGAACTTCACCGAGCGGGGCTTCGGCGTCCGGGCGGCAAAGGGCTGCTCAGACCGCGGCCATACCGCCGCCTCACAGCTCAAGGTCGGCGACATCGATTTCAAGAGCATCTTCGTTCAGGAGGGAGCCCGCTGGTTCCATTGCGGCGGCATCTTCGCCGCATTATCCGAGACGACTCAGGCCGTGGCCAGGGATGCCATGATCGCAGCCAAGGAGACCGGTACAATCGTCTCCTACGATCTCAACTACCGACCGTCACTGTGGCAGGACATCGGCGGGAAGACCAGGGCCCAGCAGGTCAATCAGGAACTGGCCAGGTATGTCGACGTCATGATCGGTAACGAGGAAGACTTCAGCGCCGCACTGGGTTTCGAAGTACCAGGCTTGGACGAGCAACTCGCGGAACTCGATCCTCGTCACTTCAAAACCATGATCACCAAGGCGGTCGCCGAGTATCCGAACTTCAAAGCAGTCGCCACCACGCTGCGCCACGCCAGAACGGCCACCAGCAACGATTGGGGCGCGATTCTGTTCCTCGACGGCGAATTCTACGAGGCCCCCCAACGCCCGAATCTCGAAATCCTTGACCGGGTGGGCGGCGGCGACAGCTTCGCCAGCGGACTGATCTACGGCTTCCTGGCCGGCAAATCACCCCAACAGTGTGTCAACTGCGGGGCGGCCCACGGAGCCCTGGCCATGACCACGCCGGGAGACACCAGCATGACCACACTCGAAGAGGTCGAAAGAGTGATGAAGGGCGGGACCGCTCGCGTGGCCCGCTAGGGAATCACCACCGATTCCAAACGCCGTCGATGCGGCCGCTTGAACCTGCTCGGACCCGAGGCCCCATTCGAGTCAGGTGTTGGCCAGGCGGTGAAGCGTGGCAAAATACTTCTGAGCCTCGAGAGCGTCTGCCACCCGACACTCGAACGTCTGCGGATCCACTCTCCGAACATGCGGAACCGCTTCACAGGCGTGCAGACCTTCCCAGTTGCGAAACCGAATCCTCAGCGTGGCCGGAAAGCCGGGCTTGAGTGGCGGGATCGACTCGGCGTCAAGCACCGCTTTGGCCGCCGTGCGGCGAATCTCGTCTCGAACCTGCTGTATCGGACGCATGCGGGCGGCATTGGGGCCCCAGCCAGTCTTCGTCATCACCGTATACACGCCCTCGGGAAGCTCCTCCTTGACCTGGGCCACAAGCTTGTCATCGCCAGTCACCATGACGACCGGAACGCCAAAGTGACCGGCGAAGGTCGCAGCCCATCCGGTCTCGCCCAGGGCCTTGTCGTTGACCTCCAGAGCCATCACATTACTCGACCAGGTGTGAGCCAGCGTCCCCCCGGCCGTCGTCGCCCGCGCGTGGTAGCCCACGAGAAATGCAACGTCGAAGGTCTCGTCTATCCCTTCAACCATGCTCCGGAGAGGCCCCCATCCACTGATCAGCTCCGCAGAAGGATGAAGCCGCTCTAATTCGATGTTCGTACCCGGACCATGGGAATCCTTGACCACAATCCGCTTGGCCCCCGCTTCAATCGCCCCTTCGACGGCCGCGTTCACCTCTTCCACCATCCAGCCACACGCCCGCTTGTAGTCCGCACCATCCGCGGACCAATGGGTCTGGGCCATCACCCCACAAATGCCCTCAATATCAGCTGAAATGAACACGTTCACAGCCAATCTCCTGCTGCAACACCCATCCCATCCAACCGCCATCCGGGCCCGTAGACTACTGAGCCGCCCCCCCAGGGTCAACCTCGCCCCGGGCGTACCCTCAAGCCCGCCAGAGGTCTAAAATCAATGTCAAGGAGGTGTCCCATGCGGATCGAACTCACCGCGGCCGAATGTGACGTCCTGTCCGATCTGGTGGAGCAGAAGATCTCCGCACTCGGACCTGAGATCCATCACACCAGCACCAGCCGATTCCGGGAGTACCTCAGGGAGTACCGGCAACGACTGGAGGGGCTGCTTCCACGCCTGCGAAACGAGGAGCTCGCTGAGACCGCGGCACCGCGCTGATCGGCCTCTCCTCGTGGCACAAAGACGCCGCCCTCGAATGCGCGGACGCAACCCCGTGGGTCCGATGGAAGAATGCTGCACAGCGGGCCGTCGGTAAACCCGCCCGCCCGCCGGCTCCCTGCGAGACGCCGCCCGGGCGATCAGCTGCGTTGTTCGAGCGGACGTCTTCCCGCTACAATGCTCCAGCTGGGGGCCACCCGAGTGTGACCTCGATCCAGACGCCTTTGATGGGAGTGCATATGCGCTCACGTTCGACACTGATGGTCCTGATCCTCGCCGCAATGCCGGCAGCTTCGCCCGTCCTGGGACTCGATGTGGGCGACCCCGCCCCCCCCCTGCAGATCACGGAGTGGGTGGCCGGCAAGGCCGTCGACCTCAAGGCCGGCAAGGGCAAAACCGTCTATGTCCTCGAGTTCTGGGCAACTTGGTGCGGCCCCTGCAAGATGAGCATCCCGCATCTCACCGAACTGCAAGCCAAATACAAAGACAAGGACGTGGTCATTATCGGAATCAGCGACGAGCCGCCCGGAACCATCAGGCCTTTCATGAAGAACATGGGCGACAAGATGGTCTACACCATCGCTTCCGACAAGGCCGGCACGACCATGCGGACCTACCTGGGAGGCTTTGGCGTCAACGGAATCCCCTACGCATGCATCGTGGACAAGAGCAGCACAATCGTGTGGCACGGCTCACCTTTCGAGGAACTCGACAACACACTCGAACAGGTGGTCACCGGTAAGTTCGACGTGGAGGTCGCGAAACGCAGCGCCAAGGCAGTCAAGATGCTCGACACCTACTTCGGTACCCTCATCAAGGCTTCCGAGACCTCGGACACCAAGGACAAGGACAAACTGGCCTCGGACGCACGCAAGACGGGCGACGAAATCCTCAAGCTGGCCGACAAAAACCCTAAGGTGCTCGCGATCCTTGCCCTCAACATCCTCCTGCACCCGCAGCTCAAGATCCGCGATCGCGAACTGGCCCTCAAGGCCGCGAGTAATGCCAAGGATCTGGCAGGCGGAAAGGACTTCGCCATCCTCGATGCTTACGCCCGAGTCCTGTGGGAGACAGGGAAACGAAACGAGGCCGTCAAACACCAGAAGGACGCCGTCGCCCTGGCCAAGGACCCGACGATCCGGCAGCAACTGACCGCGACACTCAAGGAATATGAGCAAAGCCTGGCCGGCGCCCAGCCCGCCACTACCCGACCCGCAGCCACCCCCCCAACGGAGGACAAGCCGGCCAAATGAACCCCCCGGCCCAGACCACCCCCGGCTCGCCGATCACACCCAGACCTGCCCAGGCCGCCGCCCGCGAACCACACCCAACGCCCGGCCGCCCTTGTCCCGGACGCCGCACCGACAGCTGATTGCCGGTCATCCCCTTTCCCGGTAGGATACCTGTCTTGAGGCTAGTATGGCTTTCGTCCCGATTCTGACTTGATGGATAGGAGTAGATCCATGCCATCCCGCGCTGCGCTTCTCGCCTTCGCCGTGACCGGCCTTGTCCTCGCCACCTCCGCCTTCGCACTTGACCTGGGCAGTCCCGCACCCGCCCTGCAGATCAGCGAATGGGCCAAGGGAAACGCCCAAAACCTCAGGGCCGGCAAGGGCAAAAACGTCTTCATCGTGGAATTCTGGGCAACCTGGTGCGGCCCCTGCCGGATGAGCATCCCGCACCTCACCGAGATGCAGGCCAAGTACAAGGACAAGGGCCTCGTGGTCATCGGCATCACCGACGAGCAACCCGGCGTAGTCAAGGAGTTCCTCCAGAAGATGGGCGACAAGATGCAGTACACCGTGGCCATCGACAAGGCCCACGCCACCACCAAGGCCTACATGGGCGGCTTCGGCGCCCGAGGCATCCCCTTCGCCTGCGTCGTGGACAAGACCGGGCTGATCATCTGGAACGGTAACCCCCTCGATGGACTGGACGAGGTGATCGACCAGGTCATGGAGGGCAAGTACGACCTCGAGGCCGCTAAGCAAGGCAGGAAAGCCGAGAAGAGAGCCGACGTCTACTTCTCCCTGATCCCCCGAGCCGACGCCGCCAAGACCGCCGATGGCAAGGCCAAGATGCTGAAGGACGCCCGACGAATCGGCGATGAAGTCGTCACCCTTGCGGCAAAAAGCCCGAATGTGCTCAACAGCTTCGCCTGGACGATTCTCACCGACGAGAAGTTCAAGAACCGGGACGTCGAACTCGCCCTCAAGGCCGCCCAGAAAGCCGTCGAACGGACCGAAAACAAGAACCCCAACATCCTCGACACCTACGCCCGGGCGCTCTGGGACAGTAACCGCAAGGATGAGGCTGTCAAGATTCAGCGCCAAGCCGTCGAGCTCGAGAAAACGCCCGCCGGCAAGGCCGCCCTCAAGAAGACACTCCAGGCATACGAGCGCGAACTGAATAGCGCCGGAACACCGGCCGCCAAGCCCGCCAAGTGAGCGGCGACCACGGCCCGCGACCGCCGAAAAGCCAGATGTGCCGCCAGCGCATCAGCCCGGCGACGAACCGTCGGACATGCGAACCTGCCGGTGGTCAATCACCCGCTTGGCCTTCCCAACGGCCCGCTCCAGGCTGTGCGGTTCGACCAACTCGACTTCAATGTGTATGCCGGTAATGATCCCGATCTCTCGCTCGATCCGGCCTTTCAAGGCCCGCAGCTCGCTGATCCGATCCGAGAAGTCCTGCGGCCGGATCTCAACCTTGACCTTGGCCTCGTCCATGGCACCCGGACGATCCAGCTCAATGAGGTAGTGCGGAGCGGTCCCTTCCACGCGCAGCAGGGCCTCCTCGATCTGAGACGGGAAAACGTTCACTCCACGAATGATGAGCATGTCATCCGAGCGGCCCACCACCCGGCTCATCCGCACCGTCGTCCGCCCGCAGGGACAGGGGGAGGAGTCCAGCCAGGCGATGTCCCGCGTGCGGTATCGCAGCACCGGCATCGCCTCTTTCGTCAGCGTCGTGATCACCAGCTCACCCTTCTCACCCACCGAAACCGGTTCAAGCGTGTCGGGATTCAGGCATTCGACGAGGAAATGATCCTCCTGCAGGTGCATGCCCTTCTGAACGGCGCACTCTCCGCTGACGCCGGGACCCATGACCTCGCTCAGACCGTAGTTGTTGAACGCATGGATGCCCAGCTCCGCCTCGATCCGCACACGCATGTCCTCCGTCCAGGGCTCGCCGCCGAAGTGACCGTACCGGAGCCTCAGGTCACCAGGCCTCAGGCCCTGCTCGCGACCGACCTCCGCAATGTTGAGGGCGTAGCTCGGCGTACAGATGAGAACGTCAGCCTTGAGATCCTGCAGAAGCAAAATCTGGCGATTCGTGTTGCCCGCCGCCGCCGGAACAATCGCCGCTCCGACCCGCTCGACACCCTGGTGCAGCCCAAACCCACCGGTAAACAACCCATACCCGAACGCGATGTGCACCATGTGCTCCGGGCGCAACCCGCCGGCCACCAGGAACCGAGCGCAAAGGTTCGACCAGAGCACCATGTCGGCGGTGTTGTAGGCCACGAACACCGGCTTGCCCGTCGTCCCCGAGGAACCGTGAATCCGAACCACCTGCTCCCGGGGAACGGCTAGCAGGCCCAGCGGATAATTGCGCCGGAAGTCCTCCTTGGTGGTGAGGGGCAGCCGGCGGATGTCATCCAGCGTCCGGATCGACTCCGGCCCGACACCCAGCCTGGCCAGGGCCTCCTTGTAGAAGGGCACCGCCGAAACGCGGGCCACACAGGACCGCAACCGCTCGAGTTGGCACGCCCGCAACTGGTCGCGGGACATGGTCTCCTCGGCATCCCAGACCCGGTTCTCGACTTTGAACTCTGGCATGAATCGTTCCCATCCGGCTCATGGACACCCGCCGCCCGGCTCCACCCGACAGGAAGACCGCCGCCGGATCAGTCCTTCGTCAGCTGCTCAAGTTCGGCGATCACGCCGACTCGCTTGGCGGTCAACGTCTTCAAAGCCTGGTCGGGATTGTCGAAACGGAACACCATCACCGCACGGTCACCCTTGCGGGCAGTGAACGAGTACACGTACTCAATGTTCAGTTCACTCTGCTCGATGACCGCCAGGACGCCGTCGAGACCGCCCGGCCGGTCGGGAACCTCAACCGCGATGACCTCGGTCAGATTGACGACACATCCGGCCTTCTCCAAAACCGCCTTGGCTTTAGGGGCGTCTTGCACAATCAGGCGAAGAATGCCGAACTGCTCGGTGTCCGCCAGAGACATCGTGAGGATGTTGATGCCGGCATCGGCCAGCACCTTCGTGGGCACTCGCAGCGTGCGCGGCTTGTTCTCGAGAAACAGTGACAACTGCTGGATTTTCATGGCTCACCTCGATCCTTTCCCGGGTACTCCGCCCGGATGACTGACCGGCCCGATCATCTCACCCTCACATGTTCCTCTTGTCGATCACCCGTTTGGCCTTGCCCTGGCTCCGTTCAATGGTGTGAGGTTCAACCAGACGAATCTTCACTCGAATACCGAGGGTTCGCTCGACCGCGTGAGCCAGCTTGCCCTGAACCTGCTCCATAGCCTTGACCTTGTCGCTGAAGATCTCCGCGGTAACCTCGACCTGCACCTCAACCTGGTCCAGCCCCTTGTCCCGGGTCAGGATAATCTGGTAGTGCGGCAACGTGCCCTCCACGCTCAGCAGCGCGGCCTCAATCTGCGACGGGAACACGTTGACCCCCCGGATGATGAACATGTCGTCACTGCGCCGGCCGATCCGACGAATCCGGCGAAGCGTCCGCCCACACTTCGACGGCCCGGACAGAAATGCGGTAATGTCATGCGTGCGGTACCGGATAACCGGCATGGCCCGCTTGCTCAACGTGGTCAGGACAAGCTCGCCCTCCTCCCCCTCGGGCAACGGCTCGCCAGTCTGAGGATCGACGATCTCCGGATAGAAGTGGTCCTCAAAAATGAACAGCCCATCCTGACCTTCCGCTTCCGAGGCCACCCCGGGACCAATGATCTCCGACAGGCCGTAGATGTCGTAAGCCTTGATGCCCGATCCCGCTTCAATGTGCTTGCGCATCTGCTCCGTCCAGGGCTCGGCCCCGAAGATGCCCGCCCGCAACGGAAGATCGTGCATGTCGATGCCCATCTCGCCGGCCCGCTCGATCAGATGGATGAAGTAGCTCGGCGTGCTGCAGATCGCGGTAACACCAAAATCCTTCATGACCATGATCTGCCGGTCACTGTTGCCGCCGGAAATCGGAATCACGGTCGCACCCAGGGCCTCCGCACCATAGTGGGCACCCAAGCCGCCGGTAAACAAGCCGTACCCGTAGGCGTTCTGGATGATGTCGCCGCGATGCAGACCACAGGCCGCAAACGTCCGCACCATGACGCTGGCCCAGACCTCAATGTCCTCCTTCGTGTAAGACACGACGATCGGCTTGCCGGTCGTCCCGCTCGAGGCATGAAGCCGAACAATCTCCGACATCGGACTGGCAAACAGGCCAAACGGATAGGTGTCCCGCAGATCGGTCTTCTGCGAAAACGGCAGCTTCACGATGTCGTTCAGGCTGCGGATATCGGCCGGGCTCAGACCCCGTTCCTTCATCCGGCTGCGAAAGAGCCCCACGTTGTCGAAGGCCCTCTGAACAACGGCCGTCAGCCGCCGAAACTGCAGATCGCGCATCTGCGGTTTCGGCAAGAAGTCCATGGCACTGGCCGGATGAAAACCGCCGGGCAGATCATTCCACTGTTCAATCGTCATCAAAGAGCCCTCCCGCTTGAATACGGCCCGACGCGGGCACTACACCTTCTTCGCAGACTCCCGCCCCAGAGCGAAAGCCTGATCATTCATCTCATGGAGCTTCTCGGGCAGATTGGCCCGTACCACCTTCAGCCATGCCTCGACCTCGAAAGGCAAATGGGCACTCAATACGCCCAGGAGAGCGATGTTCAGACACTTGCTGCTCGGCAGCCGCTCCGCCGCAACGGCGTCCGGCGGAACCAGCACTCCGCCAGGACGCAAATGCCGCTTGCTGTTCTCCAACTCCTCGGGCGCGAGAACGACCAGGTAGTCCGCCTGCCCCTCCGGAACCATCGGGCTGAAAACCTCCTGGCCGAACCGGACATCGCTCGTCACCGAACCGCCTCGCTGGCTCATCCCGTGAAGCTCGCTCTTCTTGACCGCAAGCCCCCGCTCAAAGGCGACTTCCGCCAGGATGTCCGAGGCCTTGATCACACCCTGTCCGCCAAGCCCGGCAAAAACCACGTTCGTGACTCTACCCGCCATCGCATGACTCCCCTACTTCAAGACGCCGACGAACACGCCGCGGCGGCCCCCGCCTGTCGCTCGTATTCCTTGATCTTGCCGGCCGCCAGCAGGCACGGACGCCGAGCCACGATCACCCACAACCCGCCGCCGCCCAACGCCCGCTGGACCAAAGCCTCGAAACCCTCAGGGTCGCCTACCGGGTCCGTCACCACCACGTTCGGAATCCCCAACGACCGCGCCAGATCCTCCATGCTGACCTTGCCCGTGCTCTTGTGATCCAGCGTGCGCCCCGTGGCCGGGTGCTCCTGCAAGCCGGTCATGGCCGTCGTACCATTGTCCAGGATCACAACCACGTGCCCGGTCGGCGGCGGGTTGTACACCATCTCCACCAGCCCGGTGATCCCGCTGTGCATGAAGGTGCTGTCCCCGATGACGCTGATCACCCGGCGGGCTTGCTCCTCCGGGAGCACATGCCGCAGCCCCAGACCCGCACCGATGCTCGCCCCCATACAAACACAGCTGTCCATCGCCTCAAACGGGGGAAGCACTCCCAGCGTGTAACAGCCAATGTCGCCGGCCACGATGCAGTTGAGCTTGGCGAATGTCGTGAACCCCGTCCGGTGCGGGCAGGCATTGCACAACTGCGGCGGCTTGCCCCGAGGAGGCGGAGCTTCCGGCGAAGTGTCGTTGGCCAGGATCCGCTGCACCCGCCCAACGTTCAGCTCACCAAACCGATACATCTCCGACTTGCCCTCGACGTTCAAGCCCGCCGCCCGCAACGCGTCAACCAGGTAGGGATCCCCCTCCTCAATGACCACGCAACGGTCAATCGTGTCCACGAACCTGCGGACCATCTCCACCGGCAGCGGATGGGTCATCCCCAGCTTGAGAAAACTCGCCCCAGGCGCCGCTTCACGAGCATGCATGTACGAAATGCCCGAGGTGATAATGCCCAGCGTGCCGTCACCGCTGTGCTCGATACCGTTCGGGCCGGAAGTCTCGTTCCAGGCGGTGATCTCGGCCAGCTTCTGCCGCAGCCGACGATGGGCCGGACGAGCATAGGCGGGAATCATCACCCGACTCGGAATGTCTCTCTGGAAGCTCGGGGCGGACTTGGGCTGGGCCAGCTCGCGCCGCACCACGGCCGTCTTGGCATGGCAAACCCGCGTGGTCATTCGAAACAGCACCGGAATACGCCAACGTTCCGAGATCTCAATGGCCAACGCAGCGAAATCGTAAGCTTCCTGCGAATCGGAGGGCTCGAGCATGGGCACGCCGGCGGCAACGGCAAACCGGCGGTTGTCCTGCTCGTTCTGGCTCGAGGCCATCCCCGGATCGTCCGCGGACACCACCACCAGGGCCCCGGTCACCCCCGTGTAGGCCGCGGTGAACAAGGGATCGGCGGCCACGTTCAGGCCAACGTGCTTCATCGTCACCAGCGCCCGGGCCCCACCGAACGCGGCCCCAATACCGACCTCGAGCGCCACCTTCTCATTCGGCGACCACCGCGATCGTCCGCCCAGAGAACTGAGGTGTTCCAGAATCTCGGTCGAGGGCGTGCCGGGGTAGCCAGTGCCGAGCGCAACCCCGGCATCAACAGCAGCCTGGGCAACCGCTTCATCGCCGGTCAGCAGATAGCGATTACGCTCCATCCCGTCGCCTCCAAACGCCGATGGCACCTTCGCCCTCGGCAAACCTCAAGCCTTCACCAAAGCGGACAGCCAAGCGGGAGGTCGAATCGGCCGGCCGGCCGCGTTGGCAACCGCGTGAACCGTGTACCCGCGAACCACATCCTGGCCACCCACATCCTGAGTCACTCGGACGTCGAACCGCAGCCTCGCCCGGCCGGACATCGCCGCGGATGCGGTCACGCGCAGGGCATCATCGTATCGCGCCCGCCCTAAGTATTCCACATGGGATTCAACCAGGGGCAGATAGACCCCCCGATGCTCCATGTCCGCGTAGGGAACCCCCAGGGCCCGAAGCAGTTCGGTGCGCCCGCACTCAAACCACTCCAGGGCCCGCGAGTTGTAGAACGTACCCATCTGGTCCGTTTCGCTGTAACGAACCCGAAGAAAAGTGGTATTCTTGACCGGCCCGCTCACCACGTGAAAACTAACTCAACACGCACAAACGTGCCCACGTCGTTGCTGGCATCCTTGTAGTAGCTGCCGGGAAAGAAGAACTCCGGCATCACCCGGGCAAACATGTGGCTGTTGAACGCGTACTTGAAGTACGGCACCAGCAGCTGCCCTCGGAAGTTGCCGCCGGCGAAGATGAGGTTCTGCGGGTTCTGATCGTATACCGTGTTCTCATCCGCAAACAGGAAGTTGTAGTAGAGCCCTACGTCGATCGCGGACGTCGGCGAGGCTTTCCAGCCCGGCCCGAAACGATGCGTGTTCCCCAGATCGAACACCCGGGACTCGGCGGCATAGGCGAAGCCATACCCCTCCGTCCATCGTGGATAACGACCCCACAGCACGTCGAACGCCTCGTAGTTGCCGTCGACCTGATAGCGATGCGAACGATCACCGGAGAGGTACTCGTAGTCGAAGTAAACCTCGTTCTTCCACTTGTCATTGAACAGATACGAGAGGCGGTTGTTCGTGGCCCAGGCACAGATGTTCTGGTTGTTGGGAATCCCTGCTGGGGCATCGCGGTTGCCGAACTGACCCGCCACGTTGGCACTATACTTCCAGTTCTTGCCGACCGTGCCGGCAACGCGGGTGCCGAAGGTGTAAATGTCGGCGTCGGTCCCGCTTCGTCTGATCGTCGTTGGTTCCTCATGCCGGTTCTGCTTGTACATGAAATACGGTTCAATCGACATGTTGGGGATTGACCGGTTGGTCACGTACAGGATGGCCCCCATCTCGTCCTGTTCCGTTTCATACAACGGCCAGTCGGTCTTGCGCATCATCGGCAACCATGCGTCGCCTTGGGCATCGATCTGGAACCACATGGCATCAAACGTGGTCTTGATGTCCTTCAGGTTGGTCGTGGTCCGGATACCATCAAAGTAGAACGTTCGCGATCCGTCCAGCGGCGTGCCGTCCATGACCAGCCACCCTTCCCCAAGGATGATATCCTGCCGTCCAGCGGTCACCGTGATCGGCAGACCGCCGATGTCGGTCAGCTTGACGTACAGGTTGTCGAAGAGAACCTGGTCTCGCTCGCTGATCCAGCCTCGGGAAAGCAGCGGCCGCTGCTCCCAGGCGTCAAGACGAGCATTACTTGGGTTAGGCAGCTGGTCCGGGGCACAGTAATTCCAGCCTTCCCAGGTCAACCGGACATAGAACTCGACATTCTTGACCGGCGTAACCGTCGCCCACCATCGCGCCCGATAGCGCTGGTAGTCGACCTCGTGACTCAACGCGTCCTTGTTCAGAATCATGACGTTGCCGCGACGGTCGGTGGAGCGAGTCCCGCCAAGGTTGTTGACAAACTCGTTCCGGGCCCGAATGTCCGCACCCCAGTTCAACCAGGGGAACGGATTCTTGGTCGCCTTGATAAACGACTCGATCTCGCTGTCCGCACCCTGGGCCGCGTCGGCCGGCTTGAGAGCCACCGCAGGCTCCTTCTCGGCCGCCTTCACCGCGGACGCCGCATCCTGACCACTGGGTTGAGTCGCCTGGGCCATCGCACCGGCCGACATCCATGCCCATGCGACAGCCGCGGCCGCCGTTGCCAGCACCCAAATCTTCGTGTCCTGCCTCATGCCTGTGACACTCCTTTCAACGCCTTGTGCCCAAAGACCTGGCCCCAGTCGACGCGGGCGATGAAACATCAACCGCTCGACGAGCCAGCCCCTGACCCGAAACATCTCTTCACATGATCCGCCCCCGGTGGGCGAGTCAATAGACTGACCAATACCGCCGCCACGATCGACAACGGCAACGCCACGACGATCGGCTCCACGACCGGCCAGTTGGGGTGGGCCGACAAGATGCTGGCCCGCTTCGGATCACCGGTCACCCACTGCACCAAACCTATGGAGCCCGCCTCGCTCCCCTTCACAAGCAAAACCCAGAACAGCGACACCCCAAACCCAACAAACATCGAAACGATCGCCGCCGCCTTGGTCATACGCCGGAAAAACAAACCGCCGACAAAGCTCGGCAGAAACGCCGCGGCACACAAGCCGAAAAAGATCGCCGTCGCCCGAGCCACGATGTATCCGCCGCGAGCGTAAAACGCGAAAATCACCGCCAGAATGATGCCCAGGATCATCCCCAGCCGAACAATGTGCGTGCTGCCGTGGCCGGCACCCGGATCACCGCCGCTTCCGCGAACCTGCTCAAATACGTCACGGCCAATGGCCGTCCCCGCAGTGTGGAACTGGCTCGAAATCGTGCTCATCGCAGCCGCCAGCAAGGTCAACAGAAAGATGACCTCAAACCACCGCGGCATGCAACTGGTCACGAAGGTCGGAATAATGCTGTCCACATTGAACATCCAGTCCTCACCCTTGCGAACCAGCGCCCGCGTGAAGCTGGTGGCCCGGGGACTCACCTCCACCCTCCCGTCGCCCAGGTCGCGGATCTCCGCCTTCGGCATCAGGGCCGCAGCCTTGCCAAGCCCTTCCTTCACCAGGTGCACATCCTCCTGCTCATCCCCGTCCACATCGAGATGAATCAGCGTACAGGGCACACGGACCTCCGCCGTCGCCTCCTTCTTGGCAATCACCTTGGCCTCGCTGGTCGTCCGAACAATCCGGCCCACGATCTTCTCGTGCTTGTAGAAGTAAGCGTTACTGAGCGCCCCTACGGTGAATGCGACACCAGTCATCATGAGGATGAACACGCCCCCCGTCGGAACCGCCCGGTTGAGCTCCCGCTTTGACTTGACCGTCATGAACCGCACCACGAGCTGCGGCTGGGCCAGGACCCCAACGCCCACGCCCAAGACTATACTGCTGACTACGATCCACCACATGTCAAAGGGAGACGGTTTTCCGGCGGCCGGGTCGATCCCGCCCCATCCAAAGCCGAACTTCGGCATCGCCGTCCAGCCTTGATGACCCACCGCTTTGAAGCCGGCAAACGCCTGTCCGGCCATCGCGGTCAACTCGCGGTGAGCTTCGGTCACGCCGCCCAGCGTCCAATACGTGCCCACCAGCAGAGTCGCCATCCCCAGGAACATGATCACGCCCTGCAACGCATCAGTGTACATCACCCCTTTGAGCCCGCCGGCCAGGACATACACGGCCACGATCGCGCTCAGCGACAGGAGGGCCACGTTGTACGGGATGGCGAAGGCCGACGAGATGAACTCAGTCCCGCCAATGATCACCGCCGACGCATAGATAGGCATGAACATGAAAATGATCAGGCCGGCAAAAACCTGGATGAACTTGCTGTTGTAGCGCCGCCCAAGCAACTCCGGGAAAGTGTGAGCGTCAAGCCGATGCCCCATTCGCCGCGTCGGCCCGCCGAGGAATACAAACGCGACGAAAATCCCCACGAAGATGTTGAAGACCGTCAGCCACAGCACGCTCATGCCGAACAGACCGGCCACACCGCCGAATCCTACGATCGCACTGGTGGAGATAAACGTGGAGCCATAGCTCATCGCCATGACGAACGGATGCGCCTTCCGGCCGGCAATCAGGTAGTCCGTGGCCGATTGCGTCCTGCGGTAACCCAGCCAACCCAGGTACGCCACCACCGCCAGGTAGGCCACAACACAGGTGAGTTCCATCAATCCCACGGACTGCGCCAGCACCACGGGATCTCCTTCCACTCGGGGTCCGGAGCACACGCGCCATGCTCAACAGAACCGGGCCACGGGAGCGCCCTGCCCGACAACCCTACGTCTCTTCTTCAGTCTTCTTCTCGCGCGTTTCCCAGTGCCTGTCCTCAACGCTCACCGGATCATCACTCTTGTTCCACGTGAACAGGCCGTAAATGAGACACAGAATCACGCTCGTGATCGAAAGGACATACGCCAGCCAGACGAAGGGGTCATCTATTCCGAACATGGAGCAGGACTCCCGCTCTGCAACCGCTTGAACTTGAACCCGCCGATCCGATGATCGGACGTCCGGCCATTACTTGGACTTGATTGCGCCAGGCACCTTTATAACCCCTCGCGCCACAAGAGGAAAGGCGCCAGAACGAAAAAAAACACCCAATCTGCTTTACAGTATAGCTGCAAAGCACAGCCCTCCCGCTCCTGCTGGACCGCCCCCCCCCGAGTCACAGAACGGTCCCAATAACACCCAGTATCGACCGGTCCATCCGGTACTGATGAGCGAATCAGCGCCCCGCCGGATCCTCGCCACGACCAAGCGAGGCCTCACCCGGCGGCGTCGGCTCGCCCCCGACCACACCCGCACAGACCTTGAGCCTCCAACTCCACCCACCACGCAACGGCGGACCCGACACCGGATGCCCCAGCCACTCGACTGCGAAGCCGGCCGGATCGCACCTCAGTGTATCCCGCATGCAACCATCAAGAAGCGGGAAACCCGCCCGCGAAGCACCTTCGCCCATCCTCGACACGATTGACTCTTGCCGCAGCAGCCCGATAATCCGTCTGACCCTCCTGCTCCGGCTCAACGGAGACAGCGACGGCAACGTGGGAGGTGGCGCCTTGCCAGTCAGGCTTTCGGCACGGTACGTGTGCATCCACGGGCTCTCCGTCATCCTCCTGACGCTCGCGACGGGCTGCCCGGTTGTCCAGAACCTGCCTTCCCCAGGTAGGGTAGTGAAGGAGCGGGAGCCGGAGTCCCAACGCCCCTACTCGCTCTACGTGCCCGCCAACTACACCGATACGCGGCGATGGCCTCTGGTCATCACCTGCCATGGCACACCACCCTATGACACCGCCACCGCCCAGTTCAACGAGTGGCGCGGACTCGCAGAACGACGAGGTTTCCTGCTGGCCGCACCTGACCTGGTCGGAACGCGGGGCGATCTCACACCGCCCCCGACCGAGCAGATCCGTCGCCAGATGGAGGATGAGCAGGCCATCCTGGGGCTGGTCAGGACCATTCAGGCAGCCTATGCCATCGATGACAGCCGAGTCTTCCTCACCGGCTGGTCGGCCGGTAGCTACGCCGCCTTGTTCACCGGTCTTCGGCATCCGGGAATCTTCCGGGCCATCTCCGTTCGACAGGGCAACTTCGACCCAGCCTTCGTCCAACCCTGCGTGCCTTTCCTCGATCGCTATCAGCCGATCCAGGTCTTGTTCGGCTCCGAGGATCTGCTCCTGGGTAAGCAGCCGGCGAACTGCATCGCTTGGCTGCGGAGCCATGACCTGGAGCCCACCGTGCTCGAGCGCCCTGGTTTCCACCGCCGCGAACCCTCACCGGTGGTCACGTTCTTCAGCGACACGGCCACACACCGGCCGTGGATCCGGGTGAGTGTCAAAGATGACCCCGCTACACCCATGAAGCTCACTTTCAGCGTCCGCTCCACTTTCGAGCCGACCCGCTACCTGTGGGACTTCGGCGACCAGACGGAGACATCGCCGCTGCCCAGCCCCACACATACCTACGAGAAGAACGGATCCTATGTCGTCCGGGTCGCCCTCTGGCCGACCAAGGGCAATCCCCACGTGCGCCGCGTGCAGGTGCAGATCCCCCGCGTTCGTCTGGGCCTCCACCCCACGGCGACCACCAGACCCGCCCAGGACTGAACGCGGCTCGACTCCCGGACACCAGGACTCCGGGCTATAATGCCGCTCCAGTGCCGCCCGATCGCGCGATGAGGGAACTCGAAGGTCTTACACACGAGCCACAGTACCGCAGATCGACGGGCCGTAAGCCCGCCCCCACATCGCCTCGACAGGGCACCCAGCAAAGGAAAACACCAGACATGGCCGACAACGAGACGAAGCCGTCCACCAGTTTCATCCACGACATCATTGAACAAGATCTGCACACGGACAAGCACGGCGGACGGGTCGTGACCCGCTTCCCGCCCGAACCAAATGGCTACCTCCACATCGGCCATGCCAAGAGCATCTGCCTGAACTTCGGCTTGGCCCAGGACTACAAGGACAAGGCCCCCGCCGGCGCTCGCTGCCACTTACGCTTCGATGACACCAACCCGGTCAAGGAAGAACAGGAGTACATCGACTCGATCAAGGAGGATATCCGCTGGCTGGGCTTCGACTGGGGCAAGCATGAGTACTACGCCTCGGAGTACTTCGACCAACTCTACACCTGGGCCATCCAGATGATCAAGGCCGGTAAGGCATACGTCTGCGACCTGGACGGCGAACAGGTCCGTCTCTACCGCGGCACCCTGACCCAGCCGGGCAAGGACAGCCCCTACCGCAACCGCTCCGCCGAGGAGAACCTGGATCTGTTCGAACGTATGAGAAAAGGCGAGTTCCCCGACGGCTCACGAACGCTGCGGGCCAAGATCGACATGGCCTCGCCCAACCTCAACCTGCGCGACCCGGTCATGTACCGCATCCTGCACGCCAGCCATCCCCATGTGGGCGACAAATGGTGCATCTACCCGATGTACGACTTCACCCACGGGCAGTCCGACTCCATCGAACAAATCACCCACTCGATCTGCACCCTCGAGTTCGAGAACCACCGGCCACTCTACGACTGGTTCATCAACGAGCTGGGCATCTACGCCCCGCAACAAATCGAGTTCGCCCGGCTGAACCTCAACTACACCGTGATGAGCAAGCGGCGGCTCCTCGAGCTGGTCAGAAATGGCTACGTGAACGGGTGGGACGACCCCCGAATGCCAACCCTCTCGGGTCTGCGACGGCGAGGCTACACGCCGGAAGCGATCCGGGAATTCTGCCGGCGAATCGGCGTCAACCGCATGGACAGCGTCGTAGACATCGCCCTCCTCGAACACTGCCTCCGCGACGACCTCAACCGGCGAGCCCCGCGAGCCATGGCCGTGCTTCGCCCCCTCAAGGTCGTGATCGACAACTACCCCGACGGCCAGGTCGAGGATCTCGACGCCGTCAATAACCCCGAGGACCCGGCCGCCGGCACACGTAAGGTGCCCTTCTCCAAGGTCCTTTACATCGAACAGGACGACTTCCGCGAGATCCCCCCGCCCAAGTTCTACCGCCTCTCCATCGGCAAGGAAGTCCGCTTCCGATACGCCTACTTCCTCACCTGCCGGAATGCGGTCAAGGATCCGGCCACCGGCGAGGTGATCGAGCTGCACTGCACCTATGACCCCGCAACCCGCGGCGGCGACTCGCCCGACGGCCGTAAGGTCAAGGCCACCGTCCACTGGGTGTCCGCCGCCCACGCGGTCAACGCCGAGCTGAGACTCTACGACCACCTCTTCACTCGGCCCGATCCCGACGACGTGCCCGAGGGCCAGGACTACAAGGCCAACCTGAACCCCAGGTCGCTCGAACGACTTAGAGACTGCAAGCTGGAACCCAGCCTGGCCAACGCCTCCCCAGGCGGCAAATACCAGTTCGAACGCCAGGGCTACTTCTGCGTGGACAAGGACTCCAGTCCCGGTGCACTGGTCTTCAACCGGACGGTATCGCTCAAGGACTCCTGGGCGAAGGTGGAAAAGGCACGGGCCAGTTGAACCACGCGAACCGATACACCGCTTCTGGCCCATCTCCTCCCTCGTACGCAGGCGGGCCAGCGAGTAATTCACGAGGTTCACTCCCGCCGGCGCTCCCTCAGGCGTCTGCCAGCCACGCCGCCAGACGCACTCCTGCGGCTGCTCACGGAGTACAGTACTGAATCAGCGCCAAACGAAATGGCCACCCGACCATTCAAAATGCCTGCGCGCCCACGTGCAACCCACACCCTTCGATGCTATCTTGCCGCAGGTCCTTGCGCCGGGACACTCGTCGCAGTCGATGCCGACACGCAACACGAAAGCGGCCACAATGCCGCCCGGCGGAGGCCGGCCCAGGAAAACAAGGAATGCCCCACAAGCACCCTAAGGACCCAGTACCCACGATCCTGCACATCGACGACCACCTGCTGGTCATCGACAAGCCCGCAGGCATCGTGTCCGTCCCCGGCCGGGAAAAAGAAAACTGCCTGCCCGCCCTGCTCCGTTCAAGCAGGCTGGTACCGCCCCACGAACCCTTCCATACCGTTCACCGCCTGGACCGCGACGCCAGCGGCACGATCGTCTTCGCCCGCACACCGCAGGCCCAGCGCGCACTCACCGAGCAATTTATGAACCGAACCATCGACAAGGTCTATCTCGCCCTCGTCCAGGGACACGTCATGGCCGACGGCGAGGTCAACCTGCCCATCCTCACCGACCCGAGCGGAACCCGAGCCGAGGTCACAACCGTCGGTGGCAAGCCCTCACGTACCCTCTACCGCGTCATCGAACGCGTGGCGGGAAATACCCTCCTGGAATGCCGACCATTGACCGGACGGATGCACCAGATCCGCGTCCATATGGCCGCGATCGGCCATCCCCTGTCCGTCGACCCCCTCTACGGCCACACGACCGGCCTGATGCTGTCATCGCTCAAGACAGACTACCATCCCAGCACCCGCCACGAAGAAAGACCACTCATCGGGCGGCTGTCGCTCCACGCCGCCCGGGTCACGTTCATCCATCCGGCAAACGGAGAACCGGTCACCTTCGAGGCTCCGCTCCCGAAGGATTTTCGAACAACTCTGAACCAGTTGCGCCGGCTGTGAACAACCATCGATCCGGGCACGGCGCCCGCCCCCCCTCAACCGGCCGGGATCCACCCCTGACGGGACACCGCCCTCATGACTCCGAGAGTATCGACCGCCCCGCGTTCTGCGTCAGTAAGGTCAGCATGATCTCCGTGGCTTGGTAGAGCTGATCGAGGTCCAGGTACTCGTCGGCGGTGTGAGCCTGGGCAATGTCGCCCGGACCAATCAGTACCGAGGGAATGCCGGCGCTGCTGAAGGGACCGCTGTCTGCAAAGTAGTTCACCCCTCGCGGCCCCTCCTGGCCGTTGGCTTCACGACACAGGTCCAGCAGCCTGCGCGGCAAGGGCGCATCCACCGGGGTGTCCAGCGGGGCGAGCGTCCGGACACTTTCAATCGCGAAACACCGCTCGTCGCCCAGATACGCAGCCAACATCCGTTCGAAATCCGCCAAGAGCTCCGAAGAGGCCTTCCAGGGAATCAGCCGGCTGTCGATGAAGGCCCGACATCGGGCCGGAATGATGTTGCTCTTCGCCCCTCCCTGGATCAGCGTGACCTGGGCGGTTGAACGACCAAGCAGCGGATGGCTAACCCGCCCGATGTACTCCAGCCACCGACCATGCGTGAACTCAACCACCCTGGCCATCAGATCGATCGCGTTCACCCCGCGGTCGGGCACAGAGGCGTGACAGGAACGGCCGCGGGTCTCAACCTCCATCCATAACGGACCCTTGTGGCAGGTGACCAGTCCACAGCCCGTCGGCTCGCCAACGATCGCCGCGTCAGCCCGAAATCCATAGTCCATCAGGGCCGCCGCCCCGTCACACCCCGTCTCCTCGCTCATGCTCGCAACAAAGTAGATCTGGTCGGCCGGCAACATGTCCCGATGGTAGGCCAGCTCCAGTGCGGCCAGGAAGGCGGCCATCGAACCCTTGGTGTCGCATGTCCCCCGACCGTACATCCGCCCGTCACGTACCTCGGCGGCAAAAGGCTCAACCGTCATCCCCTCGACGGTCACAGTGTCCAGATGAGCCTCGAGCACCAGCCGCTTGCCCGTGCTCCTCTCCCGCCAGTGGGCAATCAGATTGGGCCGACCCGGGAAAACCTCCTGACGCTCCACGGTCATGCCCATACGCCGAAGACGGTCGCTCACGAAATCGGCAATCCGCTCCTCGGTTCGGTCCCGGTTGGCCTGCTCCGTCGATGTGACCGCACTGTCGATCCGTACCAGATCGGCCAGCAGCCCCCGCACCCGATCCTTCTCCATCTCACTGAGACGCTCCATGCCCGGCAATTGTACCGGTGAACCCCGCCCTCGTCAGCGACCCGGGTCAGGAACCTCAAGAAATGCCAGATCATCCGTGCCCAAGTCAAGCAGGGCCACCGTGGGTACGGATACCCGGTGCAGAGCACCCGGATTGATGATCCGCAGGGTGCCCCGCCGATAGTCGTCACGCTGGTGAGTGTGACCGTGAAGCAGGTAGTCGTGACCACCGGAATCGGCCGCCGCCTGGATCCCGGATTCATGACCATGGAAAACCGCTACCTTCCTGCCGGCAAGGGTCAGACTCCACGGGCCGTCCGGCCAGGGCAGGCCCAAAGCCCTCACATGATGCTCCCAACTCGGCCACGGACGGTCGGTATTGCCCCAAACGAACCAGCATCGCCAGCCCAGCAATTCATCAAGAACCTCAAGCCCGCCAACGTCCCCACAGTGCACGACGCCCTGCGCCCCCGCCGCCTTCAACACCGCCAGGGCCTGGCGCACCAGGGCCACCCGACCATGGCTGTCAGACATGATCCCTAGCCTCATTCGCACTCCCCACGGCTCATTTGCCTGCGGGCAGGATTGCCCGTAGCATATCCCCTTTCGCCGTCCGGCTTAAGGCCAGATCGGTTATCCGCCGGCCAGGAGCGGTCCGGCACGGACGCATGGGGTAACGAACGCATGTTCGCCATTATCAGCGACATTCACAGCAACATCGAGGCCCTCACCGCGGTCCTGGCCGACATCGAGACCCGCGGCGTCGATAAGATCGTCTGCCTCGGCGACATCGTGGGATACGGCCCCGACCCCTGCGAGTGCGTCGACCTCGTCATCGAACGCTGCGAATTCGCCATCTGCGGCAACCACGACCATGCCGTGTTCTACGAACCCTACAACTTCAACGTCGGAGCCGAACGAGCCTGCTACTGGACCCGGCAAATCCTCGAGGACGAACCCAGGAAGACCCTTCGAGACCGGAGATGGGAATTCCTCGGCAAGCTGCCCGTTCGGGCGGTCTATGAGGATATGCTCTTCGTCCACGGCTCGCCCCGCCGACCGGTCAACGAGTACCTTTTCGCCGACGACGTCTACTCCAACCCCCACAAGCTCATGGCTAACTTCGAACGCCTGCAGAACATCGCATGCTTCATCGGACACACCCATGTCCCAGGCGTTTTTGTTGATGACCCTTATTTCGAATCACCAGAAGAATTGGCCGAACCCGGCGTCTACGAATTAGCCGAGGACGACAAGGTCATCATCAACATCGGCAGCGTCGGTCAGCCCCGGGACCGAGACCCGCGGGCCGCCTACGGGTTGGTGGACGACGACGGCCGGGTGGAGTTCCTCCGCGTTGAATACGACATTGAGAAGGTGGTTCACAAGATCCTGAACACCCCGGAATTGGACGACTTCCTCGGACACCGGCTGCTGGAAGGCCGCTAGCCGGTATCCATGCGGGCCCCCGGCAAGAATCGATAGCCCTGCACGACTGAGAAGGTGACGATGCAATCCCGAAGAACGATTTATGCCCTCATCGCCTCTGTGGCGGTCTTCTATCTCTGGATGCTCATCGCCCAGAAGTACTTCATCAAGCCCCAGCCGCCCTCAGCCACCCAGCCCGCAACCACCCAAACGACAACCACTCAGGTCTCTGAACCGCTCCCCGCCAGCAGACCGGCCGGCACTACCCCAACCAGCGCCGAAACCACCGTCACCGCCACCACCCAGCCAGCCACCCCCACGACCAGCCAGGTCCAGGTCGTCGGCGGCGAGGACCAGACGCCTGTCGTCCTCGGCAGCACCCGGTCGGGCGGCCCGTTCCCCATGGCCGTCCAGATCCTGCCACGCGGCGCAGCCATCAGCACCGTCGAGCTTCGCGACCACGATAAGAGCATCGAACACAAGGCCCCCTACCCGCTGCTCTCACCCCTGGTCGCCTCCGACACCATGGGCCGTGAACAGGCCCTTCCTTCCTTCGTCACACCCAAGGTGCGATTCGAAAACCTCGGCCTCGATGTCGATCTCGATCGCATCACCTGGAAGGTGGAATCGACCACCGCCAACGAAGTCGTCTTGTCCGCCCGCGTCCAGGGACCGAATCGCAAACCGATCGCCCGACTGGTGAAAACCTACTCCCTCGCCAACCAGCTGCCCAACCCCGATGTGCCCGCGAACCGAACCTACGATCTGGGCCTGTCCCTCAAGATCGAAAACCTCACCGAGAGCACCCTTGAAGCAATCATCGTCCAGCAAGGACCACTCGGGATGCGCAAGGAAAACTCGCGCGCCGAAGACCGAAGCCTTCTCGCAGTCTATTGGGAACAGGGCAAGCTGGTCAACAAGAGCTGCGTCCGCTCCGATGTGATCGGCAAGAAGCTCACCCTCCTGGCCAAGGATAGCGATACCGGTGGCACGCGGGTCTCCTGGACTGCCCAGAGCAACATGTACTTCACCTGCATCGTAGCCCCCCGCGACCGCACCTCGCCCGAGGACCGGCCCCGGTTCGCCTCCGTCGAGGCGGCTGCGCTCACACCAGATGCCCCCCACCGCGGCGAGGACCTGACCTTCCGCTACATCACCACGCCGATCAGCATCGCCAAGGGCGGCAGCCAGGAAGTGAACTTCGACTGCTACATGGGACCCAAATCAAAGGAGGCATTCGAGAAGAACGCAACCTACCGCCAGCGAGACTACTACCAGGTCATCGCCCAGGCCTTCTACTTCTGTGCACCCGGAAGCCTGGTCAGCCTGATGATGAACCTGCTCAACGTGTTCCACAAGATCCCCCCCCACAACTACGGCATCGCCATCATCGTGCTCGTCCTGGTCGTGCGGGCAGTGCTCCACCCGATCACCAAGAAGAGCCAGGTCAATATGTTCAAGATGCAGAAACAGCAGGCGACGCTCCAGCCCAAGATAGCCGCCCTCCGCGAGAAGTACGGCAACGACAAGGCCAAGCTGCAGCAGGCCACCATGCAGGTGTATAGCGAGGCAGGCATCAACCCCGCAGGCACCATCCTCTCCTGCCTGCCCCTGATGCTGCAGATCCCCATCTGGGGCGCCCTCTGGACCGCCCTCGCCTGCACCGTGGACATGCGCCACGCCCCCTTCGACGGCTGGTGGATCAAGGACCTCGCCGGCGCCGATGCCATCTACACCTTCAGCAAGCCTATCGAGATCCCCCTCCTCTCCTACCTCATGGGCGGCCCCATGGAGTCCATCAACATCCTGCCCATCCTCCTGGGAATCTCCCAGATCCTCCAGACCAAGTACATGCCCCACAGCAGTACGCCCCAGCAGAAGGGAGCTGCCCATGACCAGATGGAGCAGCAACGCAAGATGATGATGTTCATGAGCGTCTTCTTCATCTTCCTGCTCTACAACGCTCCGTCCGGCCTCAACCTGTACATCGCGTCGAGCAACTTCTTCGGCATCATCGAGCAGTGGCGGATCCGCAAGCACCTCGCCGTCCTCGAAAACCGACATGCTCAGGAACAAGCCCTCCGCAAAACCGACGACCAGCCACGCCCGAAAAGCTGGCTGCAGCAGAAGTGGGACCGCCTATCCAAGGAAATCGAAGACGCCAAGAAGATCGAGAGCACGCGAAAGAAGAAATGAAACGGGCTTGGCCCAGCCCGCGGCCACCGGCCACGAGCCCGCAGCCACCCCCTCCCATGCCCGGCCCCGACCACGACGCTCCCAAACCCCAACACACCCCCCAGCCCAACTCACGGCTTCCGACCACCGGCGGTCAGCTCCAGCGCTGACTCCAGCTGGCCATCACCGTACAGCTCCATCTTCAGCACGCCAAAAACCGGAGCTTCCGAACTCACCCAGGTCCGCCGGACATAATCAACACCCTCGTCGGCCCACCGGTCTTCATAGAACACCGCGTCCCAGGTCCGCCCGCCCAGCTCCACCGCCACCTGCCCCCACCCCCGCCTCGCCTTCACCGCGGCAACCGCCACCGCAACCGGATCCACACTCCTGAAATCCTCCCGCAAAACCGGCAACCCCAAAGGCTTGCCCCCCTCAAACACCGTCACCCGCATCGTTACCGTCGCCGCCCGAACGTCCGTCACCTCGTACAGCACCTCCCGCCGACCCATCGCCGCCAGCCGAGACCATTCCCTCGCCACGGCATCGCTCAACGGCTCGAACCCCGGCACCGGACCGGCCGCTGGCTCACCCCCCGACCTCGCCGACTCCACCGCGGCTTGGGCGACGGCAGGAGCACTGCCAATCTCGGGAGTATCAACAGGGCACGACGCCGCCCAAGAGGACCCGATTGCAACCGCCGGAAGCGCAGAGGTCAAACCAGTCTTGGCCGAGACCGACGGCGGAGACGCGGGCTGCCCACCACCATCGCAAGCCCCCGCCAAAGCGGCCCCAAACAGAAACGCGACCCGGCCGCCACATACCACGTGCCTTCGCTGAAGACGACCCATGAACAGACGTTCTAACGCCTCGGCAACACCCCGGCAAGAAGCCGGCCAACCCTTGCCTTCCCCCAAATCGGGCCTATTCTCCTGATGAGTGCGAGACGACTTCAGCCCCGATTTGTGAGACACCTCCATGGCAAAAACAAAGAACATCACCACCAGCTACCCCGAGGTCGGCAAGAAAGCCCCCCCTTTCTCGGCACCAGCCTCCAACGGCAAGACGATCAGGCTGGCCGATCTTAAGGGCAGCGTCGTCGCCCTGTACTTCTACCCCAAGGACAACACGCCCGGCTGCACAACCGAGGCTTGCGGCTTTCGAGATGCCTACACCCGCCTCACCAAAGAGGGGATCATCATCCTCGGCGTCTCTCCAGACTCCTTGGACTCACACCGCAAGTTCACCGCCAAATTCAACCTGCCGTTCCCCCTGCTCGCGGATACCGACCAGGCCATCTGCAAGGCCTATGGCGTGTGGCAGACGAAGTCGATGTACGGCAGAGAATACATGGGCGTCGCCCGAACCACGTTCGTGATCGACCGGGACGGAACCATCGCCCACGTGTTCGACAAGGTCAAACCCGACGGCCATGAGGCCGAAGTACTCGACTGGATCAGCAAGAACCTGAAACACCCCTGACAACGCCGGCAATGTGACCGATCCAGGCCCCGCCATCCTGGCTCAGAGGATGCCCTTGGTCGAGGGAACGGCCGTCTCCCGCGGATCAACCTCGCATGCCTGACGAAGCGCCTTGCCAAAGGCCTTGAAAACCGCCTCCGCCATGTGGTGATTGTTCGTGCCGTAGGGAACCTCGACGTGAAGGTTCATCTTCGCGCTGCGGGCGACAGCAACGAAGAACTCCTCAACCAGCTGGACGTCAAACGTGCCAATCTTGGAGCCGCGGTACTTGACCCGATGTGCCACCGCCACCCGGCCGGAAAGGTCCACCGCCACCCGGGCCAGCGATTCCTCCATGGGCAGAATGAAGAAGCCGTACCGGCGAATGCCCCGCTTGCCGCCCAGGGCTTCATTCAGCGCCTCCCCCAGGCAAATGCCAACATCCTCCACCGTGTGGTGATCGTCAACGTGCAGGTCGCCCTCCGCCTTCACGGTCAAATCAAAAAGCCCATGCCGGGCCACGTGGTGAAGCATGTGATCGAAGAAACCGATGCCCGTGTCAATCGTCGCCTGGCCACTGCCGTCCAGATCGATGGTCAGCTCAATACGGGTCTCTTTCGTCGACCGCCGCACCGTGGCAGTCCGCCGGCCAACGCCGATGCCCGCAGCTTTCCCCACCTTCACAGTCGTTCTCTTGCTCACGCGGTCAACTCCTTGACAGCGGCAATCAGGGCATCATTCTGCTCCGGCGCACCAATACTGATTCGCAGCTTGTCATCGAGACCCGGAATGTTGAAGTATCGGACGAGAATCCGTCGGGCCTTGAGCGATTCATACAGCTGCCGGGCGGGAGGTCTCCTCGCGGTGGTCAGCAGGAAGTTCGATTGACTCGGCAATGACGAGAACCCGAGCCGCGCCAGAGCGTCAGCCAGCCGGCCTCGTTCGGCGATCACCTTCTGACGAGTCTGCTCGCGGTAGGCCTGGTCGTCCAGTGCGGCCGACGCCGCGGCGATCGCCACCGCGTCGACGTTGTAGCTGTCCTTCACCTTCATCAGGCCGTCGATCAGCTTCCGATCGCCCACCGCGAAACCAAACCGAAGACCGGCCAGCGAATACCCTTTGCTCATCGTCCGCATAACCAGAACATTCTTGCGCGTCTTGGCCAGCTCCATGCAGTTGTCGCAGGCAAAGTCCGCATAGGCCTCGTCAACGCAAAGAACACCGTCAATCGCGTCGGCCAGCCGGGCAACGTCCGCGACGGGCACAAACGTCGAGGTGGGCGAGTTCGGGTTCGCGAGGTAGATCACCTGCCCCCGGGCCGCTACCAGCTGGTCGATCGGCAGCGAGTAATCGTCCGGCCAGGCCACCTCACGCACGATCGACGCCTGGATGCTGGCCAATACGCTGTACAACGTGTACGTCGGCGTCGGATAGACCAGGGCCGCGTCCGGCCCGCTGAAGGCCCGAACACCAAGATTCAGAATGTCGTCCATCCCGTTGCCGCAGATCACCATGTCGCGGGTCACACCGAATACCCTGGCCGCAGTGTCCCGGAACAGATTGCCCAGCGGGTTGGGATACCGGCGAAGCTGGTCGGGACCCACCGCCGCAATAGCCTGCATGACCTTCGGCGAGGGCGGATAGGGGTTCTCATTGGTGTTAAGCTTGATCACCAAGGGATCGCTCGGCTGCTCGCCGGGCACGTATCCTTCAAGCGCGGCAATGCTCTTTCGGAAATAACTCGTCATCGTCTGCATCAACCTGGATCGTTGTCACTTGTCCTGAACACGGATCGTCGCCGACCGGGCGTGGGCGTCGAGACACTCCGCCCTCGCGAGCGTGTCAATGGCGGCCGCGTCCCGAGCCAGCCCCTCAGCGGTGTACTCGATGAGACTGGTGCGTCGAAGAAATCCCAGCGCCGAGACCCCACTCCAGAAACGGGCGGTTCCCCCGGTCGGCAATACGTGCGACGGACCGGCCACGTAGTCGCCCGCCGACTCCGGCGTGAAATGACCTAGAAAAACCGCACCCGCCGCGTCAATACGGTCGGCAAGAACCCCCGGGTTGCGCGTGGCAATCTCGAGGTGCTCCGGGGCAATGTCGTTGGCCAGAACAACCGCTTCCTCCATGTCCCGAATCACCACGATCGCGCCGTACTTCGCCAGACAGCGAATCGCTCCCTCCGGGCGGGCAAGCTCGGCCAACTGGGTGTCCAGCTCCGCCATCACCCGGTCCGCCAGCCGGCGCTCATCAGTCAGCAGAATCGCACAGCCGGGGTCGTGCTCCGCCTGGGCAAGCATGTCAGCGGCCACATAGTCCGGCCGGGCAGACGAGTCGGCGATGATCAACACCTCGCTCGGCCCCGCAAACATGTCGATATCCACCACCCCGAAAAGGAAACGCTTCGCCAATTGACCGTAAATGTTGCCCGGCCCGACAATCTTGTCCACCCGGGCAACCCGCTCGGTGCCCATGGCCATGGCGGCAATCGCCTGGGCCCCGCCCATCCGGTAAACCTCGGTCACGCCCAGCTCGGCAGCCACCGCCAGAATCGCCGGATGAACATCGTTGTTGTGCCGCGGCGGAGCGGCAATCGCAATCTCCCGAACACCGGCCACTTGGGCGGGAACCACACTGTGAATCGCGGAAGACATCAGCGGCGCCGAGGCCCCGGGCACGCACACCCCAACACGCCGCACCGGACGAGTGCGAACCGAAAGCGTCCGCCCGTGAAGAGCCAACGAGTCCGTGCGGGCCGCGAGAAGATGCTCTTGAAACCGGCGCACCGCCCGAATGGCGTGGCGGACAGCCTCCATCAGCCCCCGCGAAGCCTCCGCTTGAGCCCGGACAATCCGCTCGACCGGAACACGCACGGCATCCGGCGGAACACCGGCCGCATCAACCCGGGCAGTGATCTCCGATACCGCCGTGTCACCCCGGCGCCGAACGTCGGCAATGATGTCCTGAACCACCTGCGCCTCCGGCGGCGTGTCCAGGACAAGCCCGTCCAGCAGCAGCGGCCGCCGAATCTCCCGCAACGCGGCGGCGGCATTCACCGTCTGACCCTCAATCAGGCGCATCTCAGGCATCGTCGTCAACTCCCCCTCGACCCCGACAGCGGGCGAAGGAAGGCCCATTATAAGATGGAGCAGGGGGGTTGGCTATTGGCAGGACACAGGTCAGGCCAGATGCGCCTTCTCGGCGGCACTGTCCTGAAGCCGGAACTCGTACCCCGGCATGGTGGTCACCGAGCCGGAAATCTGATCGACAACACAGATCTCCTCGACACGGTTCACCAGCCGACGTTCCACTTTGAGCGGCCCCCGACGCTCGTTACGGAAGATGGTCATCTTGTCTCCAAGCACGACTTTCACACCCGGATAGACGGTGTGCTTGACTAACAGGCATACTCTGCGGTTCGGACTGCAGGCCGCGATCGCCTCCTGCTTCTTACGCTCGGTCTCGAGAATCTCGGCCTCCATCTGGTCAGCCTCGTACATCAGCTCCGTGGCCCGCTCCCGCTGCTGCGGGTTCAAACGCTTCAGCTGGGCCATCAGCGGCTGTATCTTCTCCCGGATCTTGGCGATGGCTTCTCGTTTCTTCTTCACGACCTCGTCAGCCTGCGCAGACCTGCCCAGCACGATCGGATCGACACCAATCGCAATCTCGGTCGCCCGATCGGCTTCGTTCCCCACCACCTCGATCTCAGCCCCCTCCCGGGCGTAAGCGTACCCGCCAACCAGCTTCCCGCTGGGGATCATCAGCCTGCCCAGGGCGTGAAGCCGGCTGTTGATACACTCCGAGATGATCACGATGTCCCCACCCGCCCGCAGGTTGGCTTCTTCACAGAACTTGCTGGTAATCTGCCCGCCCGCCGTCACCTTGCCTTGACCTCGGCCGGCCACACCCCCACTGACCTGGATGTCCGTCCCCGCTTCGACCACCGCCGCCTCAATCGCCCCCCGAACCGCCACGCTCTTCGCCGACTTGACCACGAACGTGTCCCGGATCGTGCCCCCGATCAACACATCCGTCGGCGATTCAATGTTGCCCGTCGAGAAGTCCACGTCCGACTTCGTCTCCACCACACTCACAACCGACACCGAGTGACGATTGACGTTCAGCCTCCCAGCCTTGCTGGCAATCAACGTCTTGCCGTCGCTGGCTAACTCAACATTCTCACCCAGCGCAACCGAGACAATCGGCCGCTCGCCCTCCACAGGCTTGCCGAAAACATCTATCCCCGCAACGGGCGGAGTCTCCGGAAAAAAGGTCCCAATGACTTCACCTTCCCCCACGGTGGCAATCCGCGAGCGGTAAAAATCAGTACGACCCTGCCCATCCCCCAACTCGGCCTTGTCCTCCGGACTCGGCGCAAGCTCGACACGGGCCCCAATGCCCGCAACCGGAGGCTTGCCCTCCGCAAGCACAAACGGCTCGCGAGACAGCTGACCCGCCGAAACCGCTTCGACCAGCGCCGCTACCCGGCCACGAACGGCATCGGTCACCGGAATGGACCGCTCACACAACCGCGCAAAAACATGCTCGGCCGTCAAGGTACCTTGATCAGTCTTCGACACGATCAGCGAGACGCTCAGGCGGTCCGCGGAAACCTCAATCGGGATGGGCTGTGCTACCACTACACCACTCATTCCTGTGTCTCCACCCCTCCACCATCACCCGACCAGTTGACCTGGCCACACCCCGACCACCCCATGCAGGCAAAAACGAGAGGCAACTACGCCCCCGCACCCGCCGCAACCGGCGACCGCAATGAGCCGGCCTTGCTCTCCACTTCCATCGCCACCTCCACGTGGAATCGACCCAGATCTGAGCAACACGGCAGGGCCAGACGCGGACTCTGCTTGGACTGCGACACAATGTGGTGGGCGCCCACAACCACACTCGGCAACGAAATGCTCACATCTAGATCCACCATCTGAGCCTTCGCGTGCCCGGCTACCATGTTGGCCAATTCGCCCAGAGCATCACAGAAATCCGGATGCATCGAATCAAGCGCCACCCCCGCAAACCGGCCGGCAACCATCACCGCCGTCGCCATCGGGAAAGTCAGCACCACACAACCCACCGCATCACCCGACAACCCTATCAGCGCGGATACGTCGGCGTCAGGCTCCTTCGAGGAGGGAATGACAAACGGCTTGCCGATCACCACATCCGCCGCCAGCATCGTCTTGAAGACGTTCTTGGCCGAGGCCACGAAGGGGTTAATGTAGCGGGCGTCCATGCAATACCTGCCTTCTCCGTTCCGAGTACCCCGCGACCTGACCCGATCGCACGCAGACGTTCAAACGACCCCAAGACCACACCGGACCACTGAGATGATCATCCGGACCCGACACACCGTTTATCGGCTCGTTTGAATCGACTCCTGACTACTCGCCCCAACCCACTTGCGCCCTCCGATCTCCAACCCGCCGCGTCCCTGAACCTGCTCGACGCTGGGCTTGTGAAGACCTGCGGTTATAGGACGTCATACCTCCCCCTCCGCAAGGGCTCGCCCACCTCACCCATTCATGCGTCGCCACGAACCCCAACCACCAGACGGGATACCGCCACCCAAGACGCACCCGTACCCGGGGCCCAAACCGGCGCCTTCCCTGAAGTGACCAGACGATGTGTTCGAGTCAGTTGTGAACCGTGCCCAGACGCGCCACCACCCGACCAAGGTGATCGAAGACCTCAAAGCAGGCTAACGGAGCCTCGGACGGCCAGTCGCCCGTCTCCGCACAGACGTTCTGGTATACGCACGCCCCACTCATGTCCTCGATCCAGATAGGGGAGCACGCAGTATCGTAAGTCCTCGCCAAAGCAAGGACTTGAGTCTCCGAGAGATGCCTGGACATCTTCGGCCGGGAGGGCGTGTCAAGACCAACGCTCATTCCTGAACATCCTTGTTCATGCATGGTTGGGGTTCGCTCAATAGCCATCCATAATTATCGGAACGCCACGCAGATTCGCTTGAGCAGCCGGCTTATAATACGCCTATGAAGCCCGACGACAAGATCTGCTACTGCTACGACGTCCCCTACCGCAAGCTGTGGCACTTCGCTCGCCGACACCAGCTCAGCCGCCCGAGCCAGTTGTCGGAGTGCCTGGGCGCAGGCACCGGATGCGGATGGTGCATCCCATTCCTCAGACGCATCTTCGAGGTCGCCAGTCAGGAAAACCCGCCCGATGCCGCCCCGCCCATCACCGCCGAAGAGTACGCCCACGCGCGACAGGCCTACCTCGCCAGCGCGGAACAACGCAACAAGTTCTGAGCCCCCGACTCCGCCTCGTCCGAACCGGGCTCACGGGTCTCCGCAACGAACCCATCACGCCTACACCGCCGTCAATCCACACAACTCGGATCAACGGCTTGGTTCGCTCCGCTCCAGCATCGCTGGAAAACGCCGAAATCGGACTGGTCGATATCTCCGTCACCGTCCAGTTCTCTGCCCCCGCAGCCTGCGGCCAGGGAAGTAGCGGGCCCGGACACGCAGGCCTCGAGAATACTCCGATCGTCGCCGTCTACGTCGCCGTCGCGGTCGAAGTCGGCCGGCAGGTACCTGACCTTCAGCTCGACCACGCCGGTGAGGAGCGTCCCGCAGTCGTTCTCCAGTACCACGTCATAGGCGCCTGCATCGGCCGCCGTCGCCGCATCGACGTGCAACACCGCTGTCTGTGTACCCACTAGATGCGGCGGATTCTCGGCGAGATCGTGGCCGTCCTTGCGCCACTGGAAGCGAAGCTGTCCTGTTGTGGAAGTCGCTTCCACCTGCAGGGTCACTGGCTGCCCGATGTAGAACTCGCGCCCGGCGGGCTCACTTGTGATCTCGATGCTGTTCGTCCAGACGACCGCAATGCCTGGCTCGCCCTTGGTGCCCTGTCCGTCCTCGTCGGGGTCGGGTCCGCCAATCACGTCGATACCAGGACTAATGACGCCGCCGCATGCAGTCATGTAAACCGCCACGATTCCACCGCCGCCGCCCCCTTCTCCGCCACCACCCCTTGCGGAGATCAGGCCCGTCACCGTCACCGAGCCCGCCTGCAGCAGGATGCGCCCTCCGGCGCCGCCGCCAGGCAGCCCCCAGTCACCGCCCCGGCGGCCATGAGCTCGCGACGCCCTACTCTGCCAGTACTCCTGCGACGTGACATGACAAGTCTCCCACGAAGCGCCCACTCCAATGAACGCGCCCGAACAAGCCGAACAACCGTTCGGCCCCCGCTCCGCTTGGTGGAAGTCGACGAAAGAAGCTGACCCTCCGCCGATCCGGTCACGCTCACCTGGCCAGCTCCTTCCGCAACCACGCGAGCCCTTGCTCGACCTTGCCCGGAGCCGCCTCGCACTCGATGGACAACACCCCACTCCACTTCATCTTTTTGAGAACTTCAATGCAGCCAGCGATGTTGTCCGCATTGACCCCTTCGCCAATCGCCACAACCGACGTCGAGATGCCCGTCTCCTCCCCCCGGCAAGCCTTGGCCAGCGACGCGCTGACGTCTTTGATGTGCAGGTGCGTCACTTTGTGCTTGAATCGCTCCAGGAACTTCACCGGATCGTTGCCGGCAATGAACGTGTTGCCGGTATCGAAATTCATCCGCAGGTACTTCGAGTCGAACATCGACAGGATCCGCTCCATCGTGTCCGGATTCGTCGTGTAAGGACCGTGCGGCTCGACGTTGATGATGATGTCGTGGCTCTCCGCCCACTCCAGGATGACCCGGTAATACTGCTTGATCAGAACCATGACCTCCTCGTCGGTGTATCCCGCAGGCTTGGTCGCCCCATCCGTCGTATCCACGTAAGGAGCACCGACCGCCCGGGCGAACTTGATCGACTCGATCGTGTACGGAATCCCCCGATACTGGCCGTCGGGAAACGAGATCGGATACGCCGCGTCAATCTGCGAGACCTTGAGCCCCATCGAGTCGAGGTACGCCTTGAGCCGCAGCGGATCTGTGTGCAGCGGCACGTGCGGGTTGTAGCCCAGACTCTGAACAAAATAGTCCCCGTTCACCGAGCCCAGCTCGATGTACTTCATCCCGTGATTCTTGGCGAACTCGCACGGCACCTTCAACGGTGCATCCTGATGGCGCCAGTTGTCCACGTGCATACCGAGCTCGATCATACGGATATCCTCCGTTCTGCCACATCACACTGCACCAACCCCATTCGAACCTTCGCCATGAACCACGAACCTACGCTTTGAGCCCCTTCAAGTCCGGCTCCAGTCTCTCGTTTGCCTTGATCATCTCGTCCCAGGTCACCATCCCCCCCTTGTACCCGGCGATCCGGCCAAGAACGGCGGTCAGATTGCTCCGCACCGACGGGGCGACGGTCGGGTTGCTGACCTCGCCTTTGGTGATCGCCTCGTGGAACTCCTTGATGTTGACCTCCGCCCCGGTCGTATACAGGGCCCCATGCTCCCACTTGCTGCCCTTGTAGACGCACTCGGGCATGCCATCGATGTTCACGTGCGTGTAGTAGTCGGTGTCGATCGTGCCCTTCGAACCGTACACCCGGCACGGAATCTCCGTCGGGGCACCCGGCGTGCACTGGTTGCCCACAAAGCTGAGCACGAAGTCATTCGGGAACCAGAAATGGATGTTGAAGTAGTCCATGATGTTGCCGTAGGCCCGCAATCCCCTGCTGCCCCCGACACCCATGGCCTTGATCGGATCGGCGTTCAGAATCCATGTCGCCACGTCCAGCGTGTGCACGTTCTGCTCGACAATGAAATCCCCGGACAGCTCGCGGATGCAGTACCACCGGCGGAGCCTGTCGTCCGGCGTCCCAGGCCCCGGGAAGTGACCCACCCCCCAGGGATACATCGCCCAGCCGGTCACCAGCTTGCCGATGTCCCCGCGATGCACACGCTTGACCGCCTCCCGATAGTACTCGTTGGCTCGGGTCTGGAAGTCGACCAGGAAAACCAGCTTCTTCTCCGTGGCTCTCTTGCCCGAATCGCCAATGCTCAGGCAGCCCGGAGCATCCACGGCGATGGGCTTGGCCACGTAGACGTGCTTGCCGGCATCGACCGCCGCCGCCGCGTGAATCGGGTGAAAGTACGGCGGAGTCTGAACAATCACCGCGTCGCACTTGACGTCAAGCATCTTCTTGTAGCCCGACAGCGCCGTGAACCGCTTGTCCGCCGGGATCTTCCAGGCTTCCCCAAAACTGTCAGCATGGTCCTGGTAGTAGTCGGCACACGCCACCCACTTGTAGCCGCCGTGCTTGGCAAACAGCCCGCCCAGCCACGAGCCCCGCCCGCCGCAACCAAGCAACGCGATCTCCACCGCCGAGTTGGCCCCCGATCCCCGCACCGAAGACGGCCTGACAATGCTCACCGCCGCCGCAGCCGCTGCTCCCGCCAGTAAATCCCGACGAGCCAGTCTCCCTGCTTTCTTCTTCGCCGACATGTGTCTCCTCCACGGTGATGCCGATGTGGACCACCAAAAGGGGCTGTCAAGGGGGCACGTCAGGTGCGTCCGGTACTCCCCGGCGACGTGCGCCGCCATCCAGAGCCAACCATCCTATACCTCAACGCCGCTGATCGCAACGCCGAAGAAGTGAGACTGCAAAGTGATGAGACCGATGGGCATTCCGACAGTCGCCCCATGACTCGCTGGCGACGAACGCCGCCGACCTGCCCCACCATCCACCCATAGTACACCCCCTCCCCCGGTCTCACTGCCCACTTCTCACTTCTCGGCTCTCACTTCTCACCCCTCACTTCTCACTTCCTTCCCGCCCTTGCTCCTTATGGCTCTCCCGGAAATCATCATCGTCATCCAGCAGCGGCCCACCCTCCAGCTTCCGCCAGTCAAAGGTGCGATCGTAGCGCTTCAGGGCCAGTGACGGGTCGAAAACCCGCGGATCCACCTTCTCCACATCGTACGGACGAAAATCGGGCTGGTCCGTGAAGAAATCCTGGGGCAGCGAGGCGGCGGCATCAAACTGGTTCACCGGCGGCAAGTCCAGAATGTGGTACACCGTCTTGAGAATCGCCCCAAAGTTCGCGTGAGTGTGCGAAATGTACCCCCGTTTGACATACGGCCCGACCATCATGAGCAGCGACCGATGGGCATCCACGTGGTCCCGACCGTCCTGGGCGTCATCCTCGGTGATGATCACCAGCATGTCCTTCCACCACGGCGTCCGCGACAGCACGTGCAGAACCCGGCCCACCGCCAGGTCGTTGTCCGCCATGTACGATTCCTTGAACGGATATCCCGCATCCGGCCGCTCCCCCGCCGAATGGTCATTCGGAACGATCATCGTGATCATCTGCGGGAACGGCGCCTTCTTGCTCAGCCACTTCTCGCCCAGTTCCTGCTCGAACATCTCGATGCGAAACTGGTCCGGAACACTCGTGTTGTACGTCGCGTAAATGCGCGAGGTGCGATCGAACAACGCCTTGGGCATCGGAAAGACAACCTTCATCCGAATGCCGGTGAATTGATGCTCAGGCCCCTCCTCCGTGCCCGAAAACTCGAATCCTTCGCCAAAGTTGTAAAAGTCCACTCCGTGCCGATCGAGCTGCTCCCACAGCCCACCCACTTCGTTGTAGTCCTCCGGATAGACCGCCCCCGCCGAACCGGCCACATACCGCCGCCCCGGGGCACTGCTGAAAATCCGCTCGTCCTTGCGGGTCGCGGCATTGGCCTCCACCCACTCGTTCGGATACGTCCCCACCATCCAGCGGTGACCGTGAACCGATGCGTCCGAATCACAGTAGAAGTTGTCGCTCATCGCGAACTCGCGGGCGATCTTGAGATGGTTAGGCATCACCGTGGCCAGCTCGACCGTCCGCTTGGGCCACCTCGTGTCCCGACTGCTGAAGCTCACCTCAGCTCCATAGCGGGCCAGCGTCGGATCGCCATTCCCACCCTTCACCTGGCCAAAAACCTCGTCATAGGTGCGGTTCTCCTTCGTGATGTACACGATGTGGCGAATCGGACTCTTCCTCAGCCCCGGAGCGGCCGGCAGCGGGTTCCTGCCGTTGTCCACGACCGGCACCTCCTCGAAGGTGTTGCCAACCACCTGGCGGGTGTACTTGGCCAGCTGCTCGGCGCCAGGCACCGCAATGAACTCGCACGTGCCCAGCATGATGTCACCCACGTACGTCCCCTGAACCGGAGCTTTGAACCCCTTACCCCCGTTCGGGCCCGCACCATGCCCTCGCGCCGTCACCACGCACAGACGCTTGCCGTCCGGAAACACCGCCAGCTTGGTCGGGAACCACCCCGTCGGAATGTAGCCCAGGACCTTGCGACTCCCGGTGTCGATGACCCCAACGGCATTCAGTCCACTCAACGCCACATACAGCCGGGCCTCATCCGGACTCAACGCCAGCCCAAACGGGATCAGCCCCCGATACCGGTCGATCTTCGGATCCACATCCAGCTTGATGTGCGCCGCGATCCGCTGACTGCCCGCTTCGATCACCGAAATGTTGTCGTTCGTCGCATTCGTGACGTAAATAAACCGCCGACCGGCCGCGATCGAATTCGGACTCGATCCGCCCATGATCTCCAGCCCCTGAACACGCTCGCCCATCTGGTAGCCGGTCTTGATCTTGGCCACCACCTGGCTCGTCTTCAGATCGACCGACCAGACCGACACCGCCTCCGCAACCCGCGGACTGCCAAGCCCAGGAATCCTCTTCCCGTCAATCTCCTTGCCTTCCTCCGCTTCCTTCGAGGGCACACCATAGGGCGGAAAGGCCAGCCCAACCTGCTCCACATTCCTGTCCGTCACCCCCGGCACGAGCGGATAGTCGAAAATGCCCACGTTGGCCACGTAAGCCATGGATTCGTCCGGACTCACCCCCAAGCCAAAGGGAAACCGGCCAACCTTGACCGATGCGATCACCCGCCTCTCCTCCAGATCCACCACCACCAACCGGAAATTGAACTGGTCCAGCACGAACAGCCTGCGGCCATCGTCACTCAGGACCATGTCGCCGGTGAGACTGTCTTCGTACGCGCGACCGTCGAACACGCCATTGAGCGTGATGGCATCCAGACGCTTGCCGGCCACCAGGTCAAAAACGACAATCGATCCGTCATTGCCCCCGCTCAGATACGCCAGCCGGCTGTCCCTCGTCACCTGCACCCCCATGAACGCCCCGTTCTTGAACGGAGTGGCCAGCTTGCCATCGTAACTCGGATACCGAACGGCACTCCCAGGCTGGGCCACCTCCAGGACGGTCAACACCTGATCATGAACCGCCACCACCCGGCTCCCATCCCGGGAAAGAGCCATCCCGAACGGATCGGCCGTGATTCGCACCACCACTCCAGCCGGCGTGACATACCGCCCGCTGGGCAGAACACTGACCCCGCCAGGCTCCATCCGGCAAAACTCCTCCCGACCCGGAGGCTGCAGCGTTACCGTGCGACTGGAATCAGCCCAGACCGGGGCAACTACCAGCCAAGCCAGGACAAAGCTATACCGCCTCATCGAGCACCTCCGTACGAACGGACAGGTTGAATCGTCCAAACGCCCAGGCGAAAGAAACGGCGGCCATAAGACTCCCCCTCCACGAGGGGCGCCGCAATGACAAGATCGAACGGCCGCGCTCAGTGTATCGCCCTCGACCAGGGATGCAAATGAAGCCCCCCACGCAAAGTGAGGCCATCTTTTAGGTTGACACCAATGTCGCATTCTGCGAGAATAAATACGGTCCCAGTGGCAACTTGCGCACGCTGCTCGGCCCAAGTGAAGCGACCGGAGCCGATCAGCACCTTAAGGGTGCCTCTGACCAGTGCCGAGCGCGAACCGTTCAATCCCCCGCGGGGAGAACAACGGCTACTCGGACTACAGCGGTAGTTCGTCGCAACGAACGGGAGAGAGAAGCCGACACCGGCGATATGAAAGAGCCCCCCTCCAGGACAGAAAACACCTGGGCCCGGTCCGGCCAGCGTGAATCAACGACCGGTCCGGAGGAAAGGGGAAGGAGCACTTCTGGCGGTTGGGAATATCGGGGCGATTAGTCAGTAAGGAGGTTCGTATGAGGAAGCAGTGGTCGTCAAAAGCAGTTGCCTGTGGCTTCGCGCTCTGCGCACTCGGTGCCATCGCCGCGGGGGCAGCAAATGCCCAAACCATCACCGGTCAGTGGGACTTCGACGACGGTACCCTCAAGGCCACCGTCGGAACCGACGCAACCTACTGGATCAAGCCCGCCGATACCCGCGACATCGAGAGCGAAACCAAGTTCGGCACCACTACGTCCTTGGGGATTCCAGACATCGGCGGCCAGCCCACCAAGGTCATGAGCTTCCCCAAGGGAACCAGGAACATGGGCTATGCCATCTACCCGGGAGCCCAACCCAACGGCGGCGGAACCTATGTCAACGAGTTCACCGTCATCATGGACATCCTCTATCCGGCCGAGTCTGACGCCAAATGGCGATGCCTCCTGCAGACCAACAACTGCAACACCAACGACGGCGACTTCTTCATCAACACCGCCAACGGCATCGGCATCGGCGGCAACTACCAGGGCACCATCAGCCCCAACACGTGGTATCGGGTCGTGCTCTCCGTCAACTGCGCCAACACCACCGACGGCTATCGCAAATTCATTGACGGCACTCTCGTCGGCGCTCAAAGCGGGCAAGGCTTCGATGGACGAATGTCCCTCAATGGCGCCGGCGCAAACCCGGCCGAAGACCTGGCCACCCTCGTGTTCACCGACGAGGACCTCGAGGTCGAGGCCGGCTACGTCAGCAGCATCCAGGTCCGCAACTACCAGATGACCGACGACGAAGTGGCCGCCCTCGGCGGAGCCACCGCGACTAAGATCCCCGCCGCCGCCGGCGTCACCGGCCAGTGGGACTTCCTCAACGGCTCGCTCGCGGCCACCGTCGGGCGCGATATGACCTACTTCAAGGGCTGCACCCCGGGCGGAACCTGCGCTCAGAACCTGCCCGCCGAAGTCCAATTCGGAACCACCACCAGCTTCGGTATCGCCAATATCAACGGCTGGCCCGCCAAAGTCATGCAGTTCCCCAAAACCCTGCAGTGCAACGGCTTCCAGTTCACGCATGGAGCCGCCCCCAACGGCGGCGGCAGCCTGGTCAATCAGTGGAGCATGATCATGGACGTCATGTTCCCCGATACCGCCACCGGAACCGGCGGCTACGTCGCCTTAATCCAGACCGATCTGTTCAATGACAACGACGCCGAAACCTTCATCAAGTCCGGCGCCGGCCTCGGGATCTCCGGCAACTACATCGGCGATGTCACCGACGGCGTCTGGCATCGCTTCACCCTGGTTTCGGACATGGCCGTCAATACCTACACCACCTACATCGACGGCACCCAGGCCATCCAGAACATCGGCAACGAAGACGAAGTCCTCGACGGAAGGTTCGCCCTTTACTCCACCATCCTCATGTTCGTTGACCAGGATGGCGAAACCGCCCTCGGCTATGTCAACAGCATCCAATTCCGCGACTACGCCATGACGCCCACAGAGATCGCTACCCTCGGCGGCCCCACCGCCGCAGGCATCGGTCGCTACGACCGACGACCGGCACCCGACGTCAATAGCGACAACCGCGTCGATAGCGCGGATTTCGACGCCTTCCGCTTGTGCTACACCGGACCGACCATCACCCTCGCCGAACAGAATCTGACCGACTGCGGCGAGATGGATTTCGATGAAGATAATGACGTCGATCACAGCGATTTCGGCGTGTTCCAGCGGTGCTTCAGCGGCCCCGCGGCCTATGATCCGGCGTGTAAGACGGTCCCGTGAACGGCGTCACGGGATCAACGTGAACTGCAGCATCGACGTCAAGACAGGGAGCGCATCCCAAAGCCGCACCACGCGTCGCACACCGGCATCTCGCCGGTGACCCCGCCCAGTCGGCAAGATGCCCCCCGTCGGAAAGGAACCGAATGACATGACAACCGTACGACACCACCGGCAGGCGTTCACCCTGATCGAGATCCTGGTCGTGGTGGCGATCATCGCACTCCTCATTGCTATTCTGCTCCCATCCTTGTCAAGAGCCCAGGAACAGACCCGCCGGGGAGTCTGCGCCTCAAACGCCCGCCAGATCAACATGGCCTGCGCCATCAGGGCGGAGACCGACAAGACCGGCATCTATATCGCCGCCACCAGTACCGGTGACGATAGCCTGAACCACGTCTACCCGAAATACCTGCCCTCCGCCAAAACCGCCATCTGCCCGAGCAGCAAAAACATCGTCCGGGAAAACGTGCCCCTGCAAAGCACAACCGAGAGAGCCCTGTACCCCAAGGGTCTGCAGGACCTGAGGGCCGCTGCCGACGACGCGGCAGACGCCGACGGCGGCCACAGCTACGAAATCTGGGGCTGGTATGACGGCCCCTCCGTATACCCGGACGGCACTAAAATCGACGGCAAATCCGCCGGGACCTACGGCCAGCAACTCGGCTGGCCCGACTCCAGCACGCCGGGCTACAACAATGCCACCGACGGCGATGTCATCAAGAAGCACCGATTCGTCAAGAAACCCCAGAACACCTTGCTCGCCCTGGACAACGATCAGGGCGGAGGGTCCACCACCGGCGACATCTGGAACTTCCCGGATGCATACAACAACCATGGTCCCGACGGCCTTAACGTCGCCTTTCTCGATCTGCACGTCCAGTTCGTGAAACCCATGGACGTCATTCGGGTCTACATGAGAAGCTATGCCGACCCACCCAGCCAGGGCCTGTGGGCAAAGTACGCCCCCTGGCTCAGGCAGAAATCCGAGAACGGCTTCACGGTCTACTATACCGTTCAGCCGTCACCGTGAAAGGTGATCCTGTCGTCTCAAGACGCCGAAGGAGGGAGGTGAAGCGGGCAAAACGAAGAGACTCGTGTCCGGCCGCGATTCGCTTGCGGCCGCCGGGCCATTCCTGACCAATAGCCCCAAGGCCAGCGCTACCCCAAAGCCGGGACGCGGCCTCGCCAGAGGGAAATCTCCCTGCCAGCCGAGAGAACCCTCCAACGGGCTTGGCGAAAGGCCAAGATGCCTTCAAACAGGGCCGGCGCCCGGATAAAATGGTATGACGGTGTCTGCGTTTCTTTTTCATCTTCTATCGAGAGGAGAGAAGACAATGAAATCAGTAGGTAAACACGCTCTGTGGGCCGTCGCGGTCGTCGGCCTGATCACCGGCACAACCTTCGCGTCCGACAAGGTCACCGGTCGATGGAACTTCGACGACCCGTCGAACGGCCTCAAGGCTATCATCGGCGCCGATCTGGTCTACGGCGATGACGGTGCCACCGCCGCCGCCACCCAGTTCGGCACCACCGCCAGCTTCGGCATCGCCGACATCGGCGGCCAGGTCGCCAACGTCATGAAGTTCCCCGCCAATACCCCCACGATGGGCTACAAGATGTTCCACGGCGCGGCCGCCAACGGCAGCACCAACGACGTCAACCAGTACACCCTGATCATGGATATCCTCTATCCGGCCAGCAGCACGGGCTACCGCGCCCTGTTCCAGACCAGCGACACCAACGCCAACGATGCCGATTTCTTCGTGAACGGCAGCAACGGCATCGGCATCAGCAGCCAGTACCATGGCAACCTGACCCCCGATTCCTGGCACCGCGTCGCCCTGGTCGTCGATCTTGATCAGGCCGACGCCACCAAGAAGTACACCAAGTACATCGATGGCGCGTTCGTGGGATACACCGACCTCGGTAGCAGCGGCAACGCGGGCGGCCGCTGGGCCCTCTATCCCGATGGCAGCGGCTCGCCTGCCTGGATCTTCGCAGACGAGGACGGCGAGACCGCCCTCGGCTACGTCAACAGCATCCAGTTCCAGAACTTCGCCCTCTCCGCCGATGCCATCGCCGCCCTGGGCGGCCCGACCGCCGGCGGCATCGTGCCCGAACCGGCCACCGTCGCCCTCCTGGCCCTCGGCCTCATCCCGCTCTACCGGCGAATCCGCCGCTGAGCCTCGAGACCTTCAGGGTGACTGTACGGTCATTCGCACAAGAATGACCAAACCGGGGAGAAAAGCACCTGAAAACTCGTGGGGCGCCTGGTACAATCGGGTAGCCGGGCGCCCCATGATTCGCCTGGACGTCTCGGGGCACCCTAGTATCCCGATGGCCAACCAGGCCATCAGCAACACACGGAGAGGCTCAGCGCGACCACTCCCGCCCAACCGCGGCCCGGGTCGCGGAACGTGTTCTGAGCCTGGGGAGGTTGTCATATGCCGGTGATTCCCGGACGCAGTCCGGTCCGTTGGGTTCGTTTGGCGCTCGGACTTGTCTCCACCCTGACCATGACAGCATGGCCTGCCATGGCACAGGTATCTCAATGGGACTTTAACGGCAGCCTGGCCTCCTCCACCACAGGAGACGCCTTGACCCCAGGGGCCGCCCCACCTGCTACCACACCAGGCATAACCTACACGACCGCCACCATCGGTCCCGGTACAGCCCAGGTTGCCCAGTTTACCCGCGGCACCTTCTTCCAGGCCGCCCACAACCTGCCCGCCAACGGGGGCGGCAGCTACGTCAACCAGTACTCCCTCATCATGGACGTCATGTTCCCAAACACCGCAACCAGCGGCTGGGCCGGCCTCTACCAGACCAACCCAGCCAACACCAACGACGGCGACTGGTTCATCCGCTACTCCGACCACGGCATCGGCATCTCCGGTAACTACGGAGGATACGTCGCCGACAACGTCTGGCATCGCCTCACCTTGGTCGTCAACCTCGTCGCCGGAACCTTCACCGGTTACGTCGACGGCCAGCAGGTCCAGCAGAACACCGGCCTGGACTTCGACGGCCGGTTCGCCCTCGAAACCCAGGTCCTCTTCTTCGCCGACGAAAACAACGAAAACTCACTCGGCTACGTCAACAGCATCCAGCTCCGCGGCTACGCAATGACCGGCACGGAAATCGCCCAGCTGGGCGGCCCCGCGCCCGCGGGGATCCCCCTGCCCGCCATGCCTGGCAACCTTCAGCTCACCACCCCCAACGGCGGCGAGAACTGGCCGGCCGGTACCCCCCACACCATCAGCTGGACCGCAGCCAACCCGGACGGCTTCGTGAGCATCGACCTCTACAGCGGCAACACCTTCCACAGCCAGATCGCCCAGGTCGCTATGGCCAACGGCCAGTACGCCTGGACCATCTCCCCCTACATCGGTGACTCCACCAACTACTCCGTCCGCATATCCTCCGTCGCGTACCCCGCCGTCACCGACAGCTCGGACAACGTCTTCACAATCCACGGCTCGATCCCCCAGCCCGCGACCATCACCAAGCTCCCCATGCTCCAGGACGGCCGCCCCAACGTGATGAACCTGCTCTGGGAAACCGATGTCGAAGGATCCCCCCACACCGTCGAGTTCGGCGTCAACGACGTCAGCGAAAACACCATCACCAGCGTGACCACCCGCATGGTCAGCAGCACCCGGTACGTCCACACCGCGACCATGCAGCCCCTGGAGACCGAAACCGTCTACCAATACCGGGTCCGCAGCGGAACCACCGTCTCGCCAATCTACAGCTTCCGCTCCGCCCCCCACCGCACCACACCAATCAAGGTCGTCACCTTCGCCGATGAACAGGGACCTTCGGTCTTCAGGCAACACATCGCCCATATCGCCGCCCGAGACCCGGACATGCTCATCTTCAACGGCGATCTGATGAACGATGGCACCAGCATCACCCAGTGGCAGGATTACTGGTTCGGACCATTCGAGGTCGCCAACTTCTCCCAAACCACCCCCGTCCTGTTCAGCCGCGGCAACCATGACGGCGAAACCGCCATCGTCTACACCTACTCCAACCTCCCCGGCAACGAGGCCTGGTTCGCCTTCACCTACGGCAATGTCCGCTTCATCTTCCTCGACACCAATATCAACTCGACCACCCAGACCGACTGGCTCAAGTTCGAACTCACTTCCAAGGAGTGCCAGAACGCCCAGTTCCGAATCGTCTCCTTCCACAAATCACCCTACACCGACCTGTGGAACGGCGGAGGCTACACCGGCGAAGCTTGGGTCGCCTCCACCTGGCTCCCCCTCTTCGAACAGCACGGCGTCGACATCATCATGACCGGCCATACCCACGCCTACCTCCGTGGCGACCTGAACGGCGTCATGCATACCATCGTCGGCGGGGCCGGCGGGACCATCGACGTCGAACGCGTCGCAACCTGGGGTATCTTCGACGTGACCCTCTCCGTCTTCCACTACGTCATCTTCGAGGTCGACGGCAATACCCTGACTTGGACCGCCCGCAACCTCAACGACCAGGTGATCGACTCCTTCACCCTCGCATCCCGAGTGCCCGTCCTGCCCGGCGACCTCGACGGAGACCGCGACGTCGACCCCGACGATACCGCCCTGTTCCAGTCCTGCCTGACCGGCCCCGACGCCACCAGCATCATGACCTACTGCCGGCCGGCAGATCTCGACCACGACGGCGACGTCGACCTGGCTGACTTCGGAACCTACCAGCGCTGCCTCAGCGGCACCAACACCCCCTCCGACCCGCATTGCGCCGACTGACCCTGCCGGACAGCCAAGGTGGAATCGTTAGTTCTAAATAGGGGTATAAGGGTATTGCCGTGTTGCCTACCGGGCAATGTCGGCCACACAGCGGAAACCAATGGTCGAGCATCGATCCAAACCCGGCCACATGCAGATGAACTTCGCATGGTGATGACACGGCCGCGGCCCCCCGTCCGCATACCAGACGCTGCCCTCGGCCAAGTAATGACTTCCGCCCCGGATCACCGCAAACCGGGTGTGACCATCGTCCCGCTCACTCTCGGTCCACTCCCAGACATTGCCGGCCATGTGATGGCAGCCGTAAGGACTTCGACCCTCCGGATGGGAACGGACCGGACTCGTATGCCCGCCAACGATGCCGCACCGCCCAGCATCGAAGCGGTCACCCCACGGCCAGCTGCGACCGTCGGTCCCCTGAGCAGCCAGATGCCACTCAGCCTCCGTCGGCAGCCGCTTGCCGGCCCACCGGGCGTACGCCCGGGCATCCTCCAGATCCACATACACCACCGGATGGTCGGCCAGCTCCGTCGGCATCCTCCCGCCAGGCCAATGCCTCAGGAAGTTCTCCTTGACCCGCGGCTGATAACCGGACGCACCGAGAAACCCCTCGAAATCAGCGTTCGAAACCTCCGCCTCGTCTATCAAGAAGGACGGAACCACCAGCGGCCCAATGTCGTGCCTCAGCATCCCGTCAAACGGCGAACCCCACAGGAAACCCGCCCACTGCGACTCCGACACGCCCGGGTCCGGATAGCATCCACACTCGCGACGGACATGCTCGATCTTCATCCGAAAGGTCGCCCCTGGCACCATAACCATCCCCCGCGGCGCTACCGAAACCCGCGGCGTACTTGGAAAAGGGGGCAAGGGTTCTACAACCGAACGGGCGAAGTTGCGGCGGTCAACCGGAGACTGCAATCCGGCCGCTAACTCCCGCTGACGCGATAGGAGATCCTCCAGCAACCGATCGACAGATCGCCGCTTCACCGCCAGCACGCACCCGAGCCGCTCGACCGCACCCGTCACCACAACCTCGCCGCCCCCGGTGGCTTCCGTCCGGGCCGGCTCACCCGTCCACAAATCGAAGTAAACCGTATCCGCCTCCGCCGCCACTTCGATCAGCCCCGCCTGCCGGATCGGCGAACCCAGGTTCAGCAGCGTGTAGACGGTCGCATCCCGGCCCGGCCAGCGGTGACAGTAGAGCCGCTCCACCCGCGTCGGATAGAACGGATCCCAAGCCTCACCCGCAAACTGGGCCGCGAAATGCCTCAGGATCGGTACCGCCCGCCGCCAGGTTCGCCGATCCGCCGCCGGCCAGGGATTGTACGTCCCGAAGACATTCTCCCACACCAGCACACCACTCCCGTTGAAGAACGCAGTCTCAATCTCAGCCCCGTGACTGCGATCCCAGCGCCGAATCTGATGCTGAACGTGACGCGGCTCGAGCCACTTCAGATGCAACAGGCCCGGCGGCGATGGATCCTGAAGCCACTGGGCCCACGACAGACTCAGCAGCGGCAACTGGTCAATGTCCGGATGCCCCTCCGGCGCCAAGGCCACTCCCGACCGAGTCGCATCCAGCCGCCGACGAAGCGCCGCCGATGCGGCCGACATCGTGTCCAGGAAGATGCCGTCAGCCTCAACGGCACCCACCAGAGCGGCCAGAGCCTCCTCGTCCGAACACCTCTCACGACGCGTTCCCGTGTCCCACGGGTTGTAGTCCACGAAGACCTTCACGCCCCCGGCATGCGCCTGCCGCACGAGATCACGAATCCCGCCCAGGCCGCCGGGCATGTCCCGGTACATGTCGAACTGGTTGCGGTCGTCGACACCCAACCGCGGGTAGCCTTGCCACAGCACCAGAGCATCGTACCCCCCAAACTCCCGTCGACCGTCTTCCAGAAGTGCATCCAGCACATACTTGCCACCAACCGGATCGTACACCGAACGATCGTACATGAACGTGAAATGACACGTGAACACGCGCGACGTCCAGGTCAGATCCTGCCGGTCGTACAGACTGCGATCCAGCACCCGGGTACCCGCGACCAGCGTCCTGGTGGCCAGGTCGAATACCCGCGATCGCTCGGGATCACCCACCTTCAGCTCGATCGCCCTCATCTGCAACTTGCCCGGCGCCGGATCCTGAGTGGCATCCATGCCGATGATCAGCCGCGACCACTGACCGGCAGCGTCAAACGCCGGCACTGTCACCGCCGCTTTCACACCGTGCCACGAAGCCTCTTCACCCCTGACCGAGCCCTCCGCACAGTCTGCCGTCGGCCCACGCAACACCGCTTGGACACCCGACCAGCCCTTCCACTGACCCGTCCGCCGATCGTGCCAATCGAAGGCAATGCACAAATCGCGATTGCCGGAGCAAAAGCGGGCCTCAACCGCTACCTCGACCTGGTCGCCACCTTTCAGATCCAACGTCTGGGCCAGCACCGGCGCCATCCGCGTCCAGGCTCGGACCCCACGGTAGTCCGCCTCGATCACCGCCGCCGCACTCCCCTGCCGGACCTGCTCGCGATACGCCCGCATCTTCGCCAGCCACGCCTCCCGATCCTCACCACCTCGCGGACCGGCGATGTAGTGATCGTTCATCTCCAGGCCCTCGACCGAGGACCGCACCCACCGGCAACCCTCGTTCGGCTCGAAGCCACGAATCCAGGAAGCACCCTCCAACTCCCCGGCCAGGATGCCGCGGGAATCGGATGCCCCGACGACTGCGATCACCACGATCATGGCCGACGATGCCACCTCTCGCCCTCCGCGCCGCAGACAACCTGTCAGAGCCATCCCCATGGTCCGGCCATCATAACACATCGCCCGCCTTCGTTCCCCGACCCTCTCCAGGCTGAATCGACAGGCCGCCCCTCCGCAGAAGGACCAAGCGGTTCTGACAAGGCTGGGCCACGGCGACGTCTCTCCACCCGGCATCCCTGCCCAGGCTGTCAACAACCCCCCCAGCCCAAACCGCCCCGCCCCATTGCCACCGATCGGCGAATCGGTTAATGGATGACGCGAGGGTCCGAGGAAGCCGCCAGGCTGCCTGGACCTCCGGTTCGCTAGGAGGCAGGTGCATGTCGCTGACCACCGGACGACGCACGTTTCTCAAGACCAGCGCGGGGGCAGTAGTGACCGGTCTGGCACGGACCGAGACCGCAGCCGCCACCGCGAGAGCGGCTCCCACCGGAGAGCCCGAGATCGCCGACACAGGACTGGCCGCCGACAGCGGCGAGTACAAGGTCAGCTGGTATCAGTTCACCGAGCACCCGGATTCAGACTCCTGCTGGTCGCTCTCGGTCGGACCAGACGGACGAATCTATGCGGCCGCCTGCGCCGAGGGCGTCCCCGGTGGCGTCGTCAAGCTGGTCCGCTACAACGAAGAGAAGGACCGGCTCGACTACCTGTTCGCTCTGGACAAGGTGGTGGACGATCCCGGCGACTCCGGCCGGGCCACCCAGTGCAAGATCCACTACAGCTTCGCCCCCTCAATGGCCGACGGCATGCTCTTCATGGCCACCCACCTCTCCGGTCCGCCAATCGACCAGCCGGCCTACTCGCCCTGGCATTCGTGGCACGATCCCAAGCGGTGCTTCCGCGGCAGCGCTCTGGTGGCACTCAACACCCGGACCGACGAGGTGCTCTGGCACGACACGCTCATCCCCAAGGAAGGCTGCCGCTGCCTGCTGCACGACGAGACACGCGGCCTGCTGTACGCGATCAGCTACCCGCGCGACCACTTCATCATCTACGACATCAGGAAACGCACCCGCCGCGACGTCGGGCGGATCGGCTCAGTCAACGCACAGGTCCTGTTCATCGACGCCAGGCATCGGATCTACACCAGCAGCGACTACGGCCGACTGGTTCGCTACGACCCGCAGAAGGACCGCCTGGAAAGCTCGCCCTACATCCTGCCGCACAATCCGGAGTACCAAACCGGCTTCCATAGCGTGTTCTACGACGCGGTGGCCTCGCCCGACGGCCAGTGCATCTACGCCGGCACCTGGATCGCCAACCCGTACCTGATGCGAATCTGGATCAACGAGGGCGAGTGGCCGCGAGTCGAGGATCTCGGCCCCACAACCCAGAGACGTGATCTGACCCAGCCCATGGACACGTTTCAGGACCACTGCGGCGGGCTGACCTTCGGCGGCGACGGACAGCTCTATTACGTCGCCTCGCGTTGGCGGGACCCGGTCTACAACCCCATGCCCCCGGAACACAAGCAGCGGGAGGGCGTCGTCTGGCGGCTCGATCCCCAGACGCTCAAACGCGAGGAGACAACCACACTGGTCCGTCCGGACGACCTCGCCCAGTACGTCTCCCGCGGAGCAGTGGACAAGCACGGCAACCTGTTCTTCGGCCACGTCGGCAGGCGGCCGGTGGGCATCTTCAAGGTACAGGTGCCGGCCAGCCGCCGCAAAGAGAACGCCCATCTACCCATGCGGATGTGGGGGTAACCATGAGCGACAAAAAGCCATATGACATGAACTCGCCGGAGGCCAAGGCCCTGATCGACGAAATCGTCCACGGCACGTTCGTCAAGGAAGGCACCATGGTCGCCTTCCCGATGTGCTTTCCTGGAGTGACCGTGCCGATCGTCGCCGACGAAAGCCGCATCACCGCCCTGACGCTGGCCACCGACGGGCGAGTTTACGGTGGCACCAGCGGATACCGAAGCCACCTGTTCATCGGCATGTTCCATGGCGTCACCGGCATGGTGTTCGACTTGGGCGTCGTCGAGGGCGCGAACCGCTGTGCGGCCGTCTCCTGCGGCAGGAACTCGTTTGCAGCCTGCGTCAACGGACCGGCCGGTGGACGCGTCGTGACCCACCCGCTGTGCGGCATGCCGTTCGATCTCATTCAGGAATGGGGCTTCTCGCGCCAGCCGGTCAAGGAGCTCGGCGAACCGGTCAAAGGGGAGCCGATTCTGCATGCGGTGTCCGACGCCTCGGGATCGGTAGCGATCGGCGTAACGCCAAGCCGCGTGTTCGCGGTCGATATCGACGCGGGCAAGATCGAAGTCCTCGGCGAGGTGGCCGGTGCGGGGCGAATAGCCCTGGGTCCGGGCGGAAAGGTCTATGGGCTCGACGGGGCGAGCCACCTGTGGTGTTGCGACCCCAAGTCCCGCAAGATGAACTGCCGGGCAGTGGCCCTGCCCCGTGGAACGTGGACGCCGGATCACGTGCGCTGGGCCGGAGATGGGAGATCGGGCCTGCTGTATCTGGCGGACGCCGACGGAAACCTGTTCACGCTCAGCGAAGGGAAGGGCATTGTCGGCCCGGTGGGCAGGGCGCCGCTCGCACCGGTCGGCCCGATGGCCGTCACCCACGACGGACGGCTCTTTGGCTCCTGCGGGCTGGAACTGGCGAAGCTGTTCTGTTTCGAGCCGGTCGGCAACCGAATGCTCAATCTGGGTGTGGCCGTCTCGGTTCTCGAACGGCGGCGCTACGGATACTGCTTCGGCGACGCGGTTACCGGGCGCGACGGACAGATCTACTTCGGCGAGGACGACGACCTCGGCCACCTGTGGATCTACTTCCCGTGCATTCAAGTCCGGGCCACAACATGACCTTGGAGCCCGAGAGTCTCAAGAACCTCAGTTGCTGAGCACGAAGTGGTAGGGCTTGACTTTCTCGTCCGCCTGGGGGGCGGTGAACTGACACCGGAAGATCATGGCCTCCGGTGCCTCGATGATGTAGTCAAAGGTGTAGGCCTGGCCCGGTTTCAGCTTGGCCTCGAGGAAGAACTCCTCGGTACCCACCATCTGCTGGATCTCGTGCATTCGAACCAGCTTGCTTCCGTTGGTCCGATTGACGGCAATCTGCTCACCGGAGGAGGACTTCAGGATACAGTGGGTCTTCACCCAGTCGTTCCATCCCTTGGGTTTGCCTTCTATCAGGGGCTCGTTCTTGCGGCTCTTGTGGGCGAGGGTAACACCGATGATGGCGTGCATGTCGATCGAGCCATCCTTGAGGTTCCCGAACACCAGCGGGATGTCGATGGCCGTCTCGCCGCCGCCCGAGACCACGGCGAAGTAGTAACCCATTCCGCCAAGGAAAAGGAGCACGCCCAGGCCGGCAACGATCTTCATACTATCGCTCCTTTCTCGAGAGACCTGACCCTCTGATCAGAAGACCACTATAACCCTGCCTGCATCCCCAAAGCAAGTGTCCAGGGGCATGCGACGGCGATGGGCGTGTCGCCTGGTGTCGCTCGGCCAATCCAGCGGGGAGCACCTGAGGCATTGCCGGTCGCGGGAGTCCGAGGCGCGAGGTGGTGCGGGCGGGTTCTCATCCCGGCGGGCCTCATCTGCGCGGCTCAGCGATGACTCGCCTACCAGTTGAAGCTTGATCGCCACGCGCCGGCCAGGTCGGCGACTTCGACATCGACGCGGCTGCCATCCGGCACTCCGGCAGCGAATCTTGGGAACGGCCGGGTGCGGCCGACGGCCTGGACGCTGACACCCTCCAACCTCTCGGCCAAGACCTCCACTTGGCTTCGGTCGGCCTCGGCGACCTCGAGGACATACCCGCAGGTAACCGCCGCGAATGGATCGACCTGGGAGAAATCCGCCTCGACGCCGCACTGCCCGGCCAAGGCCATCTCGGCCAGCGCGGGCATGACGCCGTCGTCGCCGCAGTCGTGGGCCGCGAGGACCGCGCCCGCGCGAATGAGGTCGGCTACCGCGCCGTGTAGGGCGGCCGCATGGCAAACGCTCGCCTCCGGCCAGTTCCTGGCCCTGAGGCCGACAAAGAAGAAGGCGTTTTCCGCCTTGTCCGAACTCGGCTTGGCGTCCATGCTCACGCAACGGCCGACGTCGTCGATCACGCCGAGGGCACTGACCAGCAGCGTCTCGGGGATGCGAATACGGTTGTTGAACAGCGGCATCCGCTGGCTGAGTCGACCGCCATCCGCCGGGTCGAGGGCAAACTCGTTATTGAGCGAGTCCTTGCCGGAGATGAAGGGTGTGCCGTAGGTGATGGCCGCGTCGTAGCAGCCCTGGCACGCCCGAACCAGGGCACCCATGGTCCGCGGATCCTCGCAGTTGCCCCAGCAGAAGTTGTCCAGGATCGCCGTGTGAGCGGGGTCCCCCCCCACGCAGACGATGTTGCGGATCGCCTCGTCGATGGCCGCCACCGCCATCCAGTAGGGATCTTCGCCGTTAAGCACGGGGGCGATGCCGTTGGCCAGGGCGACGCCGCGGGCGCTCTCCAGTCTCGGCCGGATGACTGACCCGTCCGATGGCCCCTGCCCCGGTCCGACCAGTGGCTTGACCACGCTCGCACCCTGAACCTCGTGGTCGTACTGACGAATCACCCACTCCTTGCTCGCGGTGTTGGGTCGTGACAGGCGGTAGAGCAACTCGTCCCGATAGCGGCTGTCGGGCGGCCAGACGGACTCAGTGGCTTCGACCGCATCTTCATCCCTGACCATGAAGCCGGTGGTCCCCCTGCTTGCCCTCCCCGTGGTCTCGCCCGCCGCGGGCTTCGACCAGGTCGCCTCCCTGTGCAGCCGCCCCAGTCCCTCGTGGAGAAAGGTCGTGTCCAACTCCCCGACGACCTTCCCTTCGTAGCGAATAACCAGCCGTCCGTCGTCGCGGAACACACCGATGACCGTCGCCTCGACGTTCTCGGCCTCGCAGATATCGCGCAGCGTCTCCCATTGGTCGGGTGGTACCGAGAGTACCATGCGTTCCTGGGCCTCGCTGATCCAGATCTCGTCGTAGCGCAGGCCGGCGTACTTCAGCGGCACCTTGGCCAGCTCGACCTCAGCTCCGAACCTGGCGGCCATCTCGCCGACCGCGCTGCTCAGGCCGCCGGCTCCGCAATCGGTGACTGCCGTGTACAGGCACCCGTTCTCGTGATCGCGAGCCTGCAACATGGCATCGAGCACCTTCTTCTCGGTGATCGCGTCGCCGATCTGCACGGCGTGGGAGAACTCATCTGCGTGGGTATCGGTCAGCTCGGCGGATGAGAACGTGGCCCCGTGGATGCCGTCGCGCCCGGTCCGTCCGCCGATGACCACGACCAGGTCGCCCGGCCGGGGTTCCTTGTGAATGCGGTTGCGGGGGATCAGGCCCAGGCATCCGCAGAAAACCAGGGGGTTTCCCAGGTATCGGTCGTCAAAGAGGATCGCGCCGTTGATGGTCGGGATGCCCATCCGATTGCCGTAATCGCGCACGCCGGACACGACACCTTTGAACACCCGCCGAGGATGGAGCACGCCCTTGGGCAGCATCTCCAGGGGGAAGTCCGGCGGCGCGAAACAGAACACGTCGGTATTGGCGATGGGCTTGGCCCCCAGGCCACAACCGAGTACATCACGAATCACGCCCCCGATGCCGGTGGCCGCCCCGCCGTAGGGTTCAATGGCCGAGGGGTGATTGTGGGTCTCGACCTTGAAGGCCACGGCGTACTCGTCGTCGAAGGTGATGATCCCGGCGTTGTCCTCGAAGACCGACAGGCACCAGTCGACCCGGCCGGATTCGATCAGCTCGTCAGTGGCCCGGGCGATGGTGTCCTTCAGCAGATTGCCGTAGCGGATCTCGACGTTCCGGCCGTCGGTCGGCTTCTGCGCCACCGAGCTCGACGCGGGAAGCGGCTCGCCGCGATAACAGACCGAAGCCTTGAGGGTCTTATGAACGCAGTGCTCGCTCCAGGTCTGAGCAAGCATCTCCAGTTCCAGATCCGTCGGGTCGCGGTCCAGCTTGCGGTAGTAGTTTTGAATGGTGCTCATCTCGCCGACCGAGAGAAACAGGTGGGCGTCGCGCGCGAGTCGAGCCAGGGCCGCCTCATCCAGCCGGCGGACGGGCACGTGCCGAAGCTCAAACGCCCGGGCGGGCGCAACGGGCAGATGGTCCGGGCGCGGGTCATGCCGGCCGAAACCAGTGAGGTAGACATCCTCGATGCAACCGTTCGAAAGCAGCCGCCGGGCAATGGCCTCTAGCTCGCTGACCGAGGCTACTCCTTTGAGTCGGTACAGCCGCACCGTGGCGACCTCCAGCGACGCGGTCTCGATGCCCATGTCGGCCATCGCCTCCAGCGTCGAACCGGCCACCGGGTCCATGACGCCGCCCTTGAGATGGACCTCGATCGCAGCCTCGTAATCCCTGCCCGGCAGGGTGCGATCATCGCCGCCTTCGCGGATATCGCACATCTCGGTGACGGGATCGGCCAGGAGTTGCTCGCCGACCCGCCGGGCGACCTCCTTCCCGATCGGTCCTTGCAGCAGCGAAATCCTGCTCGAAGCGACGCGGGTGACATGCTTGAGCCCGAGTTCATGGATGTCGCGGAGGACGGCAGCGCCATGGGCGTCATTGGCCGCGCTGCGCGCGGATACACTGACTCTCCAGAGTGAGGCCCTGTTGCTGACTGGGGCTGTCATGAGCTCATCCCTTCTTGTTGTAGCGGCGGCCGATCCATGCTTGGCGGGCATGCTGGCTGCGGGCCAGCCATCGGTCAATCGCCTTGGGGTCGTCTTTGTCAAGCAGGCTGCGGAATCGGCGCAGTTCGCCCACGAGCAGATCGACGGCCTTCAGGACAGACCGTCGATTGGAGCGGAAGATGTCGGTCCACATCGCCGGGTCACCCCCGGCGATGCGGGTGGTATCGGCGAAGCCCGGCCCGGCCACATCGATCGCTCCCTGAGCCATCGCCAGCCGGACCAGGGCGGCGGCGACAGCATGGGGCAGGTGGCTCACGCGAGCGAGCAACATGTCATGCCGAGCCGGCGACACGACCATGGTCCGAGCCCCGATTCGTTGCCAGAAACCGAGCATGAACCGCACGCTGGCGGAAGGTGTCCTGCGGGTGGGAGTGACCAGGCAGAGGGCCTCATCGAACAGGTCTGCCCGGGCGTACTCCACGCCGGTCTTCTCGGAACCCGCCATCGGGTGGGAACCGACGAATCCAACGCGTCGGGGTAGGAGCCGCTCAGCCAACCGCACCACCTCGCCCTTGGTGCTGCCGACGTCGGTGACGCAAGCCCCAGCCGAAAGGGCAGAGGCCAGCTCGCGCAACAGTCCCTCGAACCGGCCGATTGGCGTACACAGGATGACGAGCTGAGCCCCCGCCACGCCGGCAGCGACGTCGCACGTGACCTCGTCCACGGCATCGTATTCGAGAGCCTTCTTGAGCGAGGACTGCCGACGGCCGATTCCGACCCGCGTCCCGGTGAAACCGTGGGCCTGCAACGCCAAGCCGATCGAGCCGCCCAGCAGACCGACCCCCAGGATTGCGATGCGATCTAAGGTATTGATACTGCGTATCTTGTGCACTTGTGGCTGTGCCCTCTGGACCCCCGTACTGTAGCCGCTGGGTCGTTGGGGCGTCAAGTTCAGCTTGCCTGGCGGGGATAACTTGCTACCCTAGTATCCTCAGACTGCCTGTGGCGCGGCAGCGGGGTGTTATCAGGACTCAAGGGGATTCGAGCCGAAGATGAGCAACCCATCAGAAGGACGACTTGCCAAGGCAGAGCCTCGCAGCGTGGCGGGGCTCCTCGATTTCGAGAAGCCGCTGGCCCGGATCGAACGGGAGATCGCGGAGCTGGAAAGCACCCAGGTCACGACCGGCCGGGATCTCTCCGGGGAGATTCGTGAACTGCGTACCACACTGGAAAGCCTGACCAAGCGAACCTACGCCAAGCTCAACGCCTGGGAGACTGTCCAGGTTGCCCGGCACCCCAAGCGTCCGGTACTTCGTGACTACATCGACGCGTGCTTCAAGGACTTCTGCGAGCTCCACGGCGATCGCTGCTTCGGCGACGACAAGGCCATTGTGACCGGTTTCGGGCGGATCGGCGGACACAAGGTGCTTCTGGTCGGCCACGACAAGGGACGGGAGACCAAGGAGAAGATCGAGCGGCATTTCGGCTGCCCTCACCCGGAGGGTTACCGCAAGGCCCTGCTCAAGATGCGTTTGGCCGAGAAGTTCAGACTTCCGGTCGTTTGCCTCATCGATACCCAGGGAGCCTATCCCGGCGACAAGGCCGAGGAGCGAGGGATTGCCCAGGCCATCGCGGTCAACCTCATGGAGATGTCGCGGCTGAAGGCTCCGATCGTCTGCGTGGTCATCGGCGAGGGTGGCAGCGGCGGTGCCTTGGGCATCGGTGTCGGCGATCGACTGGGCATGTTCGAGCACGCTTACTACTCGGTCATCACCCCGGAAGGCTGCGCCGCGATTCTCTGGCGAAGCGCGGATCACGCCCCACAGGCCGCCCGGGCGTTGAAACTGACCAGTGGGGAGCTCAAGAGACTGAATCTCATCGACGACATTCTGCCCGAGCCGCTCGGCGGCGGGCATCGCAACCCCCAGCCGATGTTCGCCACGCTGGAGCGATACATCACCGACACGCTCAAGGATCTGAAGCGGATCCGAACCGATTCACTCCTCGCCCGGCGATACGACCGCCTGCGGCACTGGGGCAGCTTCTTCGAGAGCGGTTCCGGCAAGAAGGTCGGAGCCCGACGCAAACCGAAGGTGACCGCCACACCCAAGGCCAAAGGCACCGCCGGCAACGGGAACGGCCGGAAGGAAAACGGAGATGGCAACCCGGGCGGCAATGGTCGAGGAGCGACCGGACGCACCTCCAGCCGAAAACCACGCGACGAAGCTGCCGTGCCAGCCGACAAACAATGAGCCCTTTGACAGACTGGTCAGCGCCCCGCGAACCGAACGATGAAGCGGCGGCTGCCTCTACGGGCCTATGAGGCTGTGGTCCGCCCGGTCGCCGTGACCGTGACTGACCCTCGGGCAGCGCCGGCGGCATTGGGGCGTTTGCGGGTGCGCACCAGGGCAACCACGTTCGCACCGATGGCCCACAGCCAGGCGAAGACGAACGCCCCGCAGACCAGGAGGATCTCAAAGACCGGTTCGGTATCAGGATAGGGATGGGTCGTCAGCGCAGCGGCCGGAACGTCGGCGTACCCGATCGCCGCGGCCACGATCACAAACGGGATGACGGCCAATACGCGGACCAGGATCCCCGGTCCGACGACGGCGAGCAGAATGCAGCCCAGCGTCGGCAGGAGGCCGACGGGGATGTGAAGCTGGGCCTGGGCCAGGTAGCAGGGAATTCCCGCGACCGGGCCGCCCAGGATCATGGCCAGCGCGACCCATTGCAGCAAGCGCGTTCGCCCGCGGATGCTCATCTCAGGTGCCCTCTTGCTCTGCTCATCGGCTACCCAGGAGGTGCCCCCGTCGCCGGCCTGCAAGGCGCCACGCCAATGTCACCCTGCAAGCCGCCGGATCGTAGCCGAACCGAGTCCGCCAGCGCCCGGACCGCGTCCTGAGGATTGGGCCACAGGGCCAGGCGGCGGATCGTCGTCGGTATAGCGTACTTCAGAAGGCCGTCTGCCGCCACCCGCAAGATGGCGTTTTCGTGACGGGCCTCAAACGGCACGGGCAGACCGCCGTTGCCCAGCAAAGGTCTGCGGTATTGGCGCTCGGTGAGGGTGCCGTACCCACTATCCCGGATCAACCAGACCCCGGCGTCTCCCACACTCGCTTCAACTGCCGTTCGGACCGTCATGGCCGCAACCACCGCAGCCGTCTGACCCAACATCGCATCCGAGAGATGGCGGAGAGATGGCCGGACGTCACGGGCTTGCCGCCGATCCGGACCGAGGCAAGACGGGCCGGGAGGAGGGCATCGAGGTCGGAGTTGCGTCCGGCCAGGTCGTCGGAAGCCCACGACCGGCGCTCTCCAGACTCTTGCCCTGGTCTTCGAGTCCGAACATGTACCGCCAGAAGTACTCGTCGCCGTAGCGGTCGAACTTGCGGCCGTCCAGATAGACCGCAGGTGTTGACTTGGTGCCCAGTTCGGTGGCCTTCTTCACATCCTCCTTGACGCGGTTCCAGGTCGAGGTCGACCCCGTCGCCTTCTTCCAGAAGGCCTCGGGGTCGATGCCCATTTTCAGGGCGTGGTCCTTCACGAACTTCTGGGCCCCGGCGCGGAAGGCCTTCTGGTCGGCGAAGAGGGCATCATGGGTCTTCCAGAACGCCTCGGGACCGCCCAGCAGCCGAGCGGCTTCGGCCGTCACCGCAGCCGGGCACGCACCGGGGTGGAGGGTCTGGGAGATGTCGGGATTGCACAACTTGTCCATCGGGAAATGGCGAAAGGCGACGCGGAACCTGCCCGGATACTCCTGCATCTTCTTGTCGAGGATATCCGCGAGCGTCTTGCACCAGGGGCACTGGAAGTCCGAATAGACGACGATGGTGTGCGGGGCGTTCGCATCCCCGCGAATGGGATCGTCGGCGGTCAGCGGCAGATCCACCACTTCCTGGGCCATGAACTTGTCATAGACCCCCTTGAGCAGAGCCTCCTGCGCCTCCCATTGCTTCTTTGCCACAGCAAAGCCCGCCTCTTGAGCCTCGCTCGCCTTGCGCGACGAGGCCAGGAGGTTCTCGTACTCCTGCCATCGCTTCTGGTACTCGCGGGCATAGCTGGATTGGAGCCGGCGGCCGTATTCGCTCCATCCGACGAAAGAGGTCATCACCGCCAGGAGAACCGCTGCAAACACCAGTCTCCAGGAAGGATGGGCCGGAGCGGCGGCGTCCGCTTCCCCGCCGGCGAGCGCGGACCCGGAGGAGAGGACCGCCTGCGAAGCCACCCGACGAGGTCGCAGCAGAAAGGTGACGATGAAAAGCAGCAGCGTGGTCACGTGGGTGGCCGCGCAGAAGGGACAGAGGCCCTTGATCACTCCGTACATGATGATCGCCAGGCCGATCACGCCCAGCGTCCCGGCGCCGGTCGCCAGGAGGGGCAGCCCATGGAGCCAGCGACGGGAACCAGTCGGGCGGCCGATGACCAGGTACCACGCCGACATCGCCGAGAAGAAAAAGAAGCCCCACATGGCAACCGGAAGCCCGAACAGCCTGCTCCATTTACTGCTCAATACCTCGTCGCAACTGGCGTAGTCGGCTTCGCACAGCCGACCCAGAACGGGATCACCCCCGATCAGGATGACCACGTGGTGCTGAAGCAGGATGGCGCTCACCGTCAGGCCGAAGAGAGACAGCAGCACGGCCAGGAGAATGCCCCCTCGGGTCAACGCTGAGTTCCGCATGAGTCGTGTCCTCTCGACCACGTCGCGATATCCAAAGCGGCCTTGTCATCTCGGCGTCACAGGTTCTTGATCGGCCATACGCCGGCCCGCTGTCACCGAGGAGCTTCCCGCGAGCCTAGCGAGTCTGTCCGGTCTCCGGCGGGCGGAGCGGGCCGACGCCCTGGGCCGGCGCTTCCGGGGGGCGCAGCGGGCCGATGCCGGGACCGGGGCTCGGATTCACTGCCGGTCGTGGCGGGACTCTGCCCGAACCCAGGATCATCTTCCACATCTGCTTGTGGTGCGTACTGCGCACCTTCTTGCCGTCGACGTAGATCGCCGGCGTGGAATCCACCTTGGCGACTGCGGGGTCGGTCTCCTTGCCCCCCGTGGCCTTCTGGGGATCCTCGATGATCTTCATGCCGAGGGTCTCGCCTTCGAGCACATCGGCCGCTATCCGGTCGGCCGCTTCCTTGCTGTTCATCGCCTCGCGGAAGGCATCCGCGTTCAGACCAAACTCCTGTCCTTTCTGGACATACCACTTCTCGTCAGCATCCTTGAGCGCGTCGCGAGAGGCAAAAAGCAGGTCGTGCATCTTCCAGAACGCGTCGTCGCCGCCGACCAGCCGGGCCGCCTCCGCCGCCCGCGCGGCAACGCACGCCTTGGGATGCCGATCCACTGCCGTGTACTTGTTGCACCCGGGGCTGATCGGCCAGTGCTTGAAGACCACTTTGAGGCCGCCGTAGTCCTTGTTCGCGGTAGGCACGATCCACTCGTTCAGCTGAGTCTCGAACAGAGCGCAGGCCGGGCACTGGAAATCGCCGAAAATGACCATGGTATGGGGAGCGTTCGCCGGGCCTCGAACGGGTACGCCCTCGAGCTCGAAGGTCACACGGGGCATGATCAACCACGAGGTGAACGTGTGTTGCCAGTAGTTGTCGTACTCCTTGAACCGGGACTCCCAGTACTTGGCCCAGGTCTCGCCGGCCTTGACCCGCTGATTGGCCGACAGCGTCAGGACAAACAGGTGCTGGACGAAGACGATCAGGAAAGCCACGGCCGCCACGGTCAGCACCGCGGTCCAGCGGGGCCGAGCATCCTCCAGCGACCGGGCGCCGAGGGCCCCTCTCATCGTCGCGTAGGGGACCGCCTGCGCGGCTTGAGGCGGGCTGCCGGCAGCCTTGCCCGACTCATCAAACAGGGAAGAACCCGCCGCCCCCAGGGCGGGTATGACCGGAACACTCCTTGCCGCCGTTCGCCGCGGCCACAGCAGCAGCATGAAGAGGAACACCAGCAGGCTGGCCACATGGGTGGTCGCGCAGAGCGGGCACCACTTGGGCAAGGTGAGGAACATGACGACATCGAAAAACACCGCGAACCCAAGCCCTACGGTGGCCACGAGGGTTCCGACGAAGTGGAGGGCCCACCGCCGGGCGGTCACCGGACCGATGAACACGAACCAGCAGAGCATGAGAGCGAAGAAAACGACCCCCGCCTGGGCGGTGGACATGCCCAGGTGCACCTTCCCGATATTGAGGTGCAGTTCGGACCACCGGCTCTTGATCACTTCGTCGCAGCTGGAGGTCTCGAAGGCGGTACACACCCTGTCGACCCAAGTCTTCGTTCCCGACGACGCCGGGAGATGCTTGAGCGTGAGCTGGTGGCTGACGATCCCTCCAGCAAGACAGACAAGAATCGCGAGGATCTGAACGATCTTGCGGGCCGTATACGATCTCAACGGATTCTCCTCACTTGGATCCCCCTGGGCGCCGCGTGCCGGCGAGGCTCCCTCGTTGCATCCCACACCATTGTACCCTAGACTCTTGCCCGCATGAGCAAGCCGAAGGTCATGATCCTCCGTACCGCGGGCACCAACTGCGACGAAGAGACCGCTCACGCCTGGCAACTGGCCGGGGCCGAGACGGAACGCGTCCATATCCGCGAGCTTGCCGATCACCCGGATCGACTCAAGGACTATGCGATTCTAACCATCCCGGGCGGCTTCAGCTATGGCGACGACATCTCCGCGGGCAAGATTCTGGCCAACCAGATGGTTCACCACCTGGCCGACGCCCTTCACGGGTTCCTGGCCGCCGGCAAGCTGATTCTGGGCATCTGTAATGGATTCCAGGCCCTGGTCAAGGCCGGGCTGCTGCCCGGAGCACTGCCCGGGCAATCGGCGACGTCAGGCAACGGCCAGACGGTCACGCTCACGCAGAACGATTCAGCTCGATTCGAGGCTCGGTGGATTCACTTGCGATCGTGGCGGCGATGCGCGTTTCTGCCCGACGGAGCGATCCTGGCCATGCCCATCGCCCACGGCGAAGGCAAGCTGGTGGCCGCGGACGATAACGTCCTCGCCCAACTCAAGAACCGTGGGCACATTGCCCTGACCTACTGCGACGCCGAGGGCCAGTCCGGCCCCTACCCGGTCAACCCCAACGGCAGCCAGGCGGACATCGCCGGTCTGATCGACGCCACCGGCCGAATCCTCGGCCTTATGCCCCACCCCGAGAGGCACGTGTATCCAACTCAGCACCCGGAGTGGACGCGACGACCGAAGGCCGCGGCCAACGGGCGCGTGGTCTTTGAGACCGCGGTCCGGACGGCGAAATCTCTCTGGTAGGAATGGAGCATGGAGAATTGAGAAATGGAAGATAGGCGAGGTGGCGTGCGTCTGGCATGGACTACCCGAACCGAATCCATGAATGCCGCGACGATTCCTTCGGGGCGGCCATCTACTCACCTCGTCCGTTAGCCGAGCCGCCCCAGAGAGATCTTCACCTGGGCGATTCCAACTCCACGGCACGAAGCCCGCAGGCCCACGTGATTCAACGCATGAACTTCCGTGACACCCACGATCTGGCGGGCTGGGGTGGCTGCGCGACTTGGCCGGTCAACTCCTTCCTGCGCTGGGTGCCCGGCCTGAGATTGGACCATCTGTACCTCAGTCAGAAGCTCACCTGCAGCGAAAGCCGGACGGGCACCGGCCAGGGCTCGGACCGTCGTCCAGTCGTGGCCGAGGTAGGCTGGCTTCACCCGCCGATCGTTGATGGCGGCCGCGGATCGACTACAATTCCCAGCGGAAGCGCCAAGAGCGCGACGGCGAACTGAATAGAGATCCTTGAGAGGGAGGAAGGCATGGAGCACGCGTGTGCCAGTTGGACCTTTCTCCATTCTCACTTCTCCATTCTCGACTTCCCCAAGGAGCCCCAATGGACGCAATGGACGTTCAGTATTCACGGCAGTACGTGCAGGCGGCCGCAGACATGGGCGACTGGGCCCAGATCGAGCCGCTCTTCGATGAACTCGATCGCCGGCCGCTGGAGACGGCCGAGCAATTCCAACAGTGGCTCCTCGATCAGAGCGATCTGGAGGCTTGCATCCAGGAGGAGGGGACCCGACGTCGCGTGGCCATGACCTGCCAGACCGACGACCCGGCCAAGGAGAAGGCTCATCTCCATTTCCTCGAGCAGATCGAGCCGAAATGCAAACCCCGCTGGCAGAAACTCCAGGAGCGATATGTCGCCTCGCCGATCCGGGCCGAGCTGCCCATGCCGCGGTACTTCGTGTACGACCGCAGTACGACCGCGGCCGTGAAGTTGTTCCGGGAGAAAAACGTCCCCCTCCAGACCGAGGACGACAAGCTCGACCAGCAATACAAGAAGCTCTGCGCAGCGATGACCGTCCAGTACGATGGGCGAGAACAGACGCTTCAGCAGATGGGCAAGTATCAGCGAGATCCCGATCGCACCGTCCGCGAGAAGACCTGGGTGCTGGTGGCCGAGCGCCGGCTGCAGGACCGCGACAAGATCGACGCCATCTTCGATCAGTTGGTCCGCATCCGCCAGCAGATCGCCAAGAACGCGGACTATGAGAACTTCCGCGACTACCAGTTCCAGGCCTACCAGCGGTTCGACTACGGCCCCAAGGACTGTATGGCCTTTCACGACGCCATTGAGAAGATCGTCGTCCCGGCCAGGCGAGCCCTTCAGGAACAGCGACGTAAGAGCCTGGGCGTGGATCGGCTCCGGCCATGGGACGTGCTCGTCGATACCAGGAACCGGCCGGCGCTCAAGCCGTTTCAGGCGATTCCCGAATTCTGCGAGAAGACCGCGAAGGTGTTCCACCGCCTCGACCCGGAGCTGGGCAGACAGTTCGACGCGATGATCGAGGCCAAGTGGCTGGACCTGGACAGCCGCAAAGGAAAGGCACCGGGCGGTTATCAATCCACCTTTGACGAGCACCGCCACCCGTTCATCTTCATGAACGCGGTCGGCCTGCACAGCGATGTGATGACCCTGCTGCACGAGGGCGGGCATGCATTCCACGCCATCGCCTGCCGAAGCGAGCCGCTCATCGCCTATCGGCACTACGGCATGGAGATGGCCGAGGTCTCCTCCATGGGCATGGAGATGCTGGCCCTCGATTACCTGGACGAGTTCTACAAGGGTGACGACCTGATCCGGGCCAAGCGTGAGCAGTTCGAGGACACGCTCATGATCTTCCCCTGGATCGCGACCATCGACGCGTTCCAGCATTGGATCTACCTGCACCCCAACCATACACCGGAGGAGCGAACCAAGGCCTGGCTCGAGCTTCAGGATCGTTTCGGCGGCATCGAGGATTGGAGCGGGTACGAGACCGCGAAGGGGGCCTTGTGGCACCGGCAACTGCACCTGTTCAGCGTCCCGTTCTACTACATCGAGTACGGCATCGCCCAGGTCGGAGCCCTGCAGCTCTGGCAGAACGCCAAGCGGGACCCCAGGAAGGCCCTCGCCCAGTACAAGGCGGCCCAGGCTTTGGGCGGAAGCCGGCCGTTGCCGGAACTGTGGCAGGCGGCCGGCCTGAAGTTCGATTTCGGCGCGGCCACGCTCCGACCGCTCATTGAGGCCGTTCAGGCGGAACTGGCTCGACTGCCCGAATGAGCCTGCCCCCGGCGCGGGCCGGACGCAAGGGTTCTCTGGAGGACGCAACCATGCCCAGCAAGAAGCTGCATCTCCTGGCGATCGGAGCCCATATCGGCGACGCGGAAATCACCGCCGGGCTGCTGGTGAGCAAATACGCCGCAGCGGGCCACCGGGCGACGGTCCTGCACATGACCGCCGGCGAGAAAGGCAATCCGCGGATGGACCACCTCGAGTACCGCCGCCAGCGAATTCGCGAGGCCGAGGCCGCGGCCAGGAAGTTCGGCGCCGCCGAGTGCATCGTCCTCGACCATCCGGACGGCGAGCTGCGAAGCGATGAGAAAACCATCTACGAAGTGTGCGACCTCGTCCGCCGCCTCAAGCCGGACATCGTTCTCACCCACTGGCGGGGCTCGTACCATCGCGATCACCGGGCGGCCTACAACATCACCATGGAAGGCGGGTTCCTGGCCGCCCTGCCCGGCATCAAGCGAACCGAGCCGGCCCACTTGATCCGCGGTCTGTACTACCTCGAGAACTGGGAGGACCTGGAGGACTACCACCCGGACCTGTGGCTCGACGTCACCGACGTCTTCGAGACCTGGGTGGCCGGGTGCCGTGAGCACCAACTGCTCCGCGGCGAGGTGTCGTTCAATTACCTGCACTATTACACCGGGCTGGCCGCTCAGCACGGGGCCGAGGTTGGCGTCAAATACGCCGTCACAGTCAGCCTGCCGCCGATCTCGCGAAAACGCAAAGTGGCTTACCTGCCGGTCGAGACTGAACCGGTGCTGATCTTCTGACGGACGATCTCCTTCAGCCGGGGGTGCATGACGAAATACTGCTTGCCCTCGCCTGCACACGGCTCCCGACGGCCGGCAGGATCCGCCTTGAGGCTGCTCACCGCTTCGATCATCAGTTCGACGTTGACCGCGATCGACCTGGCTCGAAGCGTGTCCAGCGTATCGCCGGGCGCAACCGCCATCTCGCGGCGCAACACGATCGCACCGGTGTCGACACGATGAGCCACGAAGTGAATCGTGACCCCAATGGGCTGCCCGAGCAGCGCGCTCCATTCCAGCGCGTTCATGCCCCGAACGCGAGGCAGCAGGGCCATGTGGGCATTGAGAATCCCGATCGTTGGGGCCTCGATCATGGGCGAGCGATACAGTTCAGCCACGGCGCTGAGCAGCACGTCCACCCGGTTCCGCCGCACCGCTTCAACGGCCGCAGGGGCATTCACACTCGCCGCGTGTAGATACTCGATGCCCATCACCTGGCAGCTTCGCGAGAGCGGCCGGTCCCAGTTCCCAAAGCCGCGGCTGTCGGACAGTTCCTGAAGGCATCGCCTGGCACTGGCAGGACCCGCTTCGGCAAGATCCGCCTCTTCGAGCAGGCGACGAAGGAAGGCGCGCCAGCCGTGCCGTCCGACATACGCCATGGCCCGGGCAAACCGGGAACGATGGGTGGAGATGACCAGACAGGGCGTGTCGCTTGATGCCGCCAGTGCCGCAAGCAAGGTGGCGGAATAGAGATTGTCGTCGGCCGGCGAGACGATGCCCAGCCTCACGGCCGCCCTCCGATCTGCGCCAGGGTCTCCTCCTGGGCCATGATCGCGTCGGCGAAGAACTTGGCTGCCCAGTTGGGATACCCGAACCGCTCGTAGCCGCCCCAGATCGGGCGGGAGCCGGCGATCGCTCCCCGGATGCCGGGGTTGCCCGATCGCAGCCTCTGCGTGGCCTTCACCTGGTCCATCAGTTTGAGGGCCGCGTTCGCGAATCGAGGATCGCCGGTGATCGCGGACAGCTTGTGCCACAGGACGGACAACTGGCAGTCTCCGGTGAGACAACTGGACTTCGCAGCCGGTCGCCAGCGTTCATCGAACTGGCCGGGCAGATCCGCCGGCGGGCCGTACGGATCACGCTTGGACAGCTCGTACTTCATGAGCAGCGTCTCGGCGGCGCGCCGCACGACGCCCCGCACGCGTTCCCGATCCGCATCCCCCAGGTGAGCCGCAGATTCGAGCAGCCCCCGGAGCGTATAGACGATGGTATGCATAAAGGGATTCTGCCCAGGCAGGAAAGCCATGTGCTCGATCCAGCCGTTGGGCTGGACCTTCGACAGAACCCACTCGATGCACTTCTCGGCTGACCGCCGGTATTCAACGTTACCGGAAGCCTGGGCCAGTTCGAACAGCGGCCACGCCACCCGCGACTGGTAGGCGTGCGGAACGCCGGCGTGGTCAGATGTGCTCCATTTGCCGTCGACGTCCTGGACTGCCCGCAGCCAGTCCCCCGCCCGCACGGCGGCATCCAGGTACTTCTGCTCGCTCGTGTTCAGAAACAGTTCCACCCAGCCGAGAATAACCTGGCCGGTATTGAACACGATGGGGAAATCGTTCAGCCCGATCTGGCCGCGCACTCCTCCGCCGGGCAGCTGTACCTGGATCTCCCAGTCACCCATGCGCATCGCTCGATCGGTCCACTGTTCGTCGTCCGCGAACTCCGCGTAGCGCATCGCGGTACAGATGATATAGCCGGTGGTTTCCGGGTACGGCGGGAGCCATCCGGAGGCGAAGTAGTAACCGGCCGAGACGCCCCGTCCGCCGGCTGCATCGTGGGCTCGGGCAAGCCACGCCATGGCCGCCTGAAGGTGGATGCGGTCGTCCACCCGGCCGCTTTTCAAGCCGAGCAGATCGCGGACGACCACCCATCCATGTGAGAGGCGACTCGCCGCGCACAGGAGGGCGCGCGGCGCGGACACGCGACCGCGGGAAGGCGAGGCGTCGGCCCGTCCTGTCACCCCCCCGGCACATGCTTGTCCTTCGGCCATCCTGGTTGCAGCGGCTACCCGCACCTCGTCACCGGAGAAAGCGAATCGTCAGCGGATAGCGGTATCTCTCCCCGTTGTTGGCTTTGATCCCCGCGATGATGGTCATCACCAGCCAGAACAAGCCGAGCAGGGGCAGTAGGATGAAGCCGATCACGATGAAGCACAAGGGCACACAGACCAGCGCGTAGATGAGCAGACTCATCTGGAAGTTGAGCGACTCCTTGCCCTGGTCGTCGACGAATGGACACTGCTCTTTCTTGACAAGCCAGATGATCAGCGGACCGATGATGTTGCCCAGGGGAATGGCAAGGCCCACCAGTGCGATCAAGTGACAGAGCATCGCGAATGTCCGCTCCGAGGGATCCGTCGTCTGTGGAGCGTAGGGCATGTGGGACGGTGGCGGTGGCGGCTGACCGGGTATCTGGGACATGGCGTCGACTCCGATTAGGTGGCCTCGCGCACTTCAAGGCAGACCACAGCAGCGTCAGTCTGATGACAGGTTACGGCCGTGTCAAGACGGCTGTCGCCCAGGTGCTGGGATCGATGTGCCAGTTCAGATCGTCTCCGACGGTCAGGTACTGCTGGCCGAGGTCGCAATCCTCGAGCATGGTGCAGATTCCGATCCGGCGATGCTCGTCGGGGTCGAAGCCGGAGAGCGCCTCTGCGGGAATGTGGGCCTCCATGGTGTAGGTGTCTTTCTCCCGGCGGCCGGCGAGGTGGATCAGGCCCGGCGGCACCGGTGGCGCGTCTTCGGTCGCCCGGTTGATCCGAGCCGCACCCGCCACCGGCTCATCCCCATTCTTCCCGCCCCCTGCAGGCATGAAAAAGAACTGCTGGCAGTAGCGTGATGCCCGGCGATTGTCCCGAGCGTCGCGCATGTCGGTCATGAGCCGGAGGTTGTCTCCCTTCCAGAATGCTTTCGGGTCACAGCGGAAGGCGCTTCGCCGCCCCTCTACTCGGCAGGCCAGGAACAGGCCGGCCTCGCTCCACGCCAGCCAGATCCGCCCGAAGGGAGTGCCGCCGTCGAGGCGATCGAGCACGGGCAGCAGGTGCTTGTCCGACCAGTCGCTCAGATCCCCGTCGATCTCCGGCGACTGGCGGTATCGCAGGGCGATCTCAAACCGAAAAAGCAGCCGGTTGGGTACGAGACCGGTCATCCGTACTTGGCCGCGAGGCCGTCCACGAACCGCTTGCACGACTCCGTCGCCACCCAGGCGTCCGGCCAGAAGCACAGGTCGATTGTCCACCAGTCGTCCGGGCACCCGGCGGCCACGATGGCGGGCATGAGATCGTCGAAGTCCAGTCCGCCCTTGCCAAATGGAGGGTGCGTGCTGGTGTGGTTGTCATGCAGGGTGCCGTCCGAGTCGATCAGGTGGACGCGGCCGATCTTGCCCTTGAGCTTCTGAGCTAGTTCCTTGGCTCCACCGGGCAGCGTCTCGCGCTTGCCCGGCTGCCGCGAGCCATGCTTGGCGATCATGTTTGCGTGGCAGGTGTCGTACATGGTCATGAAGTTGCCGTGGCCAACCCCATCGACGACTCGGAAGATGTCGCTGGGCTTGTTGAACGCGAAGCCCGGCTCAAACTCCCACACCACCCTCACCCCGACATCAGCGGCTTCCTTGGCGCACTGCCGCCAGGTGGCGGTGACTCGCTTCAAGGCGTCATCGTAGTTGACCACCATCGCCTTGACCGGCTCGTCACCGACCCGGCCCAGGACGCCCGGGTCCTCGGTGGTGTCCACTCGAATCACGTTGATGCCCAGGTCCACACAGAACTGCAGGTTCTTCCGGAATGTATTCAGGTACGAACCGCTGTCTCGGGCGGTGATCAACTTCTCGCCCCACAGATCGGCCGCCAGGCCGCTGCAGCCCATACCCCGCGACTCCCATACCTGGCGAGCCGCCAGCCGGTCGTCCTTGGTCTTCTGCAGATCGGGGTTGGGATGGATGCCAAACCCCCCGAGTTCGACACCGTCAAAACCGAGCTTATGGAGCTTGTCGACGACCTCGACGAATGGAATCGGGTTGTCTGCGTAGGGCCCGATGGCATACGCCCACGTACCGATCGAGATGCGTTTGGACACTGTCTGGTCCTCCATGCCCCACCACCTCCCCCCTTTCCCAAGGGAGGTGATGGGGGTCAGGTCTTGAATCGCGCCGTCCCCAACAAATCCCCCACCTCAAGCCAGCCTCACCGGCCTGCGACCCTCAGGCCTTGCCATCCACCCTACCCTCTCTGAACCTCCTGGAAAGGCAGAACGGAACTCCGCCGGGCCCGAGCTTTCCTGCCGGCATCTACGCCTTCCGGTGATCGCCCACATGGGGCATGTTCGCGTGCACGTCGGGGCCAAAATAGCGCAGGCCCACGAGCGGTTCGCTGCCGGTGTTCTCGATCTCGATTCCCGCGGTCGCGGCCTGGTAGGTAATGAACACCTCGTCCTCGGTCTCCTCGCCAAACCGGATCATGGCCGGCGTCTGGACGTTCAGCCGGCCAAGCCGCCCGCGGCCCTGGACGGTGATCCAGCCGCTCGCCCCGGGATCCTTGAGTACGCACTTGACGCCCGGATCGACGGTCAGCTCCTTGGCACTGAACAGCTGCTTGCCCTCGAACCGGCCGTAGACGATCCACTTGTCGACGTAACCCTGGCCACTGGCCGCTCGATCCACGATCGGCTCAACGTAGTTGTGCTCGACAAAGTGAGTGTCGACGTTCTTCTCCCAGTCCAACTGGCCGATGATGTAGTCGAGATCCTGGTGCTTGTCCTTGGGCACATCCTTGACCAGCAGCGACCAGGGCACCTCGCGGCCCTCAACCAGCGACTGGTACATGCCGAACACGTCCGATCCCCACTGCGGCTCGTAGGTGCACAGCGAACCCGGAGCATGCAGAACACCCGGCGGGATCAGCCAGCCGGTGCCGCGTTTCAGCCGATATGCACGAGCGAGGTCCAGAATCCCGTTGTCACCTTTGTTCCAGTCCTGCAGGCACTTGCGGAGCTGATCCTTGGTCGTACCCGGCTCCAGCCCCATGAAGGTGTAGGCGAAGTTGTTGTCGACGTTGTTGAGTTGTGGGGGGAAGTAGTAGCCCTCGGGCTTGCCCTCCTGCCCGGTCCGGGCCGCGTCTTCCTGCCTCTGATGCATGTGGTGCGGGATTGGCCCCATGTTGTCGAAGAACTTGGAGTAGACCGGCCAGCGTTTGTACTTGTCGAACATGGGCTTGCCGATCAAGCGGGCCCCGGCCTCGGCCACCGCATCGCGGAGCAGGAAGCGCTTGCCCTCGAAAGCGACGTAGCTGAGGCCTTCGTCGGGATTGCGGTTCTCGTTCATCGCCTCGGTGGTACTGGCGAACCACCGCTCGTCGATGCCGCCGCGGTTCGTGCCCAGGGCGTACCAGTCCTCGGGGGCGAGTTTGATTCGCTTGCCCGGGTGCAGGAAGCTGCGCGGCACCCAGTTTGGCGTGAGACGCAGCACGCCGCCCCCGGCATCCAAAGCGGACACCAGTGTTCCAGCGATATTCTTGCCGATGATCGCACTCTGTTTAGGCTTGGACATGACCGCTCCCTGCAATGAAGTTCGGGGCCCCAGTGGCGCGTTGCCCGTGCCCTCGCAACCGGGCTGGTCCCTCGCCGGGCCGCCGTGCTCCCGAACGGCAGTTCCATCGCGGGCACTGTAACCCAAGCGGTTTCACCCTGCAATCCTTGCGGTGATCACTTGTGCGGATCGGCCGGCGACGTGCCTTGGCCGTGACTGTCGGCGACTTGGCCGAACACGTCGGGCAGCTTGACCCCCGCCTGACGGGCCAGATCATGAATCGGTGGCAGTGAACCGATGAGGCTCTTGAGGAATCCGGCCGTCGAACTGCCTCCGGCGGCGCTCTCCGAGCCGCTGTCCCAGACCGTGATCTTGTCGATGCGGAGGTTCTGAATGGCCTTGACCTGCTCGGCCACCAGTTCGGGCAACTTCTCGACCAGGAGCAGGGTCGGGGCGAGTTCAGGCTTCTGGCCGCAGATCTTGAGGAGTTGCTGGTAACCCTGGGCCTTGGCTTCAAGCACGCGCTGCACGCCCTGAGCCTCGGCCGTATACCGAGCCAGGATGGCATCCGCCGCGCCCTTGGCAATTCGCCGCTGCCGTTCCGCTTCGGCCTCGGCCTCGATCTCGACCTTGCGCTTGTCGATTTCCTTCTGAGCGACCTCGCCCTTCTCCAGGCGGGCGACTTCCTGCTCCTTCTCGGCCAGCAGGACGTCTGCGGTCGCCTTGGCCGACGCCGTCCCGCCGCGCCGTCGGGCTTCGGCCTGCCGTTCCTGCAGCGTGGCTTCGTAGGCGGCGATCTGAGCCTTGCTCTCGTTCTCGCCCTTGACGGCCTCGGCCTCGAGGGCGGCCACCCGCACGCGCTGCTCGGCCTCTGCCTGCTTCTGGCCCTGGGTGGCCTTGGCCCGCTGCTCGGCCTGGGCAATTTCCTTCTCTCGCAAGGCGGCGGCCTCGCCGGCCACCCCTTCGGCCTCGAACTTGGCCACCGCAATGCGGCGGTCGCGTTCAGCCTGCTTCTGCCCGGACTGCGACGCGGCAAACTGCTCGGCCACGCTGACTTCGCGCTCCCGGCTGGCCGTCGCCTCGCCGATCGCACCCATTCGCTCCTGCTGGGCAACCTCGACCTTGGCCTGCTGGATGGCTTCGGCCGCCGCTTTCTTGCCGATCGCCTCGATGTAGCCCGACTCATCGGTGATGTCGCGTATGTTCACGTTGATCACTTCGAGCCCAACCTTGTTGAGCTCGAAGTTCACATTTTTGTTCACCAAATCCAGGAACTTCTCGCGATCCTGGTTGATCTCCTCGATGGACAGCGTGGCGATGACCAGTCGCAGCTGGCCGAGGATGATGTCGCGAGCCTTGGTATTGATGTCCTGTTCCGGAAGGCCCAGCAGACGCTCCGCGGCGTTGTTCATGATCTCCGGCTGGGTCGCGATGCCGATGGTGAACGTCGAGGGAACGTTGACCCGGATGTTCCGCTTGGATAGGGCGCCCCCCAATTCAATGTCAATCGTCAGCGGCTCCAGCGACAAGTAGGCATAGTCCTGGAACAGCGGCACCACGAAGATGCCACCCCCGTGGATGCATTTGGCCGCCCGGGCCCCGGCGACCCGGCCGTAGACCACCAGAATGCGGTTCGAGGGGCAGCGACGGTACTGCTTCACGAGGAACACGAAGAAAAAAAACAGGATCAGGCACGGCACCATGACGAAAGCCGCCGTGCTGAGCCACTCCAAATCCGCCAACTGAGCCAACATGTCCGGCATCATGAACACATCCTCCAACCCGTCTGCCCTCACGAACACGGCGCCACCAAGAGCGTGCCGTCGGACTCCACCCGCATGACGGTCACCGAGGCAAAGGCCGGGATTGCGTCCCCCGTGCTGGATGCCGGGAGAATCCTCAGCCGGCCGCTTACCGTCACCTCCACTTGCCCTCGTCCCCTTCCCTGGGCTGGAACGGTTAAGTACACCCTCCCCACCGACCCCACACAGGACTCGAAGTCAACGGGAATCTCCCGGTTGAGTCGCCGGAGCTGGAATGTCAGGTAGGAAGTCATCACCATCATCGAGAAACCGAAGAGGCCGGACACCAGCAGCGTCGGCAGCGTCGGCCACTGCCATTCCACCCGAGCCGCCAGGCCCGACCAGCCCATGCCCATAAGGAATGCCAGAACAGACTGAACCGACAGGAGGGCGAAAGCCGCCCCGCTTCCGTGATGCCCCGGAGTGTCACCGTGAGCGTCGCCACTCGGGCCATCCATGTGCGTCGCATCGCCGCCGGCGTCGAGGCCGGCATCCATGTCGCCATGCCCCCCGCCGAGCAGCGAGAGACTCAGCTTCAGCGTGAATAGAACCGTGCTCCCCAGGGCCACCCAAAGGAAAAATGTGGCCCCCGGGGTCTGACTAATGGTCTCCCACATCGGATTCCTCCTACGCTGGAAGACTCCGAGAACGCGACCCGGCGCGTACCGCGTCGTCGTCACGAACGCACACAACCGCAGCGTCTCTGAGGCGGAACAACAGAGTAGAAGAGTTCGGATTTGCTGTCAAATGCTCACCAACGCTCAGGGAACCCTCGCTGAGCTCGATGAAGGGAGACCTGCCATCGGCCGGGTGAGCGCCTCCCAGCGGTTCGCCGGGATACCGGCTCTGCGTCAGCTGACTCGCCTCTGCCCGGCTCGAGTACGGCGGCACTGGCGTGCTCGTCGAAGGCTGCATCCGCGGTCTTGATCTGCGTCACCGTGGCGGCCGCCATTCCTGCCATGGCGATCCGCTCACGCGCCCGCGGCGAGTCGAAAGCGGTGAATGCCGCCCGCCGTTGTTCGTCAAGGAACTGCACCTGACTGGACGGTCGTTTCTTCCTCCGGCCATTTCTACATCAGGGATAAGCCCAGGCGCCAGATTCGACCGCGGATGACCAGTCCGGCTGGGCCGATGGTCTCTACGTCCACCAAGCTCGTCACCAACCCCGCGGCCCGCGCATGGTCCGAGAAGCCCTCCGCCGCCGACCGATTCGGATCGCTGAGCAGCGCGGTACCGCCAGGCCGCAGGGCAGACGCGACCCAGCGCGCGATCGGCTCGCCGTTTCGCCGTTCATACAGCAGATCGGCGGCCAATACCAGATCGTAGGGCGGAGCATCTGAAGACTGCCGAAAGTCGATGATCCGCGCACCGGCCAGCCCCAGACCGTTCCGCTCCGCGTTCAGGGCGGCGAACGCCACAGCGTCTTCGTCATAGTCGCTGGCCGTCACCGACCAGCCCGCCCGGGCGGCTGCCAGACTGACCAAGCCCACGCCACAACCGATCTCCACGGCCGGTCGCCCCGCCCCCCGCTCGCCAGCCAGGACGGCCTCCGTGAGGAGAACCGCGCCCGGCCATGGCTGCGCCCAGTAGGGCATGTACCCGTCGCCATCGAACCGCTGATGGGTTCGCGGCGCGTCCAGCAGGGCATCCATGTCGGCCGGCCAGGTCAGGTCAAACGTCTGCCCGGCGATCACCCAAACCTCGCGCCGCGTCTCGTAACCCCTGAACCTCGTACCCTGCGTCGATTCACTCATGCCCGAAGATCCTCGCGGCCGATGCAATGCTCACCCGGCTCTCGCCTTGGTCGGCTGCGAACCGGATGCTATCATAGCAGACGGGGTCGGGACATGAGCGACCGAACATGAGCATCGCCGTATCCACCCAATCGAGCGTACGCACCCGGAGCGGGCGCTACCTGCTGGCCGACTTTGACCGTCAGTTCGCCGCGCTGGTGGCCTCCTGGGTCCGCGATGATCATGAACTCTTCTGGCTCGCCCCCAAGACAGCGCCGCCGCTCACCACCGAGAAAGTCATCGCCTGGCCGGGGGCCGACGGTTGCCCCCTGCTGTTCTACCGTCAGGGCACCGCCGAGCCTTGCGGATACCTCGAACTGAACCCCATGCCCGCAAGCAGAGACCACCTGTGGCTTGGTCATTGCCTGATTCGCCCCGGACTCCGCGGCGTCGGTCTGGGACATCTGATCGTCAGGCTCATGCTCGATGAGGCATTCGTCGAACGTGAGGCCAGCAGCGTCAGCCTGGTGGTCTTCCCGCGCAACGATCCGGCCGTGCGCTGCTACCTCGCCAACGGCTTCGTTCACGTCGGGGAACAGGTCAAGTTCTTCTCCACCACCGGCCGGCGGCACCGAATGCTCGAGATGAAGATCACCCGAGGCAGGTATATCGAGCGACTGACCCAGTAGGACCGGTCTCCGGCCACGCCGCGTGACCCCGGCCTGAGCGCCCCTCTGCTTTCGCCCCGGGCACCCGATGCGCAGGAATGGCCTTGCACGGCGCGATAGGTGCGCTTTCTCTTGGAGCGATCGGATTCCGCGGATGCATGGAGTGGTTGCCGTTCGGCCTGGGCTGGCCCGCCTGCACTGCGTCCCTACGAGTCGGAGTCGCGCGACGCGTCACCAGCGCTGAGGATGGCCGCGGAAAGCCCGTTCACCACCGCGTCAAAGAACGTTCCACCATAGGCGCTGGTCAGGCCAGCGGCAATGTCAGGCACGGCCGTTTGGCGAAAGACCGCTTGCGCATGCTGGTCACAGCTCAAGCCCATTGTGCCCACCAGCATCGCCGCACAGAGCAGGCACCAACCGCCTCGCCGTGCCGGGTGTCCAAACCGAGTTCGGGACATGGTCAGATCTCCAGGGATCGCGCGGAACTCAGCCATCACGTCTCGTCTGCCAACGCTCTCCCCAGATGCTATCGGACGATCCCGGGAAGGCGGTCCAGGCCGCTCCGCGGCTGGAGCCGGCTCCCCTGCGATCCGGACGCGGCCACCGGCAGGAAATGCGCCGCGACCCACTTCTCGGGCGATTCCCACCAGCCCGTCCCTGTTGCCGGGACGGTCATGGGTTTGTACTATTTGGTGAGCGTAGTTGGTTTGCCTGGATCGATTCCACCCGGTGTCTGGATGCCATCCGGCATGTGAACCGGATTCTCACCGCGAGGGCTCGATCGGAGGGAAATTGTGGCCCGGCTGTTGGTTATTCACCATGACACCGCATCCCTTCGGCACCTTGCCGGCATGGTCAGCGGGCACGAGTTCATGGCCATCGACAACCTGTTCAACGGGGTCAAGGCCATGCCCAAGGTCAAACCGGACGTCATCATCGTCGGGCACGACCAGGCCAAGCGGGATGGACTTCGTCTGCTCAAGTACCTCCGCGAGAACCAGCTCAAGACCCCGGTGGTGGTGGTCCTCTCCGCCGGCGCTGGCGTCGACCAGCCCATGCTGATGAAACTGGGCGCCAAGAGCTTGCACGAAGCCCCGGTGGCGACTGAGGAACTGAACAACGCGGTCAACGCCGCCATGGCCTGCCGGGCTTCCGAACTGGCCGGTCCCCGCCCTATCACCGACGAGGAGCTGAACAGCAACCTGTCGGTTCTCGAAAACCAGCTCAATAAGCACATGAAGTGCTTTGCGGGCAGGAATCAGGTCTTCATCCACTCGCAAATCCTGGGCGGTGGAGCAAGGACCAAACCTCGGATCGCTCTCAAGTGCCCGTTGCGTGCCGAATACGGAATGAGCCGCGACGTGTACTTCGAGTTCATCAAGAGTGCCTGCTGCGGCAACCCCACCCGCTGCGAGGCCTACCAGCGATTCGCCGAGGACCGCAAAGCCCAGGAGTGAACGCGCATCCTCTGTAACCGCAGTAGGATACAACCGACGTAACCGGGAGAAGACGGTCCGCCGATCCCGGATCACGCCCACCCGGCCGGTCTCACCCCACCGGAGCCGGCTTTACCGCGACCGGCGACTTGACAGCCTGTCTTAAGGCCGTTAACGTACAAGGTTTACACGGAGAGGCTTGCATCAGCGGCCACCCGGGGTGGCTGAGAATGCAAGCCTCTCTCGCTGATGTGCGGGCCGCCCCCGGGGAGGAGCGATCTCTGGATCGCGGGGCGAGGCGGTCCGTGCCGTCGGTTCCCTGACCGCTGGTCACAAAGCGGATGGACGTGTTGAGTCACGAGTAGGATGCCCTATGTTACCTGTTGCCCGAACATCAAAAGCCCGTAAGAGGATCCGTCGATCGCACCACGCTTTGGCCCGGCCTAACCTGGTCGCGTGCCCCAAGTGCGGCGTGGCCAAGCTGCCTCACGGGGCGTGCGAGAACTGCGGCTACGTGAGCAGCACGGTGGCCCTGCCGCTGAAGACCGAGGAGAGCTAGGTCGATGCACATCGGCGTTGACGCGATGGGCGGGGACTACGCCCCGAAAGAAATCGTGCGCGGAGCGCTTGAGGCAGTTCCCACGCTCAACGGCCACCAGCTTGTACTCATCGGAGACGAGCATGCGATCCGAGCTGAGCTGGAGCGGTCCGAGATCCCGCACGCCAGATCCAAGGTCGAGATCGTCCACACCACCCAAGTCATCGAGATGAACGAACACCCCGTGGAGGCAGTCCGCGGAAAGAAGGACTCCTCCATCTGCCGCATGGTCAGGATGGCGGCCGAAGGCAAGCTCCAGGCGGTGATCAGCGCGGGGAACACCGGGGCATTCGCGGCCGCCACCCAGCTCCGAATGAAGCTCCTGCCCGGCGTTTCCCGCCCGGGCGTTGCCGTCGTCATCCCCTCGTTCACCGGCCCCATCGTACTGTGCGATGCCGGGGCCAATCTGACACCCAAGCCGCATCACCTGCTGGAATACGCCATCACCGCCAGCGCCTATGCCCGGTGCGTGCTTAAGGTCGAACGCCCCCGGGTCGGCCTGCTCTCGGTCGGCGAAGAGGAGGTCAAAGGCACCTCCCTCGTCCAACAGGCCCATGAATGCCTGCGGACGAGTAAGATCATCAACTTCGTCGGCAACGTCGAGGGCCGAGACCTGTTCCGCGGTAGTTGCGACGTCGCCATCTGCGATGGCTTCGTCGGAAACGTGACTCTCAAGCTGATCGAAGGTCTGGCCGAAGGCCTCTTCAAGACGATTGCCAAGGAAATCGCCTTGGCCAGTCCTGAATTAGCCAAGAGTTTCGAGCCCGTGGTGAAACGCGTGTGGGCTAACCACGACTACGCCGAATACGGAGGCGCCCCCCTGCTCGGCGTTGATGGGACGTGCATCATCTGCCACGGACGGAGCGACCACGTCGCGATTCGAAATGCGGTCCGAGTCGCCACGGAGTACCTCGACAATGACCTGAACACCGTCATCGCCGAGGAACTGGCCAAGGAGTCGGCCGCCAACCAGACAACCAAGTGAGCTTTCAAACAACCTATGGCTAAGCGACTGCCGTTCACCATCTTGGGCGTGGGCCACGCCTTGCCCGGCCGGATCATGACCAACGCCGACTTCGAGAAGATCCTCGATACGTCGGACGAGTGGATCACTACGCGTACCGGCATCCGCGAGCGGCGAATCTGCGCGGAAGACGAGAACACCTTGACGATGGCCCTTCAGGCCTCCCGAGCGGCCCTCACCGCGGCTGCATGCCAACCCGAGGACCTGGATCTCATCATCCTGGCAACCTGTACGCCGGCCTACCCGATCCCGGCGACCGCCTGCTTCCTCCAGCACCAGCTCGGTTGCCGGCACATCCCAGCCTTCGATCTCTCCGCGGCCTGCAGCGGTTTCATCTACGCGTTCAGCGCGGCCGTCGGCATGATGACCGTATCCCCCTACAAACGGGTACTCATCATCGGAGCCGAGACAATGTCCCGCGTCACCGACTTCCAGGACCGCGGCACCTGTATCCTGCTCGGCGACGGCGCGGGGGCGGCCGTACTCGGCCCTGCTGACGACAAGGTCACCGGGGTGTATGATCTCCATCTGGGAGCCGACGGCGGCGGCGCGGAACTGATTACCGTGCCCGCCGGAGGTTCATGGCTGCCAACCTCGACCCGGACGGTCGACGATCGGCTCCACTATCTGAAAATGAATGGGCGGGAGGTCTACAAGTTCGCGGTCACCAAAATGCAGGAGGTGATCCGGGAGGCAGTCCAGCGAGCGAGAATCAAGATGGACGACCTCGCTCTGGTCATCCCCCATCAGTCCAACGCTCGGATCATCGAATCCGCCGTTGAGAAACTCGGCCTGCCCGCCAGCAAGGTGGCCGTGAACATCGACCGGTATGGCAACACGTCGGCCGCCTCCATCCCCATCGCTCTTGCCGAAGCCGTCCAGGACGGCCGCATCCATAAGGGCGAATGGCTGTTGATGGCCGGCTTCGGCGGTGGCTTGACCTGGGGTACGGTACTCATCAGGTTCTAGACGTAAACGAGGCAACGGCGAGGATGGCCAGGACAGCGGTACTATTCACAGGCCAGGGCGCCCAGTCCGTCGGGATGGGCAAAGACATCGCGCAACGGTCCGGACCTGCGGCCGAGATCTTCGAGCGGGCGGCCCGAATCGTGGGCTACGACCTGCGGGCCCTCTGTTTCGAGGGTCCGGCCGATCGACTCGAACAGACGGATATCCAACAGCCGGCCATCTTCACTACCAGCGTCGCGATCTGGCAGGCGATGACTAATAACCGTCAGTGGGCCGCTCCCCCCGTCGCCATGGCCGGCCTGAGCCTTGGCGAATATACGGCTCTGTATGCGGCCGGAGCCGTGTCCTTCGATGACGCACTTCGACTCGTTCAACGCCGTGGAGAACTCATGCAGGCCGCAGCCGTTGCCACCCCCAGCGGCATGGTCAGTGCCTTGGGCCTTGACTTGACCCAGGTAGAGACCGTGTGCCGGTCAGCTGCCGCTGCAGGACTCCTCGTGCCGGCGAATTTCAACTGCCCGGGCCAGATCGTCCTGTCCGGTACCAGGGCGGCTTGCGAGGCAGCCGTCCCCCTGATCGAGCAGGCGGGCGGGCGGGCAATCCCCCTCAAGGTGGCGGGCGCGTTTCACTCGCCGATCATGCAATCGGCCGCCGACGGCCTGGCCGAGGTCCTGGCCCGCACCCCGCTCCAAACCCCCGCTTTCCCGGTAGTCGCGAACGTCAATTGCGAAAACCACCGTGATGCCGTTACTATTCGCCAATGGCTGGCCGACCAGCTGACCCACCCGGTCCGGTGGCAGGCCTCGATCGAGCGGCTCTTGAACGAAGGAGTGGAGCGGTTCATTGAAGTGGGCCCCGGCCGCGTATTGGCCGGCCTCCTGAAGAAGATTGCTCGCCGTACTCCGGTGGTGAACGTCAGCACCGTTGAGGGCCTCGAGGAGTTCTACGCAAGTTGAGGAACCAACCCATGTCCATGGCCGACCAGGTTGCGATCGTCACCGGCGGCAGCCGGGGAATCGGGCGAGCCATCTGTCTGGCGCTCGCCGCCAAGTCGGCGACCGTCCTGGCTGTCGCCCGCGATGAAGGCAAGCTCGCGGACCTGGCCGACGAGGCAGCCAAGAAGGAGCTCCCAGGCAGAGTCCTTCCCCGCACCCTCGACGTCACCAATCGCCAGGCCATCGACCAAGCGATCGACCGGATCGCTGAAGAGTTCGGCCGAGTCGACATCCTGGTCAATAACGCCGGCATCACGCGTGACGGTCTGATGATGAACATGGACGACACCCAGTTCGACGAAGTCATCAACACCAACCTCCGATCGGTGTTCTGGATGACGCGGGCCGTGGCCAAGCATATGGTCCGCTGCCGGTACGGGCGAATCATCAATATCAGCAGCGTGTCCGGAATCATGGGAAACGTCGGCCAATCCAACTACGCGGCCAGCAAAGCCGGCGTGATCGGCTTCAGCAAGACCGTCGCCAAGGAACTCGCCCGGCGGAACATCACCTGCAACGCGGTCGCGCCGGGCTTCATCACCACGGACATGACCGACGTACTGCCCAGCAAGATCAAGGACGGGGTGAAAGTGCTCATCCCGTGCCAGCAGTTCGGCGAACCCGAGGACATCGCCGCGGCAGTGGCGTTCCTCGCCTCGCCCGAGGCCAAGTACATTACCGGCCAGGTGCTGGCGGTTGACGGCGGGCTCAGTATGTAGTGAACCTTGTGCGCCCCGGCGGTCTCTGTGCACGTCGGGAACGCCCGAATACAATAGTCGGATTGGCCAAGACACTAAGCGATCAACAGAGGAGGATATGTAGTGATTGCTGAGGAAATTGAAGATAAGGTTTTCTCGATCGTCAGCCAGCAGATGGTGATCAACAAGGCCGAGATCACCCGGGAGACCTCGTTCATCAACGATCTCAACGCCGACTCGCTGGACATCGTCGAGCTCGTCATGGAGTTGGAAGACAACTTCGACATGAGTATTCCCGACGAGGAAGCGGAGAAGATCAAGACCGTGGGACAGGCGATCGATTACATCGCCGCCCATCTGAACAACAAGTGATCGGCCGGCCCGCCGGGTTGTCTCGTGCGGGTCAGGTCACGACCGTCGAGAGACGGGATCCAGACTGGCGCTGCCGCCGGGTCGATGAGTCGGCCCGGCGGCAGTGTAATGGAATGTAGAACGGACCCCCGCGGCGCAACTCGCCCCGGAGCAACGCCGAAAAGGGCGGATGGGCGTCTCCCAACGTCTCGGCTCGCGCACGAAACCGGGCCATCGGGGAGAAGGGATTGCATGGTTAAGCGACGCGTTGTCATCACGGGTATGGGAGCAATCACGCCTCTCGGCTGCACGGTCGCCGGGTTCTGGGACGGCCTCGTCTCCGGCCGCTCAGGCATCGGACCTCTCACGCGCTTCGACGCCTCACGATACGAATCCCGCATCGCCGGGGAATGCCGCGAATTCAACCCCACACGCTGGATCGACGGCAAACTCATCAAACGCCTCGACCCCTTCGCTCAGTACGCCCTCGCCGCCTCGATCGATGCAGTCAAGGACAGCCATCTCGAAATGGAAAAGGAGGACCGCCAGCGCATCGGCGTCATGATCGGCTCCGGCATCGGCGGTATCCAGGAACTCCAAGAACAGTACCTTCGCCTGCTCAACAAGGGACCCGAACGGATCTCCGCATTCACGATTCCCAAGCTGATGGTCAATGCGGGAACGGGTAACGTGGCCATCCATTTTGGCATCCACGGACCCACCACTTCCGCGGTCACGGCCTGCGCTTCCGCCTCTCACGCCATGGGCGATGCCCTCCTGTGCATCCAGCGCGGCGACGTCGACGTGGTCATCTGCGGGGGGAGCGAGGCGGCGGTCACCGAACTCGGCGTCGCAGCGTTCAACGCCATGCACGCCCTCAGCACCCGTAACGACGCCCCCGAGCAGGCCAGTCGCCCCTGGGACAAGGACCGCGACGGCTTCATCATCAGCGAGGGATCGGGCATCCTCGTCTTCGAGGAATACGAACACGCCCGCAAGCGATCGGCCCGAATCTACGCCGAGGTCCTGGGTTTCGGCGCGAGCACCGATGGCGGACATATCACCCAGCCTGACGAAACCGGCAGCGGCCCAGCTCTCGCCATGCGCCGATGCCTGGCCGACGCCGGCATCGCCCCCGAGCAACTCGACTACATCAATGCCCACGGCACCAGCACGCCGCTGGGCGATCTCGCTGAAACCAAAGCGATCAAGCAGGTCCTCGGTGCGGCAGCCGTGCGCGTCCCGGTCAGCAGCACGAAATCCGCAACCGGCCACCTTCTCGGCGCCAGCGGCGGCGTTGAGCTCATCGCCTGCGTCCAGGCCATCCGTAGCGGCATCCTCCCCCCTACCCTCAACCTCGACCACCCCGACGAGGGATGCGATCTCGACTACGTGCCTAAGGTCGCCCGAAATAAAAAGTTGAAGCGAGTCATGAGCAACTCCTTCGGTTTCGGCGGCCACAACGCCTGCCTGATCGTCGGAGCCCTTACCTGAAGTCAAGCGAGCGACCGGATCGGCCGATAACATGAAAAGAAACGTTGCGCTCGCGCACCGCCCGGCGCAGGGGGTATGCCCACCAGCGTTGGGGGGCGGGAGGAGCCGACGGCCGGATGCAGTATGCCCGAGACGCAAGAGGATATTGACGCCCTGCTCGCCGAAGTGAACTCGCTTGCCGATCAAGCGGTAGCGGACATCCTGGGCGACCAGCCTGCCGACGGCTCCGATCCCTTGGCCGGAATGGCCCCCGCGCCATCAGCAGCCTCTCCGCCGGGGCCACGCCGAGCGGACATCCCTCAAAACGGAGCATCCGCAGGTACGTCCCACAGTCCCAACGTCTCCCGGGTACTCAAGCTCCACGTGCCCGTGATCGTCCAACTCGCCGAACGGAGCATGCCTCTTTCGGAGATCGTCAGCCTGACCACGGGAGCCATCATCGAGTTCGAGAAACCCGCCGACACCGAGCTCGACCTGATGATCAACAACAAGTGCATCGGGCGCGGCCAGGCCGTCAAGGTCGGCGAGAATTTCGGACTTCGAGTCACTCTTATTGGATCTGTCAAGTCGCGCATCATGGCGATTGCCAAGCGGTAGAAGACCGGAATCGCACTCGCCGGTCTTCGGCCCGCTCACCCTGCGAGCTTGCCGGCAAAGCCCCCGCGGCCCACAAGGCACAACCAGGCAAACGATCGAACTCGCCCCCTTCTCCTGAACCTTGCTCGCTACGGCATTCGCCCATCGCCACTCGGGAACGCGTTCTTTACTCGAACCCCTCAGGTTCTCATAATGCCTCCCATGACGGCCAAGTACCACGAGCCGGCGGCGTTTCGCGGCCACATCGGTCAGCGGATTCGGTTCTATCGCGAGAGGATCGGCTTGACTCAGACCGCCCTCGCCCGGCAAGCTAAGGTCAACCAGGGCTTTCTCAGCGAGATCGAGCGCGGCCGCCGCAAACCCTCCCCCTCCTCCCTGAAAGCCATCGCCCTGGCCCTGGATGTTCCACCTGCAGTGCTCATCGGGGAGAGCGCGGACCACGACACACCCCAGCCACTTGACACCGTCGATCTCCCCTTGTTTGGCACCATCCCGGCCGGACCTCCGACCCAGAGCCAGGAACAAACCGAGATGTTCCCGGTACTTCGCCACCTGTGGAGCCCCAACCGATATTGTCTCCGCCTCAACTTCGACTCGATGGAACCAACCCTCAAACCAGGCGACCTGATCCTGGTCGAGTACCGACCCGGCGTGAGACCCGAGCACATCCAGGGCCGAATCTGCGCCTGCCTGGTCGACGGCAACCCTACGCTCAAACGCGTGTCCGTCGAACGCCGCTCCGCCGCGCAATTCGTGATCCTTCGGGGCGACAACCCTGACACGCCTCCCATGGTCATCGACGACACGCAGGACTTCTCCATCCAAGGGGTCGTCACCCACCTGGTCAGCCGAGCCCTCTAGCCTCTAAAACTGACATAAGTATTTATAGAATAGGTATTTAAAAGGAGTGAAAACGTCCCGCTAGACGCTTCTCAGCGTAAATCATTGCCGTCACTGATCTTGCCATCATGTGATGCGGGAGAGGAATCGCCCCAGGGATTGTGAAAAGAACCCGGAAAAATTCACGTTGGAGGGGGCTTGATCGCCGAAAACCATTGCTATAAGATAACTTGCGTGCGTGACCGACAAATCAATGTCGCTTGCATCGAGGCGTGATATGCAGACGATCACCAAGAAAGAACTGATCGACCGCATCGCGGAGAAGTCTTCCCACAAACGCGTGGTTGTCAAACGCATCATCCAGAGCTTCCTGGATGAAGTCATCGATGAGCTCAGTCAGGGCAACCGCTTGGAGTTTCGGGACTTCGGCGTTTTTGAGAGCAAGATGCGCGCCGCTCGCACCGCCCAGAATCCAAAGACCTTGGAGCGTGTCTCCGTTTCGGCCAAGCGAACCGTCAAGTTTAAGGTCGGACGACTCATGAAGTTGCGACTCTCTAACCCGCCGCAGACTGCTTCCGGGGCGCCCGTCCGCCGGCAGCCGTCCCCCCCCGCTCAGCCCCCGTTATCCTGACCTCTGGGGCGGAAACAGGCAAAGTCACCTCTTGACGCGAGTTATGCTCCAACGCTATAGTGTCGATGGCAGTATAGAGACTGAGTCTCAGTTTTCGGCAGCAGCCCGATAGCAGCGTCGTAGTCGCCGGGGCGGGAGGCCGAAATCTGGAGCCCCTATGAGAACAACCTGCTTCCCCCTGGCTCACGCGCCGGCCGGATGCGATGTTCGCATCCAGTCCATCCGCATGGCCGACGTCCGACGCACCCAACGGCTTCGGGAACTCGGGCTGATCGAAGGCCGGACCGTTCGCCCGCTGACCAATTGCGACCCGATGATCTGCCAAGTCGGCAATTGCCGACTCGGGCTATGTCGCGCCATGGCCCGCGCGATCCTGGTCGAACCGCTTCCGATGCCTGATCGCGAGTCGCCATGACCACTCCCGCCTTTGCGGAGGACCGGCACTCCGCCACCACAACCCGGCTCTTCCGGGTCGCGATGGTTGGCAATCCCAATTGTGGCAAGACCACCCTGTTCAACGCCCTGACCGGATCCCGGCACAAGGTCGGCAACTACGCGGGCGTCACCGTCGAGAAGCGTGAAGGCCACCTGGTCGGCGATCCATCTATAAGGATCCTTGATCTACCAGGAACCTACAGCCTCGCCTCGATCAGTCCCGACGAAGCCATCGTTCGGGACGTCCTCCTCGGCCATGCCTCGGACACGCCCAGGCCCGACGCCGTCCTGCTGGTCGCCGATGCGTCCAACCTGGAGCGAAACCTCTTCCTGGCCGGTCAAGTCATCGAGCTTGGATTACCCGTCGTTCTGGCCTGCAACATGATCGATCAGGTCGAGCGATCCGGGTGTCAACTTGACCTCGCCAGGCTGGGCGAGCAACTCGGGGTAGAAGTCATCGGCACGGTCGGCTCCTCGGGCAAGGGGGTGGACGATCTCCATGCCGCGGTCACCCGCGCCCGCGTCAGCGACCGACCTCGCCCGTCACGACGATGGTCCGCGAGCAAGAGGATCGAGGCCGCCGTCAAGACCATCGCCGATTCGCTGATGGCGGCGGGACACACTGATCCGGCAACCGCAGAGGGCACTGCCCTGCTTCTGCTCTGTCATGCCGAGGTCTCAACTCAGAACCATCTACCTCCTTCGGTCCAGCAGTCCCTGCTCGACACCGAGCGGCTTGCCGGCACGGAAAGCACCGATGATCCTTCGGCCGAGATCATCCGCCGGCGTTACGACTGGCTTCGGGAAGTCGTCGATACCTGCATGACGGGTACTCGGCACGAAGCCGCCGCGTCGGCGACCGATCGCCTGGATCGGGTCTTGACCCATCGGATCTGGGGCTATGCCTTCTTCGCCGCCATCATGACCGCAGTGTTCTGTGGATTGTTCGCGGCGGCCGCACCCCTGATCAGTCTCATCGACACATGCTCGGGATGGCTGCGAGACCAGACCATCGTCCACCTGCCCTCCGGTGTCCTGCGCGACTTGCTCAGCGACGGAATCATCGCCGGCGTGGGAGCGGTGCTCGCTTTCTTCCCACAGGTTTGTATCCTGTTCCTGCTCATGGCCCTGCTGGAAGACTCCGGCTACATGGCCCGGGCGGCCTTCCTCATGAACAGGGTGATGACCAAGGTCGGCCTGAACGGCAAGAGCTTCATTCCCTTGCTCTCCTGCCACGCCTGCGCGGTGCCCGGAATCATGGCCACCCGGACCATCGAGAATTCGCGCGACCGCCTCGCCACCATCCTGGCCGCTCCTTTCATGAGCTGCAGCGCCCGGTTGCCCGTTTACGCCCTGCTGATCGGAGCATGCCTGCCAACCAGGGCGTGGTTTCAGGGAGCAGCCCTCCTGGGTCTGTACGCGTTCGGTGTGGCTGCGGGTTTTGCCGTGGCTAAGCTGTTCAAGCGCACCCTTCTTCGCGGCCCCGATTCCGGCTTCATCATCGAGCTGCCACCCTACCGGATGCCCCGCCCTACGGCTGTGCTGCTGGCGGCCTGGGACCGCGGCAAGCTGTTCCTCACCAAGGCCGGCACGATCATCCTGGCCGCCACGATCGTGATTTGGGCACTCACGCATTATCCGTGGAGCAGCGACCGAGCAGTCCGATTCGCCAGGGAACGGGCAGCCGTCGAAGCCGGGTCGAACCTGGTGCCGCACACCGAGTTGGAGCGGCAGTTGATCGAACTGAACCAGCAGGAACGCCGCGATCGGCTTGACGGCAGCTTTGCCGGCCAACTTGGCCGTACGCTCGAACCGATCCTTCGGCCGATGGGCTTCAACTGGCAGATTGGCGTGGGCCTGATGAGCAGCTTTGCCGCCCGAGAGCTTTTCGTGAGCACCATGAGCATCGTCTGCGGCGGCGGCGACACCGACGCTCACTCGCCCGCCCTTCGCGACAAGCTCCGGGCCGCAACTTGGCCGGACGGCCGGCCACTCTTCACCCCTCTGACGGCCATCGCCCTGCTCGTCTTCTTCGCCCTGGCCTGCCAGTGCCTCAGCACGATCGCCGTCGTTCACACCGAAACCGGAACCTGGCGATGGTCCGCCTTCATGATCAGCTACATGAGCGCCCTGGCCTACCTCACCACCGTTCTGGTCTACCAGACGGGCACGGCGATGGGTTTCTGAAGCAATGGACACCTCCGGCCGTACCGGGCATAATCGCGGCCGTGTACCCAGCGCTCAAACGCCTGCTCGACCTTGGGACCAGCCTCATTCTGATCGTCCTCCTTATCCCCGTCTGGCTCCTGGCCGCCCTGGCCGTCCGCCTCACCACTCCGGGTCCAGTGTTCTTCTTTCAGGAACGCGGCGGCTTGCACGGCCGCCCTATCCGAGTCCCCAAGTTCCGCACCATGTACGCCGACCACGTGCATGATCCCACCGAGGTCGTCCCGTTGAGCCATTCCGGCATCACGCCCGTCGGCCGCATCCTCCGTCGTGCCAAGATCGACGAGCTACCTCAGCTCTTCATCGTCCTTCGGGGAGACATGTCGCTGGTCGGGCCACGACCTACGATCATGGAGCAGATCAGGCAATACGACGCGTTTCGCCGCCGCAGGTTGGAGGTCCGGCCGGGAATCGCCGGCCTCGCCCAGGTCAACGGCAATACGGCGATCTCCTGGGACGAACGAATCCGCTACGACATCTACTACGTGGACCACATGAGCTTCGGGCTCGACCTGATGATCTTGTGCAAGACAGCGATGACTGTCATCCTCGGCGAAGCGGCCTTCGCCCGGCCGTTCGATCAGAGCCCCTTTGCGGAGACGAAGCCATGAACGCCGCACTCATCGGCAGCGTGAGCTCGAGCGTGGCGACACTGCAGGGCATGCTCCGCGGGGGGCTTGAAGTCACGGCTGTCTGCGGCCTGCATGAGCGACATGCAGCCAAGATCAGCGACTTTCACGACCTCCGCCCTCTGGCCGCTCAGTGGGGAACACCCTACCTCGCATTCGACAAGGTGACCGAGCCGCAAGTAAAAGCGTTTCTCGAGCGGCATCGACCTGACTGGCTCTTCGTGATCGGCCTGTCACAACTCGTCCCCGCCGCAATCCGCGACGCTGCCCGGCAAGGTGCGATCGGCTTCCACCCGACCCCCTTGCCCGAGGGGCGTGGTCGAGCCCCCGTCGCCTGGACCATCCTGAACCAGCGACCGGCAGCCGCAAACCTCTTCTTCCTGACCGACGAACCCGACGCCGGCGATATCGTCGAGCAGCGGCCGGTGCCCGTCTTTCCCGACGACTACGCCATAGACCTGATCATCCGGACCAATGGCGTCCTCGAACAGATGGTAGCCGACCTCTGCCCGGCGTTCGCCTCCGGGCAGGTGACCCGCCATCCACAGGACCACAGCAAGGCCACCTGGTACGGGCGACGACGTCCCGAGGACGGTCGGATCGATTGGGGCCAACCGGCGATCGATATCTATCGCTTGATCCGGGCGGTCAGCCACCCCTATCCGGGAGCATTCACGACCCAACGCAGCCATGAGGCGCAACGCTCACGAACCGGCCGCGCACCGCTGACGGCCTCCCCACACCCGCCAACGCGTCTGCACCTGATCGTCTGGCGAGCCACACCGGTCCCCGGCTCCAATACGCAGCATCTGCCCGGCACGATCGTGGCGATCGACAGCAACGGCCCCGTCGTCCAGACCGGCGACGGCCTGCTCCACCTCACCGACATCCAAACCGACCCCGCTGCACACCCGGGCTTGGCCACCGGTCAGCGACTGGAGTAAGATCCCAGCCATGAGCAACACTCTGATCATCGCCCCGCACCCGGACGACGAGGTTCTCGGTTGTGGCGGCACCATCGCCCGGATGACCGCTGAAGGCAACCCCGTCAGCGTTGCCATCGTGACCAGGGGAACCCCGCTCTTCCCCGCCTCGCAGGTCCGCCAGGTCCGAACTGAAGCCAAGAAGGCCGCCAGGCTGCTCGGGAGCCAGCTGCTGTTCATGAATCTGCCGGTGACGACGCTCCACCTCATGCCCGAGCATGAGCTCAACGCCGCGTTCGCTTCGCTCATCGGCAAGGTCAGGCCGGACACGGTATTGCTCCCCTTCCCAGGTGACCGCCATGAAGACCACCGCCAGATCTTCGATGCCGCAATGGTCGCCTTGCGTCCCGACGGCCGCCGTCACCAGGTGGGGCGAATCGCCTGCTACGAGACCGTCTCCGAAACTCACTGGTCGGCCCCCGGCATCGAGCCGGCATTCAACCCCAACTGGTACGTGAGAATCGAGGCCACCCTGCCGGCCAAACTGGCGGCGATGCGTCTATACAAGAGCCAACTCGCCGAGGCCATCCCCGCCCGCTCGATCGAAGCGATCGATTCCCTGGCCCGTTTTCGCGGCAGCGTGGTTGGGATGAAGGCGGCCGAGGCCTTCCAGATCCTTCGGGAACTGAACCGCTGACGGAGCCTTCGAAACCAGACGCTCCGCCGAATACGCACTCGGCCCGGGCGGCACGCATCCGGCGAGTACGATGCGTTCACTGCACCGCGCCTCAAAGGGGCCGGCCACCTGCCCGTAACTGCACCCCGGATCCCACGCCTCGCGGACTCGGCGGCTAGCTGCCCTTGATGAACACTTGCTCCAGATAGTGCCGGCTGCTCTTCACGTTCTCGCTGAGCGGGCGGGTCACCTTCGTGCCCTGTTCGTAGGCCAACTCGATGATCAGCCACCCATTGTAGCCGCTCTGGCGAAGGTGGTTGGCGATAGCGGCGTAGTCCACGTCGCCCGGCCCCAGACTCTCGGTCCAGATTCCGTTGACCGAGTTGCGGAGATGCAGGACCCTGACCTTCCGGCCGGCTTCCATCAGCAACGTGAGCGGATCCTGCCCGCCCCGATAAACCCAGTGCGTGTCCAGGCACAAGCCGACGACTTTCGCCTCCAGATGAGCGATGTGATAGCGGAGCTCCTTGGCATCGTTAAGAATCTCGGCATCATGCTGGTGAACCACCAACGACATGCCTTTGTCGGCCAGCTTGTGGCCCAAGAGGTTGAGCATGGCAACCTGGACAGCCAGCTGGGCCTCGCTCTTGGCCGCACGGTTGGGCAGAGGCTGAGGATTCACGTCGATGAAGATCTTGCCGCAACGCTGCTTGGCACGGTCCGCCTGCTTGAGAATGACATCGATCGTCTTGCGGGCCTCGGCCTCCTCGTGAAAGACACCCCCCGCGTAAGCCCCCACCAGCGTCAGGGCGTGCTGCTTGAGCAACTCCTGGGCACGGTGTGCTTTGGCGTCGGTATCGAACCAGTCCAGGAAACCCTCGACGTGAGTCGCCCCGGAGGCGGCCACCTCGATGAACACGTTACCCAGGTCGGCCCAGAAATCGAGCTTCTTGGCTGCCCGGTCCTGCGCCCAGACGTAGGTCTGCACCGCGACTCGCGGGCGAAAGTCCGCGGAGGCCGGCGCCGGCTTCGTGGCCGCCCCGCCTGCCCAGACAGACACCGGCAGCAGACCCGACGCCGCCATGAGCACGCCGACAACTCTCTTGGTCACAATTCCAAACATGCAATCCCCCAGGCCTGCCGGTCATCTCCGCCTCGCAGCAGGAAGGCATCTGCCCTCCGCGCATCCGCGACCTGACTCCCGTCCGCCCTTGCTATCTCCGCCGCGACAGCCGCTCACTCAACCTCCAGCCAGCGCTGCTCCTTGGCGCTGCGCAGCACCGCGTCACAGACCTTCTGGGTCCGCAAGGCGCAACGGAAGTCCGGCTGAAACTTCTCGCCACCTTCGAGTCCGGCCAGGAAGTCGGCGAATCCGTGAACGAACGTGTGCTCGTAACCAATCGTGCAGCCCGGAACCCACCACTTGCCCATGTAGGGGTGCTCGGAGTTGGTCACGTGAATTCTCTGCCAACCGGTCAGGTGGCTCTCGATCTTCTTGCCCGTGGCCGGGTCGGCATACTTGAAATACTGGAGAATGTGCGGATCCTCCAGGTCGAAGTACAGGCTTCCCAACTCGCCGTTCAGCTCAAAGGTGTTGAAGTTCTTGCGTCCCCTCGCGTAGCGGCTGCTCTCGAACGTCCCCATCGAACCATTCGCGAAAATGGCCAGGAACATGCAGGCATCGTCTATCCCGACCGGCTCCATCTTCCCGGTCTCAACGTGCATGCGCTGCTTGATGAAGGTCTCGGTCGCGGCCACCACACGCTGGATCGGGCCGTTGAGCCACTCGGCCGTATCGATTGAATGGGCCAGCAAATCGCCGGTCACGCCAGATCCGGCCACCTTGACGTCCAGTCGCCAAAGGGCCATCCCACCCTGGGGCACGTCGGTCGCAATCGTCCAGTCCTGCAGGTAGGTCGCCCGATAGTGAAATGGCCGGCCGATGCGCCCCTCGCCAATCACCTGCTTGGCCAGCGAAATGGCCGGCACCCGCCGATAGTTGAACGACACCATGTTGGGCACGCCGGCCTTCTCGACCGCCGCGGTCATCTCCTCGGCCTCGGCGGCAGTCATCGCCAACGGCTTCTCGCAGACAATCATCTTGCCGGCCTTCGCGGCCGCAATGGTCAGCTCCTTGTGCATGAAGTTCGGAGCACAGATGTCGATCAAGTCAATGTCCTTGCGCTCGATGAGCTTCCTGTAGTCCGTCTCGATCGACTCGTAACCCCACGCCTCGGCAAAAGCCTTCAGCTTCTCCAACTCCTGCGGACGGGCACAGGCCGCCTTCAGGACCGGCCGATGCTCCCGCTTGAAGAAGTGGTTCACCTTGAGATAGGCGTTCGAGTGCGCACGCCCCATGAAGCCGCAACCGATCAGACCAATGTTCAGTGGTTTGGACATGACAGCACCTCTTGGATGAGTAACGAATCGTGACGACCGCGCCACCTTCCCATCTCCGGCCCACCGCAACTCCCAAGGAGCGCCCGTAGTCGCCCCCGGAAGGGCCGCCGCCAGTTTGCGCAGACAGCCACCGCGCGTCCAGGTCGGAAGCTCTCAGGATCTATGTCTTAGTCTACAACTCGTTGAAATGCAAGGGGTAGCAGGCGACAGACAGCTCCCCCCTCCACCATGACGGGCACCCCAACCATAGCCTGCCCACCCCTCCGGCCCCTCCCCTTTCGATGCCGGCGGCCCCTCCCCTGACTCGAAACGACAACTCCGCGTCGGCCCATCACCACGGCGGCTTGGTGAACTTGGCCATGAATTGGTTCATGAACGCAGTGTCCGTCGAGGGAAAGCCGATCTGGGCGAACATGTCGTAAGCTTCCGTCTCCAGCGAGTACAACGGCGATTCCGCGTGGCCGTCCAGGAAAGCGACATTGCTCCGGCCAAGACCCAAATCGGCCCCGTTCTTGCGCCGAACCACGCTGTGACGAGCAACGATCTTGTCGGTCACGTTGAAGTTGCCCTCGAAGTTGAAGCCCTTGTGGTAATACGGGTGCTCCTCGACCACCACGAACATCTTGTCTCCGTTCGACCAGTCAAGCCGTTCCTTCTGGGGCGTCCGAACCGGCTTGCCGTTTCTGTCATTGCCTTCAACCTTCCATCCGCTCGAGTTGGCCGGCCGCGCCAGCTTCTCCGGCGACTTGTAGCCGATGTACGCGTTCATCGAGTAGCTGTTGCGCCCGGAACTGCCGCCCCCAAGATCGTCCTTGTCGTCGGGCATACCCACTCGATCAGAGGGACACACGTAGACCGATTCACTCTTCGTGTACTTGAAGATCGTGCCGCGACGGGGCACGTCACGAATGAAGTTGGCGTTCTTCGGATCACCACCATAGCCTTCCGTGCATCCGTCCCATACCCAGTTCGGACCCTTCTTGTCAGGAGCGTTCACCATCGGCCAGTAGCCGCCAAGGTAGAACACGCTCTGCGTACCGGGAAGCACCTTGTACTCGTGGACGTACAGGAGCATGCCGGTCATGACTTGCCTCATGTTGGACTTGCAAACCTGCATCCGAGTCTGCTCGCGCGCCTTGCTGAGCGACGGCAGGAGAATCGAGATCAGCAAGGCGATGATCGCCACAACGACCAGAATCTCGATCAGTGTAAATCCCCTTGAGTTGCTTCTAGCGTTCATCATAAAGCCCTTGCGTTTGACCCAAGCCACGCCGTCCCGCCGCGGCTTAGCCGCTGGCAAGCAGTCACTCTTCCTCGGCACTCCTCAGGGCCACTTCCGAGGCCACTCCGCGACGTTTGGCCCATCCGTCTCTCACCTGCAACTCATTATATAACCATAACTCAGCACAGTACAGTCGCTAGATGCCATCTCGAAGACCGAAACCGGCGTATCTCGAAGACCGAAACCGGGTGCTTCCCCTCCCAACACCCCAACGGGCTGCTCACCGATGTCGGTTTTCCGACAGCAACAAGCCGCGGATAGCAAACGACTTAACGCGAAGACCACCGCCCACCCAGGCCACAACCACCCCGTCGGGCGAGCACCGGAGCTGACAACCGGACAGCCGCCGGCCAAACCCATCCCACATTCCATCTAGGATCCCTAGTCCGCCTTCTCGGAAAACAGGGCCTCGACGAAGCTGGCCGGGTCGAAAGGCTCGATATCGTCCGGAGTCTCGCCCAGACCCACGAACTTGACGGGGATATGGAGTTGATCATGGATGCCGATCACGATGCCGCCCTTGGCCGAACCATCGAGTTTGGCCAGGAATAGGCCGGTGACCTTGACGTGTTCGCCGAACACTTTGGCCTGGTTGATGGCGTTCTGACCAATGGTCGAATCCAGGACCAGCAGAACCTCGTGCGGGGCCTCGGGCATCTTCTTCTGAACCACCCGTTGAATCTTGTTCAGTTCCCGCATGAGGTGGTCCTGGGTATGCAGCCGGCCCGCCGTGTCGAGGATGAGCACGTCGAAGCCCCGCGCGACCGCGGCCTCGCAGGCGTCGTACGCGACGGCGCCCGGGTCGGCCCCCTGGTCATGCTTCACAATCTGCACCCCGAGCCGCTTGGACCATTCGGTGAGCTGGGCCACGGCCGCCGCCCGATACGTGTCGCAGGCCCCGAGAATGACCTTCTTCCCCTGCTTGGCTAGGTAGCTGCACAACTTGGCCACGCTGGTGGTCTTGCCTGAGCCGTTGACGCCGGCCACCAGGATCACGGTCGGCCCCGAGTTCGCCCAGTGCAGCTGGCGATCAGCCTCCGGCCAGAAAGTCACAATTCGGTTCTGCAGAAAGGGAATGATCTCCTCGGTCTGGCTGATCTCGCCGGACTTGTAGGCCTTGCGAACCTCGTCGATAAAACGGGCCGTGGCCGTCGGCCCCATGTCGTCGGCCAGCATGGTCTCCTCAAGCTGGTCAATCAGCGCATCGTCGATCTTCCGTCCGAACGGAAGAACCGACCGGAAGCTCCGCGTGATCTTGTCGCGGGTCTTGGCAAGGCCTTTCTTGAGGCGGTCAAAGAGTCCCATCGTACTCCTCAGAAATCAATCGCGGCCGGCGGGGCGGGCCTCGCGAGCCATCTGACAGGCGGGGTTGCGTTTCCAGATTGCGTCCAGAACGCCGTTAATGAACTGCGGAGTCTCAGCGGCCCCGAACTCTCGACCCAACTCGACCGCCTGATCGATGATCACCCGGGCGGGAACGTCCGGCTTCTCAATCAACTCGTACAGGGCCAACCGCAGGATGTTCCGGTCCACGACCGCCATCCGGGACACGTCCCAGTGACTGCCCGCCTCGGTAATCATCTGGTCATACCGGGCGTGGGTTGCCCAGGCCCCGCCGGTCAGCTCGCGGGCGTATTCGGCCGCACCGCCGTCGAGGGCCGCTTCGACCAGTAGCGGCGCCAGCAGGTCGGTGACCGGCTGGTCGTCAGGCAGACGCTGGATATCCAACTGGTAGAGGCCCTGCAGGGCGATCGTCCGGGCCTGATAACGCTGGTGTTTCATGGATCCGTTCTTGGGGGTTGTGCCAAGGCTCACTTCTTCTTGGGCGACAGCTTGGCATATACGTTGACCATTTCGATGGCTGTCATGGCTGCGTCGGCGCCTTTGTTCCCAGCCTTTGCGCCCGCCCGGTTGATCGCCTGCTCGAGCGTATCCGCCGTCAAGACTCCGAAGACCACGGGCATGCCCGACTCCAGCCCGACCTGGGCAATGCCCTTGGCCGCCTCATTGGCTACGTAGTCGAAATGCGGGGTCTCCCCGCGAATCACGCAACCCAGGCAGATGACGGCGTCGAACCGGCCGCTGCCCACCGCTTTCCTGGCGGTCATGGGCACTTCCCACGCGCCTGGCACCCAGATCACGGTGATGTCCCCGGCGGCACAACCGTGGCGCTCGAGAGCATCGGTCGCACCGCCCAGCAGTCGCGAGGAGATGAACTCGTTGAATCGGCTGACCACGATCGCAAAACGCTGACCCTTGGCCAGCAAGTCGCCCTGAATGATCCGCGGCGTTTCCGGCATGGCTCAACCACTCCAGGAAGCCCTGACGACCGGGCTGACGCCTCCCGGCTCCAAGCCTATCATCCTACCGAAAGCCGAGGCCGGCTACCAGTCAACCGGCCACCCGACTGCCCCGCAGATAAACCACCGAAGGGGAACGGTCATGACTCAGGATGTCCTCGACCGGGTCGGTTGCATCCCGATGCCCCAGAGGAATGACCACCATGTCGGCCTGTTTGCCGACCTCGATCGAGCCGACGTCCGCATCCAGCCGGAGGGCGTAGGCGCCGGCAATCGTCCCCATTTTCAGCAACTGGCCGGCGGAGAGACGCGGATCTTGGGCCCGAAGGAACCGCAACTCCTCCAGAACCGATAGCGAGTCGTTGCTGGCCAGCGAATCCGTGCCGATGCACACATTGATGCCTCGGTCGATCATCTCCCGGTAACGATGCGGCGCGTGACCAAAGAAATGGTGGGTACGTGGGCAGAATGCCACGTGACAGGTCGAGGCGGCCAACGTCTCGAGATCACGCGTGCCCACGTGATTCACGTGAGCAAGCACCGGGCGATGCTGGAGCAGTCCCACCCGGCGGGCGTATTCCACAGGCGAGCAGCCGGGCGGCTCAAAGGAGCCGTCCCATCGATTCCACCGTTCCAGCAGGTCGCGTAGCGGACCGGTGCCGTCGGTGAGGAATCGGACTTCTTCCAGCGTCTCCGCCAGGTGCGTGCACACCGGAAAACGCCGCAAGGCCAGGTACTCCACGACATACTTGAAAAGGAGCGTGTCCACGCTGTAGGGCGCGTGCGGTGACAGCCCCACCCGCTTGATCGCCCGGAGCGCCTGCCCCTGGCGATCCCGCCTGATGAGTTCGTCGACCTCTTCGCACAGGGCCGCCTGGACGCCAAAACCCTGTCGATGGGCCTCGAACCGTCGCGGACCCATACCCAGGATCTCCAGAAAACCCACCACATTGACCCGGCTCCGCAGCCACTCCTCCGCCGAGGGCGGACCGTACCCGATATCCCCCACCGTGGTCACACCGGCCACCAGGGACCGCCGAAACCCCTCCCGGATCGCGTTCCGCAGCGTTTCGTCCGGCAGATCCGCCGAGTGCAGGGCGACCACATCCTCGACCCAGTCCACGAACGTCCCCCGGAACGGCACCCGGTGGTGACAGAAGGTCAGTTCCAGATGGGTGTGAGCGTTGACGAAACCAGGAACAATGGCCACGTCACCGAGGTCCACGACCGCCGGCCCGGGGCCGCGAGCGTGACCCACCTCGATGATCCGATGTCCATCAAAAACCACCATCCCATCCTCGATCGGCGGGAGGGTGGCCGGGATGACCCAACGAGCTTTCAGCGCAGTTGCCGACATCAGGGTTCGCTCACCGCCGGAGCGCGAGTATGCCAGTCGGTGTGGGTCTGGTACTCGTGGGCCGCCCGCAAAAGACGATCCTCCGCGAAAGGCTTGCCCATGAGTTGCAGACCGACGGGAAGACCCGAGCCGGTCAGCCCGCACGGCATGCTCAGAGCCGGCAGGCCCGCCAAATTGGCCGACACGGTATACACATCCATCAGATACATGGCCAGCGGATCATTCACCTTCTCGCCCAGCCGAATCGGCGGAACCGGCGACGTCGGACCTGCAATCACATCGACATCCTCGAAGGCCCGGTCAAAATCCTGCTTGATCAGCGTGCGGACCTTGAGGGCTTTCAGGTAATAAGCGTCGTAATACCCGCTCGACAACACATACGTACCCAGCATGATCCGCCGCTTGACCTCCGCCCCAAACCCCTCCTCGCGGCTCGAACAGTACACGTCGACATAGTCCTTGGGAGCGGCCGCCCTCAGGCCATAGTGGACGCCATCGTAACGAGCCAGGTTGCTCGAGGCCTCCGCCGTCGCTACAACGTAGTAACAGGCGATGGCATACTTCAGGTGCGGGAGGTGAACAGGTCGCACCTGGGCACCCGCCGCACGGTACACCTCGATCGCAGCCTCCGCCAGCTTGCGGACTTCCGCATCCAACCCCTCGCCAAAGCACTCCTCCGCGTATCCGACGCTCAGGCCGCCCAAAGGCTTGTCCAGGACCGCCGGATAGTCCGGCACCTCCTCATGGACGCTGGTCGAATCCCTCAGGTCCCAGCCCGCGATCACCTTGAGCAGACAGGCTACATCGCGGGCGGTTCGAGCCAATGGCCCAATCTGGTCCAAACTGCTCCCGTAGGCGACAAGACCGTAGCGGGATACCCGCCCATACGTGGGCTTCAGGCCGGTGATGCCACAGAACGAGGCCGGAAGCCGTATCGAACCACCCGTGTCCGAACCCAGACTCCCGGCGGCCATGCCCGAGGCAACCGCCACCGCCGAGCCGCCCGAACTGCCTCCCGGTACACAGTCCGTGTTCCACGGGTTCCGGGTCGCTCCGAACGCACTGTTCTCCGTGCTCGACCCCATCGCGAACTCGTCGAGGTTCGCCTTGCCGACGATCACCGCGTCGGCCGCCTTCAGCCGCTCAACGACATGAGCGCTGTACGGCGATTCAAACTTCTCCAGCATTCTCGAGGCACAGGTCGTCCGACCCCACGACGTGCACAGGTTGTCCTTCAATATGATCGGCACACCGGCCAGCTCTCCCACCGCCTCCCCCCGCGCGATGCGGTCATCAATCGTCTGCCCGGCGGCCATCGCTCGATCACCGTCGTAGCTGACCAGGGCGTGCAGCTGGGGCTCCAGCCTCTCAATCCTGGCCAGGGATTTCCGAACCCACTCTCGAGAGCTAACTTGCTTCAAACGAATCGCGTCTCGCGTCTCGACCAGCGTTGACATGCTCATGAGCTTCGCTCGCCAATCGTTGCCGTCCGTTTCAGACCCCCGCCTCACTATGCGCCGCCACCCGACGGGGGCAAGGGGTCCCCTGCGTCCACCCCTCAATCTCTACGCGCTGTCCTGCTCCAGCACCTTGGGCAAGGCAAAGAAGACCCCGTCCCGCTGCGGGGCGTTCGCCAGGGCCTGGTCCGGGTTGAGGCCCGGCACGGGCACATCCTCCCGAAACACGTTGTGCACCGGCAAGGCGTGAGCGGTCGGCGGCACCTGCGAGGTGTCCACCTCGGCGAGCTGCTCCATGTACTCGAGAATAGCCGAGAGCTGCTCACTGGCCTGCGCAACCTGCGCATCGCTGGGGTTGAGCCGACTCAGATAGCTGATGTGCCGCACTTCGGCTTCACTGATCTTGGCCGCCATCACGCTCCCCTTCGAGACCGTCGATCCACCTACGAACTCGCCAGCACTTGCGACCAGAACAGGGCCGCGCGACCAGGCATGAACTCGCCTTCGCCCACCCGGATCGTGGGAATGACAACCCACTTCTCGGGGTGACCAAGGGCGTCCTCAATGAACGCCTCAGTCTCGCGTAGCATTCGGCGGCGAATGACGAGCCAGTCCTCCAGCTCGGGCCGAGGCACGCCGATCATGTCACAGCTCCTGTTCGGCTACGAGTTCGACCTTCCCGCCGCTCCAGTAACCCACGATCGAGCCGACCAGGCCGCCCGCCACATACTCCAGCGGCAGCGGGCGAGCCAGGGCATGCGGCGGCGTTGTCGCCAGAAGAGCGTACGCCCCGCTCCCCTCGCGCGTCCAGCTCATGTCCGCCTGCAGATAACCCAGCAGATACCCCACCAGGGCCACGATCAACGGAGCCAGCAGATAACCCCGAACATCGTCCACCCCGGTGAAATAGCGGGCAGCCATGGCCGCTAGGAACAAACCACCGGCCACCGACGCGATAACCTGCCCGCGAGCTACCGTCGCCACCGGCGTTCGAGCGACCGTAACCCAGATGATGAACAGGCCCAGCACGGCCGTCACCGCCCAGCCGGGCCAGGCCGCACGTAGCCTGCCGCCGTTCGCCACGCCCGACGCCTTCCTCGGGCCCTTCCCAGATGGCACGCCCGAGCCTTCCCCCGCCTCACCCTCCTGCTCCACCCACAACCATCGCCAAACCATCGACACAGCCTTCCACGAGGCAACCAGAATCGCCGCCCACAACAGCGCGTCGATCTCCATGTTCACCATCAGGGCCTTCCGCGTCGCCTCCTCCGTCCCGGCATGGTACCCTAGAACGGCCTGCATCGACCCGCCACGAATCGCCAGAGCCACCAGCCCGACCGAGGCCGCCAATAAACCGGATTCGGGCAACCGCGGCCCGGCAATCACCGTACCCAACAAGCTCGCGACAACTGTCAAAGCCAGCATGACCGGCCAAGCGGTCCATATCGCCCGTCCACCGGTCGTGTAACTCACGGCCATGTCCGGGTCCGCCGGCGACACCGCCATCCATCCAATCGTGGTCATCAGCACCACCGCCACCCCCGCAGCGGCGACGATGCGCACCTTCTCCAGGAACTTCAACGGCCCCGTAGAAACCACAGCAGTGTTCACTGTCGTACCCATGCTCCCCGAATCTCGCTTTCCTTCACCCGCGCACGTGACCGTCGCCCCGGACAACCCATTTGTACGTGGTCAGATCCGCGGCCCCCATCGGCCCTCGGGCGTGAAGCTTGTCCGTGCTGATTCCAATCTCGGCACCCAGCCCATACTCGCCACCATCGCTGAATCGGGTCGAACAGTTCACCATGACATTGCCGGAATCCACGCCCGCCACGAACGCATCGGCCGATCGAATATCGCTGGTCAGGATGGCGTCCGTATGATGCGAGCCATATCGGTTGATGTGCTCGACCGCCTCGGCCAGCGAACCGACCACCTTCACCGAGACGATCAGGTCCAGGTACTCGGCCGCCCAATCCAGGTCGGTGGCCTGCTTGACCGCCGGGGATAACTGGCAGACCTGCCCACAACCGCGAACCTCGACGCCCGCCTCGATCAGCTTCTCACAGATCGCACGGATCCGGCTGTCGCCCACATCCCTGTGGAACAGGATGGACTCGGCCGCATTACACACGCCCGGACGCTGCGTCTTGGCATTGATAATGACTGCCTCGGCCATCTCCTGCGGACACGAGGGTTCGACGTACACGTGGCAGTTCCCGGCGTAGTGCTTGATCACCGGAATCCTCGACTGCTCAACGACCGCCCGGATCAACGACTCGCCCCCGCGCGGGATCACCACATCGATGTTCCCCTCTTGTCGAAGCAGCAAAGGCACCAACTGGCGGTCGGTCGTGCTCACCACTTGAACCGCCTCGGGGACAATCCCCGCCTCCGTCAAGGCCTCGGCAATAGCCGCTCCAATGGCCATGTTCGAATGGAACGACTCCTTGCCTCCCCGCAGGATGCAGGCGTTGCCGCTCCTCAGGCACAGCGAGGCGGCGTCGGAGGTGACGTTCGGCCGAGCCTCATAGATGATCGCCACAACACCGATGGGCACGCGGAGCCTCTCGATCCGAAGCCCGTTCGGCCGTACCCACCCCTCGATGACCTGTCCCACCGGATCCGGCTGTTCGGCGACCTCGTCTACGGCCGCGGCCATCTTGGCGACCCGATCCGGATCGAGCCGAAGGCGGTCGACCATGGCCGGGCTCAGCCCACTCTCCCGAGCCGCGTCCAGATCCGTGGCGTTTTCCGCCAACAACCGGTCGGTGTTCCGGCGAAGCGACTCGGCCATCCGCACGAGCGATTCCCTCCGCTGCCGGCCGCTGGTCAGGGCCAGAACCCGCCCCGCCCGGCGCGCCGACGCAGCCAGGGAACTCGCGTAGGACTCCAGGGATACTCCCATGACGGGCATTATAGCCTTTCGCACCCGCGACGCCATGAGTCACTTGGACTGGGGAGGCGTGGCGACCTTGACCACTCTGAATCGCACCTTGGGCAGAGGCGGAACAACTCGAACGTCCTCGAAACCCGGCGGGAACACGAAATGCACCTCGCGCGGAATCCCTTCCCGGGAAACCGCCGGTGCGGTCTCCGTGATTGTCTTCGGCTCGGGAGCCAGATCCTCCCGTTCGATGCTCACAAACGCAATCACGTCCTTGTTCGTCAACACACGCGGCTTGCCGGCAGGCACAATCACCTCGATGTGCTGGACCTGGTCATCCTCGTCGGCCCACTCCACTCGGTACTCGCCCTCCGGCCGATACGACGGCCACAGCTCGCACAACGGAATCGCAGTCAACCGGTAAGTCTCAAAACCCTGTCGGCGGGTGACGGAGATCGTGACTTGGTCCGGAACGAAGGTCACATCCAATCCCTGCCACTTCTGCCGAGCCAACTGCTCTTCAAAACTGTCACTCGAACGATTGCGAAGCTGCTCCTCGATCGGGAGCACCAGCCGGCGCTCGGCCGAAGCGCGCTCATCGCGTTGACTGGCCAGCAGCCGAGCCTTCACTTTGGCAGGCTCCACGCGCGGCGGGCCCTTCAACTCGTTGGCAAAAACGCCGGGATCTGCCTCAAGCGTGATCTCGACTTCGACGAACCGATCCACCGTGTACCGAATGAACTCCCGGCTGAGACCGAGGACGTGCAAGCCACGACCGGAGGCCCACTTCTGCACTTCGTCGCGTACCTTGATCTCGTCGCTCCGAGTGCCCGTGGCCGGCATGGGCAGCTTCAGCGTCAACCCACCCCGCCCCTCCTCGATTTCAAGCTTGCCGATGGCCGCCTTCGCACCACCCAACTTGACGGCAACCTGCATCTTGTCCGGCGTCTCAGGCAAGGAACCCTCCATCCGCACCACGAGGTCCGAACCCGTCGGCACGTTCAACCGAAGAGTGAGCTCGATATCCCGGGTCTCCTGGCTGGCCAGATCGGCGTAGACCCACACCAGAACAGTCAGGAACGCCGTGGCCACAATCAACTGAATCTGCGTCTTCATGCCGGAGCCGCCTCCGGGGGGCGCTTGCCAGCCGCCACATCTGCGGCCGGCGCGGTACCGGGCGCCATCGGCGTCTCAGCAAGCTTGCCGCCGTCACCCGAACCTCGACCGTCACCGCCGGACTCTCCACGACTCTCTTCCCGGACACCGGCGACCGCGACCGGCCCTTCACCAACCGGAGCACTAACGACCGGCTCCAGCCCCCCCTCTTCAGCCCCCTCCGGCCTGGCTCGCGTCCGGGCCAGATGGCGGCTCAGTACCCCGCCAAGCATCTCCGGGGCAATGTGAGAGTAGAGTCGGCCGTTCTCGGCGATCGAGATAGAACCGGTCTCCTCACTGACCACAACCACCACCGCGTCTGAGTCCTGGCTCAGTCCGATGGCCGCCCGGTGCCGACTGCCCATCGACCGGTCCACGCCCTCCGCGTCGCCCAACGGAAACGGGCAGGCCGCCGCAGCAATCCGATCACGCTGAATGATCACCCCGAGATCGTGCAAAGCCGTTCCCGGCCAGAAGATGGCATTCAGCAGCTCCGACGACAGCCGGGCATCCAGCCGCACCCCCTGCTCGACGATGTTGGCCAGCCCCACGTCCCGCTCAATGGCGATGAGCGCCCCGATCTTGTTCTTGGAAAACTGAACACACGCCGCCGTCACCGGCCGAACGACCCGCTCGATCTCGCTCAGCCGGTCCCGCCGCCAGCGAGTCTCTCCCAGACGCATCAGACCCCGACGGAGCTCAGGCTGGAAGACAACCAGGGCGGCAAGGAAAACCGTCCAGACCAATGGCCGATAGAGCACCATGATCCTGTCAAGATTGAACTTCTCGGCCAGGAATGTCACAACCAAGAAGCCGAGAACAAGCAGGATGAGCATGCCCTGCAGAAGTCGAGCCCCACGCGTCCCGTGCAGAAACCGCAGGACTGAGTAGACCACGATCCCGATAAGCAGCATCTCAAAGCCGATGGTGGGCAGCCCGTACAAGTCGGGACGCATCAGGCTGTTGAGATAGTCGCGAAAGTCCATGATTCACGCGCGTAAAGGGATGCAGACGCACGGCTTCCGTTGTCCCATTTGAGTATACGACACACCCAACTGGGCCGCAAACCGAAGATCGGTAAAAAAGTAATCAAGAGACCAGCAAATCACCGCTTGGCGGAAGCCCGGCGATACCGACTCTCCAAATCTCCGATGGCCTTCTTGTTGGCGATCTTGTCGGCACCATCCATGCGATCGACAATGAGCTTGCCGTCGAGATGATCGATCTCATGCTGCCAGATGCGGGCAACCAGACCCTCGCCCGCGAGTTCCGCAGGACGCCCAGTGAGATCCTGGCCCCGAAGCTTGCACCGCCGTGCCCGCCGGATGTTCACCCTGACGTCCGGGACGGACAGGCAACCCTCCTCGGCCTCAACCAGCTCGGTGAGGTCCACCAACTCCGGATTCACCAGAACGGCATCATCCTGCGGCTCGCCGGTCGGATTGTAGACGAAGAATCGACGAGATACGCCCACCTGAGGAGCCGCCAGTCCCACGCCCCGCTCCTCATGCATCAGCTCAAGCATCCGCTTCACCAGGGCCTCAAGCTTCCCATCGAAGATCTCCACCCGAGCGGCCTTACGCCGCAGACGAGGGTCAGGGTACTCGATGATCTTCCTTGGAAGAGAACTCGTTACCATGGATCCTCCGCCGAACCTACGCCCCGCAGACCGAACCGATGCTCCGCATCAACGCGACATCCAACGCCAGTCCCACCCAAAACGACTCCACCGTTACCGCTCGGATCATTGTAGCAGCCTCCCCGCCGGCCCACAGCTATTCGCCCGCAAACTCCAGCCACACAGCCCCCTAGAGAACGCCGCCCAGCAATAGGGCCGCGCCCCACCCCCGCGCGTCGGCCATGCCGCGCCAGCCGCCCCCGTACCGCACGACCACCAAAGGAGAGCCCCAGCCCTGAAAATCATTCATAGTGGACTAATTCAATCTCGAATTCTGGGCCGACCTTCGATGTGAGACCCACCCGTCGCACCAGCCTCGCCACAGCTCCGCGCTGATTCGGCTGTCACCGATACCTGCGTATGACGCCTATAACCACGCCCTGAATCTGGACGCTGCGGACATAGATCGGCTCGTAGGCCGAGTTCGCGGGCTGCAACCGAACGCGATTCCTCTCTCGATAAAACTTCTTGAGCGTCGCTTCCCCATCCGGAAGAAGCGCTACCACCGTTTCCCCGTCACGGGCCAACTCACGGCGCTCGACCACAACCAGGTCACCATCACGAATCTGCTCGTCAATCATGCTGTCGCCGCGAACCTTCAGCACAAACGCCCCCCGCGGCGCATGAAACACCTCTCCCAGGTCAATCGTCTCTTCGTTCTCGATTGCCTCGATCGGCAAGCCCGCCGCTATGTGCCCAACCATCCGAAGCCGCGAACTCGGCTCATCCGGGAACTCCACCCGCGACGTGAGTTCCAAAGAGCGTGCCCTGTGTCGCGAATGACGCAAGAGTCCCTTCTTTTCGAGAGCGCCCACGTGCTCGAACACGGTGACCTTGCTGACGTCGAGGACATCGGCCAATTCCTGCATCGTCGGGGAATAGCCATTCTTGCGCTGAAAATCGCGGATCAGCGTCAGAATGCGAAGCTGCTTGGGTGTCAACCGGGAACAACCCACGCTTGATCGACTTGACATGGCTTGTCTCCATCCGTGGCCAGACCGGCCGGTCCAGGAGTCCGCTCAGTCCGTCAGGGCCCACCACGACCAGCGGCCAGACCTCCCCCCCCGACGAGCCCCGCCCCCCTTCGGCTCGGCCCATGCCGAGAAACCTCGCCAGGAATCTGGCTGCCCGCTCCACCCGCGCAATAGCCCCGTCGAACCGCCCTAATTCAACCGCCGCAACCAGTTCACGCCGCCCGGCCCCATCGCTGACCACGCCCCGGCCGTCCGAACCGATCACCTGGCGAAAGCCCCCCCCCGGACCAAAAACACAAAGCGGCAACCCGTCGCCAACCATGTGCGTGCCCATCGTGCCCGCCTCCTTGCGGTTTTCACTCGGACGCCACCGCCAAAGCGGCAACGCATCCTCGCCCTCGCTGCCACTTCCTTGACCCTTCCAGCCACGTGTCTCTTCGATCATGAGTATACCCTAACATGGACCGAACGTCAAGCCCGAAAACCACTTTTCTGCACAAAGAGCCGCACACGCTTTCCAAGGGTGGACGCTCATGCCATATCTGGGGGGCCATCGTCCTAACGGCCACAAGGCGTAGCGTATATCGGCCGACCGCCAGAAAGCTCTTGACCAGCCAAATGGCCGCCTCCATCTCGCGACATTATCGGAACCTCGCCGTCATCCCACTCCCGCCCAAGACCCTCCCGGCGGTTCCCATCTCGACCGAAATCGGCCACAATAAAGAGGCCGTGGCGCTCACCAGGAAAACGCCACCCACCAGCGAGGACAACACCCGATGGGCCGCGTCACAACTCTATCTAAGACCTTAATAGTTCTTCTAGCTTGTACAATGCACTACGGCCATGCCCAGCCGACCACCGGACCCGCCAGTCAGCCGGCCAGCCAACCGGCCACCGGGCCTGTCATCCAGGGCATGGTCCTCAACGAGAGCGGGGGCGGAATCGCCAGGGCAACCGTCCGCATCGAGTCGCTGGATGCGGCGGCGGATGATCCCCCACTGGTCGAGGTCGTGAGCAACTCGACAGGCGACATCTCCGCCCAACTGCCTCGCCCCCTGCAAGGCTCCGTTCGGGTTCGCGTCCACATGGACGGCTTCAACGACTTCGTGGACGAATACGAAGTCTCTGACCCCGAAAACCCACCCTTCATCGACGCGACGTTGACCGGAACGGCCATCCTCGCCGGTCGAGTCAGCGCCGCGGCCACCGGCAAGCCTCTCGCCGGAGTCGCGGTCCGCTGCGAGACCGGCTTGCGCTCGCTCAATGCCCAGACCGATGCCGACGGGGAGTTCTCCTTTACCAACGTGACTCGGGGCAACGCGACCTTGACTTTCACCGCCGAAGGCTTCGGCATCGAGCGGCGCATCGTCGGCATCATGACCAACCACGCCAAAACCGACATCCAGCTTCGCCCGGAACGTGCGGTCCAAGTCAACGTGGAGGACAACCTCGGCAAACCGGCCGCCGCCGTGGCCATCGAAGCCCTCATCGAGCCCAGTAGCGACTACATCGAGGCAACCACCGACGCTAACGGCCGGGCCAGCCTCAAAGGCGTTCATCCCGAAGCGACCGCCATCCAGTTCCGCCTCAACGGCGACCGCTACGTCCGCAACCGCGAGTTCGTCAAGTCCATCTCCATGCCCGACCCGGCCACCCAGCCTGAACAGCCGCTGTCGGTCACACGACGGCTTACCGTGCGAATCGCCGCGAGAATGACCGGCAAGGTGGTCAACGCCGCAGCTGAACCTGTGAGCGGCGCCCGCGTGTTCGTGGGCAAGCAGCTTCGCCCGGATATGCCGACCACGTGGACGGACGACGAGGGCAAGTACGAGCTCGCCCGCCTGGAGCCTGGCTTCAGCATCGTCTCCTTCCAGCATCTCGACTACGCCACGACCATCCGGGAGTGTCGCCTGCCACCCGATCAGGTGACCACCGTAGACGCCAAGCTGCTGCCGGGAAAACCACTCGGCGGAACGATCGTTGACAACCAGGGCCGGCCTGTGGGCGCGGTCTTCGTCTCGGCCGACTCGTGGAAAGGCTATGAGACCCTCGGTCTGCGCCTGCTGACCGGCGACGACGGCCGGTTCGGTTTTGACAACGCACCAGACGGCGAAATCGAATTCAGCTTCGTCAAACCGGGCTTCGGCCCGCCCGTCACCCAGACCCTTACAGCAGGCAAGAGCGACTACCGCATCATCCTCAAGGAGCAAGCGGTTGCCCCAGACGGCTTCGCCGCTGAGGCCAGAATCAAGACCGGCGATGCCATGCCCGATCTGGTCGTCACCGATACCGACGGCATGCAATACAAACTCGCCGATCTCCGAAGCAAGTACGTCTTCCTCGATTGCTGGGCCAGTTGGTGCGGCCCGTGTATCGCCGAGATCCCCAACGTGAAGGCCCTGCGCGAGGCCACCAGAGACCGGACCGATTTCCTGCTCCTCGGCATCAGCCTGGACCGTGACCGCGACGCCTTCAAGGCGGCCGTCAAAAAACACGGCATGGACTGGCCACAGGTCTTCGGCCCCAAGTCCGGCGGCACGGAGGTCTTCGAGGCCCTCAACGGCGTGGGCATCCCCTACACCTGCCTGATCGGTCCGGATGGCAAGATCCTCGCTCAGAACATCCGCGGACCCGACACCGTCGACGAGGTCAAGAAACACTTGCCCAAGAAGAAAGAATAGCACCCCCCGGCCGGCGATCCGCCGCCCGCCCATCGTCCCAGGAGCCGCTTGGCAACCGGCGTGTTTTCGACGATAGTGCCGTTATGGCATCACTCATGGTGGAGAAGCAGGTGGGCAGCGTCCGGCTTCAGGGCTTCAGTCTGGCCGGCGAAGAAAACGTCATCGCCGCGCCCGAGCTGAACGTGGCGTTCGACGTCGGCCGGGCCCCCCGCGAAGTGGTCGCCATGGACCACGTATGCCTCAGCCACGGACACATGGATCACGCCGCCGGTCTGGCCTACTACTTCTCCCAGCGCAACTTCCAGGACATGCCTGCCGGCACCGTGCTCGTCCAGAACAAGCTCGTCGGGCCGATCCAGGACCTGATGCGAGTCTGGGCCCGAATCGAAGGCCACCTCTCACCCCACAACGTGGTCGGCGTGGACGAGGACGAAGACTACGAGGTGCGTCGTGGACTGGTCGTGCGGCCCTTCCGCGTCCGGCATCCCGGCCCCACTCTGGGTTTCTCTCTCATCGAGGTCCGCAAGAAACTCAAGCCCGAGTACGCGGAGCTGTCCGGACCACAAATCGTCGATCTCAAGAGGACCGGCAAGGAAATCGAATACCGTCTCGAAGTACCCAAGGTCGCCTTCTGCGGCGACACCGAGGCCGGACCGTTCCTCGATCACGACCACGTCCGCAACGCCGAAGTGATCATCCTGGAATGCACCTTCTTCGAACCGGATCACCTCGATCGCGCTCGCAAGGGCCAGCACACCCACGTCCAGGATCTGCCCGCCATCATGGAGCGGCTCCGCAACCCGCACGTGGTCATCAGCCACATCACCCGGCGGACCTTCATGCACGAGGTCAAGCAGACCCTGCAGCGAATGCTCAAGCCGGTGGATCTCGAGCGAATCACCATCCTCATGGATCGCCCGCGGCGAACGCCGCCTCGGGTGGAAAAACCGGCGAGCGCCCCGGCCGGTCAGGACGCTGACCGAGGTGAGTCACAAGCGACCCGGGATTGCTGAGCCTCCATCAGCCGGCCCACGGCGAACGCAAGCCCCCTTCATGCTGCCAGCATGACCGCCCGGGTCTTCTCCAACGCCGTCCTGGCCACGACCGCCGGATCCTGCCGGTAATACTCGGGATTGAACAGCTCGATCGACAGCGGACCAGGATAGCCGATCGCTCCCAGGTCACGGAACAACTGCTTGAGCGGCGCAACGCCGTCGCCCGGATAGACCCTGTCCTTGTCGCCGATCTTCTCGCGAGGCGGATCGGCCGGATAGTCGTTGAGATGAAACCCGCCCAGGATCGCCGGATTCACCAGCCGGATACTCGACAACGCCGATCCCCCCTTGTACAGGTGGTACACATCGGCCAGCACGGTTGCCTTCGGATGATGGGCCTCCAGAGCCACCAGCATCGCCTGACCCAGCCGGTGGAGAAAACCCGCCGCGCCCCAGATCTCCAGAGCGGGCGGAACCCCCTCCCGTTCGCCCAGCTCCAGAAGCTCGCGGTATCGCTTAGCCGCTCTCAATGGGTCCACGTTCTTCACATCGCCAAGCGGCGGGGCGGCCAGGTGCAGCCCACCAATCCGGGCCAGCTGGCCCATCCGTCGCTTGGCCTCCTCAAACGCCCTCGACCGCTTGCCCTCGTCGTCAACCATCCACTCGAAGAAAGCGATCGCCCCGGTGACGGCCAGCCCCCGATCCTTCAGCTGCTTGGCCAGATCACTCAGCGAACCACCCCCCTCCACGTGCCGATCCAGCTCATCAACCCAAGGCTCAATCCCACCGTACCCGGCCCGGGCCGCAATGTCGACGATCTGGGCGATCGGCAGCTTGTGCCCCCGCAAGGTGCTGGTGTTCAGGCTGATCCGGTACTCGCGCGGCGCACCGCCGGCAGACCGGTCCCCCTCACTCTCCGCAACCGCTACACCGGGTACAACCGCAAACGCCCCGCCCACCGCCCCACCCGCCAACACCTGCCGCCGCGTCAGCTCAATACCCATGATCTGCACTCCCCTATCGCCAGCCGTGTCTCCCTTTCCCAGAGCCGCCAGGGTAGAATAACCGCTCGACAGGATACGCCCAAGACCGAAGGAGCGACCATGCCCAGAAATGCCACCAGGAACGTCCGTCTGGCCTACGGCAAAGCCGGCCTGAAGGTCATCGTTCCGGCCAGCGCCGTCGTGATCGAACCCCAATACGTCCCCGGCCTGCCCGACGAACGGGCCACCCTCATCAAAGCCCTGCGCAGCCCGATCGGAAGCCCCCCGCTCCGCGAACGGGTCAAGCCCGGCCAGCGGGTCGCCATCGTCCACACCGATATCACTCGGGCAACCCCCAACGAACGCATTCTGCCCCCCCTGCTCGCCGAACTCGAGCAGGCCGGCATCCGGCGGTCAGACATCCTCCTGCTCAACGCCCTGGGCACCCACCGCGAACAGACACCCGACGAACTCAAGACCATGCTCGGCCCGGAAGTCGTCGCTAACTACCGCTGCCTCCAACACAACGGCAATGACGACGCCAACCTGGTCAAGGTCGGCCGCACACGCTTCGGCCACTACATCCGAGTCAACCGCCAGTACATGGAGGCCGACGTCCGTATTCTCACCGGCTTCATCGAGCCCCACTTCTTCGCCGGCTTCAGCGGCGGACCCAAGGGCGTCCTGCCCAGCATCGCCGGCGCCGAAAGCGTGCTCGACAACCACGGAGCCAAGATGGTCGGCCATCCGAAAGCCACCTGGGGCATCACCGAGGGCAACCCCATCTGGGAAGAGATGCTCGAAGCCGCCACCTTGACCAAGCCAACCTTCCTGCTCAACGTGACTATGAACCGGGATAAACAGATCACCGCCGTCTTCGCGGGCAAGCTGCTCGCCGCCCACCAGGCCGGCACCGCGTTCGTCAAGAAGTGCGCTATGGCCCCCGTGCCCGCACCGTTCGATGTCGTGATCACCAGCAACTCGGGCTACCCGCTGGACCTCAATCTGTATCAGTCAGTCAAGGGTATGTCCGCCGCCGCCCAGGTCGTCCGCCCCGGCGGCAGCATCATCATCGCCTCGCAGTGCTGGGACGGCATCCCCGAGCACGGCCAGTTCGGACGCATGCTCCGGGAGTCCAAGAACGCGGCCGACGCCCTCGCCCGCATCGAGGCCCCCGACTTCCCCGGCTGCATGGACCAGTGGCAAGTGCAAACCCAGACCCGCATCCTGCAAAAGGCCGACATCTTCGTCCGGGCCGACGGCCTGACCGACGAGCAGATCACCCAGTGCCTGTTGAAACCGTGTCACAAGATCGAGGATACCCTCGCGGCCCTCCAGGCCAAGAACGGCGGCCACCCCCTGACCATCTGCGTACTGCCGGAAGGGCCGCTGACTATTCCGTACGTGTCGGCCTGAACAGCCAGAGATCGAGCGTCTGTCAGCCGACGGGGAAATCGCCCGGCGAGATGATCGAGCCCAAGGTGACGAAAACCGATAGTCACCGTCCAGCGATCGTACCCCCGCAGAAATGTCACCGTAGCCAAGCCCACCTTCCTCCCGGCGAAAGCGAAAACCATGTGAGGAATTCTCTCCGCACCATTCAGCATCCCCGATTTCTCACTTCTCCATTCTCACTTCTCACTTCCGCGTTGCGGGCAATGCGACACGCCTCCCTTACCAGATCATCCGTGCCACCGTCGCCACGACCGTGCACACGGTAATCCCCATGACGACCGGCATGAACGCGGCCACCAGCGTCCACTTGCGGCTCTTGGTCTCCTTGTAGATCGTCCAGATGGTCGTGCCGCAGGGGTTGTGCAGCAGGGCGAACAGCATCAGGCACACGGCGGTCAGCAGCGACCAGCCGTGCTGGTCAACCAGCAGACTGCGCAGGGCAACATCATTCGCCATCTCGGTCATCTTCCCGCTGCTGAGATAGACCATGATCATCGTCGGCACGACGATCTCGTTGGCCGGAATCGCAATCACGTAGGCCAGGAGAATCACGCCGTCCAGCCCCATCATGAAACCCAGCGGCTCCAAGGCCCGGGCGCAGTGGATGGCCAGACTCGTACCGCCGATCTTGAGGTTGCCCAAAACCCAGATCACCGCCCCCGCCGGGGCGGACACCCACACCGCCCGCATCAGCACAAAAAACGTCCGGTCAATCAGCGAAGTGTACAGGATCCGCAGAAAGCCCGGCCGTCGGTACGGGGGCAGTTCCAGGGCAAAGGCCGAGGCTTCACCTCGCAGAACCGTCCGCGACAGCACCCACGACGTCGCCAGCGTGAACCCGACCCCCAACAGAACGATGCCGAGAACCGCCCCGGCCGCCGCAACCGACACGAGTTCCGGACGGAACGATGCCCCCACGAACACCGTCGCCAGCATGATGATCGTCGGAAACCGCCCGTTGCAGATCATGAAGTTGTTGGTCAGAACCGCAATCAGCCGCTCACGAGGCGAGTCGATGATCCGGCAAGCGGTCACCCCCGCCGCATTGCACCCAAAACCCATGGCCATGGTCAGCGACTGCTTGCCGTGTGCCCCGGCCTTCTTGAACAGCCAATCCAGGTTGAACGCCACCCGCGGCAAATAGCCGAAGTCCTCCAGAATCGTCCACATCGGGAAGAAAATGGCCATCGGCGGAAGCATCACGCTCACCACCCAAGCCATGCATAGGTACACCCCGTCCACCAACACGCCCGTCAGCCACCACGGGGCATGAACCAGATCGAACCCGCGATGCAGGAGAGCACCGACGCTCATCGTCAGGAACGCAGGCGGGTGCTGAACACCGAGGTAGTCCTTCAGCCACTCGGAGAGACCATTCTCGTCGATCAACAGACCGGCCAGGAACCTGGACGGCACGTTCGCCCCGACAACCGTCAGCCAGAACACGACCGCCAGCAGACCGAGCATAATCGGCAGGCCGAACACCCGCGAAGTCACAATCCGGTCGATCGTTCGATCCAGCTTGACTGATCCGCCTTCAACCTCACGTACCGCTCGCCGGGCAATGCGACGAGCATCTTTGTACAGGCTCTCAACCAGCTGGTCGCGGAATCGCTCACCAAGCCTGCGCTGCAACTCGTCCGCCCGGGCAATCAGTTCCTGCGGAGTCACTGGGGTGCCTTGCTCGCTCATTGGCCGCCCTCCAGGGCAACCTTGCGGCTCTTGCGCTCCACCGGCTTGGCCTGCTCGGAAATCACCCTCTGAAGCTGATTGTCAAGCAGTGCCTGGCGCACAGAATGGTCTCCTTCGAGCAGCCGATAGGCTACCCACCGTGGATTGGGCACGCCGGGAACCACACGCTTGATCAGGGGCAGCAACTCCTCCACCGCCTCCCGCAACCCCTCCGGCGGCGGTGGGCAGCGCGGCGCCGGTACGATCTCGCCGGCCACCACTCCCGAAACGGCATCCAGCAACTCCGGCAAGCCCGCCCCGGTCCTGGCAGTGGCGAGCACGACCGGTACGCCCAGGTCCGAAGCCAGCCGCCCACCATCCACGCTCAAGCCCTTCCGTGCCGCCTCGTCCATCAGGTTGACGCAGACCACGACCTTGTCCGTGATCTCCATCACCTGAAAAACCAGGTTGAGGTTCCGCTCCAGCACCGTGGCGTCAGCTACGACGATCGTGCAGTCCGGCCGGCCGAACAGCAGAAAGTCGCGGGCCACCTCCTCGTCCTGCGAAGCCGACAGCAGCGAGTAGGTGCCCGGCAGGTCCACCAACTTGTAGCCCACGTCGCGGTGGACAAACCCGCCCTCCGCCCGACTCACCGTCTTGCCCGGCCAGTTGCCGGTGTGCTGCCTCAGACCCGTCAGGGCATTGAAAACCGTGGATTTGCCGGTGTTCGGGTTCCCCGCCAGAGCAACGACCTTGTCGTGACGGCTCACATCCAGGCCAAGCCGGGCGATGGCGAACGCGGATCGAGCCTGGGCTTCCCGCTGACTACTCATGCCCCGTCCCATCATCACCGGCCCAATCTCGAACCCAAACCTTGCTCGCCTGCTCGCGGCGGAGCGAAACCAGACTCCCACGTACCCGGAACGCCCGCGGGTCCCGGAACAGGCCACGCAGCTCCGGCTGAACAATCGCTCCACTGGTCAGGCCAAGATCCAGAAGCCGCCGCCGCCCAAAACCACGATACCGATCGTCGATCCCCACCACCTCGACTTCCTGGCCGTCAGGCACGTCCGCCAGCCGAGTCAAACCCGTTGTATCCAGCCGGTCCCCGACCGGCACAACCGGGCCAACCTGAATACGGGCCGCCGCCAGCGGCGAAAGCCGATACTCCCCCTCGACGTCCATGACCACAATCCGAGTGGCGTCGCGACTCACCACCCGCACGACCTGGCCGGGCCTCAACCCCTCGGCGATGATCTGACTGAAAACCACCTCCGGCTCATCCTCGATGTGCAGTATCCGCACCGGCTCGTCGCCGGCCCAGTCGATGAGCGGCATGCCACGCACAGGTTCGACTTCGCCACTCGCCCGCGGAATGGGGTCACCGTGCGGATCGGTCTGCGGATATCCCATGTGCGCGTCGAGGACATCCAGTTCCTCCGGCGTCAGTCGGTGCTCGGCCCGGTGGGCCGCATGGTGGATGGCATTCAACGGCATGGCAGCCTCGTCGGCCAGGTAACGCTCCCAGAGCCGATGAGCCCGCATGACCTGCAATCCGACCCGCTTGCCTTCCGTGGTCAACCGCAAGGCCTCTCCAACCGAACCCACCAGGCCGGCCGCCTCCATCTGACCGATCAGCCGCTGCCGGCCAGGCGCGGATAGCCCCAGGACCCCGCCCAGCGACTCCACCGTCGCATAACCTCCCCCCTGCTCGCAGTCCAGCATGTGCTTCAGCGCGTCCTCGAACCTCGACCGCTCACGCAACTGACGCCAAGCCCGCCACCGGTCGCGCAGCAGAAAACCCACCAGCGCCCCGCACGAGACGAACAGGAAGACGAGAACCAGAACCCGACCAGCCCAGTCGGCCATCATTGCCTCAGATCAAGTTGTCCATGGTGAGTGTAGGCCCGAGAATAGGGTTGTCAAACAGCATCCCGCGGAGAGGGTGAGAAGAGACCATCGCGAGATCGCCAACCTGGAGCGTCCACTCACCCGGCGAACACACCCTCCCACCCGTCGCGCCGCCTCAGCAAGGTCCGATCACTCAACCTCGGAAAACCCGATCACAATTCCAGCCCCGGCGGGAGTAAATCACACCCGCCACCTGACCGATGAAAAACCATCAGCTTCACATTCCGCCTCACTGAGAAAGGACGGCACAAAATGTCAAGAACCGCCATCCAGGTACTGAAAGGCATCTTTTGCCTGGCACTGCTTCACTTGGTCATGGGACAAGGGTGTGCAACAACCACGCCGACCGCCGACACCACCGGCGACGACCAGACCACGGATGAAACCAATGAAGCAGGAGGCGGCACGTCAACCTCAGACCGCGTCACCCTCAACGTGATCAAACTCACCACCGAGGCAACAACCGAACGCGGCCCGGCCGTCGGCGACGGCGTCCTCGCGTTCGACGCTGAAAACGGAACCTGGCTGGCCTGGCTTGCCGCCGGCCAGACCCAACCCTCCCAGGTCTCCGCCCCCCACGAAATGGCACACGACCGTAACGCTTTCGCGTTCGGCGGGAAAAAGCTCGTCATCCGCGACCGCTACAGCGGCAGCCTCTACGTCTTCGATACCGAAACCCAGACGGCCAAGGCCATGCCCTTCGCGTCCATCAACATGGGCGGCATCGCCGGACCCAACTACTGGACCGTCGACGGCAACCTCGTCGCCACGGTCAACGCCAGCACAACCACCGCGGACGGGGCAGGCAAGCGAATCAAGGTCGTGAACATCAGCGACATGAACGACTTCACGATCACAGCGTACAATCTGCCGGGAACCGCAGACCCCGACGCCATCGACCTCGACGCGGACAACGACCAAATGGTCGTTCGGGCAGGTGACTACCTGTACGTCTACACCATCAGCGCCCCGCTCACCCTGGCCACCCGCTTCAACCTCGCCGAGGTCTCCGGAGCCGGCGACTCGACCGTCCTCATCCGCGACGGCCTCATCACCCTCTTCGACGACAACGACTACTTCAGCATCCTCCGTATCAGCGATTCCTCGGTCGGCAGCCCTTCACGCAACCCCGCTCGGGCCAGCCGCGGGGCGGCCATGAACGGCAATCGATGGGCCTACTTCGTCACCCAGACCGACGACGATGGCAGCACCATCGACCAGTATAACCGCGCTGTCGTCGGCACCGGCGACACCCTCACCAGCGTCCTCGACCCGGCCGGCACCTGCGTCAACGGCAGCGATACGTCTGACGGTCGAATCGGCTTCGGAGCCACCCTGGCCATCACCCCCAGTGGTAAGTACGTATTCGTGGCCGGCGAGACCACAGTCAGCGTGGATGTCGACGAACGGCTGTTTGTGAGCGTCGACGGAGCTGACTTCCAGATGGTCGCCGACCCGGATGATTCGCTGAACGCCATTCGCGCCGCCGGCGTCGCCGCCAGCGACAACATGGTCGCTTTCCTCATCCCCGCCAGCCTCAGCGGCTCGTCGTCCTATGTCCGGGTCGCCTACGCGACGCTGAGCCCTTGACCATCGGACAACACCCGGCTGAAGGACCCAACCTTCAGCGTGCGGCCATCGGCGGTCGGCTCAGCTTCTCTCCACCGCTGTCCGGACGACCGCCGATCGCCGCCAACGATCCATCACTCGTTCTCGGCCACGGCCATGCCCGTGAACGATGACCCAACTCCCCCCCCCCGCATCCACCCTGCCCACCCCCCTGCACAAGGAGGACCTGCGTATCCCTGTCCACCACCAGCGCCTGCCCTCAACCTCCCGCACCAGCCTCGGTGGCATCGCTGCAAGTGGACCGCTATACTGCCCCCCCGAACACGATGTCAGCAACCACCCAAAGAGGGAGACCCCTATGCCGCAGACCCATCGATACGTGCCCGCTGAATCCCACTACAACATGGGCTACGTCTGGACGATCTCGGTCACCGCAGCCCTCGGCGGCCTGCTCTTCGGATACGACTGGGTGGTGATCGGCGGCGCCAAACCCTTCTTCGAACGGTACTTCGGACTGACCGGCAACGCCTCAGCCTCGGGCTTCGCCAATAGCTGCGCCCTGATCGGTTGCCTGGTGGGCGCCATCATGTCCGGCGCACTCAGTGACAAGTTCGGACGCAAGCGGCCACTCATCTTCGCCGCGATGCTCTTCGCCGTCACCTCCGTGGGCAACGGCCTGGCCGGCAGCTTCACCGCGTTCGTCACCTGGCGCATCCTCGGCGGCGTGGCCATCGGCCTGGCCTCCAACCTGTCACCCATGTACATCGCCGAGGTCGCCCCCGCCCAGGTTCGCGGCCGCCTCGTCGCCATCAACCAGCTGACCATCGTCATCGGAATCCTCCTCGCCCAGTTCATCAACTGGTTCCTGGTCCGACAACTGCCCTCGAACGCAACCGACGAGTTCATCATCGGATCGTGGTATGGGCAGCAGGGCTGGCGATGGATGTTCGCCTTGACCGCCGTCCCCGCCCTGCTCTTCTTCGTGGGCATGTTCCTCGTCCCTGAGAGCCCACGCTGGCTGGCCAAGAACGGCAAACCGGACAGGTCGCGAACCATACTCGAGCGGATCGGCGGCCCCGCCTACGCCGGCACGGCCATGGCCGACATCGAAGCCACACTCGTCAATGAAACCGAGAAGGTCGATTTCCGCGCCCTGCTCGATCCGCGCATGACCGGAGTGCTCGTGCTCGGCGTGGTGTTGGCGGTTTTCCAGCAGTGGTGCGGCATCAACGTGATCTTCAACTACGCCGAGAATATCTTCCGGGCCGCCGGCTACGACATCTCTTCCGTACTGATGAACATCGCCTGGACCGGCTCGGTCAACCTGGTCTTCACCTTCGTTGCTCTCGGCGTGGTCGACCGCCTCGGACGCCGCCCACTCATGCTGATCGGTGCGATCAGTCTGGCGTTCATCTACCTCGCCATGGGGTACTGCTACTACTCCGGCGTCCAGGGACTCCCCACCTTGCTCCTGGTCCTGGCCGCGATCGCCTGCTACGCATGCTCCCTTGCCCCGATGACCTGGGTGATTCTCTCAGAAATCTACCCCAACCGCATCCGCGGAGCGGCTATGTCCGTCTCGGTATTCGCGCTCTGGGCCGCCTGCTTCGTCCTGACCTACACCTTCCCGATTCTCCATCAATGGCTCGGTATGGCCGGAACGTTCTGGCTCTACGCGGCCATCTGCACCGCAGGCTTTCTCTTCACCTACCTCCGATTGCCCGAAACCAAGGGCAAAACCCTTGAACAGATCGAGAGCGAGTTGGTGGATGGACGCGGCCGGAGCGAGTTCCCCCCCGCAGCCGAGATGGACCCCGGAATCGGGCAAGCGGATAATCGGAATCGGTAACCCGCGTTCGGCGCTCACGCCCCCTCGAACGCGAACCGCCACCCGAGGAAGCGCATCGTCAAACGCCGATCACAGTGACGTCCGGCAACTCACAGCGTCCAGCCCTGGCGATACTCGCGCCGAACAAACGCATTCGCCTTCGCGTCGTTGGTGACCTGCATCTTCTCGCCGTCCCAGTCAAGCGGCCGGTTCGGGAAACGCACGGCCAGGTTGCCCATCAGTACCATCTCGGACAACGGTCCGGAGTGCTCGAAATTCGACGAGGCCGGCTTGCCGGTCTTGCAGGCCCGCACCCAGTCTTTCTCGTGGCCGTTCATGTCGCCGGGAATGCGCTCAATCCTCTGCGGCGTCTGGGGCAGATCCTTCATCAGTTCCCCGGGATACACCCGCGGATTGCGCCCGTAGCACCCGCAGATCAGCACGCCCTTCTCGCCGACGAAGATCACACCGCCATCGTCATCGCCCAGCTTCTCGTCGGCTGGAACCCCTTCCGGACGCGGAGGCATCATCCCGCCGTCCCACCAAGTCAGCTTGACGGGAGGCAGATCACCACGCGCGGGGAATTTGTAGCGAACGATGGTCGACCGCGGAAAAGTCTGATGCCGAGGCTCCACCCGCTTCCATAGATCCTCCCAGTACGTGGAAATGCAGGCCTCCACGCCGATCGGATACTTCAACCTTAGCGCCCAGAACGGGGCGTCGAGCAGATGACAACCCAGATCGCCCAGCGCCCCCGTCCCGAAATCGCACCACGCCCGCCAGTTGCCCGGCACGTACGCCGGGTGATAAGGCCGCTCCGGAGCCGGACCCAGCCACTTGTCCCAGTCCAGCGTGGCCGGCACCGGCGGCGTCTCCTTCGGCCGCGCAACCTCGATACCCTGCGGCCACACCGGCCGGTTCGTCCAGACGTCCACCTCGCGGATCGCACCGACTACACTCGCCTCAACCCACTCACGCACCAACCGGGTGCCGTCGCCCGAGTGGCCCTGGTTGCCCATCTGGGTCATGACCTTCTTCTCACGGGCCGCCTCGGTGAGCACGCGGGCTTCGTACACCGAATACGTCAGCGGCTTCTGAACGTACACATGCTTGCCGGCCCGGATGGCAGCCATCGCAATCATCGCGTGAGTGTGATCGGGCGTGGCGATAATCACCGCATCGATGTCTTTCTGCTTGTCCAGCATCTCGCGGTAATCGACGTAGATCTTGGCCTTGGGAAACTCCTTGTAGGTCTTGGCGGCGTAGTCCTGATCCACGTCACACAACGCGACAATATTCTCGGCGGCACAGGCCTTGAGGTTGTGATTCCCCATCCCGCCTACGCCCACCCCGGCCAGGTTGAGCTTCTCGCCGGGCGACTTCGTGTCTTCGGCGACAACAACACCCTGTCGCGAGATCGTGACCGCCGCCGTGGCCATGGCGGCCGTCTTGAGCAGCTCTCTTCGGGTATTCTTCACGGGTAGATCCTCCTTCAGGGTCATTGTGCTGCCGGGTACCGCATTTGGCAAGCTCGGATCCCCCCGGATCTCGAACCAGAAACCGTACCCTGCCGCCGGCCAGGCGGGACACCGGCCGTGCCAGACTGTACAATCTCCCCTTGGTGCAAGCCGGCGACGGTACGCCGACTGACCTGGGAGACCCGCCGGGGATGGACCAGTACCCATGAGCAGGATCCAACCAACGTTGGCAACCTATCGCTGCCTCTGCAGCGTCCTCTCCGCCGCAATCATCACCGGATGCCAACACGAAACGTTCAACCGAGATCCGGCAGCCTACATCGATGATACCGATCTGGTCGCGATGCGGCTCGATGCCGAAGCCTCTCCGCCACAGCAGGGTCAGAGCACACCGAAACCAACCCTCAAGGCTCTGCCCACCAACCTCGATCCGCCAGCTTCGCCCGCCGAGTTCCGCCAGTCGTGGCATTTCAAGCCCGTCAATCAGGGGCGCACCGGTCACTGCTGGTCGTTCGCCACCACTTCGTTCTTCGAATCGGAGATCCACCGCCTCAGCAAACGCGAGATCAAGCTCTCCGAGCTGCACACCGTCTACTGGGAGTACCTCGAGAAAGCCCGACGGTTCGTCCGCGAACATGGCAACTCCGAGTTCGGGCGCGGCTCGGAGCCTAATGCCGTAATCCGCATCTGGCGAAAGTACGGAGTGGTACCCGAAAACGCGTACCCCGGCCTGTTGCCCGGCCGCAAGTTCCACGACGATCGACGGCTCTGTGCCCAGATCCGCGAGTACCTGGACTCTCTCAGGGAAAAGAACACCTGGGACGAGAAATCAGCCGTGACCACCGTCCGAGCCATCCTTGACCGGCACCTCGGGCCGCCACCCCTCTCCCTGGATTGGAAGGGGCGAACAATGACGCCGCAGGAGTTCCTGCACAACGTGGTCAAGCTGAACCTCGACGACTACGTCAGTGTCCTCTCACTGATGAACGAACCCTTTAATGCGTGGTGCGAGTATCGGGTGCCCGACAACTGGTGGCATTCCCGCGAGTACTTCAACGTCTGTCTCGATGACTTCATGACGATCGTGGACCGCGCCACCCGCGACGGCCAGACGATGTGCCTCGGGATCGACAACACCGAGCCGGGCTTCCTCTACCGCCAAAACGTGGCTTTCATTCCGACGTTTGACATCCCCGACTTCAGCATCGACGACGCCGCCCGCCAGATCCGCTTCAACAACGGGAGCACGACAGACGATCATGCGGTCCACCTCGTGGGATCCTGCCGACAACACCGGCAGCCATGGTACCTCATCAAGGACTCCGACACCGGCCCGCTCAATGGTCCGCACAAAGGCTACATGTTCTACCGCGAGGACTACCTGGGACTGAAAACGCTCTTCATCTTGCTGCCGCGAGATACGGTCGAGAAGGCGCTGGGCAGGTCGATTGGCTCGCCCGCATCGGCACCGACAGGAAACGAATGAACTGAGAGCCTATCTCAGCGGGCGGCGTGGGACAGGCTTCCAGCCTGTCACTTGACCGGCAAAATGCCGGTCCCACACTTGACGGGGCTCTATGTCGCCACAGCGACAACGGGTCGTGTAGTCATGAGGACGGGGTACCATGAATCGCTCACCGCATCTACTTCTGACCGTCTGTCTCGCGAACTCCTGCCTGGTCACATCGGCCTTCGCGCAAACGAAGCCGACGAGCAAGCCGGCCGGCGCGACGTCCAACAACCGTTTGTTCCGCACACCCAACGACGTCCACCGGCTCATCATCAACGAGTTCACCAACGGACTGGAGATCGCCCTGCGCAGTGCCGGCAGGGAGAACAGGCCGAGCGGTGAATACACGTCCCCGGTGATCACGACCGAGTTCCCTTTCAACGACCTCCTGGCGTCGTGGAACATGAATGTTCCCGGCCGGTCCGGGTTCTACGTCGAGATCCGCGTCGGCCGCGCGACTGGCGACTTCTGGACGCCATTCCTCTACCTGGGCGGCTGGGGCAACTTCATCCCGCCGGCAAAGAAAACCCTCAACGACGACAACGGGCACATCGTGGTCGACTACTTCCAATCGCGCAACACGTTCGACCGCATCCAATGCCGATTCGTCTGCTCGGCCGACGCCGCCGCCCATGCCCCCATACTGCGGCGACTCGCCTTCGCCTACAGCAACACGCTGAACAATGCCGACCTCGCCGCCAGGTTCCGCACGGCCATCAATCCCGGCCCCAAGGAGAAGTGGACCCGGCGGCTGCCAGTCCCCTTCCGCAGCCAGAACTGGGAAAGCCCCGAGCTGCGCGGCGAGGTCTGCAGCCCCACGTCCGTCTCCATGGTTCTCGAGTACCGAGGCGTCAAGCGACCGACGGCCGAGGTCTGCAAGACCCTCTACGACGCCGAGAACCGGATGTACGGCAACTGGTGGCGGGCGATCCAGGGCGCGTGGACCTACGGCGTGCCCGGCTATCTGGAGCGTTTCGGCGATTGGAACGCGGTCAAAAAGCACATCGCCGAGGGCTGCCCGGTCATCGCCAGTACGCGGACCGACAAGGGCCAGCTCCGCCACGCGCCCAACTACGAATCGCTGGCCGGCCACCTCATCGTCATCACCGGATTCGACCCCGACGGCAGCGTGCTGGTCAACGACCCGGCCAAGCGAACCACCGAAACCGGCCTGTGCAGGTACCACCCCGACGATGTCGAGAAAATCTGGTTCGACCGCGGCGGCGTCGGATACGTCCTTCTGCCCCGGCCTGACTGAAGACAACGACAAAGGCGACGCCCTGCTCGTCAACCCCGAGCGCAAAAAACAAGTCCATCGACCTGGCGAACAAGCTGAGCAAGAAGTGGGAGACGTCCAGAGTCAGTTCGGTCATGATGTACGCGGCCGCCCGGTACAACGCGTTCAACTTCGTCTCCCTCGACCCCGATCCTGCCAAGAACTCCCGGCAGGCAACCGGTTTCTGCTGCGAGGAGTACTAAGCGATGCTCACCGAGAACATCGACTACCTCATCCCCCGCCGGCGAGCAGACACCACATTCCATCCGTCCGCACACCAGCCCACGCGGCAACCGCCCAGACGAGTCGCTCGCCCCCCGCTCTCCAGGTACTCGCCCGCCCCGCGTTCCCAGCTTCGGCCGCTCAACCCATGCCTTCGGCATTAGGGCCACACCTTCAACAGCAACAGCAGCGACACCGTCCCGTCAATGATTGGTTCGTTGGTCGAGAAATCAGCGTAGACGTCGTGATAGACGCCGACGTCCGACTGAAAGCGGGCGTAAACGTCCTGGCCGAAGTCTTCGAACTTGAGCCCGTCGTTGATCTCCTTGTAGACCGGCCCGTCGACCAGTCCGCCCACCGGGAGGATGTTCGCCAGCCGATAGAACAGGTGGTGCGGGTGGCGCGACGGGTTGCCCGTCTCCGGAACGCCGATAACCATGGAGACACCCCACGGGTTGCGGCCAAAGATCCAGTCGCGGGCCTCGGTGGCCAGCAAACGATAAGTGCTGTCGCCGGTCATCCGCTCATAGAGCACCGCTTGCGTGGCGAAAGCGACAACATCGTTGCACGAGCACCAGACCAGCGGCGTGCCCAGGCGATAGGGGTTCCGCTCCGCGAGGCGACGGACCGACTCCAGCCCGGCCCGATAGAAGCCGGCCAGCTCCTTCTTCGCCGCATCATCCACATGCGGATAGAGCCGCCAATGGGCCAGATTGACGTAGGGAAACAACTCGTAGTGCCCGTGACGCGTCCCGCCCATGCCCGGATTGGGACCGGCCCGGCGGGCATATCCAATCGCCTCCTCAAGGTAAGCCTTGTCCCGGGTGGCAATGTACAACTCCACCGCGGCCCATTCGAGATCGTCGCTGAAGGTGCTCTCGCCGTAGTAGTACGGGGCCTTGACTGGCACGGACATGGCGTTGCCCGGGTACCTGCGGGCGAGTTCGTAAAGCGACTTGGCCCTCTTCAGGTCGCCGGCTAGAGCCATGGCGGCAGATGCCCGGCCGGCCAGGCTGGCCTTGCCGGAGGAACGATTCCTGTACCTCGGCCCCTCCGGCTTGCCAGTCGCGGGCCAGGCGGCTCGCGGGCCCGCTCGACCCCACCCGTAGTCGGACTCGTCCTCATGCCACAACTTCGCGGGCGGACTGTGGTCGCGGTCGTCGGCGATCTGAACGTAGATCGTGTCCCGATCGGGGTGAATCTTGCGAACCAGCTCGGCTCCATGGTCCGCTTCCCCGCGCTCACCCGCCAAATACAGGGCGGCCACACAGTACGTGGTCGTGATCATGTGCTTGATCCGGTCGGCCGCATCGTGCCACCCCCCTACCAGATCGTGCTGGCAACCAGTGACCGTATCGATCGCGTCCCGCTGGTGACATCTCCGGCCAGTCACCGGGTTGTCCCCGCACCGCTGCAGACGCATGAAGGACAACAGTCTCCCAGGCACATCGGCATAAGCCTGCCGACCAACCGTGAAGGGCAGCGACACCGCACCAGCAAAGCGGATCTCGTAGCAGCCTTCCTTGACCAGCGGCGTGAAATCGAGGCGGTAGTTGTGCCGGAACGGACCCCACGCCCCCTGGTCGTCACCAACCGGCGCCGAGAAACCACCAACCGTGAAGCGGCCCTCCTGCGGCTCGTCACTCGAGAGAATGGCGATTTTGGGTTCGCCGGGCAGATAGCCGATCTGGCTTGCACGAACCCACACGCCCGGTCCCGATCCGGGCTGCGAGGCGAGCGGGGGCGGCAGATCGGCGGCGCGGCCGCAGGCGATAACGGCCAGAATGACCAATGACCCGATGTTCACGGCATGTCTTGCTGCCATACGGCACCCAGTCCATCGATGAGTGAGACGGTTCTCTATCATATCATCAAGCACGGGCTTGTCAGAGGGATGCCATGGTGGGATGATGACCAATCACATGTGCGGCCGGGAATGGTGCGAGGATCGGCCGGAATTCGGGGCATTCCCACGGCTGCGGAACCTGTGCCGGCCGGTCCGGGAGCCATTTCGGCCCGATGGGAGGATCACATGGACCGCAGAATGTTCCTCAAGAGCGTGCCCGCGTTCGCCGTGCTGGCCAGCCGAACGCCCAGCTTCGGCGAAGAGATGGCCAACCCGCCGGCGGTACTGCCCGAGCTCAAGCCGATCACCCTGCCGAAACCCGAGAAGGAGGGGGGCAAGTCGGTGATGGCCGCCCTGTGGGAGCGGAGGACAAACCGCAGCCTGAGCGACAGACCGCTGCCTCCGCAAATGCTGTCCAATCTCCTGTGGGCAGCGTGGGGCGTCAACCGCGAAGGCGGAGCATCCGGACGGATCGGGCGGACGGCAGCGTCGGCGAGCAACTCCCAGGAAATTGACCTGTACGTCTTTCTGGCCGAAGGGGTCTACCTGTACGAAGCCGTACCCCATCGCCTGGCCCCGGTCCTGGCCGGCGATCAACGAGAGAAGGTCGGTCGCCGTGGCCGCGGAAACGCGGCCGCCAAGGCCCCGGTCAACCTGGTCTTCGTGGCCGACCTCGCCAAATTCAACCGGGGCACGCCGCAGGAACCAGGCCTCAAGGACCCCGAAATCCAGAAGTCGTACTACAACATCGCCGCTGGCCTCATCGCCGGAAACGTCTACCTCTTCGCCGCGTCCCAGGGCCTGGCCGCCTGGTTCCGTAACTGCAACAAGACAGGTCTGGCCGCAGACCTGAAACTGCGGCCGGAACAACGCGTGCTCTATGCCCAGACCGTGGGCTATCCGGCGTAAGGCCCGGTCAGAGGAGCCCTCCCGATCGCGGAACGAAGAACACATGACCGGAGGTCAATCCGTGAGTCAACAACTCACCTCCCTGGCTTTCTTCTTCACCCTGACCCTGTCTCTGACGGGACACCACGCCATGGCTGAAACACCTGAATCCAATGCATCAAGGTGGCTCAAGGGAGCACCGCCGGTGCCCGCATTCGAGGCGCCCGCTTCGCACCAGCAGTGGGAATCCAATCGCGCCGGCATACGCAGACAGATCTGGAACCTCCTGGGCAAGCTCCCGCCGCGCCCGGACCAGCCGGCCGTCGAACGGCTCTCCCGCGAAGACCGCGGCGACTACGTCCTGGAGAAGTTCTCCTTCGACAACCAGGCGGGGGCGACCGTCCCCGGCTACCTGCTGCTGCCGAAGAGCAACCCGGGCAAGGCCCCTGGCATTCTGTACTGCCACTGGCACGGCGGCCACTACGACGTCGGCAAGGAGGAACTCTTCAGAACCAACGCCGTTCCTGTGCCGCCCGGCCCCGCCCTGGCCAAGGCGGGCTTCGTGGTCGCCGCCATCGACGCCTACTGCTTCGGCGAACGAAACGGACAGGGGCCCGGCGGACCCGGGGAAAAAGGCGGCAGCGGAGAGATGACCGCCAGCAAGTTCAACCTCTGGGTCGGCCGGACCCTGTGGGGCATGATCCTGCGCGACGACCTCATGGCCCTCGATTACCTCTGCTCCCGGCCGGAGGTGGACCCCACACGCATCGGAGTCACCGGCATCAGCATGGGGGCAACGCGCACCTGGTGGCTCATGGCTCTGGACGAACGCCTCAAGACCGGCGTCGCCGTAGCCTGCCTGACCCGATACCAGGACCTGATCGCGACGAAGAACCTCCCCGCTCATGGCATCTACTACTTCGTGCCCGGCCTGCTCAACCACTTCGACACCGAGGCCATCGTGGCTCTGGCCGCACCGCGCCCGCTGCTGTTCATGACCGGCGACCAGGACGCGGGATCACCCGTGGACGGAATTCACAGGATCGAAAAGTCGGTGGCCGGCGTCTATGCCCTCTATGGAACCGAGGCCGGCAGCAGATTCCGCAGCGTCATTTACCCCGGACTCGGCCATGTGTACACACCCGAGATGTGGAAGCAGACCGTGACCTGGCTCAGCAAGAACCTCGGAAACCACCCGTGACCCTGCCGCCCGCGGCTCAGCCAACGCAACCTACCGCTTGACCTCGATTTCCTTTGTCGCCCGACCCGCACGGCCAGCTTCGTCCCAGGCAATCAAGGTGATTCTGTACCTGCCAGGCCGGTCATAGAGATGACGAGGACGCAGCTCCTTCGAGGGAACACCTTCTCCAAAGTCCCAGAGCAGAGCCGCAATCTGACCATGCGCCACCCTGCATCTGCCGATCGGCTCGACCGGTTCTCCACATCGGATTTCACGCCGTAGCTCGAACACCGCCTCGGGAGCAGGATGCGAGAACGCCTTGGCCGGCGGCAGGCGGTCGTCGCCGTTTCCTTCAACACTGCAGTCCGTCCACTCCAGAGCCGTGTACCCTTGCGGCCCACGCACCGCCGCACCTCGGTTGTCCCGGATCGTACAACGCCGAAAACACAGGGCATCAACGCGAGAACCGCCAAGCTGCAGGCCCAGCCGCCCGTTCCCACTGGACTCGCACTCCTCCAGAGTAACGTGACAGACGTCACCATTGACCCGAAAGCCGTGCCCTTCGTCACCCGGATACCAGACCGGTCCAAGCCCGACGGGCGTCGACAGGAACCTGCACTGGTGAAAGTAGTGATAGGCCATTCCCCCCGATTCACCCTGCAATTGCGCCCCCCACTGGTTGCACCCCCGGATCGTGTTCCGGGCCCAGAAACAGTACCTCTTGGGCTGAGACCCGGAAACCGACAGGCCAATCTTCTGGCCGCCGTCCACGACGTTGTCCGTAATGACCAGATACGAACCGATGGCCTCAATCCCGCAGAACTTGTACGCGCCGGACTTGTCGCTCACAACATTCCGCCGGGCAGCCCCATAGTCGCATCCACCGAAACTCAGCCAATGGTCGATGCGATTGTCTTCAATGACCGCCCGGTCGCAGCCCCCCCAAACCTCAATGCCCAACCCCTCGCCGCCCGAGCCGCTCACCGTGTTCGACTGGATCAGCACATCGGTCGAACCATTGTCGGCAAAGATGCCCCCTCGACCTGTGTCGCGGATGGCCGTTCGTAGAACCTGGTTCCGCGAGGAACCCCAGGAGAAACGAATGCCACAGCCAAACTCGGCGCCAAGACCAATGCTCTCCAGCACGCAATCCGCAATTCGACTGTCGGTGACACTCCCTCTGCCGGTCGGATTCTCGCCGGAAAACAGAATGCCGTGAGGTCCAAACCCGCCACCCTTGACCAGGTGACGTATGACCAGATGGTGAAGGTTCAGTTTCCGGGCATTGCCGGCCGAGATGCCCTGCAACGCTTTGGCATCCCCATTCCCATCCAAGGTCAGATCCGACACCTCCACGTTCTCGCGGCCGGCTAGGCTGAGTATGCTCCCAGGCTCGGAAAGAGCGCAAACGACAACCGTCTGTCCAGGCCCTGCACCCTTGAGCACCGTATTCGACTTCGGACGAATGGTCTGACTCACCGAGTACCTGCCGGCCGGCAGGTAGACCGTGTCACCCGACCGTGACTGATCGATGGCCGCGCCGATGGCCGTCGAATCGCACCCGGCAACCGCCACGGTACTCGCCCTGATTTGGCTTGGCCAAGTGGCCATACCCCCGGAACACACCAGAACGAACAACCATACCACGGACCAAGGCATACGACCGTCACGCGCCACGGGGTTCATGGGCAGATACCCGTCTCAACGCTCGGCGCCGTCTGGGCAACCGGAGTCCCGCTCAAGCCGGCTGGAGACTCACCCGCCGGTTGATACTCCAACCCAACCGCTGCTTCTTCGAGCCCAACTCACCGCGTTCCCCGACCACGCAGTCCCGGCTGGACAGGGACATGCCCCTGGCCCGTCTCCCTTGCCTGGCCGATCCGGCCGGAGTACCCAACTTACCGCCTCCTCAGGTCATTGACCAGGCCTCCGCTGCACAACCCCCCGACCAGGAAACCCGGCCGCAGGCCCCAACTTCCCGTCAGGGCTTTGCAGCACCACCGCGAGTTGTGGTATACTGTGCCTCAGGTCAGGTCACGTCGTTACACTGGAGGCATGTCATGCGGTTGATCCCCAGGGTCCCAATGTGCCGGTTCGTGACCGGTTCTCGCGCTTTCACGCTGATCGAGGTTCTCGTGGTGGTCGCGATCATCGCCTTGCTGGTGGCGATTCTGCTGCCTTCCCTGGCGGAGGCCAGAAATCAGGCCCAGACCGCCAAGTGCGCGGCCGGCCTGCGACAGGGCGTGACAGGAGCCATCCTGTACCAGACGGAACAGAGAATGAGAAAGGAGCGATGGAGCACCAATTTCGGGTGGGCCATCGCCTCACTCCGCCAAAGCAAGGGCGAAACCGGGATCTTCCAATGCCCCGCCGACAATAACCCCACCCCTCTCCCCGCCCTCTTCGACCGCCAGTACTCGGATAGCGGCCGGACCGACTTCCACGGCGAGGTGGGTTCCGACGCGGTCTTCAACCGGGTATGGAACCTCGGCGGGGGCACCTACTCGCTGAACTACCAGGATATCGTCGACTTGGCCGGCTTCGGCTACGACGCCGACGCGGACGCCTACGACGCACGGGTCGACATCACCGTTCCATCCATCGGCCAAAAGTACGCCCAAGGCATCGGCAGCAAGCCCAGCGCCGCCTGGACCCACGTCATGTACACCTTTAAGGGCAAGCAGATCGGCGTGGACAGCTTCCCCGCCACCACCCTGCCGGTCTTGTGGATGAGCTTCGGGGCCAACGCCAGCGCCGGACTCATCGGAGTCAGAGGCTTGCCCATCCTCGCCATCGAGGCTGGCAAACCCGGCGTGTTCCCCGAGACCCTCGGCAACTTCAACGCGGACGTCCTCCCTCACGCGGTGCGGTTCCGGCACGGAGGCAGAAACACCCGCCCGGGCTTCGCCGGACAGGAATACATGAACGTGTCACCGGGAACGTCTCGGTCCTCATCGGTCATGCTACCCCTCAACAAAACCGATGGCCGCTACGCACCGCGATTGAAGGCCAACGCCGGTTTCCTCGACGGCCACGTCGAGGGAATGAGCTGGGGACGCCTGTTCAGCGATCCGGCCGCGGGCTATCCGGCCCCCAGGCAGCAGGCCTGGGTCGGACTTGGCCGCAAGAGCAACACCATCACCTTCGGACCACCGGAATGATCAATCGGGCCGGACGCCAGACTGCCGCCACCCCCCGCCTGCCAACACAAGACAAGTGAAACAACGCCGACGTGCGCCCGACGCCACGCTCACGCCTTTCGTTCGGGGATTTCACCAGTCATCCTCGGGCACCTCACCGAACCCGGGCCGCGCGGTCAAGCTGGACGGTCCGCGTGGAATCGTCGTCGAACACCACCTTCACCGCCCGCGGGCGGGCACTCAGGTCGGTGAGAACGTACTCGCCCTCGTCATACTGGACCCGGATACTGTCGATTCCGAACCCCTGGCCACGGGCACGGTCAATGAAGACATCCCCGTAGTGATCGTAGATCCGGTTCCGCGCCTCGCTGGCCGCGCCGTTGCCCCAGTCGTAAATGGTAAACGTGCCGATGCCAATGCCACCCGGCCCGGTCCGCCCGCCGTGGCCGTAGTTCTCCATCATGAAACCGTAATCCCGCGGCCCAAAGAACGGGTGAGCCTTCTCCCACTGCTCCTTCTGCTGCGGATTCTCCGGGCAGTACATCATCACGAACGAGGCCTTGAGCGCGGAAATGCCACGCTCGAAAAGATCGGACTCGCCAGTCTCGCGATAATAGTCCATGAACAGCTCGGCGTAGAGCGATTGACGCGAATCGTTCCACTCGCCGTCGAAGTTCATCACCCCGAAGCCGCCTAAGGCCGGCACGTAAATGAACGGCGGCTGCCAGACCTGCTGGCACATGGACAACTCGTCCAGCGTCCGCCGGCCCCAGGCCAGGTACCTCCCGTCGCCAGTAGCCCGGTAAACCGCCAGCAGGGCCTCGGCCGTCCAGAACATCGAGAAATTACACTGCTTGTACATGCCGTTGCGGGCATACTTCCTGCCCACATGGTCGTCCCGACCGAACGCGCAGCAGGACCAGTAGGTCTCAAAATCCTCCCACCGGCCTTCGGGAACGACTTCCACCAACAGCGCATCCGCAGCCTTGATCGCCGCTTCGCGGAACCGCCCCTCGCGGCTCACGTCAGCCATCTTGAGCAGGAAGGTAACGCTCATCGCCGTCTCCGGCGTCCGGAACATGACCGGCGACGGCTCCAGCGTCTCCGGGTTCAGCCAGCCAGGGAAAAAACCCCGCTCGTCCTGGAGTCGCAGGAGCTTGTCCGCATACTTGCGGCAAAAAGTAACCAACTGCTCATCCGGGGCAATCTCCTGGTGCCAGCGGAGCATGAGCAAACAGGTCCAACTCGCATCCAGCACGTGGTACCAGGCATCCGAAATGCCGAGGTTGCGCGGGCTGCGATTCGAATTCCGCCAGGTGGCCTCAGACCAGGGCCGCGGCCGTACCACCTCCTTGCCCTGCTCCTGAACTTTCTCGGTGGCGGTCCCAATGACGGCCGGAAAAATGCCGTCCTTCATCGGGGCCGCCAGGGCCAGAACCTTGGTGAGTTCGGCCTTCGCTCTGAGGTTCTTGTCCACCATTCGACGAGCCCACCGGGCCAGGCCGCTGGCGCTTCGCAGCGACGAGAACCAAGCCTGGTTCCAGATGGACAGGAACTCCCGCTGATACCAGGGGCCGGGGTAGTTCGGCGACTGGCTGATGTTGACGATGAACTGCGGAGCACCAACCTTGCGGCCGTTGAGCTCGAACTCCTGCCAGACCGCGTGGCCCCAGCGGTCAAAGGCCCAATCGTAGGTGTGCTTCACAAATACGTCCATCGGCACCGTGCCCGGTTGACCTTCCAGGTGCAGCGGGCGACCCCACCGCCTCCAGAGCAACCGCGCTGCCCGCTTCCAGGGATTCAGCGGCAGATCGGCATCCTGATACTCGGCCACGTAGAAGGCTAACTCCACCCGGCCGGGCTTGAACACCATGCCGGGCTTCTTCCGAAAACCGACGTGACCGACCACCTCGGTGCAAACCATCCCCAGCGTGATCTCGTTCTTGGCGGCGTCAAGGTCGAGGAACCAGGGGTCGTCCGCAAGCCGGCCGACAAGATCAAGGTCCGGCACAACGACCAGAACCGTCTGGCCCTTGGTGACGATCGCCGCCGGGCTGCGGAAAACGTGCTGACCAGCCACGAAGCCGTCTTCCGGCGCTAGGTGCGGCAGCCAGTGGAAGTCGGGCGCAAACGAGGGCTGCAGAACCACTGCAAGCTCATCTTGGGACGTCTCGGCGGTGAGATCCCATCGCAGGGAAACCCGCGTCCAGCCGGCCTCGGGAACATCCGGCGTGATCGCGACCGCCGCCGGACCCTGGCCCGCCAGCCGAGGAACGGCAAACTTGAAATGGAACGATCTCACCTCGGCAGCGCCGGAGTCGCCGGCCAACTGAACCAGTTCAATCGCGCCGGCGCGACCGGAAAAGCACCCGACGGCCAGAAACGAGAAAACCACGACGGTGACCAGACGCGGAACACTGCGATACGAAACCATGCCCAAACACCTCTCCATCGGGTCAGTCGCCAATCACCGCACCCGATCCGGGCGGCAGAGCAGGCATTATAGCGCGACCTTCACGGATCGCTACCCCGCACCCGCGGCCGGCCCGCAGACCCCACGGCACCAGCTCGCCCAGGGTGACATCCGCGGCAATCATGGTAACATAAGGTCATAGACACGCGGCTCCGCAACCTGGCGTGAGACCGCGTCTCAACACCCCTCGGCAATGATCTTGAATGGAAGGAACACGATGAGAGTCATGACCAGCATGCGCGCCTTGTCAGCCCTGTTGGCTGCGTCGGTTCTTCCCTGCTTCGGGCAATCCCTCGATTCGATCACCCGCCCCCAGCAGGGCCGCTCCATGCGCGCAACCAGCGGTAACCCGTTCAACAACACGGATCTGGCCAGGTTCGAAATCGGCCAGAGCAAGACCATCGCCGACCTGGTCGGACCCGGCGAAATCCGCCACATCTGGCTGGTACCCACGTCCATGGACATCCGCCACCCGCGAGCCCTCGTGCTCCGCATGTGGTGGGACGGCGCCGCCGCGCCGTCCGTCGAGGTCCCGCTCGGCGATTTCTTCGCCGTCGGAAACGGCATGCAGGCCGACGTCGACTCGCTGCCAGTCAAGGTCTGCTCACGCGGCCGAGGCTACAACTGCTACTGGCGCATGCCGTTCCGCAAGTCCGCGAAGATCACCCTGGCCAACGAGTCCGACCGCGAACCGGCTTCCTGCTACTTCCAGATCGACTGGGTCCGCCAGGACCGCGAGCCCGACGACCTCATGTACTTCCACGCCCGCTACCACCAGGAGTGCCCCCCCCAGATGGGCAAACCCTACACCGTGTTCGTCGGCAAGGGCCGCGGCCATTACGTGGGCACCGTGCTCTCCTCCCAGAACGCGATTGGACACTGGTTCGGAGAGGGAGACGACTTCTTCTACATCGACGGGGAACAAGTTCCGTCCATCGCCGGAACGGGAACCGAGGACTACCTCAGCGAAGCCTGGAATATGCGCGTCCACTCCAGCCTCTTCACGGGTTGCACCATCTTCGAGCCCCGCGCTGCCGACGCCCGGATCACCGCTTACCGCTGGCACATCCCCGACCCGGTCATCTTCCGGAAATCACTCCGTCTCGAACTCGAACGCAAGGGCTTCCTCATGACCTCGAAGGGCGAGGTGCTGTCCGAGGCCGGCTCGCGACCCGACTACTGGTCCTCCGTCGCCTTCTGGTACCAGGACACGATCGCCGAACCCTGGTGCCAGTTCCCCCCCTATCGCGACCGGGTCAACCCCGAAATCGTCCTCCAGCTGCCCAGGGTGGTCAAAACCATCCGGCACTCCCAGGACGTCGAACTCCAGGTCAACCCGTACAACCGGGCCACCTACACCAAGCCGTGGTTCCGCGCCAAAAACGAGGCGATCGGCTCGTGGATCGAAATC